>Ga0210393_10000034_pt1 | contig 189043 bp, 155 predicted proteins | sample IncBWC27OmetaG_FD_160068 | JGI IMG/M metagenome (GOLD analysis project Ga0210393, IMG submission 160068) | Forest soil microbial communities from Barre Woods Harvard Forest LTER site, Petersham, Massachusetts, United States - Inc-BW-C-27-O ... | reverse complement strand
TCCGGACGACGGACGTTACGGGCGACGTGAAGCTGCCGACCGGGGTCGAGATGGTGATGCCGGGGGACAACGTGAGCTGCGAAGTAACGCTGATCACACCGGTCGCTCTCGAAAAGGGATTGCGGTTCGCGATTCGCGAAGGCGGCCATACGGTCGGCGCCGGCGCGGTAACGGAAATCATCGAGTAACGCTTTTCCCCTCGCGGATCGAGGGCTGGGTAAAAAAAGGGAATTAGATCATGCGAGAAATCATTACGTTGCAGTGCGGCGATTGCAAAAACCGCAACTACACGACGACCAAGAACAAGAAGAAGCACTCGGAACGCGTGGAGACTCGGAAGTTTTGCAACACGTGCCGCAAGCACACCGGGCACAAAGAAGTTAAGTAGTTTTCCGTTTTGGAGCGGGCATCGGGTGGAGCGGTTTGGGGTTTTTAGGGGAGTCGTCCAACGGTTAGGACTCCGGTCTCCAAAACCGGGTATGGGGGTTCGAGTCCCTCCTCCCCTGCCAGAGATTAATAACAGGCGGCGGCGCCTGTTTTGCAAAGAGGACGAATGGCCACGCAGGCGGTCAAAGTGAAGAACGACGAATTGCAAGGCGGCGGTATCGGCGGGGCGGCGAGCAACCTCGGCGGAAAAATCACTGGAACGGTTCAGGATACGCGCGAATTCCTGCACGACGTTCGCGTGGAGATGAAGCAGGTGACCTGGCCGAGCCGCGAGGACGTGGTATCGACGACTGGCGTTGTGATCGCGACGGTTTTTTTCTTCGGAGTATTTCTAGCGGTTGTGGATTGGCTTGTGCAGATGGGCCTGGAACGCGTCATCAAAACTTTCAGTGTCTGAAGGGGACTACAGCTTGACGGCAATGCAGTGGTACATCATCCATACGTACTCGGGCTTTGAAAAGAAAGTCAAAGAGAGCCTCGAGAGCCGCGTGTCTGCGTTCAGTTTGCAGGACAAGATCGGCCGCGTGCTGATCCCGATGGAAGACGTCGTGGAAGTGCGCGGCGGCAAAAAGGTGGTCTCTTCGCGGATGACCTATCCGGGCTACGTGCTGGTGGAGATGGACCTTGACGAAAACACCTGGCACATCGTGCGCTCTACGCCGCGAGTAACCGGCTTTGTTGGCTCAGCGACGGCGCCCTCCCCGCTTTCCGATACGGAAGTCGATGCCATTATCAACCGCGTCCACGTTCCGACGGACCGCCCGAAGCCGAAAGTCGTGTTCGAACGCAACGAGCAGGTGCGCATCGTGGATGGCCCGTTCGCAAATTTTAACGGCACGGTCGAGGAGATCGACAACGACCACAGCCGGTTGAAGGTTTCCGTCACGATTTTTGGACGTTCGACGCCGGTGGAGCTGGATTTCGCAAGCGTCGAAAAGCTGGGCTAAGCCGCGGCGCGAAACCAGAGCACCTAAAAGAGATTGAGGCAGGGATATGGCTAAGAAAATACAGACGACCATCAAACTTCAATTGCCCGCGGGCAAAGCTACGCCTGCGCCGCCGGTAGGCACGGCGCTTGGTCCGCACGGCTTGAACATCATGGATTTTTGCAAACAGTTCAACGCCAAGACGGCCAAAGAACCGGATGGAATGATTTTCCCCGTGCTCGTGACGGTTTATACCGACCGCACCTTCACGTTCATTCTGAAGACCCCTCCGGCTTCGATCCTGCTGCTTCGCGCGGCAGGCATCGTCAAAGGCTCGGCCGAACCGAACCGCAACAAAGTCGGCAAAGTTACGAAAAAGCAGGTTCAAGAGATTGCGAAGATCAAGCTTGTCGATCTCAACACCACAAATCTGGACTCCGCGGTGCGCACCGTGATGGGTACGGCGCGCAACATGGGTCTGGAAGTCGTGGAAGCCTAGAAGTTCAGGCGCTACGGGGTCGAAGGGGCAAAAGCAATGAAGAAGTCCGGCAAACACATCGAGAACGCGCGCAAGAAAGTAGAAGCGCGCCCCTACAAGCTCGCCGAAGCAAGCGAGCTGATTAAGAAGACGCATCACACGAAGTTTAACGAGACGGTCGAACTGGCTATCAATCTTGGCGTCGACCCCAAGCATTCGGATCAGGTGGTTCGCGGCACCGTGGTTCTTCCGCACGGTCTCGGCAAGTCCGTTCGCGTTTTGGTCATCGCGAGCGGCGACAAAGTTCGCGAAGCAACAGAAGCCGGCGCGGACTTCGTCGGCGGCGAGGACATGGTTACGAAGATCATGGGCGGCTGGACGGATTATGACGCCGTAATCGCCACGCCGGACATGATGAAGTCCGCTGGCAAACTCGGTAAAGTGCTCGGCCCGCGCGGCTTGATGCCAAATCCGAAGACCGGCACGGTCACGTTCGACGTTGCGAAGGCCATCAAAGAGACGAAGGCCGGCAAAGTTGAGTTCCGGGTCGATAAAGCGGGAATCGTCCACTGCGCCATCGGCAAAATTCAGTTTGACGCGGCGCACATCGCGGAAAACGCTCACGCAGTCATCGGCGCGGTGATCAAGGCGAAGCCGGCAGCAGCCAAAGGCAAGTACGTACAGAAAATCACGCTGACCTCGACGATGGGTCCGGGCATTCCGATCGATTTGGCGGAATCCGAATTACTTGCAGCAGCGGCCTAAGGGAAGAATTTAAGGAAACGGGATCATGAAAAAGCGCAGCGAAAAACAGCAGGATTTAGACAAGTTGAAACTGGAACTGGCCAAGGTCTCGACGGTGATTCTCACGACCTTCCAAGGCATCACCGTCGAAAACGACACCAAGCTCCGCCGCGCCGTTCAGGCTGCAGGCGGGAAGTACCAGGTCGTGAAAAACACGCTCGCCGAGCGCGCCGGAGCCGGCACGCCTGCGGAAAACCTGCTCAAGAACTTGAGCGGCACGAATTCCATCGCTTACACACAGACGGACGCAGTTGCGCTCGCCAAGGCGCTCACGAAAATTGCCAAAGATGTTCCGGCGTTTCAGTTCAAGTCCGGAGTCGTTGAAGGCCGCGTCATCTCGATCGCCGAGATTCAACAGCTTGCGAATCTCCCTTCGAAGGAAGAGTTGCTCAGCAAAATCATGTTCCTGCTGAACGCTCCGGCGCAGCGCATCGCCATGACGCTGAACGCGCTGCCGCGTAATCTAGCGGTCACCGTCAGCGAAGCGATCAAAGCCAACAAGTTTGGGTCCGGCGGGGCTAGCGGTTCCGAGCCGGCTCCTGCAGCGGCACCAAGCCCTGAAGCGGCCCAGTAAGTTTATTCTTAATTTTGAGAGGAGAAGCAAAAGTCATGTCGAAAGTGGAAACGATCCTGGAAGAAATCAAGGGGCTGACGCTGCTGGAAGCGTCTGACCTCGTGAAAAAGATGGAAGAAACCTTCGGCGTCTCCGCGGCTGCGGCTACGGTCGTGGCGGGCGGCGGCGGCGGGGCGGCGGGCGCGGCACCGGCGGAAGAGAAGACGGAATTCACGGTCGTTCTCACCGACGTTGGCGGCAACAAGATCAACGTCATCAAGGCGGTTCGCGAAGTCACAAGCCTCGGCCTCAAAGAAGCCAAGGACCTCGTCGACGGCGCTCCTAAGACCGTTAAAGAAGGCGTGAACAAGGACGAAGCCGCGACCATCAAGAAGAAGTTTGAAGACGCGGGCGCCAAAGTCGAAATCAAGTAGTTTTTTGTTGCACGGGCTTCGAGAGGGAGGCGCGGCTGCTTGTATCGGCCAATTTACGGGCTGGAATAAGCGGGATCCGCCGCGCCAAAGGATCTCACGTACGCAAGTCGAGGCTGGTTATTCTCACAACTCCGCTGGTCCTTTTTGGACCCTATGCAGCCGTGTGCTCGCTGACTTCGGGCAGGAAGCGCATCACACCGGCTGCATGAATTTCTCCGGAATCTCCGCTATTTGCCCGAACGGGATCAGCCCGAAAGGGAAGAGGTAGACCAAGCAATGTCAAATAGTCACCAGCACGTCAGGGAACGCGAGCGTCTCGATTTCGCGAAAATTCAGGGCACGATTCAGATTCCGAATCTGATCGAAGTCCAGATGAAGTCCTATCAGCGCTTCTTGCAGATGGACCTCCTGCCGAGCGAGCGCGATGACGGTGGTTTGCAGTCCGTGTTCACATCGGTGTTTCCGATCAAGGACTTCCGCGAGATGTCGCAGCTCGAATTCGTGGACTACTCCATCGGCAACTGGGAGTGCAAGTGCGGCAACTTGAAGGGCCTCCATCACCTGCGCGCCACTTGCCGCAATTGCGGCGCTTCGGTTGTCACCAATCCGTATCAGACCGGCGACGTCATCTGCCACAAGTGCGGCACGTTCAACAAGAACACGCCGACGTTCTGCAACAAGTGCGGCGATCCGGTGGCCATGCAGCTCAAGTACGACGTGAACGAGTGCCAGGAGCGCGGCATGACCTATTCCGCGCCACTGAAAGTCACTATCCGTCTGACCATTTACGACAAGGACCCCGACACCGGCGCGAAGACCATTCGCGATATCAAGGAACAGGAAGTTTTCTACGGCGACATTCCGCTGATGACCGAGAACGGCACGTTCATCATCAACGGCACCGAGCGCGTCATCGTCAGCCAGTTGCACCGCTCGCCGGGCGTCTTCTTCGAGAGCGCCAACAACCGTTCCTACTTCCTCGGCAAAATCATTCCGTACCGCGGATCGTGGGTCGAGTTCGAATACGACACCAAGAACATTCTTTACGTGCGCATCGACCGCAAGCGCAAATTCCTCGGCTCGATTTTCCTGCGCGCGCTTGGGATGAAGTCCAATGAAGAAATCTTGCGCACCTTTTACCAGGTCGAGCGCATCTCGCTCCGCGACAAGGATCTTTTCTGGAACGTTTCGCCGGGCATCATGGACCGCAAGCTGGCCCACGAAATCCGCAACCCGCGTTCCGAAGAGGTCATCGTCGGCGCGCACAAGCGCATCACCGAAAATCTCTTCAAAGAACTGATCAAGGCTAAGATTTCGCAGGTTCGCGCGGCTTTGGTCGATCTCGAAGGCGCTTACAGCGTCGCCGACGTCGTCAACCGCCAAACCGGTGAAGTTTTGCTCGAAGCCAACAAGCCCTTGACGCCCGAACTCTGGCAAGCCTTCGCCGAGGGCGGCATCACGGAAGTCGACGTCTTCTTCCCGGAGCGCGACGACATCGGCTTGGTGCTTTCTCGCACGCTCGATAAGGACGCCATCCGCTCTTCGAAAGAAGCGCTGATCGAAATCTACCGCAAGCTGCGTCCCGGAGATCCTCCGACGCTCGAAACGGCCACCAATCTCTTCCGCGGCATGTTCTTCGATCCGCGCAAGTACGATTTCAGCCGTGTCGGCCGCTTGAAGTTCAACATCAAGATGGGTCTCGACACGCCGCTGGATAACCGCACGCTCGATACGCCGGATTTCGTTTCGGCGATCAAGTATCTCTTCAAGCTGCGTAAGAGCATCGGCGTGGTCGACGACATCGACCATCTCGGCAACCGGCGCGTCCGCGCGGTTGGCGAACTGCTCGAAAATCAGTTCCGCATCGGCCTTGTCCGCATGGAACGCGCCATCAAGGAAAAGATGAGCGTGTACCAGGAAATGTCTACGGCCATGCCGCACGATTTGGTCAACGCCAAGCCGGTTATGGCGGCGATCCGCGAATTTTTCGGATCCTCGCAGCTCAGCCAGTTCATGGACCAGACCAACCCGCTCAGCGAAATCACCCACAAGCGCCGCCTTTCGGCTCTTGGACCCGGCGGTCTCTCGCGTGAACGCGCGGGATTCGAAGTGCGCGACGTTCACCCCACGCACTACGGCCGCATTTGCCCGATTGAAACGCCGGAAGGCCCGAACATCGGCTTGATCAGCTCGCTCTCCTGCTTTGCGCGCATCAACGACTACGGCTTCATCGAGTCGCCATATCGCCGCGTAAAAGGCGGGCGCATCATCGACTACGTCCAGATCGTCAACGCCGGCGACAGCGAATTCAAAGCCGGCGAGATCGTCGAGAAAGATAAAGTCGAGGAGCTCAACGAAGAGTTGAAGCGCCGCAAAGTCGTCTACGAGCCGTACTGCTTCTACCTATCTGCCTGGGAAGAAGATAAGTACGTCGTGGCACAGGCCAACGTTGCACTCGATGAACGCCTGAAGATCACGACCGAGCTTGTCAACTGCCGCCAGGCCGGCAACTTCGTACTGAAGAGTCGCGACGAAGTCGATTACGTCGACGTATCGCCGAAGCAGCTCGTCTCTGTGGCCGCTAGCTTGATTCCGTTCCTCGAGAACGACGACGCCAACCGCGCGCTCATGGGTTCCAACATGCAGCGCCAGGCTGTGCCGCTGATTCGCGGGGAAGCGCCGCTCGTCGGCACCGGCATGGAGCGCGTCACGGCGCGCGATTCCGGCGCAGTCGTGCTTTGCAAGCGCGAAGGCATTGTCGATCAGGTCGACTCGGAGCGCATCATCGTGCGCGTCGAATCCGATCACTCCGGCGTGCTTAGCCGCGAAGTGGGCGCGGACATCTATCAGCTCATCAAGTTCAAGCGCTCCAACCAGAACACTTGCATCAGCCAGAAGCCGTTTGTTCGCGTCGGTGATCGCGTAAAGAAGGGCCAGGTCCTTGCCGACGGTCCTTGCACCGAACGCGGTGAACTTGCTCTTGGCCGCAACGTGCTCGTGGCTTTCGTGCCCTGGCGCGGTTACAACTTTGAAGACGCCATCCTCGTCAGCGAAAAGCTGGTGAAGGACGATTACTACACCTCGATTCACATCGAGGAGTACGAAATCGAAGCGCGCGACACCAAACTCGGTCCCGAGGAAGTTACTCGCGACATTCCCAACATCAGCGAATCCTTTCTCCGCAACTTGGATGAAAGCGGCGTCATTCGTATCGGCGCGGTGATCAAGCCAGGTGACATTCTGGTCGGCAAAGTCACGCCCAAGGGCGAGACCACGCTCACGCCGGAAGAAAAGCTCCTTCGCGCCATCTTCGGCGAAAAAGCCGGCGACGTTCGCGATGCTTCTCTCTACTGCCCTCCGGGCATTGAGGGCACCATCGTCGACGTTAAGATCTTCACCCGCAAGGGCGGAGAAAAAGATGAGCGCCACAAGGCCATCGAAGCCACGCAAGTCTTCAAGCTCGAGAAGAACCTCGCCGACGAAATCCGCATCCTTACGGATGAGCGCCTCAAGCGCCTCTCGGATTTGCTGGGCGGGAAGATTCTCCAGGCCGACTTGCACGACGAAAAGACCAACAAGCGCCTCTTGACCAAGGGCACGGACTTGACACGCGAGCTGATCGAAAAGATCTCCACGCGCAACCTCAAGCGCCTCAAGCTCAACGAAAAAGATCCTCTCCTGATCGAAAAGATCGAAGAGATCGAGGAGATGACCTCGCGCCAGATCGACGTCCTCCGCAAGATCACCGAGGAGCGCAAGGAAAAACTCAAGAAGGGTGACGAGCTGCCCCCCGGCGTCATCAAGCTGGTCAAGGTCTATATCGCCATGAAGCGCAAGCTTTCCATCGGCGACAAAATGGCCGGACGCCACGGCAACAAGGGCGTCATCGCCCGCATCGTGCCCCAGGAAGACATGCCTAGCCTTCCCGATGGCACGCCCGTCGAAATCGTTCTCAATCCTCTCGGCGTTCCTTCGCGTATGAACGTCGGACAGGTTCTCGAGACGCACCTCGGCTGGGCTGCCAAGGAGCTGGGCAACAGCCTCAAGCGGTTGCTCAGCAAGGAAGTCAAGGCGGAAGCTTTGCGCCGCTGGTTCCGCGAAGTCTTCACCGAGACGACCGTCTGGAAGACGCTGTCAAAGCTGAGCGACGACGAGTTGCTCGATTATGCCGAAGGCTTCAAGGAAGGCATTCCCTTCGCCACGCCGGTTTTCGACGGCGCGCGCGAACCGGAAATCCGGCACTTGCTCGAAGTCGCTGGCCTGCCGCATGCCGGCAAGATCAATCTCTTCGACGGCATGACCGGCGAACAATTCGATCAACCGGTCACGGTTGGCTACATCTACATGCTCAAACTTTCGCATCTCGTCGACGACAAGATTCACGCGCGCTCGATCGGTCCGTACTCGCTCATCACCCAGCAGCCGCTCGGTGGCAAGGCGCAGTTCGGCGGCCAGCGCTTCGGCGAAATGGAAGTCTGGGCGCTCGAGGCGTACGGCGCAGCGCACATCCTGCAGGAGTTGCTCACGGCGAAGTCCGACGACGTCTATGGCCGCGCGAAGATCTACGAGGCCATCGTCAAGGGCGAGCCGGGCATCGAGCCGGGCGTGCCCGAATCGTTCAACGTGCTTGTTCGCGAGTTGCAGTCGCTCTGCCTCGACGTCGAGCTAATGAAGCGCCAAAAGCCGCCAACAGAAAAGGCAGCCGACTGAGTTGAAATCACGCTTGTAGGGGCGCAGCATGCTGCGCCTCTACCGGCAACATTTTGTGAGTGAGCAAGTTTTGGTTTTTTGGGTTCTCAGCCGGTCCGGTGCAAAACATCGGATCGCGTCCCGGGTGAAAGCCCGGGAGGGAGGAAACAACCTTGTATCGCAGCAGCCCTTATGATCGCGCCAGTTTGATCGCCGACTTCGATTCGATTCGAATCAGCTTGGCGAGTCCCGAAAAAATCCGTTCGTGGTCCCACGGCGAAGTCACCAAGCCTGAGACCATCAACTACCGCACCTTTAAACCCGAACGCGACGGCCTTTTCTGCGCCAAAATCTTTGGCCCCGTCACCGACTGGGAATGCTTGTGCGGCAAATACAAGCGCATGAAGCATCGCGGCGTTATCTGCGATAAGTGCGGCGTCGAAGTCACACTCAGCAAAGTCCGTCGCGAGCGCCTTGGCCACATCGAGCTGGCTTCGCCCTGTTCGCACGTTTGGTTCTTCAAGGGCCTGCCCAGCCGTATCGGCTACTTGCTGGACATCTCCATGCGCGACCTCGAGCGCATTCTGTACTTCGAAGCGTTCGTGGTTGTCGATGCCGGCGAAGTCGCCGTTCTTCGCGAACGCGAAGTACTTCTCGAAGACAAGTACCGCGAGTTGCAGAAGGAATATCCCGGCCAGTTCACCGCCAAGATGGGCGCGGAAGCCATCAAGGAGCTTCTCCGCCGCGTCGAAGTGGACAAGCTTTCGGAAGAACTCCGCGAGAAAATGAAAGCCGATCCTTCACTTCAAAAGCGCATCAAGTTCGCCAAGCGCCTGAAAGTTCTCGAAGCTTTCCGCAAGAGCGGCAACAAGCCGGAGTGGATGATTCTCGACGTGATTCCGGTTCTTCCGCCGGAGCTGCGTCCGCTTGTGCCTCTGGATGGCGGCCGCTTCGCCACCTCCGACCTCAACGATCTCTATCGCCGCGTCATCAACCGCAATAACCGCCTCAAAAAGCTCATGGAGCTTCGCGCGCCCGACGTCATCGTGCGCAACGAAAAGCGCATGCTTCAGGAAGCCGTTGACGCGCTCTTCGACAACGGCCGCCGCGGCCGCGTTTTGCGCGGCACCAACAACCGCCCGCTCAAGTCCCTCAGCGATACGCTCAAGGGCAAGCAGGGCCGCTTCCGCCAGAATCTTCTCGGCAAGCGCGTCGATTATTCCGGCCGTTCCGTCATCGTCGTCGGTCCGGAGCTGAAACTCAACCAGTGCGGTTTGCCCAAGAAGATGGCGCTCGAGCTCTTCAAGCCTTTCATCTATCACAAGCTCGAAGCGCAAGGGCACTGCACCACCATCAAGCAAGCCAAGGAAATGGTCGAGCAGCAAGAGCCGGTCGTTTGGGACATTCTCGAGGACGTCATCCGCGAGCATCCCGTTCTTCTCAACCGCGCTCCGACGCTCCACCGCCTCGGCATTCAGGCGTTCGAACCGGTTCTCGTCGAAGGCAAGGCCATCCGTATTCACCCGCTCGTCTGCACCGCGTTTAACGCGGACTTTGACGGCGACCAGATGGCCGTGCACATTCCGCTTTCGCCGGAATCGCAGGTCGAAGCGTCCGTGCTCATGCTTAGTTCGCGCAACATTCTTTCTCCCGCGCACGGTCTGCCTCTCGCTGTTCCGTCGCAGGACATGGTTCTCGGCATCTATTACCTGACCAAGTCCAAGCCCGGCGCCAAGGGTGAAGGCCGTGTCTTCGGTCAGTCCGACGAAGTCGTCCTCGCGCTCGAAGCCGGTGAAGTCGAGTTGCTCACTCCGATCCGCCTCCGCTACAGCGGCGAAGTGATCGATCTCACCACCGCCTACGACGATCAGGACGTGCCGCACACCGAGCCCGTCAAGATGGAGCGCCAGTTCATTCAGACCACCGTCGGCCGGGTCATTTTCAATTCGCACTTGCCGGCGAAGTTCCCTTACGTGAACGGTCTTCTCAAAAAGAAGGGCGTTCAGCAGCTCGTCTATTACGCCTACTTGCGCTATGGTCTCGCGGACACTGTCGTCCTGCTCGATCACTTGAAGGAGCTGGGCTTCACGTATGCCACGAAGTCCGGCATCTCCATCGGCATCGACGACATGCTTATTCCGAGCGACAAGTACAAGCTGGTGGAAAACGCCGAAAAGGAAGTCGTCAAGGTCCAGCAGCAATACCTCGACGGCGCCATCACCAACGGCGAGCGCTACAACAAGGTCATCGCTATCTGGGGCGACGTCACCGAAAAAGTCGCCGACGAAATGTTCAAAGCTCTCGAGAACCAGGACAAAGAGGGCAACATTAACCCCGTCTACGTCATGGCGGACTCCGGAGCCCGCGGTTCGAAACAGCAGATCCGCCAGCTTTCCGGCATGCGCGGTTTGATGGCCAAGCCTTCGGGCGAAGTTATCGAAACGCCCATCACTTCCAACTTCCGCGAAGGTCTCACCGTGCTGCAGTACTTCATCTCCACGCACGGCGCGCGTAAAGGTCTGGCCGATACGGCGCTCAAGACCGCCGATTCCGGCTACCTCACTCGCCGCCTCGTCGATGTGGCTCAAGACGTCATCATCAATGAGCGCGACTGTGGCACGACCGACGGCATCTTCGTCGAACCCATTATCGAAGCCGGCGTCGAAGTCGAGCCGTTGCGCGACCGCATCGTCGGCCGCGTCTCGCTCGACAAGATCAAGGACTTCGAAGGCTCAATCATCGTCGACGTCAATCAGGAAATCACCGAAGACCTCGCCAACCAGGTGCAGGCCGCGGGTATCGAGCGCGTGCGCATCCGTTCCGTGCTCACTTGCGAATCGCGTCGCGGAGTTTGCGCTCTCTGCTATGGCCGCAACCTCGCCTCCGGGCGCATGGTTGAGCTGGGCGAAGCGGTCGGCGTCATCGCCGCGCAGTCCATTGGCGAGCCCGGCACTCAGTTGACCATGCGTACGTTCCACATCGGCGGAACGGCCACCCGCGTTTCCGAGCGCTCCACGCTCGAAGCGCGCAACAACGGCGTCGTCAAGTTCGTGGACCTCAAGTTCGTCGAGGGCCGCGGCGGCACTTCCATTGCCATGAACCGCGCTGGCCTCATCGCCATCGTGGACGAAAAGGACCGCGAGAAGGAGCGTTACCACGTCGTTTACGGCGCGCGCCTCCGCGTGGTCGATGGCGAACATGTCACCCACGGCCAGATTCTCGCCGAATGGGATCCGTTCACCTTCTCGATCCTTACTGAAACCGCCGGCTCTATCCGGTTTGACGACCTGAAGACGGGCGTTACCATCGAAGAGCAGGTGGACGAAGTGACTGGCCTCTCGCAGGACGTGGTCACTCTGCCTCCCGGCGACGAGAAACATCAGCCCGCGATTCTTGTCCGCGATTCTTCCGGCAAGGTCCGCAAAAAGTACCTCATGCCTTCGCGCGCTCACTTGATGGTTAAGGACGGCGACGAAGTGCAAGCCGGGGACGTGCTCGCGAAAATCCCGCGTGAAACCACCAAGACCAAGGACATCACCGGAGGTCTCCCGCGCGTTGTCGAGCTCTTCGAAACCCGCAAGCCCAAGGATCCTGCCGTCATCAGCGAAGTCGACGGTGTGGTTCGTTACGGCGATATCGCCAAGGGCATGCGCAAGGTCTACGTCGAAAGCGAAGATGGCAAGACCACCAAGGAATATTCCATCCCGCGCGGTGTGCACATCAACGTTCAGGAAGGCGATCACGTCAAGGCGGGCGAGGCCCTCATCGATGGCCCGCTCAACTTGCACGACTTGCTTGCCGTCCTCGGCGAAAAGTTCACGCAAGCCTACTTGGTCAACGCCATTCAAGAGGTCTACCGCCTCCAGGGCGTCAACATCAACGACAAGCACATCGAGACGATCTCTCGCCAGATGATGCGCTGGGTCAAGGTCGAAGATGTGGGCGACACCACGTTCCTCCTCGAAGAGCAGGTGGACAAGTTCCGCTTCCGCGAGGAAAACGACCGCATCATCGCCGACGGTGGCCGTCCCGCAACCGGGCGTCCGTTGCTTCTCGGCATCACCAAGGCCTCGCTCTCGACCGATTCGTTCATCTCGGCCGCGAGCTTCCAGGAGACCACGCGCGTACTCACCGAAGCCGCAGTCGCCGGCAAGGTGGACTACCTCCGCGGCCTCAAGGAAAACGTCATCATGGGCCGTTTGATCCCCGCTGGCACGGGCCTCGAGCACTACCGCAGCATTCAATTGCTGACGGAAATGCCCGCACCCGCGCCCATCGAGGAAATTCCGGAAGCAGCCGAGCTCACTGCGGAAGAAGCCGCGGCGCTCGACTTCCTGCAAAAGGATACCGAGGCCGACGCAGCGACAGAAGGCTAGTCGGTTTGAATGGCAGGGTTTCCGCCCTGAACACGTTTAAATTGACAGAGCGTCCCGACCCGGTCGGGACGCTTTGTTTTTAGCCCATCCGTCATCTGTACCCTTCAAGCACTTTCGGCGCCGGGCGTCATTGCCGATGCGCGCCGCTATTCCTACAATGATTTGTGCGACTCTTGGACGGCTCCCTGGCCCCTTTCGCCAGGCGCCGACCGGGTTCTAATGCCCAAAAACGACGAGTTCTCCCCAGATTCGGCGAACGATTCTCCCCCAGGCGGCCCCAACCAGCCCACGGTCTCCTCGCGCATCGAACAATTCGAAAAGAGCCAGAACGAACTATGGCGTCTGGCTTTTTTCCTGCTATTTGTGCTCTCCATTGGCTTTGCCATCGTCTCCTGGAGCACCATCAAATCTCTTGCGCTGCGCTACGAGCCTCTTCTGCCGCTTTTGCTTTTCGTCGTGGCTCTCTTCATCGCCTATGCCTGGAAACGCAACCGTGAAATCTCTGAACTTCGCGGCCTTGTCTCCGGTCTGGAGCAACGGGATTCCGCGCCTCCAAGCGAAAAGCAGATTGATCAGCTCTTTTCCGTCATCTCCCGTTCCCAGCAGGGTTATCGCGACCTCATCGATTCCTTCGATGATATTCTCATTGCTCTTTCGCTCGAGGGTGAAATCCGCGCCGTGAATCGCAGCTTTGCGGATCTTGTCGGCGCCAACTACCAGCAAATCATCGGACGCCAGGTTAGCGAGTTCCTCGAAGAAGGCAGCGGCGACGGCCCCGAACTGATCCGCCGCGCTCTGCCGCGTTTTATCGAGCGCCGCCACTGGTCCGGCATCATTCAAGTCCGCCTCAAGAAGCAGAACTCCATCTGCTATTACGATTGCGTCGCGCATGCCATGACCCGCGACAACAAAGTCCACGGCCTCACCATTCTCGGCCGGGACATCACCGCGCTGCGCAAAAATGAAGCCCGCTTCACCGAACTCTTCGAGACGCTCCAGGAAGGCATCTATATCGCTGTTCCCGACGGCACCATCCTCGACGTCAATCCCGCGCTGGTCCGCATGCTCGGGTACGACTCCAAGGAAGAAATGCTCTCCAAACGTGTCCCGGAAGTCTTCACCAGCCATGCCGAGAGAAAATCGCTTATCGAGGAAGTCGAACGCCAGCCTGCTCCGCAGGGCCGTGAAATAACCCTGTTGCGCAAGGATGGCTCTTCCATCTTCTGTCTCAATACGACCAGCGCCGTTCGCGACACTTCCGGCCGCGTGATCCGTTATCAGGGTTCCCTGATGGACATCACCGCACGCCGCCAAATGGAGCGCCAACTCCACAAAGAACAGGAATTCGCGCGGCGCCTCATCGACAGCTTCCCGGATCTTATTCTGGTCGTGGATTCCACTTCCCATTACACTTTCATCAGCCCGCGGTGCAAAGAAGTCCTGGGCTATGAACTCTCGGAAGTGGAAAATACGAAGTTTGGGGGACGCACCCATGCCGAGGATCTTCCCATCCTGCTCGCCGTGTTCGCGGACATTCTAGCGGGGCGCCAGACCTTCGGCTCGCTCGAAGCGCGCGTGCGCCACAAATCCGGCGACTGGCGCCGCATCCGTTTCAATTTCAGTCCTCTGGCCGATGAAACCGGAAAAATCGAAGGCGTGGTCCTCTCCGGCCGCGATGTCACCGAGCTCAAGCGGCTCGAAGAGCAGCTCATCCAGGCGGAAAAGCTTGCCGCCATGGGCCAGATGCTCGCCGGCGTAGCCCACGAGTTAAACAATCCCCTCACCGCCATCCTTGGCGTCACGGAATTGCTTCGCGAGGGCCCGACGGACCAGGAAGCCACCAAGCGCCAGCTCGAAATAACGCATCGTCAGGCCCGACGCGCCGCCCGCATCATTCAAAATCTTCTCGAATTTTCCCGTCCCGCCTCGCCGCAGAAAAAGTCCGTCGATCTCAACAGTATCGTCGACCGCACTCTGCAGTTGCACGAACACTCGCTCCGCAGAAATAATGTTGAGGTCGATTTTCGTCCCCAGCCCGATTTTCCCGGAGTCATCGCCGACGCCAATCAGCTTATTCAAGTCTTTCTCAATCTGGTCACCAACGCCGAGCAGGCCATTCGAGAAGTGCGCGAATCCGGACGCATTCAGATTCGCTTTGCTCGTCTGGGCACTCGGATTGCCGTCACTTTCCAGGATGACGGCGTTGGCATTCGTCCGGAAACTGTCCCGCGTCTCTTCGATCCCTTTTACACCACCAAACGTCCTGGCGGCGGCACCGGCTTGGGCCTCAGCATCTGCCTCTCCATCGTGCGCGAGCACGGTGGCACCATTGAAGCGGAAGCTCTTCCCGCGGGTGGTTCCGCCTTTACCGTGTATCTCCCTGTGGCCACCGATCAGACAACTCGCCCCTCGACGAACATTTCCGGCACGGTGGTCGCCGCCACGCCCAATCTCAACTCGCTCAAGGGCCGCTCCGTTCTCGTATTGGACGACGAAGAAAGTCTGCGCAGTCTCCTGATGGAAAGTCTTACCGCCCGTGACTTGCACGTCGATTGCGCCGCTACCTTGGACGAAGCACTAGCTTTCCTGGCCAGGCGTTCTCCAGACGCCCTCCTTTGCGATTTGAATCTTTCCCAGGACGGCGGCCATCTCAGCGGCAAGCTCGCTGCGGAGCGCCTCCTCGCAGCCGCCGGAAACCCTAAACCCACCCTCATCTTCATGAGCGGAGATCTTCTGGAGCCCGCGGATTTTCCAGCTAATTCGGGCCAGCCATTCCACCTCCAGAAGCCTTTCCGCATCTCCGACGTTCTTGCCCTGCTCGAGGAGATTTTCTCATCCTCCCCCTCCCGGGCGAACCCATCCTCCGAATAGTCGGGTGCCAGCAGACCGCGCGCGGCTCGGTGGAGGAGGTCATTTGCTTACCATGGATCTTTCCCTATTGATGCATATAGATATAATGTGATATAGATATTGACATGACCGAAACCGATCCACAATCCTTCCTGCCACTCAAACCACAGTGGTTTCACATCCTGCTCTCCCTCGCAAGCGGCGAGCAGCATGGCTACGCCATCATGCAGGACGTCTTGAATCGCACTACCGGCAAAGTCCGGCTCTGGCCGGCCACTCTCTACGGCTCTATCAAGCGGCTCATCGAAGCGGACCTCATCGAAGCATCCGACGAGCGGCCCGCCCCCGAACTCGACGACGCTCGGCGCCGCTATTATCGGCTGACATCGCTCGGCAAACGCGTGCTCGGCGCCGAATGCGATCGTCTCCAGGAGCTGGTTCGCACCATACGCGTGAAGCAAGCCCTCGTGCCGGAATGAATTTCGCGTGGCGGATCTACCGGCGGCTGGCGCAAGCCTTTCCGCACGAATTCAAATTGGCGTACGGCAGGGAAGTCCTGCGGCTCGGTGAGGACTCCATAAAAGAGATTGCCAAAAGGCATGGAATCGCCGGGCTGACCCGCCTAATCGCGGACGTCGCGATTCGTGTTCCTGTCGAATACCTCAGCGAAATGCGTGGCGACATGCGCTATGCGTTGCGCGCGCTTCTCAAATCGCCCGGCTTCGCTCTGGTCGGCATCATTTCGATGGGGCTCAGTATTGGGCTCACGACAAACGTGTACAGCTCGAAATGGGCGCTGCTCTTTGGTGATCTGCCGGCAGCGGCGAATGCCAAGCAGCTGGTCATGCCCGAACCCGAAAAGCCTCTCTCCTACTACTACATCGAGCAATTCCGCGAACAAAAAAACCTCTTCGCCGGCGTCGCCGCATTTCAGATCGGCGTTCCGTTCAATGTCTCCACCCAGGGTTCTGAAAACGCAAAACCGCAGCGCATCTTCGGGCAGCTTGTTTCCCCCGATTATTTTGCCGTGCTCGGTGTCGAACCTCAGCTCGGTAGAGTCCTCTCCGACGCGCTGGACAAGACTGGCGATGCGCCCGTCGTGGTTATCACCGACCGTTTCTGGCGCAATCACCTCAACTCCTCTACCGAGGCCGTGGGCCAAATTCTCCGACTCAACGGCCAAATCGCCACCATCGTGGGGATCACGCCCAAGGAATTCAATGGGGCCTTTTCCATAAATCCCGCTGAGTTTTTCGTTCCGACCACCGCCCCTGCCGCGCTCGCTCCAGAGCTTGCCAATGACGTCCTGCATCAACGGAACGCCAAGGAATTCCTGGCCCTGATGTGCCTCGCGCCCGGCGTCACGATCGATTCCGCGGAAGCAGCTCTCGACGCCATCACGCGCCGCCTCGACGAGCAGGATCCCTCCTTGCCGGCACGCACCGACAAAGGCCGGCGCGTCACTTTGCTTCCGGCGGGAACGCGTGTTCCGCTTCCCAGGCAATTGCGGCTGGTCGTGCTCGGCTTTTTTCTCCTGCTCACCGGCTTGGTCATGACGCTCGCGTGCACCAACTTGGCGAACATGCTGATTGCGCGCGGCGCCAATCGCCGCAAGGAATTGGCGATCCGCCTCGCCATCGGCGCCGGCCGTTTTCGCCTCATCCGGCAGATGATGGCTGAAGGCATTTTGCTCTCTCTCCTCGGGGGCGTGACAGGTTTCGCGCTCGCGTATGGTCTGATGGTGCTGAACTCCCGGTTCAGGCCGTCCACAGGTATTCCTATCGAAACCGATTTCAGCTTGGATTGGCACGCAGCCCTTTTCGCTTTCGGCCTCGCGCTCCTCTGCGGCATCGGATTCAGTCTTGCTCCCGCACTCCAGGCGACGAAGGCCGATCTGACGCCGGCGCTCAAAGAAGGCTCGGCGCTTCAGTTGCCGGGTTACCGGCGCTTCGGTCTCCGCAATTTGCTGATGGTGGCCCAGGTGGCGGCATCGCTCATGCTGCTGATCACGGGATTTCTGGTCATCGGCCTTAGCAAGGAAAGCAGCGTCCAAACCAAATTCGATCCGAACACGATGTTTCTCTTGTCCATCGATCCGGTGCGCGATGGCTACTCGCCGGAAAAAGCGCAGGCTCTTTTTGAAAAGCTTCCCGCTCTGCTCAAGTCCGCCGCTGCTTCGCGCAGCATCGCCTTTGCGGCTCTGCCTCCCTTTTCCGCCGTGGATGATGATGAAGCCAGGCAGTTGACTGCGGAAGATGCGGAGCGCTCTCCGCGTGTACAGCTGCCCGCGATCGAGGAAACGGTGGGCCCGGGCTATTTCGCCACGCTAAACGAGCCAATGCTCGCCGGCCGGGAATTCCTCGATCGCGATCAACGGATCGAAGCCTCCCTATCGAGTACCTCCACCCTGCACGCGGTCCTCCCTGCCGTATTGAATGAGACCGCGGCTCGCGGATTTTTCGGAAATGGCAATGCCCTCGGAAAGCGCCTTCGAGACGGCCAACACTCCTACGAAGTTGTCGGTGTCGTCCGTGATTTGCAGAACGGAATCGGTATCCACCAAGCCATATCCTATCTACCGCTGACTCCGCGCGATTTTGTGCGCGCGCCCGCCGATGGCATCACCATAATGGTGCGGTCAGATGCAGGAACTCTTCCGGGAAAAGATGCGCTAAGCAGCATTCAGAACGAGATCGCCCTCATCGATCCCAATCTGAATCTGTTCCATGTGCAAACGCTCAGCGAATTCCTGGACCGCAGCCGCGCCTCCACGCGCTTCGCCGTGCAAACCTACGGCGGCATCGGCGTCTTCGGTCTCGTGCTGGCCGCCATCGGCCTCGCCGGGATCACCGCCTATTCCGTTGCGCAAAGGCGCAAGGAGATCGCCATCCGCACGGCCCTGGGCGCAAGCCGGGGCCAAGTACTTCGCTTGGTGCTGCGCGAAGGCGCCGCGCTGGTCCTCTCCGGCACGATTCTGGGATTCTTCGGTGCGATCGCCACGGCAAGAATTCTTTCCGCACTGACAGACATTTTTGTCCAGGCGTTTAGCGTAGGCACCGGCGATCTGCGCCTGCTCGTCGGCGCACCCCTGCTCCTCGCCGCCGTAACCATGCTCGCCTGCTACCTCCCCGCGCGCAGCTCCGTCAAAATCGATCCGCTAAAAGCCCTGCGCCAGGAATAACCTGTCTTGCTGGCTTTGCCAGAATGCTACTATGCTCCAACCCACGCACAGTTCTTTAGTGCCGGATGCTACTGGCGTTTCGAAACTGGCGGCTAGTAACAGAAGTGTCCAAAATGGGATAGCTTTGCGGCAGTGTGTCGTGGGACTATCTTTGGATGAAAAAAAAAGGGACTAATCACGAAACAGGTATCCTCGGTCCCTTGCCCTACCTGCGGTGTTGCTGCAGGGCAGCCTTGTTTGCTACATTCCGACACCCTACGCTCAGAACCGCACTTAGACCGGAAGCTTTCCGCGATTGAGGCTATGGAAACGGGGCATAGAATATACCAGCAGCATCGGAGGCCCGATCAACCCATGAGGTCCAACATAGAGGCTCCGCCAAAAATTTCATTTGATTTGGGCGGATTGGTCACGCTGAATGAAAGCTTCGCACCTGGAGGAACTATTTTCTTTCAAGGCGATGTCGCTCGGACGCTCATGTACATTCGAGCAGGCCGCGTAAAACTCTCCGTGGCCTCCAAGCCTGACAAAGAGGCAATTGTTGCCATCCTAGGGCCGGGCGAATTTCTGGGTGAAGCGTGCCTCGGAAGAAATCGGAATATTCGCATGGGGACAGCCACCGCGATTGTGCCCACGGCTCTACAAATCATTGAAAAGAACGAGATGGTCCGAGCGCTCCACGCTGACCATGGTCTTTCCTACGCCTTCCTGTCTTATCTGCTTTCGCGCAATATTCGGCTCGAAGAGGATTTAGTCGACCAGGTTTCTCACAGCAGCGAGAGGCGACTAGCCCGCGCTCTTCTGTTGCTCGCCGGGAAGGGGATCCGGCGCAAGCGGCACAGATTTGCTGGAATATCGCAAGAGACCCTGGCAACGATGATCGGCACTACACGCGCGCGCGTCAATTTTTTTATGAATAAGTTCAGAGAGCGTGGATTCATCAAGTACCATCGCCTTCTTGATGCGAACGGCGGGTTACACGTTAACACCTCCCGTTTGGCGAAGATTCTCCGCTAATATCACCTGGCATTTGGTCCGCGAGTGATTTGGCTAATGGGGATTGTTTGTGGTTCTCGGGTGCTCGGCACAGACATGAGATGCGAACTCCTTATCTCGCTGCTGTCCGAAATCCGTCTTCATCTCGTCAATGGATTTGCCAGCGAGCGGCCATGAAGGGTTGAACACCCAAGCACATTCGCTGCAAGCCCAGCCCTGAAAATTCTGGCCTTCGACCCATACCAGTTTCGGACGCATCGGCTCCATAGACCCTCGACTTGAATTCAAAAGGTCTGGAGATTACTGATGGAGAAGGGCCGTCGTCTGTTGGGTACCCAACACTGGAGAGAATTGCTATCTCAATCCGGGGTCGTCCTCGAATTGTTGCTTGACACCTCGAAGCGGTGATACGCGAAAGCCTCTTTGCACACCTCCATTCCTTAACTTCCATCGAATCAATTTCTTGCAAAAAGCGTGGGGGTGGGGTCTCTCTTGGATCTTCGAATCCGTGGCCTGAAGAATTGCCAGATAGGGGCCCTGCTCGGAGCCGGCAACTCGCCGAGACCGCTTCAGTGCGAAGAGGCCTTGGATGCGGAGGCAGGAGCCGCGTCCACGCCAAAATCCCAGACGTACATGTTCATTCCACCAGGCAGGATTTCGGCCAGCGCATACTCGCCCGGGGGCAGCGGCGCGCTCAGTGTGAATCGATAGATCTCCGGCGCCACTTCCCAGCGCTGGATCGCGATTTCATTGACGTCTTCCGAGATCTCTTGCCCAAACAAGCTTCGGATAGACTCCAGCCGCCGCTTTCCGCCCTTCACCTGGGTGCGCACCAAAGCTATTTCCGGCCCGGCCTCGCTTTGCCGCCTCGTTCTCAACAACGCGGAATCGCGCTCCGGGTCCGTCGCCACCTCACGCAGATAGAATTCTGGATTTGAGGATGTGAGGCGCGCCGGCGCTTTGGTCCCGGGGATTTCAATGTAGTGTTTGCTCGGTACAATCGGTATGGGCGAGAGAACCTGTTTCACGACGTTCTTTTTGTCGGCTCTTAACTGCGAGCCGACCTGGTCGATCTTCTTGACCGACTTACCCTCAAACGCGAACATGCCCTCTCCGTCAGGCAAAAACACTCCAGGGGCGACCGTCAAACTGGCGTCCACATCCACAGGCGTTTCCGCCTTGGCTGCCGACTCTTGGATATGCACCTTTTCCAAAAGAGCGGAGCTTGTTTTTTCGTCGGCGGCTTCGGCCTTCTTCGTCGCCTCCCAATCCACCAGGGACTCGGGAATCTCCTCCCAGGCGCCTCTTTCGACGCTGAAGTAGCGAACCCTGTCGCCTTTCTTTTCATAGCTTCGGACAAGCTGGAAATTTCCATCCTTCAGAACCAGCTTTTTGCCCCGGGGAAGTCCTGCCGGAGCCGCCGGGCTCGCGGCCGTCTGTGGAGCAGGCTTCTGGCCGGCGCTCGTATCCTGTTGCCCGGCTGTCGCTGCAGCAGCGCCATCGTGCCAGGCCGTTCCAACCCAACTGAGCAGCGCAATTGGCAGGAGGAAGGCAAAGCTGGAAGACAATCTCATAGCTGTTTCTGGCCTATCAGATGCCGGTCGGAGAAGCTGGTTTGCCCTTCTTTCAGCTGACCATGGTTGAGCATACCCCGCTAAACACGGCCCTGCAACCGTTCCCCGGCGGCTGCCCCAAAAAACAAAAGGCTCCTTCCGGTATACCGGAAGGAGCCTTTCACGAATCGGAGGCCGTTAAGTTCTTAGTGAGTGCAGCGCGGAAACAACGTCACCAGCACCATCAAATCAGAGAGAGTAAACAGCCACTGGTCCGCCTGCTTGCCTGCTGCTTCCGCGGCACGCGCGATAAAGCCCAAGTGCCGGCTCTTCGCAAAATTACGGATGTGGTCTACGCAAATGCCAGTCAGACTGGCAATTTCCGCGTCCGTGAAGATTTTTTGACTCGATTTTACGGTAACCATGGCCTTGTCCCTCGAACTACCGGTTATACCGCGCTCCCAATTGCTTTGATGCTTCTTGCAGCTTATGCGATGCACCATTTTCAGAGCAATAGTAGTTCCGTTCTCTCTACTCAAAACGAAATGGCTAGTACTTTTGTTCCAAGCCCCTGTGTAAAAAGACATTATCTAAAACTCAGAGCTAAAAAGCTGTCTAGTACGGAACACAAGGAATTGATAACCGGAGGGAAAAAATGTCCCACTTTTACAAACTCTATATGAGTTTCGGTAGATCCTTTGCAATTTCGCGCATCTGTTTTGTGTGTCGAACTTCATGCGCCGCGATGAATTTCAGCCATCCGTAAATGCTCAAAGTCCCAAGAGCCGGATGCGCCCAGCAGTATTGGCCCAAGTCGCGCCCCCTGGTCTCTTCCAGAAAGGCCAGCGAACGCTCACGGACGGTGCGCATTTCCGCGAGCATGATCTCTTTCTCACGCAGCATTTGCGGGTCTACGGGAACCGGCGCTTTTCGGCGAATCACGCGCGAGGCCACCAGCGCCATCGGCAGATGAATTTTCTTTAACAAGGAGATCTGCTTCGGCGATTTCTGCGACACCTTGTCTGCCTTTTCAATCACCGCCCGTTCCACCATCATCAAATGAGCGACCAGTTCCGCCGCTGACCATCTCCCCTCAGCAGGTCTGGTCTTCCAATCTTCGGCGGGCACCGAGTCGGCCGCTCGCAAGAGTCCTGTCTGCGTCTTGGCCAAATTGCTGAGGATGGAATCAAGCTTTGCGGGCACGGCTCTCTCCCATTTGGCCTGCAACAACCGCTTCTAAAGAGATCCTCGCATTTAAGCGGGAGTCAAATACGCCGGCGAATTTTCTATACCGTCCCGCCGACGAGCTTGCTAGAGCGAGCCGCCGCCGGCCTGCTCGAAGGCGTGCGCTAGTTGTAGAACGCTCGCCTCGCCGAACGCAGGCCCGAAGATTTGCAACCCTACGGGCAGCTTGCCGCAGATTTTTCCGCAGGGCACAGAGATGCCGGGCACTCCCGCAAGTGATCCCGTAACTGTATATATATCAGCAAGATACATTTGGAGGGGGTCGTTCGTACGCTCTCCTAATTTGAACGGCGGAACCGGCGATGTGGGTGTTACGATCACATCCACCTTTCGAAATGCATCCCGAAAATCCTGGGCAATCAGCGCGCGAACCTTCTGTCCTTTCAGATAGTAGGCATTGTAGTAGCCCGCCGACAGTACATAGGTGCCGAGCACAATCCGTCGTTTGACCTCGGCTCCGAATCCCGCGCCGCGTGTTTTGCGGTACATCGCCAGAAGCGAATCGTCCTCTACCCGCAGGCCATACCGGACGCCATCGTAGCGCGCCAGATTTGAACTCGCCTCTGCTGTCGCGATGATGTAATAGGTCGCGATGGCATAGTCCGTGTGCGCCATGTGGATTTCGCGCAGTTCACAGCCGAGTTTTTTCAAGAGCTCAATCCCAGCCTCAATTTTCTTTCGAACGCCATCGTCCATTCCTTCTGCAAAATACTCCTTGGGAATGCCGATACGCAGGCCTTTGACCGGCTTTTCCATCGCCGCGCGATAATCCGGCACGGGAGCAGTTGTGGACGTGGAGTCGTTCGAATCGCGGCCCGCGATGACGCCAAGAATGGCGGCTACATCTCGAGTGTTGGTTGCAAACGGGCCAATGCGATCCAAAGAGGATGCAAAAGCGATGAGTCCGTAGCGCGAGACCCGTCCATAGCTTCCCATCATCGCCGGGATTCCGCAGAACGATCCCGGCTGCCGGATCGAGCCGCCCGTATCCGTACCCAGCGAGGCCACGGCCAAACCTGCTGCCACGGCCGCTGCCGATCCGCCGCTTGAGCCACCGGGGACGCGGTCTGTCGCTTCGGGGTTTCGAACGGCTCCGTAGGCTGAGTTCTCGTTCGAGCTGCCCATGGCAAATTCGTCGCAGTTGGTTTTGCCTAGAATAACGGCTCCGACGGCTTCGAGCCGCTCCACGGCTGTCGCGTCATACGGCGGCACGTAATTCTCTAGAATCTTTGACCCGCAAGTGGTTCGAACGCCGCGCGTGCTGATCACATCCTTGATCGCTATGGGTACGCCCGCCAGCGCAGGGAGAGGTTTTCCGGCGGCAACCAGCGCATCCATGCGAGCCGCTTGCGAGTAGGCGCGTTCCTCGGAGAGCGTCAGGTAAGCGTTCAGCTCAGAATTTCGTTCGGCGATCCGCCTATAGAAATCCGCAGCCAGTTCGCGCGCCGAAAGCTTCTTCGCAGCCAGCGCTTCTCGTACGCCGTCAATTGTCCACGCGGCGGTCATCGTTCTATGACCTTCGGCACCCTAAAATAAGGAGGTTCTGGATCTGGTGCTTGCTTCAGGATCTCGCCGGCTATGCTACAGGGAGCCACAACGTCTTCGCGCAAAGTTGCGTCCGCTGACTGGTCGTCTGCCAGCACCTGGGCCATCGGCGCAACGTTGGCCGTGTCCAGTTCGTTCAATTTGCCAATGTATTCGAGGATTTCGTCGATTTGCGCGCGGTACATCTCCAGCTCGGCCTCGCTCAAATCCAGATAGGCTAGCTCCGCTACCCTTTCCACATCTGCCCGGCTAATTTTCAAGGTGTATTCCCGCTTTCATTCCGTTCGAATGGTTGGAAAATTCTAGCATATCCCTCGAGCTTGCCCGGGCATGTCCAGATGACGCCAGGGTCCTTGTGATCGGAGATGCGGGCGGCTCTGCGGCTAGGGTATTTCCCTCGGGGCGGCCGCCGACTCCAGCTCCGCAATCGAATGGTGCATGCTGGCCATCCGCCAATGTCCATCGGATTTCTTGCACATGGCCATGCCGCGGCCGTGCAGCTTGCCTCGCGTGGAATCGATCGTAAACTCATATTCGTACCAAACAGCTTCGCCGATCGGGTGAAACGCGCGCTCGAGAATTTCCAGCTTCGCCGGGGGCTCCTGGTGAAAATATTTCTTGTGGAAATACCCGACCACCTGCTCCCGCCCGTAGAGTTCCGTGTCTGTCGAAAACAGCACAATTTTCGGGTCCAGACAATCGCCGAACTTTTGCTCGTCGGAATCATTGAAAGCGCCCACACAGCGGTGCATCTCTTGCTGCATCGCCGCCACCATCTCCGCGCCGTGCACCTCGTCCGCTGTCGCAACGTGAATGGTCTGCTCCTTCAGATTGATGCTGGCTCCCAGTTTCGCCAGAAGATCGACGCCCAGGATGCCATCGATTTTGTGTCCGCAAGCCTTCCCAATGGCGGAGAGGTCGATGGCGGGCAGTTTCACCTCGAGCAGTTTCGTTCGTCCAACGGTCAAGTCCGGCAGCGTCACTTCCTTTGCGCTCGTGGCCAGCGTGCCGCTCCATGATGTAACGCGAATGTCTTTCGCCTGGCCGACGTCAAACGATTCCAGATTCAAGATCGAGGTCGCGGCCGTATCTACCAAGAACCACATGTGCAGTCCGGCTACCTGAACCTCGATCATGGGGAGTACGTCGCACCGCTCGAGGGGAAGCTCCTGGGCACGCGCAACGGGGGAGGCAATGCCAGCGCTGAAGACGATGGCAATCAGCATGGCGGCGAAGAGAGTCGTGGAAGTAAGGAGGGAGCGCGGGAAGATGGCAAGTCCCATGAGGGCACCTCAGGCGGAAAAGCATAGCATAAAAAACGAACGTTCGTACTAATTTGTTCGATGTGTTACAGTATTTTCATGCCGCAAGCCCTTCGCCCACGCTCCCGCGCAAAACCGCTCGCCAAGGGCCGCAAAGAGCGCGTCAAAAAGACGCTTAACCAGCGTACTAACAGGCCCGCCCTCCGCCACCAAGCCAAAGGGGTGCGCACGCGTGAAGCTATACTGGCGCGCGCCGTCGATATAGCCTCCGCGCAAGGCTTGGAAGGGCTAACTGTAGGTTCCCTTGCCGAGCAGCTGGGCATGAGCAAGAGCGGCCTTTTCGCACATTTTGGCTCGAAGGAAGAATTGCAGCTTGCGACCGTCGAGATGGCGCGCCAGGTTTTTATCGATAAGGTGACGCTGCCAGCGATCGCGGCACCGAAGGGCATGCCGCGTTTGTGGTCCTTGATCGATCACTGGCTGGTTCTGGTGGAGAAACGAGTCTTTGAGGGCGGCTGTTTTTTCACCGCCGCTTCTTTCGAATTCGATGGCCGCCTCGGCGTGGTGCGCGATCGCATCGCCGAAATCATGCACGAATGGATTCGATGCATTACGACCGCCGTCGAAAAAGCGCAGGAAGCGGGCCACCTCGACCCGAAACTCGACGCCACGCGCATCGCGTTCGAATTTCATGCCATCGCCATAGGGGCGCACTGGGCGCATCAGCTGCTGGAGGATCGCCAGGCTTATTCACGCGCGCGGATGATGGCGCTTGAGAAGATACGCAGCGTGGCAACTCCACAATCACCTCGTCTACCGTAGCCTTTGTTCTCATGAATCAGCGAGACTAGATTCGGCTTTGCGGCAGATCAAGAACACGGCGACTGCCAAGATACTCGAAAGAAGTACAAGACATTGCTTTTCGTGGGTTTGGTAGTAGGTTGTAAATTTGCCGCATCAAGCCGCCCCTGCCCCAAAACGGCAGCGATCTTCTTAGGTGACTGAACGGAAAGTCCTGGACCTGTGCGGCGGCACTTCTTACAACGCGCTTCGATACTGCTCATCACTGACCTGTTCCAGCCAGTCGACAACCTTCCCGTCGAGCTTTTCCTGAATGGCGATGTGCGTCATGCCCGTGGTCGGCGAGGCCCCATGCCAGTGTTTCTCGCCCTGCGGGAACCACACCACGTCACCGGGCCGGATCTCCTCGATCGGTCCGCCCCAGCGCTGTGCCAAGCCGCAGCCAGCCGTGACGATGAGAGTCTGACCGAGCGGATGTGTATGCCATGCGGTCCGTGCGCCCGGCTCGAAGGTTACGCTGGCGCCTTGAACAAATGCCGGATCAGGCGCCTGAAAAAGTGGATCGATTCGTACCGTGCCAGTGAACCACTCGGACGGGCCTTTAGCGGAAGGTTCGGACCCAACTCTCTTGATCTCCATATCTCGTGCTCCCTCGCCTGGCGTCTTTCTCGCTGGTTCCGATGATTCACTCCGATTTGAGAGAAGCCATATCGATCGAGAATCGATACTTCACATCGGCCTTCAGCAGTCTTTCGTAGGCTTCATTCACCTTCTGGATGGGGATCACCTCAACATCGGAAGTGATGTTGTGCTTCCCGCAAAAATCCAGCATCTCCTGGGTTTCGGCGATGCCGCCGATAGGCGAACCTGAAAAGCTGCGGCGACCCATGATCAGTCCGAAAACCGAAACCGCGAGAGGTTTCTCGGGTGCGCCAACCATAACGATGTTGCCATCACGCCGCAGCAGATTGATGTAAGCGTTTATGTCGTGATCGGCGGAGACAGCGTCGAGAATGAAGTCGAAGCTGCGCTCGTGCTTTTGCATTTCGTCCGCATTTTTCGAAAGGATGACCTCATCTGCTCCCAGGCGTAGTGCATCATCCTTCTTCTTCGGCGAAGTCGTAAACACGACAACGTGGGCTCCGAGCGTGTGCGCGAATTTCACCGCCATGTGGCCCAATCCGCCGAGACCAACCACGCCAACCTTTTTGCCTTTGCCAACGCTCCAGTGGCGCATCGGCGAGTACGTTGTGATTCCGGCGCAAAGCAAAGGCGCGGCTCCGGCCAGATTCAGGTTCGACGGCACCTGCAACACAAACCGCTCGTCGACAACGATGCTGTCCGAGTAGCCCCCGTAGGTCACGCCCGCCAGGTGCTTATCGGGAAAGTTGTAAGTTAACGTGAAATTCGGACAGAACTGCTCGAGGCCGGCTCGGCACTCCGGACAAGTGCGGTCCGAGTCCACCATGCAGCCCACCGCAGCAAGATCACCGCGCTTGAACTTCGCGACTGCGGGGCCGACATTCGTGACTCGGCCGACAATTTCGTGGCCGGGGACGCACGGGTAGACGGTGGGCATCAAGCCGCTCCACTCGTTGCGGACTTGGTGCAGATCGGAGTGGCAGATGCCGCAAAACAGAATTTCGATCTGCACGTCGTTTTCCGCCGGGTCGCGTCTCGGGATGGTGGCCGATGCAAGGGGTGATGTCGCACTTGCCGCCGAATAGGCTTTCGCTTTGTACATGAATTCTCCTAATTTTGGCACTTGGCTCGGTTCGAGATTTCCTCTGGCGTAAGCCGCTCAGCGGCCAACCATTTTCTGCAGGTGCTCCGGGTACCGCGCACCCTCAATCTTGATTTTCGAAGCCGCACTGTCGATTTCGCGCAAATCGTCTGCGGTGAGTTTGATGTTTACCGCCCCAAGGTTCTCCTCCAGTCGCGATACCTTGGTCGTGCCAGGAATCGGAACTATCCATGGCTTCTGGGCCAGCAGCCACGCCAGCGCGATCTGCGCCGGTGTGGCCTTCTTCTGTTCCGCAATTCTGCCCAGCAGACCCACGACCGCCTGATTCGCTTTCCGCGCCTCGGGCGAAAAACGCGGCACGATGTTGCGGAAATCGGAACTGTCGAACGTGGTCTTCTCGTCGATCTTCCCGGTAAGGAAGCCTTTCCCCAGCGGACTGAATGGCACGAACCCAATTCTGAGCTCTTCCAGCATCGGGATCACTTCGGCTTCAGGTTCTCTCCACCACAGAGAATATTCGCTTTGCAGCGCAGCCACAGGTTGAACGGCGTGTGCGCGACGGATCGTTTGCGCTCCCGCTTCCGAAAGTCCGAAGTGCTTCACCTTGCCCTGCTGAATCAGCTCTTTCACCGTTCCCGCCACCTCTTCAATCGGCACGTCCGGGTCAACGCGGTGCTGATAGAACAGATCTATGACATCGACGTTGAGCCGTTTCAGGGAAGCCTCGGCAACCTCCTTGATGTGCGCGGGCCGGCTGTCCAGCCCGGCTTGCTTGCCTGTAGCCGGATCAAGCTTGAACCCGAACTTCGTGGCGATCACGACTTGGTCACGAAAGGGAGCGAGGGCTTCGCCAACAAGCAGTTCGTTCGTGAACGGGCCGTAGACTTCGGCAGTATCGAAGAATGTGACGCCGCGTTCGACTGCTGCTCGAATCAGCGCGATCCCGTCCTTCTTGACCACGGAGGGCCCGAAGCCAAAGCTCAGCCCCATGCAGCCCAGCCCAAGGCCCGAAACTTCCAAGTTGCTTTTTCCAAGCTTGCGCTTTTGCACTAGTTTCTCCTCCTGAAGCGTTTCTCGCATAGCAAGATTAGGATCAAAGGCGCAGAAGCGGTAGCCCGATCTCCCGCCCGGCCGAGCCGTGTTGTGGCAGATCAGCGGCTGGCAGGAACTGCTTCGGCGGTCTTGCGAGGATATTTTTTCGCGATATAATTGTCGACAAGAGCCTGAAACGCCACCGCCAGTTCGTCGTAATTTCCTTCGAGGGTCACGTCTTTTTTGCCATCAATATATATAGGGCAACGCGGGGCTTCGCCGGTTCCGGGCAGGCTGATGCCAATATTCGCAGCTTTTGATTCGCCGGGACCGTTCACAATACAGCCCATCACGGCGAGCGTCATGGTTTCCACGCCTTCGTATTGCGTTTTCCACATGGGCATGCTGTCCCGGATATAGCCTTGGATGCGTTCCGCTAACTCCTGGAAAGTGGTGCTCGTGGTGCGGCCGCAGCCGGGGCAAGCGGTCACGCTCGGCGAAAACGAACGCAATCCAAGGGCCTGCAAGAGTTCGCACGCCGCATAAACCTCTTCGCGGCGGTCGCCACCTGGTTTCGGCGTCAGCGAAATGCGAATGGTGTCGCCGATTCCTTCGTAGAGCAAAACGCCCAGCGAGGCCGCGGACCAAATCTGGCCCTTCATGCCCATTCCCGCTTCCGTTAAGCCGAGATGCAGCGGCTGCTCGGTCTTGCTGGACAGATCGCGATAGACGGTAATCAAATCGCGCGGCCGCGAGGTCTTGCACGAAATAATAATCTGATCGTGGCCCAGACCGCATTCCAGCGCCAGCTCCGTAGACTGGAGCGCCGAGAGCACCATGCAATCGTTAATGATCTCTTCGGACTCTTTGCCCAGGTTTTTGTCGGTGTTCTCTTGCATCTTGTGCATGACGAGCTCTTGGTTCAGCGAGCCGCCATTAACGCCGATGCGAACGGGCTTTCCGTTGTCGCGCGCAATCTTGCAAATCGTGGAGAATTGTTCGTCGCGGCGCTGTCCAGCGCCGACGTTGCCGGGATTGATGCGGTATTTGTCGAGGGCTTTCGCGCACTCTGGGTATTTCGCAAGCAGAACGTGGCCGTTGTAGTGGAAATCGCCGATGATTGGTGCGGCGCAGCCGGCATCGAGGAGGCGTTTTTTGATTTCGGGGACGGCGGCCGCGGCTTCGGGAACGTTGACGGTCCAGCGGACGATTTCCGAACCGGCTTCGGCCAGCTCGAGAGTTTGTTTGAATGTTGTGGCGACGTCGGCCGTGTCCGTATTGGTCATGGACTGTACGACAATCGGTGCGCCGCTGCCTACGACGACGTGGCCCACGCGCACGGCGTAGGTTTTACGCCGAGGGCGTCCGGCGGACGCGGCGTCCGTGCCTTTGATCTGGGTGAGCATTGCTCCTCTATTTTAGCCTGAGTTGGTTTCGAATACGAAATCCGATGACTATTCTCTACGTATTTCCAATCATTTGGCCCATGCCCAAACGGTGCATGAAATATTGCGTGGAGTGGGAGCGTTCCGAAATTGGAGGGGATTTTGCCGCTGAATTCATGTGAAATGGGAATAATCGGCGGACAAGAACGGTTCTACCTTCAGACAACCATGAGCTTATCCAGGCCGTAACGCAAAGCTAAGAATCGGAACCTTCCACAGAAAGCAACGGACGTTTCTTTTTTTTGCTCCGATGAATCAGTCGTTGACACCCCGCAAGTTTTTGGTGTAAGCATTGCTACATCTTTAGCTGTAGGGGGGCCTGTGGGTGGTGATCCTCGTTTTTCGTCTCCGGCGTGTGTCTGTTTTTCAGAGTTAATCCGAGCGCACTTTTTTCTATTTAAAAACGTGGGAATAGGTGTCGCTCGGCGGGAGCTATTGCCCGCGATCGCCGTGAAGCGCTCAACGAACGTCACAAACCGCACTTTCTCAACCAACTAAAGCGGGGGGGGAATATGAAGCAGTTCGTGCGTTTTGCATTTGCGGTGGTGTTGGCTCTTGGTGTTTTAACTCTAGGAATCGCTGCTGGGGCACAAAATTCGACGACAGGAATTGTGCTCGGCACAGTCACCGATACGAGCGGCGCCTCGGTCGTCGACGCGACAGTAGTTCTCCGCAATACCGCAACAAACAATTCCACAACGCAGGCCACCAACGGAGCCGGCCAATATACTTTTGTGAACGTGGCCCCGGGCGCGTATGAGGTTACGGTTAAAAAGGATGGCTTCCGGACGTCCACGGTCACGGCGCTAAGTGTGGATGTGGCGAAGAGCTACACGGTGGACGTGAAGCTGGAGATCGGGGCAGTCACCGAGTCGATTACCGTTTCCACCGAAGCCAGGGTAGAACTGCAGACGACGGACGCCCAGGTTGGTGACGTGATCGGGGGAACAACTCTTTCGCGGCTGCCGACACTGACGCGGGACGCTTCTGAGTTGCTCACCTTGCAACCGGGAACCACGCCTTACGATACGCCGGCGAACGGCGGTTTTGGAAACAACGGCGGTACCGTCGCGGGAGCCCGCAGCGACCAAAACTCGATCACCATGGATGGCATCGACATTACCGACAACACCGTCGGCGGTGGGGCGACAGCTGTGAATTTCATTCCTACCGGTGTCGAGAGCCTGGAGGAGTTCCGGGTGGGCGTTACCAATTCCAACAGCGATTTTGCACGCTCATCAGGCGGAAATATTACGCTCATCAGCAAGAGCGGGACGAACTCAATCCACGGCGATGGTTATTGGTTTCATCAGAGCGACGGCTACAACGCCAACTCTTGGGATTTGAATCACACTCCTGACGCAGCAACTGGGAAATCTTTCACGCCGAAAATCCCTTTCAAGGATAATCGGGAAGGCGTCAGCGTTGGCGGCCCGCTCATAAAAAACAAGACGTTCTTTTTCAGCAACTATGAACTCCGCCGTTTCCCTTCCGCATCCCAGGTAAGCCACATCGTACCGACGCAGAGTTTGCGGGACGGGATTCTATCGTTTGCGGATGCGACAGGGGTGGTCAGGCAATATAACCTAGCTACTTCCACCGCGTGCGGTCCCGCCGGGGGCCTTCCCTGCGATCCCCGCGGTATTGGCATCAGTCCCACCATCCAGACACTTTATAACCTCAACCCCGTCGGTAACGATCCCAGCCTGCCAAATGTGGACGGGAACAATACGACCGGGTTCGTCGCCAATGCCGCGACGCCAGTCAAAGACGACTACGTCACATTCCGTCTCGACCATAATTTCTCGGACAAAGCGCATTTCTACGGGCGGTATCTCTATTCCCGGGCGCTCAACGTAACCCCCCTTCAAATCGACACGCTCAACAACAACACCATCGCAACGACTGGAAACGACACTCGGGGCGACGGGGCCATCGGCGCACTCGACTATGCTTTTAACTCGATGACCAGCAACGTCATCCGCTTCGGTTGGATTCGCAGCCGTGTTTTCCTTCCCGGTCTTTCGCCCAGTGCTTCCGCCACGACCCTCGCGCTTCAGGGAACCGATACTTCGGCCGGCTTTATTGCGCTAGCTCCCGGCCTTGCCCAGACTGGTCTCATCGACGTTCCGATTGACGTTGACACGCAACGCGCCCGCACGCAGGGCAACTTCCAACGAAACAAACAACTGGTCGAAACCTTCACGCATCTTCAGGGCAAGCATACCTTCACCGCCGGTGGAGACATTCGCTGGATGCCTTTGATTGCTCAGCGCAACGATAAGGTCGTCGGTTCCCTCGCTTCTCTCGTTGCTACGGAAGACGCCGACGTTCCAGGTACCACCCAATCCGTTTCACAAGCGGATATGCCCCCAGCATGCAGCGCCGCCATTACAACGTTTTGCCTGCTACCGACCGACGTGTTGCGCTGGCAACGTCTATATGCCGCAACCCTGGGCATCGTGGACAACGTGAACGTCCTAGGCGTTCGCGACGGCAACCTCAACCCGCAGCCTTTCGGCACTCCCCTTATTGCCAACACAACCCAGCGAGCTTACGATTCCTATTTTCAGGATTCCTGGCGTATAAAGCCGACCTTGACCCTCACGTACGGCCTCGGCTACGGGTGGCAAACGCCACCGTCTGAATTGCATGGCCAGCAAACCTTTGAGATCGATGCCGATAATGGACAGATACTCACGGCCGCTGGCTACATTCAGGCTAAGGACCAGGCCGCTGCTGCGGGCCAGATCTACAATCCCACCATCGGCTACCTGCCCATCAAGAGCTCGGGACGAAGCGCCATTTGGAACACGGACTATGGCGATGTCTCCCCGCGTCTCGCCGTTGCTTGGAATCCATCCTACACGGACGGCATGCGCGGAAAGCTCTTCGGCCAAGGAAAAACCGTCGTCCGTGCGGGGTTTGGCATCTACTACGACCGCATCAACAACGTCCAAAGCGTGGAAATCCCACAACTAGGCGTCGGATTCGCCGAAACCTTGGTCCTCTCCCAGCCACCGTGCGACCTGAATGGGGCCTCGGCCGGCCCCAATTGCAACGCTGCCGCAGGTGCAAGCAATATAGGAGCATCCGGCTTCCGGGTCGGTGTGGATGGCACACTTCCCGTCCCGTCATTTCCCGCGGTCTCGTCACCGATCGTCCCGGCACTTGGCGGAGAGAATCTTTCCTTCGCTGTGGATCCCAACTTCAAGGTGGGTCGCAGCTACAGCGCAGACTTCACCATTCAGCGCGAGTTGCCCGGCAACATGTTGATGGAACTCGGCTACATCGGGCGCTTTGCTCGCGATCTTCCGAATAGCGTCGATTTTGACTCCTCTCCCTACATGTTCGTTGACAAAACCTCCGGGCAAACCTTTGCTCAGGCCTATACTGCAATTACGAATGAGCTCGCGGCGGGCAAGCCAGTCACTGATCAGCCCTGGTTCGACGATCAGTTGGCTGGTCTCAACTCGGGCATCGCCGGTACAGCTTGCACTACCCCAACAAATTGCATCGCTGCCCAAGCCGCTTCTGGATTTCTTGGGCAGTCCGTCACCAGCGTCTTCGCGTTTATCGATGGCGACCGGCAGGCTCTCGGCATGCCCACATTCAACAACCACCAGATCAACTTTGCGCTATTCATGCGCACGCACAACGATCTTTCCAACTACCATGCCGCCACTGTCACTCTCCGCAAGCGGCCGTCGCATGGATTGCAATTTGACATGAACTATACTTTTTCGAAGTCGCTCGATCAGGTCGGGACTGTGCAGAACAATGCCGGCACCTACGCCACCAGCTTTGATCCCAACTTCCAGTACGGGCCATCGCTCTTCGACCGTACCCATGTTTTCAACGCCATCTTCAATTATGACCTTCCCGGCGGGCATGGCCATAAATTCAGCTTTGGGAACAACATTGCTGACAAATTCATCAGCGGTTGGTACATGTCCGGCGTCTTCCGCGCCGCCAGCGGACCTCCGCTCACAGTCGTCGATGGCGACCTGGGCGGCGGATTCTTTGGCAATTCGTTGAACGCGATTCCGACCGTGGGCATTGGTACTCTCGGCGCCGGGCTACACGGCAACGTTTGCAGCACCAATGGTTTCGGATCTAACGGAGACGGCCCCAACTGCACGGGCGCACCTCAGGGAACCGGGCTCAATCTCTTTGGCAACCCCGGAGCCGTGGCTGCCGATTTCCGCCCTGTCGATATCGCAACTGACGGACGGGATGGCACAGGCAACCCCATTCGCGGCTTGGGATTCTGGAACCTGGACGCGCGCCTTGGAAAGTCAACTTCCTTCCACGAGCGGTACAAAGTTGAATTCTCCGCCGATTTCTTTAACATTTTCAACCACGTTAATTTCTTCCAGCCGTCCATGAATCTTCAAAACCCGGCAACCTTCGGCGTCATCAGCCAGGAATTGATTCCAGCCGATCGCACGCAGGGCAGCCGCTGGATTCAGCTCGGCTTGCGCGTCAGCTTCTAAACAATTCTGCAAAAATGAAAAGGGGAGAGGCTAAACACCTCTCCTCTTTTTATTCTTGGGCGGCGAGGTTGGATTGCGGATCACACGCCGCGATCGGGCTGGCGCGAACGCGAGGGCAGCCAGCCTTACTTCTTCAGATGCTGTACCTGGACGACGACCTTTTTCTTTTCGTTCGCCGAAAATTCGAGCGGTTGCCCTTTTTCCAAATAAGGTTGCAAAGCGCTCCAATTGGTTCGTTCGAGTTCCCACCCATCCTCGATCGCCATTAACTTGTATTTTCCTGGTGGAATTTCCGCCAGCGCAAACGTGCCATCGCTGTCGCTCTGATCTAGATGCGAATTTTCCTCAAGGTTCTCATCAGTTTCCGGCACGAGCAACACCATCACACCAGATGTGGGCTTTCCATCGAGCTTAGCTACTCCTGTCAACTCTCCTTCCGCTTGCCCAGCCGTGATGAGCAGTTGCACATCGCCTGCACCGGAGATCGTAACTTCACGCCCATGTGTCGTGGCTCCCGTAGCGGAAAGTTTCTCGATGAATTCTTCGCCATCCGGAAAGTTGACGAATATCTTGTAAGTGTCTGATTGCACGGCTGAGAGCGAAAATGTGCCGTCCTGCTGCAAGGCAGTGGAAGCATTCTGGTTATTTTCGTTGCGAAGAGACACCTGTCCTTGTTCCGGACTCTCGTCTTGGTCATGAAGGATCACACGGCCCGTTACATTTGCGGTAGCACCACTGCCAGCAACCGCCAGCGAGTCGCTTCCGCGCAGATTCGTTCTGATGGTTCGAGAAGTCCTCGACTGGCTTCCGTTTTGCATGACTTCAAGCGCGATATCGCCGGGAGGCAGGCCGGCCACTTCGTATTCCCCCGGCGAGATTTGCCCGGAGACGGTGTTCACTGCCTCGTAGAGCGATCCAAAGAGTGATTCACGCGCTGAAAAATTGATTTGGGCATTTTCGTCAGTGGACAGATTCGTCAGGTGCAGATGGACCGCGGGAACGGCTTGCACAAGGATGTCCGCTTGTTTCGTTTCACCTGCGACCAGGATCAACTCCTCGGCCGTCCGCCCTTCCGTCGCGTTCGGGGAAAAAGTCACCGGGTAGACGACATCCAAGAGGGGATTGACGTTGGGCTTGCTGCTGCGGCCGTTCGCGGAAAAACCGGATTCTGCGGAGTTGGTCGCGCTGTTCAGTTCCGTTTGTGCGTACCAGGGATGGGCCGACACCGCCACGTAATATTTTCCGGGCAGAAGATGGGGAAACCGGTATTCGCCTAAATCGTCTGTAGCTGTCCGGCCCTGGTCGGAGGGAGTGCGCGAGCCGGTCCCGCTGTCGAAGCTGAGGAGGATGATCTGCGCCTGGCGGAGGGGTTCGCCGAATTCATCGGTGACTCTGCCAGTGATCACCGCTTGCCGGTGCAGACGAAAGACCAAGTGCTCGGAATCGAGCCCGTCACCAACAGCGATCCCCGTGGTGTAGGCTCCGTGTTGCTGATACCCCTCGCGCACGTAGCCGTGCGCCGTGGCGGAGAGCGGATACTTCGCGGCGGCAAGCCCGGAAAAGACAAACCGGCCGTCTTCCCCGGAAGTAGACTGAGTTTCCTCGGCGTCCTGAAAGACAGACACTGTGGCGTGCGGCACCGGCGCGCCTGTGGCCGAATCGACGACCACGCCGGCAATGCGATACCCGCGCTGAGATTGTTGCGCACCGGCGCAGGTCGCCGCGGCAAAAAGCGTGGCGAGGCACAGCGGCCCGAGACAAGGCAGCGTAAAGCACAGCCAGCGCGGCTTCATGGCGGCAGCCCCTGCGTTGCCTGAAGTTTCACTCGGACGCTGGTCTTGTCTCCCGGCTGCAAGGTCACTTCCGTGGCGTCTCCCAAATACCGTTGCATCGCAAGCGGATTGCGGAATTCCAGGTCGTCGGCATCTTCCACGGCGATCAGCGAGTATGTTCCCGGCGCAAGATTCGTTTGTGAAGCACTGCCCGTGTCGTCCATTTGTACAAGAAGAGACCGCCGCGGATACTCTTCTGAATAGATCACCACGCTTGCGCCGCGCCGATGGTTCTCGTCCATCACGCTCATATTTAATTGAGCGCCATCATTCCGCAGCGTCACCTCGACCGGGGGCAGCGCGGCTCCGGCGGCCACGGTCAGGTCCTCTCGCAGCAGATCTGTCCTGCCACATCGCAGGGAGACAACGTAACCCGCTTGATTCGGCGTGGCCTCGACCCTATACGTTCCGGGCGGGATATCATCGAGCTGCGCCATCGTTACTCGCTCACCCTCCATGATGGGCGCCTGGATTGCCGGCGAGTATTGGGTGCTTTCCAGCGAGACGAATCGCACCACGGCCTGGTGCAACATGTTTGATCCGTCTGGCGGAATTTCGTCCCGCACCTGAATTTCAACGGAATTTGTTGGCTGCAACGCGAGTACCACGCCGGTCACATCGGAAGTCAGATGAACTAGCCGGGTCGCGCTCAGCATGGGCTTATTCTCTTCGGGCGCGGCTCGATTCCGCCGCAGTCCTCTGGCCAGAAGCGTATACGTTCCCTCGGGAATTCCGACGATTTGGAATTGCCCCCGCTTCTGGTCGATTTTCATGTTCTCCGGCAGGTAATCTCCCGAGGCATCCCTGAGCATCAGATGAAATGCGCCTTCGGGATCGCCACCCCGAAGCACACCCGAAATCTCGAAGAGCCGCTGGCGCTTCAAAACTTGTGTGACTTGAGACTGCGCGCCGGCCTTCACTTCGATATTCGCGGCTGACTCCCCATCCCGTACCCCGGGATAGAATTCAGACGCATACCCCTGCTCCGCTTCCTGCTTCCGGTTGAAGTCGCGGACATACCTGATGATTCCCCGGTTGGCTTGCATGAACGAGACGCGGTAGCGCCCGGGCTGGAGGTTCGCAATACGAAACGCTCCCTCGTCATCCGTCGAGCCCTCCCCCTCGGGATCGATGACTTTATGGCCTTCTACTACCCGCAAGCGCATCACCCTCACGCGGATGCCCTCGATGGGCTCGCCATCTTCGTTCTTCACTTCGCCGTAAATCACACCCTCCGGCGTCAGCCTCAGAAGCAGGTCCCCGTTGAATGGAATCTTCGCGGGGGCGATCTTTGCCGCATGCCCGCGGCCCAGTTCTTCTTCGTTGAAAAAGCCGGGCTTCAGCGCCGTCGCCACGTACTGTCCTCGAGGGAGATTCGTGAAGATAAACGTCCCGTCCGTGCCTGAGAGCTGGGCCACGCCGCTCGGAACATTTAACTCCACGAGAGCGCGGCTGACGGGTTCGTTCGTGGCGGCATTGATTACGGTTCCACGCAACTCAAAACGATCGCTCTCGGCCTGTTTCGCCGGAGTTGCCATGACACAGGACAGCGACGCGAAGAGTGCAAACAAAGTTGCAAGAGCAGGAAAGCTGCGCAGCATGAAGTAACCTGAATCGGAAACCAAGTTTGTCCTAAACGTATCAACCGCGAGGCGCTCCATCATGAACCCCTCGCTCCACGGTTTCCTGGATGCCGGCGATAGAGCGGGAAGTTGTATGAACCGCGACAGCCTGTGCTCGCTTGCCCGTGTGCTTCCCCTTGCTTATTGACAGGAGAGCCTGCATAATTCCTGTCAGTTACTAAGGGGAAGCCTTCGTGACGAAACCAACGGACCTGGTCCAGGGAACTCTCGATCTGCTCATTCTGAAAACCATTGCCCTCGAGCCCATGCACGGCTGGGCCATTGCCCAGCGCATTCGGCGCGTCTCGAACAACGTTCTGCAAGTAAATCAAGGCGCGCTCTATCCGGCGCTGCATCGCCTCGAGCAGCAAGCTTGGATCCAAGCTAAATGGGGCGAATCGGAAAACAATCGCCGCGCGAAATATTATTCACTGACACGCGCCGGGCAGAAGTATCTCAAATCCGAAGAATCGAACTGGGAACGCCTCTCATCGGCGATCGGACTCGTTTTGAAAACCGTCTGAGGAGGTACACGCCATGCGCTGGATCCAGAACATCTTAAACCGGCTCCGTTCGTTATTTCGGAGAAACAATGCCGAGCAGGAACTCGGCTCGGAGCTACGCTTTCACCTCGAACGCCAAATCGAAGAGAAAGTTGCTGAAGGAATGACTCCGCAAGAAGCGCGTCGCGCGGCACTCCGCGAATTCGGCGGCGTTGAGCAAGTCAAAGAAGAATGCCGCGACACTCGCCGCGTAAATTTCCTAGAAACCTTGCTCCAAGATACTCGCTACGGCCTGCGCATGCTGCGGAAGAGTCCCAGTTTTACTTTTTTCGCCGTGGCCGTCCTGGCACTGGGAATCGCGGCAAACTCGGCCATCTTCAGCGTCGCCGACGCTGTACTCGTGCGCCCGCTCCCGTATCGCGATTCGAACCGGCTCGTAGTGGTCATGGAAGACGCTTCGGCCTACGGATTCCCCCACGACACGCCGTCACCCGGAAATTTCGCTGATTGGAAATTGCGAAATCAGGTCTTCGAAAACATGGCCGCGATTCCTTATGGCGGCTTCTTCAATCTCACTGGCGATGGAAACCCCGAAGAGCTTGCCGGAAAAAAGATTACGGCAAATCTCTTTTCTCTTCTAGGCGTCAGCCCTGCCCTGGGCCGCGACTTTCGGCCGGAGGACGATCTCCCCGGCGCGCCGCATGTCGCGATTCTCAGTTATGGCCTCTGGCTGCGAAGATTCGGCGGCAATCCGCAGATCGTCGGAAAAGAAATTTTGCTGAACTACGAGAAATGCACCGTCATCGGCGTGATGAAACGCGGCCTGCAATTTCCGGACCGTGAAACCGAGCTTTGGGTTCCCGCTCAGTTCTCGAAGGAAGACTTGTCCAATCACGGAAGTCATTATCTGCTGGTTTTCGCCAGGCTCAAACGAGGCATCTCGCTTAAAACCGCGAACGCCAATCTCGCTACCATCGCATCGCAGTTGGAAAAGGAACATCCCGATTCGAACGCTAAGGTCGGTGCCTTTGCCATCCCGCTCCGCGAAGAAGTCACCGGAGATGTTCGCCCCGCGGTCTTGATGCTCGTCGGAGCGGTCTGCTTTGTTTTGTTCATTGCCTGCGCCAACGTCGCAAATCTTCTGCTCTCTCGCGCCACCGGCCGCCGCCGCGAACTGGCCATGCGCCTCGCACTCGGCGCCACGCGCGCCCGCCTGCTACAGCAAATGTTGACGGAAAGCATCCTGCTCTCTCTGTTTGCTGGATTTGCCGGACTTCTGCTGTCCCTTTGGGGAACGAAATTTCTCGCCAGTTTGATTCCCGACGGCCTCGCGCCAATGACCGGAACAGGCGTCGATGGCCGCGTGCTCCTCTTTTCGCTTGTTGTCTCGTTCGCGACGGGAATTCTGTTTGGAATCATCCCCGCTTGGCACGTTTCTCGATTCCAGCTTACGTTCTCGTTGAAGCAGGGCGGCGGGCAAAGCGGCGTTGGCTCGGGAGGCCACCGTCTCCGCGACGCTCTCGTGATTTGCGAAGTCGCTCTTGCCATCGTCCTGCTCGCTGGGGCGGCCCTCCTCATTCGAAGCCTTCAGAATCTCTACCACCTCGATGCCGGCTTCCGCGCCGATCATGTTCTCGTGATGCGCACTCCTCTGCCGAGACCCAAATACGAAGCGGTTGCGCGCAGAAGAGCTTTTTATGATCAAGTCCTCGCGCAAGTAGAAAGCCTTCCAGGTGTCGTCTCCGCGGGCTACACCACGTGGGTTCCCTTGACGAATGACGGCGGAGCGACGGGTATCACCATCGAAGGGAGACCCGAGCCTGCTTCCGGAAATCTGCTGATCCCCAACGTGCGTGTCATCAGCAAGAATTACCTGACCACGCTTCGAACGAAGCTCATCGAAGGCCGCTCGTTCGAACGCGGGGACGCCGAAGGAAAACTTCCTGTCGCCCTCATTAACCAGAGCATGGCGAAAAATTATTGGCCCGGCGAAAACCCCATCGGCAAACGCTTCAAACTCGGAACGTATCGCGAAAAATCGCTCTGGATCACCATCGTGGGAATTGTCGGCGACGTTCACCAAGCTGGCATCGACGTTCCTGCAAGAGTCGAGATGTATCTGCCTTACGAGCAGCAGAACTTTGGATATGATCCCGAGTATCTCGCCGTTCGAACCAGCGGAGATCCCATGGCGCTTACGGAAACCGTGCGTCAGCAAATCTGGTCGGTGGATAAAGAACAGCCCGTCGCGGGGATGATGCCGCTCGAGGACCTCGTCGATGAGAATCTTGCCTCGCGGAGAATGCAAGCGTCGTTGCTCGGCGGGTTTGCCGGGCTGGCGCTATTGCTCGTCACGCTGGGAATTTACGCCGTGCTTTCCTTTGCCGTGACGCAGCGCACGCAAGAAATCGGCGTGCGCGTTGCTCTCGGCGCGCAGCCGCGCGATGTTTTGCGCATGATTTTTTCGCAGGGCTTCAAATTATTTGTGATGGGAGCCGCCATTGGTTTGGCCGCCGCCTTCGTGCTCTCACGCGCCCTCGTGCACTTACTCTATGGCGTGAGCGCTTATGATCCCGCTTCGTTCGCGGGCGTGACCATTCTGTTGGCAGCAGTCGCCCTGCTGGCTTGCTATGTTCCCGCGCGCCGCGCCACGCACGTCGATCCGCTCATCGCTCTGCGCTATGAGTAAAAAACTGAACAATGGTCCCGGGCAACGCCCGGCTTATTTTTCAGTGACGCTGTGATTGTTTGGTTTATTTTGGATAGTGCGGGCTGGATTTGACTTCTTCGATTTGCTTTGCGTGGCGTTCGGGGTGGTACGCGCCTATCAGCAGATTCTGATAGGCATCGATGTTTCCCTTAGGATGCATTACGCGCAATCGCCGTAAATCCACTTGCGTCTGCTTTATGTACTCGATTGTTCTTTGCCGGGCGCCGCAGAACCTAGCGGCGGATTCCGCGACACTGCCGAAGCGGCCACGCGGGCAAACGTCTTCAGGCGCAGGAAACGCGCGTCCACGGTCTGCCGCCAAGCGGTGAATCCGTTCATCTATTCGCGGGTCGCTTTCTTCGGTTGAGGGAGATGCGCCAGCAGCCAGCTTGTACATGAATTCTTCTGCGATGGCGACATGCTCGGCGATTTCCGCGATGGACCACCTGTCTGGTCTTTGCTTGAACGCCGCCTGCTCCGGCGAGACATTCTCCAGCTCGGCGAGGTAGAGAACCTCTGTCCGCCGCAGAAGATGCAGCAGACTCTCGCGCTCCGAGTTTGCTTGCTCACCAGGCGAGCTCATGGTCCTCTCTCCTTCCGGCTCTGCTAGCTTCCCGATTGTGCGGCTTGTGCGCCAATGTTGCCGCGGAGGCCGAGGGCATCGGCTTCCTCTCGCATCGCGGAAATGCACATGCCGATGTGTTCTTCCAGGGGAATGCCCAGCTCTTCCGCGCCCTTGCGGACATCATCGCGGCTCACTCCTTTGGCGAACGCTTTGTCTTTCAGGCGGCGCTTCACAGAGTCCACCTCGAGATCGAGGATGCTCTTTGACGGGCGGACGTAGGAGCAGGCGGAGAGGAATCCGGCAAGCTCGTCGCAGGCGAAGAGCGTGTGTTCGAGCGGCGACTGCCGCGCGACGCCGGAATAATCGGCATGCGAGAGAATCGCGCGGACGATTTCTTCGGAGTAGCCCCGCTCGCGGAGAATTTTCGCGCCTTCCGCCGGATGCTCCTTGTCGGGAGAGTGTGCGTTGTTGGGCCAGCGCTCGTAATCGAAATCGTGGAGCAGCGCAGCGAGGCCCCAAGTCTCTTCGTCGGCGCCCTGCTTGCGCGCGTAAGCGCGGACGCAGGCTTCTACAGCCAGCATGTGCTTGCGCAGGCTCTCCGATTCGGTGAATTCGCACAGCAGCTTCCAGGCATCAAGGCGTGTGGGCATGCGTTTCTCCAGGCGGCGGTGGCAATAGTGTAACGCAGGAAGAGTGTGGCGGCCCAGGGGGCGGCGAGCAAAAGGCCGATCCGCAGCATTTGGAATGATAACTGGACGGCGGTGCGCGGATATTGCGAGATTCATGCAACGCGCCATCGCGGACTTGGCATCGCAACGGTTGACGTAGAGAATACGAAACCGCCGATGAAGTCCGTCACAAAGCCGACGGAGCGGTAACCAGCGGAGAGAAAGGATAGCGCAGAGATAACGCAGCCGCACGGAGAAGAGTAAGCACAGGCTGAACTCTGTGCTAGTGAAAGCTATTTGGGTTTGGAGATGAGGAGATCGAGTTCGTCGAGGGAGCGGGGCCAGTCTTCACGGAGAAGGCGGGAGAGGGCGCGATCGGCGAGGAGTTTGCCGGCGGTTTGGCAGGTGGGGCAGTAGTTGGTTTCGTTGCTGGCGTAGCGGATGCGCTGAATTCTGGTGCCGCAGCGTGGGCAGGGTTGCTTGTACCGGCCGTGAACGGCCATGCCTTCGCGGAAGGCGGTTACTTTTTCTGGGAATTTGCCGGCGGCTTCGGTGCGGAGGCGAGCGGTCCAGAAGGTGAGGCTGGCGCGCATGGCTTCGTAAAGGCGCTTAATATCGGGGACGGAGAGTTTTTGGGTGAGCGCGAGAGGGGAGAGCTTGGCTTCCCACAGAATTTCGTCGGAATAGGCGTTGCCGATGCCGCTGAAGAGGCGCGGGTCGGTGAGGGCGCGCTTGAGTGTATGGTTGGCGGAGAGAAGACTGGCGGCGAATTGTTCGGGAATGGCGTTGAGGACGTCGAGGCCGCCGGGATCGAGTGAGCTTAGACCCGCTTCGCCAGTGACGACGTGCAAAGAGGCGCGCTTCTGGGAGCCGGCTTCGGTCCAGAGAAGCGAACCGTTGGAAAAATCGAAGGCGGCTAGACCTCGCGGCGGAGAAACTTTGACGCGCGCGGGTTTCGCGCCGAGCGGATACCAGTGAAGCCGGCCGGCAATCATCAAATGCAGGACTAACCAGAGGTCGGCTTCGAGGCCGATGCAGATGCGTTTTCCGAGGCGGCGGAGTTGCAGAACCTTTTTGCCGGAGGCTTCGGCGAGGGGCGGGATTGCCGTGCGCAGGAGAAAAGGGCTGGCAACGCGAACGGCCTCGAGTGCTTGGCCGAGGATGCGGGCTTCGAGGGCTTCGATGTAGACGGTGATGTCTGGGAGTTCGGGCATGCGGTCTCTCTGCTGATGTCCCAAACTGGGGCACGGACAATCCTACAACAGCAGAGGGATTCTTGTGGCGAGGGCGGCCCAAAAGGAGTGGTGGCTCGCGGCGGGGCGCACAATAGGTTGTGTAAGCTGGAAAAAAACGGGCGGAAACTGGCCGGAGGGACAGCGAAGGTTTTTCGTAGACAAGCGGCGAGGAAAATTGCATATACAAAAATAGTTCAAAAATACTCTTGACAGAAAATGGCCGTCCGCACGATACTCCCTTCGCGCCAGTTTCTGTCTTCCCCAGAAGAACGTTCCGACGTTCCTTCCTACATCCGCACGCCGGGCAAAGTCAGCGAGGAGTACCGGTGTCTGTTCAAATAGAAAAAGAAACCATGCAATCGTTCGAAATGGATAGGGAAGTCATTCGCTGTAAGACATGTGGTCTCGTCCAATACCGGACGCGCACAGGAAACTGCCGCCGTTGTGTGCGCGCCTTGCCTCAGCGTTTGGAGTTCCTAATTCCTCCACCGGCACCTCCGGAGGAAGCAGCCGCTGAGCCCACGTCCGAAAAGTTTGCCAACCAACAGACGGTCGAGAATATCGGCCAGCGCATTCGCCAGTTGCGCGAATCGCGCGCGATGACCCAGAGCCAGCTGCAGTCGCGCTCGAAGGTTTCGCGCTCCTACTTGTCCCGCATCGAAAGCGGGCAGATGACGCCGAGCCTCGGCACATTGGAGAAAATCTCCGAGGCGCTCAACGTGGGCCTGAACCGTTTCTTCATTCCGGAATCCGACGGTGAAGCGCTGCTCGAGGATCCATTCATCCAGGGATTGCGGCCGTTCCTGCGTCAATTGGATTGGGAACAGTGGCAGTCCATTCTGAAGAGGCTGCAGGCGATCAGCGATCACGTCCATGCAGCGCCGGTCACTCTCCGCCCTATCGGTAATCCGGCGCGGATGCCGCAGCCCGCGTCGGCCAATGGCAACGGCAACGGACACAGCGGACATATCGGTGCCGGCCATTCGAATGGGCATGCGATTTCGCATTCCCATGGGCAGCCGCAGGGCTATGTGTTGCGGCGACCTGGCACGGGATCGGTATTTCAGAGGCCGGTAGCGCGGTAAGTTTTCCGTTTCTAAACCAGAGCACAAATTGGCGCGGTGTGACTTTGAGAGGTCACACCGCGCTTTTTCTTGTGTTTCCTTGCAGTTGGCCATCGGAACAATTGAACTTGATTGCACAACATTGCCGGCTCCTTTCCCTCGAGCCTTGGTCGTCAGCCAAAGTCTACCCGGGGTCGAGGAGCCGACATTGTTGTTATGCAATCAAGTCCATCGCCCGCGCGGCAGGGCAGTACAATCCAGCGCTAGTCGTCCCCCAAAGCTTCCAGAAATGTCGCGGATGGCGCGAAGAACAAGTTTCCAGCGACGGCACGGCTGAAGTCGAGCAGACGATCGTAGTTGCCGGGCGGCCGTCCAACAAACATATTCTCGAGCATCTGCTCGAGCGTGCGCGGCGTTCGGCAGTAGCCGATAAAATACGTTCCGAATTCACCCCGTGCGGCGTTGCCAAAAGGCATGTTGTCACGCAGGATCTTCATCTCTTTGCCGTTCTCTTCGATCGTCGTGAGCGAGCTGTGCGAGCAGGTCGGCTTCGCCGACTCGTCCAATTCGATGTCGGACAGCTTCTTGCGCCCGATAATTTTTTCCTGCGCCTCCGTCGACAGCGCATTCCATCCATTCAAATCATGGAGATATTTCTGCACCATCACGTAGCTTCCGCCGGCGAACGCAGCATCCTCCTCGCCAACGAGCGCGGCCTCGGCCACCGCTTCACCCCTTGGATTCTCAGTCCCGTCAACGAAGCCAACGAGATCGCGGTCGTCGAAATTCTTGAAGCCGTGCACTTCGTCCACCGGAACAACCGCATTCCCGATGCGCGCCATGATCTGCGTGGCAAGTTCGAAGCATAGATCCATGTGTTTCGCGCGGATGTGGAAGAGAAAGTCGCCGGGCGTGGACACGGCACTTCGCGCTCCGGCATGAACCTCGCGGAACAGATGAAGCTCTGCCGGACGCGGCTGCCCAAAGAGTCGGTCCCACGCGTTGGACCCGATCCCCATGATGCAGGACAGCCCCGCTTCAATGTTGCGATACTCCACCGCGCGGATAATTCCGCCCAAGTCTCCGCAGAATGACCGCAGCGTCGCGCGAGCTTCGTCCCCGGTTTTCAGCGTCGCCACCAGAAAGATCGCCGCGCGCGAAAGCGGCGCCACAATCGGCTGCGCGGTGACACGCGCCGCTTCGGGCGCACTCTTCGGCTCGAACCCCATTGTTTGTCCTCCTGGCAGGGTTTAAAAGGTGAGGAATTCGCGTGGCATCCGGCAAACTCTACCCTCGCCCACAAATCGCTGTCAACACTAACAGCGGAGAATGGTAGCAGTCTTAGAATGAGCCGATTGCCCGGTTGAGCGGCAGCGTTTACTGAGGTCAATTAGGTGGATACCGGCAGTCACGTCTCTAGCTTCGGTCTGTCGAATCCCATGAAACGAAGGCCGTGATAAGCTCACCATTCCTTAGGGAAACGCTGCCCAGGAGGTGCCTATGGGCGAAGAAATTCCCACCCCCAGGTTTGATCCGGAAGATCCGAAGAAAAGTGCAGGCGTAGGAAGCGCGCCTATCGGCGCAGCGGGCCGACCTGCGGGTGGGGAGGCCACCCTCGACATCGGCGGTAGCGGCACAGCGGTCGCGAGGCCGGTAGACCGAATGTCCATCGGGCCATACATGTTAATCAGGATATTGGGTGAAGGCGGAATGGGACAAGTGTGGCTTGCCGAACAGACGGCGCCGGTGAAGCGGCAGGTGGCGCTGAAACTGATCAAAGGCGGGTTGTACGGCAGCGCAGTAATCCAGCGGTTCGAGTCGGAGCGGCAGTCGCTGGCGGTGATGAATCATCCCGCGATTGCAAAGGTCTTCGATGCGGGATCGACGAAGGATGGACAGCCGTACTTCGTGATGGAGTACGTCGATGGTCCACCGATCACCCGCTATTGCGATAACAAGAAATTGAAGATCCGAGAGCGGCTGGAGCAATTCATCAAAGTTTGCGAGGGCGTGCAGCATGCGCACCAGAAGGCCATCATTCACCGAGATTTGAAGCCCTCGAACATTTTGGTTGTGGAAGTAGACGGGAAGGCCACGCCGCGGATTATTGATTTCGGCATTGCGAAGGCCGTTTCTTCGCAGCCAGGCGCGGAGCAGACGCAATTTACAGAAATGGGTGCCCTGGTGGGGACGCGCGGCTTCATAAGCCCGGAACAGGCTGATCCGAATGTGCTGGATGTGGACACCCGCACGGATGTGTATTCGCTGGGCGCACTGCTCTATGTGTTGCTGACGGGCATGTTGCCATTTGATTCGCATGGAGGGAAGAAGAAGCCAATCGATGAAGTGCTGCGGCAATTGCGCGAAGAAGACCCTCCGAGTCCAAGTACGAAGATCAGCACAGAGAAGGAGACGGCGACGGCCGCCGCCGAGAGGCGAGGGACAGAGACAAAGCAGCTGGCAAAGCTGCTAAGAGGTGATCTGGACTGGATCACGATGAAGGCGGTGGAGAAGGACCGCGCGCGGAGGTATGGGACGCCTTCGGAACTGGCTGCGGATATAGAACGGTACCTCGAGAACAGGCCCGTGGTGGCACGTCCGGCAAGCAGGGCGTACCGGCTGAAGAAGTATGTGCAGCGGCACCGTCTAGGAGTAACGGTGGCGGCGGGAGCGTCGGCACTGCTGGTGGCATTCGCCGTAACCGAAGCCGTACAACTGCGGCGTACCACGCGAGAGCGCGACCGCGCCAATCGAATCACAGATTTCATGACGAACATGTTCAAGGTGTCGAGCCCGAGCGAGTCGCGTGGGAACAGTGTCACAGCAAGGGAGATCCTCGACAAAGCGTCGAAAGACATCGATACGGGACTGGCAAAAGATCCGGAGCTCCGGGCGCAGATGATGCACGTCATGGGTGTTGTGTATCTGAATCTCGGGCTCTTTTCGAGGGCTGAAACACTACTGCGGCAGGCCGTCAATGTTCGCCAACCGCTCCTGGGTCAGAAGCACCCTGAAACGCTGACCTCGATGGACAGGCTAGCCTGGACTTTGCAGTGTGAGGGTCACAATGCCGACGCCGAAAAGTTGATGCGAGAAGTCGTGGAGCGTCGTCAACAAGTCCTCGGGTCGGATGATCCCGGAACGGTGGAGTCCAAGGACGAATTGGCCTGGATATTGTCCCGACAAGGCCATCTTCCGGAGGCGGAGAAGCTGCAACGGGACGTACTGGCCATCCGCCGCAGGCTGCTTGGAACAGAGAGTCTGGATACAGCCGGTTCCCTGACGCACTTAGCTAGCACTCTGATGGAAGAGGGGCACTACGCCGAAGCGGAGGACCTAGGGAGCGAAGCGCTTGCCATCCGTCGCCGTGTTCTCGGGGAGAACAGCCTGGGCACTGCGGCGCCTATGCTCAACTTGGCTGCTACCTTCAATAAGGAGGGCAAGTATGCCGAGGCGGAGAAGTTGGACCGGCAGGTCCTTGAGCTTGAACGCCGCGTTCTTGGGCCCGAGCATGCGGAAACCCTGTTGGCAGCCAGCAACTTAGCTTGGAACCTACACGGGCAGGGGCGTCTCACTGAGGCGGAGCATCTTCAGCGCGACGTGATTATTACCGAGCGCCGCGTTTTGGGGCCGGAAAATCCACGGACACTCGTTTCGACGAGCGACCTGGCCTCCACTCTTAAATTGGAAGGCCGCTATCCGGAGGCGGAGAAACTTCAACGAGAGACGCTGGAAATTCAGAGCCGCGTTGAGGGAATGGATCACCCGGACACTCTGGCGACGGCCAACAATCTCGCAGACACGCTGTTGGAGGAAGGCCACTACGCCGAAGCCGAAAAGCTGCAACGGCAGACCCTCGAGATCCGGCGCAAAGTTTCTGGGCCAGAGCATCCGAGCACGCTGACGCTGGCAGCTAATCTAGCCATCACACTCCGGACGGAGGGGAACTACGCGGAAGCCGAGAAAATCTTGCGAGAGACCTTGGAGATCCAACGCCGCGTTGTTGGCCCCAACCACCCGGACACCGCCCTTTCAACCTACCAGCTTGCTTGCATCGCGGCCCATCAGGGACAGCTAGATGAGGCGTTCTCACTCTTGGGGGAGGCCATCGACCACGGGTTGTCTGTCGCGGGCGATGTGGTTTTAGAAAGGGAAAACGACCTAAAACCACTTCACCGTGACCCGCGCTTTGACGCGCTCGTTACGGATGCCAAGCAGCGCGCTGCCGCAGCACAAAAACCTAACTAGGCGCCGGTTTCTGTCCTCCTGCATATTCGCCTGTCTCTCAGCGCTGGCTGGCGTTGGCCTCCCGCCTCTGAAAGATTTTGTGGCGCTTGCGCTGACGGGATTAAGTGCAAAGTCGAGAATTCCGCTAGTACGCCTACGTTGACTTGCGTTCTGTCCCCAACCTAAGATGAGCGATAGTGACTGACTTTTCCTCCCTGATCGGCCGAACTGTCTCCCACTATCGGATTGTAGCGGAGCTCGGTGGCGGTGGAATGGGAGTCGTGTACAAAGCCGAGGACACGCGGCTACACCGTCCCGTCGGTTTGAAATTCCTGCCCGTTGACATGTCCGACGATTCCGCCGCTCTCGAACGATTCCGACGGGAAGCACAAGCGGCATCGGCGTTGAATCACCCAAACATTTGCACCGTCTACGACGTCGGCGAGCAAGACGGCCGGCAGTTTATCGCCATGGAGTTTCTCGACGGCCAGACGTTGAAGCGCCGGATTTCCGGCAAGCCGGTGCCGCCCAACGAAGTGCTGGAGTTTGGGATTGAGATTGCGGACGCGCTGGACGCAGCCCACACGAAGGGGATCGTCCACCGCGATATCAAGCCCGCGAATATTTTCGTGACGGGGCGCGGACATATCAAGATTCTGGATTTTGGCTTGGCAAAGCTGGCACCTTGGCGCGGCGCCGTGGATTTTTCGGCAATGCCTACCGTCACCGACCTCGAACAACTCACTCGTCCGGGCTCGGTGATCGGCACCTTCCTGTACATGTCGCCGGAACAGGTGCGGGGCGAAGAAGTAGATACCCGCACCGATCTGTTTTCGTTCGGCGTAGTGCTCTACGAGATGGCGACTGGAGTTCCGCCGTTTCGTGGCGGGAGTTCGGGCGTGATCGCGGAAGCGATTCTTAACCGCACCCCGGTGGCGCCGGTGCGGTTGAATCCCGATCTTCCGCCAAAGCTGGAAGAGATCATCAGCAAAGCGTTAGAGAAGGACCGAAAGCTGCGCTACCAGAATGCCGCCGACATGCGCGCGGATTTGCAGCGGCTGAAGCGGGATTCGGATTCGCGGCGCGGCGCCGACGTAGCGGCCGGGGCGCCCGTGAAGCCCGTGAAGAAAAGCACCGGAATTCGAAGGCCGATAACGAGTTTCATAGCAATATTGATCGTAATGCTAGCGGCGGGGGGCTGGCTGTTTTTCTCACGCAGGGCGCACGCCCTGACAGACAAAGATACCATCGTCCTCGCAGACTTCGCCAACTCCACCAGCGATCCCGTTTTCGACGGCACATTGCGGCAGGGTTTGGCCGTGCAACTTGAACAATCTCCTTTCTTAAGCCTTGTTCCTGAGGACCGAGTCCAACAAGCGCTGCGCATGATGAGCCAGCCTGCCGATGCGCACCTTACTCCGCAAGTCGCGCGCGAAGTTTGTCAGCGCACCGCCGCTGCCGCCGTACTGCAAGGTTCAATCGTAGCTCTAGGGAACCAGTATGTCCTGGGCCTACGAGCGGAAGACTGCCGCACTGGGAAAGTCCTCGATGACGAACTGGCCCAAGCCGCTAAGAAAGAAGATGTGTTGAATGCTTTGAGCCAAATGGCCAGGAGGTTTAGAACGCGCGTCGGCGAATCGCTTGCCACCGTTCAACAGCATGATGTCCCTCTCGAGGAAGCCACCACGTCTTCGCTCCAGGCTCTGCAAGCCTACAGCATCGGCTGGCAACGTAACGCCTTGTCGGGCGCCGATGCCGGTCTGCCTTTTTTCAAACGCGCCGTGGAGATCGACCCCAAATTTGCGATGGGCTACGCCGCGCTTGGGCTCTACTATGGCACGACTGGGGAGTCCGGCCTTGCCGCAGAGAATACTCGCAAAGCCTACGAATTACGCGATCGCGTAAGTGACAAAGAGAAGTTTTTCATCACCGCCTATTATGATGGCCGCGCAACAGGAAACCAAGAAAATGCGCAGCAGACCTGCGACCAGTGGGCGCAAATTTATCCCCGTGAATGGACGCCTCACGCTTTCCTGTCCGGTTTCATTTACCCTGTGCTTGGCCGATATGAAAAGGCAGCGGAAGAGGGTCGTAAAATTATTGAACTTGCTCCAGACAGTTACACTGGATATTTCCTCCTTGGCTACAACTTTGTTTACCTGGACCGCCCGGCAGAGGCTGAAGACGTGCTTCGCAGGGCCTCTGACCGAAAAATGGAGGCTCCTTTCTTGTCGCTTTTGCAATTCGATCTCGACTTTTTGAAAGGCGACGGCGCAGGCATGCAACAGGAAGTGGCCACAGCTCAAAATAAGCCTGGCGCCGAGGACTGGATTTCGGACCGCCAGGCTTTTGCTCTGGCGTATACCGGCCACCTGCAAGAGGCCAGAAGGTGGTCACAACGGGCGAGCGATTTAGCGCGCCAGGCAGGACATCACGAAAGGGCAGCGCTATTTGAAACCAGAATTGCATTGTGGGAAGCCTTTTTCGGGAATGGGCCTTTGGCAGAGCGGACAGTCAAGGATGCACTTGAGCTCGCCAAAAACCGGGAGGTCAGGTATGGAGCGGCACTAGTGCTGGCCATGTCCGGCAAAGCTTCCGAAGCTCAGTCTCTGGCTAATGATTTGGAACGAGATTTCCCCGAGGACACTTCGGTCCGATTCAATTACCTCCCGGCTGTTTACGCGACTCTGGCGCTGGACCATGGCGATCCTTTAAAGGCGATTAAACTTCTCGAACTTGCCGTTCCTTACGAATTGAGCAGTCCGCGCAGCGCTACATTTGCGTATTTTGGAGCCCTCTATCCAGTCTATGTGCGCGGCCAAGCATACTTGGCCGCCCGCCAGGGTGCCGAAGCCGCCAGGGAATTTCAAAAAATTGTCGATCACCGCGGAATCGTGATCGGAGACGCGTTCGGCGTACTTGCGCATCTCGGCATGGCCCGCGCTTACGCAATGCAAGGTGACACAGCCAAGGCTCGCATGAGCTACCAGGATTTCCTCACTCTTTGGAAGGACGCCGATTCCGAGATTCCCATCTTGAAAAAAGCGAAGGTGGAGAGCGCAAAGCTGCAGTAGCGCGTTGCTACCTTGTGGAAGCTCGATTAGCGCTTGCCTTCGATTGGGAATGGATAACGGGCAAGTCGGAGTAATCAGGGTCAGAAGGCCCCTGGTCCGAAACCGCGACCGTCTCAGTCCACTTGCCTCTGCAAGTGGACATTGAGGATCAGGCCGATCTCATAGAAGTCCGCTGGGTTGAACGGATCTGTCAGTCGCGTATGACCGAAACTTTGGCGGAGGGAACTTCGAGGCGCATCAGGCGATGAGCCGAGTCGAGGTAGAGGTCGACTTCGAGGTCGGTCGTAGTGACGCGAAAGCCTTCGTAGGATTTCCCATCGACCGTCGCCGAGCCGGTGGCTTCGGCTGTGATGGTGCCAGGCATCAATTCTTGCGGGATAAAGACGGGGAAGGTTTGCGGGCCGCGTTTGGACCAATCGTAAAGGCGGGCGAGAACGGCGTACTGGTGATAGAGGTTGTTGTCGAGTACGGCGATGATGGGAGTGCCGAAAGTAAACGTTTGATCGTAAGGGTGGGCGCCCTGCATCTGTAGGGTCATTTTTGCGACGCCGTCGGCGAAGACGATGTTCGCGGCATTGGTTTTATCGGCTTGCGAGGTCCATTCGTAGCTGATGGGTGCGCCATCGGGCTGAAGAGTGAGCGAGCCCGAGACTTTGCTGGCTGCGCTTTGTGCAGGCTTGATATCAGCGTTGCCTTTGGCGAGCCAGCCACCGGCGGAAGGCGTGATTTCGAACTCTTCATGGCCGACGGTCTGTCCATCGAGCTTGATAGTGAGCTTGCCTTTGTCCTGAGCGAAAACGGAGCCGGCCGGCACGGCGGAGTTCTTTTTTTGAGCGGCCAAGCCAGCGGCGGTGCACGCGAGAATCAGCGCGACGCTGAGCGAAAGAGAAAATTTGGGCCAGGGCCCGAAATTTGTGTTCGTCATAAAACCTCCTTCGCAGCGGACTGCGAAGTGCAACACGGAAATTTGTGGAGAAGAAACCTCGAAGACTATTCTAGCGAAGCCTGGCTAAGAATTTGGTTTTTCGACCACCAGATGTGCTTCGCTGCCACCTGCCGCAACAATCCCGCGGCGAAGGATTTCGGCAACGACCTGCGTGGGGTCGCCCGAGCTGTCCACACAAAAGTCTGCGAGTTGATAAGAGGGAAGCCGCTGCGCATGAAGCGCACGAAAGCTGGCTTCATCGCGGAAGAGCGGACGTCCGGTCATGGTCATGCACCGGGAAAGCAGAAGCTCGATGGGCGAATCCAGCCAGAGGACAGGGGCGCCGGCGTTCCGCAAAAATTCCGGGCAGCCGGGCTGAGCGTACGTGCCACCGCCGAGCGCGAGAACTGTGGCTTCCTTGAGCTCGGAAGCGCGGCCCAAGGCGGCGCGCAATTGATCGGCTTCGATCTGGCGAAAGGCAGGTTCGCCGAACCGCTCGAAGATCTGGGGGATGGCCAGGCCTGAGGATTGTTCGATGCGCTCATCCAAATCGACGAAGCGCCACGCGAGTTGCCGCGCGAGGAGAGTGCCGACAGTCGTTTTGCCCGAACCCATAAAGCCGGCGAGGCAAAGGACCTGGGCGCGTGCGGACGGGCCACGCAAAGGGGGTGATGGAGTCACTGTTCTGTTAAAAGCGCGGCCAAAAATGGCACGCTATGCCTGAGCGCTGACAATTAATCGCGCTTCATGATGCGGATTGTACCACTGTAGGAGGAGAGTTCGACTTTCGCGAGGCCCATGCCGACCGTGCCAACGAAGCCGTGGATTGCTTTAGAAGCTATGTGCCGCGCGGTGTGAGAGTCGGGTTTGAGAAAGGCAGCGGCCTGATTATCGACGATTCCGGTGGCAGTCTGCGCCTTCAGGTCAAAGGAATCTGTGCTGGAAAAACGCACTTCCACGAGGCCTTTGCCGCTCTTCATGGAATAGAGGCCAGTGCGGACGAAGTCTCCATCGAAAAGAACGTTCCCCGTCGTGGTCATAAGATTGACGTTATTCAGCTGAGGCTGAAGAATCTGCGCATTTCCGCCGATAGAGCTGAAATCGAGCTTGCCGGCGCATTGCGTGCAAACCAGCGAGCCGCTGGTGGTCTTCACGATGATATAGCCCGAAACTTCCTTTAGGTGGACGTCTCCGGCGTAACTTTCGAGCTTCATGTCGCCCACGACTTGCTCGACGTAGATCAGGCCAGTCTCGGTCTTGAGCTGGAGCTCGGTCTCTTCAGGGACGGTGAGCTGCAAATCTGCCTCGAGTTCCAAAGGCTGCGCCGAAGCGTCCAAGACGTTGGCAGTTACGTCGATGCGGTCGCCCACCTGCTCGATGTCGAAACCAATCTTGTTGGATGATTGTGTGCCGATGACGTTAACTTCGGAGTTTTTCCATGATTTGACTTCGATGCGGCCATTGGCCACGTTGTGAATCACGACGACAGGCCGCCCGGTAACGCTGAACTGTTTTTCAATCCGTTGTCCCGTACCAGCGGCGCGGGCCGGCGCGGCGCTCCATAGCAGAAGTCCGGCGCCCAGAACGGGCAAAATGCCGCGCTTCGCGTAGAATTCCGGCCTGGCGAGAGTGATCCCCATCATTCGAAGGCACATGTTAGTTTATGCTCCTTCCGCGCTCAATCATCGCGGACAGTAATTCTGCTTTTTGCTGGTAGGCGGCCGATAAGTATTCGCGCGTCAGCTCGTCCTGTGGCTGTTCCTTGAGGTGCTTTTCGCACTCAGCAATAAACTCGTTCACTTTTTTCAGATTGTCGCGCAGCGATGCGTCAATGGGGGAAGTGCTCGCCAGAAGCATACCGGTGGCGACCGGTTCTTGATCGTTCAAGTCTCGCGCGGTGCGGTCAAATTCACCGGATGGCTGCGCGACGGCTGGCGCCGTGGCGGTAGGTTTGGTGACGGGCTTTTCCGTGGGCGGCACAATGGGCTGGACCGCGGCGGTTTTGAACGGCGGCTCTACGCGTGGGGTTCTTTCACTGCGAATCTGGAAAACAGCAGCAGCAGCGATGAGGATGCCGACCATGGCAGTGGCAAGCACGCGATTGCTGAAGAACGCGCTGATCGATTGCCACATGGAACCCGGCTCGACGGGAATGACGTCCCTGGGAGTTCGGATGATTCCTTCTTCTTCCAACTGCGCTCGAAGAGAAATCCAAATTCGATCGGGGGGAGCTATTTCCGGTGGCAACTTCTTCGCAGCGTCTACGAGACTGGTGATGTCCGCGATGTAATTGCGGCACTCGCGGCATTCGGCCAAATGAGCGCGCGCCTCATCGGGAAGCGGCTCCAGCCCTTCCTGCTCCAAAACTAGTTCTACGTCTTTGCACTGCATGGCACTTCGCTCCGCGGCTAAAGACCTGGTAGCCTTCCCGCTCGACTACATCATTACCTGATAAGACGCATCCCCGGGCCAGACAGTTGGCTGCATTCTACCTCAATCGCCGAGCCCAGCCTGTGTTTTTGCAGCGTGACGTTCTGATCGAGCCTGGTCGCGCAAATCTTCCTGAAGTAGCTCGCGCAGACGCGTCCTCGCTTTATGCAACTGCGACTTCGAATTGCCTACCGAACATCCCATGATGCCTGCAATCTCGTTGTGCTCGAATCCCTGGACGTCATGCAAGACAAATACGGTCCGATATCCCGGCGGAAGCTTCTCGATCGAGCGCTCCAGATTGACGCGATCCACGGCACCACTGAGCCGCAAATCGGGCGCGCCAATGTCTTTCCTCGGGCCGCCAGTCTCTTCATCGGGTTCCGTCGTTTCTTCAAGCGAAGCCGCAGGGAGCGACTTCTTACGCAACCGCATTAGAACCACGTTTACCGTCATCCGGTGCAGCCAAGTGGAAAAAGCCGACTCGCCACGGAAGGTCCCGATCTTGCGGAACAGTTGCAGGAAAGCTTCCTGCATCAGGTCCTCCGCGTCGGACGGGTTGCCAACCATCCGCAAGCACAAGGCGTAAACACGGCGGCTGTGGAGCTGGTACAGGTGCTCAAAAGCCGTGGCGTCCCCTGCCTGGGCCAGACGGATGGCTTCCGCTTCAGTCGCCGATCGGGGTGACTGTGTGGCATTCACCCTATTCGGCGACGGTTGAGCAGTCGTCACACTGGGCTCGCTTGGTCGGTTCCGGGCCAACGATCCAATTGCGGCGCATCCAACGTTTCGGATGCACCGAATCCCTCCTAGAGTTGTCCTCGCAAAGTTTGGCTGTTTCTGATCAGACAAGCGCGGACACTATCTTATTCCGAGGCTAACGGAGCCTCGGCTGCCAGCCTTCATTAAGCTGGATAACTTATTCTCCCTCAATGGGGACGACACGTCTATGGCGGAGCAACCGCTGGCTGAGCGTCAGCTTTTTGGGCTTGGAAACGCCCATTTGGGTATGTACGGTGGCCTGGAAAGCCTCTAACTCGTCTTGGGGCAGCGCCATGAGAAAGGATTTCAGCAGAACGATGGTTTCCCGAAGACAGGTATTCAAATCGTAATGGGCTGCGTCGACAGCTAGCCATTCGGCGACCGAGTCACGCATGGAGCGGTTGGCGATGTCCGAGGCGGCGGCACAAAAATCGCGGCTGAGATCATCCACCATTTCACCAAGGCTGCTGATCTTATGGAGAAACTGCGAACGCTCGGAGAGCAGCACGCGGCAGTACAAGCTGTGGAAAAACGCCACCCGCTGGCCCCTGACGCCCTGGAAATTGGCAGGGTCGAGAGGTGCGGTGTTGGGAACAGTGCCGTGATGCTTGGCGTGCTCACTGAGCGCCCATAGCAAGGCCACCAGGGGGTGGGCAAACCGGTTACAAAGATCCGGCGTGACGCAGACCGCCTGGCTGGCCTTTGCCACGCGCCCTTCCTGACGAAGCGAAAGGGCTTCATCCAAAGAAACGCTCAACATATTGTAGGAAATTTCTAGTTGACGGACATAGGAGCGAAACACTTGCTCCTTCTCTTCCGGTAACCACGCTCGCCAGTCGTCCTTGACGGTCGTGCCGCGGGCTGGGGGGCGCACACGATCTTTCACAAGGGTCTCCCAAGGGACAAGACCGTGAGTATAACAAATTCCAATTCCCAGAGAGCGATTTTCTCGCAGGTGCGACTCTAAGTGGAACGAGGCCCAACTGCAGGAACGAGAGACTGGAGTTTGGAGGCTGTTGCTCCGTTGGGGCGCTGACCGCTATACTCGCCTGGGTCCTATCCGAAAGGATTTCCGATTGCAATTTGAACCCCGCGAGCAGTTTGAGCAACGACAGAAGAAACTCGAGCAGATAAAAGCTCTCGGCTTTGACCCGTTTCCGCGGGAATTTCGCTGGACGGACACGCCCGCGGCCCTTGTGGATAAGTATGGAGAAAAATCCGCCGCGGAGCTGGAAGCCGATAAGCGTGAACTGCGTGTGGCAGGGCGCCTGGTATCTGTGCGCTTAATGGGCAAAGCCGGCTTCGCTCATCTCCAGGGCTCCGGCAAGCGGATTCAAATCTATGTAAAGAAAGACGCTGTCGGCGAGCGCGGCTTTGCCCTCTTTCAGCTGCTGGATCTCGGCGATTTAATCGGTGTTCGCGGGCACCTTTTCCGCACAAAAACCAACGAGCTCTCGATCTGGGTTGACGAACTGAGCTTTCTTGCCAAGGCTCTGCTTCCGCTTCCAGAAAAGTGGCATGGACTCACGGACATCGAGCTGCGCTACCGGCAGCGCTATCTGGACCTGATTGCCAGCGACAAAGCTCGGCAAGTCTTTGTTGCCCGGGCGCGCATCATTCAGGAGCTGCGGCGTTTTTTCGATGCGCGCGGATATATAGAGGTTGAAACGCCGATGATGCACCCTATCCCGGGGGGCGCGGCGGCGCGGCCTTTCGTCACACACCACAATACGTTGGATATCGATCTTTATCTGCGGATCGCGCCGGAGCTTTATCTCAAACGGCTGACCGTCGGCGGATTTGACAGGGTCTACGAGATCAACCGCAACTTTCGCAATGAAGGAATCTCGACGCAGCACAACCCGGAATTCACGATGCTCGAATTCTACGAAGCGTATAGCAACTACCGGGACTTGATGAAAATGAACGAAGAGCTGTTCTCGTTGCTGGCCATGAGCATTACCGGCTCTACGCTTATTAAGTTCGGCGATCAAGAGCTGGATTTTTCCAAAATGGATCGGCTCTCGATGCGCGAAGCGATCATTAAATACTGGCCTGCCGATGCCGGTCCTGCGCCCACGGAAGAGGAACTTCGGGCGCCGGGCGGGCCGCGCGCTGCCGTGGAACGCTACAACGCCTGGGCGAAGGCCGCGGGCGCGTCTTACGCTGCTTCGAAAGGCGTTTTGAAAGACGGCGAGTGGACAGGCTTGCTTTTTGAAACCATGGCGGAAGACAAACTGATTCAACCCACGATTTTGTACGATTTCCCCACGGACATTTCGCCGCTTTCGAAGCAGAAGCCGGAAGATCCCTCGCTGACCGAGCGATTCGAAATTTACGTCGCGGGGATGGAAGTGGCCAACGGTTTCTCCGAACTGAATGACCCCGCGGAGCAGGAGCGCCGCTTCCTCGCGCAAATGGCGCAAGGCGGCGACGAGGTTCCCAAGCAGCTCGACGTCGATTACATTCGCGCGCTTTGTCACGCCATGCCGCCCACTGCCGGCGAGGGCATCGGCATCGACCGGCTCACCATGCTGCTTACCGATTCGCAGTCCATTCGCGACGTCATTCTTTTCCCGCTGCTGCGTCCGGGGCCCCGGCAAGACTCCGCTACCGAAGCGGAGGGCGTGTAAAGTATCCTTTCTCTAATGCGATTCACTCATGCGATTTGAATGGTTCGTGGCGCGGCGGTATTTGCGTTCGCCGTACCGGCCGGCGGTGCTGCGGCTGGTGACCTTATTTTCGATTCTTGGCGTGGCGGCGGGTGTGGCGACGCTGGTGATTGCGCTGGCCATGAAGACAGGATTCCGCGAGACGCTCCAGGACCGGTTGCTGGGCGTGACGGCGCACGTTTCGCTGACGCATCCCGGCTCCGTGATCCGCGACTACGACCGACTGGCGACAAAACTAGCGGCGATCCCCGGAGTGCGCTCGGTAACGCCCGCGTCTTATGAGACCGTGTTGTTGTCGTTCGGCGGTGAGGCGCGCGGCGTGGTCGCGAAAGGCGTCGAACCGGATCGCGAGCGGCGCGGGGATGAGGCGCTGCAGAAGATAGTTGCCGGGAGTCTTGATTTCACGCCAGATGCGGACGGTATTGATGCACTGATGGTCGGCAAGCAACTGGCCGACGAATGGAAGATGGCGCCCGGCGACTACGTGACGATCATGAGTCCGCAAGGGCGTTTGACGCCGTACGGCTTGATTCCGCATACGCGCCGTTTTCGCGTGGCGGGAGTGTTCGATTCCGGCTTCTACGATTACGACGAAAACTGGTGCTTCTTGACGCTGAAAGCGGCACAGTCCCTTGCCGGTACGACCGATGTCGTCAATGTGCTCGAATTCCGCCTGGACAATCCGGAGCGCGCGGGAGGAATTGCCCGGCAGGCGGAACAAATGGCCGGACAAGATTTCCTGGCGACCACCTGGATGGAACAGAACTTCGCGCTTTTCCGCGCCCTCCGCCTGGAAAAACTGGTCACGGCGATTTTCATTGGGTTGATTACATTTGTTGCGGGATTAAACATTCTAGTGGTGCTCTCGATGATGGTGACGGACAAAGCGCGCGACATCGCGGTATTAATGTCCATGGGAACGCGCCGCGAACAGATTCGAAAGATTTTTCTGTGGCAGGGAATCGCCATTGGATTCACCGGAACGCTCATCGGCCTCTCGGTGGGCTATGCGTTCGCGCTGATCGCTGGAACCTATCACTTGATTCCGCTCGATCCGCAAATCTACGCGGTTTCTTATGTGCCGTTTCATCCGAGCGCACTCGACGGTGTGTGGATCACACTGGCGGCCATGGGCATTTCGATTGGAGCGACGATTCTTCCGGCACGCGCAGCGGCCCGGCTACTCCCGGTAGAGATTCTGCGTTATGAATAGCCAGCGCCAGAGGCGGGCCGATGCCAGGGGCTTTACGCGGGAGGTTTTGGCGCGTGGTTTGCTTGTATAAGTGCAGAGAGGCAAGCGGGCAGAACCGGGGTGTCACCCTCGCCACCCCAAAGAGGCAAGGCCCGCTACAAGTGATTGAAAAAAGGAAGTTTAAGAGTGTTCCAAAGTTGACCTTTACAGGGCCGTTTGCCGACGGGCAGGCGTTTGGCGGAAATGGGAAACTCTTGGGCAATCTCGCTGCACCTTTACCTTCGGCCGCGAAGACTTCGGTGCCAAAGGTAGCATCTAAGTAAAGAGAAGTACTACGGTAACCCAAGGCAGTACGGGATCCAGCTTCGAGAAAGAAATGGACCAGCCGCAAGACAACTCGAGCCAGGCCGCTCGGATCAGCGATCCGAACGCGCCACGCACTGCTTCCCCCGTGATGGAAGCGCGAAGCCTGAAGAAAATTTACGGGAGCGGTGAGAAAAGCCTGGCGGTTTTATCCGATGCAAATTTAAGTTTGCGGCGAGGCGAAATGGTCGCCATCGTCGCGCCTTCGGGCGCAGGAAAGAGCACTCTCTTGCATTTGCTGGCCGCGCTAGACACGCCAACGAGCGGTACAGTATACTTCGCGAATAAAGCCATTGAAACGAATGATGATGACGCGGCGCTTGCGGAGTTTCGAAACCGCGCGGTGGGTTTTCTCTGGCAGCGTCATCAGCTGTTGCCAGATTTTACGGCTGCGGAAAATGTAGCCATGCCGCTATTGTTGCGCGGCGAAGATTTCACTTCTGCGCTGGGGATGGCGCGGAAGTGGCTAGCGGAGGTTGGGCTGGAAAATCGGGCCGATCACCGTGCAGGGGAACTCTCCGGAGGGGAACAGCAGCGCGTTGCTATAGCCCGGGCGCTCGTCACTGGGCCAACCGTGCTGCTGGCAGATGAACCTACTGGAGATTTGGACGAGCAGAATGCTTGGGCCGTGTTCGAGCTACTGGAACGGCTGCACCGCACGCTGGGGTTGACGTCGCTCATCGCGACGCACAACCTGGCTCTCGCTGCGCGGTGCGACCGGATACTCGGACTTGAACATGGCGTTCTGCAAACTCGCGGGGCTGCGGCCTCAGCGAGCAAGGCCCCCGGGGGAGAAGCGAGCTAACGTGTTCGAACGCTACACAGAAAAAGCGCGACGAGTCATTTTTTTTGCACGATACGAAGCCAGCCAGTACGGCAGCCCGTACATCGAGACCGAGCATTTGCTGCTCGGCTTGATGCGCGAGGATAAGGCGCTGGCAAACCGTTTCTTGCGCCAGCAAGGATCGATCGAATCGATCCGCAAAGAGATTGAAGCGCGCATCACGATTCGCGAGCGCATCTCGACCTCTGTCGAAGTCCCGCTCAGCGCCGAGTGCAAGCGCATCCTTAATATGTCGGCGGAAGAAGCGGAGCGGCTCGGGCACAAGCACGTGGGCACCGAGCACCTGCTGCTCGGCATCCTGCGTGAAGAAAAGTGCTTTGGAGCGGAGATTTTGATGGAGCGCGGGCTTCGTCTCTCGACCTTGCGAGAGGAATTGGCGCGCACTTCGGGTGAAAAGACGACTGCCGCGCGCCCCAAGGAAACCTCTCTGCTCGCTGAATTCAGCCGCGACCTCACCCAAGCTGCTGGCGAAGGCTCTCTCGATCCGCTGGTGGGCCGAGAGGGTGAAGTCGAGCGCGTGATCCAAATCCTTTGCCGCCGCACAAAAAACAATCCGGTGCTGATCGGCGAACCTGGCGTCGGCAAAACCGCTATCGTCGAAGGCCTGGCGCAGCGGATTTCCGATGGCGACGTCCCGCCGTTCCTCGCCGATAAGCGCATTCTCTCCCTGGATCTTTCCTTAATCGTCGCTGGCACCAAATACCGCGGACAATTCGAAGAGCGGCTCAAGACCATCATGAAGGAACTGATGGAGAGCCAGAACTCGATCGTCTTTATCGACGAATTGCACACGCTGGTGGGCGCAGGTTCGGCCGAAGGCTCGCTCGACGCTGCGAACATCCTGAAGCCGGCTCTTTCGCGAGGCGAAATTCAGTGCATCGGGGCCACGACGCCCGGCGAGTACCGCAAGTCTGTTGAGAAGGATCGTTCGCTCGAGCGCCGCTTCCAGTCCGTAAAGGTTCCCGCACCCAACGAAGAAGAGGCCGTTCAAGTCATTCAAGGCGTGCGCGAACGCTACGAAAAGTTTCACGCCGTCAGCTACACGGATGAAGCGCTGCGCTACTCTGTTTATCTTTCGAACCGCTATATTCCCGATCGGTTCCTTCCAGACAAGGCCATTGACTTGATTGATGAAGCCGGCGCCCGCGTCAAGCTGCGCCAAGCCACCGTTCCCGAGGAAGTCGGCGAAGTCCAAAAGCGCGTAAAGTTCATTACGCACCGCATGGAAACGGCCATCGCCAATCACGAGTTCGAAAAGGCGCGGTTCTATTCCGAGGAAGAGCGCAAAGAAAAAGAAAACCTGCGCACCCTTCGCGAACGCTACAAGCTGGATGACGCATCGACCGGCATCGTTTCCCGCGAAGACATCGAGGAAGTCGTCTCCCGCTGGACCGGCATCGGCGTCACCTCCATCAAGGAAGACGAGCAGCAAAAGCTGCTGCGCATTGAACCGGAGCTGCACAAGCGCGTTATCAGCCAGGACAAAGCCATCACCGCGCTGGCACGCGCCATTCGCCGCAGCCGGGCTGGATTGAAGTCTCCTTTGCGCCCGGTGGGTTGCTTCTTCTTCCTTGGGCCTACCGGCGTTGGCAAGACCGAAGTCGCTCGCCGTCTCGCGGAATTCTTGTTCGGTTCGGAGAAGTCGTTGGTACGCTTCGATATGTCGGAGTTCATGGAAAAACACTCCGTCTCGAAGCTCATCGGCGCGCCTCCGGGGTATGTGGGCTACGAAGAAGGCGGGCAGTTGACGGAGCGTGTCCGCCGGACGCCCTACTCGGTCATCCTTTTGGATGAAATCGAGAAGGCGCATCCGGACGTATTCAACATATTGCTGCAAGTGTTTGAAGACGGGCAATTGACGGATGGTCTCGGCAACACCGTGGATTTCCGTAACACCATCATCATCATGACTTCCAATCTGGGCGCGCGGCACTTGCAGAGGCGTACTTCCATCGGATTCCAGTCGGGCGCCGATGAAGCCAGCCAGAAGTCCATCGAAGAAATGGTGATGAACGAAGTAAAACGGGCGTTCAATCCGGAGTTTCTCAACCGGCTGGACGAAGTCATTATTTTCAACGCGCTTGGCGACGAAGATTTGCTCCGCATCATCGACTTGCTCGTGGGCCAGCTGAACGACACGCTGATCCACCGGCAGGTGCAGATAGTGCTGTCGCCGGAAGCACGCCAGTGGATCCTCGAGAAAACGTGTGCGGACCGCAATTATGGGGCGCGGCCGCTGCGCAGGGCTCTTCAGAAATACGTCGAAGACCCGCTCTCGGAGGCTCTCATCCAGGGGGGCATCCAAAGGCCGGCGACGCTGCAAATTTATGTCGCGGGAGAGGCTTTGGCATTCCGTCCTGTGGTTGAGGCAACCCCGGTTATCCACTAGCGAATCTGACACAACGCACGGGTGATCTCGACCAGGTCGGGGTCAACTATCGACCGGCCCACACCGGGTCCGGCGGGAGAAAAACAAATTGTGTTTCGGGGGCGCGGCCTTGAAGACCTCATCGGCCGCTTATAGGAGAGTCTGTTTGCCGTTTGGAGTTTTGGCGTTTCGGGTCACCTGGATCGCGGCGTTCTTACTGTCTTTCGCGGCCAGCTCACCGGCAACAACGCAAAAAAATCCCCTCGCGGGGCCGTCCGCATCCGCGGACTCGGCATTCGTGTCTCCAGTCTCTTTCTCTGATTCTCAGAAAGCTGATTCCGTTACAGCCGCCGAGCCCGACGCTTGGCAACAAGTCGCACCGCCAGCCGCAAACGGCCAGCCGCAAGCGGTAGTAGAGCGCATCGAATTCCTGGGTAATCGCCGAATTCGCACCGACACTCTCAAAGCCCGCATCTTTAGCCGCGAAGGCGATCCCTACAATGAAGAGACCCTTCGCAGAGATTTCCAGGCGCTCTGGAACACGCAGTTTTTCGAAGACGTAAAACTGCGCGTCGAAGATTCCCCCGACCGCCCAGACGGCAAGATCATCATTTTCGATGTGAAAGAACGTCCGCAGATCCGCCGCATTCGCTATGACGGCATTCACTCGATTTCGGAATCCGATATTCTCGACCGTTTCAAGGAAAGAAAAGTCGGTCTATCCGTCGAAAGCCCGTTTGACCCCACGAAAATCAAGAAGGCCGAAGTCGTGCTCAAGGAATTGCTCGGTGAGCACGGCCGTCAATTCGCCAAGGTGACTCCGCAGTACGAGCGCATCGCCTCGAGCAATGCCGTCATCCTCGTCTTCAAAATTGACGAAGGCCCCAAAGTCAAAGTCGGCACCATCAAATTTACGGGCAACCACGCTTTCAGCGACCGCAAGCTCCTCCGGGCCATGAAACACGACCGGCCCTACGGCATTCCTCTTTATTTCTGGGACATCCCCGTTTTGACCAAGACCTACGACCGCGAAAAGCTCAACGAGGACCTGGAAGTCGGCTGCCGCGGCCTGTACCAGGATAACGGCTACTTCCGCGCCGTTTGCCGGGATCCGATATTGACGAACGTCGACGTTCCCCATCGCGGCGTGGGTTTGCCCGGGCTGCGCGCGCACATCGGAAAGGCCGTCAACATCACTATTCCGATCGAAGAAGGCGAACAGTACCGGATGGGAACGCTGAAGATCGTCAGCTCGGATCCGGATAAGGCCCTTTCGCTCAAGGTGGATCCCCTCAAGTCTATTTTCCCGATGAAAGAGGGCGACATCCTGAACGTGGACAAGCTCCGTAAAGCTCTCAAGAACTACACTGATGCTTACGGCCAATACGGATTCATCGACTTCACCGCCGAACCGGATTTTGATATTGACGACGCCGCCAAAAAAATCAACCTAACGCTCCGCTTTGACGAACAAAAGCAATATTACGTCCGCCGCATCAACTTCACCGGAAACACCACCACGCGCGACAAAGTCATTCGCCGCGAGCTGCTCATCGACGAAGGCCAGCTCTTCAACAAGCGCTATTGGGATATCAGCATTCTGCGTCTCAACCAGCTCAATTATTTCGACAAAATCGAAGCCGACAAGGCCGTCGAACTCCAGAAAAACTCCAAGGACGGCACCGTCGACATTAATCTTAAGCTGAAGGAGAAGGGTAAGCAGTCTATCGGTCTTCAAGGCGGCGTCAGCGGCTTGGCCGGCGGCTTTATCGGTCTCACCTATCAGACCAACAACTTCCTGGGTTTGGGCGAAACGCTCACGCTCTCCGCCCAATTTGGCGAGTATCAGCGCATCTTCCAATTCGGATTCACAGAGCCATACCTATTCGACCGGCCCATCTCGACCGGATTCACGGTCTTCTCGAGCAAGTACAACTTCAACCAAGCCGAGCAGGAGGCCCAGCTTACCGGTCAGCAGGTCAGCGTAAACCCTCAGTACATCCAGAATTACGATCAGAACAGCACCGGCGTTACTCTCAACGCAAGCTACCCAGTCAAGCGTTTCTCTTTCGCCAGGCTCGGCATCAGCTATGGACTCACTCACACCGACATCACCTCCTTCAATGCCGCCTCCACTCTCTTATTCGAGCAGTTGCAATTCCGCGCAATCTCTGGCCCCAGCGCTCTGAACGGCATTATCTCCAGCTCGATTACGCCTTCGATCAGCTACAACACCATCAACAATCCCATCAACGCGACGAAGGGCAAGAGTTTTTTCTATTCTGTTTCGTTTGTCGGCGGTCCTTTGGGCGGCAACGTCAAGACAATCTCGAATGTCTTCGACGTCAAGTATTTCCATCCCGTCCACCATAACCGCAATGCAATCGGCGTGCACTTTACCACCGCCTATATCACCGGTTACGGTGGCGGCGAAGTGCCCCCCTTCAGCCGCTACTATATGGGCGGTGAAAACGATATACGCGGATTTGATATTCGCTCTATCTCTCCGGTGATTTTTATACCCACGGTCACGTCGCAAACGCTCTTCTATCACGATCCCACTGCTGGAGGGGCGCAGAGATCGTTCGGACTTCCGGTCTTGGTGTACACCGCGACTCTGCCCGGCGGCGACAGCCAAACTTCAGGCAACATCGAATATCGCATCCCCATTGCCGGCCCCGTTACGATGTCTCTGTTTGGCGATGTCGGTACCGATGGAATTTTCAAAACCAGTGCTTTGCATCTGGATCCCACTGGCATCGCGAACATCACGTCCACGTTTCCGGACGCTCCGCTCGCGAAGACTCTCGGCATTTATCCCGGAACCAACTTCCGTATCCGGGATTCGGTGGGCATCGAGTTTGGCGTCAATCTCCCCATCATCCAGGCGCCCTTCCGCATCTATTACGCCTATAACCTGAACAGGTTCCATTCGCAAATCGCGGCGCCTGATCCCTTCCTCAATCAGTCTACGCTCGACAACTGGAAGAAGACTCTCGATGGATTAGCTCCGAATCTTTGGGAAAACGAGATTGCGCCGCAACTCAACTTCTTGAACAATCCCGGGCGATTGAATTACTTCGAGCCCAAGACAACTTTTCGCTTTACGGTAGGAAAGACCTTCTAGTCGCCCGGGGCGGCTGAGTTTGAAATTGACATCGTTTGGTAAATTCAGGCTGACGTGGCAGCAGCATCTGCGTCGCGCGTTTATTCGGGGAGGCAAGTGAAATGAAGTTGTGGAAAATTTCGAGCTATGTGGCGCTGGCGGTCATAGCGCCTTGCTTACTTCTTAGCGGATGCGGCAGCAAGTCTGGCGCCATCGTGACCTCCGTGAGCGTCATATCTTCGGTAGGACCTACCCTCATTTTGGGCCAATCAAGCACGATCACCGCTACGGTTACGGGCCCGAGCAATCTCGATGTCACTTGGGAGCCTGGAGAGCCGAAAGGTACTAACTGCACCTATACCACTATCCCGGCCACTCCGGTCGGCAACACAACGCCTACTGCCGCCAAAGTTTGCCCCACGGACGGCTCCTTCGGCACGCTTTCGAACGAGCAGACTACCGGCACCGCCACATTCCTGGCCCCGTCCATTCTTCCCGATCCGACCACATATCCTTCGCTAGCGATCATCATCACTGTGCAATCTGTTGCAGATTTAAGTAAAAACGGCACCGGCACGATCTCGCTGACGATCGACTCCGGTATCGCCGTCTCGCTCAATCCCACCACGGCCGCCGTACCTACACTTGAACAGCAGCCTTTCTTTGCCATTCTGACCAATGACCTTCAAAACAAAGGCGTGACCTGGACCCTCACGCAGACCACTCCCAGTTCGACCACTCCCACCACACCCAACATCTACGCGGGTCTTCCGACTTGCACCGTGAGTGGCAATGCCTCGGGCTGTGGCTCTGTCGATGCCAACGGTGTCTACACCGCTCCTGCCGCCGTCCCCACGAGCACGACCGTTCCCACCACCGTTACCACTACTCCTCAAGATGTCACGATCGTCGCGACTTCCGTCGAAGACCCCACGCGTTTCGCCCTCGGCACCATCACTATCACTGCCGGCGGGCCCATCACCTTCAACGGAATTACTCCTACCATCGCTCCGCAAGGCGCCATCTATTGGGATATTTATCTTAATGCTCCGAACATCTCTTCGGCCTCCATCATCACTCTTACGGACGCGAACAACGGCATCACGACCCTTACCTCGGGGTCCGGCCAGGTCAAAGTGCTCTTCCCCATCCCGACAACCACGGTCACCAATCCATCTTCAAGCGGCGCGCGTATCCGCCTCTTTGCAGGTAATCTGGCAAATACGGGTCCGGTCAAAATCTCGGTCACCGATCCCGCGGAGCCCGTCACGACAGCGGCGGGTGGCACCTTCACTTACAATATTTTGCCCGTCCGCCCAACGGCTTTGTTTTCCTCTCCCGCCGACGTTATCCAGGGAGGCGTCGCTTCCGGGAGCATCGACCTCACAATCGATGGCGGCTATTTTGGGACCAACGGCCAGTTGGCCAACGTATCTTTCCTCGGCAACACTATCCCGGGCACCACGAACGGTGCCGGCCAGCCTCAATCTTATGCCCGCAGGCTCGACGTGCAATTCCCCAGCAGCGCGATCAACAATGGCCTTCCCGGGCTCTACCCTCTATCCGTATCGCGCACCACACCGCCACTCCCCTTTGTGGACAATCCCGCCGTCACCGATTTGGCTGTTTTCCCCAGCTACTTGTCGAATCCTCCTACTCTCGTTAGCTCTATCCCAGCCGGCACGAATCCTAGCGCCATTGATATCGACCCGACTCTCGGCGTGGTCGTTGTTGCGGAAACGGGTTCGAACGCCGTTCAATTCTTCAGCATCGGAACCGGTACTCTGACTCCCCTCGGCGGTCCGGTCGCCGTAGGCAAGGTGCCCACAGGCCTCTCCGTCAATCGCACGAACCATACGGTCGCGGTTGTCAACTATCAGGATCAAAGCGTGACCGTTCTGCCGATTCCCGGAGCACCCGTGCAAGCTCCCGGCACTCCTTTCACCATCGATATTTCCGGAGCTCTGCAGGGTCAGGCCTCGCCGGCCCCATTGCCCTATGCGATCGGTGTCGATCCAGACACGAATATGGGAGTCGTCGCCTATTCCTCCACTTCCGCTTCTTCTGCGGCCAATCTTGGTTTTCTCGTGAATCTGAATACCGGGGCCAACCCTTACGGATGCCCGCTATCCACCGCCACGCCAGCGCCGACGGGAGCCTGTCTGTATGCGCAGGTTACTCTGAACACCGGAGCCTATCCTCAGGTGGCCATGGCCCCACACGGTCACCTGGCTTTCGTAACGCCTGGCGGCTCTGGTGCTCTGCAGGGCGTGGATGTTACCAAATCCTCTTTTTCGACCCCCATCACGTCTCTCACACTGGCAGCAGGAATTGTCACCGTCATTACGGCAAACACCTCGACCACTAACCCGCCGGCCTTTTTGACGCCAGGAAATTCCGGTACGGTCCTGATCACGGGCGTGCCAGGCCCTGGAACCGCGGGGAATAGCACCACCGCCAACTTCAACGGCGTCTTTAGCGTCGCGGCAGTGAGCGACACGAGTTTCACATATATCTTGAACTCCACCGCCAACGGCACCGTCACCGTCCCCACGGGAACCACCGCTCAAGTGTTTTTTAGCAATCCGAATTTGATCTTTGGCGGGTTATCCCAGACCACGCAGGGCATTGCCATCAATCCCGTCACCAACACCGCGGCGCTTGCCGACGCCAACGCCACCGGTACGAATGGTCCTCAAATCGATTTGATCAACAATCTCGATCAGACCATTAGCTCGATCTCTTTCTTTGCAACTTGCACGTTTTACACGACCACGCTCCCCTGCGCCAATAGTGCCGAGTTGCTCGGTACGGCGGACATCGCGTGGCAGCCGTATTCAAACGCCATCGTTTCCTATAACCCCGGGCTGAACCAGGTTTCCGTTTCCGATCCCGTCAGCCAGAGGCGCTATGCCTTCGCGTGCAACACGAATGCGATGCCTACCCCCTGCGTCGTCAACCCGCAAAATCCCACTGACCAGCAGACGTTTAATACCCAGACCACACTGGCCGGAACTGGCACAGCCACGCTGACGGTCGCGAATGGCACAACCAACTCCATAACGCTGTTCGGCGGTCTCGCCGTTGATCCCGTCACTAACCAGGCCTTCGTCGTTATGTCCGGTAGCGGCCAGATCGACGTCATCAATCTCGGGCCCTGCAGTTCCGCACTTACTTGCTCCAATACACTCAACTCCCTCAAGCCGACACAAATAACGGAAATCCTTGTCCCCAACCCCAATCCCGCGCTGGGCGTTATTGGCGGCATTCCTAATGCTACCGTGCCTCAGGGAACGCTTACCTCGGCCACCGATTTGACCGGCGTTCAAATCTTCGGCTCCGGTTTTGATGCCGCGACGCAGGTTCGCTTGGACGGCACGGCCATTCCCCCGAGCGACGTTCAATTTGTCAGCAACAGGGAGATCATAGCTACCATTCCTGCCTCTTCTTTATCCTTCCCGCATCGCTACGCGCTGGACGCGGTTAACGGAAGCGGCATTCAATCCAACGCCACCGACTTTTTCGTCGTTCAAGCCGTAGACCTGTCCCAGGTCTGCACCGCCGCCGGCGGAGCGGCCACCAACACGCAGCCAAGTTCCGTGGCCATCGCCGATCAGCTTGTGAACGGGCCCTTCTCTCCGATCGCCGTCGTTACCAACAGCGGCTGTAACAACATCTCGGTGGTCGACATTAATCCGACCGCGACGGTCAACGGCGTCACACAGCAAAATCCCAACTTCGGCGCGATTCTCAATTCCATCGCTGTCGGCCTTACACCGCAAGGAGTCGCCATCAGCCAGCCTTTCGGTCTTGCCGTGGTCGCCAACAGCGGCGATGGCACTGCTTCGGTCGTCAATCTGCTTACCAATTCGCTCGCTGTTCCAGATGTAGCCACGGGGACCACCCCGACTGGAGTGGCCATCAACGATGCGACCGGCGCTGCCATCGTCACTAATGCCGGATCCAACACGGTTACGGAGCTCAACCTGGGACTGCTTTTTGGCAGCTCTGCAGTGACAACTCTAGCGGGCACTCCTATCAGCATCGGCGGCTTCCAGCAGCCGACCGCGGTAGCCATCGATCCTGACCGGGGCACCAACAATCAGGGTCTTGCTGTGGTTACGGAATTGGAGTTCGAAAGCGGGGCCGCACCTCAAGGCGCGTTGGGCGCCGTGGATATTGGGCTCGCTACACCCACTCTGAGCACCACCGCGGCGACTGGCAGCGTGACTGCGCCAACGACTGGAATTGTGTTTGACCCTACGGTGATCACCGGAACGGCTAACAACGGAGTGTTCTATGCAAGCTCCAGCGGCGGAAACGTAATATCGTCCTTCAATCCGGATTCCGGAGCCGCCGTCACCGTCAATGTCGGCATCAACCCGACCGCTCTGGCGATCAATCCTGAGACCGGCGCGATCCTCACCACAAACCTCGCAGGCAAAACGACGTCTCTCGTGGATACCACCTCGAGTCCTCTGAAAACGGTTAAGACCATCGGTCTTCCGGGCTCGGCGCAATTTGGCGTAGCCATCGACCAGTTTACAAATCTTGCCGTCATCGTGGATCAGGCCAACAACCGGCTGCTTATCTTCCCGATGCCGAATTAGGATGTTCGGCGGCGGAGGTTGAATAGGGCGTGGGCATGAGCGACGGAAGCTTTCCGATTGCAGCGAAGCGAGCGGCTCGGCTATACTTCGGGGTTTGTGTGGTGCCCGCGGATGTCGCTGGCAGGCGGAAACAGTTTCAAGCCAATCCAAGATTGGTCCCGGTTGATCCCGATTTCATCGGGATCGACCAAAAAATAAGGAGAATAAAGTGAATTCGAGAATTGTTCTGAGATCCGCTGCTCTGTCCGCAGCATGCCTTATCGGCACGGCAGTAACATGGGCACAGACTGCCCCGACGGCTGGCGCTGCCGCACCAGTCAAGTCCATCGGCATCATCAATCTGCGCGGTGCCATCGGAAGCACTGCCGAGGGCAAACAGGCGTCCGCGGAATTGCAATCGCAGTTCGCTCCGCGTTCGGCCGAAATCGACGCCCTGACTAAGCAGATCAATGATCTGCAGCAGAAGCTCCAAGTAGGCCAGGGCAAGCTGAGCCAGGACGAAGAAGCCCGGATGACGGCTGAAGGGCAACGGCTTACCCAGAGACTCGATCGCAAGCGCACCGATTTTCAGGAAGACGCGAGCGCCGCTCAACAAGATGTTCTCGAGCGCATCGGACGCAAAATGGTGGACGTTTTGGACCGCTACGCCCGTGAGAACGGCTTCAGCGTGATTCTGGACACCTCTGGCCAGAATTCGCCGCTCCTCTATGCTTCCGAGCAGGTCAACGTCACACAGGATATCATTCGCCTTTATGATCAAGCCTATCCCGTCAAGACGGGCGCGGGCGCTCCGGGTGCGACGACTCCCAAGCCGGCTACACCTAAACCAGCCACTCCTCCGCCAACGAAGCCGCCCCAGCAATAATTCGCTGGAAAGTTCTGACACTTCGTTTCTTCAAAACGCCCCCGGCAGATTCGGGGGCGTTTTCATGTCCGGAGAAGTGCAGCCCGTTGCGGCAGATTCGCAAGTTGCGTGGATGAAAATCTCGAAGACTTCGGAGTTTCGAGTTATTGGTTTTCTTGTTCGGGAGCTTGCTTTGGTTTCGCCAGGGCATTACCTGTTTCCACCGAAAATAACATGTAGTTTCTAAGCGTGTGCGTGTGGTGGTACCGTTTCCCTCGCAATTCCATGAACATCTCCGCGTCCCACGGTAGCCATAGCGTTGTTCCGCTGTGCTCAAAATTTACGGGGCCGTAGTCGATGAGCAGATGATCCCGTGTAAGCTCCAGATCTTTCACCGGCTCGCGAAGATCCGTTTCTATGTGCAGCACATCGTAGCTGCTCGCGGCAATCCACACGCGTCCCTTCAAAGGTATCGGGTATGTGCCGCGGCTATTCTCCCAGAGCCGAATGCGCGACGGCGCCCCTTTTTTCTGCTCAAACCGCAGTCGCCAGACGGCTTTGCCCCGCCAGCTTCCGAGCCCCTCGCACTTATAGATAAGGTCCCCCTCGTAATGGGGATCGAAAACGCTCAAAGCAAGAGCGGCCAAGCCCTCGGTCGCCAGCGAAGTCGGGAAAGATCCAAGGCTTTCCCCGCCATCGCGCTTCTCTAGGAGAAACGACATGCCTGGCCTCGGATGTTCCACGAAAATAAGATAGGTGAAGTCCTTCTCGCGCACTGTTCGAGGAATACCATTGGCATCCACTTCCTGGTGTTCGATGTGCTCGGTCGCCAAAAATTTCTCGAAGTTTCCGAGTTGGTGCATCATTTTAGTTTGCGTCCTCCGAACCAAATCGCGTTCTGAGCACGCCACATCCTGGACGGCTGGATATTCCTTGCTGTCGATGTCGGGAGGCGCCCACGGATGCGCCGCTCCCGGCGAAGGGTTTGCGAAGGGCGGCGTGGCTGGTTGCGGCGACGGCAGCGGATCAGAGACTCTCGTGACTGCTGCCTTGTCCAATGCGGCAAGGCGATTTTTTGCTTCTGGCACGGCAGGATCGTTCGGAAAACTGCGGACTATCGTTTCGAACGCTTTCTTTGCTTCCTCTCGTTTTTCCTCCTGGACCAGAATTTCGCCCAGCAGCATCCACGCCGGCGCAGCATGATCCTTTCCGAGTTCTGCGGCTCGCGCCGCGTGAGGAAGCGCTTTTTCGTAGTTCTTCTGACGAACGTACGCGTTGGCAAGCAACCAGTGCGTCCTCCAGTCCGCGCCATTTGCTTGATAAGCCTTCTCTAGGGTCTCGGCTGCTTCTCGGGCATTCCCACTTCGAAGCTCAAGTTCCCCGAGCGATATCAGCGAGCGTTCATGAGAAGGATAGATGGCGAGAGCCGCCTGAAATTTTGAGCGCGCCGCATCGAAATGCTCCTCGGTGTATTCCACTAGGCCAACCAAATATTGGATGTCTGGATTGCCGGGTGCCATCTTTGCGGCCTTTTCGAAATGCAAGCGAGCCGCTTCATATTGATGGCGCCGCATCTTGTCCAGGCCCTTGTCAACTTCTGCCTGCAACCGGGGTGTCATGAGGGTGCCGCTCGGCGCGGCGCTTCCGGAAGCACCCTCGTTTTCCCGGTGCAAGTAGACATAGACGATACTGCTTGAGCCGCCTCCAAAAACGGAAGCGCGCTCGGTCGCGGTCTTATAGCCGACCGCCGATACCTCGATGTCGTATTCGCCAGGCAGAATCTGCGGAAACGTAGCGGTGGAGTTGCCTTGTGTCGAACCAGTCAGATGAAGGCCGCCCGGGGAAGAGAGCGTGACGGTCGCGTAGCCGTCCAGCGGCATGCCGTTCGGTTCGCGCACGCTGACATTCACGTCGACGGGCCCTTCTGAGAGGCTGGAAGGATCGCTCGGCCGCTGCCCGGAACTTTGCCACAGGACTCCGCCAAATGGCGGTTCGAGACGAGTGGCTGCCGGGAATAAGAACAAAACGCAGAAGGGCAAGATGCTGGGGAAAAAGCTTGCGAGCCGAATGCGCCGAGGTACCATACAAGCTTTGCTTGACCACCGAAGTCTGTTGGAACAGTAACCAAGAGTGTCGCGGGCGGTCAAGCAAATCATCATTTGGAAATGCAGCGCGCAGGCCTCTCGTCAAAGCAAGAGGAACCATGCTCCGGAACCCGAGAGAAACGGTCGTCATATTCGCTTGGAATTCGATATAGTAGGCGAAACAGAGCAGGGAGGACTTTATGCCACAAGCGAAATCACGAATGGAACGGATGCCGCGCCCGGCGGTTTTTGCAACGCCCGCTGAAGAACGGCGCCACCGGAAAGAAAAGCTCGCTGGAGCCTTCCGCATATTTTCTCGCTGCGGATTCGACGAGGGCGTTGCGGGACACATCACGGCGCGCGATCCGGAGAGGCTAGACCATTTCTGGGTGAATCCATTTGGAATGCATTTCAGCCAGATTCGGGTATCGGATCTTTTGCTGGTCAACGATCACGGCGAAGTTGTGGAAGGCGAGCGCGAGGTGAATGCCGCGGCGTTTGCCATCCACTCGCGAATTCATAGAGCGCGGCCCGAGGTGATTGCGGCTGCCCACGCCCACTCGCTGAACGGAAAGGCGTGGTCTTCGCTGGGCCGGTTGCTCGATCCGCTGACGCAGGATGCCTGTGCGTTCTACGAAGATCACGTCGTCTACGATGATTACAGCGGCGTTGTTTACGACACGGATGAAGGCGACCGTATCGCTAAAACTCTCGGAGACAAGAAAGCTGGCATCCTGTGCAATCACGGACTGCTGACAGTCGGGCAAACCGTAGACGAAGCCGCGTGGTGGTTCATCACCATGGACCGCTCCTGCCAGGCGCAATTGCTGGCGGAAGCCGCCGGCGAGCCGCGCAAAATTCCTCACGAAACGGCGAAGCTGACCCACACGCAAGTGGGCATGCCGTTGGTTGGCTGGTTCCAGTTCCAGCCTCTGTGGGATCGCATCACCCGCGAACAGCCCGATCTCTTTGACTGAGATCGAACTCGGACGCAACGAAGCAGGGAAGTAATGAGGTAGCGAAAAATCCGAATTGGGGGGCGGCGGTTGTCTCAGGGCTGAACCGGCTGCAAGGTAACGGGCGGTTGTCCCGGGGGCGGCGCGGGTTTTTTGGACGTTTGATTTTTCTTGCTTCTGTCTGCCGCACCTTTTCCAGATTGCGGCGAGACTTTTTCTGCGGACTTAAAAGGCGATTGCTGGCCGGAGCCCGTTCTTCTTAGAAGAAATGATTTGTCGCCGTCTTCGAGGACGAGCTTTACTTCGTCTTTGCTGAGCCATTGTAGGACAACGGGCGTGACATGCTGATCAGCGAACTGGAAATGCAAAGTCCAGGAAGATAGATCGCGCGTGTCGATGGCGTAGGTTCCCCTGGATTCCAAACGATCGAAGACGCCTTTCTGAAATTCTTTTTCGCTAAAAAAAATTCTTTGCGGGTAGAGATCGAGCGGCGATGGATCGGATTGTTCGCCCTCCTCGAGAATTGCCCAGGAACCGCGCAGCCCGGTGGGCGGAATTTCGGAAGCGATTTCCGTGGCTAGATTCCGGTCAAGCTCGTCTTTTCGCGCCTGGTAGGCGGTTCGGCGCGCGGCATCGGCGGAATCGCTGAAGATCGAGAGTCGCAGCGGCGCTGTAAGAGTTAGGCAATGGACGCCGCCTTGCGACTTCGCTGCGTCCGTGGCTTCGATGGGCACGATTTCGGATTTGGGACCGAACGCGGCGGCAATCTGATTCAGGGCCGCGGATTGAATGTCCGTCTCGTAGTCCTTATAGGATGGAACAAGAATCTGCCTGCGCTCGTCGGCGCCCATTCGCACCAGCACATTTAACACCGCTGGATAGTAGGTATGGCCATTCGCGGGAATTTTTGGAAATGGGGATGGGACTGGGACGACTTCGTAGCCGAGGCGGGTGAGGCGTTCGGCGTTCAATTGCATGGCGAGTTGCGCGTTGAGCGCCAGGTCGCGCTCCTGATTGCTCAGTTTGCTCCAATACTCTGCCGCGAAGGGTTTGGAAAGGTCGTAGGAAGCGAGCAGGATGCGCTTTCCGCCGGCCGGAAGCGCGAACATATCAATGTGCTCGATGACCGGGCCCGGCAGAGGCTCGAGGTACGTGACGCTTTTGCAGCCGCCGACCTTTTCGAGCTCCTGGTCGAGATTGAGGTTTTGATCCTTGTTGCGAGAGAGAAGCACGCGCGTCGTGAGGCAGCGGCCGTCCTCCAGCTTGAAAAGATTTCCCCCGTCGACGGCCACAGCCGAACTTTTGTAATTAAAATCGGGAGCGGCCAGGACGGCGTCGGCGATCTCGAAAGAGGAGTCTTCGTCGTTCGAGCGCTGCACCGAGGCTTCGGTCAGAATCTGCGTATATTCGCGGAGGAGATTCAGCTTGGCGTCGATGGCGGAAAGCACGGCTTTGCGGGCTTCTGGCGTGGAATCCTGAGTGAAGTCATCGGACTGTTCCTCTTGTTGGCGGGTTTCGAGCAACTTCAGCCGCGCGGTTTCCAATTCCTGGAATTTTTCCCGCTTGGCTTCTTCCTTTCGCACGTCGAAATAGCGCCAGTGGACTACGTAGGCTGAATCGCCGTCGGCCTCGATTTGCGGACCGAAATCACGGATCCAAAGGCCGTCGTGGGGCGCGATTTTCAGGCGGACACGATCGGTGCGGAGCAGGTCGCAGATCTGAAGTTCCTTGCACCTTTGCTCGATCGCGGTCTCGGTGGTGTCGTCGGGAGCCAGCAGAAGGACAGGGCCGAATTTGGCTGTTGCACGGACGATATTCATCTGAATCTCGAGAAGATTTTTCTCTTTCTCGAGCTCGGCGGCATTGCCGAGCAGGCTCTGGCTGACGCGCTGGCTGTGCTCGGCGCGGGCGTCGAGAGCTTGAAGCGACAACATCACGACGTCGGTTGCGGGGGATGGCGAGGGGAGCGGCGCGCTTTGCGCTCTGGAACAGGGGGGGAGAAGAAGGAAGAGCAGCAGGAGGGCGAGACGGGACGACTGCTTCGGATTGCTATCCTTGCTCATGCCGCTTTTAGGCTCCTCAGAACAGACAGATCCTACTACCGGAAGTTCAAAAGGCGATGGTACGACAGATGGCTGGGAGTCTGCGCGCACTATTTTTTGATGTGGAGGCCAAGCCCGGCGTATCCAGCGAACCGTGAAGTAAACCATAGAGGGGACTCGGGTTGCGGGCGTTGCTGTGCGCAACTTAAGGGTGGCGAGCGGCTGGGGACGAATTGCAAAACTTTGGGGCTGGAGATGGGGCCCCTCCCCTTGATTTTTTGTACGGGATTTCGTTTTGGGATGCGTTGACTGTGCAGGCAGCGGGGAGCAGCGGGGCGGAAGCGATTTATTCGGAAGATTTGGCGGATGGGCAGAGTTATGGTGAGGTGCGGGTGATTAATCCGTTGAAGTGAGGGAGGGAACTAGGGGCCCGGGCGGCCGAACTGAGGGCTTAGGGAGGGGCTGGAGGGGCTAGAGGAGTCTTTCGGAAACGGCGCGAGTCCGGCGAGTCCGGGCCGTATCTTGCTTTTACCTTGCTGGCGGAATATACTCTATTTTCGCTCTGAAGCAGGTCGCACGGATGGGTGGGCGCAAGCCCACTTTTTTGTTGGGCCGGTTGGAGGGCAGTGGACACCGGCATTGCTTGGGGAGTCTTCGGTTGGATTTGGAAAAAATTCGGGAAGCCGCCGAGCGCGTGGCGCGGTCGGAAGGGCTGGAAATCTTTGATGTTGAGTGGAAAGTGGGGAAGCAGCGCTTCCTGCGGGTGAGCATCGACCGTGTGCCGAAGGCCGGGGCGGCGATGACTGACGCGGCAGGGACGGTTTTGGCGGCCGCGGAGGCACGCGAGGGCGGGGAGTTGGGAGTTAGCCACGCGGATTGCCAGCGGGTGAGCCAGCACCTGAGCGTGATTTTGGATGTGGAGGAGTTGATTCCAGGCCCGGGGTACATCCTGGAAGTGAGCTCGCCCGGGATGGACAGGGCTTTGCGAAAGCCCGCGGAGTACGAGAGGTTTCGCGGGCGGATGGCGAAGATTTCGACGACCGAGCCGGTCGAGGATGAGAAGTATTTTGAGGGTCGGTTGGCTGGATTTGCGGATGGAAAGGTGCGGTTGGAGTTGAAGGGGAAGGTGGCGCGGACGGTGGAGCTGCCTTTGGAGAAGATACGGAAGGCGAATTTGATGGTGGAGTTCTAAGAACAGAGATTTAAGGTCGAAACAGATTCTAGGGTCTTTAGGAACGGGAAGACGATCGGGAACTTGACATGGCGAACCTGCTCTATCAGCAAATTGAGATGTTGAGCCGCGAGAAGCACATCGAGACGACCATCGTGGTGTCGGCGATTGAAGACGCGATGGTGGTGGCGGCGCGGAAGCATTACAAGACGGAAGAAGACCTGCGCGCGAAGTTCAATCCGGAGACGGGGCAGGTGGACGTGTATTCGGTGCATACGGTCGTCGAGGAAGTGGCCGACCCGAAGAAAGAGATCAGCCTGGCGGAAGCGAAGAAAAAGAATCCGTCGGCGGAAATTGGTACGGAAATTATTGCCGCGAAGTCCACGGATGCGTTTGGGCGGATTACGGCGCAGACGTTCAAGCAGGTCATTCTGCAGAAGGTGCGCGAAGCCGAACGCGACACGATTTATAACGAGTACCACACACGCGTGGGCGAACTGGTGACCGTGATTGTGAAGCGTGCTGAGGGGCCGGATTTGATTGTGGACATGGGGCGGACGGAAGCGCGGTTGCCGAAGCGCGAGCAGTCGAAGCTCGAGACCTACAACATCGGCGAACGGCTGCGCGTAGTGATCAAGATGGTGGACCGGGCGGCGAAAGGGCCGCAGGTGATTGTGTCGCGCGCGGATGCGAGTTTGGTGCAGCGGTTGTTTGAAATGGAAGTGCCGGAGATTTACGACGGGACGGTGCAGATTCGTCATGCGGCGCGCGAAGCGGGAGAGCGGACGAAAGTTGCCGTGGCGAGCCGGGATAAGGATGTGGATCCGGTGGGCGCTTGCGTGGGCATGAAGGGGATGCGCGTGCAGTCGATTATTCGCGAACTGCGCGGCGAAAAGATTGACATTATTCCGTATAGTGAAGAGACGGTGGCGTTTGCGCAGAAGGCGCTGAGCCCGGCAAAAGTGACGCGCGTGCAGATTACGGACCCGGAAAACAAGAAGCTCGAAGTGATTGTCGAGGATTCGCAGCTTTCGCTGGCGATTGGGAAAAAGGGGCAGAACGTCCGGCTGGCAAGCAAGTTGATCGGCTGGGACATTGATATCAAGAGCGAAGAAGAGAAGCGGCAGGAGATTGAAGAGCAGATGACGGCTCTGACGGCGCCGACTACGCCGTTGACGGCGCTGGCGGGTGTAGGCGCGAAGACGATTGAGAAGATTGAGGCGGCGGGGATTACAAACGTTGAGAAGCTCGCGGGGATGACCCCGGAACAGTTGATGGAGATTCCGGGCATCGGCGAAAAGATGGTGGACAAGATTTATCAGGCCGTGAACCGGTTTTATGAAGGCGGAGCGGAAGGTGCGGCGGCTGCGCCGGCTGGTGAAGCGACAGACGAGGCGGCGGTGGAAGGCGAAGCGGTGGCAACAGAAGGTCAAGCTGCCGACGGAAATGCGGAAGCGGGTTCGGAAACCGTCGAGGGCGCGCGAGCGACGGAAGAAACTTCGGACAGCGCTGAGGCTGACGGTGAAGCGGAAACGGCAACAGAGACAGAGCCGCCAGCCGAGCACGCGGAAGACGCGCCTAAAACAGAGGAAGAGCCAAAGCCTTAGGTAGTAAGTGGCCTCGATCTAATGGAGGCCGACTGATTTTTGACCGTGGAACGGTCTATAGGACGCATGAGCGAAGCAAACCAAGTCCGAATCAACGAACTGGCCCGCGAACTCGAGGTCAAGGCGAAGGCGATTATTGACCTTTTGCCGGGGTATGGCGTCACGGAAAAGAAGACGCACTCGAGCTCGATCCCCGAGGACGTCGCGGAAAAGGTTCGCAAGAATATTTTGGGTCAGGCTGAGGCCGAAGCGGCGGCAGAAGCTGCTGCGAAGGCGGAAGCATCCGCTAAGGAAGCGGCTGCCAAAGCTCTGAGGATGCGGCCGGCGGCGGCTCCTCCCGCGCCCGTTGCCGCGGCGCCTAGCGTGGCCGTGAAATCTGCGGCGCCAACTGTTGCGCCACCAGCTGCGCCTGTTGCGCCTCCGATCGCACCAGCCGCTAGACCTGCAGCGCCTGCGGCTCCAGCAACCGTTGCTCCCGTATCGGCTGCGCCGGTTGCGGCGCCAGTGGCTCCAAAGGCGCCTGTTCCGGTACCTGCTGGGGCACCGGCGGCCGCGCCACCAGCTGCAAAGCCGGCTGCGCCCGCTCCACCAGCGCCGAAAGCTCCTGCGCCGGCTATTCCCATTCGGCCAGCTTCGCCCTCGCCGGCGGGGCGTCCGGCGGCAGGGCCGGCGGCAACGCGGCCTGGGGCTCCCTCTGGCGCTACTCAACCTTCTACGGTGCGCCCGGCGGCTGCGGCCCCTGGCGCTCCTGGAACGCGGCCTGCGGCGCCTGCTCGGCCATTGCCAACGGGTAATCGCGGACCAGTGCCTGGAACTACGCCAGGGAGCGGTCAACGCTCCGGTGGTGGTCCGCGTCCTGGGCAGCCGATGCGCCCGATGCAGCAAGGCGGGCAGGGACGGCAATACACGCCGCGGCCCGGTGGACCGGGCGGGACCGGGAGTTCGCCATCGAACCGACCTTTTGAGCAGCGGCGCGGAGCGACGCCCATGGGCACGCGTCCGGGACCGCGCATGCCGGGACGTCCCGGAATGCTACCGGCGCTGCCGCCGGACAAAGTGCCGCCGAAGGCGGAGCCGGGGAAGCCGCTCTATACGCGCAAACCGGCGCAGAGACAGCGTCCGGTCATGGACAAGCGGGAGCAGGAGGGTGAGCGCAAGCTGCACCCCACGCGCCAGCGTCCGGGAGCAGGCGACCGCCGTTCGGCGGCAGCCGTTATTGCACCGCCCGAGCCGCGTCCGCCGCGCGACGTCACGATTACGGAAGGCATCACGATCCGGGAACTTGCCGAAAAGCTCGATGTCCGTGCGAAGGATCTTTTGAAGACGCTACTCGATCGAGGCGTTTTCGCCAGCATCAACCAGGCGCTGGACGTTCCCACGGCAACCACGCTTGCGGAAACGTTCAGCGGGGTCGTCAGCGTCGTTTCGCTCGAAGAGGAGATGGTGCTGGAAGTTGCAAAGGAAGAGACCAAGGAAAGTTTGAAGCCGCGACCGCCGGTCGTCACGGTCATGGGGCACGTGGACCATGGAAAGACCAGTTTGCTCGATGCGATTCGCGAAGCCGACGTCGCCGGCGGAGAAGCGGGCGGGATTACGCAGCATATCGGTGCGTACAAAGTGATGGTGAACGATCGCAGCGTGGTTTTCGTGGACACGCCGGGCCACGAAGCGTTCACGCGCATGCGCTCGCGCGGCGCGAAGGTGACGGACATCGTGGTGCTCGTGGTGGCCGCCGATGACGGCGTGATGCCGCAGACGAAGGAAGCGATCGATCATGCGAAGGCCGCGAAAGTACCCATCATTGTGGCTATCAACAAGATTGACAAGCCTGAAGCGCAAGTGGAGCGCGTGAAGCGGCAGCTTTCCGACGTGAACCTGGTTCCCTCGGAATGGGGCGGAGATACCGAATTTGTCGAAGTTTCCGCGAAACAGAAAAAGGGCATCGACAAGTTGCTGGAAACCATTTTGCTGGTGGCCGATTTGCGCGAGCTGAGGGCCAATCCGGACGCGCCTGCAAGCGGCACGGTACTCGAGTCTCGTGTGGATAAGGGACGCGGCCCAGTGGCTACCGTCCTCGTGCAAAACGGGACGCTCAACTCGGGCGACTTTTTCATCTGCGGCTCGGTGTTCGGCAAAGTACGCGCGATGTTTGACGATCGCGGACGAGCGATCAAGGACGCGCCGCCGTCGACGCCGGTGGAAGTACTGGGTTTGCAGGGCGTGCCGGATGCTGGCGACCATTTCCAAGTGACCGAAGAAGCCAAGGCTCGCCACATCGTCGAATACAGGCAGGGCAAGCAACGCGACGCGCAAATGGCGCGCTCGAGCGGTGCACGCATCACTCTCGACCAGTTGCACGAGCAGCTCAAGGCCGGCGATGTGAAAGAATTGGGCATCGTGATCAAGGCGGACGTGCAAGGTTCGGTGGAAGTGCTGAGCGAAATGCTACCGAAGCTTTCGACCGATCAGGTGAAGCTGAAGATTATCGGCTCGGGTGTAGGCGCGGTGACGGAAAACGACGTGCTGCTGGCTTCCGCTTCCGGAGCGATCGTTATCGCATTCGGAATTCGGCCGGACCGCAAGGCCATGGAGCTGGCGCAGCAGGAACATGTGGACATTCGCTCGCACACGATCATTTACGAAGTGTCCGACGAAATTAAGAAGGCCATGGAAGGCCTGCTCGAGCCCGTGATTCAGGAAACGCATTTGGGCCGCGCGGAAGTGCGGAACACGTTCCGCGTCAAAGGCTCCGGCACGGTTGCGGGATGCTATGTCGTGGAAGGCGTGCTCAAGCGCGACGCGCAGATTCGCGTGGTGCGCGACGGCGTGGTTATCTATACGTCGAAACTCAGCTCGTTGAAGCGGTTCAAGGATGATGCGAGCGAAGTACGCACGGGATTTGAATGCGGCGCCGGCATTGCGAATTTCAACGACGTGAAAGTCGGCGATATTTTGGAGTGCTTCAGCGTTACAAAGCTGAGCGCCGCGGAAGCGGCGGGCCAGACCGTCGGGGCCGCCGGCCGCAAGTAAGAGATAGTCCCCGGAGCGCTCATGCCGGTCGGCCTGCTTACCCTTGAGCTGCACATCCCAGACGCGCAATCGTTGAAGGACAAGCGGCAAGTGCTGCGCAGCTTGAAGGACAAGTTGCGAAGGCAGTTCAATGTCGCGGTGGCGGAGTTGGACCATCACGACCTTTGGCAGCGATCGGTGGTTGGCATCGTAACGCTTGCGAACGAAGAGAAGTACGTCAACGAAGTGCTGCAGAAAGTCCTGGATGAGGCGGACCGCATTCTGGGCTCGTTTTTGATCAGTCAGGCGATCGAAATTATTTAGGCAGTGCGCGGAAACGTAAATGAGTCCAGCCAATCATCGGCACGAACGCGTGGGCGAAGAGATCGCGCACGAAATAAACGCCATGCTCGCGGGTGAGCTGAAGGATCCGCGGCTCGAAGGCATGGTGGTGGTCAGCGAAGTGCGCGTGCAACCGGACATGAAGCACGCACGCGTGTTCATCAACATGCAGGGATCGGCAAAGGAACAGGGCGACGCGATCAAGGCGCTGGAGCATGCTTCGGGATTTATCCGGCGCGAACTCATCGAACGCCTGCAGCTGCGGCGATTGCCGGAGCTTCATTTTGCGCTGGACCACTCACAGGAATACACCGAGCGCATCGATCAACTTTTGAAAGAGATGAAGAAGGATAAGCCGGCCGCGTCTTAGAGGGCGCTGCATTTTCAAGTGAAAATTTCCCGCTGACAACCCATTGCATGCCACGCCAGCCTCAGCCTGCGCCATTTGACGGCGCGCTCGTGATCGACAAGCCTCGGGGAAAGACTTCCCACGACGTCGTGGATGCGGTGCGTCATCTCGCCGGCTTCCGGCAAATTGGGCACCTTGGGACGCTTGATCCGCTGGCAACGGGTGTGCTGGTGCTGCTGCTCGGGCGAGCCACGAGACTCGTCCAGTTTTATAATGGGCGCAGAAAGCGCTACTCGGCGGGGTTTCGGTTCGGCTTCGCGACCGATACCTACGATTCGGATGGCGAGGCGCAAGGGCCGGACAATCCGCCGGCGCTGGAGGCTGCAGTTCTCGAAAAACTGGCAGCGGAGAGCGTGGGCCGTTTCGAGCAAATGCCTCCTGCCTTCTCCGCAAAAAAAGTGAAAGGCCGCCCGGCGTACGAGCTGGCGCGCAAAAAGCAGCCGGTTGAGCTGAAGGCCGTCGAAGTCGAGCTCTTCGAATACAAGCTGGTAGGAATCGAAGGCAACGTGGCGCGCTTTGTCATCGAGTGCTCTTCGGGCACCTACATCCGTTCGCTAGCGCACGACATGGGGCAGAAACTCGGCTGCGGGGCGCACCTCTCCGAGATTACGCGAACAGCGGTCGGCGAGTTCTCCATCGAGCAGGCCATCAAATTGGAAGAGCTCGCGGAAGCATCACGCGCGGGAAAATTTGCAGATTGCCTGATCAAATTGGAAAATCTGCTTCCGAATTTTCCGCGGGTAAACGTGCTTCCTGTTATCGAGAAACGCGTGCGACACGGCACGAAATTCAACGTGCAAGTCTCGCAAATTCAGCCTGGCCGAATCGAGTTGCCTCCCGGCGCTACTTTGCAGCTCGATGCAGGCGAAATAAGACCGCCGCGCCTGCGCGTCTTCAGCCAGCAAGACAAACTTGTGGCCATCGCGGAAGCGCTGGTCCCGCGCACCTATCAGCCCATCGTGGTTTTCGAACCATTGCCCTGAGGGGAGAAGTTTGCCGAGGAGGTGTGTCTAGCGCACGCTCGCACGCCATCTCGATCAAGGTTGCCGGGGCTGAGCGCGCGCAGCCCCGCCGCCTCCGCTGGGGTCGCGGCCGACATAAATGGAGCGAGACACGCGGTCGCGAAGCCGCAATTTGTGCGGAGTGATCATAATCAGCAGTTCGGTGTCCTGCGCAGTGGTGTTTCTCTGCCCGAAGAGATACCCGGCTCCACCGGGAAGATTGGCAAATCCGGGCAGACCGGTAATCGTGCGGGTCTCTTCGTTATCGAGCAATCCGCTGATGACCGTCGGTACTTCTTCTTTAATGCGCACAGTTTGGGAAAGGGTGCGGTTGGTGATGATCGGGATGCCATTGATGCTGGAGCCGGCGAGCGCGCGAATCTCGAACTCCAACTGCAGCGTCACTTCGTCGTTGGGATGCAGCGAGGGCGTGGCCTTGATCTTCACGCCGAGATCTTCATATTCCGCGCCTGGATAGGGCTGCTGCGCCTCTGCGCCGGATACGTTGGAAAACAAGCTCGCTGGGCTCAGGAGAACGGTGACCTGGCCTGCCGTACCGGACGGATCGTCGGTAATCGCCACATCGGGCAAGGAGGCGCCGCTGAGGCTGGCCGCCAGGATGGCCGTGGGGTTCGTGCCGACCGGAAGCTCGAAGGGTGTCGCGAATAAGCCCTGGCCAAGGCCGAGGTAGACCGACACGCTGTCCGTTTGTGGGTCTGTCACGCCAATGTCTGGAATGCCATCCCCGTTGAAATCGGCGATGGCGACGGCTGTCGGCGCTTGTCCTGTCGCGAGCGGCGAGTTTGCCGCTGCTGTGAACGTACCATCGCCGTTGCCCAGCTCGACGCTAATGGTGTTGTCCGTCTGGTTCACGACCACGAGGTCCGGGTGGGCATCGCCGTTCAGGTCGGCCGTAGCAACAGCGACCGGAGCTTTGCCCACGGGAAAGGGAGAACCACTGGCGAGAGAAAACGTGGCGTTCCCATTTCCAAGAAGAACGGTGACATTGTTGGTCGTTTGATTCACGAGCGCTAAATCCAGATTTCCGTCCGAATTAAAGTCAGCCGAAGTCATCGCAATGGGGCCCGTGGCCGTAGTCGGAAGCGGAAAGGGTGAACCCGTTGCCTGCTTGAAGGTTCCATCGCCGTTGCCGAGAAAGAGCGAAAAAGTGTTGTCCTTGAAATTCGAAACCGCAAAATCTTGATTGCCGTCGTTATTGAAATCGCCCAGGACAATGGAGCTAGGTTCTTGGCCTACAGTGATTGGCGAACCTGTGGCCTCCTTGAAGGTATCGTCGCCATTGCTGAGGAGGACTTCGACGGTGTTGGCGACTGGATCGGTGACCACGAGATCGTGAAAACCGCTGGTCGTGAGCACAGCAGAAGCAATGGAGGGAGCAATGGCGGGTGCGACCGTCCTGGCAGCGCCAAGCGAGATGGGTGAACCCGCCTGGAGAAAAGTTCCCGAGCCCTGATTTTGCAGAATCGTGACCGTGTTATCGATCTCGTTGACGACGGCGAGGTCTTGCAGACCTACGTTTCGAAAGTCGGCTGATGTGAGCGCTACGGGCCCGATCCCCGCGTTATAAGAAGCGCTAGGCAGAAGGCTGCCGGTAACACTGCCTACCGAAGTGGCGGCCGTCGAAGCGCCGAGACTTCCAGAGAGCAGGGAAAGCGTGATGGGGTACCGGTCACCGACAAAGAAGGAGGCAGGTTTGCCGTCCTGCGCCCGCAATAAGACTTGAGTCCCGCTGTGCACGAGCGACAGAACATCGGAAAACTGCGCTGCTACGGCCGGCATTGTCAGGAGAAAAGTGGTCTTGCCGCCTCCGACCAGAACCAGCGGAGGGATGAGGGAGCTGAGGGAAGTTCCTACGCCACCTGACGTTCCCCCGTTTCCGAATATGCTCGCCAGGAGCGTGATCAGCGTGCTCACGTCCTGCGCCGCCTTCAATTGCCCAATTAGACTTGGAGTCAGAGAAATCAGCTCGGCCGAAGAAGGCGGGAGGAGGCCCAAGTCGCGCGCCTTGTTGCGATCGACCTCGAGAATCTCTATTTCAAGCAGCACTTCACCGCGCGTTTTTTCGGTTTGACGAATGAGGGCTGCCGCAAGCGCAAGTCTCTCCGGAGTGTCGCGCATGGTGATGGTGCGGCTCTGTGCATCGAGCTCGACGCGCGTCGATCCAGTCATCTCTTTCAGAATGCGCCCCAATTCGGTCATCTCTTCCGGTGCGACGGAAGCGGGCAGGAGGAACGATTGCTTTGCTTCCGCGGCATATTGGCGCCGCTTTTCCTGGGTGTCCTGAGCCACGAACAAAAGAGTGGATGTCAAGGGGCGGGAGAAGGTGCCGGTCTGGACGCTGAGGATCTTCAGCGCGGTGGTCAGATCGACATCATCTAAGCGCAGGTGGACGGGCTTCGCGGCCAGATCTGGATCGAAGGTCACCTTTATGCCGAAGGTTTGCCCCAATTGCTCATAGACGGCCCTGGAATCGCCGCGCAGGTTGATGTTTTGTTTGCCGGCGCGGGGCTTCAGTTGCGGGATGCCGTCAATTTGCTGATCGGGCACCGCGAGCGGCTCGTCTTTCATCGCCTTCATCTGGATCATGCGTTCTTGGACGATCGTGTTGCCCGGATCAATGAGCAGCGCCTTTGCCAGCTCTTCCGTGGCCACGTCGGCGTGGCCAGCGAGGGCGTCGCGCTCCGCAGCCTCGACGTGTTCGCGAACGAGCTTCGAGCGCATGGACGCGATGTGTTCGATGAGCGTGGTGTCCTGCGGTGCGTAACGCGCGGCCTGTTCGAAGTAGTTCAGCGCTTCATCCAGATGACCGTCGGCGAGCGCTTTGTCGCCCAGTTCGGAGATTTTCTTGGCGTATTTCGGATTGGGGTGCGGAGAGAGTTCGAATTTGTCTTCCTGGGCAGCGGAGGGCGGGGGAGAAGACTGGGCTTGCGCAGGAGATCGAGCTTCGGCGAGAGATGGCGCAGAGCATAGGAGAAGCGCCTGCAGGAGGGAGAGGGCTTGGCGGCTGTAAGTGGCAATCGTCATTGAAATGAGCAGGCCATGTATTTTAGCGTATGTTTAAGGAAGAATGTCGGACCGAACTGGTCCGGTTGACGTAAATTCATACAAAGCGTAGACTTAAATCGTAGTTGCAAATGAATAACAACTGGAGGTCGCTTGCTTCCGGCTTTTCTCATCGCTTTGCGTGAAGGTGTCGAGGCCTCCCTGGTCGTCGGTATCATCCTGGTCTATCTCTCGCGTACGGGCCGCTCGCAACTGGCGCGTTTTGTTTGGTATGGCGTTGCTGCCGCGGCGGCGCTGAGCCTTGCCGTGGCGATTGCTCTGGAGCGCTGGCGCATCAGCGAAGACGGGTTCGAGGGAGTGATGTACCTCGTCGCGGCAGCGTTCGTTGTTACGATGATCTTATGGATGAACCGCGTTGCGCGCCACCTGAAAAAAGAAATCGAGCAGAAGATAGAGAGTTACGTGGGGCGGGCGGGGGCGGCAGCGGGTTGGGGAATTTTCTTTTTCGTTTTTCTGATGGTTTTGCGCGAAGGCGCGGAACTCGCGATCATTTTGCGGGCCGTGGAGCTGTCGAGCGAGGGACTGGAGACGTGGATTGGGACGGCTCTGGGAATTGGCGCTGCTGTGGCCGTGGGAGTGTTCTTTTTTAAGGGTACGCTGCGGGTTCCGCTGCACCGGTTTTTTGCCGCAACGAGCGTCATCCTGATCCTCGTGGCCTTTCAGCTTCTGTTGACCGGTTTGCACGAGTTGAGCGAGGCGCAGTGGCTGCCATCGAGCAAGTCGGAGATGGCCATCATCGGACCGGTGGTTCGGAACGAGCTGTTTTTCTTCGTGCTAATTTTTGGCGCTGCGGCGCTGCTGGTTTTGCGCGAATGGCAATCGGCGTCGCATGCGAAGGCCGCCGAGGTAACTGCCGGTGAAGCGGAAAAACGGCTGCTCGAAGCCCAGAATCGGCGCCAACGGCGCTGGATGATTGCCGCGGCTACGGGTTGCCTATCGGTGATTTTGCTGCTCACGGGAGATTTTGTTTATACGAATGCGAATGCGGCGCCGCCTTCGGCGCGGGCGATCGACGCCGTTGGCAACGAAGTGCGCATTCCTGTGGGCGAAGTGCAAGACGGCAAGATGCATCTGTTCACGATTAGCGCGGGAGGTCAGTCGCTGCGCTTCATGATCATCAAGAAGCCGAGTGGATATGGAACCGCGCTTGACGCATGCCGCATCTGCGGCGCCGAGGGCTACCGCCAGGATGGGCAAAACGTTGTTTGCAGGCACTGCGGCTCGGCGATTTATGTGCCGACGATCGGCGAGGCAGGTGGGTGCAATCCGATTGGCGTGCCCTCGCATGTGGATGGAGCCGATCTAGTGCTGGATGTTTCTTCACTCGTCGAAGCGACTAAGTTGATTCCACAGTAGGGCGGGATGATTCGTGTTCCCGCCTACGCAGCTTTATAAATTATGTTTCTACGCCTGGTAGCCGATTCGTTTACGCGCCGTCCGCGCCGCAAGGTGCTGACCGCCGCTGCTTTGTCGCTGGGCATGGCCGTGGTGACGGCGGCGCTGAGCGTTTCGCTAGACGTAGGTGATCGCCTGGCGGGCGAGTTTCGCAGCCTTGGTGCGAATTTGGTGGTTACGCCCGAGACCGATTCATTGCCGCTCGAAATAGGGGGCGTCGACTATCGGCCGGTTAACGTTGGCGCCTATCTGCCCGAAGCAGACCTGCCGAAAATCAAAACAGTTTTCTGGCACAACAACATCATCGCGTTTGCTCCCGTTCTGGAAGTTTCGGCGGCGCTTCCGAGGGTGACCTACGGGGATGGCCAGCGTTCGGACCCAGAGTTGCAGATTCCGCTGATTGGCACGTGGGCTTCGAATCGCGTTCCATTGCCAGACGGAGGCGTTTTCGTTACCGGGATTGCAAAAACCAACCCATGGTTTCATGTTGCAGGGAAATGGTTCTCAGACGACGGCCACCTCGAACGCGTCGAAATGCCGTCGCTGGGGCACTCCTACCTGCCGGCGCCTCCGGAGTGCGTTGTCGGCGAAAAACTGGCGGCGCGCCGGAATATAAAAGCCGGTGACCAAGTGGTTGTCGGCGTAACGACGGCCGGAAATTCTCAGAATATGCAGCAGTGTGACGTCACAGGAATTTTGTCCTCGGGCGGCCCAGAAGATGACGCCCTGCTCATGCCGCTCGCCAGCGTCCAAAAACTTGCGGACAAACCGGGCCAGTACCGCAAGCTGTATGTGAGTGCTTTGACGAAGCCGGAAGATGAATTTGCGCGGCGCGATCCCAAAACAATGAAACAGGATGAATTTGAGCGATGGTCGTGCAGCCCGTATGTCTCTTCGATTGCGTACTCGATTGGGCAGGTGCTGCCAGGGACGGAGGTGCGGGTGATTCGGCGAGTCGCCGAGGGCGAGGGCACGATTCTCAGACGGGTCCGCGCGTTGCTTTGGATGGTGACGCTTCTAGCGTTGTTGGCTGCCGCGCTCGCTGTGGGAGCTTCTTCGGCGGCCTCGGTGATTGAACGCCGAACCGAAATTGGTTTGATGAAGGCTTTGGGAGCAGGCTCGGGCACGGTCGGGTTCCTTCTGGCGGCGGAGCAACTACTGCTCGCGTTCGTCGGCGGCGGCATCGGCTACTCGCTCGGAATCATTCTTGCGCGCCTCGTTGGCCAAAAGATCTTCGGCGCTGCCCCTGCGCCGTCGCTATTGGTGCTAGTTGCCGTTCTAGCGCTCGCCGCTGGAGTCACGCTTCTCGGCAGCGCTATTCCGCTGCGCCGCGCTTCGCGTTACGAGCCGGCTCCCATTCTGCGAGGCGAATGATGAGCGCGCCTGGCACCGGCAATCGAGCCATGTTCTGGCGCATCGTTCGCCGTCTGCTTGGAGCCAATCGTGGCCGCCTGTTTGTGATTTTGCTCGCCCTCGGCGCTGGCGCGGCCGTCACCTCTGCTCTCCTAAATCTCCAAGTGGATGCCGAGAGCCGCATCACCACCGAATTTCGCGCTTTCGGCCCTAATGTTCTTATAACCCCTTTCGACCGAACGCAAGGATCTGCTCGTGAGAGTACGCTGCCAATGGCTCTAACGGACCGCATTCCCCTCGAGGCCCAAGGCGGCCACGTCGCTATCAGCCCATTCCTTTATTTCACTGGTGCCGTCTATTTCTCGAAAGCTCACTCGATGTCTCATGTTCCGGCGGTAATCGTCGGTACCGACCTTTCGCAATTGCGGCAATTCGGCGGGGGTTGGCAATGGAAAAAAACGCTGCCGCAGGAGGGTTCCGGGCACCCGTGCATGTTAGGCACAAAGCTGTACGCGGAGACGATGTCTCGGAAGCGGGACTACGTCGTTCCGGGTCGAAGCCCCAAATCTCCTTACACTCCTGGCACCACGACGGGTTTCGATGCCATCCCATGTACAGAAATAACTGAGTTCTCGAGCGGGGGGCCGGAGGACAGTCAGGTTTTTTTGCCTCTCCACGATGCTCAGGCGCTCTCGCTGATGGGCGGCAGAATCAGCATAGTGCAGCTGAATGTGCCGGGCACACCGAAACAAGTGGATGCGTACGTCCGGGCGTTACAACAGCAGTTACAAGGCGCGCAAGTTCGTCCGATCCGGCAATTCACAGAGGGCGAAGCGAAGATTTACGACCGCATCAGTGGATTGCTGACGGCCACAGTCGTCATAGTGCTGCTGCTGACTGGCCTCTGCGTCATGGCGGCGATGACCAACGTGGCGATGGAGCGCAAGAACGACGTCGGATTGATGAAAGCGATTGGGGGAGCGACGCGGCGGGTGTTGCGGCTTTTTATGATGGAGGCGGCCCTGCTCGGTCTTGCGGGTGGCGTGATTGGTGCGGCGGCGGGGATTTTTCTTTCGATTTGGCTGGGCAAGCAGGTGTTTGGCGTAGCGGCGCAGCCGCGGTTGATTGTGTATCCTGTAGCTGTGGCGCTCACCACCTTTGTTGCGATTCTAAGCGCGTACCCGCTTCGGCGGCTCGCCAGCGTACGCCCCGCTTCCGTTTTTCGAGGTGAAGCGTGAGCGCCCCAATCGAAGTCTTGCCGGAACAAAAGACGGCCGCGCCCGAAGTCGCCATCGAAAACCTCGTCAAGAAATATGGGACACTGCGCGCTATCGATGACCTGAGCTTCAACGTGGGAGCCGCCGAATGGGTGGCGCTCATGGGTCCTTCCGGGTCGGGCAAGACCACGCTCATCAACATTCTTGGCGGACTCGACAAACTGAATTCCGGCCGCGTCGTCGTCGATGGCGTCGACCTATCAAAACTCAGCGAAAACGAGATGGTTCGTTATCGCGCCGAAAAAGTCGGCTTCGTCTTCCAACAATTTCATCTCGTGCCCTATTTGAACGCGGTTGAAAACGTCATGCTAGCGCAATATTTTCACAGCGTGACCGATGAAAAACAGGCGGAAGAAGCTTTGCGCCGCGTCGGCATGGGCGAACGGATGACGCATCTGCCCGCGCAACTCTCCGGCGGCGAACAGCAGCGCGTAGCCATCGCGCGCGCGCTAATCAATCAGCCGAAAATTATCCTGGCCGACGAGCCCACCGGCAATCTGGATGAAGCCAATGAAGAAATCGTCCTGAAAATCTTTCGCGAACTGCACCAGGCAGGCCACACGATTCTGATGGTCACGCACGACCCGGACATTGCACGCCAAGCCGACCGCCGCATCGAACTCGCTCACGGGCGGTTGCACTTCGACACCGCGCAGCATGGACCCGGTCATCCTCTCGCCTGTCCGCTCGCGGACACGGCCGATTGCTGCACGCCCGTTTCACCCGACGACGAAATTCGGTTCGATCACTTTCTTGAGCAAATCTGGATTTGCTGCGAAGAGGGAAAACCGGCAAATATCAAGGCGCTGCAAGCAACTGGACCTGCTGGTGAACTTCCCGTTCTTCCCGATGAGTCGGCGGCAAGAACCTTGAACCGCATGAGCGAGCGGCATCTGGTCGAACTACAAAACGGCGAGGCGCAGCTCACGCGCGTGGGCAGCCAACGCGCACGAGGTGTCGTGCGCCGGCATCGGTTGGCTGAACGCCTCTTCAAAGACACTTTCGCCGTCGACGACACCGAAGCCCATACGCAGGCCTGCCGGTTCGAGCACATTATCAGCCCAGAGCTCGATCAGCGCATCTGCACCTTCCTCGGCCATCCCAAGACTTGCCCGCACGGCAATCCCATTCCCCCGGGCGATTGCTGTAACGGAAAGCCGAAGAGCTGACGCCGCCCTTTCCGGCCGAGCCATGATCGTCACTATTCAGCAGCGCTGGAGCTCGGAATACGAAATCGAAACGGCGTCCTGCCTCTATTCGGCTATCGCTCAAGAGAAATTCTCGTCGTTCTCCGGCCAGATCAAGCTTTTTGCGCCTCGTGACCGGCTTGTCAGAAGCATCTTCGGTCCTGAGGAACGGCCGTTCGGCGCTTCCTGGGAGCCCAGCTGATACTCAAATGCCTATTCCACTTGATCCGCGCAGGAAGCCGTCCACTGTCAAAGTTCATGTAAAGACCGGCGCCGGCGTCGACATTAACTGGGCCGACGGCCACGCTAGCCACTACGACTTCGCTTATTTGCAAGAAGAGTGTCCTTGTGCCACTTGTAACGATGAGCGCGGCAAAAAAGAAGCATTCGCCACGGCCGCTCCCGCCGCCAACGCCTTCCCTCCGCTTCCCATCTTCAAGCCGAAGCCGAGCGCTCAAGCTGCCACCGTCGTCGGCAACTACGCCATCCAAATCAGCTTCACCGATGGTCATTCCACAGGCATCTACAGCTACGACCACCTCCGCACCATCTGCCCCTGTGCCGAATGCGCCAAGACGTTCCGCAACCCAGCTCCCTAAATCGTTTCAGCTTTATCATAAAGCGCCAGCGATTCCGCATCCGAGATTTCAGTGTAGGGTAAACCCAGCTTCCCATTAGAATTACCTCTTTCTGAGTCCGCAGTGGCAAATTCGCATTCCCGTTTTTGATCTTGACGACCATGGCTTCTTATATACTATAGTATGTAAGAGCTCGGAGGCCCTGTGAACCCGTCGCAGCTCTCGAATCGCGAACGTCAGCGCCGCTCCCGCCTGGCGCAAATCATTCACGCCGCCCGCTTTCTCCGCGGCACCCTCTCACTCCGGAATGTTTGCTGCGGCAAACCGAGCTGTCGTTGTGCCCGCGGCGAGCTCCATGCTTGCCTCTACTTGGTTCGGCGGCAAGGGGGAAAGTTGCGCCAGCTGTTCGTACCGCGGCAATGGGAAGAGCGTGTGCGGGAAGCCGTGAAGAACCACCAAGAGATGGAGCGGTTGATCGAAGAACTCTCCGATCTGGAATGGAAGCGCCTGAAGGAAAGAAAGGAGTAGAACCGTTCTCCGACGATTAATCCGCTATTCGGAAAAGATTTTCGATCTCTCGGAGAAGATTCTTCGCGAGGTGGCCGATCGCCGTCCTTTCCCGCGCATCCCCACCGGCCTTGTGCTGCAATCGGTTTTGGGGTTGTACTGGGCTCGCCTCGGCAGCCTGCATGCTCTGGAGTTGGTTCGCCGGGCACCTCTCTGGAAGCATTGGCTGGGGCAGCCCCTGGCCAGCGCCGATACCGTGGGACGTGTTTGCGCCCTGCTTGAGGATGAGGGGCTACGAAAGGGACTCCAGCACGTGTATCGGCGTTTGAAGCGCAACAAGGCCTTGCGCAGCGTGGGCGGATGGGAGGTAGCGGTGTTAGACGGGCATGAGAACCATGCCAGCTACCGACGGCATTGCGCCGGATGTCTGCAAAGGACCATCCACAGCGGGGGGCAGGAGCAGATTCAGTTTTACCACCGTCAGGTGGTCTTGATGTTGCGGAGTGAGAAGTTCCACTTTCTACTGGACGTCGAAGCGCAGCTTCCCGGAGAGGATGAAGTAGCGGCGGCCTTACGTCTGCTGCAACGCGTGCTGCGGACTTATCCGCGTGCCTTCCAGTTGCTGGTGGCCGATGGCCTTTATGCGCGAGCGCCCTTTCTGAACTTTCTCATCGCGCACGGGAAGCAGATCTTGTTGGTGCTCAAAGACGAACGTCGCGACCTCTATTAAGATGTTCTGGGACTGTGGCCAAGGATGACGCCCCAGCAGGGGCAGTACCGATCGCGGGACTGTCTGTGGTGGGATGTGTCGGATCTGCTCTCTTGGCCGCAAGTGCGTGTTCCGCTACGCGTGGTGCGCTCCCAGGAAACTTACACGGTACGTCGGCAGCTGAGTGGCTTGGTGTCTGAGGAGCGCGCGGAATGGGTGTGGGTGACCACCTTGTCCGCCACCCAAGCGAGCACCGAGTTGATCGTGCGTCTGGGACATGCGCGATGGGACATAGAAAACTACGGCTTCAATCAACTGGTGAACGACTGGCACGCCGATCACGTCTATAGACACCATCCCAATGCCATCGAGGCCTTCACCCTCCTGGCCTTTCTGGCCTACAACCTGTTCCACGCTTTCTTGACACGGAATGTCAAACCGCAACTTCGCCACGGCAAGACGGAATCTTTCTGGGTCCATCTCATCGCCGCACAAATTTATACACCGGCGGGTCCCCTGGCCACGGCACATTCCCCTTGAAAAAAGTCTCCCGGGCCCAGATTACTTCCACGTTCTTCCCATTACGACGGAATCCTTTTCTCTCTTGAGCTCCGGGGCGGAAAACTGGATGCCTCTGCTTGTTCCATGAAGCCCAAAACCCCCTCGAGAACCTGATCCCGGTGGTCAACTAGGCCGAACCGGTTCAGTTTCTTGCGCTTCCCGTCACGGATGCGGAATCGCTGGATTTGCTGGCCACCGCTTGACAATTATAGAGGGGAGAAACAAACTACGCGCATGAGAGAGTGTTTGGTGCAAGCGTCACAAAACGATTCTTCTGGACGCTGCATGCGATTTTGCTGCGTGCAGCACAGCAAACGCGAAATCTGCTGAAGAAACCTGAATGGAACTCCGAAAAGACCCCATCACACAAAGTTGGATCATACTGGGCCAGCGGGAAGTCGGCGGCGAGTCACTCGCTGAGTGTCCGTTTGAACCCGAAAGAATGGAAAAATCGAAGCCCATTTTGAGTTGGCCTGCGGAAGGACCGTGGCAGGTGCGCGTGGTGCCTCATCCGGAGCCGCTGTACCGCGTGGAAGGGGATCCGGGGCGCTTGGCCGAGGGTATGTACGACAAAATGGGACCGCTCGGAGCGCACGAGGTTATCGTGGAGACGCCGAGCCACGAGAAACGGCTGCCTCAATTCAGCGATGAAGAGATTGAGCGCGTGTTGTGGGTGTGGGGAGCGCGAATCGCCGATTTGAAAAAGGATTCCCGTTTCAAATACGTGAGTGTATTCAAGAATCAGGGCGTGATGGCAGGAGAGGAGTGGCCGCACGCACATTCCGAAGTGACCGCGACGATATTCGTACCGCGGCGAATCAAATACGAGCTGCACGCTGCGCATGACTGGTTTAAAGACAAAGAGCGTTGCATTTTCTGCGATTTCGTTAAGCAAGAGGAGAAGCAGGGAAAGAGAATCGTGGACGTGCAAGGAGACTATTACGCGCTGTGCCCATACGCATCCCGCGTTCCCTATGAAGTCTGGGTGATGCACCGCAGGCACAATCAGCTTTTTGAGCAGCCGCGGCCGGGGTCGAACCGCAAGCAATTGGCTGCGCTGCTGGGGCGCGTGCTGCGCAGGCTGGAAAAGGTTGCGCCGGCGTATCATTTGGTGGTGCACACAGCGCCGAACACCAAGAGTAAGAAAGGCGAATTGGCCGGTTATTGGAAAACGCTGGCGGAAGATTACCACTGGCACATCGAAATCCTGCCAATCGTGGAAAAACGCAGCAAATCCTATAGCATCAAAGAGGTTTACTTCAACGGAGAGCTGCCGGAGCAGGCTGCGGCGCATCTGCGAGCCTTGGACCCGAATTCGTGAGCTTGTAGTTTCCAAAAAACTTTAGACCAAGCGGCGTAGCGCGGTTGTGATTTCTCAAAGGCAGGGCCGCCCGTGCGGGGAACGGAATGTCGGATAGTTCTCCACAATAGGTCCTGGCGATGATAGCGGGTCGCTCCAAGGTCGGTTTGAATCTCGGGAGATCTTTAACGATAAGTTAATAGCTCTAATAGTAATCATGGGGGATCACACTAAGTCCAGTGGGGATTAGAGGTCTGTGTGGAAAGGGTAGATCTGCCCAAGCATCGCAATCCGTAGTGGATATAGCCGGACTGAAACTACAAGCTATGGTGTAGCGATTCAGGAAACACGCTAGATTTGCTACCCTGCATACTTGTTTACAGCCGCTAAGTCCTGTACTATCTTCACGCTTCTAAGTCGCGGTTCCCCCCAGCGCTCGATCGGCGGCTTCGAAAATCCAATTTACTGGTCGAGGTGTCAGATGTGGAAAAAAGAAGACGGTAAGCCCCAAGGAGTCCCCGAGATTTCCACAGCACCTGCGGGTGCGCCAAGCACACCAAGTTCAAGTTCGTCCCCCATCCGTGAGACGCCGCGAGAAGTGCCAGTCTCTTCGAAGGCTGCTGCATGCATAAGTCAAGGAATTAAAATTAAGGGTGAAGTCACCGGAAGCGAAGATCTCTTCGTCGATGGCCAAGTGGACGGAAAACTTAGTCTCACCAACGGGAGCCTGACGATCGGGCCGAATGGAAACGTGAAAGCCGACGTGACAGCTCGCGAGGTGATTGTTCGCGGCAAGATTGAAGGAAAAGTCTCGGGGCGCGACAAAGTGCAACTCTGGAGCACCGGGCAAGTGACCGGGGAAGTACAGACAGACCGGCTGGCCATCGAAGATGGCGCGATGCTTCGCGGCAAGGTCGAAGCGGGAAAACAACCAAGCAAGACCGGGGAAGCTCAAGCCGCAGCTGCGGCGGGTGGCTCGCCCGCAGGAGGCAAATCCTCCGGCCCAATTTCCTTGAATTCGGGAACGGCGGCGGATTGATCCATGAGCTTCTTGCATAAACTCGGTATTGGCATCGGAAGTGGCACAGACCGCGAGGTCTCGCGGCCGATTCCTCAAAATGGAAGAACGCGTAGTTTAGCTCCGGTTCCTGCCGTCGGCTCGCCACGTCCGCCAGAGGCGCCTGGTTCGACGCGGATTTCGAATGGTTTGAAAGAGTTTTTATGGAATCTGGACGGACTTGGCCGAGGAACGTTGCTGGACCTTGGGCCGGCATGGCAGACCACTCTTAGCTTTTTTATCGAACGCGGATTCCGCGTGTCTTCGGAAGACATTTTGCGAGAGTGGAAGGATTTCCTGAAGGAAGAGGAAGCGCGGCTGAACGGCCCAGACGTCGTCCCTGAAACGCTGGATATGACTCCGACAGGGCGCGCCGTGCGTTTCCTTGACTCCAATCTGCAATATCCGCGCGCATCGTTCGACGCCGTCTTGGTGTGGGATTTGCTCGATTATCTGGAGCCCGCGCTGGCGAAACAAACCATAGCGAACCTCACCGAATTGCTTCGCCCCGGTGGTGTGGTATTCGCGCTGTTTCATAGCAAAAAGCCCGAAGGATTTCAGCGCTACCGCATCGCGGATTCTAACTCTCTGCAGATTATTTCCGCGACCGTATTGTGTCCCGCCCAGAAGGTTTACCAGAACCGCGAAATCCAGGACCTCTTCAGCCGATTCCGCACAATGAAGTCGTTTGTGAGCAGAGATCAACTTCGCGAAACGCTCTTCATCAAGTAAACCACAACGTCTAGCCTGTGAAACTTGCGCTAGCAACAATTCGAAGATAATTTGCTTGCGTGACGAACGCGATTGCCGGACATTGCGACCAAGCGAAATCTCGCGACCTCCCTGAAAGTCATATTTGCATTCTTTATTCCCATAAATGCCCAGCATCATTCTTCGCTTGCAAATCACGCTGCGAGGGAGTACATCGGAGTTGAGAGCTCAAGGAGCTCCGGAGGGGACATGACTCCACCGGGCTTAGAGCTGAACCAAAGCTGAACACACCGCTCTCGCGGTGCGCGTCGCTCACGAAACATACGTGCATTTAGCGCGCTTCGGAGACGACACAGTAATTCGCAAAAAGGGGGAGCCGCCCGGCTCCCCCTTTTTCGATACTGCCAGATTTTGAGCTATTGCTGTGAAGAACTGGAGTGATGCCGATGGTGGCGCCTGCGGTGCCGCCGATGGTGCCGATCATGAGAAGAAGCTGCATTGGATGATTGTGCCTGGCCATTGCTGGCCGTTGACGGAAATGCCGATTGCGCTTGCGCACTGGTTTGATGGCCAGATGCAAGAAGAACCGGTGCAGCAGACAGTACGAGAAGACTCAAAATACGTTTCACGGTGTTTCCCCCAAGGATCAGAAATCCCCCGCGAAGGTATTGAAACACAAGTATGCTGAAAAGTCGCCTGGGATTCTTTAAAGGAGCGTATCAAGCAAGTGAGCGCCTCAACAGGGCCTGAGAGGGGAAGCCAGGCACGCGGAGGGACGCGCGCCTGGCATTAGCAGGGGCCGGACAAGGAAACTATCCACCAAACTTGAGGGTCTCGAGCCACTGAATTGCTTCTCGCTGATTGGCAATGATCTGAGCCTGCCACAGAAGAGCTACGGACATTAGGCCCATGGTGATGATGCACAATGTCAAAACGATTCCCATGGAAGATTCAGAGGCCGGGATGCGAAGCTTGCGAATGAGCCATGCCATAGTTAGGGTTCTCCTAGTACTCGGCCTGCCGAATTTTCCAGTTACGCGTGCTAAACCGAGAGGTTAAATGCGTACACCAGTGTCTGCCACTCTTGTAACTAAGGGCAATCGAAGGGCCACGAAGATGGATGTGAGGGAAACCGCTATCATCGGGAAAACATGGGATTTGGGAGCGGTGCAGAAAAACGATAACCCGAGCTGGAGCTCATCGATGAGGAAATAGAGTCGCATTCCCGACACTTTGTTTCCAAAGATTGTTAAAAATCGGTTCGCGGGCACCTACCGTCTGGCGGAGAGACTTGCCAGGATTTGATCCCAAGTGTCATCCCCACGCAGTGGTAGTTCCATTACTCGATGAGATTGTTTGCTGGCCGGATCGGAGGACTCCTCAGGCGAATGGGCTATCTTATCCGTGAGGAGAATCGCTCGGTCACACACCGCAAAGAGAGATTCCTCTTGTCCCGGAGTAGCGATTCCGATGGTGCGAGCGTGGGAACGCAGGGCGCGGTCGTAGAGCTTGGAAAGTTCCCCAACGCAACGGCGAACGCTCGCGCCGATAGCCATAGACCATAGCACGCCCCGCTGGCGAAGCTGAACGTCCCGGCTGCGCCCGACGGCTTGGAAGTGTTCGACGTCCTTCTGAGAGGCTCCTGCGAAGAAAAAGAGCTCGTCAAAATCACGCTGGCGGGCTAGCTCCGCTTCGCGTGGCGGCAAATTCGTGTTTTGCGCCAACTCTCGCGGCGGGAGAGAACGAAGAGATACAACCGAGACGCCGGTTTCGGCTGCGAGAGTCTCCAAAGCGTCCGAGGCTGCGGGCTGCAGCTCGGCGATGGGCAGGCAGGTGAAGCGACCGAGCCGTACCGTGTCTGTGCCGCGTGGCCTTGAAGTGGAAGATTGGGGCCTGAGGTGAAAATAATCCTCGGGAAGAAAGACGCCGCAACCATCCTCGGCGATGAATGGGTGGGTATGCGCCAACTTGCGGCGGGGCTCGTCTATTTGGAGGCGAGTACGGCTGGTGAGCCAGACTGCGGGGATGCCGTGGTGATCGAGGGCGGCAGCGAATTCGTCGAGGCCCGGGGCGCTCTTTCCAGATGCTGGAAGCAGGTCATCAATCGCGATGTATAGGATGAAGGAAGTTTGGTACAAATCGGTCTCCGCTCTTTGAGCATCCATCTTAGCGGAGTTTGAGAGTAAACCGTGCAAGGTCTCCAAGAAGGCTGCATATTTAGGCTGTGAGCAGAGCTCACAAAAAAAGAAAGCGGGCAGGAATCCCTGCCCGCTTGGCTGCCTCGACGGCCGAAATGGCCGAGTGTTGCGGTTATTGTTTACTTTCCGGAAGTGGTTGAAGTGCTGGCCGGCTGCGCATTTGCCTTGGGAATGCTGACGTAGCCGCTGATCTGATCCTTGCCAACCTTGTTGACCACTACTTCTTCAGGAATATGCGTACCGGAGAGGTAGAAGAAGATGGGCTCGTTGAGGGCACGGTTCTTCTTTTCGAAGCGCTTGTCCTCGACGGTCATGGCGAGACTTACCTGGTTCTTCTTCTCGTTGACACCCTTCAGTTCGACGGTGACGTTGCCTACCTTCTGTGGCTTATTCTTGCCAGCGATCGTGAATTCGACGTAGTCGCGCTCGCCGAGGCGGCGGAGTTGGTCGATTTCATCATGGTTGCGAGCGATGAGCGTGCCCATCTCACTCTTGGCCATCTTCAGGTCTTCCTTGGTCGTGTTGAGGTCGGTGCTGACCTCGGTGACCTTGGTGTCGACGTTCTTCACGTCATCTTGGCCGGCCTTGGTCGCCAGTTCTGTGTGCACGGACGTGTCAAGAGCGCTGAGCTTTTGGGTTGTTTCGTCGTTCTGCTTCGCGGCTTCTTCCGCCTGTAGCCGAGCCTTTTTGAGCTGGCCCTGGGTAATCTTGAGCTTGTCAGTGACGACCTTCAGATCGCCTTGTAGGTCGGAATTGGCCTTTTCATCTTGCGCAATACGGTCTTTCAAAGAGGACATGTCCTGCTGAACAGACTGCTGAGTGGTCTTGAGTTCTGTCGTGACGGCTTGCTGCGTGGAGTCAAGCTTTGCGGAAGCGTTCCAGCCGAAACCCAAGCCGGCAATCGCGACCAATCCAAGTACGATGATCGCAGGCAACTGCCAAGACGAACCGTTTCTCGTTTCGATGATGTGTTCCTCTGACATAGAAATTTTTTTCTCCTCACCCGAATGTGGGCGAACGATTTATTTTTAATCGGCCCGTAACACACAGGTAGCAACTAGCCAGCCAAAGGAGGGACAGGGAACAAGCGGCGAACATGTCCGTAAATTGATGAATAAATGAGGGTTGCTTCAAGACGGTGGCGAGGCTAGCGGAATAGGGCAGTACTAGTCCTAGCAATCTTTACCCGCGAAAGACACATTTCGGAGTTTCTTACGCTTCCAGCCTGTTCAGGAAAGATCGACGCCAAGAGTTTTCAGATCGGAAGTCAGCTGAGCCGGCGACTGGAACTGAAGGCCAGCCATCCCGAGACGCTGAGCGGCTTCCACATAGGCTGCGATGTCATCAATATAGATGGCTTCTTGTGCCTGGACTTTGAGAGCGAGGAGAGCCTTGCGGAAGATCAAGGGATTTGGCTTGCTGGCGCCGACGGAACAGGAATAGATGCGCGTGGGAAAGAACGAGAAGAAGCTGTAGGTAGCTTCCATGTTGAGGACGTGGATCGGGTCTGTATTAGAGAGTAGAGCGAGGCGGTAGCGCTTCGACAGTTTTTCAAAGAAGGCGTCTTCGTGTATGGGAGTGGGGTCAAGAGCGCGATTCCAGACCTCGGTGAACTGCTCAAAAGCAAGACCCCCACCCAGTCGTTTGGCCAGATGGAGATACCAGTCTCGGGGCGCGATGCGGCCTTCTTGCCAGTCGGGCCAGAGCGGATCCTTCTCGATGGCGGTCCACAGTTCCGTGGGAGAGAGAGCACTCCCCGACGCGAGGCCCTGCATGGCGCGCGCGACATCGACGCGAACAAGCACGCGGCCAATATCAAAGATAATGGCGCGGAGTTTGGCGGCAGGCATCTTTATTCAACCCTCCGGTTAAATACCGAGTCCGGCTTGGTGATTCAACCCTGCCGGTCAAATACGAGCCCGGGCATGCTTATTTACCCTTCTGGTTAAATATAACAGGTCCTGGAGGAGCAGCCGGTGCGCTCCTGGAGCGCAGTATTCCGATGACAGCGGGAAGAATAGAGATGATGGCAACCACGGCGATGACATAGTGAATGTACTGGCCGATATTGGGGATAAAATGCCCCAGCGAGTACCCGCCCAGAATCATGGCGCCAATCCAGAAGACGCCACCAGAAATATCGAAGAACAGATAGCGCAAATACGGCATTTTTGCAGCACCCGCGACGGGAGGACAGAACGTTCGAACGATGGGGACGAAGCGCGCAAGAATCACGGCGCGACCTCCGTATTTTTCGTAGAAATCGTGAGCGCGCTGGAGATGGCTGCGGCGGAAAAAGAAGGAATCTTCTCGGCGGTAAAGGGCGGCTCCGGCGGAACGGCCGATCCAGTAGCCCATCTGGTCACCGGCGATGGCGCAAAACATAACTGGGAGCAGCAGCCACTTGAGGGGAATAACGCCAGCGTAGGAAAAAATGCCGGCAGTGATTAGAAGCGAGTCACCGGGAAGAAAAAAGCCAACGAAAAAGCCGGTTTCGATAAAGACGATGGTACAGACGAGTGGAGCGCCTCCGGAGCGTATTAGCTCTCGAAGTCCTTCCGGGCTATAAAGTGCTTGGAGAAAGTGGAGGATGGAGTGGAGCAAGCGGAACGGTCCCTCGATAGGATGATTTGAGAAGCAGGTACGGGCACCGGGACGAGCGCGCGAGAACGCAGCGTCGTAAAAGCACCTAGTCCAATACGGTAGCAGAAAACACCGACATCTTCTCCGCATTCATGCCAGAGAACGATGGAAGCGATAACGGTCGCGACTAGCGCGCCAAGGCGAGTCATCGGGATGCCTCCGCAAGCCACAGATAACTCTGGGCTTCGGCTTCGAGCCGAGCCTCGAACTCGGCATGTACATCCTGAGGAGGGCTGAGGAGCTTCTGGATGCGGGGGAGCGCGCGACGGGCCGCTTCGGCGCCTGCTTCGATGGCTTCGTCGGCACGGTCGAAATCATCCCACGCGAGAGTCTGGACATCGGGCCTGAGAACCAGGTCGGCATGACGTTCCCATATTTCGAGTTGGTGCTTTTGAGCGGCGCCGACGGCGCGAGAAACTACTTGAAAGATGTTGGAGGGAGCCCCGCGATGCCCATCTTCGACGCCTACCGAGACGGCGATGACGTGCTGAGCGCCAAGATCGCGCGCGGCGCGCGTAGGGACCTGCGCGACCAGTCCTCCGTCGGCGAGGCAGCGCGTGCCAATTTTGACGGGTTCGAACAAGCCCGGAAAAGCACAGCTTGCGCGGATGGCTTCGGAGAGATTGCCGTGAGTGAAAACCACGGGTTCTCCGTTGGCCAGGTCAGTGGCGACGACGGCCATCGGGATTTGGAGATCTTCGAAACGCTTCGATTCGAAAACTTGCTCGATCAGGTCGCCTAGCCGGTGATTGCTGGCGAGACCCAGACGGGAAACGCGCCAGCGGCCGATGTCGCGAAAACGAATCTTGCGGCACGTGGCAATGATGCGAGCCAGAGGCGCACCGCTGGCATACGCTGCGCCAAGAATGCTGCCCACGCTGGTCCCAGCGATGTGAGAAATTGGTATGTGATTTTCTTCAAGGATTTGCAGGACGCCGAGATGGGCGAAACCACGAGAAAACCCACCGCCTAAAGCCAAGCCCAATCCTGCTCTTTCGGACGGGGCAACTGGCCCAACGTTCAGTGAGCAATGGCGGGGATTCGTCATGCCAGAAGAATGCCATCCACATCCTTATTATCCAATGGAGCGAGCGTCCTGAAAAAACAGTACGAGTGTACTTCTGTACCGAAGCGGCACAAATTGCTGTTCGAAAAAAAGGCAGTACCAACTTACTAGCCTAGTACCCTCGCTGTACCATTGTCCGAAAATGTGCGCTCAGCGATCCTGTTCCAGTCAGCGAGGCCTGAACATCGTGCAGGAGGGGGAATGGACAGCGCTTACGAAGCATGGATGGGACAGCCGGTAGTGCTGCAAGTTGCGCTTGGCGATATTAAGGTGCCGCTACGGGGAACACTGCTGAAGGATGGCGGCGAAACGGTTCGAATGAGGATTGGCGAAGGCTGGGATGTGGACATCTATAAAGCGATGATCCTGGCTGTGGAACAAGATGCTATGGCGTTGCTTCCCGCGTGAGGAGATGTCGATGAATAGCCAAGTGCCAAAGTATGTGACGCAAGGACGGGCAGCGCTGCTGCTTGGAATTTCTGAAGATGAACTCTCGCGGCTTTCGAATGAAACTGGGTTGGGACACAGAGAGTGCGCGGGAGAACAAGAAGAGACGTTTTTTACCTACGAAGAGCTGCGAAAAATTTGCATGCTGACCGTACACCAGGTGAACTAAGAATTTATCGAGTTTCCTCCGGCCCCCCTCAGCAGTAACCCCCACCCGGGTCGCTCCCCCCAGCGATCCGGGTTTTTCTTTTCCCGCCAAAGAGCTCGGGAAGCGAGTACGACTCTGGGCTTGCGCTTTTCTGGAGGCTGCGGCGAGCGTTCTTCAGAACGCTTCAGATTTCCTTTGACAGAAGTTGCGCAGAGAAAGAGACTTAGCGCCGCAAAGTTAACGGGAGCACGGAAAGGGTGTGGAAAAATGCGGCCTGGGTCAACTAGAAGTATGAGGAGATTTGCGATTGCCATTGTTTTTGCGGCTATCGCGCTCAGCTACGCGGTTGGGGCAGGCCTAGCTGCCGACGACGAAAGGTACGATGTGGTGATCGCCAACGGCCGAGTGATGGACCCTGAATCAGGGCTGGACGCGGTGCGCAACGTAGGGGTTAGTGGGGGAAAGATTCGAGCTATTTCGACAAGTCCTTTGCAAGGGAAGACAACGATGGACGCGAAGGGGCTCGTCGTGGCGCCTGGATTCATCGATATGCACGAGCATGGCCAAGAGCCGAGGAATTATCAATTCCAGGCGCACGACGGCGTGACGACCTCGCTGGAGCTGGAAGCGGGGACAGCTGACGTGGCGGGTTGGTATGCGAAGCGAGAAGGGAAGTCGCTGATCAATTTTGGCGTGAGCATCGGGCACATACCGGTTCGCATGAAAGAGCTGCATGATACGTCAGGAGGACTGTTGGCTACGGGAGATGCGGCGCATCGGGAAGCGACGGTGGCGGAGCTGGCCGCGATGAAAGCGGACATGGAAAACGGGTTTCGCCAAGGAGCGCTGGCGGAAGGCATGGGAGTGAACTACACGCCGGGAGCGACTCGCTGGGAAATTGTGGAGATGTTCCGAATCGCTGCGAAGTACCGCGCATCGGTGCATGTGCATTTGCGATATGCGGGATTGAGAGAGCCAACGACAGGAATGGCGGGGCTCGAAGAAGTGCTTGCGGCGGCGGTGGCGACGGGAGCGCCGCTGCACGTGGTACACATTACGAGCATGGGATTGAAGTTCACGCCGGAGTTGATTGCGATGGTGGAAGGCGCGCAGAAGCACGGACTGGATGTGACGACGGAATGCTATCCGTATACGGCGGGAAGCACGGCGCTGGAGTCAGCAATTTTCGATCCCGGCTGGCAGGAAAATATGGGGATCACGTATAAGGATGTGCAGTGGGCGGAGACCGGCGAGCGATTGACAGCGGAGACGTTTGAGAAATACCGGAAGAAGGGTGGGATAGTAGTGATTCATTCGATTCCGGAAGAGGCGGCGCGGACAGCGGTGTCGAATCCCATTGTGATGATTGCGAGCGACGGCATGCCGATTACAGGATCAAAGGTGCATCCGCGCGGGCAGGGAACATTCTCGCGAGTGCTGGGACATTACGTCAGGGAGGAGAAGGCGCTCGATTTAATGACGGCCCTGCGAAAAATGACGCTGATGCCGGCGCTGCGCTTGGAGAAGAGGGCGCCCGTTTTCGAAGAAAAGGGAAGGATTCGCGCTGGCGCCGATGCGGATATCACGGTGTTCGATCCAGAACGCATCATTGACAAGGCTACATTCGAGGAGCCGCTTCAGTATTCGGCAGGAATTCAGTTCGTGCTCGTGAATGGAGTCGCCGTTTTGAAAGATGGTCAACTTGTGGAGGGCGTGTTCCCAGGACACTCTGAGCGTGCGCCGATTTCTCAGTGAGCTTTCGAAGCGGGTGGATGAGGGGCGCGCCGCTATGTTAATATTTCCAAACCGCGCGCCCGTAGCTCAGTTGGATCAGAGCGTCTGGCTACGAACCAGAAGGTCGGGAGTTCGAGTCTCTCCGGGCGCGCCACTTTCAATACTAGGACTTACCGAATAGGGCTTGGGCACTGTAGCCGAAACTGTAGCCGGTCCGGTTCATTTTACCCGGTGGATCAAGTCGTCTTCCTCGCGGCTGTTGCTCTCTCGTTGGTTCCACTTCGCAACCACTCGCAAATGTTTGGCCATTAGAACCGAAGTTACCGCCTACGGCGGAGAACCGGCGTCGGCCTGCGGTTGTGCTGGCCTCGGCCCCGGCTCTTCTCATACACCTAACTGAGTCCGACTTGCAGCCGCTCGGCCAACTGCCCTAGCTAGCGTCAGGAGGGCGATCAGCTATCAGGCACAGGCCGGGGGCATCCCGTATTTGATAGACTCATTCGGCAAAACGGAATGCGCTGGCGATGAAAACAACGGGGCTTAATCTTCTTATTCCTGACAAACCTGATGTGGAACGCGATGCACTGGCGAAGTCCTTCGAACGCTGCGGAGGTGTCGTTCATCGGATTGGTCGATTTTGGGACCCGCCGACCTTCGAGCCTTCAACCGTGCGCGTGTATGGCGCTGACGCGTTCTGTCTTGTATTGCAGCAAAAGCTCGGGTTAACGCTATGCTCACCGAGCGACGACCTGCTCTTGCAGGTGCCGACTAAATTTCTCAATCGTAAAATCACCCGCCAGACGCTCGGCGAAATGGTGTCGGGCACACTTCCATCGTTTATCAAGCCGGTCACCCCCAAGCAATTTCGCGGCACGGTCTATGAGTCGAACGATGCACTGGCCGTGGAATGCCGCGGCCTCCCGGCGAATACACCGGTCTTCGTTTCCGAACCCGTTTCCTTTACTGCCGAGGCCCGCACGTTCGTGATGGACGGACTCGTGCTGGATGCAGCTGTGTACGAAGGAAAGGCAGAGACAGTTGGCGCAGCAAGATTTGTAGAGGCTTTAACGAACTCAATGTCGCTCCCACGCGCTGTTGTGGTCGATGTCGGTTTCATAGATATGTGTGGATGGGCCGTGATTGAGTTCAATGCGGCATGGGGCGCGGGTCTTAACGGCTGTGACTCCGATAAAGTTCTGCCTGCAATCGTTGTGGCCTCGGAACCGTTTTCTGCCCCTTCGACGAAAAACTAGCGCCCGTGGAATCGAAGCGCCCGAGACGCGGTTTTCATCCAAGTGGAATCCTTTGGCTAAGGCGAGTCAAACCACCGGGCAAAAATCTCAATTGCCTCGGTTAAGTTCAGCGGTCCACAGTGAATCTGAAACTTCTGCTTCTGCGCCCAATAGTGAATCCAGTCATCGGGTTTGCGGTCGATCTTAACGTGTTCAAGCGTCGCTTCCTGTTTATGCGTATCGTGCAGGTCGATTTCCACTGACAAACCTGGATTGTCAATCGTAGAAATCTCCACGCCGAAGCCGTGTTCCCAATCACCGTTGCACTGTCGCGAATACCATTTTTCGAGAGTCGATAAGCGGTTCCGGGCGATGTCCGATAACACGTTAATCGGGACTTGGGCCGAGAACGGTTCACACCGCAGGGGGCTACCCTGTCTCGATCCTGACTTCGCCCTCGGCGGCTACCACGGATCGCGGGAGACTCCGCGCTGAAAACTGATCCATAAGGCGAATACCTGCACGCATGCCATCAGCAATAGCGTCCCCACCGCGCTAGTCCACGGCACTGCTGTTCGGACGCGCAGCGCAGTTGTGATCCCAACAACAGCCGCGACCCCGACTGTGATCGTCATTGCAATTTCGATGGGTGTGAAAGTCCCGCTCAGCAGGTGTGGCAAGCCAAGTAGAAGCAGCCAGATATTGATCATCAACAAAAGCCAAAGAACGAGCGGCGAGAGGACGGCCCACTTCGTCCAGGGCGAACGGCGGAATGCGAGCCACACAGCCAACCACACTGACGCCGTCTGTACAGTGTGCCGGATTATCCCATGCGATACGATGCCCACTACATAGAGCGACACAATCAGGATGAGCGCACAAATCCCAAGCGTTCGGATTCCATTCTCCATGAGAATCCCTCCATGATTTACTATATACGAGGAACGATGACCGTCTGTTCCGCGCAAAAACTCGCAGCGACCGCTGACCCGCGCGATGAGAGCTATGCGTCCTAAAACTGAAGGCATTCTTGAATCCTCTTTGTACGTGAGCGATCTGCCCCGCTCTGTTCGTTTCTACGAGGATACTTTCGGGTTCCGCGTCATCAGCGACTTCGGCGAGCGTGGCTGCGCGATGCATGCAGACACACATCAGGTCCTACTGCTGTTCAAGAAGGGAGCTTCGCGCACGATTCAATCGCCCCACGATGGGGACGGCGAGTTACATGTTGCGTTCGCTATCCCGGCCGACGAACTGGCCAACTGGGAATCCTGGCTCCAAACGAGAGGAATCGCGGTGGAAGAAAAGCGGAAGTGGGAATTGGGAGGCTGGAGCCTCTACTTCCGAGACCCGGACCGCCATTTAATCGAACTGGCCACGCCGGGCGTTTGGTCTGTGTATTGAAAAAGCAAAAGAAGATGCCCGTTTCGTCCGGTCAGGCGCCACAACGGATTCACCACTAATGCGGGCAACCCTGTACTCATTTCACGAATCCATTAACCATCCGCCAGGAACCGGGCTTAAACTCGGACGCAGATGAAGCCAATTATCCTTATTCTCGTACTTCTTTTCGGCGCAACGCCGGAAATCTCCATCGGGCAAGTAAATCAAGCTCAAGCTGACGCTTTGTCAAAATTGTTAGGCGCATCAATCTGCGGAGGCAATTTTCAGTCGGGGAAAAAGGTGTGCGAAATCATTCTTCCTGGCTCAGTCGATGCGAAAGTAAACAAATCTGGCGACCATATTATTTTGCGGACAATCCTGATTACGAGCTCCACAGAAGTACCTATCACGATGCTCGACGCTGTGATTGTTGGGGCTCAATCCAAAGCGAATGGCGATTCCATTCTAAGGATTCGAATCGACAAGGGGGTACGCAAGGATGGACGCGAAGTTCCAATTGAGGCAAGAATCGTTTTGCTCGCTTCTCAATCGAGTGTCATCGAACGATGGCAGTTTCCAGCTATTATCGTTGACCGATTTCCTCGCATTCCCGAGGATGACGAGCGACTGCCCGGTGAGAGAAAGTTATCTGAGGATCAACCGCATACTTCGCCGCTGGATTCGATGGGGAAATTCCCGTTCATTACAGAGTCGTTTGCTTGAACAAAAAGACGAAAGCCTCGGCAAACGCATGTACGAACTTGCTGGAGGCACGCGGCGTCTATGGCTACGACAAATTGACGCTGGAGCCAGCGGACGCGGCCTTGCCCGCAGAATCCGTGCTCAGTTCCAAGAAGAACATCGCATTACGTACCGGGACCGTATTGGTTGTGGAAGTCAAGAATGTTTCACAGTCATTGTGAAATGTTGGGAGGACCCAGAGCCCGCACGACTTACCAGTCAAGTGGAAATGATTGTTGGTGGCATTACTTCCAGTTTGTACGCAACCCAGAAGAAATCCAGAAACACTCCTAAACTGCTTTGCAGCCTAGCCTTTGGTGTCTGGACTTTTTGGCTGCCACAATTCGATCGGATTTCCCTCAGGGTCATGCAGGCGAGCGAACCGGCCGTTGGGATAAGACTGCGGGTCAATCTTGACCTCGATTCCCGAAGCTTGTAGCTGTGCCGCCATTTTGTCGAGATCCCGCACTCGAAAGTTCAGCATCCAATCCTTCTGGGCATCCCCGAAATACTTGCTCGTCTCAGGGAAGGGAGCGAAAGCGGTTGGTCCTGCCTCTTGCTGCCACCCGGTTTCCCCGTAGCTCGTTGGTATCGGCAAAATTCCCAGGTGTTGCTCGTACCAAAGCCCCAGCGCTTTCGGATCTTTGGATCGAAAAAAGAATCCCCCGATTCCGGTCACTTTTTCCATGTCCGTTCCTACAGCGGTCCCACCGTGAACAGCGGTCCCCGCAGGGAGAGGAGAGGTCTTTGGCTGTACGGCTGTCTGCGCCGCTATCGTGAGTTGGTTCCGCCCCAAGATGAAGCTCGACCCGAAAGCAAATGACAGAGTTCGAAGCAGTTGGCGTCTTAGAAAAAGCATCCCACCCTCTTTCCGAGAAGAGCGCAGCCCGAGCTACGATACCTGCACAACAGGGTTCTGGGAAGCGTAAAGAATGAGGTTTTGGGTGAGTTGTCGGTTATACCGAAGTTATCCTGCCACCGTGTTCGAAGAAGTAATTTAAGCAAACCTTCTTGGCATTTAATGGCACGGTGCTAGTCTAGGAGGCACCTGATGTCCGGTAACACACTTATCGTCCATTGGCGATGGGGGACAGATGTGTTTTTAAAAGGTTCGATCCAAACCCCAGCAAAGCAACGATTTCTGCGGCATCATTCTTCGCCTCCCTCCCACAGCTTGCGCCAATAGCGGCCCCATCGATCTTTGACCTGTCCTTCTGTCGCACCAGAATCGTAGGAAGGAGAGATCAGGGGCAGTGCGCGCTCGACACGAATCAGGACCACGGCTCGGATTTCCATGGTGAGTCCGGCGTTCCGGTACATCTGGCACCCGCGTTCGAAGACCTCGTCCGAGCTATGGACAACCGCCTGCCCCTTGAATCGATACCCCTTGCGAGCAAGCGGATCGACAACATTGACTTCGACAGACGGATTGTTCCGGATGTTCTGAACCGACTGCGGTGACCGGATATCGGCGAACACCAGATGGTCGTCGTCCCAAACGGCGGTTGTTCCTTTAGGCGACAGATTCGCTGTTCCATCAGCGCATACTGTTGCAATGTAGCCCAATCGCTGTTCCCGCACAATGCGCTTCATGTCGTCAGTCAGAATGCCCATGTGGCATACCTCCCGGGAACAATGATGCCTGATTAACGATATCGGACAAGCGGAATCGCCCCCCGGCAACTAGGTCATTTACCGCGGCGTGCTTCCAGCCTCGTAAACGTCAGGTGGGTTATCTCCTCGCGCGGTTCTCAGTACCAATTTCAGATTGCTGTCCTCGACCGGGATGAAACGATGTGCGCTCGCTAAGCACTATCTATCCGCAGGTACGGCGGCCCCGATCAGTAGGAAAATTATGAAATCGCCATCTCTCTTCGATTGGTACTTCATCCTGCGAGCCCACCATCGGTGGACAATGTTCCAGGCGATTCGCTATGCGATGTGGCTTGCTCGTTAGCAAGCCAAAACCATTTGATGTTCGGTCAGCCCGAACTAATCAAGTGGAAGTCAATCGGCAAACATAAGCCCGTTACTCGCGTTCTATCCCAGCGAGTGCCCGAACACCACAAACTTCCTCGAACGGAGCCTCTCGGCAACTTCGACTGCCGCTTTTGGGCGTCGGCCGACAAGGCACTCGCGTTGGCCCGCAGTCGGTAATTTCCGAATGCGCCGTGATCCATGCGCGATCCGCCGAAGCTCTGATATGTGGCAAAGGCGACTGAGTCTTCAAAGTTCTCCGTTAACGATCTTGTGATTTTGCGCGCTTAGCTCCCGCGTCTTCTAGTTGCGCAAGATGGACTACGCCCCAAGCCCACAACGATTCGAATAAAGGGCCGAGAGTCCGGCCGTGCGGCGTCAGCCGATAGCGCACTCGCAGCATCGGTCTTTGCTGTACCGATCGTGCCACCAGGCCTTCAGCTTCGAGCTGCCGCAAGTGCTGCCGGAGCACCTTGATTGTTACTCCTGGCATGGTGCGCCGAAGGTCACCAAATCCGAGGGCGCCACCGCCGAGGCGGCGAACAATCATTGGCTTCCAGCGACCCTCAATTACGCGAATCGCAGTGTAAACGGGACACTGGTCTCGTTCGACATAGCTTCCACCGCTTTTGTTCATGTTCAGTACCCAAGCGAACAGGGTACTTTAAAGTGCCTACTTGTTAAAGCAACTCGAACGAACCTACACTCTGGAAATATGGCATCCGCCCGCTTGTTCCGCGTGATCCTTCCCGTCTCAAGCATCGAAGACGCGGCAGTCTATTACTCTGCTGTCTTTGGACAACCAGGAATTCGCGTATCTCCCGGCCGGCATTACTTCGGGTGTGGCGGCGCCATCCTCGCATGTTTCGATCCGCGCGCGGATGGCGACGCCTGGGACGCTAGGCCGAACCCGGACCACGTGTATTTCGCGGTGAATGATCTCGACGAGTACTATCGGCGCGTGAGCAAACAACCGAACGGCTCCGTCCTCCGACCGATCGAAACGCAACCCTGGGGCGAACGAAGTTTTTATTGTATGGACCCGTTCGCCAACAAACTTTGTTTCGTCGCCGAGAGCACGATGTTCACGGGCGGGTTGATATGACTCCAGCCGAGACGCTCACTAACACCGCTTTTCTCACAAACCCGTGAGGCGGTTTGAACGATTTCTATACTTCGGTGGTGCAATGCTGGTTCCTCCCGCGCACTCGGAAATGATCCACTTGCCTGATAAAACTCCAACGCTATCGTTACGGATCGAGTTTAAACTCGATGAGCTATGGGGCGGCGGAATTCCCAGAGGAAATGGTGTGGCTCAGGCGAGACGATAATGCCAGCAAAACGTCTTATACCTACGAGTTGGAGCCGGCGGAGAAATCCAAGCCGCCATTTCGAGTGTCCACCACCAATCGTGAGTGCCAGTGAACCAAGAAGCGTAAGTAGCTGATTTTCACTTCTGTGGCGCAGCCTGTGACCCCCAGCCGGGACAAGTGCCGGGTCAATCACCTGGGCACAATGCGAATGGAACTATGCAGTTCCTCTTGACGGAGGCATAGACTTGGTTGCCGTAGGCAGCGACAGGTATTGTCATTCGCGGAAACAACCAATTTGGCGGATTCGAGTTCCAAGAAATTAGCTTGACGGGATAACACTCAAACGTTTTCAGAGTCATAAGAGGTTATGGGCCAACTATCTCAACCCCGCGGCAAGCCCAGGACCGTTCTCATTCGTATTACCGCCGTATTGTTGCTTGTAACTATCCCCTTTCTTTTTCTGCACTTCCGGCAAGGACGGCCTTCGGCGGACCGGACGGATTCCTTAGTCAAAGTCGAGCGAAAAAACCTTTCGCAGACGTTGCGGCTCAATGGAACGACGCAGGCTTCGCGATCCTTTATCGTTTTGGCGCCGAGGCTCGAGGGAGCGCAAGTCGGGTCGATGGTCGTTACGAAACTCGTTCCTGCGGGAACGCACGTGAAGAGCGGCGACCTCCTGGTTGAGTTCGATCCGCAAGCGCAGACGAAGGACTACCTCGATAAGAAGAGCACCTACGACAACCTGGTAAGCCAAGTAGCGCAGAAGCAGACGGATGAGGACATCGCGCAATCCAAGGACGATACGGCGCTGAAGCAGGCGGAAGACGAGTTGAAACGCGCGCAGCTGGAGATCCAGAGAAATGAAGTGGTTTCGCGCATCGACGCCGAGAAGAATCAGGAAGCGGTGGATGAGGGGCAAGCGACGCTGAAGCAGCTTAAAGAAACGTACCAGTTGAAGCGGGCCGCGGCGGTGGCGGCAATCAAGATTCTGGAGATTCAGCGAGATCGCGCGAAGGAAGCGATGCGCTACGCGCTGGCCAACGCGGCGAAGATGACCGTGCATTCGCCAATGGCGGGAGTGGTGGTCTACAACACCATTTGGCTCGGTGGGCGGATGGGCACGGTGCAGCAAGGAGATCAGGTGCGGCCGGGGGTGCCGTTCCTTCAGGTGGTCGATCCGTCAAAGATGGAAGTCCGCGTAGAGCTGAATCAAGTGGACCTTCTGAAAGTACATCCGGGGCAGAAAGCGGAAATGCATTTGGATGCGTATCCGGGAATGACGCTTCCGGCCGTCCTTGATGAGCTCTCGCCTCTCGGCCACACGGGACAATTTACAGAAATGGTGCGGTCGTTCACGGCGCGGTTCCTCGTGCAAGGAAACGATCCAAGGCTTTTGCCGGATCTTTCGGCAGCCATGGACCTGGACCTTGGGACGGAAAACAGTGTGCTTGTGGTTCCTTATCAGAGCATCGGGACGGAGTCGGGACAGTCGTTTGTGTGGCTGAAAAGTTCGAGTGGATTTAAGAAACGCACGGTGAAAATAGGGCGGCGAAATGACCTGAACGCGGTTGTGGTGTCTGGTCTGGCAGAGGGCGACGTGATCCGGCGAGACGCTGGCGAAGATTCTGAAGCGGCGGAGCGGCCATGAGCGGCGGAGGCCAGAAGTGGAAATCCAGAAAGAAAGTGCTCGTCGGCGCTGCCCTGCTCATTGTTGGCGGGCTGGTGTTTGGCGCCTTTCGCCTGGCGAACTCAGCTGTGAATTTTCCAATGGCGGATGTGAAGCGCAAGGAGTTCGTGGATTACTTGGAAATCAAGGGCGAGGTCAAAGCCATTCGCTCGGCAGTGATTGCGGCGCCCTACGGGGCGGGCGATCTGCAGATATTAAGGCTTGTCGACAACGCGGCGAAAGTGAAGAAGGGCGATTTTCTTGTGGAGTTTGACGCAACCACTGTGAAGCAGAAGCTGGCAGAAGATCAGTCCGCCGTCACATCCGCGGAAGCGGAAATTCAGCAATCGCGCGCGGCCTCGCGGCTAAAGGAAGAACAGGACGTGACCGACGCCATGACCGCGAAGTATGACACCGAGAAGGCCCGCATGGATGCCAGCAAGCAGGAAATCCTTTCGGTGATCGAAGGCGAGCAAGCCAAACTGAAACTCGCGGATGCGGAGCAAAAACAGAAGGAAACCGAAGCAAAACTGAAAGCGGATCGCGCGGCGGCGGCTTCCGATCTCGCCAGCAAGCATCAGAAGCGCGACCAGGCTGCATTCCAGGTGGAGCTCGACCAACGGGCCCTCGAGTCCCTCACTCTGCGTGCTCCACTCGATGGTGTCGTGTCGTTGCAGAATCATTGGCAGCCTCAGGGCAGCCCCACTACTTTTAAGCCTGGCGACCGGGCGTGGCCTGGTGCGGCCATCGCGGAGCTGCCCGACAGCTCGACGATCAAGATTGCGGCACGCGTGGAAGAAGCGGAAAGGGGCCAATTGAAACTGGGTCAGTCCGCAACCGTGCGGCTCGATGCGCTTCCGGATCGCAGCTTCGACGGGCTTGTCGACACGATCAGTCCCACCGCCAGCCTGGATTTCAGCGCCGGATGGCCAGTACCCCGGAATTTTGCTGTGGAACTGGGCTTGGCAGGAAGCGATGCCCGGCTTACGCCAGGAATGGGAGCCACTGTTCGAATCGCTGTGGCGCGCGTCCCAGCTGGGATTGTAATTCCGACGAATGCTCTTTTCAGGAAGGCAGGACGGACCGTTGCGTATGTGCGCCGTGGATCGAAATTCGAAGAAACGCCGGTGGAAGTCTCGCGCCAGAGCGGCGACGAAGCTTTGATTGCCAAGGGAGTGCAACCTGGCGAACGCCTGGCTCTTAAGGATCCGACGCTTGCGAAGTAGAAACTCCATGTTGAAGAAGCGAAGAACGCGTGCGGCGGCATTTCTGCTGGCAGTGGCGTTCGGAGGGAGCGGCAGTGCCTGCCAGCAGGCCACGGTGATGGCCGGCGATGCGGAAGTTCCGACAACAACGGTCAAAGAAGTTGACATTCAGCTGAGGGTGTTCACGAAGGGCGCGCTGCACACGCAGCAATCGAGAGGCGTTTCGGCGCCGCCGATCGCCGGCGGCACGTTGCAGATCATCCAGTTGGCCGCCGCAGGAGCGCAGGTGCACGCCGGCGACGTAGTGCTGGAGTTTGACCCGAGCCAGCAAGAATATAACTTGGCGCAAAACCGCAGCGACCTCGAACAAGCCGACCAGGAGATCATCAAAGCCAAAGCAGACGCGGCGGTGCAGACGGCCGAAGACCAGACCGCGCTCTTGAAAGCAAAATATGCAGTGCGCAAAGCGGAGCTTGAGGTAAGCAAAAACGAAATTCTGAGCCAGATCGACGGGCAGAAAAACGTTCTTGCGCTGGAGGAAGCCAAACGCGCTCTGACGCAGCTCGAACAGGACATCCGTTCGCATGGCGCGTCCAATGATGCGGCGCTCGCGATCAGCCAGGAGAAGCATCACAAGGCGCGTCTAGAAATGGATCAAGCAGAGTTAAACATCAAGAACATGAAGATAACCTCTCCGATCGATGGGCTCATGGTGATTCACGGCAACCGCGATTCCACCGGAGGATTCTTCATGGATGGGATGACACTTCCGGATTACCACGTTGGGGACCAGGTAAGCCCTGGCAGCTCGATTGCAGAAGTGATCGACAGCGCTCACCTGGAAATTTCCGCACAGGTCGGGGAAACGGACCGTACGAATCTCAAGACAGGACAGTCCGTGGAGGTAAAAGTAGGTGCGCTTCCCGGCGAGTCCTTCACCGGAAAAGTGCGAACGGTTGGTGGCGCCACGGCCCGCGAATTCTGGGACGACAACGCGAAGCACAAGTTCGACGTGGCCATCCAACTGGACCGCGCCGACCCACGTCTGCGTCCGGGGTTCGAAGCGCAACTAAGCATTCTGGGCGATCACCTCACGCGCGCCGTGTCACTTCCTGCCGAAGCTGTCTTCGAGCATGCCGGGAAGAAAATTGCGTATTGCGAGCGCGGCCGGGGATTCGAAATGCAAGAAGTCAAAGTTCTTGCCCTGAGCGAAGGCCGAGCAATCATCGAAGGGATTCCGGTCGGAACGGTCGTCGCGCTGGTGAATCCAGACAAAAAACGCTCCGGGAAACCCAAAGAGGGCGGCAGCGCGACTCCAAGCCTGGGTACGAGTTCCAATTGAAACGAGTGGGACGGCGATGAAACCTGGTTCGATGCCTCAGCCGAGATCCCTGGAACAGTGGCTGCCTGATCTTGCTTTTGGCTTGGAGAACCTGGCCAGCCACAAGCTGCGTTCTTTGCTGACCATGCTCGGAATGATTTTCGGCGTCGCGGCGGTTGTGGCGATGCTTTCCATCGGCGCGGGAGCGCAACAGAAGGTGATGGCGTTCATCGAGCAGCTGGGCGTACGCAATCTGATCGTGGAAGCCAAGGAAGCGCGGAACGAGCAGGAGCTCCAGAAAGTCCGGAAGATTTCGCCGGGCCTTACACTGAGGGATTATCAGATCATCCGGCTGAATGTTTTGGACATAAAGGAAGCAACTCCGCGCAAGCGCTTCACGCCCACGAAAATTCTCCCGAAGCCGCAGCAGGACGCACCCGTCGTTTACGGCGTCGAGCCGAGCTATTTGGAGATCGGCCATTTGCGGGTGACCGAGGGGCGCTTCTTCGACGCTTCCGACAATGCCGCTGCCGCGCCGGTGTGCGTTCTGGGCGCGGCGGCGAAAGACAGCTTGTTTGGGGCTTCTCAGGCGGTCGGCGAATACATAAAACTCAACGAAATGTGGTGCCATGTAATCGGCATCGCCGGACCGCAGCTTGCTCCAGAATCCGACGTGTCCGGCGTTCGCACGGAGGACATGAATAATCTGGTGTATGCGCCCTTGAACTCGGTTTTGTATCGCCTGGAAGACTCGCAGAGCTGGTTGAAGGACGAAATTGACGGCATGTATTTGCATCTGGCATCGACGGACACGAGCGTCACGAATGCCGAAGTAGTGCGCGGCATTCTCAACTCTTCGCATCACGATGCCGGCGACTTCAGCGTCATCGTGCCTGCGGAATTGCTGGCGCAGCAGAAAAGGACAGAGCAACTCTTCAACACCGTGATGGTGGCCATTGCGTCTATATCCCTTTTGGTAGGGGGAATCGGAATTATGAACATCATGCTGGCCGCGATTCTCGAGCGCACGCGCGAAATAGGAGTTCGCCGGGCTATCGGTGCGAGACGCTGGGACATCATTCGCCAGTTCGTGATCGAAGCGACGCTCATTTCCTTCGCGGGCGGTCTGCTGGGCGTGCTCGTTGGATTCGCCATGTCGCAACTGATTGCCTGGCTAGCCGGATGGTCGACAGTGGTTACGATCAGTTCGATCCTCCTGGCGTTCGTGGTTTCCATTTCTGTGGGATTAATTTTTGGGATCTATCCGGCGGTGAAGGCAGCGCGGCTCGATCCTGTCGAGGCCATTCGTTACGAATAACTGCAGTTTACGTTCAGTTGATCCTGTCGGGGGTGATCATGAAAGTGGTGCGCTTTTTTTCCGTTACGATCTCATTGCTTGCATGCATGGCGGTGAGCGGGGCCTCGTCGAGGGCGCAGAACTCCTCGTCCGTGGAAAGGTATCTGGGTATCAGCGGCAAGCAAAAGCCCGCAGCTCCGCTGCTTGCTCCGCAGGATTTGAAAGACCACGTGGTTAACGGAAAACTCGTGCTTTCCCTGGACGACTGCATCCGCCTGGCGCTTTCCTATAACACCGACATCCATCTGGACCACTACCAGATTGACACTGCGGAGAATAATCTTCAGCGCGTCTATGCGCCGTTTGATCCGCTGCTGACGTCGAGTTTCACCGATCAGAGAAACAAGACGCCGACTTCGACGCAACTCTCAGGGGCGTCCATCCTCAATGAATTGACGCAGCAGACGCAGTTCGGCTACTCGCAAACCTTTCAAACGGGCACGAATTTTCAGGGTTCCCTCATCGCCGGCAAAAGTTCGACGAATAGCTCGTTCAACACACTGAACCCTGCCACGGCGACGACACTGCAGTTCAGCGTGACGCAACCGCTTCTGCGAAACCGCGGACTCTTTCCTAACCGCGCACCGATTTTGATCGCACAGCGGAACCTGAAGCAGGCTCGCGCTTCGTTTCTTGGAGAGGTGAGCGACATCATTCAGCAGATTGTGGGAAATTACTGGAATGTCGTGCTGGCTCGCGAAGTTCTCGCGGTGCAGCAAAAATCGCTGGATGAAGCGCAGAAGAGTTATGACCACGACAAAAAGGCCCTGAGCCTCGGAGCTTTACCTCCGCTGGATATTTATCGCTCCGAATCGCAGGTTGCGTCACGGCGCGTGGGAGTGATTCAAGCGGAATACGCCGTCAAGCAAGCCGAGGATCAATTTCGCCAGGGCATTGCCGCGGACATCGACCCGGCGACGCGTGTGCTTGATCTTGAATTGACGGATCGTCCAGAACCGGTTGGGGAACTGCTCACCATTGATATTCCCACTGCTCTTGCGCGCGCCATTGTGAATCGTCCGGAGTTGGATGCGGTGCATCAGCAGCTGGCCATCGATGAACTGAGCATTCGCCTTGCCCACAACAACCTAAAGCCAGATCTCGAACTCTCTGGCTTCTATTTGGGAAACGGGCTGAATGGCTACCAACCCGGAGTTGCAAATACTGGAATAGGCACTAGTTTGAGCCAGTCCTTCCGTTTTGCTTTCCCGGCGTATGGCGCGACGCTTTCATTGGCGCTTCCGATAAAGAATCACAGCGCGGAGGCAAATCTAGCCGATGCCCTGGTGAGTAGGGGCCACGACCAGTATCAAGAGAGAGAGACGAATCAAAGCATCTTATTAGACATTACAACCGCCGTGCACGCGCTCGAAGCCGCTAAGCTTGGGATGGAAGCCGCCAAAGTAGCCGTGGATCTTGCGAAAGAGACGCTTCACGCCGACGAACGAAAGTACGAATTGGGCGCAGAGCAAATCTTCTTCGTTCTTGACGCGCAAACCCAACTCGCCCAAGCCGAGCTGAACCTGATCCAGTCTCAGGTGAATTTCCAGCTGGCCGTTACCCAGGTAGATCACGCGACTGGAGACCTGCTTGAGCATCATCACGTCGAAATCGTGGAACCAGCGAAATAGAGTCTCTATCGTCTGCGCCCGGTGAACCCAGTGCGTCGTAGACTCGGATTCTAGAAACTGACTTCAACAGGAATTGCATTTGACGTGGTGTGCCCAAACCCACCGGAGTTGTGTTAAGAGGCAAATACATCCTGCCGAAGTCGGAAGCCGAAACTAGGCCATCCGGGTTAGCATACATCGCCCTGTTGAAGAGGTTGAACGCTTCGGCCCGGAAATCAGCTCGCAACCGTTCTGTGATAGAAAAGCGTTTGGCAAGCGCCAAATCAAGTTGCCAGACCCCAGGGCCTCGCAGCAAATTGCGCGGGACATCGCCGAATCCCGAGGGGCAGCTACCACCTGGGTAGAGCGGGTCCGCAGTGCCAGGAGTGCAGAAAGCCGCCGGGTTGAAATCTCCGCCGGCCAAATAGAAGGGCTGGCCGGGAACTAGGTTGGGACGCTGATCGTTGGTATTTCCGTCCGGGCCAGTGGCGCTGGTCGTCAGGTTTACGGGGAAGCCGGTGCGGGCCGTGAAGATCGAGTTAAGCGACCACGATCCAAACAAGGTGCGCAACACTCCCGACTGAGTCAGGAACGATTTGCCGGCACCGAAAGGAAGCTCGTACACGACATTCGCATTGAACACGTGGCGGGCATCGAAGGCGCCGCTGGCGCGCTCTCCGCATTGCGGCGCTCCCGTGGGATAGCAAGAAACATTCTGCGGAGTAATGGAGTCGCCGTCGCCGCTACCGTTGGAATCGTCGTCGATCTCGTGCGACCATGCGTAGTTGGCCGAGGCCAGCAAGCCGCGAGAGAAGGAACGCTTTAGCGACACCGATAGCGCTTCATACTCGCTGTTACCGGTCGTGCCCCGCCAAGGGATCTCGGAGAAGGCAGGGTAAGGACGCAGCCCGGTAAGCGGGTTTTCTACGTTGACGTAGGATTCCTGGAGCAGATGGGTGCCTTTGCTTCCCACATAAGACAGCGTACCGATGAAATCGCTGGGTAGCGCCTGCTGCACCGACAGGCCCCATTGGGTTGCAGACGTATCCTTGCGGTCTCGTTGTTCGGCGTTCGGTGAATTTGTGCCGTTCGCGCAGACGGGATTACCGGCCGCATCCAGAACTATGGAGTAGCCAAGGCCTGGGCAATTCTTCGGTGTTAGCGCGTAGCTCAAAACTTCGTTCTTATCGGGGATGTTCTGATCGTCCAACTGGCCGTCCTCGTGATAAATGCCAAAGCCGCTGCGGATGACGGTCTTCCCTCTGAACACGGCCGGCGCCCAGGCCACCGCAATGCGCGGATCGACGTCCCCGTAATTCCCCGGGCCGAAGCTCGCACCGACGCCACAGTAGCCCGCAGGACCGCAGGTGGCAAAATCAAAAGGATCCCCGCGGCCCTCCACCTCACTGAAAGTACCGAAGACGTTGTAGCGCACGCCCAAATTCAGCGTGAAATTTGGCCGCCACTTGAACTCGTCCTGGAAATAGCCGAAATAATCCGTTTTGCGCAGGCCGTTGACGGGGTACACGCCCGTGATGCTGGCCTTATAGGCTTCGTCGGCCGCAAAGCTGGCGAGGGAGTTGAAACTGACCGTGCCATAGGCACTGCCCCCCTGGTTCATCTGCACGCGGCGCACCTCGACGCCGGCCTTGACTATGTGTTTTCCCTTGACCCATGTCACATCGTCGATTCCGCTAAACGTATTGCCAGCGCCGATGCTTGTTCGACCGTTGTTCAAAGAAGTTAAGCCCGCTACTGAAATCGCGTAGAGCGATCCGGTCTCATTGAGGTAGGTGGTGTCGGTCGTGCCGCGGTTAAAGCCGAACTTGGTTTCGTTGAGCAGGGTCGGAGAAAATACGTGCGATAGAGCGATCACACTGTTGACCGGAGAAGAGTTAAGATCCTCTTGTTCATTGAGATATTGCCCAGAGCTGGGGGAATACGGGACGACGTAATCGGCTTTGTCGATGTTGGCCCGCACAAAAAGACTCGTTGCGTCGGAGAAGCGATGATCCAGGCGGAACATGCCCGAGTCTTCGCGGCCCACTTGTATACCTTCCCCCACGAATTGGGAAATGTCCGGATTATTGGTAGGGTTCTGCCCTTGGGGATAGGCGTTGATCACAGGAGCAAGCCCTGGCGACTGAGCCACAACTTGCGCGGCAAAGGCAGCGCTGGGTACATAACCTATAAGCGTCTGACCCAAGTCTTGCCGGTAGCCTTCGTAGGCGGCAAAGAAGAAGGTCTTGTCATGCTGGATGGGGCCGGCAAAGGACCCTCCGAACTGATTCAGGTGGAAAGGCGGCTGGTGCGTCGGATTCAAGGCGTCTATCGGATCGGTGGCATCGAAAATGTCGTTGCGCAAGAAGTCGTAGGCGTCCCCGTGGAACTGGTTCGTGCCGGAAGGCGAGGCCATGTTCAACTGGGCCCCTGCTGTCGCGCCGGTCTGCGCTGTTGCCAGCATAGGATCAACGCGGATCTCGCTGATGGTATCGAGCGGAACTGCCGCACGCACAAAATAGAGCTGGGACTGATTAATAACGTACGTGGCATCGATACCGTCATAGGTATAATCGTTATCGTCCCGGCCTCTGCCGGCATAGCGTATCGAACGCTGGTTGCCGGCTCCTGGTCCGCCGGCGGCATCAACCGCGCCTGGAACCAAGGTGGTCAAGGTAGCCCAATTCTGCCCGTTTAGGGGTAGCTGATCAGCCTGTTTGCGTTCGATACCGGTGCCCCAGGTGTCGGCGGTCTGATCGAGCGATGGCGGGCTGGCCAAAACTTCCAACTCCTCATTGGCTCCCGCTACCTTCAGCATCGCATTCAGGGTTCGAGTTCGCCCCAGGCTCTGAACCACGCCCTCAAAACGCAGAGTTTCAAAGCCCTTCCGGACAAAGCTCACCGAATAGTTCCCGACTGGCAGTTCGGTAATTTCATAGGTTCCCTGGCCAGAAGAGACGGTCTCGCGCCGAAGTCCCGTAGCATCTTGTATGGCCACCACTTGCACCTCTGGAATCATGCGTCCGGTGGTATCGGTCACGGTCCCAGTGAGTCCCGTGCCGTCCAGTTGTGCCCAACCGGGGACACTACCGAGCATGCAAACGACACCGATCGCTAGGGGACGAAAGCAGCACATGAATCTCATCAGCGACCCCCTTTCTGTGCGGTGGCCAGCATGAATTAGTGCGTCAACCCCTGCTAGAAACCGCAAGAATAGAAGCACAGCCGAGCTTCCGCACTTGGTCTCGCGCCGCATAAGGTCTCCTGGTTACTTTGGCGTTTAAAATTACAACCACGGAACTTCTGTTCGCGAATCCAGGCAAAACCTGGCTCGGAGCGCGATCATTACAAAAATGACAGGATTCCGGGGCTACGCCCTTGTTGCTCTTGGGTAAATTCTTGACGAATGAACGTCCCCTGAGCGACTTGTAGTACTGGCTGAACGATTTCGTCCGTCCCTCCTCCGGCTGACCTCGAAGCATTCATATTCTGGTGATGCAGCATTAATAGCACGGGATTATTTACTTTCTCTGACTTGGACCGGCGGTCTCGTGTCTGTGCCGTCGGTTGGTTTGGGGATGGATAAGTGATTTATTCAGTTGATCTTGCTCCTCAAATTCGCTTTCGACTGCGTATAAGTTTTGCTGATTCGTTCTGCTAAAGGATTTAACTGGCGTGTCTTGAGCGAATGCTCGGCCGCGCGGTTGGGGAAATTCGGCATGAAAATTCTGATCGTCGAGGATGAGGCCAAGACAGCCAAGTTCCTGAAAAAGGGATTTGAAGAAGGGGGCTTTGTTGTCGACGTAGCGAGCGATGGCTTAGAAGGTTTTCACCTGGCTCGTGAAGTAGACTTCGACTTGATCATTTTGGATGTGATGCTTCCCATCCTGGATGGCTGGCAGGTTCTCAACCGCCTGCGCCAGGCGGATCGGCGCTCCCTCGTGCTCTTACTGACCGCGCGTGATGCCGTACACGAACGCGTACGAGGATTCGAACTGGGCGCCGATGACTATCTCGTGAAACCATTCGCCTTTTCCGAATTGTTGGCGCGAGTGCGATCGCTGTTGCGTCGGGGGCCGGCTCGTCAACCGGAAACCATTCGAATGGCCGACTTGGAAATTGATCTGTTGCGCCAACGTGCGACACGCGCTGGTCAACGACTGGATCTGACATCGAAGGAGTTCTCCTTGCTGACACTGCTCGCCAGACGCCCGGGTGAGGTGCTGTCCAGGACCCTGATCGCCGAAGCCGTTTGGGACATGAACTTCGATACCGACACCAATGTCGTGGATGTAAACGTGCGCCGACTACGCGTCAAGGTGGACGAACCTTTCCCGCTGAAATTAATTCATACCGTTCGGGGCGCTGGTTATGTTCTGGAATCGGAGCAGTAGCCTCTCTCCGGTCACACGCTTGTGGGGAACTTTGGCCTTCCGGTTAACGGCCGGATACGCGCTTGCGGGCTTGTTTCTGGTGTTCTTTGCCACGGTCAGCCTTTATCTAGTGCTCGTGAAGGAACTAGACAAAAGCACCGATTTGTTCCTCGCCGATAAGGTGCACGTGCTCAGCACCATGTTGCGGGAGAGACCCGACGACTGGGACGCTCTGCGGGAGGAAATTGAGCTGGAATCGGCGGCGCGGCGATACGAACAATTCTACATTCGCCTGCTGGATGAACGAAACACACCACTGCTGACGACGCCAGGCATGGCGGATCAATTGGACCTGGCGCAATTAGCCCTTCAAACCCAAAGCCGCACTGTTAGCAGCATTTGGATGAAGGGCAGAGACGGCCGAGTCTTTCGCGTAAGCAGTGCGTCGGCACCGGTCGGTTCCCCTGCAACTCAAGCTGACACCATTCAAGTTGCGATTGATATCTCGCAAAAAGAGGAGTTGCTGGCACGCTACCGGTTCTGGTTCTGCGTCATACTGCTGGGGACCTTTGCCGTTTTTCCGTTGATCGGATACCAGATTGCGCGGCACGGCATTCGTCCCGTAGAAGAAATGGCAACGACCGCGCGCCACATCAGTTCGACGAACCTGCGGGAACGCATTCTTCCGGAAGGTTATCCGTTCGAACTGGCATCCCTGGCCAGTACCTTCAATCAGATGCTGGACCGCCTGGAAGAGTCCTTCGAGCGCATTTCGAGATTCTCCGCGGACATTGCGCACGACTTGCGCACACCGGTGAATAACATACGCGGCGAAGCAGAGGTGGCCTTGGCCCGCGCGCGGACCGCCGGTGAATATCGCGAAGTGATCGAGTCCTTCCTCGAAGAAGCCGTGCGGCTGTCTGATCTTATCGGCGACCTCCTGTTTCTGGCGCGTTCGGAAAGCCCCTTGACCCATATACGCCGCGAGCCGGTGGATGTCGCTGAATTGCTGGGCGGCGTGCAGGAATACTACGAGGCCTCGGCTGCGGACGGCGGCGTATCCCTTAGCACTACTGTCGCCGACAAACCAGTCATTGCCGAACTCGACCGCACGCTCTTGCAACGGGCGGTGGGCAACCTGGTCTCGAATGCCTTGGCAAACACGCCACCCGGCGGAGCAGTCGTGATGGGAACACGCGCCGATCCTTCCACGATTTGCATTGAAGTCTCTGATACAGGCGTGGGTATTCCAGCGGAAGCGCTGCCGAAGGTTTTTGACCGATTCTTCCGTGTGGATTCGTCGCGTTCCCAAGGCTCGGGTGGCACCGGCTTGGGCCTGGCGATCGTTCAGAGCATTGTGCAGCTTCATGGCGGCAATGTTCAGATCTGGAGCCAACCAGGAGAAGGCACCCGGGTCACTCTCCATATGCCAGCCTCATGCGCCAGATGACAAAAATGTAATTCGCACGTCATCCTGGCGTTTGCACTCCACTACTAGACTCGCACACCGTAGGGAGCCCAGACCCCGATGATAAAAAATCCAAGGAGGAAAACCTAATATATGTTGCGAAAATTCCCTCGAAGTCATTCGAGGATCAACCTTCTGCGTCCGCTCGCGGGACTGCTGGTGGCGGGGCTGAGTTTTGCGGCGCTCGCCGCCGCTCAGTCCGTACCATTCCCGACTTACGAAAACGGCCCGAACCCGAACGGCCCATGGGTTGTCAGCAACGGCACAATCATCACCCCCACCGGCACCCAGGTCGACCTCGGCACCACGACCCGCGCCAAGGCCATCGCGCTCAACCCCACTGGCAATCACACCGCCGCTGTCCTTCAAATGGGGGCCCCACAGGCCGTCACGATCTTCAACACCCAGACCGGTGCTGTCCTTCAGACCTACAAACCGTTCGGCACTAAAAACGGCAGCTCCAACGGCATCGCCTACACGCCGGATGGCTCGCACCTGCTCTTCAGCCAGGACAACAGCTACGTAGCCATCGCCAGCGTCAGTCCGACGGGCATGCTCTCAGACTTTGCCCACGTCAGTGTTCCGATGGACGTGAACGCTGCCGGCTATCTGAGCAACGTCACCTGCTTCCCGAACAGCCCTGGGGGGACCACGGGCAGCATTAATATTCCCTGCGGCCTGACCGTCTCGGTTGTGTCAGATGGTACATCCACTTCCTATCCCCTCGGCATCGCGATCTCGCCGGATGGCAAGACCGCCTACGTCGTGCTCGACAACAACGACACTCTGACCAAGATCGACCTGACCCAGGCAACGCCGGTCGAGGGCCCAGAGATCCGCGTCGGTAACGTCCCCCACAGCGTTGTAATCTCGCCCGACGGCAAGACCGCATACGTCTCCAACGAAGCCGGACGGATTGCGACCGAAAAAGACTTCCAAGGATACTCCAACGGCACGCCGGTCGTGGCCCACTATCCGACTGGCTCTACAGCCACCGGCAACGTTTCCGTGGTCGATCTGGCCTCGTTTACGGTGACTGGCAGCATCGAGACCGGTCTGCACCCGACCGGGATGGCCTTCTGGGGCAAGAACCTGTTGGTCGCCAATGCCTATAGCGACAGCATTTCTGTGGTCGACACGACCATGAACCAAGAGGTGCGCAAGATCGACCTTGGGCTGCCGATCGGCGTACCCGGAGAAGGGTCGGCCTACGGGGCCGGACCGAACTCGATCGCCGTCGATCCCAAGCGAGATGTCGCCTACGTCGCGCTATACAACGCTAACGCGATCGCGGTAGTCGACCTCAACAGCTTCGGTTTGCCTGCCGTGCTGGGCCTGATCCCGGTCGCCTATGCGCCGAGTTCGGTTGTGCTGGACACGGTGGACAACGCGCTGCTCGTTGCCAACGACAAGGGCATCGGCACTAAGGGCATCCCTCCGCAAAATTCGCTTCAGACCAGCCACGGCGTCACCGACTACGGTACGCACCAGGACCTTGGCACCGTCAGCATCGTTCCCGTACCGAAATTCGAAGCGTTGTGGGGGATGACGAGGCAGGTCTTCCAGAACAACCACTGGGATCTGTTTGAAAATATCTGGTCGGCCGCAGGGGGCAACCGGTTTCACAAGCCGGTCGCAATCCCCGAGAAGATCGGCGATCCGTCGAAGATCAAGCACGTGTTCGTAATCATCCGTGAAAACCGCACCTACGATCAGATCCTGGGCGATGTGGCCGGCGGCAATGGCGACGCCTCCCTGGCAGTCTTCGGCGACGGAGCGGGTTTCGGCTTTGTAGGCGGTGTTACTCCCAACGCGCACGCGCTGGTCCAGCGCTTCCCGCTCTTCGACAACTTCTACGACCCGAGCCGCCAGTCGGCCGACGGCCACAACTGGATCACCCAGGCCGTGGCGCCCTACTCCGACGACATCCAGTCGCCCGACTGGCTCCGCGACTACCCCTCCAACGGCGGCGAAGCGCTTGCCTACCAAAAGAAGGGCCACCTGTGGGACCAGGCTGCAAAGGCTGGTGTCTCGTTCAAGAACTTCGGCGAGTACATCGAGTACAACACGTTCAACCCGCCGCAGGGTTGCACTGCGCCTCCTGGAGCTCCCTCGAACTCTTGCGAGCCGCTATGGATCGACTTCTACAACGACACACTAGCCTACGAGTCTGGCGCCGAGAAGCAGCTCTACAACTACAACACGGTCTCATCGCACTCTCCGCTCCCGAACCTGATCAACAACACGGTCCAGAACTACCCACAGTTCGATCTGGGCATCCCCGACCAGTTCCGCTTCGATATCTGGAATCAGGATTTCCAGAACGACGTCAAGAACGGTACGGTGCCCCAGTTGGAATTCATGTGGATCAGCTCCGACCACACCGGTGGCCCGCCGACCGCGCAAGCCATGCAGGCCGACAACGACCTGGCCCTTGGCCGCTTTGTCGACGCTATCAGCCACAGCTCGATCTGGTCCTCTTCGGCAATCTTCATTGAGGAAGACGATGCACAGGACGGCGTCGACCACGTCGACGGTCACCGCAGCCCGGGCTACGTCATCAGCCCGTATGTCAGCCAGAAGGTGAACCCCGATGGTACCGGGGCTGGCGTAACCGAAGACAGCATCTTCTACACGCAGGTCAACATGACCCGCACGATCGAGCAGGTTCTTGGACTGACGCCCATGAACCAGTTCGATCTGGTGGCCTCGCCGATGAGGGAAATCTTCATCGACAATCCGCCCGCGGACAACTTCCTGCCCTGGACGCACGTGCCGAACGAGGTTCCGCTGAATCAGAACGTTACCCAGACTCCAACTCAGCCCATCCCGGCTGTGAGCGCTGCGGTTAAGGCTCAGCCCACCGGAACCGAGAGCCCTGCGGTGAAGGCTTTAAGGGCTGGTTGGATGAAGAAAAAGGCCGAGATCTTCGCCGGAAAACAGCACATTCCCGACTCCGAAGATCCGGACACCGTCAACCACCTGAACTGGTACGAAGCCACCGGGTTTACACGGCCCTACCCTGGCGAGAAAAAGGTTCGCCCGCCGAGCGATTTCAATCGCCCGGCATCCACCGCTGACATGGACGACGACGACGACGACGGCATTTAATATTCGTCCCAACCACAACGGCCCTCTCCCCCATGACCCCCGGGAGAGGGCTTTTGTGTGTGCCGAGCATCTATTTGACTAATTTTGCGCTTTGTCACCTTGTCGTAGTTTTTTTTATTGTATTCAACCGTTGTGATTTCACTGGCAACTCTCGCCAGCACTTATTTGGCCGGCTTGGCTAACACGACATGAGTGGCCTTTGGCGTTGCCACATGTTCTGCGCATTTGTACGCTCGATACAAGTTGCCGGTCAATGAGGACTCAATCGGGCACGCTTTAGATCCTTCACTTCTTGGGAGAGGCAAACTTAGGCAAACTTGACACAAACTCTCCCAAAAAAGTTCTACGATGGTCTCTCCGGGCGCGCCACTTCTTCTGTTTTAGTTTTCCTCCCAAAGCGAATCGAAGTACACTCCGCAAGCCGAATAGGAATGGCAGGTTAGGCGAAACAGAATATGAATCAAATAGACTTACGGGCCACGCCGCACCGCCGCTGGAATCCGCTACTGCGAGAATGGGTTTTGGTTTCGCCGCATCGGACGCAACGGCCATGGCTCGGGAAAGTCGACAGAACTGCGCCGCCGACGGCTGTTAAGTACGACCCGGAGTGCTATCTGTGTCCAGGAAATGTGCGCGCGGAGGGATTGCGGAATCCTGTGTACACCGAGACGTTTGTCTTCGAAAACGACTACCCCGCGATGCTGCCGAATGTCGCGCTGAACGAGTTGGACGAGGAGGGCTTGATCGTCGCGCGCGTGGAACGGGGGATTTGCCGCGTGGTGTGTTTTTCACCGCGTCACGATTTGACGATACCGCGCATGCAGCAGGAGGAAGTGCGGCGGGTGGTTGAGGTCTGGACGCAGCAATACCAGGAACTGGGCGACGTGCCCTGGGTGAAGCACGTGCAAATTTTCGAGAATCGCGGCGCGTTGATGGGCGCGAGCAACCCACATCCGCACTGCCAAATTTGGGCGAATGGAGAAGTGCCGAACATCCCTGTGCGAGAGCAGGCGGCGATGCGTCTGTTTTTGGCAGGCAATGGGAAATGCATGCTATGTGAGTGCTTGCGGCTGGAAATCGAGGATGGCGAGCGGATCGTTTGCGAGAACGAGGGATTTGTGGCGCTCGTGCCGTACTGGGCCGTGTGGCCATTTGAAACGATGATTTTGAGCCGCAGGCACGCGGCGAGCCTCGCGGAGTTGGACGCCGAGGAGCAGGCAGCTCTCGCGGACATTCTTCGAAGACTGACGATTCGTTACGACAATCTTTTCGAGACGGCCTTTCCCTATTCGATGGGCTTTCATCAGGAGCCTACGGACGGCGAAAATCATCCGGAGTTCCACTTTCACGCGCACTATTTTCCACCGCTATTGCGTTCTGCCACGGTGCAGAAGTTTATGGTGGGGTATGAGCTGCTTGCCGGCCCACAACGTGACATCACTGCGGAAGGCGCAGCCGCGAGGCTGAGAAACCTCTCGGAAAGGCACTATCTTGATGGCCACTGAGCAGGCCTAAGCGCGGCAAAACCGCGGGTGAACAACGAAAAATAGCGAAACGATTTGAAGGCGGTTCCTGATGGACTTGCACCTCAAAGACAAAGTTGTCCTGATCACTGGCGGGGCCAAGGGCATCGGCGAGGCCATCACGCGAGGCTGCGCCGGCGAGGGGGCGATACCTGTATTCGTGGACAAGGACCGAGAGGCAGGAAAGCGGCTGCAGACGGAACTGGTGACCGCGGGCGCAACTTGCATCTTTATCGGTGCGGATGTCCTGCCAGCGGAGAACTGCCGCGAGGCCGTCGAGCAAACGCTTAAGGAGCATGGTCGACTGGACGTTCTCGTGAACAACGTCGGGGCGAACGACAATGTTGGGCTCGAGAACGGCAGCCCCGAGAAATTTATGAGTTCTCTGCGGCTGAATCTTTTTCATTACTACAACATGGCGCACTTCGCTTTGCCGGCACTGAAGAAATCGCAGGGGTGCATTCTGAATATTGCTTCGAAGGTCGCTCTAACAGGACAGGGCGGCACTTCGGGATATGCCTCGGCGAAAGGTGCGGTTCTTTCTCTGACGCGGGACTGGGCTGCGGAGCTGCTGCCATCTGGCATTCGCGTGAACGCCCTGGTTCCGGCCGAAGTGAGTACGCCGCTTTACAAACAGTGGGTCAGCACGTTTCCAAATCCCGAGGAGAAGCTCGCGCACATCGTTTCGAAAATACCGCTAGGCAGGCGAATGACGCAGCCCGCTGAGATCGCCGCGATGGTGCTGTTTCTCATTTCGCCTCAAGCGTCGCACATCACCGGGCAGCATGTGTTCGTTGACGGCGGGTATACTCATCTCGATCGCGCTTTGACTTAATTTGCATGAAGGGGAAGGGCGGAATACGAGCACAGCCGGCGGAAAATCTACGGCCATCGTCGAGGCAAAATGAATAGACGATATTGTCTAACCCTGGATTTGAAGAACGATCCCAAGCTCGTCGCGGAGTATAGGCGTTATCACGAGAAAATCTGGCCGGAAATCACGAATAGCATCAAAAGTGCAGGGATTGAAGATATGGAGATCTATCTGCTCGGCACGCGCATGTTCATGGTGATGGAAGTGAACGAGCGGTTTTCCTTCGATGCGAAAGCGAAAGCGGATCGTGAGAATCCCAAGGTACGCGAGTGGGAAGAGTTGATGTGGAGATTTCAAGAGCCGCTTGCGGAAGCCAAGCCCGGAGAAAAGTGGCTGCCGATGGAGAGAATATTCAAGCTTGAAAAGCAATCGTGAAGAGCCGATGATGCGTCGGGTTGATTGTGAACTTCGACCTGCGAACGGAAGTGCGTTTCCGAGGAGGCTGATGAAATGGGACCAAATCGTATTCCGCGGCGCGATTGGCTGTTAGGCACGAGCGCGTCGCTTTTAGCGCTCGGCGCTGCTTCTACTGCGGCAGCTGCGCTTGGGCAGCCTGGGACGCCATCCTTACGGCCGCAAGGTGCTTCTGACGCGGAGGATGCCGATCGCGTTCGCCGAATGAAGTGGTGGCACGAAGCGCGATTTGGCATGTTCATTCACTGGGGCCTCTATAGCGTGCTTGGCCGGCACGAATGGGTGATGGAGGAAGAAGGCATTCCCGTGAGCGAGTACGAACTGCTGGCGAAGCGCTTTCAGCCACAGCCTAACGCCGCTCGCGCCTGGGCCAAGCTAGCCAAAGCCGCTGGTCAGAAATACATGGTGATGACCACCAAGCATCACGAGGGTTTCTGCAATTTCGATACGAAGCTGACCAACTACTGCGCGCCGAAGCAAGGGCCGGGGCGCGATCTCGTGCGGGAGTACGTGGAAGCGGCGCGAGCCGAGGGGATGCACGTGGGCTTCTACTATTCACTGATGGACTGGCATCATCCGGACGGCGCGCGCTGCGCCACGGACCCGGAAGCGCGCAAACGCTTCGTGGAATATACACACGGCCTCATCCGCGAACTGATGACCAACTACGGGAAAATCGATGTGCTTTGGTACGACGTGGATTGGCCGCTCGATGCCGCGCAATGGGAGTCCGAGCGCATGAACAAGATGGTCTTCGGGCTGCAGCCAGACATCATTGTGGACAATCGCAACGGGCTGCCAGGTGATTTCTCAACGCCGGAACAGGAGATTGTCGCGGAGAAGGGAAGCCGGTCGTGGGAAAGCTGCATGACGCTGAATGATAGCTGGGGCTACCAACGGGCCGATGACAATTGGAAGAGCCCGAAAACCGTCATTCGGAATCTTATTTCTTGTTCGCGGGACGGCGGGAACTATCTCTTGAACATCGGTCCTAAACCGGATGGATCGATTCCCGAGGAGTCCGTTCGCGTGCTGAGGGAAGTGGGGCAGTGGATGTCGCGCAACGGGGATTCCATCCACACCTTGGATCGTTGCCAGGTGCACGCCTCGGAGTTTGCTGGTTTTACGCGGCAGGGCAACACGCTTTATATGCATGTTCATTTTTGGCCGGGAGACACCGTGGCGCTGGCCGGTTTGATGACAAAGGTAAAATCGGCGCGGCTTTTTGCTTCAGGCAACGAAGTTAAATTCGAACAGGACCGCTTTCGCGTCCGATTTACGGGCCTGCCGGGCGATGCGCCCGATCATCCGCTCACTACGCTCGCGATTGAGTGCGAATCAGAACCAATCCAGAACACCAGATTCGTTCGAACGGATCGACCGCGCAACGGCGTTGGCGTCTGACCACTCCCGTTGCCTTGTAAACGAACAGCCAGCAAGCAGCGGCGCGCTATTCCGAGACGCGCAGCAGCACCACGCCATGCGACGGCACACGAACTCTGTAGTTGTTCGGAAGCGTGCCGAGATCCTTGGCGGCCCAAATGTCGCGTCCTTTGACGCCGCCCTTAAATCCAAATTCACGAAAACTGAACTCGATGTCTTGCGGCCAGTCGAAGCGGTTGAAAATGCCGATGGCTTTTGAACCATCCGCCAGCAGGCGCGCCCAAATTTCTTGCGTGCCCTCGGCCCAAACACGGTCCGCTTGTTGGCCAAGAGGGTCCTGATCTATCGCAATCACCTCGCGGTTCGTCAGCAACGCAATCGTCTCGGGTCTCATCGTGCTCAAGTCGTTGCCCGCAAGAAGCGGTGCGGCAAGCAAGGCCCAAAGACTCATGTGCGTGCGATATTCTTCGAGATTCATTCCGCCGTTTCCGACTTCCAGCATATCCGGGTCGTTCCAGTGTCCCGGTCCAGCGTATTTGGCGAGGCCCGCTTGGCCAAACCCAATCTGCGTCATGCTCGAATATTTGTCGGAGATGTCTCCGGTCGTCCGCCAAGAGTTTCCGCCCACGAGGGTTCCCCAATGCCAGACGGCGTCGGCGCCATACTGGCAAAGGCTGTAGACCATCGGCCGGCCTGTTTGCTGAAGAGCGATGTGCATTTTCGCGTAAGCATCGAGCATCAATTTGTGCGCAGCCTCCGGCGAACCAGCCGCTTCCATTATTTTGCCGAAGCTACAGAGATCGTACTTTAGATAATCAATGCCCCATGCCGCGTAGGTTTGCGCGTCCTGCTTTTCGTGGCCGTAGCTGCCAGCGAACCCGGCGCACGTTTTCGGGCCAGGCGAGGAATAGATCCCAAGTTTCAGGCCTTTCGCGTGCACATAGTCGGCCAGGGCCTTCATATCGGGGAAGCGGCTGTTGGCCTGAATCACGCCTTGTGCGTCGCGTTCCGCCTGCCAGGTATCGTCGATGTTTATGTAGACGTACCCCGCGTCGCGCATTCCGCTCGAAACCATCGCGTTGGCTTGCGCCCGCACGGTGGCGTCATCGATTTTTCCTGCAAAATGGTTCCAGCTGTTCCAACCCATAGGCGGCGTGGTGGCGACAGCCAAATTCTGCGCCGCGTCCTTCGGGGCCACTCAGAGCAGCAGCAGGCCAATCCCCACGCCAAGCTGGCGTACGAACGAACTCTTGTGCCTGAGATCGGATCGCATAAACACTCTCTCTTCTTGAAGCGCGATGAGAGGATGTGGCTTTTTGCGACGACTCATTCGTGATCTCCCCTTTGCGCACGCTATTCTATACAAATTTCCGGCTAACAAGTGGTCGGTTCGACAGTACGGACTGTTGCCGAAGAGGCACCCGACTCTCCTTCAACGCGCCCAGCGAACGCCAGCCTATTCGCGGCAAGGGACCGTTTCCAGCTTGGTTCGTGGCTAGATAGGGGGTGTACGTATATCTACGAGATTGACGGTTTAAGTGCTCAGAGGTACTACTACCTCGCCCCTAGCCTAAGGAGGCTGACCCTATGGAACACTTCTTAATTTGCAACAATTCTGAATGTCACTTTGTTCTTGACCGTCGCATCAACGGCAGATCATTGGATGGCGCGCAGCTCATCTTGAAAAAGTGCCCGGCGTGCGGCGGCGATTGGTCGTCCACCTGCCCGTCTTGCGCGCAAGCCCTGGTCGTGAAACTGGTGGCTGGGCTTCCTCAAACCGGCTGCTGTGATCGCAAGCTGGCTGCTAGTGTCAGGGCCGCATAGTTTCCACGGGCCAAATCGTCGAAGCCCGTCCGAAGTTGGGAAGACGTCTGGCGGGCCGGGCGAGCCGAAAGTACTTGTAGAACGCAATTCTTAAGACGCCGGTTGCCACAAGCACACTAGTAAGGCGGCGTTCCGGCCACGCTCGACCAATCTCGTGAATTTTCGAGGAAATCCGGCCCGACAGTAAGCGGTTGATGCAGAAGAGAAGGATACTATCCGTGGCTAACGCGGAGACTTCGGCGGAGCGTTGCGCGAAAAATAGCTATCCAATCGCGGGCCGAAATCGGACTTCCCGTCTAAAAACGTTCTTACTCGCAGCAAAAAAAAACCAAGCCCTGATGATTCAGTTGCCCTTGCGGTTCGCAGCCCCCCAGAACCGCCACTACCGAGACGCCGCGTACATCCGCAAGCGATAAATCTTTACCTTATGTGGGTCCATTGTCAGCTGACGGCCTTGGTTGCTCTGGTCCCCATTCAGGCGCGCCGCCACTTTCCATTCGGAGCCGATCCTTGACACTTCCTCGATGCTTGAGATCCCTGCGATCTGCCCGTCTGTGTCAGAATCACGCGTTATCTTCACAGTCAGACCAGCGCCGACGATCAGAAACTCATTCGGTGCGAATTGCAGCAGAAGCATACCTCCGTCGTTGGCCAGCAGCGCATTTGTTGACCACGCCCGCGAGAGGCTTCCCTGAAACGAGTAACCGCCCATCACAACACTTTGGCTGGCTCGTGGACTGTTCGCATGGAGAGCCATTCCGCGCGTTCGGTCCGCGGCCTGCGCGTCAGTCAGTGTTGGCCCCAGGCTTTCGATCGCCGCGTACACCTGCATAATCCCGGGTTCCGGCTCGTCGGCGCTGTTGGACGCTTTCAGACTTTCGATTCCGAACGGACAAAATCCGAACGCCCTCGCGGCACCATACGCATAGAGGGCGTTGTAAGGCGATGTTTCCAATCTCGCTTCGGGAATGAAGATCGGATTTCCTGGGATCTGATAACTCCTGACCCAATATTCGAATTCCGGCCAATAGATATCCGGCGAGTAAAAGTCGATATGCGTCGCAACCGCTCGATAGACGTCAAGATAGTAGGGGTGTGGCCCGCCGCTAGGGTACTCCCCGGCGCGCTCGAGAAAGGAAGGAAGTTGCGCGTTCATGTAGACAGGCAACGGGTATTCTTTCTTGCCTGCTTCCGATACGGAATCTACGTAAGCGGCGTACCTCCAGGCCATAAACACTTCGTCCGCCGTCTCGCCGAAGACCTCGCGCCACGTTTTGCCTTGAGGGTTGAAGTGCGCCGCGAGTTCACGAGATATCTCTGTTCGGTTCGCCACCAATTTCTGCACCAATTCCCGCGGGACGGGCCCCGCAAATTGCCGATTCGCTTCCGGGGAGCGGTCCCTTCCCGATCCTAATACTCCAACTTCATTCTCCACCTGCACCATCAGGACGGTCTGCTGCTCGCCATCTTTGACTCGCACATGTTTCAAAAGCGCAGCAAACGCGAGGCTGTCGCATTTCGCGCTATCCGCTCCGAATGTCGAGAGGATTTCCAGGGGCGCGCCGTCGACTCCCATGGCTCTTGAAAATCGCTTCGTATCCGACTTGACCCAATCTGGAGCGTATTCCGAGAACGCGTTTTTCCAGCTTCCAAACCACAACAGCACTAGATGAAGATTCTGTTGCCGCGCTACGTCGATCCAGTGGTCCAGAATACTGAAATCGAATATGCCTTCGCGCGGTTCCACCTGTTCCCATGCAACGGGCATGAGCACGGTGTTCACGTGCAGCCGTGCTATATCGGGGAGGGTTGCATCTGCCTCGGCAGAGGTACCGGCCGAAGAATTGCCCAGCTCACCTCCCAGAATGAGAAATGGCTTGCCCTGAAGCAGAAGCTGTCCACTAGCCCTATCGATTCGAACTCTCGCACCGCTTTCGGACTGGCCGTAAGCTGAAGTGAAGACGAACGCGCACATCAACGAAATGGCAAGAAAACGTTGCAATCTCAAGTTCCTCTTCAATGCTCCCCTAGCATCAATCATGGCCAACCATTCCCGAATCCTTGTCCGCCCCGTGTGTTTCGCCGTTTCAAAATCGCGACGGAATTCCTAGGCAGGCGTCACGACGGTGTGTGGCTGATGAACTTATCGACCCACTCGATGAACCACTTCATGTTGGGTGCGTCGGTGTGGCCACCATCGTGTTGGCGCCAGGCGAGCTGCCCGTCGAGCAGTCCTCGATTTACAGGCGGCATCTTCGCCGTGCGGTAGTCCTGGTCAGCTCCGATTCCTTTTGCGCCCAACAGCGTAAACACGCGGCTGGCGTCCGCAGTCGCCATGAAGCTGCCTTGATGGTCGAGCCATTTGGCATCGCCCTTTTCGGGTATTCCGTAGCTGATAAACGTAAGTCTCGGCGCGCACAACGCGATCAGCTCATTTGAATCAACAGGAATATCGCCCGGGTTCATGCTGCCGAACGTCGCCTCGGACGCGCCGTATTTCATGAAATTGCCGGCCATCCAGTAGTATTCGCCGCCCGTAAGGTTCTCCACTGCTTCGCCCCAGTTGCGCCGCAACAGGGTTGCCCCTCCTTTCCCCGATGATCCCACCAACACCATAGCGAATCGCTCATCAAAGGCCATCGTGACAAGCGCGGCTTTGCCGTAGCGCGATACCCCGTCGATTCCGACGTGTTTAGAATCGACCGCCTGGTCCGTCTCCAAATAATCGAGCCCCCGGCCTGCTCCCCACGCCCACGCGCGTAGCGCGCCCCAGTCTTCCGGTTTACGCGGCTGTCCTTTGTTCACCAGGCCGATGATTCCCTTCGTGATTCCCGCGCCATCGTCGGCTTGTATGCTTGCCGGATCGAGCAGCACGAAGCCCCAGCCGGCGGCAGCTAACTGCCACGTGTTTGGTAGATCGCCATCTTCGTTCAACTGTGGAAACTGGAACGGCGTCTCCTTCACCGGGTCCCAGGCCGGGTGCTTCGCGAACACCTCCTTGAGAGAAGGATCCTGCTGGGTCATCAGCGCCTTCCACGCATTGTTGATGCGCTCCATCTCCTCGCCGCGAGGCTCGTTTGGATTTGGAAAACCCGCGCGTCCAAACATAATGAGCACTGGTACCGGCCCCTTGGCGTTCGCGGGCGTCACGAGAGTCATGTGAATCTTCACGCTGATGGCCGGATACTCTGAGTTGTCAACCTCTCCAATCAGATCTTTGGCGATCACAGGCGTGAAGCCGATCGATTCGTGATCCACGGTTTTCACGGTCCACGATACCTTCGGCACACTTTGGGGGACGCGACCATACACATACTTCGAAAACGTCTCGACTAATTCGGGGCGCCTCAACTTCCACCACATCTCTGCCGTGGTCACCTTCTGGCCGTTGTTCAGCACGAGTGGATCGGGAATATTTGGAAATGGATCGGCCTTTGACTCATCGTAGTTTGCATGGTTGGGTGCCTTCTCGTTTCCGCTGTAGCCCGGTCGAAGGGCCTTGATCCCGAGTTGATCCATCATGTTCTGCCGATCCTGGTCCGAAGAGAAGGTAACCGGTGGAGGCGTTGCGGAAGTTTGCGCGATGGCCGATGACGGAATGCTTAAAATTGCTGTCAGGCAGGTGTATGCAAGTAAAGATTTAGGCGAGAAAGGCACGCGAACACTCCAGAGTGATATGATTTGCGGCGTTTTCGAAAAGCAGTCTACTTCGGGCACCCATGCTAAACCTTTCGTTATGAAACGTGCACGCAGTTTCTTCGTCGCAATTGGATTCTTGATTTGTTTGGGGTTTGTGCTGCCGAAGCTCCCGTTGGCGGCCTCGTCCGCTCAGCAAATCTGGGTGGCGACCTGGGGCTCTTCCCAGCAGATCCCAGAGACTCAGAATGAATTGCCGATCGACGACTTACGTGATGTGACGCTGCGTCAAATCTTTCACCTTTCGACGGGTGGCTCCGGCTTGCGTGTTCATATGTCGAACGCGTTTGGAACCGAGGCGTTGCACTTTACCTCCGTCCACATAGCGCGCCCACTCTCGACATCCTCGCCCGAGATCGACCCCTCCAGTGATCGGCAGTTGACCTTTGCGGGCCAAGCCGGCGTAGTAGTTCCACCGGGTGCAGACTTCGTCTCTGATCTGGTCGACTTGAAAGTGGGTCCGCTTTCCGATCTTACCGTCACTTTTCATCTCGACACTCCGCCGGCTCGCCAGACCGGTCACCCGGGATCGCGGGCGACCAGTTACTACGTGCACGGCGACGCGGTCGGCGCAGCAACTCTGATCGAGCCCAAGCGCGTTGATCACTGGTTCCAGATTTCAGAGATCGATGTGCAGGTTCCACCGGAAGCGGGTGCGGTGGTCGTGCTTGGTGACTCCACGACCGACGGACACGGAGCCACAACGAACGGCAACGACCGCTGGACGGATGTGCTTGCGGCGAGACTGCAAGGCTCGCCGCAGACAAGAAATGTCGGCGTTTCCAATCAGGGCATCGGCGGAAACCACTTGTTGACCGACGGGCTTGGCCCTAACGCGTTGTCACGTTTCGACCGCGACGTGTTGGCGCCGGCCGGCGTCCGGTGGCTCATTGTTTTTGAAGGTGTGAACGATCTCGGCGGGCTGGCGAGAAATGGCGAAGTGCCGCCAGCCGAACATGCGGCGCTCGTCGAACGCATTCTCTCGGCATACCGGCAGCTTGTCGAACGAGCGCACGCGCACGGCCTCCAAGTGTTCGGCGCCACGATAACACCTTACGTAGGCTCAAATTATTACCATCCCGGCCCGTTGAGCGAAGCCGATCGTCAAGCCGTGAATCAATGGATTCGCGTTGCCGGCCATTTCAACGGTGTATTCGATTTCGACGCAGTGGTTCGCGATCCGAATCATCCCGACCAACTGTTGCACGACTTCGACTGCGGAGATCACCTGCACCCTTCGCCAGCCGGCTACAAAGCCATGGGTGAATCCATTCCCCTCACAGCATTCTCCCGCTAGCTCGTCAGGTCCTTGCCGCCGCACTGGCCTTCAAGACAGGCCGTGACTAGGTTCGGCAGTTTGTGCCTCCAGAGGCGCCTCGCATTGATTGCTCAGTGGATTCTGTTGACCTTGAACCCTCAATTCCAGGTCGGTGAACTTTGGGATGGACAAGCAAACGCTCCCAGCGGATCCAGCGAGACAAATACGTACCCAGCCAGCGAACCTTGATAGACCCAAACTGAAAAGCCGCTTGAAGATGAGGCGACAATCGCACCTGCTCCGTTGCAACTGACGGAGGTGGGAGCCGCACTGCTGTAGGCAGCGGCCGCCTCTTGCGCCATTTTGAGATTGTAAGTTGAGGCATTTCCGGGCGTACCCAGCGGATCGGAACAGTCATTATAGGACTGGCCAGCGCCATTCGAGTGCAATAGCGTGCATGAGCAGGTTCCGTTGCTGCATGTTTGCCCTGGCTGGCACACATTCCCACAAGCACCACAATTCTTGGAATCGGTCTGCAGATTTGCACACGCGTTGTTGCAAATCGATTGGCCTTGCGGGCATGAACCTCCTGTCGGCGCGGAACATTGACACACGCCAGCAGTGCAAGAAGGAGTGGAAGTAGATCCGGGAATTTGCCCTGGTGGACAGGTGCAAGCGTTTGCACAGACTCCGCAGTTTGCTATGTCCGTCTGGAGATTGACGCAAGCACCGCTGCAACTAGTTTGTCCGGAACTGCATGCGCCGCCAGAACCGCATGTGCCACCGCTGCACGTTTGACCGGCGGCACACGCGACACCGCAGGCGCCACAGTTATTGGAATCGGATTGCGTCTCCTCACAAATTCCATTGCAGGCCAGGCCTGATTGTGCGCAAACCTGGGTGTCTCCGCTTTGCTGGCCTCGATACTCGACGAGCACATTTCCATCCGCGGGATTCGTTTGCGAACAATTTGCCGGCGTTTGCACCAGCACTTGGAGACCTACTCCTGCCTGTGTCGGCAAAGACATCGCCCCGGTATCGTCTGTAGATTGGCCGCCGAGGATTCGTACGTCTTGACCCATTGCTCCATTGCTGACCCTCAGCACACTGGGCTGGCAGTTCGAGTCCGGACCAGTCTTAAACGCAGCGGATATGCGTGTAACGGTGATTGCAGAATCAGGGGAGAATACAGCAGCGGTGTAAGCTGTCTTCATCGGGCCAGGCAAAAAAGCTGGAAATAGGGAGCTTGCCGAACTGGGCCCTGTCGCACCCGCTGGCCCCTGAGGACCTGTAGCACCAGTCGGGCCGATCGGTCCCGGAATGCCAGGGACACCCTGGGCTCCTTGCGTGCCGGGAGGTCCTTGTAACCCTTGCGGACCGGTTGAACCAGTCGGACCGGATGGCCCTGGAACGCCGGGAGCGCCTTGCGGCCCCTCTAAACCTGCAGGTCCCTCGGGTCCTTGAGGTCCGACTGGACCTGCCGGGCCGTCATCCACCAGCACGATTTCTAGACTCGGTTGGTGGCTAGTTATGATGTTCTCCTTGCTGTCGAACACCACGTAACTCGAACTCGTGGCGGCCACTAGCGCGATGCCATCGTTCAGAAAACCTCCGTTCGCGGAACCGTTCAGCCAGTCTTTTACCAGCGGCGTAACATCCACGACTAGATACGAATCGGCATTGCCCACGGGGATGCCCGTAGCAAAAGGAGTCGAAGATATCATCGGTGGCGAGGAGGTAGTGAGAGTGGATTCGGTCCAGGCACTGTTGATCGGATAAATATCAATCGTACCGCTCGGATTTGTTCCTAAGCTGAGATAGAGCTTCAGCGTCGCTTTGGCTACATTTGCCGCCGCGACCGTCGGCGGGAGCGATGACGGAAGCTGAAATTTAATGTAGCTCGTGGTTGCTCCCACATGGAGAGAGCCAACCTCAGCGCTGGAGCCGGCCACGATCAGGGAGATCCCCTGACCGTTTAGATTGAGCAACTGAGTTGCCGCATTGCTAGAGAGAAATGCATCGTCCGTCACCGTTCCCGATTGCGCGCTGGCAATCGATGGAAATAAGAGAAGCGCTGCAGCTCCGAACGCAAGGCTAATCCACCCGCGGTTACGATTTATGTGGCGCATTTGATCCTCCCTAAATTTCGAAACGCAGGTGTTGGCCGACAAATTTTTGGCCCACAGGACAGTCAACATGGGGTACAAAGAGAAAACGCGGCCCGTTTCGATGATACGGATGTTTGAAACTAGTTTTTCATGGCAACTTCGGTTTTCAGCAAGCCGTCAATCACTGCCTGGAATGTCGCGAACGATTGTGCGCCCACGATGCGCACACCGTTCAGTTTGTCCTTCGCGCTTTTCGCTAGCACAAACGTAGGTGTGCCGCTGATTTGCAGCGTGGCCGCTTCGCCAGCGTCTTTCTGTACGTCGGCTTTGTACTTGTCGGAATCCAGGCACGCGCGAAAGCCTTTTTCATCGAGCGAGAGGGATTCGGCGGCCTTCTTGATGACCTCGTCATTCGGGGGAGCGGCATTTGCGTAGAGCGCGTCACGCAGCTCCCAGTATTTATTTTGCTCGCCGGCACAGCGCGCCGCTTCCGCCGCCTTCAATGCTAATGGATGAAATTCCAGCGGCAGATCGCGGCTGACGAAGCGCACCTTTCCCGTATCGATGTAGTTTTTCTTTAGTTCGGCATACGCGGCGGTGTGAAACTGCTTGCAGAACGGGCACTGGTAATCGGCAAACTCAACCAGCGTCACCGGAGCATCGGCGCGCCCAATCGCATACCAGCCATCGCCAACATTCATCTGCACTTTTTCGGACGGCGCCGGTGCGGCCGCAGGCTTCGGAGCCACTGCCAGCGCCAGTTGTGCTTGCTGCTTCTCCAGCAGCTGGCGGATTTGCTTGAGCTCGCCAACAATTGCATCCGCCTGCTCTTTCGTAACAGCTTCAGACGATTTCGACGCTAGCTCGTGTTCCGCTGTCAAGCATTTCGCTGCATCCGCAACCGCTTCCCGTTTCGGCGGCTCTTGCGCCGCAGCGACTGCCGTACATCCAACGACCGCAAGGCTCATCAGAACTACGCGCTTCACGTTTCTCATTGTCATCGCCTCCAACAAAAAGTTAAGCAATCTAGTTGCCTTGGTTGCCAGGGAGATCCCACGCATCTTTCGTATTAGAGCAAGCGCCGTTGCCGCATGAGGAGCCAGTCCCACAAACAGCGCCACAGGCGCCGCAGTTGTTGTTGTCCGTCTGTAGATTGGTGCAGGAGTTGCCGCAGGCGGAAAACCCGTTGTTGCAAGTGAAGCCACAAGTGTTGAGAGAGTTGCAGACGGCAACGGAATTGGCAGGAGGCGCGGCACAATCCGATGCAGAGAGACACCCTCCTCCAAAGCAGCTGCCATTGAGGCAGGACTGGGAATAACCGCAAACGGCGCCGCAGGAGCCGCAGTTATTGCTGTCCGTCTGCAGGTTGACGCAAGCGCCGCTGCAAGCGGTCGCGGGGGAACTGCAATTCGGGCCGCCGGAGCAAGCGCTGTTCGAACAGGTCTGACCTGTGCCGCACACGTTGCCGCAAGAGCCGCAGTTGTAGGGATTCGTGCTGAGCGCTTCGCAGATTCCACCGCAGCTCGATCCGACTCCGCAGGCTTGCTGGTCACCGGACTCTTGCATTTTGTATTCGATCTGAACGTTGGCGTCGGCTGGCGGTGTTGCGCCGGCACAACTCGCGGGCGTCCGCAACTGGACGCTGACCACATATCCCCCTCCGTAGAGCAGGCCGAGGGGACCGCTATCGCCAGTTGGTTGGCCGCCCAAGACCATGTCTTGTCCGTTCGTGGAGTTGTTCGAGATGCGAACCACAGACGGCGAGCAAGTGGAATCGCCGATTGTCTTTAGGGAAGTCGTAATTCTGGTGATAGTGATCGGTAGGTCCGGAACAAACTGCGTTGCAGAGTACTGAGGTCCTGTTAATGGACCTGGCAAAAATGTGGAGAAGGCCATACGGGCGCCCGATGAGGTGCCGCTCGTTCCCGGAGTGCCCTGTGCTCCTTGTGGAATCGAAAAATTCAGAATCGCGGCGTTAGCGGTGCCACTGTTCGTGACAGAGGCAGGTGAGCCGGCAGGTCCAGTTGCCGTCGATCCGATTTGGATAGTCCCAGCAGTTCCTGGCAAGCCAATCGGGCCAATTCCCCCTGTCAGACCCTGGGGACCAGCCGGCCCTGCTATGCCGGAAGCGCCCTGCGGTCCCTGTGGACCTGCTGGTCCTTGCAGTCCCTGTGTACCCGCAGGTCCCTGCGGTCCTTGAGGTCCTTCAGGTCCGACTGGACCGGTCGGGCCGCTGTCTACGAGCACTATTTCCAGTCGCGGCTCGTGACTGGTGATGATGCTTTCCTTGCTGTCGAACACCACATAGCTGCTGCTGGTGGCAGCCACCAAGGCGATGCCATCATTGGCAAAGCCACCGTTCGCCGTACCATTCAGCCAGTCCTGCACCAGCGGCGTAACATCCACGACCAAATACGAATCGGCATTGCCGACGGGGATGCCCGTAGCAAAGGGAGTCGGAGATATCGTCGGTGGCGAGGAGGGCGTGAGCGTCGATTCAGTCCAGGCGCTGTTGATCGGGTAAATATCGATCGTGCCGCTCGGATTTGTGGCCAGGCTGAGGTAGAGCTTTAGTGTGGCCTTGGCCACGTTAGCCGCCGTGTCCGTCGGCGGCAGGGAAGACGGAAGTTGAAACTTTATGTACGTCGTGGTAGCTCCCACGTGCAGAGAACCAACCGCAGCGCCGGAACCGGCCACAATTAGGGAAATCCCTTGACCGTTTAGATTGAGCAACTGCGTCGTGGCATTGCTGGACAGAAACGCATCATCTGTAACGGTGCCGGATTGCGCCCAAACTTTTCCCGACGGTAGGAAAAAGGAAATCATCAGAGCCGACGCAAACAGCGAAGGCCGGAACAGCTTGCGCATGGAGCCTCCTTAAGCCCAAGCAATTGGTTTGGGCACCGTAGTGAAAGAACCTAGGCAGGGCCGCCGCGGCTCGGCCTGCTGATTCCTCTTTGTCTTACTATTTCGAGAAAAAGAAGGGAATTGGCTCACCTGGAAGCAAAAAAAAAGCAATGAGGGGGAGGCAGAAACGTTGGCCCAGTGCCAAGCATGTCTTTTCGCCGGAATAGGTTGAACTTTGGCGGCCTTTTGACTATTCTCCCGCCATTGTCCCCGCGCTAGTGTCCGACCCGGAGGCCCCGAAGTGGGTCCAGCTTCCTCCAAGCAAGTCAGCGAACTTCTCCTCCAATGGGGAAATGGGGACCGCACGGCACTGGAAGCAGTGCTTCCCCTGGTTTACGAAGAGTTGCGGCGGCTGGCTCGTTACCATCTTCGCCAACAACGTCCAAACCACACGCTGCAGAGTGCCGCACTGGTCCATGAGGTGTATCTGCGGCTGGCAGGGGAGAAGTCTCTGCAGGTCGAAAATCACGCCCACTTTGTGGGGGTTGCCGCGCAGCTTATGCGCTGGATTCTGGTGGATTATGAGCGAAATCGTCGCACGGCCAAGCGCGGTTCCGGCGTCACGCGGTTAACCCTGGATCAAAGCATCGCCTCGAAACAGCCGCAGGTCCGGGACGTGGATATCTTGGCTCTGAATGAAGCTCTCGACCGCCTTGCCAAACTCGACTTGCAGCAAAGCCAGATCATCGAATTGCGCTATTTCGGTGGCCTCTCCATTGAGGATACTTCTGAATTTCTGGGCATCTCCTCCGCTACAGTCAAGCGGTCGTGGGCCTCTGCGCGCGCCTGGCTTCTGCGAGAGATGAGCCAAGGAGATCTTCGCGCATGACTCCTGAAGAATGGCAACGCGTCCGGCCAATCCTTGAATCCGCGCTGGAACTGGACCCACTTAGCCGTCCGGCTTTTCTCGATGAGGCTTGCTCCGACCCTTCTTTACGCATCGAGGTTGAGTCGCTGATTCTTTCGCACGAGCAAGCGGGAACAAACGTGCTGAATCCTGGCTCCGTTCTAGGCCTAAATCCTGACGAGGAGACGCGCTTCCGCTTGCCGCCGGGCAAACGGATTGGCGTGTATGAAATCCTCGAGGAAATTGCCGTCGGAGGTATGGGCGCTGTTTATCGCGCCATTCGCGCCGACGGCCAATACAAACTGCAAGTCGCGCTGAAGATCGTACGCTCGGAGTTAGGCGCGGAGTTTACGGCCGCACGGTTTAGGAACGAGCGGCAGATTCTAGCGAGTCTCAATCACCCTAACATCGCAAAAATCCTGGACGCCGGCGCGACGGCAGACGGCGTTCCTTATTTCGTGATGGAACTCGTCGAAGGACAGCGCCTAGATGACTACTGCGACGCACACAAACTCACCACTGCCGAGAGACTCCGGCTTTTTCTTCAGATTTGTTCGGCGGTACAGTACGCGCACCAGCGTCTAATCATCCATCGCGATATCAAGCCGGGCAACATTCTGGTCAACGCCGAAGGAGTCCCGAAGCTGCTTGATTTTGGGATCGCGAAAATTTTGGAGTCGAGTGAGCTCAGCAATCAGAACGAACAAACTATCAGCCTGTTGCGACTGTTGACGCCGGAGTATGCGAGCCCGGAACAGGTCAAGGGCGAGCCGATTACTACTGCCAGCGATGTTTACTCGCTGGGAGTCGTCCTATACGAACTTCTCACCGGCGGCACTCCTTATAATGTCCCAACGCACACACCTCTTGAGATTTCCCGTGCCATCTGCGAAACCGAACCCGAGAAGCCCAGCATCGCGGTGCGGCGAAAGCAAATAGCGGCAAACGATGGCGAACCAAAGCGAGTGGACGACGGCACCCTCAGCGATAGGCGTGAAGGCTCTCCTGAAAAGCTCAGCAAGCGGCTGAGCGGCGACCTCGACAACATCATCCTCATGGCTCTCCGCAAAGAACCGCAACGCCGCTACGCTGCCGTCGAGCAATTCGCTCAGGATATCCGGCGCCACCTCGAACATCTTCCCGTGCTCGCGCGGAAGAGTACCGCCACCTATCTGGCTTCCAAGTTTATCGTCCGTCACAAAGCCGGCGTGGCGGCGGGTGTGATCGTTGCGATAACGCTCTTTACCGCGCTCGGCGTCACCCTGCGCCAAGTTCGCATTGCTCGTGCCGAACGCGCCCGTGCGGAACAAAGATTCAACGACGTTCGCAAGTTGGCTAACTCGCTCATTTTTGAAATTCACGATTCCATTCGGCAGTTGCCGGGCTCGACACCGGCCAGGAAACTGATCATCCAGCGCGCCCAGGAGTATCTGGATAGTCTTGGACGAGAGTCCGAAGACGATCCTTCTCTGCTCCGGGAGCAGGCGACCGCTTATGCGAGGCTTGCCGATGTGCAAGGCAACATCCAAGACGCCAATTTAAGTGACACGCCCAGAGCATTGGAAAATTATCGGAAGGCTATTGAGCTGCTGGAACGCGCTTCTGGGTTGCAGCCTTCCGACCGTCAGATCCGTCGTGAATTGGCGCAACGCTATATGGATATGGCGCTGGCGCTCGGCTCTGCTGGCGGAGATAAGAACGGATACAAAAATGGGCTGCGGAAGGCGGTGCAAATTCTCGAAGGTTTGGCGGCAACCGATCCCCAAGATCTGCAAACTCAAGCCGCGCTTGCTGCGGGCTACATGAGCACGGGGACTTATCTCAGGCGCGACAACGATTTAACCGGCAATCTGGAATATTGCGGAAAAGCGTTGGACATCTTCGAGCGGCTTGCGAAAGCGGAGCCTAACAACGAATTTTACCAAACACAGATTTCGTCGGTTCACAGGAGCATCGGCGCGACTCTTGCGATGCAACAGAAATGGGCTCCCGCCCTTGACCAATACCGGACCGCTCTCGCCATGGATCAAACACAGTTGGCTCTCCATCCCGACACGTACGCCGCCCGCTACAACATCACCACGACGTATAGCAATACGGGCTTCATCCTCGTACGCCAAGGAGATCTGGATGGTGGTCTCAACTACTATCGCAAGGCCCTCGAAATCCGCGTTGCGCTGGCGGCGGCCGATCCGCAGGACACGAAGTCTCGCGTGAGCTTGTCCGACACCTACAACTACATGGGCGGGATTTTCCAACGAAAAAGAGACTGGGCACAATCGCTGGATTCATTCAAGAAAGCGTTCGCCATTCGCAAAGCGCTTTTTGAAAAGGATCCGGCAAATGACGCCTTTCGCTTTGGTGTCGCAGACTCTCAGTCCAATATCGGTTCTATATACCTCGACATGGCCACGGACGCGCGCAGTGTGCCCGGCAAGGAACTTGCCCTTTGTCGCGAGTCCGAACACTGGCTTCAAGAGGCCCTGCCAGTTTTTCTGCAAAGAAAGGTCCAAGGTAGACTTATGGGAGCTGAATTGGATGGCCCTGACACTATCCCTGGCAAAATCGAGAAGTGCCGTCAGACGATTGCACGACTGGACCGCCCGGCAAATTCCCCGCCTCACTAACAGGTCTCGCTATCTCGAAAAAGTGACCGCAATGTCGCTTCGGTTCATACGAAAGCGTAAGAGCCGTATGCGTAGACGCTCGTACCGATCTCTGCGAGGGGCGATCAGCGATGGTCGCCCCTACCGCGACAGTGATTCCAGGATTCGATCGCGTACGTCACCCTACTAGTCGTTGAGGTTTAACGTCACCTTTGCGTTCTCCACCACTTTGACCCACCTGGGGTCTTGCGAGGCGCCGGCAGCGTATTCGTCGTGCCAGTTCCACCACTTATAAGGTGGAGTCTGGGGGTAGCCCGCGGGCGAGTCCTCCCACTCCTCCTGGCGCCCGAGCGCAGTCATGTCGAGGTAGCTCCAGGTGCTCCCCATCGCCTCGTCGCCGCGGTTGTTGACGAAGTAGGTGCGAAACACACCCTGACTGTTGCGGAAGAACGCGTTCGTGCCGTGCCACTCGTTCACGCCGAAGTCAGTGTCGAAGCTGTCCGTGATGGTGTACCAGGGCATCGTCCAGCCCATTCGTGCCTTCAGCCGCTCGATGTCAGCCTGCGGCGCACGCGAGGCGAACGCGAGGGTAGTATCGCGGGCGTTCAGATGGGCGAGGTGGGCGACCTGGTCGGCACCGAAGGAGCAGCCGCGGCAGGCATGCTCGGGCCAGCCGAACACGCCGGGCTCGAAGAAGGCGCGGTAGACGATCAGCTGACGTCGGCCCTCGAACAAGTCGAGCAGGCTAGACTTGCCCTCAGGCCCGTCGAACTCGTACTTCTGCTTCACGGCCAGCCACGGCATCCGCCGACGCTCGGCGGCCAGCGCGTCACGGGAGCGGGTCAAGGCCTTCTCCTTCACGAGGAGCTGCTGGCGTGCAGCCTCCCATTCCTCGGGCGATACGATCGGCGGTGTGTTCATTGCGAGTTGCGCTTTCCGTTGCTCCATATCTCTCTCTTTGCTTGTTGCCATTTTATTTCTCCTTGATTTTCATGAAACAGACCGAGACCATTCGCCCTGAAAAATTCTCTGAATCTGCCGATGTATACCGCCAGAATTCCTCCGGTGGATCCCGCTCCGACGGCCATCACTGCTGTGCCTACGATGCATGCTGGGCACATACTCCCCTCCTCTGAACTTCCAAGTCGTCCGCGCCTCAGTGGGGCCGCGGCGCTTCCGCTCGCTGCCGCATACGCTCGTGCAAGTGCGCCCAGCCATTCTTTGCGTTTCTGTACTCCTCCAGCACTAGACCAAACGACTGGTGCCGAAATGTAATGATCGTCACGCCGCCCGATTCCTTCAGCCGATATTGAAGATTCGTTATCACCGGGTTGGACATGAACAGTGGCCCGCAAATTTCCAGCAGCGTCGGCTTTTTGATCGCCTGCACCGTTCCCCAGTAATGGCCGTTGTTGTCTCCAAGGTCGCGATACCATCTGCCGCCTGGCCATGCTTCCAGCTTCATCGGCATTGGCCTGTCCACTTGAGTCTCATTGTATGGTCCAAGGTGATCCAGCAGCGCGGCAAACGTCACCTCGATCGACGCTCTCACTGAAATCTCCTCCGCTATATGGATCGTTGTCTCTTCGAGCGATAGTGCAGGTGAACTCACGATTTCCCCCTCGTTTGAAATTCCATAAGACTATTGTTTCTGACGATGAATGGCCTCGGCCCGTTCCTTGATTCGCAGCAGTTGGTGTCTCCATAGCCGCTCGAACGTGCTCGTCCACTCGTGCAACGGCCGGATCGCCATAGCATTCACATGGTAAAACATCAGCCGACCCTCCCTCCGGACCTCCACCAGGCCAACACCTTTCAAAACCTTCAGGTGCTTCGAAACCGACGACTGCTCGATCTCCATTGCATCCACAATCTCTGTCACGGACCTCTCCTGCATCGCTAGATAGTTCAGGATGTCCCGCCGCCGCGGTTCCGCCACAGCGTTGAACGCGTCCGAGGTTGTCGCCACCCTTGTCATGCTCTCAATATATTCTTATATGGGAATATGTCAAGCGTTTTTTTACGATTATTCCTGCAACGCTTTTTTCTCTTCTGCGTGCCGCTCAGAATGGGTTTGTCCCATGGTGGCGGGCTACTCAGAAAAAAGGCGAGCGTGGTATGCTCGCCGCAAAGCGAAATCCAAATTCCGCGCAACATCGCTTTGCCGAAAGGATATTTCCAATGACACACGTTTGGTTCGCCATTTGTCGGCGGTTGGCAGCTGCTGGTTTGTTTTTGCTCACCCTCGCCGGGAGTGCGGCCGCGCAGGATATCAATGTCGCACAACGACTCGAGGGGTTCGATGCCTACATGGCCAAAACCCTGAAAGACTGGAATGCGCCGGGTGTCGGCGTCGGAATTGTCGTTAACGACAAGCTTGTTTTCGCCAAGGGCTACGGCTTCCGAGATTATGAGAAGAAACTCCCCTTCACCCCCGCCACCATGAGCCCCATTGCATCCAACACGAAACTCTTCACCGCGGTTGCCGCAGGGATGCTGGTCGAGGAAGGGAAGCTGACCTGGGACAAGCCCGTACGGGAATCCGTCCCGGCCATCCGCTTTTACAATGACCAGCTCAACGATAGCGTGACCTTGCGAGACATGCTATCCCACCGCACGGGAATCACCCGGCACGACACCATCTGGTATAAATCCGACTTCACGCGCAAAGAGCTATTCGAGAAGTTGGTATACCTGGAGCCGCAAGAACCCATTCGCGAGACGTTTCTGTACAACAACCTGATGTACGCGGCGGCCGGATACCTGATCGAACTGCAGTCGGGAAAGACATGGGAACAGTTCGTAAAGGAAAAGATCTTTGATCCGCTTCAGATGAACTCCACCAGTTACACCATTGCCGACATGTTGAAGCGCCCGGAATTCGGGGTAGGGTTTACCGAGAGGCGCGATTCCTTTGAGCTTTACAGAATTCCATACTATGAGGACACAACGGGCGTTGCTCCTTGTGGCGCCATCGTGTCCAACATTGAGGATATGTCTCACTGGTTGATCGCGCTGATGAACCAGGGGAAATACAACGGCAAGCAGGTGCTTCCGGCGGAAGTTTTGAAGGCCACTCTGCAGCCGGCGATCGCGCTGCCCAACACCGCCCTGGAAACCCGGGGCTGGGCTGAGATCCTCAATTCGGCTTACGGCATGGGGCGGCAGACCGCTTCCTACAGGGGCCACCTCCTCACCCTTCATGGTGGGGATTTACCTGGTTTCCACACGCAGGTTTCGTTCATGCCCCAGGACCACATCGGCGTCATCGTTTTTGTCATCGGGAATCATAGCCAGCCGCTTTACAACATCGTCAGCTACAACGTGTACGAACGATTGCTCGGCATGGACCAGACACCTTGGAGTGAGCGTCAGCTCGAAATTCGGCTGAAGAACAAAAAGGCCGGGACCGAAGCGCGAACGAAAGCCAGCGAAGGCCAAGTTCCGGACACCAAGGCATCGCACGCCCTTGCGGATTACGCCGGCGCCTACGAGAACCCTGCTTACGGCGTAATGACTATCGGTTTCAAAGACAACCAGCTTCAGTTCGACTTTCATAAGATGCGGCTCCCCATGACCCGCTTCCACTATGACCGTTTCGACACGCCCGATGACGAGGAGGAAGGTAAGTGGTCGGTGAACTTCCGCACGAATCCTCAGGGTGATATCGATCAGGCCGTGGTGTCGCTGGACGAAGCGGAAGCCGTGTTCGTCCGCAAGCCCGACACCATAGACCCGAAGTTGATGGCTCAGATGGCGGGCGAGTACACAACGCCCAGCGGAGGGAAGGTTGAGGTCGCGCTGTCGCCGGGTGGGGGCTTGTCTCTCGTTTCGCCCGGCCAGCCGGCGATTCCGTTGACCCACGTAAAGGGCTTGACATTCCGGATCCCGCGTTTCTCCGACGTGATTCTCGAATTTGTCGTGAAGGATGGACAGGTGAAGGGACTTAAGCAAAAAGACCCGTCGGGTGAGTTCACGTTCCCGAAAAAGTAGAAGCTGCAGCGCTGCGTGGATCGCCGGCCTGGCCGAGTTTCTCGGTACAGATGCGTTCAGCCCAACCGTCAATAACGCTGCCCGTATACACATCACGGCTTACGGCCCTAGTCGATGGCAAACCGCACGACTCCGATCCTCTAGGAGGCCTGCGGCCACCCGTCGAGCTGTTCAGCGATGCCGTCCAGGCGGGAGGGATACTCGTGTCTATCTAGAATCGCAGGAGGATCATCTCATCAGATGGCCAGCGCATATGGCACGCGCCGTTCTGGAGGCGTATCCTGACGACGAACCGGTCGTAAGCCCGGACCCAGGATGGAGAACGTTATGAGCTCCGCGGAATCGCGACCCAAGCCGGACCACAAAATGCAACTCAGTCACGCCGCGGGCGTGGTGCAGCCGGCAGGCTCTGAATTCAAAGAAGGGCCGCGTACGACAACTGCATCCGAGGCGGAGTCCCTGTTAGCTGCGGAAAAACGAGGGCAGGGAACGAACGCTCATCTTGGAGAGTGGAAACGCGCTGAGGATGAATTACGGCAGGCTTTCGAAAAAATAGCCAAATCCGAAGCCGAACTCCGAACCATCATCGATCTAATACCTCAGCTCATCACGGCTGTTGGGACCGACGGAAACTTTCTGTACGCGAATCAGGCAGTGCAGGAGTACACCGGCCTGGCGAAAGAAGAGCTCCGGTTGGAGTGCGTTCATCCGGTCTTTCATCCGGAGGATTCCGAGAGATTGCGCGACGAACGCGAAACGGCGATGTGGCGACGGGTCCCATTCGAGTACGAACGACGAATCCGCCGGAAGGATGGCCAGTTCCGTTGGTTCTTGGTCCAATACAAACCGTTGCTGGACGAACGAGGAGAGGTCAGCCGCTGGTATGCGACCAGTACCGACATTGACGATCGCAAACAGGCGGAGGAAAGAACGAGGCTAGAGAACGTCGCGTTGCGCGAGCAAATAGATCAAGTCTTCATGTTTGAGGAGATCGTGGGCTCCTCCCCCGCGTTGAAAAGCGTCCTTTCCAGCATCGTCAAGGTCGCTCCTACCGACTCTACGGTGCTGATTACTGGCGAAACGGGTACTGGAAAGGAGCTGATTGCGCGCGCCATACATAAAGGTTCGCAACGTGCTGCTCACGCTTTTATTAGCGTGAATTGCGCCGCGATTCCATCTTCGCTCATCGCCTCAGAACTGTTTGGCCATGAGAAGGGGGCATTTACCGGTGCCTTGCAGCGTCGACAAGGGCGGTTTGAACTGGCGCACTCCGGGACGATCTTTCTCGATGAAATCGGCGAACTTCCCGCGGACACTCAGATTGCATTGCTTCGAGTGCTCCAGGAGCGCCAATTTGAACGAGTGGGGGGTACACGGGTCATTCCCACTGATGTTCGAATCATCGCCGCTACGAATCGCGATTTGGCGGCCGCCATTACTTCCGGAGCATTTCGCGCCGACCTCTTCTACCGCCTGAATGTTTTCCCGATCCATGCGCCGCCTCTCCGGCACCGGAAGGAAGACATTCCGATGCTTGTCGAATACTTCGTGAACCGCTACGCAGAGAAGGCGCGAAAGCAAATCAGCAAGATCGACAAAAATACTCTCAAGCTATGCCAGTCCTATCCTTGGCCAGGCAATATTCGTGAGCTGCAAAATATCGCCGAGAGATCCGTGATCCTATGTAGTGGCGACACTCTTTGGGTCGATCCCGCGTGGCTTTCAAGTCAAAAGCCGCCCCAGCCGGAATTGTCGGGTGCATTGACAGAGGCCCTCCGGGATCAGGAAAAGGAAATGATCGAAACCGCTTTGACCCAGACCAAAGGAAAAGTGGCGGGGCCAAATGGCGCGGCCGCCAGGCTCGGAATTCCGCGTTCGACGCTTGACGGGAAAATTAAGCAGCTCAAGATAAAGAAATATAAATTCAATTCTGAAACTTAGTACGCGCGCCTGACTCCCCGGAATCCGGGAATTGCCGTAATTCCGTCACTCCAATTTCTTCTTCAAGCCCTGTTTTCAGTGAGATCCAATTGGGCACTCGGTTGCACTAGCTAGTCGTGATCCGTGCTCGGGTGAAAGGAACATCGTCGGTCGTGCGGGGCAGACTATCCGCCGCCAGGTACCGTCGCGCTGATTTCGCATGGTTGCACCTGGATGAATGGAACCCAAAAGTAGGTTCCCATTTTCAAAGATTGGAGTCCTATGGGTCAAAGTCGAGAAACCGCAGCCGAAATCACTGAAACGTCCAATCGCCCTTTCCCCGTGGTACCAACAACAAGGATTCTGGCATTAGGCCGATTCACGTGTCCGCCGACGCCTGAGCAACTCAAGACAATATTTCCAAAGGAGGTGCCAGCTACGCTTCGTCTTTACCTCGCTGGAAAGATCGACCAATGGTGGGCGCGCCAAGATCAAAAAGGTCCCGTCTTCCTGGTGAATGTAACGTCGGTTGAAGAGGCACGAGTCATCCTTGAGAAGCTGCCGTTGGGCCAAGCTAAGCTCATGGAATTCGAATACGTCGAGCTTAGTCCGCTGACCCCGCTTCATTTGCTGCTTACGGAAGACCGGGCGAACGACAACACATAAGTTCCCGTTTCGATTGCGGAGTTCTCGAAGCTCGTCATCTTCCCGTCTGCACGGTGGCCAAATGGCTTGATCGATGACCTTTAGGATTGAGACAGCGGCGCGAGGGCGAGTTACGGTATTCAGCCTCTGTGGTCGAATCGAAAAACAGGCGATAGCCGAATTGAGGAGACTTTTTGAATTCCAAACCGACTACCGGGACATCGTCTTGGATCTGAAAGAAGTTGGCGTGGTCGATCGCGAGGTAATGCGCTTTTTTATGAGTTGTGAAGCGGATGGCGTGAGGATTGAAAATTGCACGCCATATATTCGCGAATGGATGGAAAGAGAAAAGGATTGAGTGGCAGCGACGTGGTAGTGACGCGCGGTGGAGAGTCGGTCAGGTCGATTCGACTGATCAGCCCAGCGGCAGCCGGGATGCAATACGAAGCCAAATTGAAACTCAAAGGAGAGGTACATACAAATGAAGCCAGACAAAGCAGAAGAAGTCTCCGCACGGACGACGAGGACCAAATTTGATGGGGTCCTACTGACTATACGCTCGCGTAAGTCCTTCTTCGAGGTTACTCAGGCGATTGAGATGGCCCTGCCGCGCTTTCACATCCCCAAGCTGATGGAGTACGTGACGCACGGGGATCGCGCGGGTGTCGAAGCGTACGTTGACTCCACTTCCAAGCCCTTTTCAATCTTCTGGGATTTTGAACAGGGCTCCACAATGCGCCTCGCGGGGATTCCCGTCGAGTCGAAGTTCTACCTCGTCGGGAACGCGGTCATTGCGCGAGGCCTATTCGAGCACAGCGGTGCCGCCGGGCTGGGCGCTCCCGTGCGCATCTGCGTTTCCCAGCGGGACGGGGAGCAGACACGGATCGACATGGACAATCAGTTGTCATTTTTTAGCAAATTCACAGAGATGAAGCCGTCGTCTGTGCCCGCTCTGCTCGACGAAAAGCTGACAAAGTTCTTCGAAGAGATCGCCGCCTAGGAAGGCGCGATGGGATTGCGTCCGCAGAGTACCTGAGCGAAGGTTGCTTCAAAGATGGGCAACGTTGAATTGGAAGGTGTATCGCAAAGAATTCTTCCTGAGGTGCGAAATGAAGCTAGCTATACTTTGTCTTTTCGTTGCGCTCACAGTGGGCGCTCAGAGCACCACTGAACACTTGCCGGTAACGGACCCTGAGAAAATTACGGACGCTCTGAGGGCGGGGCCAAATTTCATAACCGACGGAGCGACTATCGTGGATTATCCTGCCAGCAAGGGCGGCGAATTTCGAGTTCTCCGCAAGGGCAATAGTGAATGGACCTGCCTGCCGGGTCCACCACCCGGCTCCAAGCATGACGACCCGGGATGTTTCGATGGCGCTTTCTTTCAGTGGGTGAAGGATGGACTTGCCGGAAGGCCGCAGCACGTCGATAGACTCGGCGTTGCCTACATGTATATGGGTCAATGGGTTCCGGGCGCGTCCGGCGGGGAGTTTCACGTGGGAGCCCACATTATGGTGGTAACTCCCCATCCAGAAGACCTCCAGGGCTTCACCCGCGGCGGCCGGAACGGCACATACATCATCCATTTGCCGGGCCCCGACCAGGCCGATAAATGGTTTTTGGTTATACCAATTCAGCAGGCCGATAAGCAGTGAGAGCGTCTGTGGATCGGCACTCGCAACGTGGATTTGCATGTTAGAGCCTCTTGACAACCCGATCTGGTCCGCGCTTACTACGGAACACCAGCACCTTGCCCGCTCGCACGGCCTTGCGCGACGATATCAGCCGGATGTTTCCCCGTTGGCGGCTTTTCTTCATCCTACGGAGGATGCATTCGCCGATTTACAACGGCTGGTCAGTCCCGGCGAGCACGTCGCGTTTTTTACTGCCAGTCCCTTCGATGTACCGAGCGGTTGGCAAGTCGACCGCTCTCGGTGGATTGACCAGATGATTTGTGAGGCTTCACTGGACCTTCCGCCTGTCGCGCCCCTCTCACTCGGAACAACGGACATTCCCGAAATGCTGGAACTCACGGCTGCCACCGAGCCCGGCCCGTTCTCGCCGCAAACCATCCAGATGGGAAGCTATTTCGGGATACGCGCGAGCGATGGGCGGTTGGCCGCAATGGCCGGCGAGCGATTACAATCCACCGCGTTTGCGGAAATCAGCGCAGTGTGCACTCTTCCCGAATTTCGCGGCCGCGGATATGCGCGGGCCCTCGTGACATTCCTCGCTGTTCAGATTCTGGCGGCGGGAAAGACTCCTTTTCTTCACGTCAAGTCGGAGAATGGCGCAAAAGTGGTTTATCAAAAAATTGGATTCCGTTTACGTTCGGAAATATGGCTAACGGTGATTTCCCTCCGCTAAAGCCGTCGTCAGTTGCGAACATATCCTCGCGCTGACCCTGGGCGTCAAACGGCAAAACAGAAACTCATTCGAAGTGCGCACGACAGCCACACTCGGTTGAAGCGGCGAGAATTCGACTTGGGACAAGATATGCCTGCCAGCGCAGTGGTAAGGGAGAAGTGTGTGATTCCTGTTCCTGCTATTTCGCGCCGTACCTTACTCGCCGGTGGGACTGCTGTAGGTGCAAGCCTGTTGCTGGGGCGAATCGCCAGAGCGGAAAGCTCTGGAGGTGTCGACGGGCCCCTTCTGCAGGAATACCACATCGCTACCAATGGCATCTCCTTGCATGTGACTGAGCAGGGGGAAGGGCCAGTCGTTCTTTTCTGCCACGGGTTTCCGGATACTTCCTATACGTGGCGCCGACAGATGAAAGCCGTCGCGTCAGCTGGATATCGAGCAACTGCTCCAGATATGCGCGGTTATGGAAGAAGCTCAGCTCCTGCGGACGCAATCCTGTACACGCCGCTGCATACGGCCGGTGATCTAGTTGGGTTGCTCGATGCGCTGAATATCCCCGGCGCTATCCTTGTGGGCCATGACTGGGGTGCAAGTCATGCCTGGAACGCGGCGCTGATGCGTCCTGATCGATTTAAAGCGGTGTTCTGTTTGAGCGTGCCTTACGTCCCGCGTGGGGATTTCAGCGTCTTCGAGCGCATGCGGAAGTCCGGCCATCAAAACGATTTCTACATGTTCGAACAGATGAAACCGGAAGCCGATCAGATTTGGGCCGACGCCGCAGTCACCATTCCAGGGGCTTTGTATTGGGCATCGGGTTCTGCCCCAGCCGAGAAGCGGTGGAGCCCCATGGATCCTGCGCGAAGCCTTCATCGTCCGGCTCCGGGGCCATTGCCGTCGTGGGCAGAACCAGATTACGTCGCTCATAACATCACTGAATTCCAGCGTACCGGCTTTCACGGTGGCCTGAACTACTACCGCGCCGCCGAACCGTATTTCTATTTGTCCGGTGCTTGGAAAGGCGCGATGATCACCCAACCTTCCTTTTACATGGCGGGGAAAACGGATGGATTGAGAGGGCTATATCCACCCGTGGAAAAACTCGGTGACGGCCTTCCGGGCCTCGTGGGGAGTCTCGAAATCGACGACGTGGGCCACTGGGTACATCACGAAGCTTCGGCGGAGGTCAGTGACCAGCTCGTGAAGTTCCTGCGCACGGTGAACCCCGCCTAAATCGAAGAAGTCATGAATCGCGATCTCTCAGAGAATCTTCCAGACTCCCAGAAGGACAGCAAAATAGACAGGAAAACCAAGACGCAGCGCCCCTTCTTGAGCGGGAGGATTTCGCTGCCAACGCCATTAATTCCGTATGTACTCACTTGTAAGCGAATTCTTTGCAGGGAGCAATTGCTTGGGCGTGCCTTCGAACATCACCCTGCCACCTTTGGTGCCACCCTCTGGACCCATATCGATGATCCAATCTGCGTTCTTGATCACGCTTACGTTGTGCTCGATCACAATGACAGTGTTGCCGGCGTCCACGAGGCGGTTCATGATCTCCAGCAGGTGACTGATATCGGACATGTGTAAACCGGTGGTGGGCTCATCCAGCACATAGATGCTGCCTTGTTTGTGCAGTTCACTCGCGAGTTTGATGCGCTGGCATTCCCCACCGGAAAGCGTGCTCAACGGCTGACCGAGGGTCAGGTAATCGAGGCCCACATCGCTCATAGCTTGTAGCTTGCTCGTGATCTTGTCGATCTTGAAGTATTCGAGCGCCTGCCTGACCGTCATTTCCAGCACATCGTTGATCGATTTTCCGTTGAGCTTGTGTTCCAGCACTTCCTCCTTAAAACGTTTCCCTTCGCAGATCTCACATGACGACTTGACCTCGCCCATCGCGGGGATCTCAGTGTAGATCACCCCCAATCCCTGGCAGTTTTCGCAGGCACCTTCCGAATTGAAGCTGAATAGGGATGGGCTTACCTTGTTCGCGGCCGCGAAGGCTTTTCGCGCCTCGTCCATAATGCCGGTATAGGTGCCGGGATTGGAGCGGCTCGAAACACCCACAGGGGATTGGTCGATCACAATGGAGTCCGGGTGTTGACGGAGAAAGCTTTGATGAATCAACGAGCTCTTCCCCGAACCCGCCACACCTGTGATCACCGTGAGTACACCTTTCGGGATGTCCACGCTCACGTCTTGCAAATTGTTGGCTCGTGCATTCTTGATCGGCAGTTTTCCACTCGGGGAACGGAAATCGCTTTTGATCGAAATCGACCGTTTCATATATTTTCCGGTTAGGGTGTCCGCGCTCAACAGATTCTTGAACGGACCTTCGTAGATGATCTGGCCGCCCTGAGTTCCCGCATGCGGACCTACGTCCACGACATGGTCGGCCACTTTAATGACATCAGGATCATGTTCCACCACGAGGACCGTATTCCCTCGATCACGCAACTGTTGAAGGAGTTCATTCAAACGGTGCACATCACGTGGGTGAAGACCGACGCTCGGCTCGTCGAACACATACATCACGTCTACAAGGCTGCTGCTCAGGTGTTTGACGATCTTCACGCGCTGCGATTCGCCGCCGGAGAGCGTGTCTGTTTCACGATTTAAGGTGAGATATTCGAGGCCGATATCCGCGAGATATTGCAGACGCTCAATCAGTGTTTTCAAAATGGGTGTGACTTTCGGTTCCTTGATCGTCTCGATCACACCGATCAACTGGCCAACTTCCATCGAGGCCAGCTCAGCGATGTTGTATCCGTCGATCTTGCACTTCAGCACTTCCTGACTTAAGCGCGCGCCCTTGCACATGGTGCACGGCGCCATCGTGATGTAAGGCGCCACCGCCTTTTGTGTACGTTCCGACATGGTCTTCACGTCGCGCGTGATGTACTTGGCGGTGAATCTGCTGATGATGCCTTCGCACGTTATATTGATGTTCTTGCCGCCAACCTTTGTTTTTACCTTATAGGGTTTGCTGTACAGGAGCAGTTCCATCTCTTTTTCGCTGAACTTCGAAAGCTTTTTATCCATGTCAAAGAGTTTCGACTGGCCGAGGAAGTTCCAGCCCCAGCTGTCGATGGCATATTCATTGAACAGGATCGCGCCTTCGTTCAGTGTTTTGGATTTATCGAGGAACAGATCCAGGTCCACGCCCACCTTGCGGCCGAAGCCGCTGCAGTTCGGGCACATCCCTTTTGGATCGTTGAAGGAAAAGACGTTCGTATGTCCCACATACGGTTTGCCGATGTGGGAATACAGCCGGCGCAGCACCGGGTAGATGTCGGTAATCGTGCCCATCGTCGAGTGGGACCCGCCGCCGAGCCGTTTCTGGTCCACGACGATCGGCATGCTCAGGTTCTCGATGGCATCGGCGTCCGGCTGAGAGTAGCGCGGCAGGAAGGTGCGGATGAACATGCTGAAACTTTCGTTCATCTGGCGCTGTGCTTCGGTAGCGACGGTATCGAAGACGATCGACGATTTGCCGGAACCCGAGACGCCGGTAAAGATGGTGATCTTGCGTTTGGGGATGCGCAGCGAGATGTTCTTGAGATTATTTTCTCGCGCACCCCGGATCTCAATGTATTCCTGAGACATGGTTTCCTCTACGGTTTGATATTCTGATTCAGGTGAAAAGATCGACGACGTGACCATTTCGACGGTCCCTGTCGGCACCGGGCGCCGGCTCTTGGGCGGTCCGAACTCCTGTCCGGGACTGCGAAGACAATCCAGCGGCGTCAAGCAGCATTGTCAGGTCGTCCCGCAAGGAGAATAAGTAGAAAAGGCTGTAGCTTCTTCACTTTTTACTTTTATGTATTTTCGCTCGAGAACCTGCCGGCGCTTTCCTCTTCAATTTAATCTGATTGTATTCAACGGCGGCACGGACAAGATTTTTTAGAGCACGCGCATTAATCTTGTCGCCCTCGAAAAAATCGATCGCGCGCCACGCGTTGCCTCCGAGACCAGCGTTGAAGAGCCTCTCAGTATCTGGCAGGCCAGCCCCGTGGGCAAAGGTAAGCTTCACCTTATCTTTGTGGGCGTTGCCGACCGCGATGATTCCGTCGCGAGACCACACCGGGCTTCCCATCCACTTCCACTCCTCGATGATCTCCCGGTCGGCCTCAAGGATGCTCTTGCGGATGCTGGCGAGTGTTTTGCCACGCCAGTCTGTTAGTCCTTCGATCAGTTGGTCAATACGTTCCGATGGATTCATAGGATCTTTATGCCTCCAATTCTTGCTCTGGCGATCTCTTCGAAATGAGTCGTCGAAGGACATGGCCTTTCCACATCCACAATCCCGAAAGGACAAGTACAGGAACGAATACAAACCGGGTAGCGGGCGCGTAGTTTGGAATTTGGTCAAACGGACTATAAATATACCCGGCTATCGGAACAGCAAAGACGATATGAATCCAGCGAAAAATAGAACGTTTGGTTGCTTCTTTCATGATTAAGTTGTCCTCCTTTATCGGTGATGCCGAGTGATTTACTCTTACTCTAAGTTAGCTCTGAATTAAAACTCTTGAGCCGCCTTAGGCGGCCAGTTGGGCATCTCGATACCGAACTGCTTGGCGTACTCCGCGTGCAGCCGCTGCCAGCCGCCGAACTTCATGGCCTCGGGGCCAACCATGCGGCCGATGGGAGTCCCGCTGAGAAGGTGATCCAGAACATCGAAACAGATGTGCCACCCGGCGGCACCCATGGCGATGAAGCGGTGACCGATGTTGGTCCACAGCGTCAGACGTGTGCCGCCTGCCAAGGTTTCGAGTTCCCACCGCATATCGAAGCCACCCCACTTGTACTCAAGCACCTCAGGAGCGTCGGCTCGCGTCACGGTTGTTTCGGTAACACGCGGCGCGGGCGCACCCACCGTGGTGAGCTTCACCGTAGTTCCAACTCTGCCCAGGCTCGCATCGGCGTCAAAGGGCGCCCATTCGCGCAGATGCGCTGGGTCGGTAAGCGCCTGCCAGACTTTTTCCGGCGAGTGGCGGAGTTCTCTGACGAGAATGAGCGTCCACTTCTCGCCGTCCTTTCGTATCTGCGCCCCGCTGGCCGGTCCCGGTGTGTACTGCTCGAGATTGGTCACCGTATTCTCCTTAGCTTTAATAGCGCGCCAGCTGGGTGAGCTGAATGAGATTGCCGCAGGTGTCCTTCAGCATCGCAATAATCGAGCCTGTCACTCCGGTGGGCGGCATCGTGAATTCGGCTCCGCGCGCCTTGATCCGCTCGTAGTCGCCTTTGACGTCGTCGGTGAGGAAATTGGCCGCGGGCTGGCCCTGCTGAAAGATTGCCTGCTGATACGATTTGGCAGCGGGGTTGTCGTTCAGCGACAGTTGCAGCTCCGTGCCCCCTGGCTCCTCGGGCGAGGCCACGGTCAGCCAGCGATAGGGGCCATTACTGAAATCGGCCTTCTTGGCGAAACCCAGTACCTCCGTATAGAAGCGCAGGGCCTTGTTCTGGTCATCCACGTATACGCTTGTCAGTTTGATTTTCACTGCGTTTCTCCTTTGTCACGTTCGCGGTTTTGGACCCGTCGTTTTCTCTTTGTCTTCCTTTTCGTTGGTGTTGCCATAGTTGGTGTTAAAGGATCCATGCGGTCGAGGTGGCGTTCGAGAGCATCCACGTGAGCGGACCAGAATCGGCGGAACGGTTCCAGCCAAGCATCGACCTCCTGAAATGGTTCGGGCTTCAGCCTATAGAGACGGCGCTGTGCGTCCACGGTGGACTCCACGAAACCGGCCTCGCGCAGCACCCGCAGGTGCTTTGACACGGTCGGCTGCGGCATCCGAAGCTGACGCTCGATCTCTCCAACCGAGGGCTGTGACGAGACCAGCAGGCTCAGTATCGCGCGGCGGTTCGGCTCCGCAATGATTTCGAATACAGATTCCATGCTCTTCGTATACTCCACAGAGCATATACGTGTCAAGGTATATTTAGGGGGCCAGTCAACGGTTTCCGTCAGCGTGCGGGAAGGATGATCAAACAGCGGTTTTAGATACGCGTGTCCCGACACGGGTCATACCACCCGCCGATTGCTCAGGCCAGTAGACTCGCAATCAGACGCTCAGCACCGGACAAGGAGCGTCACGCGCTACCGCGTAGCTGAGGTCCCGCAAGCGGCCCAGAGTGCCGGACTGCGGGCTTCTCCCGATCATCAGCACATCTGCCCGCAATCGGCGCGCGTGCTCGGTCACCGCATGTTGAATCGAGCCACTCTCGATGCTGACGAGAGCGTGCGAACCAGCAGCGCTTTGCAACTTCTCGATGCGGCCGGCTGCCTCCCTTCTCGCCGACTGTAGGCGCTCCTCCGAATCCAATCCGACCCGCAGCTCAGGCGGGCTGGTCAGAATCACATGAACGAGCGTGAGATTCGCGTGGACGGACTCCGCAACCTGGCTGGCGTATCGAAGAACCCTTTCTGAATCTGAGTCCAGCCCGATGGCGCAGACCCATTCCCGATGTTCGAGCTGCCTGGCGGAAATGGTCTCCGCGTGCTGCGTGGTCAGTACCGGACAATCCGCATGGTTCAAAACCTTTGCGGTCGTGGACCCAAGCAGCGTCCGGCGAAAGATGCCAGCGTGGGTGGGCATGATGATCAGATCGAATCCGTTCTTCCGCGCAAGCTGAGTGATCTCTGCCGCGGCACCGCCCGACAGCAGGATTCTTGGGCACTCCGTGAGTGGAAACTCAGATTTGAGAAACGAATCAAGTTTGTCTTGAGCCAAGTTCTGCTGCTCTTCGGCAACCTCGGAAATTGACCGCACATAGAGCTGGAATGCGTCGTGACTGTAAAGATCGAAGACATGAACCAGCGTCACCCGCGCCCCGAAAATAGACGCCGCCCTCTTCACAAAGGGCGCCATGGCAACGCAGGAAGGCGAGAAGTCCACGGGGAACAGAATGTTTTGAATGCTCGTCATGGGTTCGCTTCGCACAGCGGATTCAGTAACATGTCTGGGCCTGTTTTTGAAGCCGAGCTAACGCCCTTTCGCTTCCTCTCCCCGCAGCACGAGACAAGTCGACGCCGCCTTGGCAACGAGTTGGCCGCGTTCGTCTGTGATTTCGCATTCGACGTAGCCCAGACTGCGACCGCGGCGCACCACTTTGCCATTTGCTCGTAGGAGAGCCTGCCATACGGGCCGAAAGAAATTGATCTTCAATTCAACAGTGGTAAAGGATTCGTCCGCTGCGAGTGTGCTCGCGAATGCCATTCCCATTGCAGCGTCGGCAATGTCGCAGAGAATCCCGCCGTGCAGTGTCCCCATCGGATTGACGTGCTGTGGTCCAGCCTCCAGCGTGACAACGGCGCGCCCATCGGCAATCTCTTTGGCCTCGAATCCAATCAGACGCGCCACGGCTACATCGTTTGTCTTCGCACGTGTCCGAAAGTCAGGTTTTGATGGAATCCCCGGCGTGCTCATGAGTTTTTCTCCCGGCTCTTCGATTCTTTCACGCGAACGCTGCTCTCGAGATACTCCTCCAAATAACGGCAAGCTAGATCCCGCGGGCCGTCGTTTCGCAGCAACCGGCTCAGCATCAAGCTCCCTTCGAGCGTGCTTACAAGCAAGGTAGGCAATTCCGAGGAATTGACGTCCTTGCGGATTTCTCCGCTTCGCCGCCCCTCTTCGATAATCCGTCCCAGGCGGCCGAGCAAGGAGCTGAGAGCCCGTCGCGCCTTTCCCCGCAGCTCCGGATTTCCATCGTCTGAATCGATTGCCGTGTTCAGCAAAGGACATCCTCCCGGTACAAGCCCTGCCGTCCGCTCCCGAAAGTTGCGGACGATCTGCTTCAAGCGGTCCACTGCATTAGAGATCTCCTGCGTACCTTCAAAGCGGGTATCCAAGGCCAGCTCCCAGGCATAGTCGAAGGCCTCCCCGGCAAGTTGTTGTTTACTGTCAAAATGCCGGTAGATCCCGCCTTTTTCAAGTCCTGTCGCCTGCATAAGGTCGGATAGTGCAGCCCCTTCATAGCCTCTCTTATTAAAGATCGGCGCCGCCTTGCGAATGATTTCCCGGCGAGTCTGCTCGCCTTTGCGCATGCCGCACCTCCCGCCAAACCAGGTCTGCGACCAACTGGTCGCTAATTGAATTGTACCAGACATCAGATGAGACCGAACGGTCTCTGGTTGCATCAAAGAGGCGTTGGAAACTGCATGAGCGTTCTAACGGCCGCCATTTCGGTCCCGAACCTGCCCGCCGAACGGCGTGCGGTGAATCCGTGGACCGTCGCCGTCGTCGTCACACTCGCGACATTCATGGAGCTGCTCGATACGGCCATCGCCAATGTGGCGCTGCCGCATATCGCTGGCGGTCTGGCGGTCAGCTACGAGGAAAGTACCTGGGTGCTGACCAGTTATCTGGTGTCTAACGCCGTTGTGCTGCCGCTTTCCGCGTGGCTTAGCCGCGTATTTGGACGCAAGCGCTACTACATGACCTGCGTGCTCCTGTTCACGGTGAGTTCCTTGTTGTGTGGACTGGCGCCTAGCTTGGGCTTGCTGATTTTCTTCCGCGTCCTGCAGGGCGTTGGAGGAGGCGGGCTTGCGCCGGTGGAGCAAGCCATTCTGGTGGACACATTCCCGCCAAACAAGCGGCCCGCGGCTTTTGCCCTCTACAGCATGGCCATTGTCACTGCGCCGGCGATCGGTCCTCCGCTGGGCGGTTGGATCACCGATAGCTGGAGTTGGCGCTGGGTTTTCTTCATCAACATTCCAATCGGAATCCTTTCGCTGATTCTCACCAAGCGCCTGGTAGCGGATCCACCCGAGTTCACTCGTCAGGTCCAGGCCGCGCGGCGTGACGGCAAGCTCAAGATCGACGGCCTGGGGATTGTGCTGGTCGCCCTGGGGTTCGCTTGCCTCGAAGTCGTGTTCGACCGTGGCCAAACCGAAGACTGGTTTGAAAGCAACTTCATCCTAACTTTCTTCACCATTGCGGTAGTCGCTCTCGTCATTGCTGCCTTCTGGGAATTGCGGCACCCCGATCCCGTGGTGGAAATAAGACTGCTAGGCGAACGCAACTTCGCCATCGCCAATTTCTTCTATTTTCTGTTTGGCTTCACGCTTTTCGGGTCGACGGTGCTGATTCCGCAAATGCTCCAGAGCCTCTACGGCTACACGGCGACCGACGCAGGACTTGTTCTCGGTCCCGGAGCGATGGTCATCGTAGTTCTTGCACCCGTGATGGTCCGGTTGCTGCCAAAGGTTGGCGTGAAGTCGATGATCGCGATGGGCTACTTCATTTTCGCACTAAGCATGTGGTACTTCGCGAGCTTCGATCTCGGCACCGACTATAAACATGAGGCGCTTGCCCGCGTTCTTCAGGGCCTTGGCATTGCCCCGCTCTTCATTCCCGTCAGCCAGCTGGCGTATTCATTCTTGCCAAAAGAGAAGAACAACAAGGCTTCCAGTTTGACGAATCTGTTTCGAAACCAGGGAGCGAGCTGCGGCATTGCGTTTACGACCACGGTCGTAGCGCGCCGCACGCAATACCATCGTTCGGTGCTTGTCGCTCACGCCACTCCGCTGAACGGGCCCTACCAGGCGGTTTTGACAAACCTCTCCGGTTATTTTGCGAGGCATGGTTTTTCGGCCGCTGACGCATCGGTTCACGCGCATGCGCAATTGAGCCGCATCTTGGATCAACAGGCTTCCTTCCTGGCTTCGCTCGATTGCTTCTGGCTGCTCGGCTGCGCCTGCTTGATTGGAGCGCCTTTGGTTTTCTTCACTCGGAAATTCAGGTCGGCTGGTCCTGGATCAGCACACTAAGGGCCGGACAGCGAGGCCTGAGAGGAGGTTGCAGAAATGATTTGGGTTGGCAGTTTCAAGTCCCTGCAATCCGCCCTCGCCAAACTCGATTTCACTGATGCGCCCTTAGAAGTGGATACCTGGGTGCGGAGCGAGATCGACCTGATCTCGCCGCTGGTGGACTGGCTCATGAAACTGATTGCTGTGTCGGGCCGTGTTTTGGGAGTCGAGCAGTTCGTCGAACTCGCCCTTCGCGAAGCCCTGAGTAACGCGATGCTCCACGGCAATCGATTGGACGCCGGCAAGTTGGTTCACATCCGCTGCTGCTGCGAATGCGGCGGCGGAGTGTTCATCGTCGTCAGAGATCAAAGACATGGATTCGACCCCGGCAATGTTCCTAATCCTCTGGCGGTCGAAAACCTGGGTGCCGAACACGGGCGCGGCATCCACTTAATGAAATTGGCTATGGATGACGTTTCCTTTGAACGACAAGGAACGGAGGTCCGTATGCGCAAGGCATCAGGGCCCAAGCAAGAAATACCTGCCTGGAGCCCTCATGGCAGAATTGCACGACGGCTAGTTAGCAGACCCTCGCCCGGGGTTCGAGTCCTCGAGTTGTGCCAGCCCGACAAGGCTTAGATAAGGGTCAAGGTTCGGTAACGAGAAGTCTTGAAGGAAGTGATCAATCAACGGGCCTGGAGGCAAAAAGGTTGTAGCGGCTTTAACATTTTCGAATCAAAGATATGGGCTCGGGTAGAATCGCCTTGCGCGCCGAGTTTTGCCCGGTCGTCGCGGACACTTTGCGCCTTTCCTAGACACCCTAGCGGAGCTTGGTTATGCCTTCTACTGAAAAACTGGACACTCACCACAAAGCGCTTACTCTGAATCTTGATCCATCTAAGTTTGGTTCCTTTGCAGAAATCGGCGCTGGCCAGGAAGTCGCGCGATGGTTCCTGGTAGTCGGAGGGGCTTCTAGCACGGTGGCCAAGACCATCTCCGCATACGACAAGGAAGTCAGCGATGACCTCTACGGCTCGGGATCGCGCTACGTATCGCGGCAGCGACTGGAGGCCATGCTGGAGCATGAATGGAGCGAGCTTCTGGCGCAATTGAGCAAAACCCGTGGGCCGCAAACTCGATTCTTCTCGTTTGTTGACACCGTATCGGCGCGCAATTTCGCGGGAACCAACGATCCGCATGGCTGGGTGGGTCTGCGATTTCAGATGCAGCCGGGCGGCCCTCCCAACGACCTGCTGCTGCACGTGAATATGCTCGATCCTTCCAATGTGCTTCAGCAGGAAGCGATTGGAATTCTGGGCGTGAATCTGATCTACACCGCGTTCTATGGATTGCAGAGCGAGGAATCCTTTCTCGAAGGCTTGGCGCAAGACGTCGTCAAGGAGCGCATCGAGATCGACTATTTGGATTTTCGCGGGCCGGCGTTCGAGAGTTGGAACCGCGCCGCCCTGCTGGCTCATTTGGTTTCCGCGGGAATGGCCGAGGCGGTATTTTTCTCCTCGAAGGGGCCGGCCGTCCCGCCAACGGAGGCTCTCTACAAGAAAGCGGTCGTGCTTGCGCCGGGATACTTCGGCCACGTGGATCCAGCGCACTCGCAAGTTCACGCGAGATTGTTGGCTTCCGGCATTGAAGAGTTTCGGAATGAGATGGGCGAAGGGCACGCGGCACCCGCTGGTTTTTTCTGCCTGACCGTTGCTTCGCTCTCCCCCAAGGAGCCGGCTCCGGACATGACTGGGTTGCTTCATCGCATCGAGGCGCTTCTCGCTACGGGCAGCGACGTGCTGCTGTTTCGGCAAGCCGAGCTGTACCACATGACCGCCCTAGTCAATCGCTATACCAAGGCGCCAGTGCGATTCGTTGTAGGTCTTTCGCTGCTCATGCGAGCGTTTGAAGACCTTTACGGCAATCTCGAAGGCAGCCGTCTCGAGGCTCTCGGTCGTCTTTTCGCGCAAAACGTCCGTATTTACGCTTATCCGATGACCGCCGCCGACCTGCGGGAATGGCTCAGCACTGCTTCCGCGTCCGGTTGGGAATGGAGTGAGGCCAATGGATGGGTTTCCGCCGCCCAACTGCGTCGCGCACCGCCTCTGGGACATTTGTTCGCGTATCTTCTGGCCAGCAACTTTATTGCCCCCATGCAAGTGTCCGCGGCCTTAAGAGCCGACGCTTGACCGACAGATGTGAAGAACTGCTTGGATAAGTACGGGAAAGTTGGCATCTCGCGAGGAAATCAAGCCCGGGATGCGCGTTTGGACAGCTCCGAACGCCCCACGTCGCGGGGGTGGCAGAGACTGTTGAAGAGCAAGCGTTTAGGAGCAAAACCTCCGGAAACAGGGCTTGCGACATTGCCATGGTAAAACCACGCCCCATCGCCAGTAGTAACGTTCATTACGAGGAGCCATTCAGCCCGTTCCATGCAGCTAAGGAGTCCATATAGTCTCTCCAATGAACGATTTTTTTGTTCTGAATCGTGATGACGGAAATGAACCTGTTGTCGTAGGGCGCACCGCTCGAGAGAATTTTCCCGTGCACTTCGTATTCGAGGATCACGACGCGACTATCCTGAGAGCGATGCACAACAAGTGCGTCGCCGGAGTGAAGCCTGATCGTCTTGCCGTAGCCCGAGAAGCTGGCCATCAGATCGGCTCGGCCTCGAATCGTCAGCGGCCAGCCGGGGAAGTGATATCGGAACTCGAAAAATGCGTCTTCGGCAATCGTGTCGAAATAATGGTCGCCATCAACGAGTCCGCGTAAGCCCTTCATGACGACTTCGAAGAAAGGATTGAGATCTTCAAAAATCTCGTATTCGCCTTTCGGCATAACGATCTCCTTCCAGTTCGGGACTATCGCCAGGAAATGCCTCACGCGCGTACAGGAGTGACACCCAGCTCGCTCCGGACGATAGGCGCCATTTGAGTGCCGAGAATTTGTATGGCGTGCAGCATTTTTTCATGTGGCAGCGTGGAGACACCCATTTGGAATGTGACGCGGGAGATGCCGCCCAGAACGTCATTCACATAAAGGATCTTCTTCGCGACTGTTTTCGCGTCGCCGATCAGCAGCGCGCCGGCAGGCCCGCGCTGGGCGTCAAACTGAGCGCGTGTGGCGGGTGGCCAGCCGCGTTCCTTGCCGATTTCGGTAAAAGTGTGCGCATAGCCTGGAAAGAATGCTGCTGCCGCTTCGTCCGTGGTGTCGGCGAGAAAGCCGATGGAATGAAGACCTACCGTGAGTTGATCGGGAGAATGACCAGCGCGGCGTCCCGCTTCACGGTAAAGATCTATAAGAGGACGGAAGCGCCTGGGCTCGCCGCCGATGATGGCCACCATGAGAGGAAGTCCGAGCATTCCTGCGCGAACGAAAGATTCCGGTGTGCCGCCAACACCGACCCATATGGGGAGCGGATTCTGCAGCGGGCGAGGGTAGATTGCCTGGCCGGTAAGGGCCGCGCGGTGTTTTCCGGACCATTGCACTTTAGTGCTTGCACGGATTTTAAGGAGAAGCTCGAGCTTCTCCGCAAAGAGCGAATCGTAATCTTCAAGACGCAGCCCGAAGAGGGGATAGGACTCAACAAACGAACCGCGACCGGCGACAATTTCGGCGCGGCCCCGCGAGATCAAGTCGAGAGTCGCGAACTCCTGAAAAACGCGAACGGGGTCGGAGGCGCTGAGAACCGTGACGGCGCTGGTGAGACGGATATTTTCCGTGCGCGTGGCGGCAGCGGAGAGGATCACAACCGGAGCCGAATCGAGGAATTCCGCCCGGTGATGTTCGCCAATGCCAAAAACGTCCAGGCCGACCTGATCGGCGAGCTCAATCTCTTCGAGTAGATGGTGCATGCGCTCCACCGGGCTGAGCGTGAGACCTGTGGCCGGGTCGGAAATAGCGGCGGCGAAACTGTCGATTCCAATCTGCATTTAGATCAATTCTCCAGGACAACTTTCATTTCGATTCATCGGGGCACTACGCCGCTATGTCATCGTTGGCTTGAACACTTTGGATTCACTCCGGGGCCTAGACTCTCGGCGCGCTTCCCAATCTTCTTCAATGTCGTTTCAAGAGCTCGCAACTCTTTCGGGCTCGCATCGGCAAAGACTTTCTTAATTTCGGCGGCGTGTTTGTGAAAAATCGGCGAGATCAATTCTTTGCCCTTTGGTGTGAGCGATACGATCCGGACGCGCCGATCCTCAGGACTCTCGACACGGCTTACCAGGCCTCTAGCCAACAGGCGGTCGATGGCCACACTGATCGAGCCGGGCGTAAGGTACACCTTTGGCCCGATCGTATTCACCGGCAAAGGCCCTTTGTTGAGAAGCGCTTCAAGTATCCGGAAGTCGGTATCGTCGATTCCCGTTTCCTCAAGTCCCGCATAAAGATATTTCGCGGCCGCCCGAAACGCCTTCCCCAATACCAGCCAACAGTGAACCGGGTCTCGCGAGTTCTTGCCCATGACGAACTATTTTGCACTTTTGCATGACCGATGTCCACCAGTATGTATCCATAGCAATAGGATTGGCATCAATACATACTGCCGAGTGGCAGGGCGCTGATTGAGAACCAAGAGAGCGCGGCCGGTTCGGTCCTGGCGGCTGAATTGTCCGCGTCCGGCGCGCGAGTCCCCCTTCAGGGCTTCGGCGAAGGAGTCGAGCAATCTTCGTTCATGCAGTTTGCCTGTTTGGTATCCTTGGGAATCAAATTTACGCCCGTCTCAAACACCTCACCCTTTGCCAAATCAGGGCTGTCGAACTGCCAGTCGAGGTGCTCAGCCCCGAAGACTCTTCGGACTACCAACCTGCCGCTTGCGATACTCGCGTCTTCGTTTTCCGCAACCGTGAAGGTCACGATTGTCCTGTCATCGGTCTGATGCTCTGGGAGCGGAAGCTCTGGGCCGAAGAAAATCCAGAGCGTGTTGCCGTGGGCAGTGGCTGACATAACCTGCAGTGAGTACGAATCGCCGGACCGGACAAGGGTGAGGATGACTTCCGGAGCATCCGGGTCGTACAGTTCAGTTTGATCTATCGAAGCTCCGGTGTCATAGAGTTGCTTGATGGCCAGCACACTCTGCCGCCCGCCTTCTCCTCGAAGATCCCATTGCGCCGCCTCTAGGAAGCTGACTGGACCGCTCTCGACTCGCCATAGTTGTGTACCAGGCAATATCTGCCCAATCGTCATGTCGGTGGCATAGAATGTCCCTGGCCTAGCTATGGATTGGGTTGGTTCCGGGCGATATTCTCTGTCTCCGATTGCCAATGAAGTTCCCAAAGCCGCTGCGGCACGGCGTGGAGCATAAAAGAAAGCGATACCTGAATCGTCGGTTCGAGAAATCACTTCCGGTGAAGCGTGGGGCACCATTTGACCGGCGACGAATCCCCACTCGATCACCTGCCCGATCCGGTCGTGAAAGCGAACTCGGAATAGCGGGGTTGAGTCGCCAAGCGTAAGGACCTCAAAATCGATTCGCGTCGCATAGGCATCCTCTCCATTTGCCTTTAGAGCATCCACCTTAGGACTCAGGGTAGAGTAAACGACTCTCCGGTTCGTGGTCTTGTCCAGCAGAACCACTTCGCAACGACCTCCGTCGACCAAAGCCTCGATCCTGGCATAGCGTGGATCATCTTCAACCGACTGTACGAAATATTGTGGGACGAAGCGAAACTTGACATTCATCGGAAGGAGCGGGGCTGGCGACGTCGAAGCCCTCGCCGGGGCCTGAGCTTGGAGGACGCTAGGATTATAGAGAAGCGCACAGGTCATGAGTGTGATCGACATAATTCGTTTCTTCATACTTCTCTCCATAAGATGCTTGATCGGCAGCGCGCACTTTGTTGAATCGAGGTCGTCGGCAAGACGGCGCTGTTACCAACAGCAGTGCTACCACCAGCGCCGATGAAAAGAGCTTGCCGTTTTGTCTTACACCCACTTGCGCCTCCTTCCAGCTTCGCCTTAGGTCTGCGCCAGAGCTCTTGTCGTACTTTTCTAGGAGCTCGCGTTTAACCTGTGGCCGCAGAGGTTGACCGAGCACGCTGCTTCACCTCTCGAACGGGGGTAGAAGACTTTCGAAATATCTTTGGCCCTCGCCTGGACTACAGCAAGATCCGGGCCATTCTGTGACGGCGTAAGTCGCTGAATTTTCGGGGAAGCGTTGGTTCGGAGGTGTCAGAAGTCAAAGAAGTTAGAAATGTCGAACTGAAGCATGGTTGAACGGGCAGAACGAATCGGATGGCCCAGTCAGCAAGGCAGCCACTCAGGAATACAGCTTCGCGTAAATACCGAGCTTTCTCATTCGATAGAGAAGCGTGGTTCGGTTGATCCCCAGGCGCGTTGCGGCGCCATCAGAACCACCGACACGCCCCTTGCATGCGTTAAGCGCGTCTAGTATTTCCTCGTGCTGCTTCCTCTCATACTCCTCGGCGCCAGGGTTGACGTTAGGCCGTGAGCTCATTGCTTTGCGAGCGGTTCGACTGTTCTTGTCGACTCCCGCATCTGCGGCTGTTGCCGTTTCTGGTTTCCGCAGTTCCGTGAGTGGAGCTTCGAGCGCTTCGCCGCGCGTCAGGATCACCGCGCGTTCAATGAAATTCTCCAATTCGCGGATATTTCCCGGCCATTCCCATGCTGTGAGTGCCTTCATAGCGACAGAAGGAACAGACTCAATTTTTTTCTGCATTTGTTTTGCAAATTTTTGCGCGAAATAACTGACCAGCAGAGGGATATCTTCTTTGCGCTCGCGCAGGGACGGGACACGAATCGGAAAGACGTTCAGGCGGTAAAACAAGTCACTGCGAAACTCGCGATCGGCAACCATTTTCTCCAGATCGCGATTGGTGGCGGCTACCAGACGAAGATTCACTTTCCGCGTATGAGTGCTGCCAAGACGCTCAAACTCCCGCTCCTGCAAAACACGAAGCAATTTGGGCTGAATTTCAATCGGAATGTCTCCCACTTCATCCAAGAAGAGCGTGCCCTGGTCGGCCAGTTCCAATCGCCCGACTTTTTGCGCAATCGCTCCCGTAAAGGCTCCTTTTTCGTGTCCAAACAGTTCGCTTTCCAGCAGGCCCGTGGGGATCGCCGCACAATTTAGTTTCACAAAGGTCCGGTCCTTGCGCCGGCTGCGGTCGTGAATGGCGCGCGCAATTAGCTCCTTGCCCGTTCCGGTTTCGCCAAGCAGCAGCACCGTGGAATCGCTCGGAGCGACGGTCTCAACCATTTGCAGAACACGCTTCAACGCCGCGCTCTTGCCAATGATCCGCTCGAAACCGCTGTCGGTGCGAATTTCCTCTTCCAAGTAGAGTTTTTCTTGCGCAAGCTTATCCTTGAGTTCGGAAATTTCCTGGTACGCCAGCGCGTTTTCAATGGCGACGGCTATCTGTCCTGACGCCCGGCCAAGGAAATCAACGTCTTCTGGCCTAAAGGGAGTCTCCGTGGTGCGTGAAATCCCTAAGATTCCGAGGACTCGGCCTCGATTTACAAGTGGAATAAGGCAAAGGGCTTTTATGCCTTCGGCAACGGCGATGTCAGTTGTCCCGGACACGAACTCCTCGGGTTCCCGCGCATCGATGACTACGGGTTTCAAAGTGTCCATCGCTTTTTGGGCGGCGGTGCTCGGCGTAAAGAACAACTCTTCCTTGATGACCCCCTTGCTGTGCGGAAAGTCCAGAGCAAAGACCCTGGATTTTCGCGACGCCGTGTCGGGCAGCGAAACGGCTACCCCATCAGCGTGCATGACTTCACGTATATTTGCTGCAATCGCGCGCAGGACCTCTCGCAGGTCGAGGCTCGATGTGATTCTGGTTGTCAGATTGAGCAGCAACTGTAGCCGATCGTTTTGACGCTGCAGCTCTTCACTGATGCGCACGATCGTTTCGTCGCGGCTTACATTGTTCTTCACGGTTAGAGCGGTGGTGCTCATTTCTTTGTCTTAGATGCCTTATCGGACCAGATAGCTATAGCCAGCTTCTCTGATTCGAGTCGACCGACAGAGGTTACTGATTTGACCCAAAGGGTCGTCCCTTTTGGCAGCGCCCGGCTGAATCTCCTTTGCAGTAAGGTTTATGGCCGAGTAGTTAGCAAGGATGGTCTCAGCAACTTGTTCCGCTCTCTCACTCTCCACAACGTTGATGAGGGAGCTGAGCCGAACTGATGAGTGCGTAACCGGTGCGAGTTTGCTGGGGTCTTCGAATTTGTGTTGCATTGCATCGACCATCGCTCGCGCGCTCTCGTTGATAAAGTCGGAATACGATTGCTCGCGATGAGAGATCTTCCTGGCCAGGGTACCCCGTCGATCGTGATGCCTCTCGGTGATCCACGCACTGAGAGTTGATAGGGACGCACCGGCGAACGAGCCCAAAATGGCCGCCAGCGCTGCTCGGTCGAAATGGCGAGCAAACAATGCCATTCCCTGAGCCTTAATTAAGCCTACGATCGCAATTGGAAGAGCGGCGGTAGCGTCGGTCCTTCCGCGCTATTGTTGCCAGCCGCCACCTAGCGCTTGATAGAGCTGGACAAGCGCAAGCCGTTCATTCAACTGCGCGTCGACCAGGTTCAGCTCTGCCGAGAAATAGATCGTCTCGTTCGTCAAGACTTGCAGGTAACTCGCACCACCATTCCGATAGAGGACCAAAGAGAGCCGGTCCGATCGTTCTGCTGCTTGAGCGAGCAGTTCCTGCTGCTCGCGGAACTGGCGATCCTTGTCATACGCAACAAGCGCATTCGATACTTGTCCGAGCGAGTTCTGGACAGTCTGCTGGTAGGAGAGCGCGCTTTCCTGCCACTGCGCTCGGGCGAGCCTGAGTTGTGAGCGCAGCGCTCCGCCTTGGAAGATGGGCTGCGTAATGCCGAGGGCCGCGTTCCAGGTCTGAGAAGGTTGTTGGAGGAAATGGTGCAACGCATTACTCTCGAGCCCTCCTGCCCCGGTAAGAGAGAGACTCGGAAAGAACGAGGCTTTGGCGACGCCGATTTGGGCGTTGGCTGCCATCATGTTGGCTTCCGCCTCGCGGACATCCGGCCGACGCTCGAGCAATTCGGAGGGCAGGCCGACGGGGACGCTATCCGGCACGGGCTGCCCGGTGAGAGGGTTGCCGCGAGGAATGGAACCGGGGTTTTCGCCCAGCAGGATGCTGAGCGCATTTTCCTGTTGCTCGATCTGCCGCTCGAGATCAGGAATGGTCTCTGAGGCGGTGTAGACAAGTTGCTCCGACTGGCTAACGTCGAGATCGGAAGCTGAACCATGGGTCTCAAGCACCCGAGTTAATTGCAGGGATTGTTGGCGGGATCCCAAGGTGCGCTTGGCGATCTCAAGTTCGGCGTCCAGTGCCCGAAGCTGGAAGTAGGCTGTCGCTACATTCGCAACAAGCGACGAGATCACGGCTTGCTGCCCCCACTTCGTGGCAAGCAGCTGGGCACGTGCCTCCTCGGTTTGCCGGCGGTACTTTCCCCAGAAGTCAAGATTCCAGATAACCGAGAGGTTGAGCTGGCCAGCGTTGACCTCGTAGGCCGGAAACTGACTGGAAACCTTGGCGTTTTGTTGGCTGAAGACGCCTGCGCCGACGCTGGCTGAGGGGAGCTGGTTCGCACGGGTTATGCCGAGTTGGGCTTGTGCTTCAAGCACGCGCGTGGCGGCGATTCGGACGTCGTAATTTTGCTGAAGCGCGGTGTGAATCAGCTGCGCCAGGACGGGATCCTGGTACACATCCCACCACTTCTCGTTGCCGAGCGATGCCGCCGAGTCGCTTTGCGCAGGTGCCGCGGCACGATAATCAGTGGGCAAGTTAACAGTCGGCCGCTTGTAATTCGGTCCGACTGCGCAGCCCGCAAGCAAAATGAATATCGGCAAAAATGCGAGTTTTTTCATTTCAGTCTCCTTCGCTCGCAGTTTGCCGAGCTTCGAGTCCCGCCGATTTCTGACGCGCGGCACCGGAGATGAGCTCGACCACATAGAAGATTGCCGGAACAAAGAATCTGCCGATGAAGGTTTCCGCGACCATGCCGCCAATTACGGCCGTGCCCATAATCTGGCGTGCTACCGCGCCTGCTCCCGACGCTGTCCAGAGCGGCACGCAGCCGAGAATGAAGGCGAGCGCCGTCATCATGAGGGGCCGGAAACGAAGTTTCGCCGCGGAAAGTGCTGCATCGACGAGGGACATACCGCGTTCGTAATCCTCCTTGGCAAACGCGACGATGAGAATCGAATTTTTCGCGGCCAGGCCGATGAGCATGACTAAGCCGATCTGCGCATATACATCGTTCTCGATTTGAACCATGTACGCAGGCAGAAAGTGACTGAGCACGACGCGCCGCAACCAGAGGGCGGCCAGGGCGCCGAAGACTGCGACTGGCGTGCTGAGCAGCACGCTGAAAGGCACTGTCCAGCTTTCATAGAGCGCTGCCAGGATTAAGAAAACGAACAGGAGCGAAAACCCGAAAATCACCGAAGCCGGGACCCCTTGTTCGGCCTTCACCTCTTGATAGGACATTCCGATCCAGTCGTATCCCATTTCGGAAGGCATGGTTTGCTTGAAAACGTCCACCAGGGCGGCTCTTGCCTGATCGGCGCTATAACCAGGTGCGGCGGCGGCATTGATCTGCGCGGACCGGTACTCGTTGTAACGCATCGTGAACTCGGGGCCAGACCGGGTCTCGAATTTTGCCAGCGCGGAAAGCGGCACTGTCTGCCCTTGGCCGTTGCGGACATAGAATTGGCCGAGATCGTTGGTTGTCGATCGGTAAGGCGCTTCGGCCTCCACATACACCTGCCAGGTACGTCCGAAGTCGTTGTAGTAGTTGACAAACAAGCCGCCCATGTAGGCTTGAATGGTGTTGTAAACATCCGTCAAATTCACGCCTTGCTTCAGCACCTTGTCCTTGTCTACGTTGATGAACTCTTGCGGAACACTCGGAATAAACGTGGTGCTGACCGTGCCGAGCTCGGGGCGCTTGCGGGCGGCTGCCAGGAACTTGGTCAGGTTGTCGCCGAGAAACTTGACATCCTTACCAGCACGATCCTCCAGCACAAACGTCACGCCACCGGCAGTACCGACGCCGGGAATCGCGGGTGGTGAGAAACTGAAGACCGTCCCTTCCGGCAGCTGTTTGAGTTCCTGGTTCAAACGTGCCTTGATGGCTTGATACTGTTCGCTCCGGCTTTGGCGCTCATCCCAGGGTTTCAGCGATACCCAGAAGAACGCGTTGTAGGAAGTACGGACGTAGCTGAGCAAACTGAAACCCACCACGCTGGTCGTGTACTCGACCCCTGGCGTCTTTGCGAGAACGTCCTCTACCTGTTTCGCAGCTGCGCTGCTGCGTTCGAGCGACGCCGCGTTGGGGAGCTGCATATTGATGTAGAGATAACCTTGGTCCTCATCCGGCAGGAAACTGGTGGGCAGGTGGGCGCTAAAGAGCCACGCGGCACCGCCCGCAACGACGAGCAGCAACATCACCACCGCAGCTTTGCGGATCAGGTCGCCCGACCAACGAACAAAGCTGTCGGTGGAGCGCTCGAAATAGCGGTTGAAGTAGCCAAAGAATTTTCCGAGCGGCCCGCGAGTTGCCTTCTTGGGGCGGAGCAGTAGCGCGGAAAGTGCCGGGCTGAGCGTGAGCGCGTTGAACGCGGAAAGCATCACGGATATGGCGATGGTGAGTGCAAACTGCTGATACAATCTGCCGGTAATGCCGGGAATGAAAACTGTCGGCACGAAGACCGAAGCCAACACCAGAGCTATACCGACGACCGGACCCGAAAGTTCTTTCATCGCCTTTTGGGCAGCCTCTTTTGGAGACAGACCCTCCTCGATGTGGTGCTGTACCCCTTCGACAACCACGATGGCGTCGTCAACCACCAGTCCAATGGCGAGCACCAAACCGAACATGGAAAGTGTATTGATCGAGAAGCCAACCAATGGGAAGACGGCGAAGGTTCCCACGAGCGAAACAGGCACGGCCAGCATAGGAATCAGAGTGGCGCGCCAGTCTTGCAAAAACAGGTAAACCACAAGGATGACTAGCACGATCGCTATCACGAGGGTCCAGAGGATCTCTTTCATGCCTTCCGTGACCGGGAGTGTTTGATCGAGCGATATGGCGTAATCGATGTCTTGCGGGAAGCGTTGCTTCATCTGGGTCATGAGCTTCCGGACGCCCTGCACGGTTTCGACAGCATTGGTTCCGGGCAACTGATACACGGCAATGGCAGCGCTGGGCTTGCCATTCAAGCGAGCGATCAAGCTGTAGTCCTGCGTGCCCAGCTCGACGCGGGCCACGTCTCTCACGCGAACGGTCCCGCCGTTTGGTGCTTCGCGCACGATCACGTCGCCGAACTGTTCCGGCGAAGTCAGGCGGCCTTGAGCCAGCACGGCATAGGTGAACTGCTGGTTGCTCTGAGCCGGCTCGCCCCCGACCTGGCCAGCCGGATTAACGGTGTTCTGTGCTTGAAGCGCGTTAACAATATCCGTGACGGTGATACCCAGCTTGGCCAGCTGGTCAGGCTTGACCCATAGCCTCATGGCGTATTGCCCCGAGCCGAAGACCTGCGTCTGGCCAACACCGTACAGGCGTGCGATAGGGTCGTTGAGGTTGATGTAGGCGTAATTGGCAAGGTAGTTAGAATTATGGGTGCCCTGCGGCGAGTATAGGGAGATCAGCATGAGCGGGGCAGTGGTTGCCTTCTTTAGCGTGATCCCGTAATTGTTCACCTCCGGGGGCAACTGACCGTTTGCCAGTTGCTGGCGCGATTGCGTGAGTATCAGATCCATGTTGGGATCCGTTTTCAGATCGAAATCGACGAGCAACGTTGTTTGCTGGTTCGCAGTAGCGTTTAGCGAATACATATAGGTCATGTTGTCCACGCCACTGACTTGCTGCTCGATGGGTACGGCGACAGCTTGCTCGAGAGTTTTTGCGTCTGCACCTGGGTAGTTGGCTTGCAATCTGATCTCAGGTGGAGCGATCTGCGGGAACTGCGCTATCGGCAAGGTCACGATTGTAATCACACCGACAATGACCGTGAGAATCGCAATCACGATCGCGACGATCGGCCGTCGAATGAAAAAGTTCGCCATGGCTTAACGTTCCTCCGTCTCTTTGTAGGGCGTGGGATTGACCAGTTCGCCTTCTTTTGTCTTCTCCGCACCAGCCGCCACGACGCGTTCTCCCGGCTTCAGCCCGGATGTGATCACCCAGAGCGTGCCCACTCTCGGCCCGACCCCCACGGTGCGGAGCTGCGCATGATTGCCATCGCCGACCACAGTTACCTGATACGTTCCTTGCTGCTCATTCACTGCCGCCTGCGGCACCAACGATGCTTTTGGCAGATATCCTGTCAACGCGCGAATGCGCGCGTACTGACCTGGCCGCAACAAATTCTTGGGATTCGGGAATTCGCCGACGATCTGGATGGTTCCTGTCTGCGTATTCACCTGGCGATCAGCGAACACGATCCTTCCGGGATACAAGTAAGTAGTCCCGTCAGCCAAGATCAACTGCAACGGGATCCGCGACGCATGCGTCAGCCAGTCCACAGTGCCGGGTGCCCCACCGTCCGCCATCCGCAGATATTCCTGTTCGCTGATCGGGAAATAAACCTTCGCGGGATTCACTTGGGAAACCGCAGTTAGCACGGTGGACGGTCCCACGAGATTGCCGACTTGCACGGTGTTGATGCCGGCGATTCCGCCGATCAGGGAAACGACTTTCGTGTACCCCAAATTCAGCGTGGCCTGTTCGACGGCGGCCTGATTCGCTTCGACGGCTGCCTTCGCGCCGAGCAGCGCCTGCGTATCATTGTCGAGCTGACTCTGGGGTATCGCATGCGCTTCTGCCTCGGGAGTGTCTCGCCTCACATTCATATCGGCGTTGGCCATCTGCGCCTGGGCTTGCGCGAGTTGTCCTTTCGCTTGATCAAGCGCCGCTTGGAAGGGACGCGGATCGATTTCGAAAAGAACTTTCCCTTTTTGGACCAATGCTCCTTCCTGATAGTCCTGGCGAATAAGATAGCCGCTCACCTGGGGTTGAATCTGCGCGTTGACGTACCCTTGGAGCGTTCCCACCCATTCCCCCTCAAGGGGAACGTCTTTCTGGAGGACTGACGCTACTTCGACTACGGGAGGAGCAGGCGCCGGAGCGGAAGCTACGGAGCGTTCGCAGCCAACGCCCAGGGCAGTTGCGAACGCCAGCACGATCAGGAAACCAAACAGATTCGAAAAGTTGCGTTTTCGCCGGACGTTCAGGTGCTCAAGAATGTGTTTCGTGTAGATGCCGCTGGCGGTGAATTGCGTTCCATTCCCGGCCAACCGGCGCAAGAACCGCTCGCCGCTCTTGTCGATGAACGTGACTTCATTGAGGTCAACGATACAAGCGCGTCGTACATCCGTGCGGTGGTTTTTCTTCCAGCACGCCCTGAACTCTCGTACCCAAGGGTGGACCAGTCGGCCATGCAGAATCCATCTCTCTTCCGCAGGTGTTTCACTGAAAGTGATTTTCAACATGGTATTTCCCTCAGGGCGTGCCAGCAGAGGAAGACTTTCCGATAGCAAGCACGATAGTTTTGATGTGTATGTCATTTCTTTTTCCATCCCCCATTGCTCTTGTTGTACTTCTCCCGAAGCTCACGTTCCGCCTGCAGCCAATCGTCGAGGTCGCAACCATGAATTCCGCCGCGTTCGATGTGAATCTCAAACGCTCGCTCACGAATTTCGGCCAGGGTTGTGCCGTTCTGGCCTTCTTCTTCTCTGACCTCCGATCGAAAAACGATGCCTGGCGTGTTCTGATTGTTCGTTTTCGGATTTTGCGATTTCATGCTTCTTTTCTCCCTACAACATATTCCTGGTTTCAACTGCTGCACTCTGGGTCACGAATCCGGACAGAAGCAGTCCGGACCGGTGACCCACTGGAGTGGTCTCGCCGTTTAGAACCGAACAACGAAACTGGCGGAGGGCTGAGCTGAGCGCGTTGTCGCGCCGGAATAATGAGTTGCTAATTCAAAGTCAGCTCGGGGATGTATGAAGCTGACCTCAACTCCCGCCCTCCATAAAAACCACTTTCCTTGCACGCTTCTGCCGGTGAGAGAGCTTCGGAAATTGCCGGAAGCGGGTATGTCCTCGTGGGCGTGCTCGAGAGCCGCGCCGATGGCTGCCCCAACCTCGACGAATAGCAACACCAGAAGCAGCGCCAAAAGCAGCGCCACGAAGCCCGTCACGAGATAGCGAAAGGTGCCCAACGCGTACTTCACTACCGAAAACCCTATGCTGGGTCGCCGTTTACTCACGCGCATTTGTTCTCACATCCCGTGCTAGCCTCTTGCACATGTGGACCTCGGTGCCTCGCTGTTGGAACGAGACCTCGTCCATCACCGACTTCATCAGCTGAATGCCACGCCCGTGCTCCGCTTCGAGATCTTCGACAGCCACGGAATCGAAAACCGTCTGCACATCAAACCCTTGACCCTGGTCTGAGACGATCAGAGAAATTTCCTTTCCCACCTTGCAGCGGCAGCGGACGTGAACTAATTTGTGAGCATCCAGCCGGTTGCCATGAATGACTGCGTTGCTCAGAGCTTCCCGAAGTCCTAGTTCGACGGCGTATTCCTCGCCCGCGATGCAGCGCGAGCCTTCGATCAGCCGCATCAAGCGGTCCACCAGTGGCGAAATGGCTTTAAGTTCACTCGGCATCCAAATGTCGACTTCCAGCAAGCTTCCGCCGCGTGTGCTAGGCAAATGCGCTCGCATAGCCGTGCGTCCGTTCGGGGCTTCCATTCGAGACATGATCACCCTCGTGTTCAGCCGCGTGCCAGCCAGAGCCCATACCGCACGGAATGAAAACGTCCAAATCCATTGCGGAGGCGCAGCACGCAATACCACTGTGTCCACTTGCCGATGAAACTTAGAGTCGAAAACATGCGATTTCCTCCTCTGCTCTGCATTCTTTTCACACGATGTGAACCGGGCCACGGATCTAACTTCAAACTCCAACCTAGTAAAAAAAGTCAATTCAGTGCCGACCGTCCCTGCCTATCAGACCATCTGGGCCGACAAGGCAGAGAAAAACCAGAATTGTCACTGCAGCAATCAACAGAAACGTAACCATTGGTGCCTCCTTTCGCAGCAGCGCTAATTCCAGGCGCATGTCAGGCGATCTTGCGAAGTGCGCCGGCGCTTTTAGCAAAAATTGAAATGCGGTTTCTCACCGCGCGATACGGTCTCATGTGGTGTCTCAGAGCTTTGGCTAACTTTCTTCTCGCGTGGAACACGCGAGCTTTAACGGCGCCGATAGAGACACCCAGATGTAGGGCGGCGTCACGATTCGATAACTCCCCTAGTGCCCGCAGCTCGACGGCTTTGCGCATTCCTGGTCTCAGCTGCCGCATCGCTATTGACAAGATTCGTGATTTCTCTGTTTCGAAATAGCTGGCTTCAGGGTCGGGGCTAGCATCGGCTGGCTCCTGGGCGAATGTCGCTTCTTCATCGCCGCTCGAATCATCGATCGGCACCTCGCGCAGCCCTCGTCGCGAGCGCAACAACATCAGCGCTTGATTGATGGCGATACGCGTCAACCAAGTGGATAAGGACGATTTCCCTTCAAACGTCTGCAAGTGGAGGAACGCTTTTTGGAAAGTTTGCTGAAGGATGTCTTCGGCGTCTTCGCGAACCCGTGTGTAGCGGAACGCAAGCCCAAGAATCCTTCGCTGGTGGCGGTTGAAGAGCGTTTCAAACGCCTCTTCATCTCCACGTTTGGCGGCGGCGACGAGTTCTTCCTCCGAAGTTGAATCACCGGAGGCGACGCCCGGTTTGCCAAACTTGTTCAGAACTCGATCCAGCATGGTGCTTCACCTCTTGAACGGGTCAGAGGCCTTCGACATTGCCTCCCGCCCTCACTTCGACTAGAGGCAAGATCAAAGCCAAATCTTCGAAGGCGTAAGTCGCTGAATTTTCAGCGGAATGTTTGATCCGCGGGTGTCAGAAGTCAGAAAAGTCAAAAATGTCAGGCCACTGACATGCGAAATGTCAGTCGGACTGCGATTGCAGAACGGCACGAGGATCTGCTGATCGTTGGCTCGCAAATCTATGAACGGACGTCTCGTGGAAGCAGTCCTCGGACCGATCATCGAGGTCGACGTCCTTGGGAAGGCACATTCTGGCGCCGTATTCACGGCCAATATTAATGATGGTCTAGCGCCGCAAGATGTACGTTTCGGCTTTGAAATTAGGGGGTCTGAGGGATGGCTCTTCCTGACCGGCGGTCACCCCTACGGATTCCAGGCTGGTGATCTCAAGCTGACATCGAGCCTCGGATTCGTGCCGCCCGAGGAAGCCACGGTCTCGGGTGGGTTCATGGGTGCCGCCGTCAACGTCGGAGAGGTCTGCGCTCATCTTGTTCGCGATCTGCATGCCGGTACCTACAACACACCGGGCTTTGAACACGCTCTTCACAATGCTCGTCTCATCGACATCGTAAGGCGCGCCGCCGAACGGGGCGAGCGTCAGAAAACCGCACTTGCTGACAGAGCTGGGCTGTTAACTCACGTGCAGTGAAGCACGTTGCGGAAGACGAGTACCACAACAGCATCGAGAGCCTCAGCGAGCACTCCACTGACGACGTACTAATTCTCATCGATGCGAAAAGACTCTGAAATCTTACGGGTACGGAAGCCGCTCCTGCCAGGAGCTTCAGCGGCGAAGAAGAAAAATGGAATCTTCCCAGTGGCCGCCTGCATCTATGGAGTGGAGCCGAATGAAGAAAACAGTTCGGCGAAGGTTCGGCACTGTGAACAGTCAACGACATGCCTTAGAATTTTCGAAGCTGCGCTTTGCGCGGCAAGCCTTGGCGTCTCTGCTAGCACTGGTTTTGATATGCGCAGCGTACCCACAAAGTCTCGTCGCGCAGGACGCCCAGGATCAGCAATCTCCGACGCAGGCCCCGCCCGACGCCCCTTACATGCAGCAGACTCCCGAGCAATTAGAGCAATTGGTTGCGCCCATCGCCCTCTATCCCGATTCACTGGTAGCCCAGGTACTGGCGGCCTCGACGTTCCCGGAACAGGTCGTCGAGGCCGACCGGTGGGTGCAATCGCAACCCGATTTAAGGGGCGACGCTCTGGCACAAGCCGTGGACCAGCAGCCTTGGGACCCCAGCGTAAAGGCGCTCGTTGCGTTTCCGTCGGTTCTAGGCAACATGGACAAAAACATCTCCTGGACGTCGTCTCTCGGCGACGCCTATTACAATCAAGAACAAGCCATGATGGACGCCATTCAAGTGATGCGGCGCCGCGCGCAACAAGCCGGCAATCTCAATTCCACGTCGCAACAAAGCGTAACGACTGCAGACTCGGACATCGAGATCGAAGCAGTTGACCCCGAAGTTGTTTACGTTCCCGCGTACGATCCCTGGGTCGTGTACGGAGGCCCGATTGTCGCCTGGCCGGGTTGGTATCCCTATCCGGGCATTTGGTATGACGGCCCGTCGCTGTTCTTTGGAGTTGGCTTCGGCATTGGGTTTTTTGGGGGCTACGGGTGGGGCTGGCACCACTGGGGTTTCGATTGGCATCACCACTATGCCGTTTTCGACCACGCACGGTATCACTCGCCCAGCCGGACGTTTTACAACCGCGACGCGTTCTATCGCGGCGGCGGCGACCGCGGTGCTTTTGACCGTAGCGGAAGAGCGCAGCCCTTCGGCGGCGACCGCGGCGCCGCTCGTGGCTATGCTGAGCCTCGCGGTCAGAGCGGCGTTCGCTCCGGCGCTTTCAGCGGCTACGGTCGCGGCGGAGAGGAGCGCGGTTTTTCCTCGCGCGGAAGCGCCAGCTTCGGCGGTGGAGGCGGCTTTCATGGCGGCGGGGGCTTTCACGGCGGCGGACGCCACTGAGCGTCCTCAGCTTGGAATCAAGTTGCTCTTCGTTTCTCACATTTAAAACGGGAGAATTGCATATGCGGCGAACGAAGCCGGACTTCTCAAATTTTGACTGCCCTGGTCTTTTGAAGATGGCCCCAGTCGCGATGTTGCTGTTGGCGTGCTTTTCTGCCGGTTCCGTGGCTCAGGAAAAAGGCCAGAAAACATTCTCATCGCCAGAAGAGGCGAGCCAGGCTTTGGTGGCCGCAGCGCAGAACAACGATGAAAAAGCGATGCTCGGAATTCTCGGACCGGATGGGCAGGACATCGTCTCTTCGGGTGACCCGACCCAGGACGCCGAGAACCACACGAATTTCGCGCGCAAGTACCAGGAGATGCACCGCTTCGTAAAAGAGCCCGACGGCTCCGTCATGCTGTACATTGGCGCGGAAAACTGGCCCGCACCGATTCCTCTCCGGATGAAAGGCAATGCCTGGTTTTTCGACACCGAGGCCGGAAAGATGGAGATCTTGTTCCGCCGAATAGGCCGCAACGAGTACTCGGCCATCCGTATCTGCCAGGAGCTTGTGGCTGCGCAAAAGGACTACTACGCCATGAAGCACAACGAGTACGCCAAGCAAATCTTCAGCGATGAAGGCCAGCACAATGGCCTTTACTGGAAGGTTTCCGACGGTGAGCCCCAGAGCCCGATCGGGCCCTTGGTTGCTTCGGCCGTCGCCGAGGGTTACGAGAAAGGCAAAGCCGGCCCGCCGACTCCTTATCGCGGCTATTTCTTTCATATTCTGACGCGCCAGGGGAAGCATGCGTCCGGAGGCGCAAAGAACTACATCGTGAACGGCAGAATGACCGAGGGCTTCGCCTTCATCGCTTATCCCGCCGAGCACCGCTCCTCCGGCGTGATGACCTTTCTCGTAAACGGGGATGGCGTTGTCTATCAGAAGGATCTCGGCAAGAAGACCGAATCCCTCGGCAAAGCCATGCAGGAATACAACCCGGATCCCACTTGGCGCAAGGCGGAAGACGAGCCGCCGCAAACCGCCAGCGAGCAGAAACGCTAGCATCTATTGATAATTCCCACACGGCTGCCACACAGCCTTCGCCGGGCTCCCCGAGATTTGAGTTCAGCCTTGGGCAGATCAGCGTTAACCTGAGTTCGTCGGTTCAAACTTGAAACGAAGAGCTTATACCTTGACGTCAAGAGGCAGGAAGTTTTAGATTCACGAAGAAAACCGCGACATCCGTGCAATCCAGCGACTGTGAGGTGCAATGACGAAAACGACAAGCTTCGAAACTGACATCCGCCCGCTTTTTACGGAACGGGACATTCGAGGCATGAGCAAGGCGTTCAACCTGGGAAGTTACGATGACGTCAAAAAGCACGCTTCTGCCATCTACGATCGCATCCGGGGAATCGGAGGAGCGGTAATGCCGCCCCCGCCCCCAAAGGGAGAAGGTCCTTGGGCGCAATCTCGCATTGAGCTATTCGCTAAATGGATGGCGGACGGATTCCCGCCTTAGCGGGTTCACGACATTCCGCCTAGGAGGAGTCGGAGTGGACCCCAATGATTATGAGAGAACAACGAATCCGTGCAGCCGTTCAAATAAGGACATGGGGAACGACTACCGCAAGCCGCCTCTGGCTTAATCGCTTTCTTAGACGGGCCGACACTGCGCCCGCCCTCTAGCCAAATATTTAAAGAAAGGATGACAAAGACATGCCGGAAGCGACCTGGAAACCTCACGAGAAACAAGGACGGCTGACGAAGCAGAGCGACTTACCGGACAGCGTCTACGCGTTTCCGAAGCAGCGTAAAGAACCACTGACCGACGCACAGCATGTGCGTAACGCGGCCGCGCGGTTCGACCAAGTCATCGACGTCTCCGATGCCGACCGTGCTTTGGCGTTCGCGAATATCGAGAAAGCTGCAAGCTACTACGACGTCAATCTCGCGGAATCGTCATGGCACGACCTGGGCATCCATCCTCAAAAGAATAGAAGAGAGGCTGCCGCCAAAGGCGCAGTCACGCGCGAACAGAGGACACGAAAGGAAAATCGGAAGTGAAAAAGGGTCTGCGCGGAATCAACCCCGCTTCGAAGCCGAGTGGCGACGGGTGTGTGGAATGCCTGGCGTCACCGAAAGGTTGGTGGTTTCACCTCCGCCGGTGTGCGGAATGTGGGCACATCGGATGCTGTGACAGTTCTCCGAGTCAGCATGCATCAAAACATGCAGCGGCAACAGGGCATCCGATCATTGCCAGCTTCGAGCCGGATGAGGAT
>Ga0210393_10000033_pt1 | contig 190418 bp, 158 predicted proteins | sample IncBWC27OmetaG_FD_160068 | JGI IMG/M metagenome (GOLD analysis project Ga0210393, IMG submission 160068) | Forest soil microbial communities from Barre Woods Harvard Forest LTER site, Petersham, Massachusetts, United States - Inc-BW-C-27-O ... | reverse complement strand
GGCCGCGCTGGTCACCACTTGGTACTGCATCTGTCCGCCTCCTGGGGCGGCCTCCAACCACGCATCCCGTTGCTGGAAAAAGTCTTAGCCTATGGGGTCCCAACTTCGCCGAAGTTGCAGTCTGGGCCCGCGACTTGAGCTCAAAATCGATCGAGGAATCTCTATGAAACCACCTTCAACTTCGGTTTTCAGGTTTATTTTAGCGGAAAAACGGACGCGAGCCTATCGGCGGAATAATTTCGGCGGGAATTTACGCTGAAAAGCCTTTGGACGACCTTTTCTGCTATTCGACGGTCACGGATTTCGCAAGGTTGCGCGGCTGGTCGACGTCACACCCGAGACGCACCGCGATGTGATAAGCGAGGAGTTGCAATGGAATGATTTCCAACAGAGGCGCGAGAATTTCGGGCGCCGTGGGAAGCTCGATGATGTGGTCAGAGGCTTCGCGAGCGAGATGGTCCTTCTCGGTGGCGATGGAGATGACGATGCCGTCGCGGGCTTTGACCTCTTTAATATTGGAAACACTCTTCTCGTACCGCGTGACGGATTCCGGATCGTTATCGTCGCGAGTGGCCAGGACGACCACGGGGAGATTCTCGTCGATGAGCGCGTTGGGCCCGTGTTTCATTTCGCCTGCGGGATAGCCTTCGGCGTGGATGTAAGAGATTTCCTTCAGTTTCAGCGCGCCTTCGAGAGCGATCGGATAGTGAATGCCACGGCCCAGATAGAGAAAATCGGTGTAGCGGAAAAATTGGCGGGCGAGATTTTCGTAAAAACCGGATTCATCCGCCTGCAGAATCGTCTCCATCTTGTGCGGGATGCGCGTGAACTCTTGCATTAGCTTTACCGCGGCAGCCGGGGTGAGCTTGCCGCGAATTTGTCCCAAGTAGGAGGCCAGGAGCAATAGTGCGGCCAGTTGCGCGGTGAAGGCTTTTGTGGAGGCCACGCCGATTTCCGGGCCGGCGTGTGTGATGATCGTTCCCGCGGCTTCGCGCGTGATCATCGAGCCCATGACGTTGCAGATGGCGAGAGTCGGCGAGCCTTTGAGTTTTGCTTCGCGCTGCGCGGCCAATGTGTCGGCAGTTTCGCCGGACTGACTGATGCAGACGGTGAGCGTTTTTGAATCGAGGATAGGATCGCGATAGCGGAATTCACTGCCGTAATCGACTTCCACCTGTAGGCGAGCCAGTCGCTCGATCATGAATTTTCCGGCGAGGGCGGAGTGCCAACTGGTTCCGCAGGCGACGATGCGCACTTGTTCGAACTCGCGGAATTGCTGTTCGGAGATTTGCATCTCGTCGAGGAAAACTTTTCCCGTATCTTGCGAGATGCGGCCGAGCAGAGTGTCGCGTACGGCGCGGGGCTGCTCGAAAATCTCCTTTTGCATGAAATGCTTGTAGCCGCCCTTTTCGGCCATGATGGGGTCCCAGGCGACGTGGTGCGCGGGGCGATCGACTGGGCGGCCGTCGTGATCCATCACGCGGACGCCGTTCTGAGTGAGGACAGCGATGTCGCCGTCGGCGAGAAAGAAAATCTGACGAGTATGTTCGAGGAGCGCGGGGATGTCGCTGGCGACAAAATACTCGCCGTCGCCGAGGCCGATGACCGAAGGCGGACCGATGCGCGCTGCTACGATTTTGTGCGGATCGCGGGCTGACAAAAAGACCAAGGAGTAGATGCCGCGCAGCTCCTTGAGAGATTTGCGAACGGCGTCCTCCAGAGGCGCACCGCTTTGCGAGTTTTTCTCGACGAGGTGCGCGACGACTTCCGTGTCTGTTTCGGTTACAAATTTGTGGCCTTCTCGCTGGAGTTGCTCCTTCAGCTCGAGATAATTTTCGATGATCCCGTTGTGGACGACCACGATTTGGCCAGTGCAGTCGCGGTGCGGGTGAGCATTTTCTTCTGTGGGGCGGCCGTGAGTGGCCCAGCGCGTGTGGCCGATGCCGTAGGTGCCTTCGATAGGCGACTTATGAATCACTTCCTCAAGATTGCGGAGCTTTCCCGGGGCGCGGCGGATTTCAAGCTTTCCGTCTTTGGTGACGACCGCGATGCCAGCCGAATCATACCCGCGGTACTCCAGCTTTCGCAGCCCTTCGATGATGACCGGCACTACCTTCTTCGGCCCGATGTAACCGACAATTCCGCACATGCGCGGGATCTCCTGGGAATGCTATTTGGTTAGACTAGCATGGACTTGCGATGTGCCAGCGGGTTCCTATCGTGGATGTGGCGAATCCGATCAAGGGCGCAGAGGCCCGGCCGGAGCGTACTGCATCTCGTAGGAAATCAGATTACTGTTGGAATCGAAGTGGAACGTGACGCGCGCGGTGGAGGGCTGGAGCGTGGCGGTGTCGATGTGGCGCACGAGGGCTACGAGAGAGTTTTTGTCGGGAGAATCCTGGACGATGTAGCCGCGGGATTTGAGGAAGTGGTCGACACGGGCCAGGGACGTGCCCGGAGGAAGCTGCTTGTTGAGCATCTCGTCGATCTGCCGCAGGCGCGAGTCGGATGTGTGAAGGTTTCTTCGGCAGCCGTAGCCGAGTAGCGACGCCACGAGAGCAGCGCAGACTAACAGCAGGAACGGCCGGAGATAGGAGGGAAGCCACGCGGAGTTGCGGCGACGAATCATGAGCTGCTTCGCTTATTCGACTATTTCGAAGCGAGATTCTTCGATGACCGGGTTGGTGAGCACTTCTTTTGTTATGTGGTCGAGTTGCTTAAAGGCTTCGTCGCGAGTCAGGCCTTCAACGTTCAGAACGAAGAATTTTCCCTGGCGAACGTCTTTGACGGAGGCGTAGCCCAAACCCGAGAGAGCATGCTGGATCGTTTGTCCCTGAGGATCGAGCACCGTGCGCTTTGGCATCACCCAAACGTGTGCTTTCATGGGCTAAGTATAACATCGCGGGGCAACCGGTGAGAGCGCTTGAAAAAAACGCGGGAGCTGGCGGGGGCGGGAACAGAACGGCGTCAAGAATGGCGGACTTTCCTGAGGTCTAGCTTTTCGTTTTCCGAGAGGAAGGCATGTTCGAAGCTCATGTCCACGAGCTGGGCGAGTTCGGTTGCGCTCATCCCCATCTGCATGGCGTTTTCGTACTCGGCCCGCAAGGTCGTGTGAAACATCGCGGGGTCGTCCGTCGAGAGGACGATGGGGATGCCGTGGCGCCAGAGTAGCGGTAACGGATGGTCCGTGATTCGAGCCTCGGTGAGACGCAACTGTTTCGCTAGCGCGCCTGTGCGGATATTGCTCTCGGGACAAATCTCTAGCGCGATGCGGCGGTCGGCCAGCAGGTCCATGAGCGAGGGATCCTGCGCGGCCGCGATGCCGTGCCCGATGCGCTCCACCTTGAGAAACTCGATGGCCTCGCGGATTTTTTCAGGACCGCCGACTTCTCCTGCGTGCATCAACAGGTGAAGGCCACTATTTGCAGCTTCTTCATAAACTGGCCGAAAATCTTTCGTAGTGACGCTCATTTCGTCTCCGCCAATGCCGAACGCGACAATCGTTTTGGATTGGCAGCGTTTTGCGGCGGTAACGACTTCCATGGCGGCTTCAGCGCCGAACTGCCGCGCGGCGTCGAAGACCCAGTTCAGGCGAAGCCCGTTTTTCTCGAAGGGTTCGGTCGCCCCCAAAATGGCTTCGAAATTGGCTTCCGGTTTCTGTTTGCGTAGCAGCATCACCCCGATGGAAAGCGTGACCTCGGCGTAAACCACCCGCTGGGTCAATAGGTGTTCCGATAGGTCTCGCGCAATAAGGCCATAGTCGCGAGGCTCCCGCAGAAAAGACGTGACCCACTTGAAGGCGTCGATGAAGCCGGTGAAGTCGCGGTAGGTATAGCGCCGGCGAACTTCGTCTTCTGTCAGCAGAATGTTGTGTTGGGCGGTCAGCTCGCAAACTGTTGCCGGCTGGATCGAACCTTCAAGGTGCAGATGCAGCTCGGCCTTGGGAAGGGAAGAGATGCTCGCCGGGAGGAGTGACGAATTCATCCGAGGGGCATCAATGAGGCAATTGTGGCCGGCCAGCATTAATCCATGCCGTCATCCAATACGAGCCGACATCGGTAGACGCTTCGGAAAGTTGCCGGATCAAGACGGCGGCGGCCTGGTTGTAGAAGCGATCGTAATATTCGTCGTTGTAGGAGTAAGACTTTCCCGCGACGTAGGCGTTGCGATCCGCCAGGAGAATCGTCTCCAGCCAACTGTGCGAGGCGAGGCACACCTCGAACGCATGATCGGTCGGATCGTTGATGTACGAGGCGTCGTTTGGCCGCATGGGGAAGAAGGACGAATAGCGGTCGATCAAGACCGTTCCGAAGCGTTCGTTCACACCTGTCTGCGCGGTCAGCTTGCCGTCAAAGTTTTCCGTGGTGCTGAAGGGGTCGTGGGCTTCCGCGACATAGTTCGCAAGAATCGCGGCGTCGAGTTTGGCTTCCTCCCAGTGGCCGTTCTTCATATCCTCGGTCAGCTTCTGACTGTAGACGCCGATTTGCCAGGGCAATACGCCGTTTGCCTGAAGTTTAGATTTGCCGAATTTGTCCAGGGCCGATTTGTAATTGCGCGGAAGGGAATCGAAGGGGAAGCGCCCGTACTTGTCGAGATAAAGATGATCGTTGCGCTTTTCGGCCGGAGTTTTCGCGACGGCATCGAGCGGATCGATGACGTGCTGGAGGAGAATCCCGCGGTAGGATTCAAAAAAGCCGCGAAGGTCCTGAGGCAAAGTGTCGATGGCCTGGTTTACGACCAACTTGTGGGCATTGCGGCCCCACGCGGCGGTGAAACAGGGAGAAAAAAGAAGCGCCGAGAGCAGGGTCGCGAGAGCCGTCAAGTGTGTCTGGCGTGTTCCGATACTGTTTGTGTTTGTCCGCATCGGCATTGCTAGTTTACGTGTTCTCGGTCCGCAGGGTGCTGCGCTTACGGCTATAGAGATAATAGATAACGAGACCCAGCGCGAGCCAAAGGAGAAAACGAATCCAGGTGATTACAGTTAGACCGGTCATCAAGCCGCCGCAAAGGACGATCGCGATGATCGGGAACAGCGGCACGAAAGGAACGCGGAACCCGCGGGGACGCTCCGGCTGCTTGCGCCGTAGAATAACTACGCCCAGGGAAACTAGGACGAAGGCAAAAAGCGTGCCAATGTTAGACAGATCAGCGACGTCGCTGACAGCAAAAATGCCCGCCGGGATACCGACGGCGAAGCCTGCCACCCAGGTCGACATGTGTGGCGTTTTGTATTTCGGATGGATCCGGGCGAACAATTTCGGGAATAGGCAGTCTCGAGACATGGCATACCAGATGCGGGCTTGGCCGTACTGGAAGACGAGCAGCGAAGAGATCATGCCCATAAGCGCGCCCACGATGATAACGGTCTGAGCAAAGTGGCTGGCGCCGAGCGCGTGGAGGGCGTATGCGACGGGAGCTTCGGCGGCGTCGCCGGAGACGAATGTGGTGTACTTCATCATGCCGAGCAAAACGATGGAGACCCCCACGTAGAGAATGGTACATACGATCAACGAGAGAATGATGCCGATGGGCAGATCGCGCTGCGGATTTTTCGCCTCCTCAGCCGCGGTGGATACCGAATCGAAGCCGATGTAGGTGAAAAAGACGATGGCGCCCCCGGTGACAATGCCGCCAAAACCAGATGGAGCAAAGGGTTTCCAGTTCGCCGGGTGAACCAACATGCCTCCGATGAAGAGAAAAAGCAGGATGGCGCCAATTTTGATGGCCACCATCACATTGTTAGCTTTCGCAGACTCCCGAATGCCGCGAACGAGAAGTACGGTGAGAACGAAAATAATCAGGAAGCCTGGAATGTTGAAATAGGCCCCTGTCCAGTGGCCCGACTCCCATACGGGTGTAGACCATCTGTCAGGAAGGGGGATGCCGAAGGACAAGAGTTGCGCTTTGGTATAAGCGCTAAAACTGATGGCAACCGCGACGTTGCTGACGACGTATTCGAGAATGAGGTCCCAGCCAATGATCCACGCGAAGATCTCGCCAAGCGTAGCGTAGGAGTAGGTATAGGCGCTGCCAGCGATCGGAATCATAGAAGCAAGTTCGGCGTAACAGAGTCCGGCGAAACCGCACGCAATCGCCACCAGAACGAAGGAGATGGCGATGGACGGGCCCGCGGGCGGGCGACCGTGCATGAGGACACTGGCGGTGCTGCCGCCGCGAAGAAAGTTAACGATCAAATCGAGGACCTGGGCGTGAAGGATCGAGGGGGCTTGAAAATATTCGCCGGCTGCCGCGGTTCCAGTGAGGACGAAAATGCCGGAGCCGATGATCGCGCCGATCCCGAGGGCGGTGAGGCTAATCCATCCAAGAGTTTTTTTTAGACGTTTTTCAGGGTCTTCGGCGTCGGCGATCAGTTGATCGATATTTTTGCAGCGCAGGAGTTGTGATCCCACCCATGCTCTCCGATCGCTTCCGGGCACGCCGGAAGCCTGGAATTACCGGGTACGCCGTTCAGGGAAGATTGTCTGGCTCAATTTACCCTGAGATGCCACGTTTCGCAACAAAGTGAGTCAGGCACTTTGAGGAGAACTCTACATGAGTTTAGGCTGGCTCGAGCTGCGCGAAGCGCTCGATGAATTTTTTTGTGCCGCGTCCGGGAAAACTCACGGAGATGCGGCTGTCCTCTCCAGCGCCTTCGACGCCGACAACGGTGCCAACTCCGTAGCTCGGATGGCGAACCTTGCGGCCAAGCATGGGATCTGCATTGGCGCCGCGTTTTATGGCTGGCCTGCCAAACGAACTGGCCGCTCGGGCGGGTTTGGGAGCCGCCACTGAGAGTTCCGGTTTGCCCCGTACACGGCGAAGAAATTCGTCGGCCGAATAGGAATATTCCGGGTCAGGCTCGTAACGGCGCTTTTCGCCGATCTCTGCCATCGACCCGCGAACTGTTTCCACCAGCTCACTCGGAATTTCCGCGAGGAAGCGCGAGGGCAAGGAAGCGCGCAACTGCTGTTCGTTGCCGAAGATGCGCCGGTAGACGGCTCGCGTGAGCGTCAGCGACGTGCGCGCGCGGGTCATGCCGACATAAACCAGGCGGCGCTCCTCTTCGATGCCCTTTTCCTCGTTCAAAGAGCGGCCATGGGGGCAGATGCCTTCTTCCATGCCCGTCAAGAAAACGTGGTCGAACTCCAGCCCCTTGGTGCTGTGCAGCGTAATGAGCGTCACCCCGGGCTTGCCCTCGAACGAATCCGCATCGCTTACCAGGGCGGCGGCATCCAGAAAGTCCGTAAACTCCTCGCCCGCTTCCATGCTTTCGGCAACTGCACGCGTTAGTTCTTCCAGATTCTCGAGCCGCGCGACATCCTCGGGCGTGTTGCGATCTTTCAACATGGCCATATAGCCTGTCTCTTCCAACACGGAGTGCAGAAAATCGGCGGGATCCTTTTTGGCCAGGGCTTCTTGCAGCTTGGCGATCAGCTCTTGAAACGAGCGGAGAGGCGTCACGGCGCGGCCGGCGGCGGCTTCGGACACAAATTTTTCGATCGCGGTCCAGAGAGGAGTGGCGTCGACGCGCGCCGTCTCGCGCAGCGAATCCACGGTCGTCTTGCCGATTCCTCGCGGAGGCACATTCAGCACTCGCAGCAGCGAAATGTCGTCTTCCGGGTGCATGGCCAAGCGGACGTACGCCAACGCGTCTTTGACCTCGGCGCGATTGTAGAAGCTGAATCCCCCAACGAGTTTGTAGCGCAAGCCGCGGCGGCGAAATACCTCTTCGAACGCGCGCGACTGAAAATTCGTGCGGTACTCGACGGCGCAGGTCTGTGCGGAATCATCGTTCAGAATTCGTTCGAGCTCCCCCGCGACAAACTCCGCCTCGGCCTGGGCGTCGCGTGCTTCGAAGTAGCGCAGATTCGCGCCCGTTCCCTTCGTGGCACTCAGCGATTTTCCGAGCCTTTCTGGATTGTTTGCCACTACCGCCCCTGCCGCGTCCAGGATGTTTTGCGTAGAGCGATAATTCCGCTCCAGCTTCACAACGCGCGCACCAGGGAAATCTCGCGAAAAACTAAGCAGAATCGAGACATCCGCGCCACGCCACCTATAAATGGATTGGTCTTCATCGCCGACGACACACAAGTTGTGCTTGGGCCCGGTCAACAAGCGCAGAAGCTCGTACTGCACGCGGTTGGTGTCCTGATACTCGTCGACGTGGATATACTGAAAGCGCGCCTGCCATTTCTCGCGCACAGCCGGCACGTCCCGAAGCAGGCGCACCGAACGCAAAAGCAGATCATCAAAATCAAGGGCATTGCTCAGATGCAGCAGCTTTTCGTAAGCGGCAAATACATCCGCGCCGCGCCGCTCGTCTCGGCTGGTGGCCTCGGCGCGCAGCATCTCCGGCGTCTGGCCGTGGTTCTTCGCATAGCTGACGCGGCTGAGTATATTCCGTGGCGTAAGGCTCTCGTCATCGATGGCCAGCTTGCTCATGGCGAGCTTCACGGCGGCGAGCTGATCGTCATCATCGTAGATCGCAAAATCGCGAGGCAAGCCTGCGCTCGGTGCTTCCCGCCGCAGAAGCCGTGCGCAGAGCGAGTGAAACGTCGAAAGCCATGGCTGCGCGGGAGGCACTCCGGAGCGAAGCAGCAAATCCGACACTCGCGTTCTCATCTCCTCCGCCGCCTTATTGGTGAAAGTGACGGCGAGGATCGATTCAGCCGGCGCGCCTTGAGAAATCAGGTTAGCCATACGGAAGGTAATGGCTCGCGTCTTGCCCGTACCTGCTCCGGCAAGAATTAGCACGGGCCCGTCTACCGTTTCCGCGGCCAGGCGTTGTTCTGGATTCAGTTCATCGAGGAGATTCAACATTTACCTGCTGTGTTCGAAGATGCGATGCCTTTTGATGGTAGCCGACTGAGCAGAAGCACGCAAATTACCGGATTTTGCTCCAGCATTTGGCAAGAAAATCGCTTACAGAAGAACGATGCGCGTTCACCGCCCGCCTTGCTGGCTCAGATCGATTTCAAAATACACAAGCGGGTGATTCTTTTCGAGAGAGCGGACATCCGGGATGTAAAGATGGGCGGTGCTGAGCAGATCGAGCTGTCCCTGCAGATCGAAGTAAAGCAATCCTTGTACGGCGTGATGAGGTGCGACGACGCTGCCGGAAACAGCGGCGTCGGCCGCGGCCTTCTGCAATTCGGTCCAATGCTTATCACGGCCGACTTTGGGGCCCTTCGGTATCGGAATGGGCGACCTTCGTGTTTGCGTTGGATCTTTTTTCCCGGTGTCGGTCATCACGTCGGCGACATCGTCCGCCGTCAGCGAGTGCAGTGCTTGGCGATTGTCTTCTGACACCGTGACATTCAACCGGATTTGTTCGAGGTCGACCTTCATGCTTTCGTCCGAATCGTTGCGGAAGATCGTGTCGATAGCGACGATTCCCGCTGCGAGAGGCGACTTCTTGGGAAACTTGGCCTTGTAATTGGCAGCGTCCGTCCACGGCTGCGCGGTGATGGTTACGCCCTCGTGCGATTCGAGCGCGGCAGCCTTCAGCGTAGACGGCGGCTGTTGGGCGATGGATGCGTCAGAAAAAAGTGCTGCGGCTAGAAAGGGAACTATAATGCCTAGGTTTCGCATCGGGTTATAATAGTCCTTTCTCATCTCGACGCCTTCGATTCCTGGAGGAAGTGCAAGGTTGCCCGCACCGCCTGCTCGCGGCGGTGCGGACAAGAGACCGGAGCCACGTTTAGTGTATTTGATCTACAGCCTGCTGATGGGCTTCGCCGCCCTGGTGCTTACACCGTATTGGTTGGTCGAGGGATTGCGCCACGGCAAATATTTTTCGAACCTCGGCCAGCGCCTCGGTTTTTCGTTTCCAGCGCTCAGCAAGCTGCCTGAAAACCGCCCTGGCGCCATCTGGATTCATGCGGTTTCCGTGGGCGAAGCGCTTTCCGGCGTTACTTTGGCGCGACGGTTGAAACAAGCGTTTCCGGACCGACCTCTGGTCGTTTCCACGACGACTTTGACCGGGCAGGCGCTGGCTCGGCAGCGCATGCCGTTTGCCGACGCGATTTTTTATTTCCCATTGGATTGGGCATTTTGCGTCCGACGGGCGTTACGCGCGGTTCGACCCTCCATCGTCATTATTCTCGAGACGGAAATCTGGCCCAACTTTTTGCGTGAGTCTGGGCGCGCCGGCGTTCCTGTTGTGTTTGTCAGCGGGCGCATTTCGGACCGTTCGTATGCTCGCTATCAGCGGTTCCTGGGCATTTTCGGATTTTTTCTGCGGCCCTTTCTGCGCAGCTCTCTTGCCCAGGCTTCTGCTTTTCTTATGCAAAGCGAAACGGACGCCGAGCGGATTCGCGCCTTGGGGGCGCCGGGAGGCCGTGTGCAGGTCAGCGGCAACTTGAAATACGACCTGGAGCTTCCCGCGCCAACGCCGATTTCCGAATGGCTGGCAACGGAAGCGAAACGCGCCGGACGCTCGCCGATCATCGTCGCCGGAAGCGTTGTGGCGACCGAGGAGCCGCTGGCGCTGATCGCCTTTGGCACGCTGCAGGGAGAGCACCGTAAAGCGCTGCTGGTTTTGGCACCGCGCAAGCCGGAGTGCTTCGAATCCGCTGCTCAGTTCATCGATGACTCGCACCGCACCTTCATTCGACGCTCGCAACTTCCAATCCCCGGGCCTTCGCAGAATGGCACGCCATCTGGCGAGTTTTCTATCGCCGATGATGTGACCGTCATCCTGCTCGACAGTATTGGTGAACTCGCTTCGCTGTACCGCGTGGCCGACGGCGCTTTCGTAGGCGGTTCGCTGGTCGAGAGTGGCGGGCACAACATTCTAGAGCCCGCAGCATTCGGAAAAATTCCTGTGTTTGGGCCCTCCATGGAGAACTTCGCGGAAATTGCGGAGCGATTCACGGCGGCCGGAGCTGCCGTTCAAGTGGAAAGCCCCGAAGACGCGGGCGTTGCCTGGATCGAGTTCCTGCGCGACCCCGAGCGGGCCGCGCGGATGGGCGAGACCGCTCGCAACCTTGTCGAAAGCAGCCGCGGCGCTACCGACCGAGCCATCGCGGAGATTGCCAAGCATCTCGAAGCCGCTGCGCGAGAGAAAGGATGAATTTTCCGCTGCTGATACGAGTTTTGCTCTGGCCGCTTTCGGTGTTGTACGGCGGTTATGTTTGGACCCGTGCCGCGCTCTATGCAAAAAGCTGGCTGAAGCAGAAGCGCTTGAAGGGCAAGGTGATCAGCGTCGGCAATTTAACCGTCGGAGGCACGGGCAAGACTCCCATGGTGTTGTGGCTCGCAGAGAAATTTCTCGCGGAAGGAAAGCGCGTTGCGATTCTGAGCCGAGGTTATCGGGGTTTCGGCGGAACGAGCGACGAAATCGAGCTGATGAAGCATCGCCTGCAGGAACGAGTCAGTTTCGGAGTCGGCAAAGACCGTTTCGCCGAAGGTCATGGCATCGAACAACAGCAGCCCATTGACGTTTTTCTTCTCGACGACGGCTTCCAGCATCTTTCGCTCGCACGCGATCTCGATATTGTCATGCTCGATGGTTCGCGCAAACTGAAGGACCAGTGGCTTCTTCCCTCGGGCCTGCTGCGCGAACCCCTTACCGCCTGCCGGCGCGCCGACATTCTGGTCGTCACGCGCAAGACCGAACGCCCGGACCTCGAAGCGGGCGACGCTCACCCATATTCGATTTTTTTCGCGCAGACACGATTGCTCGGCTTTCGCCGCTACGGTGGGCACGCCGGTCTCCATCCCTTAAGCGAAATCGGTCACGGTCCGTTTTTCGCTTTCTGCGGTATTGGCAATCCCCAGGCATTCTTTGATGATCTAAGCCGCTGGGATGTTCCCGTTGCGGGGGAAAGCACTTTCCGGGATCATCATCGGTACTCAAAAGATGATCTTGTGCGGTTGGAGCAGGCGGCGCAAAGGGCGGGCGCGATCACTTTCGTGACCACGGAGAAAGATGCGGAAAATCTGGGCCAGGGAAAGAGCACGGCGATTCCAATCTTCGTAGCCGTGATCGATTTTGTGCTCACTGCCGAAAGCGAATTCCTCGTCACTATGGAACGAAAACTCCAGTTGCCCCGCGGAGCGGTTGCGTGAAAATCCTGATTCGCGCTACAAACTGGGTTGGCGATGCCATCATGGCGCTGCCCGCGCTGCGCACCGTGCGAACGCGTTTTCCGGACGCCGAGATATCGATTCTCGCGCGGCCGTATGTTTCAGCCATCTACAAAAATCAGCAAGTGTGCGACAACATGATGTTTGTAGAGGACACGCGCGACATCGTGAGCGAACTCCGCGCGCAAAAATTCGATGTAGCTCTATTGCTGCAGAATGCATTCCAGGCCGCGTGGTTTGCCTGGCGCGCGGGAATTCCGGAGCGCATCGGTTATGCGCGCGACGGCCGAAGCCTGCTTCTGACGAAAGCCGTGCACGTTCCCAAGCCCGGCGAAATTCCCGTTCACGAGCAATACTACTATCTCGAGTTGCTTCGCCGCGCGGGCTGGCTGGATTCCTTGCCGAGCGAATCTTTCATCAAGCTCAATGTTCCCGGGGAGGATCGCCAGCGCGCTGCGGAGTTTCTTCTTTCTACCGGCGTAAGATCCGACAGCTTTCGAATTGCCGTCGGCGCCGGCGCATCCTACGGCTCAGCGAAATGTTGGCCGCCGGATCGCTTTGCCGAACTGGCGAATCGTCTTCAGAGGCAAGCGCATGCAGACGTAATTCTCTTCGGCACTCCCGCGGAAGCCGCCGTCTCGTCGGCCATTGCCGCAGGCATGAGTCATCCGCCGATCGATCTCACTGGAAAAACTTCCATCAAGGATTTGCCCGCGCTTCTTTCTCAATGCCATCTGTTCATTGGGAACGATTCCGGCGCGATGCACGTGGCGGCGGCGGTCGGTCTGCCCGTTGTGGCTGTTTTTGGGCCGACAGATCCCTACGGCACCGCCCCCGTCACGCCACGTTGCAGCATCGTTCAAGAAAAACCGTACTGCAGCCCGTGCTTTCTGCGCCGCTGCCCGACGGATCACCGTTGTATGACTCGTGTTACGCCAGACGCCGTCGAAGCCGCCGCGCGTCAGTGGATTTCATCGATGGAGGTGCGCCCTGTCTGAAACCAGCGCGCCCCGCCCGGCTGTTTTTCTCGATCGCGACGGCACCATTTCCGAGGAAGTTGGCTACTTGAATCACGTCAGCCGGCTTCGTATCCTGCCGCACGTCGCTGACGCCATCCGGCGCTTAAATGAGGCCGGTCTGCCTGTGATTGTCGTGACAAATCAATCCGGAGTTGGGCGCGGCTACTTTCCCGAATCGCTTGTACACTCGGTGCACGAGCTGATGACCCAGCAGCTCGGAGCCGCCGGCGCCCACATCGACGCCATATACTATTGCCCGCATACGTCAGCGGACGCCTGCAATTGCCGCAAGCCTAAGACAGGAATGCTCGAACAGGCAGCCCACGAGCACGCCATCGACCTGCACCGCTCTTTTGTCGTGGGCGATCGTCACGGCGACATCGAACTTGCCCGCGGCGCCGGCGCTTGCAGTATTCTGGTGCGCACCGGTTATGGAGAAGGCGAGTATCTTTGGAATGCCGCGAAGTGGAAGATTCAGCCTGATTTCGTGGCTGCCGACCTTGCAGACGCCGTTCATTGGATCTTGAGGCCAACGAAATGAAGCGGTCCCCGAAGAAGAACGCATCTTCATCTTCCGTCGATCTTCTCGCCCTCGCGGACTTCGTCGAACAGTTCTCTTCGAAAACCGTCGTTCTCTTTGGTGATTTTGTCGCGGACGAATATCAGTTTGGCGAGATCTCCCGCGTCTCCCGCGAAGCGCCCGTTTTGATCCTTCGCCATCGCGAAACGCATTTCGCTCCCGGCGGCGGCGGCAACGCCGCCAATAATTTTGCGGCACTCGGAACGCGTGTCTTCCCTATTAGCGCCGTGGGAGACGATCCTGCTGGCGATGCGCTCATCGCGTCTTTCCGAAGCAAACGTGTCGACGTGTCTGGAATCGTTCGCGTCAAGGGATGGACGACACCCACGAAGACTCGCTTCCTCGCGGGCTGGGCGCACACGGTGGGCCAGCAAGTTCTCCGCGTCGACCGCGAGCCGCAATCGCCGCTTCCGGCGGCTGTGCACAAAAAGCTTCAAACAAAATTGCAAGCGAAGCTGCGCTTTGCGCACGCCCTTGCCGTTTCCGATTATGGCTTTGGCGTCGCAGCGCCCGCACCGGTCCGTCAGGCCCTTTCGCAGCAAAAGAGCGCGCCGCCGGTCACCCTCGATGCACGCCACAACCTGCACGATTACGCCAAGGCTGGCATCACATCGGCTACACCCAACGAAGCGGAGCTGGAAGCCCTGCATCACGTCTCGATCGGCCAGAATCTAGCGGAACTGGCCCGCTGTGGCGCCGCAACGCTCGCTGAGATGAAGCTCGGTGCACTGCTCGTCACGCGCGGGCGTGATGGCATGGCGCTCTTCGAACCTGGAGACCGGCTGTCGCAAATATCCGTCTATGGAAGCGACCAGGCCGTTGACGTCACCGGCGCGGGCGACACGGTCCTTGCCGCATACACGGTTGCGCTCGCCTGCGGCTCTTCTCCTCTTGAGGCCGCTCACATAGCAAACATTGCTGGCGGTCTCGTGGTCATGAAACGCGGCACCGCCACCGTCACGCGCGATGAGCTCCTCGCTGCCCTGCGGCATCAAGCCGGCGGAGCTGCTTCCTGACTCATGCGCAGCGCTCAATCCAAAATCGTCACTCGCGACTCTCTTCGGGGTAAATTAGCGGAGCACAAGCAGCGGGGGCAGCGCATCGTTTTTGCCAACGGCTGTTTCGATGCGCTTCACGTCGGCCATGTTCGTTATCTGGAAGGAGCGCGAAGCGAGGGCGATGTTCTCGTCGTCGGCGTCAACATGGACTCAAGCGTCTGCGCGCTGAAGGGGCCCGGCCGTCCCATTCTTGATGAGAACGCCCGCGCGCTGCTGGTCGCCGCGCTTCGCGCCGTTGATTACGTGGTTCTGTTTAGCGAACCGAGTGTTGAGTCTCTACTCGAAGACCTCCGCCCGGATGTTCATGCCAAGGGAACTGACTACACCGCGGAAACCGTGCCCGAACGTGCCACGGCTGCACGCCTCGGCATCCGGGTCGCCATCGTCGGCGACCCCAAGGATCATTCGACTCGCGATCTTCTAGAATCCGTTCGCAAGGCACCGCATGCCTGATTCCCGCTTCCTGGTTCTTCGCCTCGGCTCGCTTGGCGACATCGTGCACACATTTCCTGCTGTTGCAGCCCTACGCGAGACTTTCCCCGCTTCTGAAATCGTTTGGCTTACGCACCCGCGTTGGAAGCTCTTGGTTGAAAGCAGCGCGCTGCCCTCTCAAGTTTGGGCCACCGAAACCCGGTCCATTCCTTCCCTGCGCAAAATCATCGAAGCTCTGCGAGCCGCTCACTGGGACGCGGCCATCGACTATCAGGGCCTCTGGAAGTCCGCTGCACTGGCTTTTTTCGGCGGCATCAAACGCCGGATTGGTTTTTCCTCGGAGACAATTCGCGAGTTTGGCGTTCCCATCCTTTACACCGATCGAGTTCGCTGCGCCACGATTCACATCGCCGATCAAAACGGAGAGCTATCTCAACGAGCAGGATCGCGCAACCCCGTCGCGCCCTTTCGCTTGCACGTTCCCGAAATAGATGACTCGGGAATTCGTGACTATTTGCAAAATCTTGGATTGGAACGCTACATCGTCTTGAGCCCCGGCGGCGGCTGGCGCTCCAAGTGCTGGCCGCCCGAACGCTTTGGCCAGCTCAGTCAACTGATTCGAGACACCCTTGGCTTGCGCTGCGTGGTCAATTACGGCCCCGCCGAAGATGATCTCGCCCTTGCTGTCCGCGAATGCAGCGGCGACGCCGAGCCAATTCCTTATAATGGTCCGCTTGGTCCTTTGATGGCTCTCTTGCGCAACGCCGCGTGCATCGTCGGCGGCGATACTGGCCCGCTGCATCTTGCGATCGCCCTTGGCACTCCGGCGGTGGCTCTGTTCGGTCCCACGGACCCCGCGCGCAACGGCCCTTATCGCACGGATGATATCGTTCTGCGCGCGCCCAACGCTGTCAGAACGCACAGTCGCATCGATCAAACTCATCCTTCGATGCTGCAAATTCAAGTGCCCGAAGTTTTCGAAGCTGTGCGCCGCCGCCTTGGAGTTTCTGCATGAAACCCGTCGGCGCGTTCTTTGCCCGCTGGCGTGTTCGACTCAGCTATCCTCTTGCCATTCTCGTCTTGTGGTTCGCGCGGCCAACTCCCCGCAGCATTCTTTGGGGAGCGCCCCTCGGTTTACTCGGCTTATTCCTCCGCGCGCGGGCTGCCGGCCATCTCCACAAGCAGGAAGTTTTGACGGTTACTGGCCCCTATGCCTACACGCGTAACCCGCTCTATTTCGGCAGCTCCATTCTTGCGCTCGGAGCTTCTGTTGCAGCGCACTCCTGGCTATCGGCGGCCATTCTGTGCGCATATTTTGCGTTGTTCTATTCGATCGTCATGAGGCGCGAAGAAGTGGAACTTCGTCAACATCACGGCGCTGCTTTCGACGAATACGCCAGCACTGTACCATTGTTTTTTCCTCGCCTAACTCCCGCGAAACTGTCTTTCGCGGGCGCCGGTTCATTTTCCTTTGCGCAATACAAGAAAAACCACGAATACCAGGCGGCGATTGGCTTCCTGCTATTGCTCGCTGTGCTGCTGTTGATTTGGTGGTTGCGCCTCGACTGAAGCCGCTCCAGCGGTTTTCGCGGGACTCTCCGAATAGCTGACCCGCAATCCTCCCCGGGCGGCCGAGTGCAACGCCGCCAGCAGATAACGCAGCGATGGCTGCGGCCGCAACCTCATGCGACTTTTCTCAACCTCACAAGCGCTTCGATGTGATAGGTCTGCGGAAATAGATCGAACATATGCATCTCGCTCAATTCATAGCGCACGCTCGGCGCGGCGATCTCTTTCGGTTTCCGCGGTGAACCAGTCAAAACGGCCAAATCTCTCGCCAAAGTCGACGGATCGCACGACAGATACACGATTTCTGCCGCGCCAAGGTTAGCTAGCAACGCTGCTGTCTCGGCTCCCAATCCCGCTCGCGGAGGATCCAGTACGATGAACTCCGGCCGCTCCTTTGTCTTTTTCAGAAAATCTTCCGCATGCTCATTGTGGGTGGTCATCGACACACCGGCAGCCTCCGCGTTTGCATAAAGATCGCGAGTTGCCGCAAGATTTGCATCCACGCACACAACTCTTTCAAACGCTCGCGCAAGCGGCAGTGAGAAAAAACCGACGCCCGAATACATATCGAGCGCCAGCTTGCCCTTTGCGCCTGCCGTCACCGTCTTCAGCAAATCCCCAATCAAGAACCGGTTCACCTGAAAAAACGAAAGGTGGCTCACGCGGAATCTGAACCCGCCAGCCTCATGAATCAAGTAGCCCGGCCCAGTTAATTCGAACTTGTCTTTCTTCTGGTCCAGCAGCAGCAAACTGTCAATCTGCGGAATCGCTTTTCCCAAAACCGCGGCGAGTTCCGCCGCAGGCTTCGGAAACCGCTCGAAGGCGACGTTCAGCGCGATCTTTTCGTCCGCCGAGTCAGCGAACGCTTCGATCTCCAGAATTTCCGTGGGCAAAGCGCCAGACCTCGCCATTTCCTGCAATCGCCCGAACGTTTGCGCCAGGAGCGGCGAAAGCACTGGACACTCGTCGATCGGCACAATGAACGAGCTCTCCGGCAAAAAATATCCCAGCGCTCGCGGCATCCCGCTCTTTACCGCCCACTGCGCGCGATTCCTGTATCCGTAAGGCGCTGCGGTATGCGCCTGAATTTCTCCGCCCCAGGAAATTCCGCCCAGCCGCGAAAGCGTTTCGCGCAAAATCTCTTTCTTTAAGCGGACTTGCTCCAACACAGTGATGTGCTGATAGTGGCAACCTCCGCAGGTCTGAAAATGCGGGCATGGTGCGGCAGTGCGCTCCTTCGAGGGCGACGTCACTTCCAGCAATTTTGCCCACACGACTTGCTTTTTTTTCGATTTCTCTGCCGCCCGTACCTCTTCTCCCGGCAGCACGAACGGCACAAAAACGGTGTTTCCCTCGGTGTGCGCCAGCCCGTCGCCGCCATACACCAGCTTCTCAATCGATAATCGTAACTCGTCAGACATATTCGTAGGCCCCATTCTGCGTTTTTTCGCCCGGAAAGAAAAGGTAATTGCTTGTGGAAAGCGTGCTTCAGGAAAAGTAGTACAAGCTCAGCCGCGGCAAGCGAAATTCCTCCAGCAGCCGCTTTTGCAAATATTGTTTTTCAACCAGCGCAATCTGCTCCGCCTTCATTTTGCGGCGGTACGCTGCAAGCTGCCCATCCATCTCGCGCCGAATCTTCAGCATCGTTTCTTCGTTCGCAAAGCTCATCAAAGTGGCATGCAGCTTGTCGTCCAAAACCGTCAACCGCCTCTCTAGATCTTCCAAGTCGAGCGCGCCTGGCGCATCGAGCAGCGTCGTAATTCCGCTCAATGACTCCGCGACTTCCCGCAAACGCCGAACTAGACCGGGGCGCGTCGATTCCGCGCTATCCGCTGCTGAAGCAATTTGCGCCGCGTTCTTCAGAAAGTGCTGCCGCAACTCCTCCCGCGAAAACGGTTCCTTGGCCGGTGCGTTTCCATTCTTCGGCGCGCTCCCAGCCGCGGCTTCCAATTGTTCTTCCGCGGCTTCCAGCACGGCGTCCGTGCAGTACGCCAGACTCTTCAACGGCCTCCCCGCGCCACGCCGCGATCTTTGATAACTTTCAAACGCGTGATCAATCCCTTTCAACACCGCATCCAGCGGCACTCCTGCCTTCTGCCAAGTTTCCATGATCGCCCAGTCCAGCGGCGACACCAGCAAATGCGCCCCGCGCTTCTTCCAGAAATAATTCTCAATTTCCGTGAAATAATTGAAGTAGTTCCAGCAGTCCATGTGATTCGCCAGTGCGAGCGAAGCGGAGCAGCCCAGCCATGCGCGCGGCAAAACGCGCAATGCCCCTCAACGCCAACCTATCTCTGCGCTTTCTTCGTGGGGGCCGGCGGCGATGGAGGAGTCCGTGTCCCACGATCCGCAACTGCGCTTTTCGCAGCTTCTGCCGGTTGATTTTTCTCCCAGATCAGCCGCAGCCCCGTCAACGTCAGAAAATCATCCGTATCCTGAATCTGTTTTGAACCCTTCGCCACTAGTCTCGCTTGCCCGCCGGTAGCGACCACCTTCACTTCGCCGCCCAGTTCCGCCTTCATCCGCGCGAGCATCCCGTCCACCATGTCCACCGCGCCGTAATACAGCCCCGCCTGCATGTGCGTGACAGTATTAGTGCCGATCACTTTCCCCGGATCCTTTATCTCCACGCGAGGCAATCGCGCCGCCCGCGCAAACAAAGCCTCCGACGCAATCCCCAGCCCCGGGGCAATAACTCCGCCCAAATATTCTCCGCGGGCCGAAATCGCATCAAACGTAATCGCCGTTCCAAAATCCACTACGATGCAAGGCCCGCCGTATTTGTGGAACGCTGCCACGCCATTCACGATTCGGTCGGCGCCAACCTCGAGCGGGTTATCCACCAACACCGCCATCCCCGTTTTCACGCCAGCTTCCACGAATAGCGCCTTCTGCCCGAAATAGATCCGCGACATCTCCGCCAGCGTCCAATTCACCGGCGGCACCACCGAGCTGATAATCACGCCGCCTATCGAGTCGCGATCCAAACCTGCCAAGGTAAATAAATTCCGCGTGAGCACGCCGTACTCGTCAATCGTCTGCTGCCGCGCTGTCGTCAGCCGCCAATTCGCGATCAACTCTTCGCCACGGAAAACGCCCAGCACCGTATTCGTGTTACCGACATCGATCGTCAGCAGCATCTAGCGCGCCTCCGCCACGTCGCCCGAAATCACCGTCACCACCTGCCCATCGTCGCGCTTCACCAGCAGCAATCCTTCCGGCCCGAGCCCTGCTGTCGTCCCCGCAAAACTTTCCGCCCCGCTCGTCACCCGCACGCGTTTCCCACTTGCGTAGCTCGAAACGGCCTCGAACTTCTCCGTCACTGCCGCCGGGCCCTCGCGCAGAAAACGATTGTAGTCGTTCTCGAATTCCCGCAGCAACAGCACCAGCAATTCCAACCGCGAAACTTGCCCGCCGGTTTCGAGCCGCAGCGAAGTTGCCGTAGCTCCCAGCTCGCCGGAAAATTTCTCCTGGTTCACGTTCAAGCCGATCCCCACGATCACAAACCGAACCAGCGACGGCTCCGCGTGCATCTCCGTCAGAATCCCGCCCACTTTCTTTCCGCGTAGCAGCAAGTCATTCGGCCATTTCAAGTCCGCCGCCAGTCCGGTCCGCGATTCGATCGCCGCTCGCGCCGAAAGCCCCGCCATCATCGTCAAAAGCGGCGCTTGTACAGGGGCCAGCCGCGGCCGCAATAGCAGCGTCACATAGATTCCCGCCGCTCGGTCGGATTGCCAGGCCCGTCCGGCCCGTCCCTTGCCCGCGGTCTGCTCTTCGGCCAACACTACCGCGCCTTCCGGTTCGCCGGCGTGCCCCAATTCCAGCGCCACGCGATTCGTCGAATCTGTTTTGAAAAAATGGTAGATGCGCTTCCCGAAAAGACTTCCTTTCAATCTCTGCCGCAGCATGTCCGGAGTCAAAATATCAGGCACGCGCTCCAAGAAATATCCCTCGCCCGCTTTCCCCTTCAGGCGCACGCCCAGCCCGCGCAGTTGCCGCACCCACTGCCACACCATCGACCGTGACACGCCGATTTCCCGTGCAATCCGCGCCCCGCTGATCACAATCGTCGCGTTCTCCGCCAGCAGCGTCAGCAGTGCCGCCAGCCGCTTGTCCGTGGTTCCCGGTAGTGTTTCTTGTGACATCGAGAATTCGTATCGCGCTCGGAATGCTTACTGTCCCATGCCCAGCATGAAAAGGGAACTACTTGCCGCCTTCGATCTGCCTCAATCGGTCCAGAAGTTTTTGCAGCTCAATCCGCTGTTCCGCCAGGGTCGCTTCCAGTCCGCGAATAATCTTCTCAGGCGCCCGGCTTCGAAATGTTTCATTGCTCAGCTGCGATTCTTTTGAAGAGATAGCTTTTTGTAGGCCATCGATCTCTTTTCTTAGCCGCGCCTTCTCCATTTCCGAGTCGACGACATCCGAATACGCGATCCGCACGTCAAACTCCGCTGTTGACCGTACCGCTCCGCCCGCTTGCTCCAAAGGACGTGGTGAAATATTTAGCGCGCTTAGAAAAGCTAGTCTCGAAATTGCTTCCGACTCGGCTTGTACTCTGTTCCGGACCAGCTGGGCGGTGCTCCAAAATTCAGCTGGAACCTTCTTTTTGGGATCAAGTTTCATTTCCGCCCGAATATTGCGGAGTGCTGTGATCACATCTTGCATCTGGGAAAAAATGTTCACTGCGTCCACGATTTTCCCATCAGCCCACTCACTCCGTGGTTCTGGGAATTGGTCCAGCGCAATCGATTTTGCGCCGGGTGCCTGTGGCAGTTGATGCCACAACTCCTCGGTCAAAAACGGCATAAACGGGTGCAGCAGGCGCAGCGCATCGTTGAAGGCAGCAAACAAATTCCTCCAAGCTACGACCGCACGTTCCCTGTTTCCGCTTTGCAGTTCCGGCTTGACCCACTCGATATACCAGTCGCAGAAATCTCCCCAGAAAAACTGATACACGTTTTGCGCCGCCTCGTGAAACCGGTAATTCTTCAGCGCTTCATTCACCGTCTCGATCGTGATCGCCAGCCGCGAAAACAGCCACTGATCAACCAGCGGCACACTTCCCTCGAAGGCATATGGCGCGCCCGCCCGCACCTCCGGCGAAGCCAACTCCTCGATCCCCGTCCCGCCCTGCTCAAACTTTTCCAGATTCATGAACAAAAACCGCGCCGCATTCCAAATCTTGTTGGCGAAATTGCGCGCGCCAGCCAGCCGATCGTCGGTCAGCACGATATCCGTCCCCGGCGCCGCCATCGACGCCAGGCAAAACCGCATCGCATCTGTCCCATACTGCTGATTCAACACCACCGGATCGAGCCCCGTGCCCTTGGACTTGGACATCTTCTCGCCGCTGCCCGTCCTTACTAGCGAATGCAAATACACCGCTCGAAATGGCACTTTCCCCGTGAAGTGAATCCCCAGCATGGCCATGCGCGCCACCCAGAAGAACAAGATGTCATAACCTGTGATCAACAAACTCGTCGGATAGTATTTCTCAAAATCCGCCGTCTTCTCCGGCCAACCAAGCGTCGAAAACGGCCAGAGCCCCGAACTAAACCACGTATCGAGCACGTCCGGATCCTGCCGCAATTTCCCCGACCCGCATTTTGTGCACTTCGTCGGCGCTTCCTCTCTGACGATCATCTCCTCGCAATCGCCGCAATACCACGCCGGAATCCGGTGCCCCCACCAAAGCTGCCGCGAGATCGTCCAATCCCGAATATTGTCCAGCCAGTTCAAGAATTCCTGCCGCCGGTTGTCTGGCACAATCTGAATCGTATTTTCTTTCCCCGGCTCCCACTCCCGCACCGCTTGAAGTGCCGGCGCCGCCAGTCCCTTCATCGCGCAGAACCACTGCGTCGAGATCCGCGGCTCGACAATCGTCTTGCTCCGCTCACAAATCCCGATGGCGTGCGTGTGATCCGTCACTTTTTCCAGCAAGCCCAGCGCCTTCAGATCCTCTACGATCCTTTTCCGGGCTTCGAACCGGTCCAGCCCCGCATACGCTCCGGCCGCTTTGCTCATGTGCCCGCTATCGGTCATCACGTCAATCTCTGCCAGGCCATGCCTTTTGCCCACTTCAAAGTCATTCGGATCGTGCGCTGGCGTAATCTTCACCGCGCCGGTCCCGAACTCCCGGTCCACCATCGCATCCGCAATGATCGGAATCTCACGGTTCATCGACGGCAACAAAACCATTTTTCCAACGAGTGGAGCGTACCGCTCATCTTCCGGATGTACCGCCACCGCCGTGTCCCCCAGCATCGTTTCCGGCCGCGTGGTTGCAACGACGACGAATTCCTTTGTTCCGGCAACCGGATACCGGATGTGCCACAAGTGCCCCAATCGCTCTTCGTGGTTTACTTCCAGATCGCTCAACACCGTCAAACACACCGGGCACCAATTCACCAGCCGCGTTTCGCGATAAATCAATCCCTCGTTATAAAGCTGTACGAACACCTTGCGCACAACTCGCGACATTTCCGGCGACAGCGTAAACCGTTCTCTCGACCAGTCACAGCTCTCCCCGATCGCGCGCATCTGCGCCGTGATCTGGCCGCCCGCCTCGGCCTTCCACGCCCAAACTCTCTTCTCAAACTCCTCGCGCCCCAGCTTCTGGTAGTCGATCCCCTGGTCCATAAGCTGTTTCACAACGACGCGCTGAGTCGAAATTCCCGCGTGATCCGTCCCCGGCAAGTACAGCGTGTTGTACCCGCGCATCCGGTGCCAGCGGGTGAGAATATCTATCTCCGTGTGCTCCAGCATGTGCCCAATATGCAGCGAACCCGTGACGTTCGGCGGCGGAATAACGATCGAAAACACCTCTCCCGGAGCGTTCGGATCCGCCCGAAACAACTCCTCCTTGACCCAGTACTCCGCCCAGCGGGGCTCTATCTGCTGCGGCTCATAAGCCTTGGCAATTTCTCTCGCCATCAGGAACGCTTCTCCCCCGTTGCAGCGGCGGGCCTTGGCCCGCCTTCTTGTTGTTTCCAATTCGTCAAAAGCAATCTTCGACTATACGGGGCAAAAACCAACTCCGTCAATTCCAGCGCATTGCCAGCAATTTCCACATCACTCCCTTTAAATTTACTTCACGATTCTCTGGATACGCCGGGCTGGGGGGATCACAAGCAACCTAAGTTGAACAGTGGCGCGAGAAATGACGGACGAATCGCCACGAATGGGCGGGGGCGACAAATGGGGCTAGAAACTAATGGGTGTGGGGAACTATTGCTTCTTCGCGTTCATCTCCTCGCGAACCATCGATTCCACGACGTTCTTGAGGATGTCTCGGGTTACGGCCTGCAGCATTTCCGGGTTCATCTTAGCGAGAACTTTGGCCACCATATCTTCCATGCTCGGTTCAGGGGCCTTTGTGCTCGTATCCACGGCTGGGGCCTGCTGGCCTGCGGTTTCTGCAACCTGGTGGGCCTCTTCTCGGATCGCTTCCACGGTCGCTGGCGTCAGCGCCGCCTCTACTACTTTGGACTTCGCCTCGTCGCTCAAAGCCGGCAGAGAATCGACTGTCGCTTCGAGATCTCCTCGTACGACCTCTTCACTGGCCCCTACGTAAACGGTCGTCTCAGCAGCCGAATGGGCAGCCGGAGCGCTCTCTACCGGTGTGCTCGCCGCAGGAGTATCCCAGGTCGACGCAAGCCGGCTGGCTTTTTGCACTTCCTCGTCCCAGGGACTGGCGACAGAGGAAAACCATGAACTTGTCGCCGCTGGTTTCTCGGATTCCGGAGCAGGTTCTGCGATCGCAGGTGCGCTGGCTGGAGCCTCTGAGGAAACCTTTGCTTGAATCTCGGACGGAGCCAATTCCCGCACTTCCTCTTTCAGAGGCGCAGGCTCTTCCATTGCCGCAGCTTCCACCGCCGTCTTATGAGTCCGCGCAGCTGCCCACGCATCTCCCGAAAATGGTGCAGCGGGCACGGCCGCCGCTGGTAATTCCGCAGCGGGCGCGTCTGTCACCATCGCTCCGACGCTCTGTTCCGATTCCGCTGCTTCCTCGAATCTGGAAATCTCTTTTTGCGGCGCCCATGAATCGTTTCTCATCTTCCGCGCCGGTGCTTCTGAGAACGCCGTCTCGCGCCAATCCTTCACCGGGCCGGTTGCTGCTGCTTCCTCTTCTCCCATGGCGTCGCCAGCGTCGCGCCTCCACGATCCGGTGCTCTCTTCCTCTTCTTCTTCTTCAACCTCGTCTTCTTTGTCGCCCGAATTCCAGTCGCGCTCCAGTTGCGGCCGCGCCGTTATTGCATCCCCAAGATCATCTTCCTGCTCAGTTACTGGCGATTCCAGCAGGCTGCCGAACGCGAGCGGCTGCGAGCCCGCGTCAATCTTCACTGGTTCCGGCGGCCCAGGCATATCTTCCTGTACTTGCTCGCTCTCGACCGACGGAAATTCAGGAACGTCAGGGAGCGTACCCATGTTCGGAATCGCGCGTCGAGCGGGAGCCACTCTCGGCGCCAGCATTTCCGCCACGCGTATCGGTTCTTCTACCACCGGTGGCGGCGGCGCCACTCCGCCAATCGAAACGCCAGCTCGCGCTAGCGCGGACTTCACCATCGAAATCAGCGGATCAGGCGGCACAAACGGTTTCTTCAATACTCCGTCCGCTCCAACTCGTTGTGCTTCTTGTTCGTCGAGCGGGTCGAATGCGCCGACCAGCAATATCACCGGAATGTGCGCAAGCGTGCTGTCCGATTTCACGTATTGGCAAACTTCGTATCCGTTGCGGACGGGCATGAAAACGTCAGCGAGAACGAGGTCCGGGCGTATATCAGAAATTTTTCGCACCGCCGCTTCGCCATTGCCAACAGCAACGACGTCGATGCCCTGATCTTTCAGGGCAAGCCCCACCATCTTCTGGATGTTGCTGTTATCGTCCGCGACGAGGATCCTGGCCACTAAGCTTCCTCCGGATATACTTCACCCGTGTCTGGCATGTCGACCGCTTTGCGGTCGCTTTTGAATTCGACCGCTTTACGGTCATCTCAAACTATCGGCCGACTCGCGGCTGACAGTTCATTAAGACTCCACAGTATTGGAGCACCCGGCGTATTGTGCGTCAATCTCCTCGCGGTACCTGTGTGTCGGAAATGAATATGCCCTCCCGGCAGCTTCCTGGGAGCTTTCTTTGCCCAAAAAAAGAGTGGTGCAGCCCTGGCTGCACCACTCCGTCCCATCCCGGTTATCTGTTGGTGCAAACTACCAGGGGACCAGCTTGCGCAGTCCCTTTTTCTTCTTGCTGCTGGATTCCTTCTTGGAATCGCCGCTGTTCTGTGAGTCGTCGGTTTTCGCAGCATCCGCCGCCGGCGCCGCAGTGTCGCTCTTTGCCTCGGTTCCTGTGGTCGCGGCATCGCTCTTGGCCTCTGTCGCCGCTGATGTGGCGTCGGGCTTGGCAGGTGTTTCTGTTCCAGCCGCCGCTGGCGGATTCTTCGCGGCTTCATCGGTTGTCGAGGCGTTGGAAGTAGCTGGCGGCGCAGTCGCCGTCGGTGCTACGGCAGCGGGAGTCAGTTCTGTACCTGCTTCCTTTGGCTGTTCACTCGCCGCCGGAGCGGTTGCTGGGACATCGGTACCGGCCGGAGCCACGTTCTCGGAATTGCTAGTGGAATCCGTTGTCCCGGTCTGTCCTGGAACTACTGTTTGGACGAGTGCCGTCCCAGGCTTACCCGATCCTGATTTTCCGCCGGGTGTCAGCAGGTCTCCCGCGGACATCGAGTCGGATTCCGGCTCCATTTGCGGAACTCCGGTTCTCGCCGCCGCCATAAATTCTCCATGCGGCCCGTTGCTTATTAACGAAAGAGGTTTCTTAACAAGGGGAGTTTTCAGCCTCGGCGTATTCTGTTCCGCCGTCATCCAGGCAAGAGCATTAGGATCAGCCTGCGGCACGGGTACTCCAGCTGCCTTCAGCTTGTCCTTGGCCTGCGGCGCCAGACTCGACAAAGGATAATTCTTCACGATTCTGGCGTAATACAGCGAAGCCACCTCTTTGTGCTCACTTCTCTCGAAGATGTCGCCCATCATCCAGAGAACCTGGTCCGACTTGCTGTACAGCGGATAGCGGTTCGTCACCGTCAAAAGCCTCGCCGCCGCTGCCCTCTTGTCGTTCTTAACGTAGTAGTAGTAGCCGATGCGATAGTCGCCTTCCGCCAGCACTTCCTGCACTTCTCTCAGGTGCTGCTGCGCCTGGGGTGCCAGCGGATCGTTCGGATATTTTTGAAGAAAAGTCTGGAACTCCTCCTCTGCTGCCAGCGCGTGGCTCCTGTCCCGGTCCGGCTTGTCCATCTGCTTGTAGTGCGTCATGGCGACTTGCATCTGCGCGTAGGTCGCTTCGGGCAGGAAAGGGAAGAACACTTCAAAGTCTTTGTAACCGGAGACGGCCAGAGCGAGGTTCGAAGTTCCACCCTCTTTGTAGTAGGAGTCCGCGATCGCCAGCTTGGCCTTGGCTAGATACTCGCTGTCCGGATACGTGTTGATAAGCGTTTGCATGTTTAGCCGGCCAACTTCCTGCCTGCCGTGCTTGATATCATCCACGGCCCGGTCATACAGAATTTTGTCCGGCTGCGCGTTGTTGTCTACGCTCGTCGACTTATCAATCTTTTTCTTTTTGTGGAGAATCTGGGTGACTTGCGCGCTGCACGTCGTCGCTCCCAGCAAAAATAGCGCCCCCAAAATACAGAGCGCTAGATCTTTCCCGGTTACATATAGCTTTGAGGTTGCACAGCTTACAGTTCGGCCCAAACTTCACCTCTCTCGCGAATGTCGGGTTCCTCGCCGCAAATCCGGGTTAAGCCCAACTGGAAACTAGCCAGTAGAGTCCAGACCTCACAGCACCACGACCGGCGGGAACAAACAAGTATAACCTGAACGAAAGGCCAGGTGGAGCATGAAATTTGTCCCCAAGGACAGGTCCCTCCTAGCCGTTCTTACCCCCTGTGATGCACACTTTGGTCCTCTTGGGTTGCCTGACCGCCCGTACTACTATAATTTTTAACGAAATGTAACAATGATCCCGCCAGTCACCGCTACTATACGGCGTTCAGGCTTCCGAGGAGCCGCGGCCAGCCGCTCACTGATCTAAATGGACAAACGCAAATTTCTCTTTGTTTCGCTCTCCGGCCTTATCGGCGACATCGCCTGGCAAGTTCTGAAGGAAGGCCACGACGTTCGCTACTACATTGAAGCTGAAAAAGAGCGGGATATCGCTGACGGCTTCGTGCCCAAATCGAAGGACTGGGAACGGGATGCCAAGTGGGCCGATATCATCGTTTTCGACGACACACTCGGCCAAGGGGCTAAAGCTCGCGCGCTCCGCGCCGCGGGGAAGCCCGTCATTGGCGGCACCGAGTACACCGATCGACTTGAGGATGACCGCTCTTTCGGCCAGGAAGAGCTGAAGAAAGCCGGCGTCAACATCATCCCTTATCAGGATTTCGACTCGTTCGATCCCGCCATCGAATTCGTGATGAAGAATCCTGACCGCTACGTCATCAAGCCTAGCGGGGAAGCCCAAAACGTCAAACGCCGTCTTTTTGTTGGCGAAGAAGAAGACGGCGACGACGTTGTTCGCATGCTCGAAGCCTACAAGCGCGCCTTCTCTGACGAAATCAAAGTTTTCCAATTACAGCGACGTGTCACCGGCGTCGAGGTCGCCGTCGGGGCTTTTTTCAACGGCAAAAAATTCATCACTCCCGTCAACATCAACTTCGAGCACAAAAAACTTTTTCCCGGCAACATCGGCCCGCCTACCGGGGAGATGGGCACCTCCATGTTCTGGAGCGATCCGAATCGCCTCTTCAACCAAACGCTCCTCAAAATGGAGCCCAAGCTCGCGGAAGAAGGCTACGTCGGGTACATCGACCTGAACTGCATCGTGAACAACAACGGGATCTATCCGCTCGAATTCACGAGCCGCTTCGGCTATCCGACGATCAGCATCCAGCAGGAAGGCATGCTCACGCCGATTAGCGATCTTTTCTGGGAACTGGCCACTGGCGCGGAGCCCAAGTGGCGCACACGCAGCGGCTTTCAAATCGGCGTGCGCATTGTTGTCCCGCCGTTTCCGTTCGATGACGAGCCCACCTTCGAATCTTTCTCCAAAAATGGCGCCATCGTCCTGAAGAAGCCAAACTTCGACGGGATTCACATCGAAGATGTAAAAGAAGTGAAGGGCCAGTGGCTCATCGCCGGCACAAGCGGAGTCGTGCTAGTCGTCATCGGGACCGGCCAGACCATGCTCCAAGCCCAAGCCCAGGTCTACTCGCGCATCAAGAACATCATGATCGCCAACATGTACTACCGCACAGATATCGGCGACCGCTGGGTCGAAGACTCCGACAAACTCCACAACTGGGGCTACCTGCGTTAGTTCCGCGCGAAAGGGAAGCCGGCCGAGACTTAATTCTGCGCCACCGTGCTACCTCGAAAAATAGCCCGTCTTGGCACGAATTTTCACGCCTTCGCGTTTAGGCTTGATCACGATTTTCCGAAACGTGTCGTCTTTCAGCGGATCCGTGGGGTAGTAGCCCAACTCGTAGGAAGTTCGCAGTTCTTCTGCGATTTGGCGGAAATAGACGTGCGCGTCCGTGGTTTCCGCATCGATGTGCGCGCCGCCCGTTTCGCGCGCCACGCGGTCCATCACGCTGGTGCCGTATTTGTTGCGAGCGGTGAGTTTGCCGTGCTCTTTGTCGGTGTAGCGGAGCGCGTAGACCACTACGTTTTCGCTCTGCGCGGTCTCGACGGCGGTCATCATGTCATGCGAACTGGAGTTGTCTTCTCCATCACTGAAAAGCAAAATTGCTCGCCGCCCGTTCTCACGCGCCAACTTTTCGGTCACCGAATAATAAATCGAGTCGTAGAATGCGGTGCCCAGATCGCGATCCTCGTCGGGGCCCAGCAAGGGGAATTTTTCGCTGCCTTTTTGGTATTTCTTCCACTCATCCAGCAAATCGGATCCCGACGCGGAGAAATCACTCAGCAGCCGGATATGGTTGCGAAAGCCCACGAGAAACACGCGGTCTTTTGGTCCCAGGACATCCTTGAAGAAAACTTCCAAATCATTTTTATGTTGTTTGGAAAAGTGATCCTGGCTTCCGCTGGCATCCACCACAACCCCCAGCGTAAGAGGCAGATCGGAACTGCGTGAAAAGAAGGCCACCTTTTGAGGTACCGCATCCTCGAATATATCCACGTCGTCCTGCGTGAGATTGTCCACCAAGGCGCCATTCGCATCGCGTGCCACAAAGGCAACGCTGACCAGATTCACTTTGACGCGGATCGGGTCCTGCCCGTGGCCAGACGTGAAGCCAACCGCAACGCCCAGGGTCAGAAGTCCAAGCCCCGCCGCCACGGACAAGCCTCTCGGAATGCGCGCGCGCATTTGGATTCCGGCAGTCATCAAGCCGGAGTCTTATCTTCGCTGCGCGCCTCGATGAAGAGCAGGTTGAAAACGCTGCCACTGCCGTTTGGTTTAACGCTGACGATATGCTGCTTCTCCTTAGTACCGGCCTTGAACAGCATTTCGCCCGCATCCTGATGGTCCTCGTCGCAGGAGAGTTTCTTCGACATGTCGCTCTTGTCCTTGTCGGTTTGCGCTTTTGAGCCGCCGCTGCAATTTAGCACCGTCCCATATTTCGCGAGCGCCTTCTGATAAAACGCCGCCACTTTTTCTGGCGAGTCGCTCGACTCCATCTTCAAAACGACCAACTTGAACCCGAACGTGCTTCCCCAAAGCCCCAAATTCGCGGCCGAAGAATCGTTCTTGTCGTCTTTATGCGGCGTCGCGCCGGGGTACAGCGGCAACCCCGCTTCCTTTGCCGTAGCTTGCGCGCTGATCACCAGACCTGCTTCGCTTCCGTCCTTGCTCGTCAACGTTACATTGACGCCGCTCTTGTCCTTCGTTTGCTCTTGCGCGATCGCAGAAAGCCCGGCCAAGCTCAACACTCCGCACAACGCCGCGCCAAGCAAAGCTGCCCGGCCGCCGTTCGTTCGAATCTCCACCCAACAGCCACTCGCATGTTTGCTCATTCCACCCTCCCTTACCGTCTTGCGTCCAAGAGATATCTATAGGACGACAAATGCCCGCGATTGTTTCAACGAGGTTCTAACCCGTCTCGCCTAGATACGAAGCGCGCGTCGGCGAAGTTCCATTCTTCGCTTCCTCGGCGGCCGGAGCGAGCGGGCAAGGGGCCGGCCGGGCAAGCCCCACCTCTCCGGCGGATTCGAGATTGTGGGAATATTTTTAAGTGTTCGGCGGTCATTCGTCTTGATAGGGTGTATTTGACGTCGAGCCCTTAATATCATCCACAAGGAGAGTGCCAATGAAACGTGCCTTGGCTTTACTGGTTTTGCTGGCCGCTACGCCGGTGGCGCCGCCGCTGGCGCAAGAGGTGCAAAAACCAGAAATGGCAAAGATGACGCTGAAAGTGGGCGACACCGCGCCTGACTTCACGCTGCTCAGCGACGAATGGAAAAATGTAAAGCTCAGTGACTTTCGCGGCAAGAAGAACGTTTTCTTGGCCGTCTATGTCCTGGCCTTTACAGGCGGTTGAACGAAACAACTTCAGGCGGTCCAGGCTGGAATCGCCTCGGGTAAGATCGACACCTCAGATACAGCAGTTTTCGGCATTAGCATGGATAGCCCTGCCGCCAATGCGGCGTTTGCCAAGCAAGCCAACATCAGTTTCCCCCTCCTTAGCGACATGAACCACAAGATGCTCACGACCTACGGCATCCTGAAGGGCTACGACGTCCAGAACGAAACGTACAAGTGGGCGCTACGGGCCAACATCGTCATCGACAAAGAGGGCGTGATCCGCCTCATAGAAGAAGGCGACAGCGCCGTCGATCCCAACACTGCGCTAACCGCCTGCTCCACCCTGCACAAGAAGGAGCCGTCAAAATAAGCTGGTTTGGGCGATTGAAAAAACCCTTTCGCCGCGCGTTGTTCGGGAATGCGCGGCGAATGCGTCTTCAGAGCGATTGGTCAATGCAATCGCTCTGAGGATGAGCGCAAACGGGCGGGCCGAGCGCCGCCCCTACGGCTTGTCCGTGAAATTCACGACTTCGTTTTCCATGGGGATTTCGTTTTTGTGAACTTCTGCTGGCCCTTTTGCGTCTGCCGGTTTCCATCCCCAGCCGTTTCCAACAACTTCAAAAGACGCGAGTGAGTAGGGCAAGCCTTCCGCACCCAGCGGGGAGCTGCCATTCTCGATGTGAAAGTGCAGGTGTGGCTCGGTAGAGTTTCCGGAATTTCCGACCAGGCCGACGACTTGGCCGCGTCGGACTTTGTCGCCTAGTTTCACGCGCAACGAACCGGGCTGCAAATGGGCGTAAAACGCGAAATGGCCGCCGCCGATATCCAGAATGACGTGATTGCCGCCGACGGTTTCGAGAGTAATTGGAACGGCCCGCGAATTGATTCCTGGAACATTCTCCGGTATGCCGTCTTTCACTTCGGTGACGACGCCGTCGGCTACGGCTAGCGCATCATTTCCGTAGGCGAGATAATTTTTATTGTCTTTCTCATCGTCGCGGAATGTCTTCCCGTCGTCGCGGAGCTGCACCCAATCAATGGCGAATCGCTGGGCGATCGCCGCGTGACCGTCGATCGGAATCAGGGCTTTTCGATGGCCCGAAGTGTTGGATGGTCCGTTGCCTGCAAGCCAATGATTTCCGCGAAGCGGGGAACTGATTGCGATTGGTCCGTGACCCACCGGGATCGGCCGAGTCTCGACTGTCATCTCTTCCGGATACGTTCCAATCTTCACAGTTAGAAGCTGCCGGATGGTCGCCGGAACGGCATCCGCGGAGTCGAGTGTCGCCCACATATAAACGACAGCCATGGACCCGCCAGCGAGCTTGGATTTTTCCGTCGCGCCCGGTTGGCCGGGGCGAGACATGACTGCTTCCAATTCCGGACCGGAGTAGGAAACGAGCGACCGCGCCGTGGAGTCGCCGGACAGGGCTTCGACTTTCGTCAATTTGTAGTCCCAGCGGTCCATATTGTTCAAATGCAATTCATAAACGAGATGCCATTTTCCATCGGCTTTGAACGCCGTCGGTGCAATGGGTACAACGACATCGACAAAGGTGGAAATTGGTTTTTCTTTGGGTCCTTCGACTGGTTTTTGCGCGGCATCCTTCGGCGCTGCATCTTCCGTGCTGCGGATAAAGGTGATGGGCTGGCCCGGCATGCCCGCCTGCGTCCAGGAGCCCGCAATCTCGGTACGCGCGGCGTTGAAGGCGCCTTCGTAGACGCCACCCACGGCTTTCACTTCGAAGCGTACCGCCTCGCCCTTCAGAGTGACGTTTTCCATGGGGATGACGGAGCCTTGATCCACGCTGTTCAGTTGGCCCGCGAAGGTGCCGTCGGCGGACTTTGTGATGGTCAGGACGATGTGCAGTTTTCCCGCGCCTTGGCCCAGTTCGCCTTTCCAGGTCCCGGCGAGAGCCGCGTCGGCTGCTCCGGCCTGCCGTGCCGCATGGGCAGAGGCCATTGCGCTCAAAGAGAGCGCGATAGTAAACGCAACAAACGTTGCAATACGCCAGCCAGAAGCACTGTCTACCAGTTTCTGTGCACCGGCTTTGTCTACTTTCCGCTCTATTTTCTTGGGCACAGTTCCTCCTCGCATCTTTCAACAGGCGTTTCGCTTCTTATGGCCTGGTGTACAGGACTCGGAATCTTCGCGCGGGCGGGTCTTCGTTGTCAAAGTATTCTTCGAAGCCTTCTTCCGCGAGGCCGGCGCGGACAAACTCATTCATTTCCGCGCGGGACAGCGGCCAGGGCATCTCTCTCAGGGGTTCGTTCTCCTCCCGCCCGCGGACAATTGCCAGCAGCTTACCTCCGGGCCGGACAAACGCCGCAATTTTCAGAATCGCTTCCGTTCGAAGATTGACGGGAAGCGCTTGCACGGTGTTGGCTTCGAACACAAAATCAAAGTTCCGTTGCCATTCCGCTGGAGGTTGCAACAAGTCGGCCACACGATAGTTCACTGCGCTCTGCGGAAATCGCTTGCGCGCCGTTCGAATGGCGGTTTCGGAGATGTCAAAAGCCGTCGTTGCGAATCCCCACGCGGCCAATTGCTCCGCGTCATCGCCTAGGCCGCTGGCAATCACGAGCGCATTCTTGCCTTCGGTGGCTTGCGGGTGAGCTTTCCAAAATTCAACGATACCAGGATTTGCCCCTCTATCCGCCCACGGAACAATGCTCTTGCCCTCTTCGGACTCTTTGTAAAGAACTTCAAACCATCCCGTCGGATCGCCCTTCCGGGCATACTCCGCCGCCAACTCTCTGGCTCTTCTGCGGTCTCTCATAGTGCACGATTCTACGCCGGGGACCGAAAAGAAGTAGTATTCTTGGCGCCGCGTCACGCCGCGAGTGAGGTGCACCGATGTTTTTAGGCGATCTGGCTTTCGCCGGCCGAACGCTACGCAAGAGCCCCGTCTTCGCCCTCACGGCTGCACTGACGATCGCCTTGGGCGTCGGCGCGAGCACCGCTATCTTCAGCGTCACCAACGCCGTGCTGCTGCGCCCGCTGCCCTACGATAATCCCGATCAGCTGGTGATCATTCCTACCGACATGCGCAATCGGGGCGTCAAAGACTTTCCCTTTTCCAACGCAAATTACATCGATATGCGCGAGGCGACAAAAGACGAATTCCAAGGCCTTGCGGGCGTCTTCACGTTCCCTTTCACGCTGACCGGCGAAGACGGCACGCCGGAACGAGTGCATATGGGCTTCGTGACGACGAACTACTTTCAGCTTGTTGGTGCGAGAATCGCCTTCGGGCGCGATTTCTCCGACGACGATGGCCAACCGCAGCCGCCCCCGCCGGCGCCGGGAACGCAATCGGCGACGCCGGTTCCGCGACTGCCGCTAATGGCAATCCTTAGCTACGAATACTTCCAGCGCCAGTTCGGCGCGAATCCTGGCGTACTCGGAAAATCCCTGAACAAGGGGAGTCCCTTTAGTCCGCGGATCATCGGAGTGCTCGCGCCGCATTTTCAGATCTACTTCCCGCCATCCGCGGATTTGGAAGCCGCTCCCGACATCTGGATCGCGAATCGCCTCGGTTACAATGCCGAGCAGCGAAATTCTGTTTCGATGCGCGTGATCGGCAGATTGAAGCCTGGCGTGACGATCGGACGCGCACAGGCTGCCGCAAATCAAGTCGCCGAAGAAGCGCGCAAGCACTTCTCGATCGAAAACACCGCGGGGTATGCCATCCGCGTGGAGCCCATGCGACAGCATCTCGTCTCCGAGGTGCGCCCTGCGATTCTCGCCTTGATGGGAGCGGTGATTTTTCTTTTGCTGATTGCCTGCGCCAACGTGGCGAATCTTTTGCTGGTGCGGGGCTCCTTGCGGCAACGCGAACTCGCCATTCGCTCGGCTATCGGTGCCAGCAGGTGGGATCTCGCCCGCCAGATCCTTTCCGAAGCATTGCTGCTTGCCACCATCGGCGCCTTAGGCGGCCTCGGCATTGCTTGGCTCGGAATTCATGAACTGCTGGCCATTGCTCCGGCGTATCTCCCGCGACTGGATACGATCCGGATTGATTCGACCGTGCTGATTTTCACCATCGTCTCGAGCCTCGTCGCTGCTGCCGTTTTTGGACTGGCGCCGGCGTGGCGCGCGGCTCGTCCCGATGTGATGATCGTGCTGCGCGGCACCAGCCGCAACGAAGGCCTCGCCAGCGGAGGTCTTTCGCGAAAGATCGTTGTCGGCCTGGAAGTCGCTCTGGCTTATGTGCTGCTCATCGGCTCGGGGCTGATGGTGCGCAGCTTTCTGGAATTGCAGCGCATCGATCCCGGGTTCCGCGCTCATGGCCTCCTCACGTTTCAGGTGCAGTCCGATCGATTCTTACAGCAGCCGGAAGAACGCGCCGTCGCGACTCGCCAGCTTGAAGATCGGCTGCGCGCTATTCCCGGCGTTCAAAGCGTAACCGCGGCAACGCCTTTTCCTCTGACGGGTGGCTTTAGCCCAATTCGGTGGGGCACCGAAGAAGCGCTCGCCGACGCGAGCAAATACAAAGCAGTCGATCCAATAATCGTGCTTCCCGGCTACTTCGAAACCATGGGAACGTCTTTGCTCGAGGGGCGCACGTTCACGGATGAGGACAACCAGCCAGGCCGCACTTATGCCGTGGTCGACAAAATTTTGGCCGATCGTGCGTATCCGGGTCAGTCTGCGGTAGGGAAGCGAATTCTTATCCGCATTCAAACGCCGGAACCGGTGTGGGTCGAGATCATTGGCGTCGTTGCGCATGAGCGCGGTGTATCGTTGAGCGAGCCCGGACGCGAGCAGGTTTATTTCACCGACGCATATATCGGATCGGGCGCCACCGATCACTGGGCCCTCCGAACCGGCACCGATCCGGGGAGATACGCCAACGACGTTCGCCAAACGATCAAGGAATTTGACCCGCACCTCTTGATCACCGACTTAGAGCCCATGGACGCGGTGATCGAGAAGGCGCAAAGTGGTACGCGATTTTCGTTACTCCTCATCGGATCGTTCGCCGTCATTGCAGCGTTGCTCGCGGGCGTCGGGCTCTACGGCGTGCTCGCCACCGTCGTGCGGCAGCGCACCGCCGAAATCGGCATTCGCATGGCCCTGGGTGCGCAGCCTCGCAACATTTTCCGGCTCGTTGTGGGTCAGGGACTGCGGCTCACTATTGTCGGCGTGGTCCTCGGCCTGTTTGCTGCTTTTGCCGCCACTCGCGAGATGGCTTCGATGCTGGTCGGAATTAAGGCTACCGACCCTTTGACGTTCGTCACGATGGCGGCCGTCTTCCTTTTGATCGCTGCTACTTCGTCGTGGCTGCCTGCATGGCGAGCGGCAGGGCTCGACCCGACTGCGGCTCTTCGCGACGAATGAACGTCCTTAGCGCAGGGAGCCAGCCTTGACGCCGTTTCATCAGTTCGGCTGTTTAGGCGGCATACGTGCCGGTGTTTCCTGGCTGAATAGGCAGAACCACTTGCCGGCGCGTTCCGCCCAGATCGAGGAAATGTATGCCTGCGCGGCAAACTCGTGACCGTGGGAAACACCCTTTTCGTGAATCTTGTACGAGATGAGACCGGACTCGGCGGATAGCGGCACGAATCTCACATCTTCCATCGAATAGTCCGTGAGCGTAAACCCGGCGACATTCCTGACGACCTCAGCTTTTGTGGCGGGGCCGGCTGCGTCCACAAACACGGCCTCTTCCGCCGTCAGATTTGCAAAGATTTCCACGTTGCCGGTCTTCAGAGCTTCGAGCCCCTCGCTTTCTTTCGCCACGATTTGTTGCTTTATCGACTCTTCACTTACTTTCGAATCGGGCGATTCGACCAACCGAGCAGCAACAAGGGAGCTTTTGAACTGTCCAATCAGAATAGCCATGAAAACTGTGGGAACCACAACAAGCGAACCTGCAGTTTTCTTCATCGAATTTCCTTTCGCAATACCGAGCTAATTGCCATCGACAAGAAACTTGCCAATCGTTTCGTTCAGGAATTTTGCGTCGGCGGGGTCGGCAGCTGCTCCCGCCGGGTGTCCCCATAAAGACGGAATCGGCTTGAGCGTCACGGTTTTCATAAAGCCCGCCTCATACTTCGCGTCGGTTAGCGGAAAATATAGATCGGTTTCCGAAGGCATGTACAAAAAAGGGACCTTGATCGACCCCAGCGCCTTCGCGACATCACCGCCAAACCCCGGAGTGCTTCCCACATCGTGCTTCTCCCAGGTGCGCATCTGCAAAATCAAGTTGTTCGCATCCGCACCAGGAATAAAATTCGTTTTCAAATCGTTCACGAAACTTTCAAACGTGGTGCCTGGCTTTGCTCCTTCCCGCCATAATTCCTTTCGCCACCACTCCTGCGAAAAGAGCCACGCCGTCCACACAATTGCAAACGCTTCGATGCCTTTTTTGGGCTGTTCCTTGTAGTCGCCGCTCGCGAACACCGGATCCGTCGTCAGCGCCGTAATCTCGCTTTCCAACCGCACGATTCCATGGCCGTAAGTCTTGGCGGTTCCGGAAGTAGCCACGACGCGGTCCGCAAACGCCGGATAGCTCACGGCCCACTGAAATGCCTGCTGCGCCCCCATCGAGAAACCGATGACCGCTCTCAAGTGGGTGATTTTAAGCTCCTCCGTCAGCAGCCGGTGAACGGCTTCCACACTATCCCGGATGGTCGTCACGGGGAATCGAGGGCCGTGAAACGGCTCGGGAGTGTTGCTCGGAGAGGAGGAATTTCCGTTTCCAAACAGTTCGGTCGCCACAAGAAACAGCTTCGAGGGGTCGAGCGCTTTGTCCGCTCCAATCAGCCATTCATAGCCATGAAAATTCGCCATGTAGTGCGATGGAAGCAGCACCACGTTGTCCTTCGCCGCGTTAAGCTTTCCGTATGTTCCGTACACCACGCGCGCCTGCGGCAAGACGACGCCGCTTTCCGTCTTGAAATTCGCGATTACAAACTCGTGGCGTTCGCCTTTGTCCGCCTTGCTCTCCGCTGTCTCTTGCGCAAACAGTCCAGCAGCGAATAGCGTTAGTGAAATCAGCAGCACCAGAATCAGTTTTTTCATTTCGAAAACCACCCGCTTTCTTTTGTGATTTCCTCTGAGGCCCGGCCTTTTCTATGAGGTGTTCCTGTGATTCGCGTACAGCAGTGGCTCCGTAACACGCATGGCTGTTTCCAGAGGCAGGTATCCTATCACCGCCAGAAATTTGCGACAGCACTAGCGATTGTGCAGAGCAGCCTCAGACACAGGATGTTTATTGTGCTCTTACCACGGTTGCTGTACTTTACGCGGAGATGCAAAGTGTCGATAAATACGTTCAGATTTCGGTGATGGTTGGTGCGCTGTTGGCGGCGACGCCCGTTCCTTCCGTCTCGCTGCACGACTCTTTCGATTCGCGTCAGGCGTACGCCTATACCGCCGAGGTTGCGAGTTTTGGAGAACGCTGGCCAGGATCGCCTGGCCACAAGAAAACAGAGGATTTAATCCGTCAGGTTCTGCAAAAGGACGGCGCGCAGATGGAAACCGACGATTTCGTGGCCGCCACGCCCCGCGGTCGAATTCCCGTGCACAACATCATTGGCAAGTTCAGCGTGAGCACCGACCCCAAGCAGCGCATCTTTATCCTTGCCGGTCATTACGACACACTTTTTAAACCGGGATTCATTGGCGCCAACGACGGAGCGTCGAGCACTGCGATTGTTCTGGCGTTTGCCGACGCACTGGCTCACCAGAAGACCGGAATGCAGATCTGGCTGTTGTGGACCGATTTGGAAGAGGCGATCAACAGTTTCAAAGGCGACGATGGCTTGTATGGGAGTAGGCATCTGGCCCAGAGGTTGGCGGCAAACGGACTCGTTTCTCGCATTCGCGGATTGTTTCTCCTCGACATGATAGGCGACAAGGAACTGAAGGTAGCGCGCGAGACGGGCTCCAGCAGTTCTCTGCAAGTTTTTATTGCCCAAGCCGCCGACCAGCTGGGGTACGGCGGGTATTTCTTTAAGTACGACGCCGACATCATCGACGACCACATGTCGTTTATAAAAGTCGGCATACCGGCGGTAGATGTAGTCGACGCGCGATACGGCCGGATGGGCCCAGGTTTTGACTCCATGGGTGAATTCCACCACACCAACGCCGATACGATGGACAAGGTGTCCGAACACAGTCTCGGGATCGCAGGCCGCACGATTCTGCTTACCGTCGAACTGCTTGACAAGCAAAACTGAGCTTGTCGCGCGAATCTGCGTACCGCTAGTTACGATTTGAGCGACGGAGGAACAACAATCTCGCAATCCGTCGTACCATCTTAGAAAGGGGCATCTTACCGGAGGCTACTCATTGGGATCTGAACGTCGTCGCACACCCAGGTATACGTTTATCGCCAGTGCCGAGCTCATTGAGGAAGCGTCGGACGTGCGCATAGCCACGCGCGTGAGCGAGCTGAGCCTCTACGGTTGCTATCTGGACATGATGAATCCGTTTCCCGTGGGAACGCTGGTGCTGGTGAAGATATCGGCCGGAGATGCTTTTTTCGAGGCCAAGTCAAAGATTGTCTACGCGCAGCCAAATATGGGCGCCGGCGTGGTTTTCCTCGAGATCGAAGCGCAATACCAGCCCGTTCTGGAACGCTGGCTCGACGAAGCTTCGAGAGGGAATGAAAAGCGCGTCGGCTGACTCAACGCTTTCCGCGGTTCCGCTCCTTCTCTTCAAGAAACTCTGTTCCAGCTCTCGGCACTACTTGTTGTGGTTTTTTTCCTGTTGATCGACCGCGTCGTGCAGCCCGTCGAGCAGCTTGCTCTTTTCCTGCGCGTTGGACGTTTTTCTTGTTTCCGACCATAACGCGGTTCCGCTCTTCGGCTCGATCACCGTAATCCGCGTGCAGCCCGGCGGGGCCAGTTCTTCGCCTGCTGCGGGATTCGTGCTTACAGGTTTCACATTGTAGGTGGCGGCGGGGTCATTGCCAGGAACATATTTCACGATGCTGCTGCCGAAAAGCCTCAGGACAATGTCCGCTTTTTGGGGAGAGTCCACGATATCAAAGCGGCCCCATTTGTTCAGGCCGACGAGAGCGTCATCCTGGAGCTCGGCGTCGTTCGTTTGGTTGTCCACGTAGATCGTTCTGGCGGAAAGTACTTTCGAAGGAATCGTAACGTGTTTGTCTCTAGCGTGCGCGATTTCGAAGCCCATCAGCATTGCGGAAGTAAGAAAGATGGATGTCATCTTTTTCATGGATGCCCCCGGTACAGACAGTTCTTAGGCTGGTGAGGGTTCCACTTTATGGAGCCCAATCTGCTCCGGTAACTGGACGTGAGACGCGAAAGAGGCCAAGTGGCGCGGGGTTTCACCAGCCTGTACGCGAGGGTAGGAAGCGGGTGGGGGGCAATGGCGCCGAGAGAGGCACCGCCGCTAGCCAATTCGGAGCTAGTGCTTGCGAGCTTTTATGTCGTCGTAGACGATCAGGGAGAGGACCACAAGAATCCAGACGGGGAAGACGCCCATTCCGGGAATAGCCTCGGCAACCAAGCCCGGCAAAAGCGCCCAACGACGGCCTAGGATTAGAAACAGGAGTGACGCGGTTACCAGGTCGACCACCCATTCGATAGGTGGGGCAAGCACCGTCCAGAAGGAGAGAAAGTCCGAGACAGCGGCGACAAGGAAGGCAGCGGCCTGGCGTTTGCGCGAGGGACGCTGAACGGGAGTCAGCACCTCCGGGGATGTCAAAACGATCGGTTGATCCGTCGGAGTTGTCATGACTTCGGTTGCGGTCCTCGAGACTTCCTCAAATTATCCTGTCATGGGCGCAGGCGAACCGCAAGACATGACTGCCAGAGCTTAGTTATAAGAAGGAATGCGGTGAATGAGTTTCGACATATTCTACGCTAAAGTTGTTTGGCAGAAAGATGACTATGGACAACACACCTTACCCTAACCAGCCAGCACCTCGCGAAGCGCCAGGAAACTCGCGAAGAGTGTACTCCTGGGTTCTGGGAGCCTTGCTCGGGGCACTTCTTACGGTCATCTTGTTAGGTGCGGTCGTGTGGTTCTCGACCGGCCTCGGGCTATTGCACCTGATGGGGCTTCTACGCGAAGGACGAACACTGTTTAATGTGGATCAGCCGACCGTAGTTCATCAAATTCAGCAGCTTCAACGACTGGAAACCGTAAGCTATACCATGGATAAGATCATCTCGGGTGAGCATGACAACGCTTACCTGCCAAAATTTCTTGCCGGTGATCGCTTGCTGCTGGTAGTGCACGGCGAAGTGGTCGGAGGCATCAATCTTGCGGGTTTGCAACCGGGCGACGTCCTGGTACAAGGGCAGAAAGTATCCATTCACCTACCCGCCGCGGAAATCTTGAGCACACGGATCGACAATGCGAAGACGAGAGTATATTCGCGCGACACCGGCCTATTCTCCTCCCCTGATCCCAACCTCGAAAGCGAAGTGCGCCAGGAAGCCGAGCGCCAGCTTCAGCAGGCCGCTCTGCAAGACGGCATCCTAAAGATCGCTGCCGACAACGCGCGAAGCACGATCGCGAGCATGTTGAAGGGCTTCGGGTTCCGCGAAGTGGATATTCGGTAGTTTCGCGGGAGAAGCTTTCCGGAGCTTGCGGCGAAGCCCTCTCCGTACTTATCCCTTGGCCTCGCCCAGGTTTTAGGCGCGAGGAACGATAGCTTCCACGGCATCGCAGAACCGATCGATCTCCGCCGTCGAGGTGTAAACATTGGCGCTGACACGAATCCCGCTGATGCCGGGTCCGGTGATAGGCGTAACGAAAATGTTGTGTTTGCTCATCAAAGCTTCGCCGAGCTCTCCTGGCTCGATGGTATCGAAGTGAATGGTGCCGAATGCGCCGGACTGATCGGCATCCAATTTGACCAGCATTTGGGCGCCGGGAACTTTGGTCAGCCTCTCGGCCCAGCGATTCTTCAGATATCTGAAGCGCGCGAATTTCCGCTCGTCTCCTATTTGCTCGTGGAACTCCAGCGCTTCGAGAGTGGCGTTATGAACGGCCGCAGGGTGAGTTCCGATTTCCTCAAATTTGCGGATATTTTTGTCCATCGACGGCGGCGCGGCCATCATCGCCCAGTGTTTTTCGATGCGGTCTTTTCGCACGTACAGCATGCCTGTGCCGATGGGTGCAGAGAGCCACTTGTGCAGGCTGGCGCCGTAGAAATCGCAGTCTAAGCCGGCAAACTGGAAGGGCACGTGCGCAAAAGCGTGCGCTCCGTCCACGATGCTGGTGATTCCGCGGCGGCGCGCCAGTGCGCAAATTTCCTTGACGGGAAAGATCTGGCCAGTCATGAAACACACTTGCGAAACATGTATGACGCGCGTGCGCGGCGTGATGCCTTGCTCGTAGAGCCGCGCCAAATCGCCAGGGTTATTTACCGGAACGGCGAAATCCATTTGTTTCAGCACAATCTTTTCGCGGCGCTCACGTTGTTGCCATGTAGTGATCATCCGTGGATAGTCCTGGCTGGTGGTCAGGACTTCGTCACCCGGCGCGAGGTCAATGCCAAACTGCGCGATCTGCAGCGATTCACTGGCGTTTCGCGTAATGGCGATGCATTCGGGATCAGCCCCCCACATGCGCGCGAGGCGTTTCCGTACCTCTTCGATCTTGGGTTCCAAGTCGTGCCACATGCGGTAGCTCGGCAGCTGGTTGCTATAGCGGATGGCTTCAATCTCGGCTTCCAGCACCGCGGCCGGCGCCGGGGCTACACCGCCATTATTGAGATTGAGGAGGCTTGGATCGTGCCCGTAGGCGTCGCGGATGGTCTTCCAGTAAGCCTCGTCGCCCGCCACATCCTCCGGCGAGACATGCGCGTACGCGCGGTTCAGTAAACCAGCCACCACGAGTGCTTCTGCGCCGAGCAGAAAATTACGGCGGTCCAGTTGCGTTTTCATGATTGTAAACTCCCACCAACGGGTTTGAATTGCAAGCACACATTGTTCTGACAGGTTTCGGACCTACGGACTGACAGTCATGACACCGATTGCCCCGCCGCACTCCAAGCGGAGGGTCTACGAGATGGCCGTTACTCAAGCAGCACCACCTCAGCTTTCGTCGAGTGTTCTGATGGCAATGGTGAGGCTGGCAGCCTATCCTGAATCTCACCCTACGGAGGCAGAAACAGATGGGATTCTTCGAGATTTTCGAGCAAAGGGGACGGTGTTTCTTCAAATGTGCGGCTACCCTTGCCGCAATCTTGTTTGTGGCCTCGCCTTGTTTTTCTCAATCCAAACCAGCAGGCCAGCAAGCCGAAATGCCGTGGTCAAAGGATTTGAATAAGTACCCCGGCTTGCTTCCTGAATTCAGCCGGTTGATCGAAAAACTCCAGCACGACATCCAGTATCCGGCGGCACGAGGGGAAAGCCGTCTCTTGCCTCTGCTGCCTGCTTCCACGATTTCTTATGCGGCGTTTCCCAACTATGGAGACGTCACGGAGCAGGCGCTGAAGATTTTCCGGCAAGAGCTGCAGGACAGCGCCGTCCTCCGCGATTGGTGGGGACACGGCGACCTGGCCACTTCGGGGCCCAAGATTGAGGATGCTCTCGAGAAGTTCTATCAGTTCCAGCAATATTTGGGAGATGAAATCGTGGTCTCCGGCGCTATGGAAAGTCCGGAGCCACGCTTTCTGGTCGTGGCGGAAATCCGCAAGCCAGGCTTGAAGAAATTTCTTGACCAGCTCCTGGCTCTAGCCCCCGACAAATCCACGCTCGATATTCGCGTATTGGATCCCCAGGGACTCGCTGCCGAGAAGAATGGCGGCCCAGAGCGAACCTTCAACGTGCTGGTGCGGCCCGACTATCTCGTGGCATCTTCTGATCTGGCGTCGATCCGCAGTTTTAATGCCCGGCTGGATGCCGGAAACAAGGGGTTCGTCGCGACTGCTTTTGGACAGCGCATCGCCAAGGAGTATCGAGGAGGCGTGTCGGTGGTGGCGGCCGCTGATCTGCACAAAATCCTGGACCAAATTCCGCCTAGCGCTAGGCAAAACGCGAATTTCCAGCACAGCGGATTTGCCGATGTGAAGTACCTGGTTTGGGATCACAAGAGTGTGGCCGGCCCGACGGCCAACCAAACAATCAGCCAAACGGAATTGAGTTTCAGCGCACCGCGGCAGGGCCCGGCGTCCTGGCTCGCGAAGACAGGACCGCTGAGCAGCCTGGATTTTGTCTCGCCCAAAGCGATGGCCGCTGGCACCCTGGTGTTCGCGAATCCCTCGCAGGTTTTTGACGATCTTAAGGAGATCGAAGGTACTTCGAGCCAGAGCCCCTTCGCGACGCTTGCGGCGTTCGAAAAAATGTTGAATCTCAGCTTGAAGGACGATCTGCTCAAATACCTGACCGGCGAAATCACATTGGAGTTGGACAGCGTCGCTCCGCCGGAGCCCGTGTGGAAGGCTATTCTCAAAGTCAACGACGCCGGCCGTTTACAGCAGACTTTAAGCACTCTGCTGGCGGTAGCGCATATTGAAACGCAGCATTCCGAGGAAGGCGGAGTCACGTACTATACCGTCCCAGTTCCCAGAGGGAAGACCACGCTTGAAATCGGCTACGCATTTGTCGATGGCCACCTCATTGTGGGAGCAAACCGTGAAGTGGTCGCCGAGGCAGTTGGGTCGCATGCCACAGGCGGCTCGTTGGCGAAGGCCCAGAAGTTCCAGGCCGCGCTGCCTCCAGGCCATCCCCTGGAGGCCTCGGCATTGCTTTACCAGGACCCCGCCGCATTGGCAGCGGTGAGCATGCGTCAAATCGCGCCGGAAATGACTGACTTTTTTGCGCGCTTTTCGAAAGATTCCCCGCCAACGGTTGTCTGCCTCTATGGAGAGGAAGCCGCCATCCGCGCAGCGAGCAAGGGCGGCGGGCTTGACGTCGGTGCAGGTTTGATCGTGGCGGCCATCGCGATTCCCAACTTACTGCGGGCAAGAATGGCCGCCAACGAAGCGAGTGCCATCGGCCTCTTGCGTAGCGTGAACACCGCCGAGAGGGCCTATGCGGAGATATATTCAGAAAGAGGCTATGCGCCGAACCTGGCTACGCTTGGGAGTGATTCCCGTAATCTAAAGGCCAGGTCAGCGGACCACGCGGGGCTCATGGATGCGACTCTCGTTAATGAAAGTTGCACGGTAAATGCCTGGTGCGCGAAATCTGGATACCGTTTCCGAGTAACAACTCTCTGCAAGCAACACCCGTGCAAGGACTATTTGGTGATGGGCACTCCCGTCGACAGTAATACCGGAGTGCGAAGCTTCTGTACGACCTCCGACGGTGTGATCCGCTACAAAACAGATTCTTCGCCAACCACTCCGGCCAGTCTGACGGAATGCAGGACATGGCCTCCGATACAGTAGTCGTGCTGATAATCAGCCTCTCGTTAGCTCTTGCTGCGCGAATGTGACACCGAACGCCGGCGTGACAAACCGCCAATTGCGCTCCGCCAAGAAGCTTGCTGACCATCTCGTTTCGTAGACAACCGTACAGAGCGAAAAACTGCTACATTCTGGGGCGGCGCATCTGGGGCCGAGTGCGCACGGCTGCGCTGAGGTGCGCGGGGGCATCATTTTTTCCTCTTTGCGGTTGTTCCCATGGAGCGATATGACGCGAGCCACTGCAATGGCAAAAATCTTGATTGCGTTTTCCTTGAGCGCGGCCGTTGTTCCGAGCGTTGCCGGACAGCAGTCCTTTCCGGTTACCTCGACGGTGAACGAGTCTTCGATCGCCGGGCGGCCCGTCGCACTGGACAACCAGGGAAAGCTGCTGCCGTGGCCGATGCCAAACGACACGGGATACTCCTACTCGGGGTATTTTCTTTCACAATGGACCATCGTTTGGGACCAATACAATCGCCAACGCCTGCCTTACTATTTTTGCTGTTTCGATTTTGATCGCGCGACCTTTGAACTGATGCCGGAGTGGCATTGGGTAAATTCAACCGGCTATCTGCGCGCGATGATGCAGGGATTTGTCGAGCGGCTCTACCCCTACACGGGCGACGCGCGCACGCTTGAGTTTCTCCAGAATTTTGTGGACTACGAATTGGAAAATGGTTTGACGCCGGAAGGCTGGGCCTGGGCGCAGGTACCTTATCCTTCCGCTAATCCGGGAAGCCGCCGCTACACGGGCTGGAGCGAACACGGAGAAGACTTCGTCGAGCCGCACGTGGTCGGGGAAGACGGTTACGCGTATCTCCGCCTCTACGAGGTAACGGGAAACACCAAGTATCTGCGCGCTGCGATTCGCTGCGCCGAAGCACTGGCCAAAAATTTCAAGCCCGGCGACGAGCTCCATTCACCGTGGCCTTACCGCTGCTTCGCGCGCGATGGCAGCCTGAATGGCGGCAAGGGAATGTTTCCTTACTCCGCGAATGTCGTTGAGCCGATCATGCTGCTCGACGAACTGATCAGGCTGAACCAGGGCGCCACCGCATCTTACAAAAAGGTTCGCGAAGGCGCATGGGCGTGGCTGATGAAATATCCAATGCAGAACAACGTATGGGTTGGCTATTTCGAAGATGTGCAAGCCAGCATGGGAAACATGAACCAGGTGATTCCTCTTGAATTTGCGCGTTATGTGCTCCTGCATCCCGAAAAAGATCCCGAGTGGCGCGAGCATTCGCGGAAGCTCATTGAATGGGTGAAGACCACGCCGAAGTGGCCGAAGTATATCGTGCACGGTGCGACCGTCACGACCGAACAGGGGAATGGGAAGGAGTTCTGCTGCAATCTTCCGAATCAATGTTGCGATAGTCATAGCGCGAGGCTTGCTGCGGTGGAAGCGCTCTACTATGCGAAGACGGGAGACATCGCCTACAAGGAAGCGGCATACCGAACCTACAATTGGGTCACCTACTTTCAGGGGCTTTCCGCGGCCGCTCACGCTCCCTTCAGCAATCAGTGGTGGTTCACCGATCAATTTGCCGATGGGCCACGCAGAATGATGGATGCGTTCTGGGCCGTTCCTGAATGGGCTCCGGCGGAGGAATCGCACCTGTTGGGCTCGCTCTCCGCGGTAACCAAAATCGCATACGGCGCTGGCGCAGTGACTTATTCCACGTTCGACGCTGAGTCCACCGATGTATTGCGTTTGGATTTTGTGCCGGACTCCGTAACCGTCGGCGGGAAAGCCATCAGCCCAGGCAAAGACCTCGAACAAGAGGGCTACACTTTTGACAACGCCACTCACACTCTTTCCATCCGCCGCACCAGCTCCAGAGACGTGGATATTCAAGGAAAAAGCGGCCGAGTCCCGCCTTCCTACATCACCTTCGACGATCCCCATCTTCCCGCTGGAACGCTTTTGGTGGGCCAGTATCCTTCCGGTGTGATCGATTGGGGCAAGGGTGAATGGCAAATTGGCACGCCGTTCGGAAAGTTCGGGACTTTCACACTGGCGCTTTCCGATCCAAAAGCGCCGCGCGCGGATTTTGTTTTCTTCACGCCGCACATTTTTGTAGGCGTGGATATTTACAATGATGGAGAGAGCGACGCGGCGATCACGTTTCGCTCGCCGGAAAATCGCGAAGTGTCTTTTACCGTCAAGCCCAAGGAGCTTCGCCGGTTGAGGACCGATTGGCGCGACGTGAGCTCGCGTGTGTCCTTCGATCTCACAAATGGGCAAGCGCTGCGGTTTGATAACCTGGCTTATCTTCACCCCTAACCTGATGCTTGCTCACGAAGCGAAAAGCGGAGCATGCAGTTAGTGGGCTCGACCGCCGCCAGACGATCCGCCCGCCGACGAACTACTGGCGCTGGAAACGCTCCCTCCGCCGCCCGAAGAATGCGAGGAACCACCCGACGAGCCACCGGAGTTCCCTGAACTGGAGGAATGCGATCCGGAACTCCCACCACTGTAGGAAGCTCCAGCTGAGGTATGGCCAAACGATTCCGCGTACCGGCCGGATTGGTTGCTTGCGAAGGTCTCAACTCTGCCGTTAGAGGCGATGCCTGCTACGGGAACTCTTTCCGCCTTTGCGCCCGTTCCCGAGAGCATCATGAATTTCTGCGATTTGTAGTCGTACGTGATCGGCGGAACGGCGTGATTGGCCGCGGAGAGCGAAATGGCGCGCGACGTTTCCCGTGTCAGTTGCGCGCGAATCAGCGGCGGGGCCACCGCAATTGATCGCGTTGAGAATCGACGCTGCATCTCTCGCGGCGATACGTTCAGATACGTGAGTTTTTGCGCCGAATCCCACGCCACTCGCTGCGGCGCCTCGCCGGATTTTGTGGGAACGAGAATAATTCCATTCTTCAAATTGATGGGTGGTTTGCCATTAACGTCATCGGGATGGCTGGGCACAAAACCCACCCTGTTGCCTACACGAACGAGAATAGGGCGCGGTGGATGCACTGGGTGGATGGGTTTGCAACTCGCCCCTGAGCAGGGAAGCGATGTCCGCGGCAGCACCATGGCATACTGGCCGTTGCGGTAAAGCCATCCATAGTTGAAGCACGATTCATCGGCAAAAGCGGAAACGTGGGCGTGGGGAGTGGCTTTTGCTTTGAGGCGCAACAGGTTTTCAAGCTCTTCCTGAGTGTGCGCGACGCGCGCAATCGTTCTGGATCCGCCAGAGAAATCGCACGGTCCGCCCCACTCATTCTCCTGCCATTGCACCGTCTGCGGCTGGAAGCCGCCGGCATTGGAGGCTTGCGTTGCAGGCGCTTGCGCGTCGCGCTGAACTGCTTTTGTGTCGGCGGCGGATTGTCCTTCTTGCGGTTCCCAGCAAGTGCCGTAAGGCTCGCACGCGAAAAAAGTGCCGTGGCGATAGAGCTCTGCCAAACCAGGCACGGGAGAGGGCAACCCAGAAGCCTTAAGGGCAGCGGCCATAGTCGTTTGCCGTACCTGCTCGCGGGACTCGACCGATTGAGCCCAGTTTCCATGCGCGGCCGGCTCCTCAACAAGCTTCGACGCAGCAGTAACAGATTGCAGCGACGGAATGGGTTGCCTTTCCAAAGAATCGAGACCAGCGAAATCCTCCGGAAAAGCGGAACTCTCCAGCGCTCCCGCATCCCGGAGCTTTTCGAGCTTGGCTTGTAAGCGCTCCATCTCCGCGGAATTTGCGGAATCGAAATCCTGCGGGGTAACCGCCCGGCTCGGCTGCGGGTCAGAGAGGATCCGCCCTCCCTGAAACAAGATTGTGGATCCAGATCGAACCAGGAGCGGGAGCGCGTTCCTCTGAGCCAGACTAGCCGCGTTGCCTCCGAGCGGCGTAAGCCCAGTGGCGTCGAGATAAGCGTCCAGCCGCAGAAAGTATCTATGAGATTCTGAGAATCCAATGTGGTCTGTGGGCGTTTGGACGGAAAAGATCTCCCCGGGGGAGGTTTCTAATGCAAAAGCGGCGGCTCCAGTTGGCAAGCTTAGCTGTGTATTGAGCCGGTGGTCCTGCGAAGAGAGCTCGTTGAAAAACAACAGGGAATTTTCGGCCAGGTAAACCGTGGAGCCATTCTCAAATTCAATTTCGGCAGTGCCGTTTCCGGTCGCTACTGCGAATCCTTGTTCAATAAGCTCGCCGCTCTCGGCCTCTTCCCATTTTTGATTCAGCTTGATGTGTTTGGCGTTGCCGTGGGAAAGGCGAACGTCTCCTTCAACGCGCGATAAGCGGACGTCGCGCGTGTGGCTGCCGCCGGCCGCGCGTGCCGCAGCGGCTTGAGGCGCCAAAGTAGCTATGAGAACGAAAGCGACGAGGAAAGAAAACAACCGAAGGCCGTTTGGTTTCATGGCCGAACCCCCGACCTGAGAAATGGGGACCTACTGGTGGGACGTATGTGTGATGTTTGCGGTTTCGTTACTTAGCCTGATTCTATAAACTTCAATCTAGAGGCCGGCTCGGTCCCGGACAGAACCGGGTTTCACCCTTCGGCTAAAAGCCGATCACGGTCTCCCCAAGAACAAAGTCCACGCATAGAAGAGATTCGTGGCGTTCACGGAGCCGAGTCCGGTGGCCAAATCGTACCCGGCGGTCGCTGGATATGCGCGGTCGTTTTTCTTGTTGGAGGTGGAGAGTTCGCCGATATTGGCGACATCGGCGCCGTGGCAATCGTAGAAATGGCCGTCGGCGTTTTGCCCGCAGGGGATATCTATGTCGCCGGCGGTGACGTCGTTGAAAACGCAGGAGGCAGCGGGGAGCTTGCCGGTTGTCTGGCTGGCGTTGCAGCGCGAAGCGCCTTGCTCACGGAACTGCTGCGCAGCCAAGAAGTAGTACACGTAGTTGGCGTCGCCTTGCCTGCCGAACTGCTGGTTGATGAGGGCCTGAATACCAGCCATCGAGGGAGCAGCGAAAGACGTGCCGCCGCCACCGAGGAAAATGGCGTCGTTGTTGGCAGTGCATGTGGTGCCCCCCTGATTGGTGTCGGAGAGGCATTCCACATAGAAGCTGTCCCACACTTCATCGCCGGCAAACAGGGAGAGATCAGGCTGATCCCGCAGGCCGTCATTGGGCATTCCCGGCACGCCAAATTGGAAAGAGGGTTTGGGATTGCCGCGGCAAGTGCCGCTCACGACGCCAGGGATCGACGGAGTTCCGGTAAAGCACGTGCTGGGACCTCCGCTGCCGGCGACATCCTCAAGGAAGAATTGCTGTCCCACGGAAGAGTTGCAGAAGCCCGCCGGGCCAAAAGATTGCGTGAAGCCGCCGATAAGCGGGTCGCTGTAGATGAGCTGGCTGGTGCAGCCGTCGTTCCACGGGATTTCCGGAATGTAGGAGCGCGCGGAGGCGAGCGTCACTGGATTATTGGTGGCGTTCCAATAATTCGAGATGGGCACGCCGTTCGTGTCCTGATTGTACTGCGCCATGAAATCCGTGCCGCCGACATCGACGGCAAAAGCCGTCGCGGTGTTATCGCCGCTGTTGATTCCGAGCGTGGAATAGTTCGTGGACTCAACCGGGGAGCATTCGTCCGCGCCCGTGTCTCCTTGCGCGATGAAGAAAGTCACCCCCTCCATGGTGGCGAATTCGGCTTCAAAATTTTCGAGAGCGACTTCGGCATGGCCGCTGACGGTTTCGCAAAGGCCGTAGCTGTCGGAAATAATGTCAGGCGGATCGGTTTCCAGAAGGTTGATGATCGCCGTGTCCAATCCCGAAGTAGTTTGCGTGTCGGGGCAGGCAAAGAGCTCGACGTTCGCGTCGGGAGCAGCGGCGCTGGCCCATTCGACATCCAGAGCAGCTTCGATTTCGTCGCCATTCTGACCGGGATTTTTGCAGCCGGGATAAATCTGCTTGAAGTTGCCTTGCTTAAAGCCATCCAGCCCAAACGATTTGCGGAATGTCAACCAATCGTTGGGATGAGCGAGATTGGTGTCTTCGACAGTGGCGATGGTGATGCCTTTGCCGGTGAAGCCCTGGTTCCACAGCGGCGTGAGATTGTAGATCGTTGCAAAATCAAAAGGAGCAACGACAAACAGGTCCGCACCCTCGAAGGGCAGCGTGAAGTGCGGCTGCCACTTCCCGGCATCGTGATCGAAGGACACCGGCTTCATTTTCGTGACACGCGGCCTGCGGAAGAAATCGTGCAGCGGCATGCCCTCAATGGCGGGCGCTAGTGCCGCGGGAACTTGGGGATCGCGAATGTTGGCGATGTGCTTGTCGCCGTTCGGCAGAACCAGATTGTGCATCTCTGTATGGAAGGTGTCGCGAATCTGTTTCGCTGAACCGGCAATATCCAGCAGCAACCCATTTTTGTAGGCTTCGTTCACAGTAAAGCCGTGAGATTTCAGCCATTCCTGGATTGCTTCACTGTCCTGCGGGTGCACGCCGAAGCGCGCGCCGAACTGCTCGGCCGTGAGCCATCGATGAAATTGCGGGGAAGCCGGATCGTGCATCGCATCGATCTGTTGCTTCACGCGCGTCTCGGTCTCCGGATCGCGCTTCAGAAGAAGCAGAAGGTGCTCGAAACGAGTGTCGTCAGGCACGGCGCCGCGGTCGAACTCGGCGCGCGCCGCCGCAGGAGTCGTGTTGCCGCCGAGCCTCACCAGCTTGGATTCGTCGATCTTCTCAGTGATCAGACGCTTCTGCTCCTGAGCTTCTAAGGGGCAAACAGAGAGAGCCAAGCAAAGCACGCAGAACAGGGAAGTCGCACGGAAGCGCATGGCAAGAACCTCCGGAAACTCGACAATGCCGACGGCTATCGTCGACTAGGGCTTAGAACGTCAGAGCCGGACAGGGGATAGGGTAGTCGTTGTCCGGAAACTCCGACAGGCAACTCCGACTTGCGCATCATACCCTTCCGTTGTTCGATAAAACAACGTACTTGCAACCCGGTGTTCTTGCAACCACTACACCGCGATTTAGGCAAAAACCAATATGGCGCTGTGCGAGAAAGTTGCGCGGTTATAGCATCGCTGCTGATGAACATTCGAAGCGGCCGCGACGCAGGACAGGCTAGCGAGATTCTAAAATGGATTCGCAAGCGCGAGGAGGAGATGGCGCGTTTGCTCGCAAAACTCGTGGCCGTCCCGTCGGAGAATCCGCCGGGGAAAAATTATCAGGCGGTGGCAAAAGTTCTTGAGAAGCATATTCGCAGGTCCGGCCTCGATTTCAAACGGCTCCAATCCAAGACCAGGACAAAAACCTCGAAGGAAAGGCCCGCTTGTTTGCTTGGGGAACACGGCAGCGGAGATCGCACCCTCTATTTCCACGGCCATTACGACGTCGTTCCCGCGCAAGCGGCCCAGCAGTTCAAGCCCCAACGGAGGAAACACTTTCTGTTTGGACGCGGCGCTTGCGATATGAAAGGCGGCATCGTAGCGATGCTCTATGCGATCCTCGCGTTGAAGGAACTTGGCGCGAATCTCGATGGAAAAATTGGGCTGATGCTTGTGCCGGATGAAGAAACCGGCGGAGCGCGCGGTTCGGGACGTTTGGCCAAGGAAGGATTGTTGGGACGCGCGGGGATCGGAATGCTTTCGGCGGAGCCGACGAGCGGCGTTGTATGGAATTCCAATCGCGGAGCGATTTCCTTGCGTGTGGAGGTGCGCGGCAAATCGGCGCATGTAGGCTTGCAGCATCGTGGAGAAAACGCCTTCGAACGGATGCATCGTGTAGTCGAGCGACTGATCGCTCTTAAGCGGGAAGTCGAGTCGCGGACAACCCGCTACGCGACTGAGCCGGAAGAGGAATCCAATCGCGCCTCCCTGCCGGTTCCCAATCGAGACGCTTCCCTCGGCCGCCATTCCATATTGATGATCGGCGGACAATCAGGCGGCGGCACGAACTTCAACGTGGTCCCGGACAGGTGCTGCTTCACGGTGGACCGAAGGATCAATCCTGAAGAAAACCTGCAGGCGGAGAAGGAAAGACTGGTCGGCGTTCTGGAAGACTGCGAGCGCGACGGAATTCCCCTCGAATGGCAGATCCTTCAGGAAGGCGAGTCAGCCGCGAGCAGCGAGGAAGAAAAGCTGGGTCGGGCGCTTGCCAGGAATATTGCGGCGGTACGCGGTAAGGCGCCGCGGTTCGAGATGTGTCCAGGGCTACTAGAGACGCGATTTTACGCGGCTCGCGGCATTCCGGCTTACGCATACGGTCCGGGCTTGCTTTCCGTCGCCCACGGGCCGAAGGAATACGTGGATATGCGGCGCGTCGTGGAATGCGGCGCGATTTATGCGTTGACGGCCCTGGAATTTCTAGGTAAGCAGTGCCCCAGCGTGTCGGCACAGCCTGGCCGATGGAAAGCTGCATGACGTATTTAGGAAAGGACGGCAATACATGTTCTCGTTCAGGTCTGCGCGTTCGAGGTGCTGGACGTATGCCGCGCTATGCCTTTGTGGACTCTTCGCTGCCGTTCCTTCGCCGGTCCGTGCGCAGTCTGCAGCATCTCCGACCGCCACCGAAGATCCAAAAGAGATCGATCAAGCCTGGCAGAAGGCCAGCGCAAAATATGATGAACCGCGCGCGGTCCTCCTCAAGGAAGTAGATCGCAGGGGTCACGATGGCCCGTTCCGTCCCGACTGGGAATCGCTTCAAAAATATGAGGTCCCCGAATGGTATAAGGACGCGAAGTTCGGCATCTTCATCCACTGGGGTGTTTATTCTGTTCCGGCATTCGGCAGCGAATGGTATCCGCGAGACATGTATCGCGAAGGTTCCGACGAGTACAAACATCATCTCGCTACGTATGGCCCTCAAGATAGATTTGGATACAAAGACTTTGTTCCGATGTTCAAGGCCGAGCGCTTCGATCCGGCTGCTTGGGCGCGCCTGTTCAAGGACGCCGGCGCCAAATATGTCGTCCCCGTCGCCGAACACCACGACGGCTTCGCCATGTACGACAGCGGTCTAAGCGATTGGACGGCCGCGAAAATGGGTCCACATCGCGACGTGATTGGCGAACTCTCCAAAGCGGTCCGAGCCGAAGGTCTCCATTTCGGCGCGTCGTCGCATCGCGTCGAGCATAATTTTTTTCTCGGTGTCGGCCGCCAGATTACATCCGACATCAATGATCCCAAGTACGCCGCTTTCTACGGCCCCGCGCACAATTGGATGGAAGCCAAGCAGGGCACGCCCCTGTCCAACGATTTCACGTTTGTCTCCTCCGCTTGGACCGCGGATTGGCTGGCTCGCTCCTCGGAGATCGTCGAGAAATACCATCCGGACGTCATGTATTTCGACTGGTGGATCGGGCAGGCTTCCGTGCGAGCGGACCTGACACGCTTCGCGGCTTTCTACTACAACACCTCGCTGAAATACAGCGATCACGTCGGCGTCATCAATTATAAGGACTACGCGATTCAGGAACACAGCGCCGTCCTCGATTTGGAACGCGGCCAACTCGGCGAAATTCGCCCCCTCTACTGGCAGACCGACACTTCTGTCAGCAACAAGTCCTGGGGCTACATTCAGAACGACACGTTCAAGACACCGCAGTTCGTCGTGCAGCAACTGATCGATATCGTGAGTAAAAATGGAAATTTGCTTTTGAACATCGGTCCGCGCCCCGACGGCACGATTCCGGAAGAAGTACAGGCGGTGTTACGCGACGTGGGTTCCTGGTTGAAAGTAAATGGCGAGGCGATTTACGGTACGCGCCCGTGGAAAATTTACGGCGAAGGTCCCACAAAAGTTGCTGCTGGCTCGTTCCACGACACGGATACTGCTGGCTACTCGGCTGAAGATTTTCGCTTCACTGCGAAAGGAAACACGCTCTATGCGATTGAGTTGGGTTGGCCGGCAGGCGGGGAGGCAGTAATCCATTCACTTGGGAACAGCGCCACGAGCGCCAAGAAAATTGGTTCTGTTGTGCTGCTCGGTTCGGCCGGAGAGCTCGCGTTCGAGCAAGAAACTGACGGCTTACATATTCAGATCCCCGCACAATCTCCCGGCAAGTACGCGTACGCGTTCCGCATTCTGCCCGCTGGCGTGGCACCCTAGCAGGCTCTCGTCATTTGCTATTGATAGGGTTTTGCGCTCCGCGGCAGCTCAGTTTGCGACGGTCAGCTCGATCGTGATGGACCCGGGGAGGCGCTGGCCGGCCAGCGGCGTTTGGTCGACCACCGCGCCGTGTGGCCATTGCGGCGCCGAAACGTAATTCACCTTACGGCGCAGCCCGGCGACATCCATGCGGTGCTGCGCGTCGGCTTCGTTCAGGCCCACCAGATGAGGCATGACGTAAGCGGCTTCGCGCTGTCCTTCGGATACGAGCACGTCGACGCGCGGAGTCGCGGCGCCTCCCCCGGGACGCGGAGTTTGTATAATCACGGTGTCCGCGGGTTCGTCGGCCGTCGAAATGCCGGAGACCTCTCCAACTTGCAAACCCGCTCGCAGCAACTCAATCCGCGAAGCGCGAAGAGAATTACCTTCCAAGAGAGGAATCTGCAATTGCCGCTGGCCGAGGCTGAGCACAACGTGCGCTTGCTGTGGAATTTTCATCAGCATGCCGGGCGGGGGGCTTTGCCGCACCACAACATTAATCGGCAGTTCGCTGTAGAGGCGATCAGCCACGCGCAACACCAGTCCGCGAGAGTGCAGCAATCCGTTCGCTTCGGCGACATTTTTTCCGACGAGATTGGGCATATTCACTTCGCGCCCATGAATGGCGATGCGCATGGCGGTGATAGCGCTCAGAAATGCAGCCGCCGCCAGGATGAACACCAGCAGCGCCATCCGGCTTACCCATTCGAGGCGTTCTCTGAGAGTCATGAAAGTTGGCCGATCTCAGGTATCGAGTTTCTGCTCCAAGTGTAAGACGGCACGCACGGCGCCGGAAACTCTTTTTCTTCCTGGTTTACTTCTTAAGCGGCGGAGCAGGATAGTCCGGCAGCTTGTCCTTGCTGGTGTCCGCGCGCTTCACTTCCAGCTCATCAAAAAGCAGCGACGGGCAAATGATAGTAGTGGGCACGCCGCCGACGCGGTTGCTGACGAGCGGGTCGTTGCCGACGGCGATGAGATTGCTCCTCAGGGCGCGCACATCGAGCTCATTGAACACGGCGCCGCGGACCAATTCCTCATGGCCATCCGCGTAAACCCGATACAGAAGACGCGGAGAATTGCCGGGGCCGAGTGTATCGACCCGATAAGCGTAGGGCTTGCCCTGGTCGGTGATCATCTGCAGTATTTTTTTCTTGAGCTCCTCCGGCGGCTGCGCTTCGGCGCTCTTCAGGAGCAGCACGCCGAGACTCGGAGAAGGGAAGGATCCGGGAGCCGCGCGTCCATGACCATTCGAAGCTGGAAAGTCTCGCACCGGCTGGCGGCCCACCAAATAGTTGTTGAGCATCCCGTTCTCGATGATGTTAACGGTCTTGGCCTTTACGCCTTCGTTGTCCACGTCGTAGCTGCCCACCAGGCTGTGGCCTTGAAAATCTTTCAGTGTTGGGTCGTCAATGATGCTTAGGAAGCTCGGCAGGACTCGCGTCTTGTAGCTGGTGGCGAATGCGCCGATCGTTCGGTTCGGCCTGCCGGGCTGCGGTTTGCGCCCCACGACATTCGAACCCACCAGCGAAGCAATCACGTCGTCCGACGCATCCGGCGCGAACAGGACCGGGCCGCGATATTCTTCCTCGACGATGGGTGCTCTGCGAAGCGCAACCACCGTTTCCAGCGCTTGTTTTACGTCGCTGAGCAATTTGTACCTCGCGGGAAGTTCCTCTGCCCGGCCAACCATCCAGTACGGATTGCGGCTCACGCGCATGCCGTCCTCGGCTTGCGCGGAGCTATTCAATTGCAGGTTGTAAGTCGTCTTGCCATTGCGCGTGACGGTGCCCTCGGAATCGACAAAGTATTCGTTGACTGCGGAAAAGCGGGCCGAGGCGCTGACGGACTGAATGTCGGGATACTGGCGATAGAGATTTGTGATGTCCTCAAGAGTTTTGTTCCACGCTGTTTGATCGATCTTGAGCGAAGCGATGGGATCCAGCCGATTCACTACGGGTTCCTTCGAAAAATCGTCGACCGGGTTAGGGTCCGTGCTGAAGCGCTTCATTTCCGCTTGTTTGTCCGCGAGCGCTTGACCCGCGGCCTTATACGCTTCGTCGGTGGTGAGCCAGATTTGGTGCCGAAGCGCGATCGGATCATCATCGAGCGGCAGGATATTGGTTTCGCCCATCCCCTGGCCGTAGTAGCTGTCCTGTTTGTAGTCGCCGACGCGTACCACCACGCGGAGTATGCGGAATCGAACCCGCTGACTCTCGTGGAGAGCGCCGAAGGCCGCTTGCGCATCGTAGTCGTCGATGTCATTGACGCGGTACTCGATGTAATAAGGGGCTTGGACCTGATCGATCTTCAGCTGCGCTTTGGAACGATCCAGTTCTGTCAGGAGCGCTTCGAGCAGCGCATCACCGCCGGCCGACGGATGCGGTGCCGCAGCGCCGTTAGTCGACGACGTGTCGGGGGATCCAGCGCCCGGAGGAGCATGGCGCTCCGCGCCTCGAGTACTCGCAGCGCTAAAGAACAAGGAAGCGGCGAAAGTTAAACCTGCGAACGCGCGAAAAGTCTTCATTGCTTCACCTCTGGTTTGGCTTGCGCTTCTTTCGCCGGTGCAGCGTTTTCAAATCCCGGGGCAGGCAAAATCGGAGGCCTATCATGCGAATGCTGGCGCTTTTGCACTTCCATCTCGGAAAAGAGCATGGCTGGGGCGACTGCGGACACGGGCACTTGCCCGCTTTCGGCGCCGCAAACGCCGTTGAAAACGTGCTGCTGGTCGCCGGTCAAAAGGATTCGCGTGAGCGCTGCAAGAGGCGTTCCGACTATGTCCACGCCGCGGACCAGTTCATCGGGCCGCCCATCCGCGTAAACTTTATAGACGATCACCGGCAGCACCTGGAAGGCTTGCGGCAGAGAACGTGTCGTCAGCGTGAAACCACCCTGAATGTCGTCGAAATACAATCCGTAGGGCTTGTTCTGTTTTTTAACTTCATCGATTAGCTTTTGCCGCATCTCGGCTTCCGGAACGCTTTGCGAGGAAGTCACAATCAAGTTGCCCTGGCGCCCCGTGGGCATCAAGCCGGGCTGATTGCGGCCGTGGCCGTTGGATTCCGCAAAATCCTTGATCGGCATACGCGACATCAGGAAATTCTTCAGCACGCCATTTTGAATCACTTCCACGCGCCGCGAGGGAACTCCTTCGTCATCGAAGTCGTAGGAGCCTGCCAGTTTCATACCGGCTATTTCGTGGACGGTCGGGTCGTCAGTAACGCTCAGAAATTTCGGCAGAACCTCTTGGCCAACCTTCTTTGTAAACGTCTGGCCCTCTTCCTCATCGCGCTGCCGGTGTCCTTCGAGCCGGTGGCCCAGCACTTCATGGAAGAAGACTGCTGCGGCTCGGCCGCTAAGCAAGGCGGGGCCGTCGTACGGCTCGGCTTCCGGCGCATTCTTGAGAGCTTTCAGGTCGACCGCCATCTTGTCAATTTTGGCGGCGAGGTCCGCTTCGCTGGGAAGGCCGCTCGCAGAAGGCGCCTGGAAAGTCTCGACGCGCAGCAGCTCCATGCCGTCGTCCGCGCGGGTTTGCGCCTCCATAATAAGGCGCGTGGTGGCGCTCGGAGATTCAATGGCGCTGCCTTCGCTGGAAACCATGCGCGAATTAGAATCCGTCACCTGGAGAACAACGTTTGCAAAAAAGACGTCGGGATATTTCCGGAAGACCCCGGACAACCGGCGGATTTCTCCTTCCCAAGCCGTACGGTCAAAAGCGGGTGGAGCAGTCACGTTGCCCAGGTGCGTTTCCGGCGCTTCCTTCGAGAAGTCGGGCGACTTGTCTTCCTCTTCCGCGCGCACCGCTGTGTTGGTTCTTACGTTCAAGAAGGCGGGAGCAGCGCGCTTATATTCGCGATCGGTCAATTCCCATAGCACGCGAGCGATCGCGTCCGGGTCGTTGCCTAGCGGCAAAGTGCCCGAGGTCATTCCCGTCGAACGGCTCTGGCCGTGCGTGTTGTCGAGCGCGGGCGCACCCACGCGCATAACCACGTCGGCTTGTCGGCGCTCTAACGAGGCATCCGTGAGCAGGCTGCCGTACGCGCCGACCAGTACGACAAGATCCTGGTCATAGACGGTATAGCTCATGTAATAAGGCGCGGAATCCGTTTTCCCCAATTCCGAAGACGCCCGCGCGAGTTCTGCCTGCATCACTTTCATGACGGGATCGCTTACGGTTTTCGAAGTGGGTTTATCGACGGCCGCAGTCGAGCCGCCTTCGCCAGTTGCCGACGCTAGAGGCAGCGTGGCGAGCTGTGCGGCAAGCCCCCAGCAACCGACAAAGCGCAAAAAGTTTTTCGCGTGGGTGTTCAGGCTCCCGCGCGTTAAGACTGATTTGAAACTGTTCATGGAATGTGAGCTCCCGATGCTGGTGTATCCAATGCCGATTCTGCCGAAGACCCAGGCAGATATTGATTGCACGAGTGGGTCAATTTTTGAGTATGCCTGAGCGTTGGGCGGCGCGCAAACTAGCTTTCGCCGAAGTGTTCACCGGAGAGCAAGTGGGCGCCATTCACGAACTCCGCTGCGGATACTTGCTTGCGCCCTTCCAGTTTGACGCTGAGGAGGCGCAAATAGGTTGTGCCGCCGCAACGAACCGTCACTCCATCGCGCCGAACGAGCAACAATCCCGGACGGCCAGGTTCGCCTTGCTGGGCGTTCCTCTCGCCCATCAAATCATTAGACGCCGGCTCGCCCCAAATGTGGCCTGTCTGGCCACGGAAAGACGTATAAGCGCCGGGCCATGGCGCGAAGCCGCGAATGTGATTGAATATCTCCTGCGCCGTGCGCGACCAATCGACGCGTCCATCTTCTTTCTTCAACATGGGCGCGCTGGAAGCCTGTTCATGATTTTGCGGACGAGGCAGAATCTTACCAGCCGCCAGTCCGCGAAGCGTCTCCACCATAAGTGGCGCTCCCAGCTCGGACATGCGAGCGGCTAGCTCCGGAGCCGTTTCCGACGGGCCGATATCCAGTTCTTTCTGCAACAACATTGCGCCGGTATCCATCCCCGCATCGATGCGCATGGATGTCATTCCCGTTTTTGTTTCCCCATTTACGACGGCCCAATTGATCGGAGCAGCGCCGCGATACTTTGGAAGCAGCGAAGCGTGCAGGTTGATCCAGCCCAGTTTGGCGATGGGAAGAAGCCGCGCCGGGATGATTTGCCCATAGGCGATGATCACGATTACGTCAGGCGCGAGCTTTTGCAAGAGTTCCTGTGCTTCCGGAGCGCGGATTTTCTCCGGTTGGTGGACGGGAATCCCCGCAGCGATCGCCGTTTCCTTCACTGGTGAAAAGGAAACCTCATGGCCACGCCCTCGAGGGCGGTCGGGTTGAGTGATGGCCGCGGCAATTTGAAACTCACTCTGCGCGAGAAGATGCCTGAGCGTAGGAACGGCGAATTGGGGAGTGCCGCAGAATACGATTCGCATCAAAGAATTCCTTCGAGACGCCGCGGGGCCAGAGCAACCCACTCCTTAATCGTTGAACGCATGCCTTGCAGGGGCGCGGCATGCTGCGTCCCTACCGCGATTACGGTTGCAACGTAGGGATCTTTGCTGAAGTTACCACTCGCCCTGTTTTTTCATCTTCTTGATCTTGCGCCGGATGAGGTCGCGCTTGAGCATGCTGAGGTGTTGCAGAAACAGAATCCCGTTCAAATGATCGATTTCGTGACAAAAAGCCCGCGCCAGCAAATTTTCGCCGCGAATCTCAAATGTTTCTCCCTTGGCATTCTGCGCGCGCACCGTGACGAATTGAGGCCGCATCACGTACCCCCGAAAACCGGGTATCGAAAGGCACCCCTCTTCCTCGCGAACTTCGCCCTCCGCGTGAATGATTTCCGGATTCGCCAGCACGATTTTCGCTTCGGGGTTTTTCCCGCCGGTAACATCCACTACCGTGAGCCGCATGCTCTTTCCGATTTGCGGCGCCGCCAGTCCGACACCCTGCGCGGCATACATCGAAGCGAACATATCCTCGGTCAGTTCCTCGAGCTCCGCATCAAATTTTTTTACCAGGGGAGTCGGCTTCTCGAGAATCGGATCGCCATACTTGACGATCGGATAGATTTTGCGCGGCGGCGCCTTCGCTTCGACGGAAGCCGGGGCCGCGCTCGATGCCGCTTCAGAACTCGTCGATTTGTCTGGCATAGTTGTCGAAATTCCGCCGCATCTCGGAAAGGCTGTCTCCTCCGAATTTTTGCAGAAAAGCATCCGCCAGCACAAGGGCCACCATCGCCTCGCCGGCCACCGCCCCCGCCGGGACGACGCACCAGTCGGAGCGCTCATAGGCCGCCGCAACAGGTTCCTTTGTGACCATATCCGCCGTGTGCAGCGCCTGGCGCAGCGTGGAAATGGGCTTCAAGTAGCCGCGGATCACGACATCTTCGCCATTCGTGATGCCGCCTTCGAGGCCGCCGGCGCGGTTGGTCGAGCGGCGAAAACGCCGAGCCGTCTTCTCGTACGAAATCTCGTCCTGCACTTCGCTCCCATAGGACGCCGCGGCCGCAACGCCCGCGCCTATCTCGACCGCTTTGACGGCTTGCACACTCATCAGCGCCTGGGCCAGGCGTCCATCGAGTTTCTCGTCCCACTGCGCGTGGCTGCCGAGCCCCACGGGAACATTGTGCGCGACAATCTCAAAGATTCCTCCGACCGTGTTCCCCGCCTTCAGCGCGGCATCCACTTCCGCTTTCATCTTTTCTTGCGTCGCCGCATCCACGCAGCGTAACGGCGAATCCAAATCGGCGGTGGCCGCTTGGATCTCTTTCCATGTCGCCGTGCGTTCCAGCCGAACGTGCCCAACTTGAATGGTGTGGCTCGCGATTTCCGTGCCGAGTTCGCGCAGCAGCAGTTTGGCGAAAGCTCCCGCAGCAACGCGAGCCGCAGTTTCGCGGGCGGAAGCCCGCTCAAGCACGTAGCGCGCGTCGTGAAAATCAAATTTTTGTGATCCCGCGAGGTCTGCGTGTCCCGGGCGAGGAGCTAGAAGTTTTCTCTCCTTACCGGCGGATTCGGCGGTTGCTTCGACAGGCAAGACATTTTCCCAATTGGCCCAGTCGCGATTTTCAATGCGAAGCGCAATTGGCGCTCCTATTGTCTGACCGTGGCGCACTCCCGCAAAAATATCCGCGCGGTCTTTTTCGATCTTTTGGCGTCCGCCGCGCCCATAGCCAAGCTGCCGCCGATGCAGCTCATGATTGATGAAGTTCAGATCCACGGGCAGAGACGCAGGCAATCCCGAAACAAACGCAAGTAGCGCCTGTCCGTGCGATTCACCGGCCGTATAGAACTTCAGCATCTGCGCGAACGCCCTCACCTACCCTCTGAAACTTGTAGCCGTGGAATCAAAGAGTTTAACCGTGGATGCGCACCCCGTCCAGCAACTCTGGAAGGCACTGCCTAACTTGAAAAGCATGCACTCCCTGAGAGTCATAGCAATGGCGGGCAATGGTGCCGGCGATGCTCTCCTGTTCCTTTGGTGCGTCAAAGCACGTCAATCAGCTCCAAAAGCCGGTTGTCGTTCTTTGTCGCTTGCAGTCCATTGCCGCCGCGCTCAACGATGGCCGCAGCCTGCAGGCCACGGTCATTCCTCGCCGAAATAAGAGTCTCTCTGGCACGGAATCTCATTTCCGGGAGACCGCGCCCCGGCTTAAAGGAGCAACTATGAAAGCACTCAAGAAGCTGATTGCCGCGAGTTCTTTTTCCATCATCCCCTTGGTCTTGCTGTTCTTCTTCTGTCCAGGTGTGGTTCGTGCGCAGTATCTAATCGTAGACTGCACTGGAGCAAATCCGTCTGCTTATCCAACTATCAATGCCGCACTACCGAACGCGACTCCCGGCACGTCGATCCTGGTGACGGGGCCCTGCACGGAAAATGTATCTCTGGCGGGCGTGAGCTCGGTGAATCTGGGAGCCTACTATGGGCTGACCGCTACGCTTAACGGCGGGCTCTACATTAGCAATTCGCAAAATGTGATGCTTTATGGTCTTAACGTGACCAACGCGTCAGGGAGCGGCATTTCAGTCTCGAATAGCAGGAGTATTGATATAGACGCCTGCACAAGCAACGGAAATAGCGGAGTTGGGCTAAGCGTGTACGGGATGTCCGATGTAACAGTGGGTGCAAGCGGGGCGTTCGACCACAATACGAGCGGTGGAATGAGCATTGGCGGAAATTCGCTTGTCGCCCTGGACCCGTGGGCTGGAACAGTCGATATCAGCAACAATGGCGGGCCCGGCGTGTGGGCTTCGCAAGCCAATTTTTCGACAAATGGAAACACAACCATCACAAACAATGTGTTCGGCCCAGGCTCGAACTCAGGATTCGGGATTGACCTGCGGGGCGGCGCACATGCCCAAATTGGCGGCATTATCGGGCAAAACGTAATTTCGGGGAACCAACAAGGCGGAGCCTGGCTCCAAGAAACCGCCGAGATCTCGTTTTTTAGCATCGGCCAGCCAAACTTGATTCAAAACAATGGGCCGGTGGGAGTTTCGGTCGGCCTGGGCAGCCAGGTTACATTTGCGGATATCGGCGGGCCCTTGGGCGCGCTCATATCAGGCCATACGAGCGCGGGCGTCGAAGTTTACGCCAACAGCCAGGCTTATTTCCTCGGCCCGAACCAAGTGCTGAGAAACGGGACCCTCATGAATGCGCGCACCGCGGGTATTCTCGTGGACGGGAACTCGGAAGTATATCTCCGAGGCGGGCAAGTGGCGCAAAACAACGGGGCCGGGATACTTGCGCTGGTCAACTCCAGTGCGGACTTTACGGGAGTAAGTTTTTCCGGAAATGCGCAGGGACAGATCATTACCTGTGACTCCAGCTCCACGATGGTCAGTGACCTGACCACGCCGAACAGCGCGTTTTCTCCAGCCGGCGTACTCTGCAAGACTCCCCATGCTCTCGGAAATCGAGCGAACTTGAACTCGCTGCCACCGATTCCAGACTTGAGCAGCCACAAGGCGCTGTACGATAAGTACGCTAAGACCGCGGTAAAACACTAATCCCGCAAAAATCTGTTCGGTGGATGGGCAAGGGGAGCCGCCTTAGGAAGCGGCTCCGCTTGTCCGACTCATCACGTGCGGTTTCGTTCGAGAAATTCCAGGCGGTTCCCCCAGGGATCTTCCGCGAAGAAGCGTTTCATCTCCGGCAGTGAATCGTCTTCGATGATTTTTACGGCGTGGCCCAGCAACGATTCGCGCAGCTTGCCCAGGTCGGAAACGGCGAAGGCCGGGTGCGCCTTCTTGGCGGGTTGAAACGCGTCTTCAACGCCGATGTGAAGTTGTTGGTCTCCGCATTGGAACCAACAGCCCCCGCGCGCGCGGAGAGGCGCAGGCTTTTCGATTTCCGTCAAGCCAAGAATCGAGCCATAGAATTTACGGGCTTCGGCTTCGCAGCCGTTCGGAGCCGCCACTTGGATGTGGTCGATGCGGGTGATCACGGTCTCTCTCAGTGTAGGATAACCCTCGCCGGCTGTGCTTTATTCCAGGCCAGAGATTGTCTGCTACCGCCGAGTCTGGCTGAGTGCATCTGGCTGAGTGCTTGCTGAGTGCTTGCTTGACGTGTTCCCGGCGCGCGGTTACGCTTCCGACTCAGGTTTTGTGCCCCAGGAGTTCAGCGAAACAGCTGACGAAACAGGTACTCGTGGCAGACACACCTCTCCAGATCGCAGGTCGCGAGGACAAGACGGAACCGCGAGTCACCGTCGCGGGAGTGTTGGTGAATGCGGCCAAAGGTGCCGTGGCGGACGTCCAGGATTATGCCAAGCTCTGTGGCCGGACGCTCGTCACTTTGGTCACCCCGCCGTTCTACCTCCAAGACGTTTTGCAACAGATGGACAGCATCGGCGCAGGCTCCCTGCCGATCATATTGTTATCTGGCTTTTTCATCGGCGCGGTCATGGTGTTGCAGACGGGCTCCCAATTTACGCGCTTCGGCCAGAGCTCCCTTACCGGGGACGTGGTGGCAATCGCGTTGGTGCGCGAACTGGGACCATCGCTAACGGGATTGCTTGTCACAGGCCGCTGCGCCACTGGAATCGCTTCCGAGCTCGGCTCGATGTTGGTGACCGAACAAGTGGACGCCATGCGCGCGATGGGGACCGATCCCGTCCGCAAGCTGGTAGCGCCGAGGGTGATTGCTACCCTGCTCACTCTGCCTCTCCTGACCGCCATGACGGATTTTATGGGCCTTCTTGGCGGCTGTGTGGCCTCCGTCTTTTCTCTCCGCCTCAGCGCGATCGAATTCTGGCGCCGTGCGATCGACGCCCTCGATTTTGCGGACCTGATGCAGGGTTTTACGAAGCCGTTTTTCTTCGCGTTCATTCTCGCGACCATTGGTTGTTACAAAGGCCTGACCGTCCGCGGTGGCACGCAAGGTGTTGGCCGGGCCACGACACAAGCGGCCGTGCTATCTTCCGTGCTGATCATCGTGGCCGACGCATTCCTGACCAAAGTGGCGTTGTTCCTGGCGGACAAGCTTTTCTAGAGTCTACCGGGCCCCAGTCGAATTTTGGCATGCGCAGATTAGTATCCAGAAATTGTTTCGTGTCCGCGTAACAGCACAATTGCCGCTATAATGGCGGGCACACGCCCGATGAATAGCCCCATCAGATCGAGTCCCGACTCCAGCCCCACCATCAAATTTGAGAGCGTCCGCCTCGGCTTCGACGAAGGCGACGTCTTGCGCGGAGTTTCCTTCCAAGTGCAGGAGCGGGAGACTCTTGTACTGCTTGGAGAAACAGGCACGGGCAAGACTCTGTCTCTCAAACTAGCGGCGGGACTTCTGAAGCCCTCCGAAGGTAACATCCAGGTCCTTGGTCGCGACGTTTCGAGCATGGCCGAAGGAGACCTGCTGGCATTCCGGCGGCAAATTGGATTTGTCTTTCAAGAAGGGGCGCTGTTCGATTCCATGACCGTCGGGGACAACGTGGCCTACCGCCTGTTGGAAGACAAAGTGAAAGACGAAGAGATTGAGCCGCGAGTGCTCGAGGTGCTGCGATTTGTGGAGCTCGAGCACACGGTCGATCAGTTCCCCTCCGAGCTTTCTGGAGGAATGCGCCGTCGCGTGTCCATCGCCCGAGCGCTGATCAACCAGCCCCCTATTGTGCTGTATGATTCGCCCACGGCGGGACTGGATCCGGTCACCTCGCAAACGATCATCACGCTGATCTTGCGGCTGCGCGACGTATTCGGCGTGACGGCGCTGCTCGCCACGCAGCGGCTCCAGGACGGCTTCGCGCTGGCGAATTTCCGGTTCGATCCGGCGACCAAGCGCGTCGTGCACAGCTCCTCCAACGGAAGTGCCCGAACCAGGATGGCGGCGACGCGTTTTCTGGTTTTGCGCGAAGGCGGAGTCTATTTCGAAGGCGGCCAGGAAGAGCTTGCGGATACCAAGGACGATTATCTGAAACGGTTTCTCGTGTGAATGGGCGGTAGTCCTTTGGAAGATCGAAAGGGAGGAAAGAAAAAATGGCGCAGCGCAAACAACTAACGTGGACGGAACTGCGCGTGGGGCTCTTCGTGCTGGTGGGCCTGTCGGTTCTGGCCGCCGGCATTTTCTACGTGACGGGCGCAGGCACGATCGGTCCGAAATATCGTCTGATCACCTATCTCCCGGAAGTCTCCGGGCTCGCGAACGGCGCGCCGGTGCGCCTGGATGGCGTAGAAGTCGGCAACGTCGAATCCATCCGGCTGGCGCCTCGCGTTGCCGGCAAAATCCGCGAGCGCAACCGAAACATCGAAGTCGTCATGCGCGTCGGCAAGCACTACGAGAACGATATACTCACCGATTCCGCGGCAAGTCTCGTCACGGAAGGATTGCTGGGCAACCGCTACGTCAATATCAGCCTCGGAATCACCGGTGTTCCGCTGAAAGACGGCCAGGAAGTGCCCGGATCGGAAGAAAAGGCCATGAAGGAAGTGGTCGAGCGAAGCGCGGACATGCTCGGCAATCTTCAGGCTTTGTCCGAAAACGTGCAGGAACTGATCAATGGAGTCAAAGCAGGAAAAGGTTCGCTCGGAAAATTGCTCACCGACGACCAAGCTTACAATCACCTGAACAACCTGCTCTCCAGGGGCGACGCCATGCTTGCCAACATTCAAGCTGGACAAGGCTCGCTTGGCAAACTGGTGGCCTCCGACGAAATGTACAACAAAGTGGACAAGGGATTGGACAATGTGAACGTGATCTTGACCGACGTCCGCTCGCAGAAAGGAACCATCGGAAAGTTGCTCTATGATCCATCGCTGTATGACGAGGCCAAGCAAGCCATTACCAACAGCAACGCCATCATCACCGATGTGCGCGCCGGCAAAGGCACCCTCGGCAAACTCGCCACCGACGACACGCTCTACACCAAGCTGAAGGAAACCAGCGACAACCTGGCCAGCGCCACCTCCAAACTCAACGACAATACAACCACCGTCGGCAAACTCTTTTCCGATCCCAGACTTTACGATAGCTTGACCGGCCTCACCGGAGATTTGCGTTTGCTCGTCGGCGAGTTCCGGCAGAATCCCAAGAAGTTCCTGCGCATCAAAATAGCCGCTTTTTGAGGTGTAGAAGTTCCCGGGTGGCCTCGAGCGCACTTTGCCAGTTGTGGCGTGGTGTGTTGTAATGCACTTGTAACAATGCAGGGATAGGCTGAGTTGACGGATCGCCTCTCGCAAAGAGCTTAATGGAAAATCAGGACATCGCACAAAAGTTGCCGCGAACGGAAGCGGCCAAATCCACACTACCGCAACCGGGAAAGCCTGTCCCGAGCCGTGCCTATCCCGGCGCATTAATCGTCGTGGAAGGCACCGACGGTTCCGGCAAAAGCACGCAACTCTATCTGCTGAAACGCTGGCTCGAAATCGGCGGGTACCGCCTGCATTTTACCGAATGGAATTCGTCACCGCTGGTGAAATCCGCGACGCGGCGCGGGAAACAGCGGCGCTTGCTCACCCCCACCACTTTCTCTCTGCTGCACGCCGCCGATTTTGCGGATCGTTGCGAACGCCAGATCATGCCGCTGCTTCAGGGCGACTATTTGGTGCTTGCCGACCGCTACATTTACACGGCATTTGCGCGCGATGCCGCTCGCGGCTGCCCCGGGCGCTGGCTGAGAAATCTTTACCGTTTCGCGCCCGTACCCGATATCACTTTTTATTTTCGAGCGCCGCTGGATGTGGCCGTGCATCGCATCCTCAGCGGGCGTCCCAAACTGAAATATTACGAAGCCGGAATGGATATGGCGCTGTCGTACGACCGAGCGGAAAGCTTCCGCCTCTTCCAAGCGCGCATCCTCGAGGAGTACGACAAAATGGTGGATTCCGATAATTTCGTCGTCTTGGACGGCACGCTGCCGGTGAACAAGCTGCAAAAGCAGATGAGAGAGATTGTGGCATCCAAAATCGATTTGAAGCGTTTTGCGCCAGGCATTCCGGCTCCGGAGTGAGCATGCCCGATCAGGAAAAAGAGAAAGAAAAACTCAACGCGCCGGCAGTTCCAGCGGAATTGCCGCAGGCCACCGGAGCCCCCCTTCCCCCGGCAAAACCTGGCGCGCCGGCCGAGGACGGCGCCGCGCAGTATTTCTACGGCGAAGCGCTAGTCGGCTTTGACCCCAGCGAAATTACGGGAAACCTCATCGTCATCGAAGGGATGGACGGCTCCGGACGCTCGACACAGATCGCGCTGCTTCAGGAATGGCTGGAGTCGGAAGGCTTTGCCGTTCAAACGAGCGGATTGCGCAGATCGTATCTGGTGGGACGAGACATCGACGAGCTTCTGGCAAAAAACGCCGTAACGCGGCTGACGCTTTCCCTGATGTACGCCACGGATTTCTTTGACCAGGTTGAACATCGCGTCTTGCCGGCCCTTCGCTCCGGGACCGTCGTGCTTGCCGACCGCTTTATTTTCACGCTTGTGGCACGCGGCGTGGTGCGCGGCATCAATCGCGACTATTTGAACGGCCTCTACGCCATGGCCCTGCGACCGCATCTCACCTTTTGGCTAAATGTGCGGCCGGAAACCGCCTTCGCACGCGAATTCAAGAAAGCGCAAGCCATCAGTTACTGGGAAGCGGGACGCGACATGTCTCTTTCGCACGACCTCTATTGGTCGTTCATCCGCTACCAAACCATGATCAAACGCGAATTCGAAGTGATGGCCAAGCGCCACTCGTTCATCGAACTCGACGGCGAAGCCAGCGTGTCCGCCGTCAACAAACAGCTTCGCCAGCGTATCGGCGAGCAATTGGGCATTCGCGCGACGAAGTACACGCCCTCCGCCGCGCTTGCGCATCTCTGGCGGTAATTTCCGAAATGTCCGAGCCGGTTCATATCGCCGCCATCGACGCGGGCTCCAATGCCGTGCGCCTCGCCGTCGCGCGCGCCTACTCCGCGCTCGACATCGAACCCTTGGTCAACGAAAGATATTCGCTTCGTCTCGGCGAAGGCGTGTTTTTGCGCCACCGCTTCAGCGAAGATCTTTTCAAAAAGGGAGTAAAAGCGTTCCGCCACTTTCACGAAATCATGGATGAATTTGGTGTGACGCGCTATCGCGCCGTGGCGACGAGCGCGTCCCGCGAAGCCCGCAACCGCGACGCTTTCGTGCGCCAAATCAAGCAGAAGAGCGGCATCGCTCTGGAAGTGATCAATTCCTCGGAAGAGTCGCGGCTTGGCCGAGTAGCGGTCATGGCCGCGCTCGGGCCGGAATCGCCGCCGCGTTGCATCGCCGATCTCGGCGGCGGGAGCCTGGAGATCAGCATCATCCGCGATCACACCGTCGAGCAAAGCGCGCAGTTGCCCGTGGGCACCGTCCGCCTGATGACCACGCTGAAAATCCCCGGCGCGATCCGCCCGATGCAGGCCGAACAGGTCCGTCGCTACGTACGCGCGCTTCTCGAATCCCGTTTGCCATCCCGGCCAAACCTCGGCGACCAGGTGGCAGTCGCCCTTGGAGGAAACGCGGAAACGCTCTCGAATATCGCGCCCGGTCCCCGCCTCCATGGACTTCCAACCCTCGAGCTTTCACTGCTGCGCGAACGCCTGCCAGATCTCCTGGAGCGCGATGTGCGCGAGCGCATGAAGTCCTACGGCATCCGGCGCGATCGCGCGGACGTGCTGGGCATCGCTGCACTTACGTTTGTCACGCTGGGGCGCTACCTCAACATTCGCAATTTTTCGATCCCCAGCGTCGGCCTTCGCGAAGGATTGATCCAGGAAATCGCCCATCAAGCCTTTTCCAGGACGGAGCCGCACCGTTACGACGTAGCCGCGCGGCAACTGCTCGTGGGCACTCGCAGTTTCGCGCGGCGCTTGCAAAAGGATCAGACGCACGCCGAGCACGTTCGCGAGCTGAGCATTCTGCTCTTCGACCAGCTTCAGCCCGTCCACCATCTTCCGGCACAATCTCGCGTTCTGCTGGAAGCCGGCGCGCTCATGCATGACACCGGGCACATGATCAGCCATCGCGGCCATCACAAGCACGGCGAATATCTTGTGCTCAACGGCGATATTCCCGGCCTGGAAGGCCGCGATCGCGCGATCGTCGCCGCGCTGGTGCGCTACCACAATCGAAAATCGGAGCCCGCGGGGCACCACCTCGCCTATTCCTCGCTCAATAACAGCGACAAGAGAATTGCGAGGCGTCTCGCCGCGATCTTGAGAATTGCCGAAGCGCTGGATCATTCCCATCGCCAGCGCGTCATGCAGGTTTGCAGCGCGTTTCAGCACGGAGCCGTAGGCTTGCAGGTCACTGCGCGGGGAGATGCTGCAGAAGATTTGCTCGACGCGAACCGCAGCGCCGAGCTCTTTGAAAAGGAATTTCACGTTCGGCTCTATTTTCGGCAAACCGCTTCGAAGGAAACGTAGCTTAGAGCTCTAAGCTCGCGCCGCTTCGATAGCATTTAGATTCGTGAAAGGGGGAAAGCCCAGATGGAACTATATGTCGTGCGCCACGGCATTGCGATCGACCGGGAAGATCCCAAGTGCCCGCCCGATCCCGAGAGATATCTGACCGAGGAAGGCATTGAGAAAACGAAGCGAGTCGCCGCCGGTGTTGCCGCCCTCAGCGCATCGCCGGACTTGCTGCTTTCGAGTCCCTACGTCCGCGCCATGCAGACCGCCGAAATCTTCGCGGCCGCATTCGATTATCCCAAGCAAAAAATCCGCCGCACGGATTTGCTGCTACCTGGCTCGGAGCCAACGCTCTTTTTTCGCGAACTTGCGAAAGACAAGCAAACTTCGACGCTATTTATTTTCGGCCACGCTCCGCAGTTGGATGAAATCATCGCCTCCGCTCTGGGCTCGAAACATCACATCACCTCGATTAAAAAAGCAGGCGTAGCGCTTCTCGAATTGAAGCGCGTCTCGCCTCCGAACGGACAATTGCTCTGGCTGGCGCCGCCAAAGCTCCTTCGCCGCACGGGGAAGTAACCGTTTTCAAACGGATGGAGTTAGCCGGAGACGGCGGAAACCAGCGGTGGTTCAAATGGCGACGCGACTGGCGCGGCGGCATTTTCCGGTTTCGGCGCGGCCTTGAGGATAAGCGGTTTCCCCAAGACAGACTCGAGAAGATGTTTGGCAGCGGCCAGGCGAGCCGCGGTCTCGGCAGTGTCGCCCAAACCGGGGACGCGCAGGACAAAGGCGTCGGCTGACTTTTCAAAGCGCAGACCAACAGCGCTCTCTACGCCGGCTTTCCACAGAGCGCGCGCCAGCCGCAGGATTCCCGCCAGCGCTCGAACCGTGGCTTGCTGCTGTTCAGAAAGTTTGGCAAAACCGTTCTTCTGCTTGGGTTCTGCACCGCGGTGAAAGCGAACCGCCCAGGCCATCAAATCCCATTGTTCCGCTGACCAGTTAGGCGGAACAGTCAATCCCAGCAGAAACTTGCGAAGAGCCTTCTGAGTCAAGTTGCGATCCCCAGCAGCCCCTACGCCGTGCAATTTGGCTGCGGCCTCCATCATGTGGCGAGACGCCGATTCATCAAATACCGGCGAGGCGTGGACACGGCGCAGAAGGTCGAACACGCGCATCGCCATGCGCGCTACTTGGCCCGTGCGCTGCGGATGCGCATCGGCAGCGCGTGCGGTGGCGCGAAGCCGCGCCATTGCTGCCGCCTCTAAACGCTGGCCATAGGCCAGATTGTGCCGCCATTCGTGCCACAGGCTGGTCCTCCCCAGTGTGAGCTGGCGATAGGTTTCGATCCGCTCGCGGCGTTCGTGAATGATCCTCTCTTTCCACGCTTCCATAGATTCTGCGGTTGCGGAGGGTTTGGTCTCCTCCATCAATTCGGCAAGCACATCCAAATCGTGAATGTCTCCGAGGAGGTCCTGCAGGCGTTTCAGATTTTCGCTCCAAGCGGCATTGCGATCCGGCAGAAAGCCCTCGAGCGTGTAGCGAAATCTCTTTAGGCCGATCCGTAGTGCATGCCAGGGCTTGGACCTTTCTGTGCGCAGCGCGCGGTTGTGAAGTTCTTTAGCTTCCTCGAAACGCTCGAGAGCAAGGCATTCGGCAGCCAGACCTTCCACCGGCACGATTCGGACGCGCTGGCGCAGCCGCCTCTCGAGTTGCGACCATTTTTTCTCGTTAAATTTTGCAGCCGCGTGCAACGCATGCGCGGAGCGCTGCTTCTCGTCTGTCTCGAGAACCGCAAGCATTTGCGGACGAAGAGGATCATTCTCCGCGCCGAGCTTCTTGACCCATTCCTCCATGACTTGCGCGTCGCGGAGATCGCCGAGGCCTCGAAACAGCTTGCGCGCCGCCTTGCGCATTTCGGGCCAGGCGGCGTCGGGATCAATCTCCTCCATCACCGCTGCAAGCGAACGGCAGCGGCGAATGGCTACACGTAAATCGTGCACTGTGCCGGGATCCGGGGAGGTCCGCAGACTTCCAAGCTCTTCCAGAACGCGGTTCATCCAGTGAGACAGACCGCGGTGTTCAAGCCGTGACCCGTTGGGAGGGGCAACAGCAAAAGGCGAACGCAGAGCAGCCAATGAAAGGGGTGACCGCGAACCGGTCATCGCCGTAGCCATCGAAAACCTCGACTTCGAAAACCGTTCGCATGCCGCGGGCGGGTCCGTGGCCCCTGGCGAACAGGGGCTATAGAGTAGCTCTTGACCGCAACCGAGTCCAGTCGAGGGCCCGCGGCCAAAGTTCGGGCAGCATGCGAGCCAGGACGACCCCCATGAGCAGGGTCATGGCCGCCGCGATCAGAAAGACGCGTGAGGGGTCAGGATGGCCAAGTCGCAGCATGGCGTACTGCGCCAGCGGCTGAAGAGCTACACCGACGAACGAAAGCAGGTTTGCGACGGCGATGGCGCGGCCTTTCTCTTCCGGCCGGGGCCGCTGCTGGATGAGCGCGTTCACCGGGACGACGAAGAATCCCCCGGCCATGCCCAGCAGCGCCAGCTGTGCCAGGACAACGGAGTAGCTGATTCCCGGCCGGGAAAGCAGCGCAGACATTAAAAGGATGCCGCCTAAACCGGGAAGGACCATACCTGGTTCGATTTTCCGTCCCGAAGCAAGACCCGCGACAAAGCTACCAATCCCGATGCCAAGACTAAGCGCCGCCAGAAGATAGCTGCTGTGCGCGTCATCTACGTGGAGAATGTCGGTGGCATACAAGACGATGTTCAGCAAGAGCAGGGAACCGAGAAACCAGAAGAAGGTGTTGGCGACGACGGCGGTCCAGAGAGTCGAGTCGCTTCTCATGCGCCGTATCTCGTGGAAAAATTCCGCGGGGACATTCCAAGCGAAACGCCGAGCGCGATCGGCGGCGGGAACTTTGCTGATGCCGAAGCTTGTGAGAAGGCCGAGCACCGTGAGCGCGAGGAAGATAACCCCTGACCACACCTGTCGTCCGTGAAATGTCTGCGCCAGAAAGCCGCCAGCGAGCGCGGCGCTGATTGCGGCGAGCAGCGTGCCGAGTTCAATGATGCCGTTGCCCCAGCTCAATTTTGCCAGAGGCAGCAGCTCTGGCAGCAAGCCGTACTTGGTCGGGCCGAAGATTGCACCTTGCGTGCATGCCAAAAAGAGAGCGATTCCTGCGATCTCCAAACGATTGCTTGCGAGCGCGTAAGTCGCCAGACCCATGACGCCGAGCTCGAAGACTTTCGTCCACAGCGTTACGCTGCGCTTGCTGTATCTGTCGGCGAGATAGCCGCCGGGAATCGAGAAGAGCAGAAAGGGAACCGCGAAGAGCAGCGGCACAACCAAAACAAACCAGAGATCGCGTCTTTCTTTTGAGATGGCGGCGTCGAGCACTAGAAAGCTGACGAGCCACTTGAGTGCGTTGTCGCTGAACGCGCCCTGAAACTGAACCGCTATGAGCGCCCAGAAACCGCCGAGGCTGCGCGGTTGAATTTGAACCTGGGAGTTGGAATCGCTCGACGGTGACGGTGCCATGGATGGGCGGAGTTTATCGGCTCGCCGTACTGCGGGCAAGCGTTCGATTAGCACAGCCTCGACGACTCGCTTAGAATGAGGAGCAGGAGACTGGAAAAGGAATGAAACTGAAATTGCCGGCGGGCTCGTTTAACGCGTATCTATTCGATTGCGACGGAACGATCGTCGACTCCATGCCTCTTCATTACGTTGCCTGGAAAAGGGCGCTTCGGGAATGGAATTGTGAATTTAGGGAGGAGCTTTTCTACGCTTGGGGTGGCCGGCCCACTGCTGAGATCATAGCCACTCTAAACCATAGCCAGGGTCTCAGCATGCCGGTTGAGGATGTCGCGAGCAGAAAAGAAGAATTCTATTTCAAGATGCTTCCGGAACTCAAAGCCGTTCCCGAAGTGTTGGAGCATATCGAGGCGCAGCGCGGGCGGATTCCGTTTGCGGTAGTCTCGGGGAGCGCGAGGGACTCGGTGACGGCGTCTTTGGAGGCGCTGAAGCTGCTGGACAGATTCGAGACGTTGGTTTGTGCTGGAGAGTATAAAAAAAGTAAGCCCGATCCCGAAGCCTTCCTCCTGGCCGCCACGAAACTCGGTGTAGCACCAAAGAACTGCCTGGTTTTCGAAGACACCGAGATGGGCATTCAAGCGGCGACGGCCGCAGGAATGGCTTCCGTAAAAGTTCCACCGCCGTGGGAGCGCCTCGTTTCCTAGCGAATCTGCGGGTCGTTGCGCCAAGCGAAATCAAATCGGTTCATCGCACGCTAATCAGCTGCGGTTCCCTACGGCGTCCTTGAGTGTGGGGCGGCGACATGTTATTTTTGAATTGCCGACCCGGAGTGGCGGAACTGGCAGACGCGCCGGACTCAAAATCCGGTGGCCGCAAGGCCGTGTGGGTTCGACCCCCTCCTCCGGGACCACTAGTTGCACCTTCCTACCGGACTTTACGGTGTACCGTTCCAGTTTGGTTTTGTGAATACTGCTCTGCCCAGAGCGCAGGCATTCCCAAACGCCGGGCGGTCCCGCTTGCTACGAACTACTGCTTTATCTTCCCCACTAATAAATCCAGCATTTCCGTTTCTCTGACAAGCCTTATTTCGCGTGATTGGTGGGGAGAGTCAAATGGGGATCTTCGTCCGTGCCCCACATTTTTTGGTTGTCTCGAAGCGGCTTAATCGGTTCTCCCAAACTGTTTATGCTGCCGTAGAAAGAATGACCTGTACGGCTGAATTGCTCTATCGTGCCGTCGTCCCATCTAACAGTCAGAAGTTCGTTTGCTATCTTCAAAATCCGGCCTAACTTGTCAACACCCGTGTTTGGACGAAACAGACCGACTTCTGCCCCCAGCTTGAAAACGATTTCTTGCTTGAGGGGCTTGGACTCTTCTGATTGTTCGGGTTGCTTGACTTCCTCGGGCTGCTCGGTTTGCTTCGGTTGCTCGAGTTGCTCCGTTTTGCCCTCACGCATATCAACCACAGTGACTTCGTATAAGTCTTTTTGTTTGGGTTTTTTCTTGGTTTTCTTCGCGGTCATTTCTTTAACTTCTCTTGCATGGTTTTCGACACCCATTCACGCAACGTCACGCCTTGAAAGGCGGCTGCCGATTTGGCGCGGCGAATCAGATCATCGGCGCCGGCGCGGAGGTTCAGGGACTTGGACGCCATAGGACAAATGTAACATAGAGAACAGACGTTAAAATTCCAGCATAGAAACGAGGAACGCCATGAAGAAGTTTACCGTTGCTATCCTGCCGTTGCTGTTGTCCGCGTACGTGTGGACCGGTTCAAAACCTAAGCGGACAGAACCCAACCCGGTGGAATACACCCTAACCATCCATGTCAGCGCGTGCCATTTAGTCATTTTCTCTCTCGGCATGCTTCAAGTGCTAGATGTCCTCATCGATGGAAAGAAGTACGAATTGCAATCTAATTCGAATACTGGAGTATTGGCACTCGGTGACTACAAGGCGAAGCTGGTTCAAGATTTGCACAAGACTTCGTATGAATCGTCTCAAACCTATGAGTTTCTGTTCCCGGACATGAAAGTCAGAAAGTTCTCGGTGTCCGGGCTGACCGAGTGAATTCCTGAAAATCAGACGCGTTCACTTGTTCGCGGAGTCTGTCGGCTATAACCATGTCGGGACTCTTTCAAAGGGATGAATCAAAGGCAATAGGTCACAGTTCGATGATTTTGTTTCGTACTGCAAACCGTACCAAGTGAGCTAGAGAATGAATCTCAACCTTATTCATCAGCCGTGCCCGGTAAGCTTCTGCGGTCCGAACGCTAATCCCTAACAATGCTCCGACTTCTTTGTTGTTCTTACCATCTGCCAGAAGCTGCAAGACGGCCCGTTCCCTCGGGGACAATCGGCGAGCACTGGCTTCTTTTGGAGTACTGTCCTGTACGTTGAGACATTTTGCTTGTGGCGACTTTAGGGAATTTTCTAGACGTGGGCCTTTGCATAGCGCTTGCACTTCTTTAATGCATTGTGTGGCGAGTTCGACAGACTGGGTGAGCAGTTCGGATTGTTCGCTGGACGGTCCGTCAGCAATTCGGTTTAGATCCAACTCATCTTTCATCGCCGACCGGATATGCAACAAGCTTCCAACCAGATGATTCAACGACCGCTCCAAGTCCTGCCTTTTCGTAATTTCTAGAACTACTGCCACGACCTTCGTAACATCTCCATTCAAATCTCGGATTGGGGAAAAGCTCTCCAGCCAGTGCCCGATTCCGGCGCGCAAGGGAAGTTGCAGAGTTACGTTTAGTGAAACAGGTTTGCCAGTGCCAACTACTTGGTCGATCGCGCCTTCTACTTTGGTCGCGACATCTCCGAAAATGTGTCGCGGTCTCATCCCCACGTGTCTCGCGGCGGGCACCCCGTTCATTACCGCCAATGCCCCATTGATGGCGCGATAACGCATTCGTGAATCCAGCACGGCCACGCCCACCACCCGGGAAGCAAACAGTGTTGGCAGCAAGGGTCCAGCTGCATGGAAAGAATGGAAGCGGGGTGAGGGAAGTCGCGTCAGCAAGGTCCATGAATAGTCCGGACTCCGCCGACCTTCAAGTCGGTATAAATACCTACATCCGCCGGGCGTATGAGGAGCCGTCTGCCGGACCCGGCCGAAGCTCCGGGCGATCTTCTCTTGGATCTCTTGCTTCAATTCTTCCTTCGTTTTATAACCCATTGGCCGTATGCTGATTCTGTCGAAAAAAAGAATCCTGGGCTTAATTGAACCGGTTTAATATGACCTTCGCGGCGCCTGACGGCGTCCCTGAGATTTGAATCGCTTCTGAACTTCTGCGAGGAGCTTTATGTCCCGTTCCACTGGGTTGTCTAAGTGTGCGCTCGTACTGATGATCCTGCTCATGGCGTTGGCGGGAACTGCGGCGCAGGATACCGAAGAGCACGCAGCGCGCGTTTATCTCCACAACGATTGGCAGATCAAATCGTCGTGCGAAGTGCAAGCGACGGGGGAGCAGATTTCTGCGCTGGGGTTTGACGCGAGCGGGTGGCATACCGCGACGATTCCAACCACCGTGGTGGGCGCGCTGGTCGCTGATAAGACTTATCCCGACCCTTTCTACGCAACCAACCTGCATTCGTTTTCGGGAATGTATCCATCGAACAAAGTCCTTTTTGCAAATCGCGAATTGCCGAAGGATAGTCCGTTTCTTTGCTCGTGGTGGTACCGAGCGGAATTTACGGTGCCTGCCGGCTTCGAGCAGCAAGCCGCATGGCTGAATTTTCTGGGGATCAATTACCGCGCGAACATTTGGATCAACGGCCAGAAAGCGGCGGATGCGAAAGATGTGGCGGGGGCGTATCGCACGTTTGAGTTTAACGTGAGCAAGTTCATCCACGCGGGGAAACCAAACGCGATTGCGGTGGAAGTGTTTGCGCCGAAAAAGGACGATCTCGAGATCACTTGGGTGGATTGGAATCCTACGCCGCCGGACAAGTTGATGGGCATCTGGCGAGAAGTCTTTTTGACCCGCAGTGGCGACGTAGCGGTGCGTGCCCCGTTTGTGGCCTCAAGACTTGACAAGAATTATGAATCTGCTTCGCTGACGCTGAGCGCCAGTGTGCACAACGTTTCCGACCACGCTGTCAGCGGCGTTCTTTACGCGGGAATCGACGACGAAAAGCAGCTTTCGCAGGAGGTGACTCTCGGTGCCTCCGAAACAAAAATCGTGCGTTTTACGCCCGAGCAGTTTGCGCAACTGAAGCTTTCGCATCCGAAGCTTTGGTGGCCTTATCAGATGGGAGTTCCAAATCTCTATACAGCAAAGTTCTCGTTTCTGGTCAACGGGAAGACATCCGACTCCGTCGATGCCAGCTTCGGGATTCGCGAAGTAACTTCGGAGCTTACCGAAAAAGGGTATCGCCTGTTCAAGATCAACGGACGCAAGTTGCTGATTCGCGGCGCTGCGTGGGCGGAAGATATGCTGCTGCGGTGGTCGTCGGAGCGGCTGGACGCCGACCTGGCCTACGTTCGCGACATGGGGCTGAATACGATTCGCTTGGAAGGCCATCTCGACCGCGACGAATTTTTCGAGAAAACGGATCGCCTGGGTATTTTGGTGATGCCGGGCTGGTCGTGCTGCGACGCCTGGGAGCGATGGAAAGATTGGAAAGGCGACCAGCGCGCAGTGGCTGCCGCTTCCTTGAAGAGCCAGATCACGCGGTTGCGCAATCATCCAAGCGTTATGGTGTGGCTCAACGGGAGCGATGGGCCGCCGCCCGCCGACGTAGAGAAAATGTACTTGGGCATCGAAAAGGATTTGGGATGGCCTAACCCGATTCTTTCTTCGGCTTCCGAAGAAAAGACGACAGTCACCGGGAAATCCGGCGTGAAGATGACCGGGCCGTACGAATATGTGCCGCCGGTCTACTGGCTCGCGGACACGAAAGCGGGCGGGGCGTACGGTTACAATACCGAGACGAGCCCCGGACCGGCAATTCCTCCGCGCGAGTCCCTCGAGCGATTTATTCCCAAAGATCATCTTTGGCCGATCGATGATGTGTGGAATTACCACTCCGGAGGAGAGCGGTTCACGACGGTGAATGTCTTCACCGACGGATTGACGCGACGATACGGGGCGGCCATTTCTCTGGACGACTACGAACGCAAGGCCCAGGCCATGACCTATGACGGGCAGCGCGCGATGTTCGAGGCTTATGGGCGCAACAAGTACACGGCAACCGGCGTGATTCAGTGGATGCTGAACAACTCGTGGCCGTCTTTGATTTGGCATCTCTACGATTATTATCTGGTGCCCGCAGGCGGCTACTTCGGGACCAAGAAAGCAATGGAACCTGTTCACGTGCAGTATTCCTATGACAACAATTCCGTGGCTGTGGTCAACAGCATGTACATGGAGCTGAAGGGCCGGAAAGTCAGTGCGAAAATTTACAATATTGATGGCACGGAAAAGGCTTCCAAAGAAGCGACAGTGGACCTGCCGGCCGACAGCAGCACCAAGGTTTTCGATCTGCCGAAAGTGGAGGGCCTCTCGAAGACTTATTTCCTGCGATTGCAATTGCAGGCTCCGGCGGGAGAACTCACCAGCGATAATTTCTACTGGCTATCGACCAAGGCCGACACTCTGAACTGGGCCAAGCAGCAGGACACCGTCTATACGCCACAGGCGGAGTTTGGGGATCTCACCGGCCTAAATTCCTTGCCGCCGGTGAAACTTAGAACGGAAGCTTCATGGGGAAACAGCCACGCTCGTGTAGAGATCACGAATCCGAGCAATGCAGTTGCGTTCATGGTGCACGTGCGAGTGATTCGCAGCGAGGATGGGCAGGATGTCACACCAATCCTGTGGGACGACAATTACATTTCGCTGCTGCCAGGCGAGAAGCGAACCGTGAGCGCAAAGTTTGAGAAGTATACAGAGACCGGCCCGGCAGCCAAGGTCCGGCTGATAATTGACGGGTGGAACGTGGCGCAGGCGACGCTGGGGGCATCTTCCAATTGACGGGGCGGCCTCGGAAAGCGGGGGGCGCGCCCGCCCCGTGTATCCAGAGAACTCTGAAGTAAACGCTTAGGAACACAGGAGTTGCGGGCGTGCTGTGCAATCGCACATGAAGCGGCAGAGGGAGCATGGAAGTTTTTGTTCTTGCCCGAAGTAGATCGGGCAGATGGCAGCGTGGCTTGAGACCATTTTCGATAATTCGTGCGGCATCAATGACTTGCGCGATTGTGCTCGGCGCCTTTGGTCCGGTATGTGCGCCGGCGGGGCAGGATCCGCGGCTAGCGGCAGCCTTTCTGAGGATTGAGGAATCGATCCGTAAGAGTGGGGCGGATGTGGGGCTCGCGTTTCGGACGCTGGACGGGAAGACCGAGTGGTTTTGCCACGCCGACGAGGCGTTTCATGCGGCGAGCACGATGAAGGTTCCGGTATTGATCGAGCTGTTCCAACAAGTGCGCGAAGGAAAGCTGAAGCTCGACGATCCGCTGCCCATAAGGAACGAATTTCACAGTTTGGCGGATGGCTCGGTTTATACGCTGGACGCCGCCGATGATTCGGAAGCGGAACTGTATAAGGCGGTTGGGCAGACACGCACTTTGCGGGAACTTTCGGAGCTGATGATCACCGTCAGCAGCAATTTAGCGACGAATCTGCTGATCGAAAAGCTGGGCGTGGAAAATATTCGAGCGACGGTGCGTTCCTTGCACGCAGACGGAATGAACGTTCTGCGCGGGGTGGAGGACGGCAAAGCGTTTCAGAAAGGATTGAACAATACGACGACCGCGCGCGGTCTCGAGCAGCTCATGGATGCGATCGCGCACGGAGAGGCGGTCGACCAGGAATCTTCTAAGCAGATGGTCGAAATCCTGGAGCGCCAAACCTTAAACGAATCTATTCCGGCTGGCCTGCCTCATGGCATACGCGTGGCGCACAAAACTGGCGAGATCACGAAGATTCATAACGACGCGGCGATTGTATTTGCGCCGAGGCCGTTTGTGCTGGTGATTCTTGTTCGGGGAATTGCCGACCAGAAGGAAAGCGCGGCGCTTATGGCCGATATCACACGCCAGATTTATCAGGCCACGCAGTAGAGGCTGTCAATGCGGCCCGCAGATTTGCACAACCCTGCGCCGTAGCGTCTCATCCAAGGCTGTAGGGCGCTTAGAGTAAGATATCGGCCTGAGTGGCGCGAGGACGCCGGCGCGGAAGAGCAGTCGCAGAAAAACGCTGGCGGAAAGAGGCACATGATGAATGGTCGAGGACGGACGATTGCCGCGGTGGCCCTGGGATTATTTTTTGCGTGTGCGGCGGCGGCGGATACCCTGGAACTCAAGGATGGGCGGGTGCTAGAGGGCCGCTACCTCGGCGGGACACAAGCAGTGCTGCGATTTGAGATTAAAGGCGAAGTGCAGACGTTCAATGTGTCGGACGCTGTCGCGATCACGTTCGCCGGCAACTCCGGTAAGACGAGCGCTCCGGTGGTTGCGCCGCCTCCTTCTGTGCCTCCGCCAGCAGCAGCCATACCTCCACCTGCATCTCTGGATACTTCCGCTGCTTCAGCCGCGCCCCCTCCAGATGCCTCTCAGCCTCCCATCACTTCCCAGGACGTTCCTCCTTCGGCTCCGGTTCCGGCAACGAAGCCGTCGTCGCTGGCCCCAGCTCCTCCGGCGCAAGACCCTGCCGCTCAATATGGCGAAATCACCATACCGGCAGGACAATCGATCTTAGTCCGCATGATTGATGGAGTGGATTCTTCCAGAAATAAAGTCGGCGACGTTTTCCACGCCAGCCTCGAAACTGACCTGTACATCAACAACACTTTTGTGGCGCGCAAAGGCACCGACATTTATGGCCGTCTGGCAAATGTGCAAGAAGCGGGAAAACTTTCCGGAAGCGCGGAGTTGCAGCTCGAGCTCATGCGCATCGTCATCGATGGCCACGACTATCCGCTGGTCAGCAGCGACTACAGCGTGAAAGGGCAGGGCCGAGGCGCGGACACCGCGAAGAAAGTGGGGGGCGGAGCCGTCTTCGGAGCGATCATTGGAGCGATCGCCGGCGGGGGAAGAGGCGCGGCGATTGGGGCGGGAGCAGGTTCTGCGGCAGGTGCCGGGGTGCAGGTTTTCACCAAGGGCGAGAAGGTGAAAGTACCTAGCGAAACCTTACTGGAATTCCGATTGCAGCAGCCGGCCACGGTTGTAGCTTCACAACGCTAAGACTCGGCCTGGCGCGTCCGCGAAAAGCTCAGGAATGCCGCTAGGTGGTTTTCCACAGTGGAAAGGGCGGTGTTGTCAAATTGGCACCATCCCCAGGAAATTCCGTCTTGCTTCTCCTACTGTTAGTGACTAAGATACCCCCTCGACCTGGAGAGCAATCGTGCCAAAAGAAAAGCCAAGAGTAAACATCGGAGAAGTCATCAAGTCCTATCGCAGCCAGAGGGGTTTGTCGCAGGGAGACATCGAGCGCCGCACCGGGCTGTTGCGCTGCTACCTCTCGCGTGTCGAGAACGGCCACACCGTGCCGTCGCTCGAAACATTAGCCAAGATTGCGGAAGCCATGGACATCTCGCTCGCGGATTTTTTCCCGGGCACGGAGACGCCGCGCGACCGCGAAACGCAAAAGATGCTTGGCGAACTTTCGCAGGATGAAATTCGTTTTCTCGCGGAGATCAAACGCTTCAGCACCACGCTTTCGGATGGAGATAAGCGGCTGGTGCTGGCCATGATTCGCAAGATGGCGACGCTTATTCCGCCGCCCACGACGAAGAAGCTCGTCATTCGCCGCACCACCACGGTGTGAGGTGATTGTGGCTCGCCCAAGATAGGTGCGTGCGAGTGGTGGCTGCGCAAAGAGGCAGCCGAGCTGCCGCACTCCCGAGACATACTTTCCCATTTTTGAATTCAGTTGTTTTGTCCGCGGATTAAGCGAATTGCGTCGGGAATCGCCGCTCCGGCGCGCCCGCCAGCCGACGAGCGAGCCGCATCGGGGTCTTCCGAATCGAGGGACCCTTCGCCGGGGGCCAGGAAGAGATTGCTCTCGACTTCGTGCTGTTTTGTGTAGAGGTCGTAGTATCGGCCGCCCGCGGCGTAGAGCGAGGCGTGATTGCCGCGTTCGATGATGCGGCCGCCTTCGACGACGAGAATTTGCTCGGCGCGGCGGATGGTTGAGAGGCGGTGGGCGATCACAAAGGTCGTGCGTCCGCGCATCAGGTAGCGCAGGCCTTCCTGGATGAGCGCTTCCGATTCGGAATCGAGGCTGGACGTCGCTTCGTCAAGAATCAGGATGCGGGGATCGGCGAGAATGGCGCGTGCGATCGAGACGCGCTGCTTTTGGCCGCCAGAGAGTTTGACGCCGCGTTCGCCAACCAGCGTGTCGTATTTTTTCTCGAAAGACTCCGCAAACTCGTCCACGCGGGCGATGTGGCAGGCGGCAAGAATTTCTTCCTCGCTGGCTTCGGGCCGCGCGAAGGCCACGTTCTCGCGAATGGTACCGTCAAATAGAAAAGTTTCCTGCAGGACAACGCCGAGCTGCGTGCGGTAAGAATTTAGCTTTACGGTGGCGAGATCGATTCCATCGACGAGGACGCGGCCACTCGAGGGAACGTAGAACGCCGAGATCAAGCCGATAATCGTGGATTTGCCCGCACCCGACGGGCCGACCAGAGCCGTAACTGTTCCCGGCTGCGACTCAAAGCTCACTTCATGGAGAACTTCCTTGCTGGACTCATAGGAAAAGCTGACATCTTCCATCACGACCAGGCCCGAAATGCGATCCATCGCCACTGTGCGGCGGGGATCTTCGTCCTCTTTCTTTTCATTCAGGATTTCGCGGGTGCGTTCGAGGCCGGTGATGGCCTCCGTGATTTGCGTGCCGATCGCGACGATCTGGAAGACGGGAGCAATCAGAAAGCCCAGGAAAAGGTTGAAGGCAAACCAGTCGCCGAGGGTCATGCTGCCGCTTAAGATTTTGTGACCGCCGAGTTCGAGCATGAGGGCGCTGACAACGCCTAGCAGCGTGGCGCCCGAGAGGCTCATTAGGGACGTAGCCGTGAGCGTTTTCAAAACGTTGTCGAGGAGGCGCTGGACGCCGGTAGCGAAGATGCCTTCTTCGCGCTCTTCGGCGTGATAGCCCTTAACGACGCGGACGCCGCCGAGCGATTCGGTGAGGCGGCCGGTAACTTCGGCCGTGATTTTGGGGCGCGCGCGGAAGATGGGGCGAATCGTCGAGAAGGCCTTGCTGATGCCGAAGCCGAATACCAGGAGAATCGAGAAGGCGACGCCGGTGAGCAGGACGCTGGCGTGAATCAAATAGACTAGCGCGAAGACAGCGGTCATCAAGCCGCCTACGAATTCGACCAGGCCGGTACCGACGAGGTTGCGGACGCCTTCGACATCGCTCATGATCCGCGAAACGAGGACGCCGGTTTTGTTTGAATCATAAAAGGAGATAGGCAAGCGGCCGATATGCGCCTGCACCTGGCGGCGCAGTTCGGTGATCATTTTCTGCGCGGATTTGGAGAGAAGCTGGGTTAGCGTGAACGAAGTCAGGCCCTGGACGATAGTAGCGCCGAGGACGCCGAGGACGATGGGTGTTAAGAGATAGACTTGATGTCTGATGGCGACGTTATCGACGAAATATTTGGTGGATGCGGGCAGAACCAAGCCGCACACGCGGTTGATGGCCATCAATCCGAAGCCAAGGAGAAGCAAGCCGCGGCGCGGATGAATCAGCGCCCAGACGTCGGGGAGCGCCTTCCAGGCGTTCTTGCGCTTTTCGGATTTCGCTGGGGTAGATGATTTCGTGTCAGATGGCATAGTGTGTGGCCGGATCGAACGTCTTTCTTGGATGCGCATGGAAACAGGTAGAGTACATTTCATTCGGGGTTCGAACAAGGATGGCACATGTCTGATAGCGGCGAAGAGAACTCCCGGGGAACTTTGGTCGTAACGGGCGCGGGGCGGGGCATTGGCGCGGCAATCGCGAAACTGGCTGGAGCTAGCGGCTTTCGCGTGGCCGTGAACTATGCGCGAAATGGGCAGGCTGCCGCGGATGTGGCCAGGGGCATCGTGTCATCGGGCGGCCGCGCGTGCGTCATTCAGGCCGATGTTTCCCGCGAGAGCGAGATCGTGAGACTCTTCGAGTCGGCCGAGCGCCAATTGGGGCCAGTCACAGGATTGGTAAACAACGCCGGCATCACGGGAGGCTTTGCGCGCGTCGAGGCAGTGACGAGCGCGACGCTCACGCAGGTTTTCGAGCTGAACGTGATCGGGGCGATGCTTTGCGCGCGCGAAGCGGCGCGGCGCATGTCCACAAGCAATGGAGGAAGCGGCGGCGCGATCGTGAATATCTCTTCGCGCGCGGCGCAGATTGGCGGAGCGGGGGAGTGGGTGCACTATGCGGCTTCCAAAGGCGCGCTCGATACGTTTACGCTCGGCCTCGCCCGTGAGGTTGCGTCCGAAGGGATTCGCGTCAACGCTGTGGCACCGGGACATGTTTTGACGGAACTGCACGCGGCCAGCGGTGATCCTGAGCGGCCGATGCGTTTGGCTCCCACAATTCCCATGGGACGCGCCGGAACGCCAGAGGAGATTGCGGAGGCGGTCGTGTGGTTGCTCTCGCCCGCCGCCTCTTACACGACGGGAGCAATTCTGGCAGTCAGCGGTGGACGATAGACGATGGCCGAGGACGGTCTCGGTGCCGGGAGACGCGTCAGTTGCGGCAACTTCTAGTCAGCGGCGGCCCCCCCGCGCGGAACTTGCACGGTAGTAGGCCGCTCCAGGTTCAAAACGCTGGCGATGAATTCGCTCACGGTAATACCTAGATGGCCCCACAGACGGCGTTTGAGGCTGCTGTAGTCCTGCGTTCCGCTGAAGAGATCGCTCATCAACTGCCGGAACACGGCGCTACGGTTCATAAATTGCACCATGCGGGTGGTGACGGCCGTGCCGAGGAAGGAGCCGCGGTAGAAGCGGCGCACGATGCGCGCGGCGAATTCCAGTTCGCACGAGAATGCGGCTTTGACCCACGCCGTATATTTTTCGGGGCAGCCTTCCGCAAGCGAGCGGCCCAAGAGCTCGCCGGAGCGCATCGCGTAGAAAAGTCCCTCACCCGTGAGAGGATCCACCCAAGCCGCAGCATCGCCGATCAGAGCCCAATTTTTCCCCAACACCGCGCGATCGGAAAGCGTGCTCTCTCTCGGCGATGGCAGCACGTGGCTGTAAAATTTCGCGCCTTCGGTCGAGATCCCCTGCTTTTCGACAAAAGCGCTCAAATGCGTTTTCAGTTCCGTGCTGTTATGCGCGGCCATGCTTCCGCAGATCCCCACAGAGAGATGGTCGCAGCGTGGAAAGGACCAGATGTAGCCTTCGAAGTGCGGAAGGAATTTCACGATGATGGACTCGGCCGTCTGCGGCACGAAGTAGCCCTGCGTCATTTCCAACTCGTCGCGTTTGAGGGGCCGCGTCTCCGGGGCGATTTGATTGCGTGCGCCGGCAGCCAGTACCAGGAAATCCGCGCTGTGCCATTCGCCATCTACAGAAAAGCGCGGCTTCGTGGTGCTGGTGTCCACGCCAAGCACATGCGCTTGCTGAACTTCGCAGCCGGCGGCTCTAGCGCGGTCGAGCAGCATGCCGTTCAGCACGCGGCGCGAATAAATCACGATGGGATGCGTCATTTCGAGATTCGCGCGCTGATCATTGCTGCTGATCAATTCGACCGAACGCACTAGTTTTTTCGGATAGGGATTGTCGAGCAGGAAAGGGAAGCATTGGACCGCTTTATGGGTCAGTCCACCACCGCAGGGTTTTTCCCACGCGAGGCGTTCATCAAAAATTTGGACTTTGTGTCCCGCGCGCGCGAGCTGCTCACCGCACATCGCGCCGGAAGGTCCGCCGCCGACGATTGCTATTTCTGCCATGGTCCTATCTCGTTCTGATGGCCTCGAACTCCGTCCCTGGACGCGGAAACCTACAGGCGGCGGCTGGGTTTGGCAATCAATTTTTTCAGGTAACGGGCCCCATCAAGTGGTGGGGAAGACCACCAGGCAAAACCCCGCGAGGAGTATAGCACCGAAAAGGGCCGCCGCTGCGGGCGAGGCCGTAACTTCCCGGACAACCTTCATGCCAGAAACCTGCAGCACGCAAAAGAGAATAAAGGAGGGCGCCAGAAGGACTAAAAGGACTTCGCCACTGTGTAAGACAAAGACGCCCGCGACGATCGCGACCCATGCGATCAAACGAAGAACGAGCGCCGTGGGAAGCCGGTGCCATCCTTTATCCGGAGTTACAGGGCCGAGCAGCAACTCTTCGGCTGCGTGATAGGGAAGCGCGACGAGGAGGATCGGCACGAAGCGCGCCCATCGCGCAGCCGTCAGCCACGCCTCGCTGACCGTCAAATCAATCCACGCGGTGACCAGGAAGTGAAGAAGAAACGCGGTGAAAGCTGCGGCGAGAAGGGTGAAAGTGAACGAACTCGTTAGCTGGCCACCGCTCGGCCGCGGCCCGAATACATTTCGCAAGGAATTCCAGTGCAGGACGAGCAGAACCACTCCGAGAATCAATAGAAAACTCGCGAGATAATCGCCTTCAAAAAGATGCAGTGCGCGAAGCGGGTCTATGTAGGAGAGGACGCCGACGGTTCCAAGGCCAACGATTCCGTATTCCAGGAAGACGCGGCTCTTTCCGGCAGCGGCCGATCTTTGGGAGACCGGCATTTCCTGATTTTTCTTCTGTAAGGTTTCGCGAAGAAATGGCCCTGCCAGCAGCAGGATACCCGCGAATCCGGCTAAGAAACCTAAAAGGCCCCTTCGCGAGGGCAAGCGCGGCTGCGTTCCGAGGTGCAAGACGCGAACCGCCCAGTTCTGCGCGTTGGACATGGCTCGGGCGTCGAACAAGATGCTGACATGCGTCGAGTAGGGAATCACATCGTATTGACTCGTCCCATCGCCCGGCGTCGGCACCAAATCTTTGGCTCCGCCGCGTATGGCTTCTGGATCCCTTGAGGCGCTCATCACCAGCGAATGCGCCGGGAGCGCGCCGAAGTCGTGAAACGGCATCATTTCGGGCGAGATGCCGGGGATCGGGCGCATCGGAGCGGGAGAGAGCGCAATGACTCCGGCGACCGGCACGTTCGAAGCGACACGCAACGCAATAGCGCCGCCGAGCGAATGCCCCGCCAGAATAGTGCGTTCCGGATCGAGCAGCCCACGCGCGATGAGCTCGCGAACCAGGTTTGCGCTGCACTGCTCCGAGCGCTCGTAAGAAAAAGGACCAGACGTCCGGCCGTGACCCGGCAAGTCCGGAACGAAAACGCGCAAGCCTTCGGCAGCGAAGCCAGCCGTCAGGTAGGACATGATTCGTTTGTTCGCGGAAAGGCCGTGCAAAAGCACGACATAGCCCTGCGGCTTGTCTCCTACGGGTGGCGTCATCGGCTCGACGAGGTCGGTTACCAGGCGGCATCCGCCGGCGTCAATGCGAAACGTATGCGATTGGAATGGAACTGCGAGCGCCAGCCACAGGCCCGCTGCGCAAAGTCCGGCTCCAGCAAAGGCGCGAAGCGTCTTATTTGCCTTCATCGCAGTTGGCTGGCTCGGGAGCGCCGCGGTTGCCGCGCGTGATAAACTAGCTTTACATCAAACGCCAGGGCAATTTTTGCGTGAGACTTCATGGAGTTCCTTTGAACCCGGAGATTCTTACCCTCGAAGAAGCGATTCTGCGGTTTGGCCGCGAGAAACGCAACGGCCGCCGCATCGTCTTCACCAACGGCTGTTTCGATTTATTGCATCCCGGGCACATCGGCAGCCTCGAGCAAGCTCGCGCGCTTGGAGACGCCCTTATGGTCGGCCTTAATAGCGACGCCAGCGTGCGTGAATTGAAAGGCGCGGGACGTCCTGTCCTGCCGGAACACGAGCGCGCTGAAATTCTCTCGGCGCTCGAAAGCGTGGATGCTGTGATCATTTTCGACGAGCCAACCCCTCGTGAGGTCATCGCTCGTCTTTTGCCGGATGTACTCGTAAAGGGCGGCGACTGGCCCGGCGATCAAATCGTGGGGCGCGAAGAAGTGGAAGCTGCAGGCGGCCGAGTCGTCTCCATCCCCGTTGTGCCTGGTTACTCGACCACGGCGATTCTCCGGAAGATTCGCGAAGGCGCTCCCACCTCTCGCGTGGAAGCCTGACATTCACGCATGATTCTGCCTGCCGTTCGCGAACGATTGGACGCTGTGCTTCGCCACCCGTCGGTGGAAGGCGCGCTGGGCGCTCTGCGCGACGGCGCGCAACACATTTCTCTTTCCGGCCTGCATGACGTTGCCAAAGCTCTTGTGGCCGCGTACCTGACGCATGAGCTGCGGCGTCCGGCCTTTTTCATCACGGATTCGAATCGCCGCGCCGAGGCTCTCGCGGAAACCGTCCGTTTCTTCTCCAGCATATTCCCGGGAATCAACGGAGGAGTTGCGACGCTACCAGCTTTCGATACGCTGCCGTGGGAATCGCAGAGTCCGCATCCCGACATTCTCGAACGCCGCGCCGCAACTCTTTTTCGTCTGACCGATGGGCAGGTTTCTTTAGTCATCGCACCGGTCCAATCGGCCCTCTGGCGTTTTCAGGATGCCACTCTCTATTTGTCGCTTGCCCGCACGCTCACAAAAGATGCAGAAGTGCCCCTGGAGGAATTTATCGCGCATCTGGCGGGCGTGGGCTACACGCGCACGGAAATGGTCGAGCTGCCCGGCCAGTTCGCCATGCGCGGCGGCATCGTGGACGTGTTTTCGGCGGAAGCGCCACGGCCCGTCAGGATCGAGTTATTGGGAGACACGGTGGAATCCGTGCGCGAATTCGATCCGCGCACGCAGCGATCCATCGCGCCTGTGCAGCGAACGACGCTCTTGCCGCTCACGGAATGGAACGTAGCTACACTCGTCGGCGCAACGCAATCGGCAGCTCCGTCTTGGGAGGCAACCTCCTTTTTCGGACCCGCAGAGCAAAGCGGCCAGAGTTCGCTCTTCGAGCTTGCTGAGAGCTCTTTGAAGCCCGTCGTATTCCTGGACGAACCGCAAAGCCTGCGGGATGCGACGGAGAAGCACCTCCGACAGGCCACAGCGATCTACGAGCGCCACGGCAGCGCGACGGCCCCGAGCGCTTCGCATTTCTTTTTGAATGAAGAGGAGTTCGGATCCGCGCTCGCGAAGACTTCGCAGGCGCATTTCGAGCAGCTCGCCGTCAACATCGGCTCGGCCCCGCAGTTCGAGCTGTCTTCAAGGCCGAGCCCGCGCTTCCACGGCGATGTCGTCGCGTGCATGGCCGCGGTGAAGGCGCAGCTCGCTTCAGGAGGAAAGGTTTTCCTTGCGGCGGCGAGCACCGGCGAACTTGAACGCCTCGCGGACATCTCCCGCGAATACGACGTTCCTTACGTCCTCGGCGAATCGGAAAACGCCGCCGCCGGTTTTACCGCCGAAGGCGCAATGGAAACTGCCGGCTTGTTGCTGATTCGCGCTCCCTTCGCCGAAGGGGTTACGTTTCCCGATGCCAAGCTGACGATTTTCGGTCACGCCGATCTTTTCGACGTCGCCCCGACGGTCGAGCGTCCCAGCCACAAAATCCGCACGTCCGGATTCTTCACCGATTTCGCGGAGTTAAAACCGGGCGACTTCATCGTCCACGTCGATCACGGCATCGGCCAGTTCGAAGGCCTGCGCCAAATCGAGTCGGACGGCCATCGCGGCGAATTCATGCTCCTGCGCTACGCCGACGATGCGCGCCTCTACGTACCGCTCGAGCGGATGGATTTGGTTCAAAGCTATCGCGTCGTCGAGGGCTCGCACCCGACGCTCGACAAGCTTGGCGGCACCGGCTGGAACACGCGCAAGACGCGCGTCCGCAAATCTCTGGAAGACATGGCGGAACAGCTTCTTACTCTCTACGCGGCGCGCAAGACTGCGCAAGGCTTTGCTTTTTCCGCCGACGGAAATTTCCAGCGCGAATTCGAAGACGCGTTCGAATTCGAGGAGACCGTCGACCAAAACACGGCCATCGCCGATATCAAGCGAGACATGGAGCGACCCACCCCGATGGACCGCCTCCTCTGCGGCGACGTCGGCTACGGAAAAACCGAAGTGGCCATGCGCGCGGCCTTCAAAGCCGTCTCCGACAGCAAGCAAGTCGCTGTCCTCGCGCCCACAACCGTTCTGGCCTTCCAGCATTTCGAAACTTTCAAGCAGCGCTTTGCAGCGTTCCCTGTGCGCATCGAAATGCTCAGCCGTTTCCGTAGCGCCGCCGAGCAGAAGAAAATTCTCGCCGAACTCGAAGCGGGCAAAGTTGACGTAGTCATAGGCACACATCGCCTGCTCTCGAAGGACGTAAAGTTCCAGGATCTCGGCCTTCTCGTCGTGGACGAGGAGCAGCGCTTCGGCGTCGCTCACAAAGAGCGCTTGAAAGAGATGCGCCAAAACGTCGATGCTCTCGCGCTCTCCGCCACGCCCATTCCTCGCACGCTGCACATGTCGCTCGTCGGCCTTCGCGATATGTCCGTGATCGAGACTCCGCCGCGCGACCGCCTTGCGATCCAAACGGTCGTCGCTTCGTTCCAGGAAGACTTAGTACGGCGAGCCATTGAAAACGAACTCGCACGCGATGGCCAGGTCTACTTCATACACAACCGCGTTGAATCGATATACTCGCTAGCAACTCTGGTCCAGAAACTGGTACCAAAAGCCCGAGTAGTCGTCGGCCACGGCCAAATGGGCGAGAAAGAACTCGAAAGCGTCATGCTCAAATTCATCCGTGACGAGGCCGACGTAATGGTCGCCACCACCATCGTCGAAAACGGCCTCGACATTCCCAAGGCCAACACCATCCTGATTAATCGCGCTGATCGACTCGGCCTCGCCGAACTCTATCAACTCCGCGGCCGCGTCGGCCGCTCCCATCAGCGGGCTTACGCGTATCTGCTCGTTCCACCCGATACGTCCCTTTCCGAAATCGCACGTAAACGCCTTTCGGCCATGAAGGAGTTCAGCGAGCTCGGCGCTGGCTTCCGCATCGCCGCTCTCGACCTCGAACTTCGCGGCGCCGGCAACATGCTTGGCCGCCAGCAACACGGCCACATCGAAGCCATCGGGTTCGACATGTATTGCCAAATGCTCGAGCGCGCCGTTTCGAAGCTGAAGGGCGAGGAGTCAGCCCTCGAGCTGCGCACCACGCTCAGCCTCGGCCTCGACGTCCGCATCCCTGAAAACTACATCCCCAGCGAAAACCTCCGCCTGCGCACCTACAAACGAATCTCCTCGATCGCCAGCCAGGAAGAAAAACAAGACGTCCATCGCGAACTAACCGACCGATTCGGGGCGCCGCCCGGCACGGTAGAAAACCTTTTGGAGTACGCTGTCCTCAAATCCATGTGTGAGCGCCTGCGCATCGCAGCGGTCGAACGCCAGGGAAACCGCATCGCCATCCGTTTTCACGCGGAAACACCGCTCGACCCGGCCACCTTGGTCAAGGTCGTGCGCTCACGGAAGGGTATTAAACTCGATCCTAGCGGTGTTCTCTGGCTGGAAACCACGCGCGGGGAGTCGGTCCCGGGCGCTCTCAGAAACGTATTGCTCGGCCTTCAAGGGCAGAGCTAAACTCTATAAATGAGGAACTACATGCAAAATCTTGCAGTCATCGCGGCGCTCTTCGCCGCCCTGCCGCTAGCGGCACAGCAACCCACTCCGCCGACGCCGCCTGCCCCCCAATCGCAGAACCCTGCACCGAAGCCTACGCTCGAAAAACCGGACGAAGCTCCCGCTGACGTTCCTGGTGACGTTCCCGCGAAGGGCGCGCCCAAGAAGCCGGTTCCGGTCAAAAAGCCGGCCGTCTCCGCCGAAGGCGGTAAAGTCGTCGAAGAGATCGTCGCCCGCGTCAACAACGAGGTCATCACCCGTTCCGAATTTGAACACTCGAAAATCACCGCCGAGGAAGATGCCAAGACCGACTGCCAAAATCGCTGCACCCCCGAACAGTTGAGGACGCTCACGGAAGACCGCCAGAAAAACGCTCTCCGCGATCTGATTGACCAGTCCTTGCTCGTCCAGCGCGCCAAGGATATGGGCGTCAGCGTAGAACCCGAGGTCATTAAGCAGCTCGACCAAATCCGCATCGAAAACAAATTACAAAGCATGGAAGCTCTCGAGCAAGCCGTCTCCGGAGAGGGACTGAACTGGGAAGATTTCAAGAACAACATCCGCAATGGCTTGCTCACCAAAAAGGTCATCGGCAGCGAAGTCGGTTCGCACATCAATATCAGCAAGGATGAGATCCAGAAATATTACGACGAGCACAAAGCGGAGTTTATGCGGCCCGAGCAAGTTGCCCTCCGCTCCATCGAAGTCAATACCGCCGGCAAGGATGAAGCGGACGTCGCGGAGCTCCGGAAGAAGGCTGAGACGGCCCGAAAGCGCATCATGGACGGCGAGGACTTCGGCGAAATCGCCAAGCGCTATTCCGACGGTTCCACCGCCAAACAGGGCGGCTATTTGGGCGAATACAAGCGCGGCGAACTCTCCAAGGAGCTCGAAGAAACCGTCTTCAAAATGAAGCGAAACGACCTCACGGAAGTCATGGAAACCAAGCAGGGCTTCCTCATAATGCAAGTCCTCGAGCATTACGACGAAGGCGAACAGTCGCTCGCTAAAGTCGAAAATGAAATCGAGGGGAAGCTCTACAATCAGCGCTTGGAACCGGCTATGCGCGAATATCTCAAGACGCTTCGCGAGGAAAGCTACGTCGTGATCAAGCCTGGCTATCAGGATGCCGCCGGCGGAAGCAACTCCGAGATTCAGGAAGTCAGCGCTACTCCTGAGGTCACCAAGACCAAGAAGGGCCATAAGAAGTACATCCTGTTCGGCAAGCGCGCCGCCGATTCGGGCGACTGATGAAGACGCCTTTCGTCACTGATCTTGGCACGGAACAAACCATCACCACTTATTTTCTCGTTCACGAAAAAGAAGTTCGTAACACCCGCGCGGGCAAGTCCTATCTCCGCCTGGCGCTCGGCGACCGTAGCGGCACCATCGAAGCTGTCATGTGGGATCAATTCGAGGCCCCGGCAAAAGACATCAGCCGCGACGATATCGTCAAGGTCAACGCACGCGTCGAAATCTACCGCAACAAGCCGCAGCTCACCTTGCAGCAGCTGCGCCTTGCCAAGCCCGAAGAAGTCGATCTAGCCGATTTTCTGCCGCATACCAAGGAAGATGTCGGCCAACTCTGGTCGCAACTCCTCGAATACGCCAACTCGATTGCCGACCCGTGGCTCAAGAAACTCGTGAACGGAATCCTCAACGATCCGGCGATTGCGCCGCGTTACAAGCGCGCTCCTGCAGCGAAAGTCATGCATCACGCCTACCTTGGCGGCTTGCTCGAACACGTTGTTGGCTTGTGCGGCCTCGCCAAGCAAATCGCCGCGCACTATCCCGAACTGAACGCCGACCTTTTGATGACCGTTGCGATCTTGCACGACGTTGGCAAACTTGACGAACTCTGCTACGACCGCGCCATCGGCTACACCACCGAAGGCCAGCTCCTCGGCCACATCGTCATGGAAGTCGAAACCGTTTCCAAATCCATGGACGCCATCGAAGGTTTCCCTGCCAATCTGAAAGCGGTCGTCCAGCATCTCCTGATCAGCCATCACGGGCAGTACGAATTCGGTTCACCCAAGTTGCCGATGATCCGCGAAGCCATGGTCTTCCACTATCTCGACGACATGGATTCCAAGATGGCCGCCGTTCGCGCCGCGCTCGCCACGGAGTCCGGCGAAGAGGAATGGTCCACGTTTAGCCCCGCCCTCGGCCGCAAATTCCTAAGGCTCGACGCCTTCCTCAAAGCTGCAGACGGTGGAACGCGCTAGTCCGAGTGGCGCATGTGATGCGGTTCGAACGCGCTCGGGGCGCTGACCAGTAGCTCGATACTGCCGCCGATGAAAACTGGCCTTTCACGCCCGCTTCTCCGTTTGGCAGGGGCGATCCCTCCTTTAACGAGGTTTGCTCTTCGTCTGTCGGCCAAGGTGATGGCTCCCCGCAAGCCGCACTGGCTCCTGCGCCAAATGGCCGCTGATCTGAATTACCGCATTGCGGTGGATACACGTCTCGGCAATGGAATGAAGATTCGCGTCATATGGACGGACGTGATCGGCTATTCCATCGCCGTCGATGGCTACTATGACCTTCCCATAGTGCGAGTCATCCAAGAGCTGCTCAAACCGGGCATGACCTTTGTCGACGTTGGCGCCCATGTGGGACAGTACAGTCTGCTAGCTTCCGGCTTAGTGGGAAGGGAAGGGGCCGTCCACAGCTTTGAGCCTGAGCCTGCGACCTTTGCTTTGCTCGAGCACAATGTACTCATAAATGGTCTGCGCAATGTTCACCGCGTCCGTTGTGCCCTTGCAAAAAGTTGTAAAGAAGTCGAGCTCTATGTGGCCCGGCCGGACAACATTGGACAAACCTCGTTGCGCCAGCCCGACAATTTCTCAGGGGTGCAGGTCAAAGTCCAATGCCGAACTCTGGACGACTATGCCGAAGGGCACGGCATAGACCGAATCAATTTAATCAAGATTGACGTCGAGGGCGCGGAACTTGATGTACTGCTCGGTGCCCGCTGGGTTTTGTCTCGAAACCCGAAGCCACACATCATCATCGAGTTCTGGGAGGAGTTCCTGCAAGCATACGGCTCTTCGTGCGCGCAAGTTGCAGAGTTCCTAAAGGGAAGCGGCTATAGTCTGTTTTGGATTGGCGAAGCGGGCCTGACTCCCTACCTTCCCATGAAGAACGCAGAATTATTCAATGTTCTTGGGGTGCCCCGGGCGGTGATTTAATATCCGCCGCATGCTCGGTCCCTGTGGCAACCTGCAGGCGCGCAATTTATTCGAGAGCATTGCCTGTTTGCAGCACCTGGATGCCGCATAGTCCATGCGGGCTTGTGGTTACCCAGAATATTCGCGTCACCGACTCTCTTTCACGATGCGCCCGTTGAGCGGCTGCACAGGCCGGACATCGTGCGGATAGAGCTTGGCAAACGCGTCGATCTGCTCCGCCGAGATTTCCATCGGCGTCTTCAGCACAAACCACGTCACACCCTCCGTACAAGGCGGAGCCGTTTGCGATCCTTGATATATGTAATAGCCGGTGTTGTGGGGCAGCAAATTCGCGGGATTCACTTCGACTCCGGGAATTTCCTCCAATTTGCCCGCTGTCTTTGGCATAAATTTCCAAAGCTGCTGGATGGTGGCGTTCGCGCTGCCCGCCTTCAGAAGAACCGCGACTCCGGCCACTTTCCCATCGCTGTCTCTGTGCATCAAGTGCAGCACCATATCGTATGGCTTACCGTGAATGTACTCTTCGCTGGGACGATGAAAATGGAATTGCTTTAGTTCATAGCGCTTGTCTCCCACAACAAGAAAATTTCCCGAATGAAGGTAGTCCACGCGTACCGCGGTATATCCGTTGTTAATGATGTTGAGCGGGCCGCTCTTGTATTCGAATCGTATTGCGGGAAGATCGGCTTTTTCCGCGCTTCGAATGTCGATCGGAGACTGTTCCTTGCCGTCTCTGCAGGCAGCATAGTCCGGATCCAGGTCGCCCCAGTGTTCGGCGCCTCTTGCCCCTTCGTAGCTCCATGGTGTCTTCCAGGCCGTGGACACAGGCTTGGCGTCCTGCGCCTGTGGATTCTCGCCTGCCAAAAACGCCGCGACAACCAGCAAAACAAACGTCATCCAGGCTTTTCGCAAATGGCACCTCGCTCTCGGCCCAGCAGCTTATTCGGTCGATCAGGTCCGGGTAAGCGCGCAGTCGAATCGCCCGCAGTATGCCAGTCGATGCGCAGCAACGATTCGTCCGCCATCAAAATATGTATGTCGATAGTGCAGATGCGCGTGTCGCGTCCATTCCGCGCGTGCTGCCTTCCGCAGTTGCTTGTCCTTGCCTCGTTGAACTTCGTTGGATCGACCAAGTAAAAAACCTCATTCGCGGGCCCTTGCGAGAACCGCCCTCGGAATCCTTTTCCGTATGTTAACCAAACTTTTTCCAGCAACAAATTCCCCGGCTTCGTGTTTAAAAGCCTAAGCCCACTCAGTCCGGGTAGCTCGAAAAAAGAACCGTATCATTGATTGAATCTCTGCTTCAGGAGGAAGTTTATGTCGATTTTCTCAGGATTTCGCAGGCTCCTCGTTGCCGCTGCGATGACTGCGCCTATGCTCACCCTGCCGGTCGCGCACGCACAAGTCTCGATCGGCGTCGGCATCTCCGTGCACGTTGCTCCACCCGCTTTGCCCGTGTACGTGCAGCCGCCGCTACCCGCTCCGGGCTATCTCTGGACCCCTGGCTACTGGTCCTACGGAGACGCTGGCTACTATTGGGTTCCGGGTGTTTGGGTGCAGCCGCCGAGGGCAGGTGTTCTCTGGACGCCAGGCTATTGGGGCTTCGCTGGCGGCGTTTATGGCTGGCACGCCGGCTACTGGGGCCCACACATAGGGTTCTACGGCGGTGTTAACTACGGCTTTGGCTACGGCGGCGTCGGCTTCGTGGGTGGCGAGTGGCGCGGCGGAGCATTCGCCTACAACAGCGCCGTTGCGAACTTTGGCAGCGTCCATGTGACCAATGTCTATGAGAACCGCACCATCGTCACGCAGAACACCATCATCAACAACGAGCATGTCAGCTTCAATGGCGGCGTGGGCATCCAGGCGCAGGCCTCTGCAACGGAGCTGAGAGCTGCCAACGAAGAACATATCCAGCCTACCGCCAACCAAGTCCAGCACCAGAACTTCGCCGCTCAAGACCGTTCCCAGCTCGCTTCTGTAAACCACGGAACTCCCGGGACTCCGGCGGCCTCCAACGTGAACGCCTATCATCAGGTCTCGCAGCAGCACGCGCAGTCGCAGCCGATATCGGCTGCCGACCGCAGCGCTGGCCGCAACTACAACCCCAACACCCGTGAAGCCAATCAAGATCAGCGCATCGCCAACGGGCTCCGCAGCGGTCAGATGACCTCCGGCGAAGCCGCCCGCGCCGAGCGCACCCAGGCGAACATCGACCAACAGGTTCACAACGATCGCGCTGCCAACGGCGGCAAGTTGACCGGTCAGGAGAAACAGCAGATCAACAGCGAACAAAACGCCGCCAGCCGCCAGATCTACGACGAAAAACATAACGACAACACCGTCAAACCAAACGCCGTCGACAACCGTGAAGCCAATCAGCAGCAGCGCACGGCCAACGGCCTTCGCAGCGGTCAGATGACTTCCGGCGAGGCCGCCAAGACCAACAGCAACCAGGCCAAGACTGCTCAACAAGTTCACAACGACCGCACCGCTAACGGCGGCGCCCTGAACGCCCAGCAAAAAAAGCAAATCAACAAAGAGCAAAATAAAAATAGCAAGCAGATCCACAACGAAAAGCACAACGACAAAACCACCAAACCCCCGGCCAAGTGAACGGGCCGCTAACCAGAAGCAAGAGCTGCAACACCAAGCAATCAACGCCTAAGCTCGAACGGCTGGCATCCTCGCCAGCCGTTTGCTTTGGTGAACGTAGATTTAGAAAGCGTGGGATCTATCGCGCACTACTCATTGCTTGGCATCATTGCTTATGCGTGTCTCGTTGAACTTCGTTGGCTCGAACAAAGCCGGGTCGAACTTCGCGTTGGCCTTGATAGCAAAATAATCTTCATTGAAGGTGTTTTTGCCGTCGACGTAAAACTCAACGCGGGCGGAGATCCAGCCAGTCGAGAGCTTCCGGTAATCCCGGAAACGGGTGTCGTGAATCTTCGTCGCATCGTGTTCATCCGGGGCGATCAATCTCACGAACAGCAGGCGCTTCTTCTCAATCCAGAACTGTTTCGAATTCAAATCGCCTTTTGCGGCGCCAACTACATAGACATCCTGGCCATCCCACCTCTCTTCATGAATTTGTGTTAAATCGAAGCCCTGGCCCTTCGCCTGATCGATGGTCGCCTTCGGGTCCTGGCGATACACATCGAACCCCAGCACCAGCAACATGTGAACGAAGGGGCGAGGCCCCGTGGCTTTGCCCTTTTGAAACGACGTCAACGTCCCGTCAACAAAGACAAAGCCGTTCCCCTCGATGGACGCGCCCCTGTTGATGCGCAGCTTTCCCGGCAGCTGCAGAGCTTCATCCCACACTTCCGTCTTGGTGGTGCCGTCGGGATTTAGTGTGATGGCGTTCTCCTTGAAGACCACCGACTCGTACCAGGAGTCCTTGTAACGGTCGTGCATGGCCGTCAACAAGGCCGCGCCATCCGGTATTTCCTGGGAACTTGCAGGGACGGCGGCGAACAAACCGGCCACCAAACAAAAAACACCGACCATGAATTTCTTAACCACTCGCATATTCACCTCAAAATTATCTCTCGGAGAGCCAAGACCGCGAACGCAGCATCTTACGATGTTCCGCCTAATTCATTATCGGTTTGTTACGCTTCTCCGCGCAGTCTTCTAGCCGGAAACGGGTCCAGCGTTAAATTTTCGACTGTATGGCGGTTACGGGCGAACTCCCGGTTACAGCGAGCGCAAGAAATCGATGATTTCCTGCTGCTGCTGAGTCGTCAGCCTATTGAAATTTTCGATGACCTTATTTGCCTCGCTGCCAACGCTCCGGTGATCTTGGATGGCCACGACGAGGTTGGTGGTGCGTCCATCATGGAGAAAGAAAACGCGCTGTCCGACGCCCCAGAGGGGAGCGCTTCGAAACTCGTCCGGGCCGGCGCCACCTTGCGTGATGCCGTCGGCAAGGCCTTTGCCCATGTGGTGGACGATGAGGTCAGAGTAGAGATTCGCTGTCTGATTGGAGAGCGCAGCGCTTGGGTTGGTCGAGGAACCACTCGCGATCTTTGCCCCGGTGGTCAACGAGGGCGTATGGCAATGGATACAACCTATCTTTGCAAAGGTGGCGCGTCCTTTTTCGCTGGACGCTGTGGCGGGCGCGGGAGTCGGCGGGGCCAGCATGCGCATGAAGTCGGCAAAGGCTTCGATGTCTGAGAGGACCGCCGTGTTCGAATTGCCGGAGGTCGAGGGAGTAGGCGTGAAGTTGACCGTGTCCTCAGGAGTGGCGTTAAAGAGGCAGCCCGGCGTTTCGTCGCGCTCCTGCGGGAACAGCTCGTTCGAGATTCCCATCTCGACGTTGTAGGCCTCGCCCGCAAACATGAGAAGGGATTTGTTCTGCGCCTTCCACCCGAAACGCGTGATGGTCCCATCGTTTGCACTGAGGTTCACATTTCCGCTCAGGTGAGCGTTCGCGTGGCCGGAAATACCCAAAGCCGACTTTTTGGACGCGTTGGCTTTCATGTTGGCAAGGATGGCCGAGTCTGGAATCGCTTCGATGAGTCCCGCGCCAAACACGGGAGTGGGAATTCGGAAAATAATGTTCGCGTTCCCACCTTGGCCAGTAAGCGGATTTCCCGCGGGCAGAAAGGCGAATTGGGTGATGTTGCAACCGGGAGCGTCAGTTCGCCCGGTGATCACGAAGAGGTCGTGCACTTCGCCATCGGCGTTGCCATTGCTCTTCTTAAACCGCGCTTCGCGGACCGGACCGTTTTGCGTGATGAACCATGGCACGGTGTTCTTCGCCCCATTCAAGGCAGCAACTGCGATTAAGGGATTTTGCGCCGGGCTCGTTCCGCCTATGCCCGGCTGCGCGTGGCAAGACAAACATTGGTTGGAGTTGAAGCGCGGACCGAGGCCATTGTTCGTGCCGCCGGTCACGACCTCTATCTCAGCGAACCTCGCCTGCCCATCCTGGAAGAACGCAGTTTCGTCCGCAGTAAGTCCCTGGAGCGGGGCGCCGGCGCCTGCGGGGCCGCCGCGCACGCCCGGGTCTACTGGAGCCGATTTGGTTTGGCCGGATTTGGTTTGGCCAAAAGTGTAAACGCCCATGGCCAATGCCACAGCCACGATTGCGCCGATACATATGCGCGCCACTCTCTGGAGTGTAATCACAATTATCCTCCTAGAGCTGGGAATGCGGGCATTGTACACCGGGCCACCTCGCTGGCGGCACAGAAACCGCAGCGTGCGTCAAACACAACCACTCTCACAGAAAACACTCGGGATGGCGTACCCGTCTACTTCTCGCCTTGCCAGCGTGTCACGGCTCGGCCTAGACTGGAATGGTCCTTGAGCGAGCACATGCTACCGGCTTCTTTCCAAATTCGCGACCTCACGATTCGCCCGGCGGCGGTGCTTGCGCCTATGGCTGGCGTGACGGACACGCTTTTCCGTCGCGTCATTCGCGGGCTGGGCAGTTGCGGCTTGCTCATGACGGAGTTCACCAGTTCCGAGGGCATCACGCGCAGTTCCGCCAAAACGCTCCGCTATCTCTATTTTCAGGAAGACGAGCATCCCATCACCGCGCAACTCTTCGGCGCGAACCCCGCCGTCATGGCCGAAGCCGCGCGCATGGTCGAAGACCTGGGTTACGACGCCGTGGACATCAATCTCGGCTGCCCTGCCAAGAAAGTCGTGAAGTGCGGCGGTTCGGGCCTGCTGCGCGATCTTCCGCTGCTCGGAGAAATTTTCCGCACCGTTCGTGCTGCCGTTCGCATCCCACTTACGATCAAGCTCCGCGCCGGGTGGGACGACAAGTCCATCGTCGCGGTTGAGGTCGCCAGGATGGCTGAAGACATGGGAGTCGAAGGCGTCGCGGTCCACCCGCGCACGCGAACGCAAGGCTACGCTGGCTCGGCTGACTGGAGCATCATCGCCACCGTGAAGCAGGCGGTGAAGATTCCCGTCATCGGCAACGGCGACATCAACACGCCGGAAGACGCCGAACGGATGGTCCGCGAAACGGGCTGCGACGCCGTGATGATCGGCCGCGCTGCGGCCACCAACCCCTGGATTTTTAGGCAAATGCAGCAATACGCGGCGACTGGCCGTTACGACACGCCAACCGAGGATGAACGCCATCAGTTACTTTCTGGCTACTATAGGCAAATTAATGCTGCCAACCTGCCCGATGGTATTGGCAAAATGAAACAGTTCGCTTGCTGGTTTACTCATGGCGTGGGGAACGGCAGCGAGCTTCGTCGAATCGTACATGCGGCGCGAACGCCCAGTGAGGTTGTCGAAAAGGTGGAATCCTTCTTCGGGAGCCGAACCGCCGCAGGAGCCGGACGCGTGGTGGCCGCCCAAAACGGTGACCGCTTGTCGGCTGACCAAAGCAGTAACCGCTCTGTAGCCGCCCAAGATGTTGGCTGCATCGCGGACGCCAGAAAAGAGGACCCAGCCCATGGTCCACTTGACGCAGACCGTCTCCAAGCAGCGCTCGGAGCGTAGAATCGCAGTCCGCCTTCCTCTCAGAGTACGAGGACGCGACAGCCGCGGTGTTGTTTTCGAAGAAGAAACTTCCAGCGAAAATTTATGCCGCAGCGGCGCCGCGTTCGTCACGCGTTTTGACGTGGCTATTGGCTCTGATCTGGAAATCCGAATCCCTTTTTCGCACTACGCCTCGCGCCGCACCGAAGCAGATTTCGCCACGTCGGGCCGCGTCGTCCACGTCGTCGATGCTGCCACGCAAGGCGAGCGCTTGGTCGGCGTCCAATTCACCGGCCCCCGCTTTCAGCGCGTCTTCCGCCCCGAAAACGCAGCATAGATATTTCTGAGCTGCGTGCTGGCCCGGGACTCGCCGTCATTTCGCTGACGGCGCCCCACACGCAAAATTCGCAGCATCGTTCGTGTCGCCGCTGCCCTTGTAAACCGCCACCTGCGGATACGCGCAGAGCGGCCGCGTCACTTTCAGTGTTGAGCCTTCGCCCGGCTGCTTCGTGGCGATGACCGCAGAAGGTGCCGCGCCTTTTTCCACCCACTCCTCGAGCGCCAGATAGATGTTGTGCTGCGGATCGTTCGGAGTGCTGAATCCTGCCTGGCCGAAAACATCGGGGCCCGGACCGCCGCCGCAATGCTGCATTCCCGGCACCATGAACAGCCGCAGGAACGAGCCGGCTTCCTGCTTGCCCATTTTATTCTGGACGGCCTCGTAATAATGAATCGTGTTCAAGGCGGAAATGGCGGCGTCGTTCCAGCCGTGGTAAATGATCAGTTTTCCGCCGCGCGATTCGAATGGCTTCAGGTTCGTTTCGGTGGCGTTTAGGACGCCTGAGAACTTTTTGTCCGAGGCAGCGACTGCTTCATCTAAATTCGCTGTCTTGTAATCCCAGTCGGCTTTGCCGTAGACCATGTCGGAGAAATATCCGATGCCGAACGCAAACAGCAGACTCTTGCCGGGTCCCATGCCCGTTATCCAGAGCGGCCAACCTCCGCCGCCATCCTCACCTCCCGGCAAAAATCCGGGAAAAATTTCCTTTCCTTTCGAATCGTGCGCGCCTTCATACAGTTTCCTTAGCGCGGTGACTTGCGGCTGCGTGAGGCACGCATCGGACTCGGCGGCCTTGCAAAGAAGTGCGGCTGTATCGAAATGACATTGCCGCGGATCATTCAGCACGCCGTCCGTTAGGCCATCTTGCGCATCGCAGGAATCGTTGACGGCTTTGGCAATCGCCGGGATCTTGCTTGCCGGAATGTAGCTCGCTGGGTCGAGCGTCGTCGCTTCGGCATCGTAGAGAGCGCCCGCGAGCAGGTGGGTCCAGTAGTTCGCGGGTGCGCCGGCCAGGATGCCGTCGTAATCCTCGGGATAGCGCTGGGCTTCCATTAATGCTTGGCGGCCGCCATTCGAACAGTTCGCAAAGTAGGAATGCTGCGCCGCGTCGCCGTAAAACGCTTTCGTTGTGGCTTTGCCAATCACCGTCATCTCGTGAATCGCGCGGTATGCGAAGTCTACGATTTTTTCCGGATGTCCCAGCGCCCAAGTCGCGTTGCTGCCTTCCGCGGCGTGGCCTGTATCCGTAGCCGCGGACGCGTATCCTTGTAAAACGGCCAGTCCCAATGCGCGATAGTCAATTTCGCCGGCGAACCCGCCGTTGCCTTGGCCGCGGAATTTTCCGTTCCATCCGCTCGACGGCAGCCATACTTCGATTTTGATATCAGAGTCCGCGGCCGGCTTGGCAGCCGCCGTGACTCTGCAGAACGCTGGGAGTTTCTTGTAGAAGCCGGGATCACCCGCGAGCCAGGGGGTCATGCTCGCCGGCGGCGCGAAGGTTCCCGGGGCGACAGTTTGCGCCGATGTAATCGTTGTGTTGGGCAATGCGAGCTGCGCGAGTTGTTCGCAACTCTGGCCTGCTGCCCTCGCGCTTGTCACAAACGCACCACTTACCGTTAGCAGAGCAAGTACGACGAATTTGTTCACCGGTAGCTCCTCCTCGCTTTGGGAGACGATTGGCCGGAAAGTTTCAGGCCAAGCCCCATTGCTTGACTGTGCGATGTATCGCCAATGGCGGAAAAAAACGCACACGCACGAGTGCCTGTGCTACTCCGGCATGGACGCCACGACATCCTAGCCGAAGCGCATCTTTCCGCCAATCGACAGGATGACTTTCGCCGTTTGGAGCGGCGCTTTAGATTAATTTCCTATTACAGAATCCAGCGCTAACGGAGCAGAGGCAAACCTGGGTCAGCTTTGGCCGTCAAAGTAGGAGGCGGCGAATCGTTGTCCGCAAATTCCGCTCCGGCCAGGGAACTTATTCGCCCGTCAAACGTCTCTTACTTCAGAGCGCTCGAACATCCCCGAGGGAGGTCCAGGCATGTTCTCATTCTGGCAAGACCTGCGCTATGCCGGACGAAACTTGCGAAGAAGCCCTGGCTTCACCATTGTGGCGATGATCACGCTTGCCCTGGGCATCGGCGCCTCGACGGCCATCTTCAGCGTCATCGAAAACGTCCTGATGGAGCCTTTCCCCTACCCCGACGCCAAGAACTTCGTCTCCCTGCAAATTCATGACACGGAACAGAATCAGCCAGGCGGGCGGGGCGGGTACAGCGGCCCCGAGTTTTTGGATTATGTGGCGCAGAATCACGTCTTTGACAGGGTTATCGCGAATGATGGCGGCGACGTGCTCTACACGAACGGAGAGGGGACTGATCGCTTTAGCGGCGGTTACGTTACGCCAGGCACATTCGAGTTTCTGGGCATGCAGGCGCTTATCGGACGGGTGATGCAGCCAGCGGACTACGAACCAGGCGCTCCGCCCGTCTTTATCTTGCGCTACAAGGTTTGGGTCAATCGCTTCAACGCCGATCCCTCGATCCTGAACAAGTCGTTTGTCTTGAATGGCACGGCCCGCACGCTGATCGGCGTCATGCCGCCGCGTTTTGGCTGGGGCGACTCTGACTTGTGGATTCCAGAAAAGCCCAGCCATGCCGACACCACTCCGGAGCTCGGTTACAACCGCTACTGGTTTTTCATGGGCCATCTCAAGCCTGGAGTTTCTGAACGCGCCGCCCAGGCCGATCTCGCAGTCATCGCGCAGCGGCTTTCGAAGGTCTATCCGAAGGACTATCCAAAACATTTCACTGTTGAGGTTCAGTCCCTCACTGATCTGGTCGTAGGGCGCTTTCGCACGATGCTCTTTATCGTTCTCGGGGCGGTTGGACTTCTTCTGCTCATTGGTTGTGGCAACGTCGCCAATCTCCTTCTGGCGCGCGCGACCACACGCGAAAAGGAATTCGCTATTCGCGCCGCGCTCGGCGCCGGGCGTTGGAGGATGGTGCGCCAACTGCTCGTCGAGAGCCTCATTCTAGCCGCCGGCGGCGCTGCGCTGGGAGCTTTGTTCGCCTGGGGCGGTCTTAAATCCCTGATCACTCTCATTCCGCAAGATATCGTTCCCGCCGAAGCAGCGATCCGCCTGAATGTCACCGTTCTGCTTTTCACGCTTGGCGTCTCGGTGGCCACCGCGCTGGTTTTCGGATTGGTGCCTGCATTGCAATCTGCGCGGCGCGATTTGAACGATCCGCTGCGCGACAGCGGCAAAGGAGTCAGCGGCGGTTTTCGCCATGGCCGCCTGCGCGACGCCGTTGTTGTTCTTGAGGTTGCTCTGTCGCTTACTCTTTTGGTTGGGGCGGGGTTGCTGATGCGCAGTTTTGTCGCGCTGCGCGAGGTTCATCTTGGGCTTCAGCCGGACCATATTTTGGTTGCCAGACTTCCGCTGCCGAAAGAGCGCTACAAAACCGCCGATCAGGTCGCTGGATTTTTCCGGCCGCTTCTGTTGCGGTTGAAAGCCATGCCAGGGATTGTCGACGCCACGGAAACCAGCACCTTGCCGCCCTACGGCGGGATCAATTCCGACATCGAAATTCCTGGCAAGACGCACTCGGAAAAATGGACCGCGCTCTATCAACTCTCGAGCGAAGGCTATTTCCCGGTGCTGAAGATTCAGTTCTTAACGGGACGGCCGTTCACGGAAGCGGAGGTGAACGGCGCGAAAAAATACGCTGTCGTCAACCAGACCTTCGCCCATAAATATCTCGGCGGGGATAACCCCATCGGCCAGCGCGTTCATCTCGTGCATCTCGAAACTGCTCCTGATCCGTTGCATGATTCGTGGTTTGAGATTATCGGCATGGTCGCCGACGCAAAAAACCGGGGCTTAGAGGATCCTCCTGAGCCCGAGGTTTGGGTGCCGTACACGGTTACAGGCGCCTTCAGCCGCGGCGTACTCATTCGCACAGCCGGCGAGCCTCTCGCGATGTTGAATGCCGTTCGCCAGGAGATTTGGGCCACCGATCACAGCGTCGCGCTCACGCTCACCGGCACGCTGGAGGGTTACATCAGTCAATTTTCTTACGCCGGGCCGCGATTTGGATTTTTCCTGCTTGGAATTTTCGCTACGATCGGTCTGGTTCTGGTAACCATCGGCGTTTATAGCGTGCTTGCTTACACCGCTGCGCGCAGAACGCACGAAATCGGCATTCGCATGGCGCTTGGGGCGGAGCGTGGCGACGTACTGAAGCTGGTCATCAACATGGGGCTGCGCCTGGTGATCTTGGGTGTTGTGATTGGTTTGGCGGCCAGCTTCGGCGTTGGGCGAATCGTCGCCACACAGCTTTGGGGCGTCTCGCCCTACGATCCGCTCACACTGACTGCCGTGCCCCTGCTGCTTCTCATAACCGGCTTAATTGCGTGTTGGGTTCCCGCCCGGCGCGCCGCCCGCGTTGATCCTCTGGTAGCCCTGCGCTACGAGTAAGCCATGGTCCCTTGGGGGACTACAACGAAGGAGGAAAATAGGTTCGAGATGGCGTAGCGTTTGTGGAGCCGCGTTGGCGACAGAGGCGGTCTCACTCTTGAAGCCGACTACTCGCCAAGTGACCTCGCAGAATTCAGAAAACGCCCGAATTAGTCTATTTGGTCAGAGAGCTAAACCACGTAGTCGTTTCGAACCCGTTCGGCTGGCGATGATCCTTGCGCCACTCTTCATGACAACCTGGACGTGTGCTGCATCGTACGGCTCAATGGATGTGATGTATTCGAGGTTGATGAGATGGGATCGGTGAATTTTCAAGAAACTTGCGCCCCGTAGGAGCCCTTCGAAATCAGATAACCGCAGGCTGACGAGATACTTTTTCGTAGCCGTGCAGATAGTCACGTAGTCATCAGCCCCTTGTATGTGCTCAAGGCTTGCCAGTGGGATGGGGATGATCCGGTTACCATCGCGGACGAAGATTCTTGAGAGCGTGCGTGTTTGTTCAAGCGACTCTTTTGCGCGGGACAGTAAAGGCGCCGCAGACGCGTTTAGCGCAGCCTGTGCTCGCCGCACCACCCGTTCAAGGCGGTCACGTCCGAATGGCTTCAGCAGATAATCCAGAGCGCCAAGTTCGAAGGCGGTGACGGCATATTGATCATACGCAGTGGTGAATATCACCTTGGGCTCATAATCAAGCTGCTTGAGGACCTCTAGTCCTGTCGCGCCCGGCATCACGATGTCTAAAAACACGAGGTCAGGCCGCTGGTCGTTAGCCACCGCAATCGCCGTTTCGCCGTCGTGGGCCTCATGTATCGGTCCGGCCCAGCCGAGGTCGAGCAGATGTTGTCGAAGGGTACGTCGGGCCAGCGGCTCGTCGTCAGCGATCAAAATGGAACTCTTCATAGCCGTTCACCGACCCGGTCTCGCTCGACTAATGGCGATTCCGCGGAAGTTGGGACCACAAAACTTGCTTCGAAACCTTCGGGGCCGCTATGGAGGTGAAGATCGGCTACAGCTCCGTAAGCCGCCCGCAGACGTTCCCGGAGGGAACGCAAACCGAATTGGTGTGACTGCCCACGATCAGCGCCGGCTCCGGGTCCGTCATCTCGAACACTTACACTGAGTTTGCCATCCTGGCAGGAGCACTTGATCCAGATAGAGCCGCCTTCCGGGCGGATGGAGATGGCATGGCGAACGGCATTTTCAGCCAATGTTTGTATCGAAAACGGCGGAACGTCGAAGTTGGAGGACTCTGGGTCAATTTGTAGAACGACTCTCAGCCGGTCCTCATACCGAAGTTGTTCGAAGGCGATGTACTGGCGCGTGAACTCGTATTCCTCAGAGAATTCAACCAGCTCGCGGACATCTTCTTTCAGGGTGTAGCGCAGCATGTCTCCGAGGCGCTCGATGGCGCTTTCCGCCATCGTTGGGCGGAACTTCACCAGAGCGGCCAGCGTGTGCAGTGCGTTGAACAGGAAATGTGGATTCAAGCGGGCGCGAATCGCATCCAGACGCGCGGCTGCGGCCAGCGCCTCTGCACGCACCGCAAGCGTCTCTTTTTCGTGCAAGCGATTCCTCGTCTGCACGGCATAAGAAACGCCCGCGAACAACCCATAAAGCCATACCCCTGTGAGAAGCTGCCAACCGAGAAGGGGCGATCGCAGGAAATCCTGCGAAGCGTTCGTTGCCCGGCGACTTGACTCGATCCAGTGAACGATGATTGTCCAGAGAATTGAGTACATGGACGCAAAGAAAGTCTGGAGCAAGTAGAACTTCAGGTCGAGCCGAAGAGGCCAGGGCCAGCGTTGGCAAACGTGCCAAACAGCAATTCCCAACAAGCTTGCACTGCCCATCGAAATCATGCTTGTGGCCAGTGCCGCCGGCAATGGGTAGTGCGCGTACAACATCGCGAAGAAGACCCAAATCGCGAAGAACGGCAGCCATGCCGCTAGTACGATCGCGTAGCGTTTGATGGCCTTTCTGATCATTTTGCTCAAATTATCTCACCTTCTACCCGATTGGACCCACCATTGACCGACAGAACTTGCCGGTTCACCGAAAACACCTGGCCAGGGGATGCATGACGCTCTAGCTTGGGAAGAGAACAACAGGAAACCACCTGAGGGGAAAGAACCTAGTCATCGGGTGGCGAGGGAGGTAGCGATGGCTGCGAGCCAATATTTGAAATCCCTAAAACGCAATGCGTCGAGCGTTGGCCAAGGATTGCCGGCCCTGCTTATCTCGGTGACGATGGCATGGGGCGCGTTTGCGGCCGATGGGTCGCGCGAGCAGGTTACAAAGATCGTCGCGCAAATTCAAAGAGCTGATTACGAGGGTGACCGCGCTGCGCTAAAGCGCCTGCATGCAGAACTAGCGCCCTTTGCAGAGAACAAGGAGCTCGCGGCGCGGGTGCAGTACTGGCTCGGGTTTGCGCTGTGGCGCAGAGCGATCAATGGGTTCAACGACAAGGTTGACCCGACCGAGTTGCAAGAAGACCTGAAGCACGGGTCAGACGAATTCAGTGAAGCGGCGAGGCAAGATCCTACCTTCGTGGATGCCAAGATTGGCGCATTGTCGTGCTCGGGCTTTCTCCTCTATTCCATATACCAGCAAGATCCCAAAAGCACGCGGATCCAAGAGTTGGTAGCGCAGGCCAGGCAACTGCGAAAGGATGCCGAGGCTGCTGCACCGGAGAATCCACGTCTTTCTTGGGTGTCGGGTCCGGTGGTTTGGAATACTCCCGCGGAACGCGGAGGGGGGCAAGCGAAAGCGATAGAACTGTACGAGAAGGGGCTCGAAGCGATACGGAAGGACAGGGGAGTGGCGGGCGATCCCCTGGAACCGTCGTGGGGAGAGCCAGAGTTGTTGATGAGTCTTGCTTGGTCCAATTTGAACCGAACTACCCCAGACCTGAATGCTGCGGAGCAGTACGCGCACTCGGCGTTGGAACTTGTCCCGTACTGGCATTACGTGCGGGACATTCTGATGCCACAAATCCAAGAGGCCAAGAAGAAGACCCACTAAGGAGCCCAAATCTCACTCCGCCACCTAGCATACCGGGCCGATGGGTTACGCCGCACTCGGTAAGAGCGCGTCAATCGCGTTTCTGGACAGTTCCGAGTAGCCATCCAGTGATGAGGGAAGATCGGGATGGTGGCGATAAGCCGATGGTTTGCTCGCGATCTATTTCTCCACTTCCAGGGCCGCCCCACAAGCAGGCGATTGCGCTCGCCCGATGCGCTCGGGCCAGTTCATCATTCGTGTTCATGATTCGTTGACTGTCCTCTGCGTCGTCCGTAAGATGGAACGAATTCATCTCCGCCGGAATGATCGGTCAAACCATCGCTCGCTACCACATCGTCGAAAAGCTCGGCGGCGGTGGCATGGGCGTTGTTTACAAAGCCGAAGATATCGAGCTAGGCCGTTTCGTCGCCCTCAAGTTCCTGACCGATGATGTCTCTCGAGATCCGCAGGCATTGGAACGTTTCCGCCGCGAAGCTCGCGCGGCCTCCGCTCTCAACCATCCCAACATCTGCACGATCTACGACATCGGCAAGAGCGGCGAGCAGTCGTTCATCGCCATGGAATTTCTTGAAGGTGTAACCCTGAAATATCGCATCGGCGGCCGACCGATGGAAACCGAATTGATTTTGTCTCTCGCCATTGAGTTGGCCGATGCTCTGGACGCTGCGCACTCCAAGGGGATCGTGCATCGCGATATCAAGCCCGCCAATATTTTCGTCACCGAACGCGGACACGCCAAGATCCTGGATTTTGGATTGGCAAAGATCGCACCCGCCACGGACCCTTCCCGCCAAGTTGCCTCGGCAAACACAGTGACTCGTACGGTGGACGATCAGCATCTCACGAGCCCAGGCTCTACCGTCGGTACCGTTGCCTACATGTCGCCGGAACAAGTGAGAGCGAAAGAACTGGATGCGCGGAGCGATCTATTTTCCTTTGGCTCGGTGCTTTATGAGATGGCGACGGGCGCCTTGCCCTTTCGTGGAGAGACTTCGGGAGTCATCTTTCATGAAATTTTGGACCGGCATCCGATCCCTGCGGTCCGTCTGAACCCCGGCCTTCCGCCCAAACTGGAAGATATTGTTAACAAAGCGCTGGAGAAAGATCGCGAATTGCGCTATCAGAGCGCCGCGGAAATACGGGCCGACCTCAAGCGGCTGAAACGCGAATCGGACTCAGCCGGTAACGCCGGGGCGAGTTCAAAAGAAGGGCAACACAAGCGGGGAGTGGGCATGAAGATTGCTCTGGCCGCTGTTTCAGCCGTCCTTCTGTTGGGAGGATTCGTGGTTTGGACGAATTACTCCCCGCAGAAGCCCGAGACGAGCGCTCCGGCCTCGCAACCTGCCGTGCGGAGCGTAGCGGTGCTGCCATTTCGCGAACTCTCTTCTTCTCCTATTGAAGAGTCCTGGGGCATCGGCATGACGGATGCGATCATTACGCAATTGGCTTCACTGCAAAATCTTGCGGTGCGACCGACGAGTTCGGTCTTGAAATATGCCAAAGAGCCTGCCGATCCCGCCAAGGCTGCGGAGGAACTCGGAGTAGATTCGGTCTTGGACGGCACTTACCAACGGGTGTCGGGGGTTATGAGGGTCTCGGTACAATTGGTTGATCGCCAGAACCGCGCCATGCGCTGGGCGGAGCATTACGACCTGCGAGCGGATGACATGCTGAGGTTCCAAGATGAAGTCGCGCAGAAAGTCGTGGAGGGAATGCGCGTGCAGGTTTCCGGCAAGGAGCAGAAATCCCTTGGGGAACGGTCCACCGCTTCTCCGGAAGCCTACAACCTGTACCTGCAGGCTCGATTTTACAAGAACGAATACTTCATGCAGACCAATCACGAGAGTCTGCAGCATGGCGTGCACGCTCTGCAGCAAGCCATCGCCTTGGACCCTTCGTTTGCCGACGCCTATGCGTTGCTGGCTCTTTTCCACCTCTTAGAAGCTGCGAACATCGCAGAGAATGGCGCCGAGAATCTAGTCCTGGCCGAGAAGGCCGCGCGTCGGTCACTCGAACTAAAACCGGATTTGTTGGAAGGACTCACCTCTCTGGGAGCGATTCTGAGCGAGTCCGGCCGGAATGCGGTGTCGATCCGCACGCTGAGGCGGGCGGCAACGCTGGCCCCCAATTCCGATGCTGTCTGGGACGATCTCGGCTACGTTTACCACTATGCCGGGCTGGACGAAGCGGCCGAGAAAGCTTACCGTCGCAGCGCGGAGCTGAATCCGACTACTACGCGGATTCACTGGATGCATGGCCGCATGCTCCTTTATGTGGGACGCGCGTCCGAAGCTGAACAAGAGATGAGACAAGCCCTGGCGGAAAATCCGAACCAGTTCAAAGCAATGGCATTTCTGGGTGAGTTCCTCTACTACCAAGGGAAATTGGATGAGGCCGAGCCCGTGCTGAAGCGCGCTGAGGAACTAAGCCGCGGCAGTGGCGATAACAGTGCGCCGTTCATGGCGGCGTTCCTCTACGCTTCCAAAGGCGAGCGAGACAAGGTAGACCGAAAGATTTTGAAAGCGCGGCCGCAGGAAGTCACTGATGGGGATGCTGCCTACTGGACGGGAGGCATTCACGCGTTACTGGGAGATCGGGAAGAAGCACTCGCATGGCTGCGCCGGGCGGAGGAAGTGGGAAATCACAATTATCCCTGGTTTCAGCGGGACAAGAACTACGATACACTTCGTGCTCTCCCCGAATACCAGCGCATCATGGAAGAAGTTCGGCGGCACTGGGAAGAGTACAAGCAGACTTTTGGTGAGGCTTGACCCCCTGCGGTCGTCGAGAAAACCCTTTCCTGAAAGCGCCCACGCCTACCCCGGAGGCTCGACCCGTCTTCACGTGCGATTGTGGATGAAATGCGGGGAACTCTGACCTTACCGCCGTGACATCACCCGATCATTGATCGATGGCATGGAGGGCAGGACCTTCAAACGATAGCGGCCTGATAGGAATGTCCAGCGTTCCCTTCGAGACGAACCGGCCCGTGCAACTACTCTTGAATACCTGGATATTAAGCCTCAGATGAGGTGGGATCGATCATAAGCCTGACTTCCGAGGCACGATTCGCTGGGAAGCCTCCCTGCCGCGCATGTTCGCATTTCCAATACCCGGAATGTCGCGCTCGATGACGTACTTGGGCATGCCTTATCCTCTCCTTCTTTTTCTTCTTCCTTGCTTGAAGAGTTGTGAACAGATGGGGGAGACGCCTGCCTTACCTTGTTCGCGGGGAAGCCTTCCCTGTCTTGCTTCCATTTACTCGTGCGGCGCACTCACGATGCATCGGTAATGTTGTTCGGCGATTGAGACAAGGAAAAGCACAGCTAGGCAAGCGTCTCCCGGCAATTTATTCGGCTGCGCAGGATACGTGGTCGTTCCAGTCCACAAAGGGCCCCTGAGGATTGTCGCGCCACGCCCAGACGTGCAGTTCATAGAAAGGAGGTAGGCCGTAACGGTTCGGGCCGTCAACGTACACCATCAGGTGACCCTCCACCTGCGGAGCGGAGTTGGGGGGAAGGGCGCCCGCGAGAATAATGAACTCGACGCCAACTAACTTGTTTTGACCGTTCGAAGACGGCTCATAGATCAGCGCTTGCGGGTGCGTGGGGTCAATGGGTCCGTTCAGCAGACTGCCATTGACGTAGTGGATACCCATGGCTCCATGGTCGGGGCCGCTTACGCAGCCGAGGGCGGGACTGTATCCAGCGCTGGTGGCTGCCTTGACGTCATCCACGTACTGCGCCGTCGAACTGCGAACGATCTCGACGAGCTTATCCTGTTCCCCCTGTCCCTGCGGTTGTGTCTTTTGCTGAGCTAGGGCAAAAGAGCCAAGGGCCAGAGGAGCGGCCAAAAGCATCATCAAATGCGATAGTTTCTTCATGTTCGGATTCTCCTTAGGGTCTTGCGGGAAATAGCTCACTAGCGGTCCGCCGGGGTATGGTCCGAAGCGTGAGCTCTCGCAAGAACCTGCGCACTGTCGCTGGTTCCTGCCAACAAGGCAATCCTCGCGGCCTCCATCCCTTCCCAAAGTTCCCTCCATTGCTAAACGATTGCGAACGCAGAGGATCGCGTCGGAACCAAGGCTAACTGTGGCCATGCGAAGTCTGCTAGACTTGCGTGATCTTCGCGAGTACTGCTATGCCTACCTCCGAGCTTGCTGTGCGCCGATTGCGTTTCGACAATTTCGAGTTGGACCTTCGCACTGAGGAGCTGCGCAAACACGGTGTACGCCTCCGGCTACAGGGTCAGCCGCTGCAAGTTTTGGCCGCGTTGCTCAAGCGCGCCGGCGATGTGGTCACTCGTGAGGAGCTTCGAGCGCAGATTTGGACCACCGACACTTTTGTCGATTTCGACCATAGCCTGCACAATGCGATTGCGCGTCTTCGCGAGGTGCTTGGCGACTCCGCCGAGAGGCCCCGCTTCATTGAAACGCTGCCGCGCCGCGGATACCGGTTTATCGCGCCGGTGGATGCCGGAGACCTTCCGGCCCCCTCGCGTGCTGCCGGCTCCGCGACACCTGCCGCCCTGTCTGGCCACGCGCGGCTTACCAAATCTCATGCCTTGCTGCTCACCACGGCCTTCGCCATCCTCGCTGTAAGCATTGTGTTATGGCTGGCGCGCACCGGTGGTGCTCCTGCCAACGCTGCTCCTCGTTTGAATTCCATTGCCGTTCTGCCCCTCGAGAATCTGTCCGGCGACCCTTCCCAGGAATTTTTTGCGGATGGCATGACTGACCAATTGATTACCGACCTAGCGAAGGTCGGCTCGCTGCGCGTCATCTCGAGAACTTCTGTCATGCAATACAAGGGCACGAGAAAGGGCCTGCCCGAAATTGCGCGCGAATTGAACGTCGACACCATCGTTGAAGGTTCGGTGATCCGTTCTGGTCAACGAGTGCGTGTTACCGCCCAACTTGTTCAAGCACCTACGGACCTGCACCTATGGGCAGAGACATACGACCGCGATCTCGGCGATATCCTGAAGCTACAAGGCGAAGTGGCGGAAGCCATAGCAGGGCAAGTTCGCGCGCAACTCACGCCAACGCAACAGGCTCTGATTCGCCGGGCCGCGGCGGTAGACCCAGCGGCATACGATGCCTATCTCAAAGGGCGTCTTTACTTTGTCAACGAGTTCACCAAACCGGATTCCCTCAAAAAGGCCCAGCATCTGTTTGAGGAGGCGATCCAAAAAGATCCAAACTTCGCTCTGGCGTACGCCGGGCTGGCGGATACGTACCTCTATTTGACCTTTTCCGGTACGCTGCCAAAAGAATCCGCCTATCAGTCTGCCAAGAAGGCGCTAGCCAAGGCACTCGAACTTGACGACACCATCGGCGAGGCCCACGACACGCTCGGAGTCCTGTATTGGCAGTTTGATTGGGACTGGGACGCCGCCGAACGAGAGTTCAACCGCGCCATTGCCCTGGCGCCGAGCTACAGCTGCGCGCACGAAGATCGCGCCATCTTTCTCGCTGCGGCCGGCCGGCGCTCCGAGGCGCTTGCCGAAATCGCAAAAATCGACCAACTGGACTTCAGTTCCAGCTCCGCGACCGCGGAATCATACACCTATTACGCTCTCCGGGATTACCCCGCCTTGATTGAAGCCGCAAGGCGAGCCTTGCTTCTGGACCCAAAGGACTCGCGTCAACACTATTTCCTCGGAGTCGGTTACGAAGGCACCGGCGAAATTCAGCAAGCGATATCCGAATTTCAGAAGGCGGGGCAGTTCTCCGATGGTTCTCTCGGCCCCGCCGTCGCGTTGGCACACGCTTATTCCGCCGCCGGCAAGAAAGCCGAGTCAGAAAAGATCCTTCGTGATTTGGAGCGTAAAGCAAAACGCACCTCCGCTTCGCCATACACGATGGCCACCATTTACGCCGGACTCGGCGAGAACGACAAAGCTTTCGATCTACTGGAGAAGGCTTATTCGGAGAAGTCGTTAGATTTTGCTTTGGGCCTCCAATCGGACTTGCTGCTTGATCGTCTGCGTCCTGATCCGCGCTTCCAAATCATGCTTCGCCGCATCCGTTTAACCACGTAGACCTCGTTTGAAGAAGTCCTCCCTGATGATGTCCAATGGAACGCCGAATCGGCGTGCGGTTGTGGACGGATGACGAGCGACTCTGACATTGGAGTCGGGGCACTACTGTGATCATGGTGCGAATAGCATTCGCGGCCGCGATCAGTGGATTCCAAGAGATTTAGACTCCCCGGATCTTTTGAATCCATCTCTCTGAGTGATAGCGACCTCTAAAACTCCAGGCGCAATTGAAACGCAATCATACGGGGCGTGCTGTCACCGCCCAAACCGACGCCGAGCAATCCGGTCGGCGGAGAGGTGGTGGAAGTCAGCGCTCCAAAACCAGTCTGGGTAGAAGGCTTTCCTGGAATTCCCGCCAGCACCATGCTTGGAAGCGCGAAATTCGGATGGTTGAAGACATTGAAGAATTGTGTGTCAAAGCGCATCTTCACACGCTCGGTCAGCGGAAACCACTTTGTGAGATAGAAGTCACTCCAGGTGAAATTGGGGCCACGCAGTGCGTTGCGGCCGAGGGTTCCGAACTGGCAATTCCCGGGAGTGTCGGGATTCGGATTGTTAGGGTCGCCGGGGTCATAGCATTTACCGGTGCTCGGGTCCACGGTCGAGACAAACGCGGCGGGGTTGAGCCACTGCACGGTGCCTGGCTGTGTAACACCGGGAATCGGATGGTGTTGATAGAGCGGTACGCCCGGAACAACGCTTGCGAATTGCGGCCCACTGCCATTTACGATGCCATTCCCATTCGCTGAATAAGGCGTGCTAAGCACTGAGAAGGGAATGCCACTATGCCAAAAGAACGTTCCCGAAATCTGCCAGCCGTTCAGCGCGAATCCTAGCGGCCGGTTTCCGGCTTTGAGCGGAAACTGATAAACGTATTGCGCGTTGAGATTGTTGCGAATGTCGTAGTCACAGGGGCCGTAGTCGCGAGCTAAATCTCCTGGAAGGGGCGACAAGATTCCTCCCGCCGAGAATTGCAGGAATCCACCGTTTGAGACAGTATCCATGCAACGGCTCCAGGTGTAATTGATTTGTCCCATCAGGCCGTGGCCAAATCGCTTCATCGCGGTTGTTTGCAATCCGTCGTAGTGACTGTTCGCGCCGGTGGATAGTTGTGTGACTGCCCCGAATCGAGGATCGGTAGATTGTTCATAAGGGAAGGGCGCGAAGCACCCCGCGCAAACGGTCTGATAGCCGTTCACTTGGGTGAGATAAGGCTGGTCCACCGCCCGAGTGCCGACGTATTGGGCACGAATGTTTCCCGTAGATCCCAACTGATGTTCAAGGCCGAGACTCCACTCGAGGAAGTAGGGCGCGTGAAGTTCTCCTTCGGGGACCGCCGTTATTGCCACCGGAGGAAGACAAGTTGCGGGACTCGCTTGAGGGGACGCGCAGGAAAGCTGGCCTGATGCAAATCCTGAACTGAATGTTTGGTTGGCAGCCACCGTAGCCCCAATCGCACTGTTTGGGACTTCCGGAGCGATGGCTGTGCCTCCCACTGTTCCAAGAAGTCCACCCTGAAAGGTCTTCACATAGGGCGGATTGACGCCAACTACATCGGCAATACTACCCGGCAAAATATCACTGAAGACCCCGAAGCCCGCGCGCAGCACGGTCTTAGGTTCAAACTGCCAGGCGAGGGCGGTTCGGGGTTGCAGGATCGCCAGAGGCGTCGAGGAAAACACGTTGCCGAGGCCTGTCTGAATGGCGGCGTTCAGCGGCTGATTCACATCGTGCGAAATGGAATCGAAGGAACCGCGAAGCCGGGCAATTTCGTCATGCGGATTCAATGGGTTGGAATTGAGAGTGTCGCGAATGCCGAAGGTCCACGTCAGCTTCTTGGTCAATTTCCATGTGTCCTGCGCATATACGTCGAGATTCAGGAAGTTGAAAGGCTGGTTGGCCGAAGTCGGAAAAGTTTCCGACGCCGTGGAAGCCACTCCATAAATGAATTGTGGCAGCGTTGTGTAGGTCACGGTTGGGACCGAACCTTCGCCGAAGTCATAATCATTCAGGCGGAGGATCCGTATGTTGGTGCCAAACCGCAACTCGTGCCCGCCGTGGCTCCAAGCCAGATTGTCATTGATGAAGAACCGGGAAGCGCGTCTTCCCTGAACCCAAGTGTCGTCGAGCCCTCCAAGCGCAGTGAACGGGGCATTCGCTCCGCTGCCTTGCAAGACGATGGGGAAAGCAGAAAGAGTCTTCTGAAAGTCCGATGGCCCGAACAGGCTTTCGTACCAGGAAAATGCCGGGTTGAAGTAGTTCACCACATTTTGCGAAAAAACATGTGTATAGCCTGCGGCGAAAGAGTAGAGCGGCTGAGGGGAGAGAGCGTCAAACAAAGGGTTAATGGGATCGGTGAAGGCGGCTTGCAGCCCGGTATCGGCCTGAAAGCGATACCAGGTGCTGTTTTTTTCGTTGATGTTGTAATCGATTCGAGCCGTTTGGACCTGTTCATGGTCATCGCTCGAATGCGAAACACTCTGGCGATTGGCGCAACCGTTCCCGTCATACGCCATTGGCGGTGCCGCTCCACCCACATCGATCGGACAGCCCAGTACCCGAAGCGGCGTTCCGCTGGTATTTCCATACAGCGCAAACATCTTTTGATAAAACGGCACCGAAAGCGGTGATGGCTGATAGACCGATCCCGTGACGGAATCCGTGCCTCCCAAAGGGAGTTGCTGCAAAACGTAGTTCTCGAACGCCGGAGTCGGGACGGTAGCGGCCGTAACGATGGGCAGTGCAATCTGAACCCACTCGCTATCGAAAAAGAAAAACAGCTTGTCGCGGACAATCGGCCCGCCCACACTGCCCCCGAAGTGGTTTACGGTCGATCGCGGTTTGTGATTTCCCGGAGTGGCATTCGTGAAATAGTCGGCGGCGTTGAACCTCGAGCCATTCCACAACTCATATAGGTTTCCATGAAACTGCTTCGTACCGGACTTTGTAACGTAGTTGATCTGCGACGCTCCATAGCGCCCCTCGTCAACGGTGTAGGACAAAGTATTGACCGTCACTTCAGATATCGAGTTCAGTCCGAGGACCAGGTTTGTCGAGAGACCACTGTTCAAGTTCGTCAGCGGATCATTCGTTTCCAAGCCATCGACGATGTAACCGTTCGAGAGAGCGGGGAGCCCGTTGAACTCCACGTTCCCATACCCATTCGTGCCGCCGACAAAATCATTGCTGCTGCCAGCGGTATTGACCAGCGCTCCTGCCGCAAACTGCAGTGGGTAGGTCAAGTCGCCCCCTGGATTGGGAAGGTCTTCGAGCGCGTGGGCATTGAGAGTCGTGGAGGTATTGGCATTCTCCGGGTTGAGGATGGGAGCTTCGGTGCTGATTTCCACACTCTGGTTTGACTGCGCAACCTTAAGCGTGAAATCGACACTTTGCTTCTGGTCGAGCGCAGAGGTGACCGCGTCATTCTGCTGCGGTGCGAAACCTTCCGCTTCCACCCTGACTGAGTACGGACCGGGTTTCAGTTGCGGAAAGTTGAACCGGCCGGAGTCATCGGTTTTCGCGCTTCGCTTCAGTCCGGTGTCTTTATTCGTGACGGTAACCGTGGCATGAGGCACCGCCCCGCCGCTGGCATCGCTCACTTGGCCGACGATGGCACTGGTAGTTTCACCCTGGGAGAGGGTTACTTCTGGCAAGAGGAGATGAAACGACCCGACAAGAACGAATATCGAAAATGCCGAACGCCGTGTGGTTGCAGACCAGGTTCCGATTATCCTCAGCGTTCCCATGATTAACCTTACTTAAGACAAGTCATTAACGCAAGTAAATACGGCGCTCGAAAGTGCCGGAATTTCCTGCCGCTCTCCTCATAAGTCCGGTTTTGTTTGCCGATGGAGCGAGGCGACGACTCAAGTGGCGGTAACGCGAATGTTGAAAGATCGTGGCGTGGAACGACGGTTTGGGCGATTACTCCACGGCCGGCTGCCGGCACATGGGCTTGTGGAAGTCGGCGGTGTTCATGTGGCGGGGCGAGTCTTCAGGCGTCTCCCTCATGCGAACGAATTTCAAGCAGCTTCGCGGAGCTTTGCCTGATGCCTGCTACATTACCGAGCAAGAATTTGATCAGGACTCCGCGCGCTTGGACGATCCGGATTTCATGGGCGCCTTCCCCCATCACAGCGCACGGGTGAAAACTTCCACACCACTTGCTATAACATACCAATGCGCCTACACGATTACGCACCCCGGCCCGCTCACATTAAATGGCTCCTCGATTCGGACCCGGGCATCCGTTGGCAGGTTATGAGGGACCTCACCAGGGAAGCCCCGGAGGCGATTGCCGCCGAGCGGTCTCGCGTTGCAACCGAAGGCTGGGGAGCTCAACTTCTCGCCAGCCAATCTCCGGCCGGGCACTGGGGCGGGCCGAAGTGGGACCTTACTACGCTCTTCAGTCTCGTTGTCTTGATGGACCTAGGTCTCGACCCCGCCAGCAAGCAGGCTCGCAGAATGATCGACCGCGTCGACAAACGGCTCGTGTTTAAGCCGCTCAACAACCGGCCTTACCTTCATGGCGAAACCGAGCCCTGCATAAACGGGAGAATCCTCGGCGTCGGTGCGTATTTCAAGGAGCCGAACGACGCGCTGGCCAAGCAACTCCTCGGCGAGCAACTCGAAGATGGCGGCTGGAACTGCGAAGCATGGCCCTTCTTGTCGCCGAAACGCCCCCCCAGCCGGCGCTCTTCGTTTCATACCACCATCTGCGTGCTCGAAGGCCTGCTCGAATACGAACGGGCAGGGCGCAAATCGGCGGCCGTCACTAAGGCCCGCAAGAGGGCCGAAAACTATCTGCTCGAGCGCCGCATGTTCCGCTCGCTTCGAACTGGCAAAGTCATCGACAAGCGCTGGCTCCGGTTCTCTTTCCCGACGTTTTGGCATTACGACGTCTTGCGCGGACTCGATTACCTGCGGAATGCAGGAATCAAACCCGACAGCCGCGTCGGTGACGCCATCAAAATCGTGATGGGGCGCCGCCACCAGAATGGGCGCTGGCCGCTCAACCTCCGTCATCCCGAACATATTCCATTGGAGATGGAGACGAGCGTCGGCGGGGCAAGCCGCTGGAACACACTGCGCGCTCTCCGAGTCCTGCATTGGTACGACAACTCGAAGTGGTAGTTGCGACCTGGGTCTGCTCGCGCTATGGCTTGGGTCAGAAAGTTGTCGTGAATTTCCCATGGCGAGCGGATACCGGGTCATCCGCAACCGATGCCAGGAGGTCTGATTCGCGCCGTTGCTCTCGGATGGGCAACAACTCGCTTGGAACATATTGATGAGGTGGAAGGACTCATGCTTCTTGCGGTACGATTTGCGCGCTTTGCCTTTGGCTAAGGAACGGGAGGAAGCGTGGAAACTCTTCTTCAGGACTTGCGATATGGGCTTCGCATGCTGGCGAAGTCGCCGGGGTTTGCGGCCACAGCGATTTTGACTCTGGCGCTGGGCATTGGCGCGAATACGGCGCTGTTTTCCGTCGTCAACGGCGTGCTCCTCAATCCGCTGGCGTATCCACAGTCAGGGCAGCTCGTCGCGGTTTATGGAAAGACGCCCGGATACGAACACGCGCCGATCAATTACATGAATTTTCTCGATTGGCAGCGTGCCACAAAAACATTTTCGTCGATGGCTATGTATCGCAACCAGGATTACAACTTCATCGGGACTGGCGTAGCAGAACGTTTAGCGGGATACATGATTTCGGCGGATTTTTTTTCGACGCTTGGCACTATGCCCGTTCTTGGGCGCGACTTTCGCGCCGATGACGATCACATGGGCGCGGCTCCGGTGGTGATGCTGGGCGGTGGATTTTGGAAACGCAAATTCGGCTCTTCGCTGGAAATCATTGGAAAGCCGATCCTTCTGAATGGGACATCGTACACGATCGTGGGCGTGGTTCCGGCGGGCTTCACTTTTTATGGCCACGACCGAGATATCTACACCCCGATCGGTCAATGGAACGATCCGAATTTTCGAGATCGCCGCGTGGACGTGAGCTCGCACGGGGTTGGGCGACTGAAACCGGGCGTGACGGTTTCGCAGGCGAAAGCGGATATGGACAGCATTGCGCAAAATCTTTCGGCGGCGTACCCGGAGGCCGACAAAAACGTGGGAATTGCACTCGTCTCCATGAAGGAAGACATCGTCGGAAACGTGCAGCCATTTCTGATCGTGCTCCTGGCGGCAGTGGGATTCTTGCTGCTGATTGCGTGTGCGAATGTCGCCAATCTTATTCTGGCGCGGTCGATGGGACGCTCGCGCGAGTTTGCCATTCGCGCGGCACTGGGGGCGGGCAACGCGCGCGTCATTCGCCAGCTGCTCACCGAAAGTGTTCTGCTCGCGGGCTTGGGAGGAGCGCTTGGACTCTTGCTCGCTGTTTGGGGCACCCGGGCCGTGCTCGGCACTTTGCCTGGGGCTTTGCCTCGCAGCAGCGAAGTCTCTCTCGACTCGCGCGTCCTGCTCTTTACGATGGCGCTGTCCGTGTTCGCTGGAATTGTGTTTGGCCTCGCCCCGGCGGTGAAAAGTTCACGCGTGAATTTGCAGGAGATCCTCAAGGAGAGCGGCCGCGGCTTAAGCGGCGGCCGCCACCAGCTGCAAGGAATTTTCGTCGCCGTCGAAGTGGCCATGGCTTTGGTTTTGCTTGTCGGCGCCGGTCTGATGGTTCGCAGCCTCTCGGCGCTGTGGCGCGTCGATCCCGGCTTCAATCCTAGCCACGCGATCACCTTCACTTTGTCGCTGCCGGCTGGGCCCGCTACGAGCTCTGCCGAAACGCGCGCGCGGCTGCGCCACTTCGACGACAAAATGCACAGCATCCCGGGCGTGAAAGCTGTTTCGGTGACGCTCGGGTCCCGCCCCATGATCCATAATTCCTCAGAGCCCTTCTGGATCGAGGGCCAGCCAAAGCCTGCCAACCTGCCAGAGATGCACCAGGCGATGTTTTATCTTGTGGAAAGCGGCTTCGAGCAAGCGATGGGAGTGACGCTCGAGCGCGGACGCTTTATCACGCCGCAGGACGACGAGCGGGCGCCGGTGGTCGTGGACATCGACGACGCTTTCGCGCGCGCGTATTTCCCTGAGGAAGATCCCGTCGGCAAGCGCATCAATCTCGCGGGCTTCGGCGTACAGGCCGAAATAGTCGGCGTGGTCGGACACGTAAAGCAGTGGGGACTGGACGCGGACGGGAAATCGGCCATCGAGGCGCAGTTCGATTATCCATTCATGCAGCTTCCCGAGAAACTGATGCCGCTCGCGGCCGATGCTGTGGCCGTTGTGCTGCGCACCGAAGGCGATCCCACTGCTGTCATGGGCCCCGTTCGCCGCGCCGTGGAGGAAATCGATTCTCGCGAAGTGGTCTACAACGTTCAGACGATGAACGAAGTGGTCTCCAATTCGTTTGCCGCGCGCAGACTCTCGATGACGCTTCTCGGCGTCTTCGCCGCGCTCGCATTGGTACTGGCGTGCGTCGGAATCTACGGCGTGATTTCCTATCTGGTCGGCAAGAGAACTCACGAAATCGGAGTGCGTGTGGCGCTGGGCGCGCAACGGAACGATGTGTTGCAGATGGTAATCGGGCAGGGAGCGAAGATGACGCTGATCGGTGTGGCGATCGGGATCGGCGCCGCGCTGGGGCTGACACGCCTGATGGCCAACCAGCTCTTTGGCGTCAGCGCGCATGATCCACTGACATTTGCCGGCGTCGCGATGCTCTTGATTCTTGTGGCCGTCGCGGCGTGCTACATCCCGGCGCGACGCGCGATGCACGTCGATCCCGTGGTCGCGCTGCGACACGAATAATCCTACGTACAGATGCTGGCAACTCTTCGTCGTGTGGTAAGCGTCCTCAAGGGACGCCGTTGCTACGGCACGATGAGCGGTTTGTCCTTGGGCATCGCGTCGAGTGTCGCCTTGTCGAGATTCAAATGGGCTGCGACGAGCTCCGGCGGCGTGTGTGAGAGCCACTCGGAGAGCGCCAGGTCCTGGTAGTAGCTGCTCTTGAACATCTCCATGAATTTCAGGTCCGTTGTGCCGGTATTCTCGACGTAGTGCGGGAGCGTTTTCTGGATGTAGCCAACGTCCCCCATTTCGAAGTCCATGGTTCTGGCGCGGGCGCCCGTTGCGAAAACTGTCATGCGGCCCTTGCCGCTGATGTAGAACTGCCATTCGTCCGCGTTGGGATGCCAGTGCAACTCGCGCATCCCGCCGGGTTTCACGGTGACAATCGCCGCTGCGATCGTCGTGGAGATCTTGAAACTGCTCGAATCAATCACCCGCACTTCGCCGCTTTTCAGTTTCGTTGGCGCGGGATGCTGCGTCGTTCGGAAGGCAAAATCAACCGGTGACGGCCCAAGCGCTCCCGCCGCGATGCGCTGATCTTCGGCGAGCGGTCCGGGAACATCCGCCTGAAAAATAAACTTTTCTCTCTTAGGCATCTTTGCCAAAGCCGATTGAGCCACTCCAAAATTCTTCGCCGCCACATCGGGCGGTGTGTGTGCCATCCAGTCAGTCAGCAGGACGGTTTCGTATTCGGAAAAATTGCCGTCGTCGAATACCAGCATGAATTCTGTTCCGTCGGGTGGCAGCCCCTGAATAGAGTGGGGAATTCCGGGAGGGAAGTACCACAGATCGCCTTCTTTTACGTCCGCCACAAAACTTTTACCCTCTCCATCGACGCACGTGATCCGCGCGCTGCCATACAGCATGTACGACCACTCGGCCGCGGTGTGCCAATGCAATTCGCGCACGCCGCCGGCGGTGAGGCGCATGTCAACACCGGCGAGCGATTTCGATACCGCCAGTTCGCGCACCGTCACCTCGCGCGACCAGCCGCCTTCTTGAAAACGTTTGTGGGCAAACGAAAATGGGTACTTGAACGTTTGCACTCCGCCTGCGTCGGTCGGCACTGGATGGCTGCCAGAGGGATTCGCCGCGTCCAGGGCTGCGTTTGTCGGCCCGGGGTCGCTCGCGCTCCGGTCTCCCTTGGGAATTTGCGGAGAATCCTCCTGCCCGCGTATTTTGTCTGGTCCCAGCACACTCGCGGCAGCCAGCGCAGCCGAGCTAACTCCCAAAAAGCCCCGTCGACTCAGGAGATCTTTTTCCGCTTCGCCAGCCATATTCACCACCCTCACCAGGATTAGCCGGGCCCCATTTGCATCCCCAGCCCCGCTACCCTACACAAAAGTCCACTACTCTGCAACGAAACTGCATCCACCACCGCGGTCGTGCTCGTCATCAAAGTGCAAAGCCGAGCCGCGGTGCGCAGACTGAGTATTCAGATTGTTGCTCCGCCGCGGGAGCCTTCATTTGTTGTCGGGATCGCGTGCGGTGACCATTTTATCGTAGGCTTCGCGCCGCGTTAGTCCGTGTTCTTTGGCGGCTAACTTCAGGGCTTCCTTGCGATCGAGTTTGGCTTGATGGATGAGTTCTTCGACCCGCTCGGCCAGACTTTGCATGGAGTTGGCGGGAGTGCGGGCGTCGGCGGGATCTTCGGGACCGATGAGGAGCGTGATTTCGCCTTTGGCGGGGCGCTCTTTGAGGGAGGCGAAAAGCTCGGAGAGTTTGCCTCGGCGAAATTCTTCGTGAAGTTTGGTGACTTCGCGGGCGATGCAGGCGTTGCGGTTGCCGAGAACTTCTCGGGCGTCACCGACGGATTCTGCGATGCGATGCGGGGCTTCATAGAGAATGATGGTGCGATCCTCGATGCGCAGGCGTTCGAGGGCCCGGCGGCGTTCTCCGCTGCGGTTGGGAAGAAAGCCGACGAAGAGAAATTCTTCGTTGGGCAAGCCGCTGGCGGCCAGCGAAGCGAGAAGCGCGGATGGCCCTGGAATGGGTATGACGGGAACGTGATGGCGGAGGCAAAGCGTGACGAGGCGATAGCCAGGGTCGGAGACTAGCGGCATGCCTGCGTCGCTGACGAGAGCAATTTTTGCGCCTTGTTCGAGAGAGATGAAGAGTTCGGGTGCGCGGGTCAGCTCGTTGTGCTCGTGGTAGCTGATGAGCGGCTTGCGAATTTCGTAGTGGCTGAGCAGCTTTTGTGTGTGGCGCGTGTCTTCGCAGGCGATCTGGTCGACTTCCTTGAGGATGCGCAGGGCGCGCAGCGTGATGTCTTCGAGATTGCCAATCGGGGTGCCCACAAGGAACAAGCAGCCCAGCGCTTTTTCACTGTGGATGCTGGCTGGCCCGCTCATGCATTTGAGTCTAGCACGCGCTGCGGAGACAATTTGTGCCGCATGCTATACTTTTTTGTTTGGAGACCGAGCAGAGGGAGCGGCTGTGCCACTGTATGAATACAAGTGCCTGAAGTGCGGGCGCCACACGGAAAAAATTGAGCCGGTGGCGGGGCCGCATTTGAAGAAGTGTCCGCATTGCGGCGGCAAAGTGGAATCGGTGATCACCGCGCCGGCGATTAAATTTAAGGGGTCGGGGTGGTACGTCACGGACTACGCGGGAAAATCCACGGACGGGGGAAGCAAAGAGAGCAAGCCCGCGGCAGACAGTAAAGAGTCCGCCGGCAAGGACGCCGGCGCAAAGGATTCCAAAGACGGCGGCAGTAAAGAGTCGTCCGCCAAAGAGTCATCCGCGAAAGACACCAGTTCCAAAGGAAGTTCCTCGAAAGAAAAGAAGCCCGCAAAGAAGAAGTGAGCTCAACGAGGAAACGCATGGCTGATACACCACAACCAACAAGCCCGGTACGCAAAGTTCGCAAGGCCGTGCTGCCTGCTGCGGGTCTTGGGACGCGCTTTTTGCCGGCGACCAAAGCGCAACCCAAAGAGATGCTGACCGTGGTGGACAAGCCACAGATTCAATATGTGGTGGAAGAGTGCGTGGCGTCGGGAATCGAACACATCATCATCGTGACGGGCAAGGGAAAGAATTCGATCGAGGATCACTTTGATCATGCGCCCACGCTGGAGCGCTTCCTGGAGGAAAAAGGGAAGAAGGATCAAGCAGCGATGGTGCGGCGAATCAGCGACATGGTGCAGGTGAGTTACACGCGACAAAAGGAGCCGCTGGGGCTGGGACACGCTGTATTGGTCGCGAAAGATCTGGTGGGTGACGAACCGTTCGCGGTTTTGCTGGGGGATGTGCTGATTCCAGGTAAAAATCCTGCCACCAAGCAGCTCATCGACGTGTACATGGCCACAGGCGTTGGCGCTATTGCCGTAGAAGAGGTCCCTAAAGAGAAGACGCACCTCTATGGCATCGTCGATGGCGAAGCCGCCCCGCAGCCGCCGTTTGGCGCACGGCTATTGAGAATTCGCGACCTGGTGGAAAAACCAAAACCGGATAAGGCTCCTTCCAACCTGGCAATCACCGGACGCTACGTATTGCCGCCGCAGATTTTCGATTGCCTGGAGCGCACCAAGCCTGGCGCCGGAAACGAAATTCAGTTGACGGACGCTCTGCGCATCCTGGCGCAGGAGCAGGGGCTCTGGGCGTACATCTATGAGGGCATTTCGTATGATGCAGGCGACAAGCTTGGATTCCTGAAAGCGACCGTCGAAATCGCTTTGCTTAACGAGGAATTGGGCGCTCCCTTCCGTGATTATTTGAAGACCCTGAAACTCTGATTTTATTTCGCGAGTGTTTGCAAATGACGCGCATTTTGGGAATCGAATCGTCGTGCGATGAAACGGCAGCCGCAGTTGTTGCGGACGGGTGCGAAATCCTGTCCAGCGTGGTGGCTTCGCAGATCGATATTCATCGAAAATTTGGCGGCGTGGTGCCTGAGCTGGCTTCGCGCGAACACTTGCGGCAGATTGTGCCTGTGGTGCGGGAGGCGCTGGCGCAGGCGGGAATGAAGATGGGGGATGTGGATGCGATTGGCGTGACGCAGGGGCCCGGGCTTGTGGGTGCCCTGCTTGTGGGAATCACCTATGGAAAAACGCTGGCCGCGGCCTTAGGGAAACCGCTCGTGGCAGTGAATCATTTGGCGGGGCATGTGCACGCGGTCTTCCTCGAAGCGTTTAGAGCGGGGCGAGATGTGAGATTGCCGGCGGTCTGCCTGATTGTTTCAGGTGGGCACACGGTTCTGTATGAAGTGAAGGCGGGGGATTCGAACGGGTCGGGCTTGGGTGGGATTTTCCGGTATAGAAAAATTGGGCAGACGCGCGATGACGCTGCCGGGGAAGCATACGACAAGGTCGCGAAGCTGCTGGGCCTCGGGTATCCGGGAGGGCCGATCTTGGACCGGCTGGCGGCAGTTTCTGATGGCGTGGCCGCGCCGGTGAAATTTGGCCCGACCAAGACGCGAGGGAATCCGCTGGATTTCAGTTTCAGTGGCTTGAAAACGGCGGTTTTGTATCACGTGCGAGAGCATCCGGAATATGCCGCTGAGATTCGAATGCGGGAAGAGGCTTTGCTGCGCGGGGAACGAAAATTCGAGCAATTGCTGCCGCTGTGCTCGCCGCAGACGCTGGCGCTGGTGCGCGAGTTTCAGAACGCGGTGGTGCGAGACTTGGTAGACCGCGCAATGTTGGCAGCGGAGGATCTGGCGGTCCAAAGCGTGCTGGTTTCCGGAGGAGTGGCGGCGAACAGCCAGTTGCGGACAACCTTTGAGGAGCGCGGAAAGAGCAAGGGCTTCGAGGTCTTTTTTCCGAGCCGGGCGCTCTCGACGGATAACGCGGCGATGATCGCCGCTGCCGCATATGAAAGATTCCGCGCTGGAGTATTTGGCGACGCATTGCTCAATGCGGATCCTAGTTTGCCCCTGGCTTGATATGACGGGGAAGTGGCTCAAGGAAGTCGAAGGAGACGACCGAGGCGTTGATCAAGTTTTTGTAGGCTTTGTGATACGATGCGGATGCGTTAAGGACGCATCCGGTCCGCGGAAAGGGTAGAAGCCCACCTGATTGAATTCGAGTTTTGCGAACCTTCTTTCGGCCCGATGTGCGGACTACGGGCGATTCGATGAAAGGAGGTCGCTATGCCGACCCATCCCGTGGACGCGCCGCGTCCGCTTCCAGAACGTCCCAATCTCCGCCATTTGAAAGATCAAGCCAAGGATCTGCTGAAGGCCGGTGAGGCTGCATCGCTCACCGAGGCGCAGTTCAAGATCGCGAGGCTTTATGGATTTCGGAGCTGGCCGAAGTTGAAAGAGCACGTCGATTCGCTGGAGGAAATTGGGCAGCTCAAGCTGGCCATCGATGCCAATGATTTAGAACAGGTGAAAGGTCTGATGACACGCAATCCGGCGCTGCATCACGCACCGCTTGGGTATAACAAAAATGGGCCACTCACCTGGGTTGCGGAGTGCCGAATACCATGGGAAGCGCCGGGTCCCACGAGGCTGGCGATGGCGCAGTGGATGATCGAGCATGGATCGGACGTGCGTCAGGGAGGCAACGGGCCGTTGATGCGAGCCGCGCTCATGGGAGTTCGTATCCCTATGATGGAGTTGCTCATAGCTCATGGAGCGGACGTCAACGCGGAGTGGAACGGATACTTCCCGATTATTTTCGCGCCGTGTGAGACGGTGCAGCCGGAACCGATCAGATGGCTTCTGGAACATGGGGCTAATCCCAACTGCGCGCGAGCGGATCGGAGGTACCCGGGGACAGCCCTGGACTACGTCATCGGAACGTACGGGCGTTCGCCGCAGCTCGGCGAGTGCATGGACATTCTCCTAGAAGCCGGCGGCGTAACGAAGTACAACGTGCCGCCCGTGCTCGACTTGCTCCGTGGCCGGCTCGATCTTCTCGCGAAACACCTTGATGCGGATATCACGCTGGTGCATCGGCGATTCCCCGAACTCGACTTCGGCAGCACGGGTGCCCGCCGCCTCAAGCTTCAAGGAGCGACGCTGCTGCACGTCGCGGCGGAATACGGCAACCTGGAAGCCGCGAAGTTGCTCTTAGAGCGCGGGGCGGACGTCAATGCCCGCGCGGCTGTTGACGAATCCGGGGTCGGCGGACAAACGCCAATCTTCCATGCCGTGACTCAATTCTTCGACGGAGGCTTGCCAATGACCCAGCTCTTGGTAGAGCGTGGCGCGGATCTATCTGCGCGCGCAAAACTCCCAGGGCACTACCGGCGGCCGGACGAATTTGTGGAATGCACACCACTCGGCTACGCCCTGCGCTTCCCGGGAGAGGAACACAAGACCCAGCGCAACAATACCGTGGCGTTTCTCGAAGAGCGCGGACCAGCGGAGTGAGCAAGGGGGGCGTCTAGTGCCGGAGGGGTTCGAGGCGCATGTCTCTCGCGAAATTTTGCAGTGCGGCGGCATCTTCCGTTGAGCCGCCCGGCAGCGCGCTGCGGCGATTTTGCGCGTCGCGAGCGGCTTGCTCGGTCGTCCATGTTCCTGCGAAAACGGCGTCGCGGACGTAGCGTAGCCTCTGCAGAGTGGCGTCAGAAGCGCCGCCGTAGACATCGATCTGCTTGAGAAAGAAGTCAACGAGCGGTTTAGGCAGTTCGAACGCGTCCGGGACGTCCCGGCGCGTGTACTCGTAAATCGTCTTTTGCCGCCACGGATCGAATTTCTTTGTGTCAAACGAGTCGGTCTCTTCCAGGAAAATCTGCGAAGTGGGCACCACCACGCGAATGACCGGACCCGTCGCGGGCTGAAGAACCCAAACGGCAACGGTGTGATTCGACGTCGGCCACAAAAGGCCGACACTTTTGACGCCGGAGCGCTCGACGAGAAACGCATAGAGCGCGGAGAGTTCATCGCATTCGGCGGTCGCTGTCGGTTCCGAAGGAGAGGGGCGTCGCACCGCTTTCCACTGGCTCCAGATTCTGTCCGAATTAGGCGGCTGATCGGTGATCGTCCAGTGCATGTTCCAAAAGCCTGCGTCGCGCGTTGCTTCGTACAACAGACGAATGGTGACGAAGTCTGAGTAGCGAACGCTGTTCGGCGGAAGATGATGGGCTTCGAGGAAGGATTGAAATGCCAATCGCATGCCGGAGGAATTCTCGAGAGTTATTGCCTTCTCACGAATCGTACGGACAAATTGCGCGAGTGGGACGCCTTCGGGGGAGGTTGTAGGTTGGGCGGGTGTTTGGGCATGGAGCCCGTACGAACCGGCGAGCAAGGCAATCGCCGTACGGAGGAGCAGACGCAGCAAAGGTTTCATAGGAATCAGCAGCAGATCTCATTATAAGGCGTCGCTTGCGGAAAGAGGCGAAGGACACGAGTTAAGAGTGTGTGGGGTATACTTTCGCGGCGATGGAGACTTCCGCCAGCGGCCGTGCGCACTTTAGGATTGCCAGCGATCGGGCGCTGATCGTTTATTTCGACGCTCCTGCCAAGAAGAGTCGGTCCAAAGCCCCTCCACTACAAATTGCCGCGGAAAGCCACGAGCAGGTGCGCAGGCTCTTGCGGCTTATGGAATTGGAGCCGATCCCTGGCCTGCGGAATCTGCATCCGGCTTATTGTTCTTTGCTGATTAAATTCGACGCCATGAAATTACGGCACGCCGAGTTGGAAGAGATTTTGCGCGGCTATATGGGACGGATGAAAAAAGTAGAGTTGCCGGAGCCGCAGGTCGTGGAAATACCCGTGTGCTATGGCGGCGAATTCGGGCCGGACTTGAAAGATGTGGCGGAGTTGCGTGGAATGACCGACGCGGCGGCCATCGAGCTACATTCCTCGCGTACTTATCTTGTTTATTTTTTGGGATTCGCGCCGGGCTTTGCCTACCTCGGGGATGTCCCGGAACAGTTGGCGACGCCACGTTTGACGACGCCGAGGAGAAGCGTGCCGGCGGGAAGCGTTGGAATTGCGGGCAGACAGACTGGCGTGTACCCCATTTCCACTCCGGGTGGCTGGCGATTGCTGGGGCGTACACCGGTCGCGATGTTCCGCCCCGAAAAGGCGGAGATGAGTCTGTTGCGCATCGGAGATCGCGTGCGCTTTGTGCCGATTTCGCCGGAGAAATTTGCGAAGCTGAAATTGGAGAACGCATGAGCCTGATCGAAGTGCGGGCTCCGGGGTTATTAACGACGGTGCAGGATTTTGGCCGAGAGGGGTTTGGGCCAATGGGCGTTTCGGCATCGGGAGCGGCGGATCCAGTTGCGCTGCGGGTGGGGAATCGATTGGTTGGGAATGCGGAGGGCGCCGCAGGGTTGGAAATGACTTTGATCGGCGGATCGTTTTTGTTTCGAGAGCGGACCGTCGTGGCTCTTGCGGGCTCAGATTTCGGCGCGACATTGGACGATAAGCGTTTCGAGGTGTGGAGTTCGATCGAGGTCCAGCCCGGGCAAACTCTGCGAATGGGGCCAACGCGCTCAGGTGCTCGATGTTATTTGTGTGTGCGTGGCGGCATAGACGTGAAATTATTCTTGGGAAGCGCGTCCACACATCTATTAAGCGGGCTCGGCGGATTCGAGGGCAGGGCCCTGCGTAAAGGCGATGTCTTGAAGATTGGCTCCGCGGGCGGAACCTTTCGCACTTTTCGGAAAGCGAGCGTGGCGGCGAAAGCGATGGCCTGTCTGGCGCCGCGGAAAATCCTGCGTGTGACCGCGGGGCCGCAGAGCGATTGGTTTTCGCCGGAATCGCAGAAAGCGTTCTACACCGGGTCGTACTTTGTGGCGGAGGAATCGAACCGCATGGGTTTGCGGCTGGAAGGCGCGGCGATTGCCGCCGCTTCAAGCGGCGAGATGATTTCCGAGGGAGTGTCTCTGGGGGGAGTACAAATTCCTGCGTCGGGGCTGCCGATTATTTTGTTTGTGGAACAACAGACCACTGGCGGTTACCCGAAAATTGCCAACGTGATTTCCGCGGATTTGGCCAGCCTGGGACAGTTAAAGCCGCGCGATGAAATTCGATTCGTTCCAGCGGAACTGGAAACAGCGCGGACGCTTTTGGCAGAGCAGGAAAAATGGCTGGCGTCGAAGGAGTTGATTCTGGCATGAAGAACGCCCGGCTCAAGATCGATTTGAATTGCGACATGGGCGAGATGCCCGAAGCGATTGTCGACGGAACGCAGGAAGCGCTGATGCAGTCCATCACCTCGGCCAATGTGGCGTGTGGCGGGCACGCTGGCGATGCCGAGACGATGCGTCTGACGATCGAGCAGGCCCTCCGCCGCGGTGTAGCCATCGGGGCGCATCCCGGTTATCCCGATCGAGAGAATTTTGGGAGGCTGGAGCTAAACTTGGGGACGGCGGAGGTAGCTCAGTCCGTTTTTGAACAAGTGAGCGCGCTGGCGAGGGTGGCTAAGGCTTGCGGAGCGCCGGTGGTGCACGTAAAGCCGCATGGGGCGCTCTACAATCAGGCGGTGAAGAATCGCGAGCTGGCCGCCGCAATTGCCTCGGGCGTCGGGCGATGGAATCGCGACGTTGTGCTAGTAGGGCTGGCCGGCTCCTTGATGCTGGAGGTATTCCGGGAATCGGGGTTTACCGTGGCGGCGGAAGCTTTTGCGGATCGCCAATATGAGCCCGACGGGACATTGCGTTCACGCAAGTACGAGGACGCCTTGCTGCGCGATCCGGAAAAGGCCGCGCGGCAGGCTTTAGCAATGGTAGAGCGAGGGGTTGTGACCGCGAGCGATGGAAGCGAAGTTGCAGTCGCGGCGCAGACGATATGCATTCATGGAGATACGCCGGGAGCGACGGAGATTGCCGCAGAAGTGGCCCGGGTGCTGCGCGGGTCGGGCGTGACGCTCGCTTGGCTTCTCGAAAAATAGGCCGGTCCCTGAGCGAAGAAGAGAAAAGAAAAGATAAAAAGCACAGAGAAACAAAGAGGTCTGCGGAGAGTTCGGATGGGGAGATTATTGGACCCAGAGCGTCACGGGCGATGGCAATTATTGCTGTTTAGATTGCAAACCTCGAGATTGCCGAAATTGTCCTGCAGAACGCGGGCTTGCAGTTTTAGCGTGGGGACTTTGACCGCCCGGTAGGCGCGTGCGATTTCTCCGAGAGAAACAGCCCCTTTGTTCTTGGCATCTTCCTGTTCGGAAGCCAGTTGTTGTCGTCCCAGCGCGAGAGCGTCGTCATAATTCATGTACGCCGAAGGCACGAACGGTCCATCGTTTTTCGCGTAGCCGATCTTCAAATCGGCCGGCGGTTCGTATCGCAGGGCTCTGATGTCCGCGCCATACTCATTTCCGCCGCCGCTGACGCCGCCCCACCCATTATTGGAAAACCCCTGGCTGCCCGTCGTATCGGCACCCTGATGATGGTGCTGCGCTTCTGCAGAGCTGGCCAAGAGTAGAAGGACAACAAAGAAGAGACTGGGTTTCATCGCCATCTCCCGAGCTTTCCGCCAATCATGCTCGCAGAAAAACTCTTTGGGAATCCGTGAAGGGGTAGCGGGGGGACTCAGCTAACTGGCCCCGATTATACGACGAATTTCGAGAATGTCACGTTTCATTCCTTCACGGAAACTACTCTGAACCTGGATTTGCCGCTTTTAATGTAGCGGGAGCGGCGGAGTCAACTTGGCGGGATTGCCCCCATTGAGAAGAGCCGAGGGCGAAAACGGAGGGGCGAAAACAAGAAGGCGGGCGAAGTATCCGCCCGCCAAAGAGTTGCTACGAGTTCGAGGAAGCGAAGGGTGCTGCGCCCCCTAGATCGGCAAATTTTATTCGAATTTTTCGGTCATAACTGGGAATTGCAGCTTGGCCTTGGCCAGGGACTTCACCACGATGGCCTCGGCGCTTTCCGCAGTGGTATTGCGCGACGTAGCCATTTCGCTGACCAGGAGGTACTTCGCCCGCTCTAGCATTTTCTTTTCGCGGAAGGAGAGAGGCTTGCTGCGGCTGAGGGAAACGAGACTCTTTAGGACGACGGCGACTTCGAGGAGGGAACCGGTGCGCATGCGCTCGGAGTTTTCCTTGAAGCGGTGTTTCCAGTCGTGGTGCGAATTGAGCTTGCCCTTTTCAAGGAAGCCCAGGACTTTGCTGGATTCCGTGGAGCGAATTACGGAACGAAGGCCAACGGTTTCTGCGTTTGATTGCGGAACCATCACGCGCAGTCCGCTGGAAACGATGCGAATCATGAAGTAACGCTCGGTCCTACCATTCAAGACACCGTAACTAATCTGTTCTACAAGTCCGACGCCGTGGTTCGGGTATACGACCTTGTCACCGATTTTGTAGTCCATGGATTCTGATGCCCCCTGAGATACTTACAGAGTCTAAATGTATGTGTTGCAAGAGTCAAGATATATCCAGTGGAATCATGGAGTTAGGGAAAATTAGGTGCGAATTTGGCAGTCCAATTGCTACGGGTTGATTCGCCACTGAGAGAACAGCCAGGCAATGGATGGATTCTGGACCCGGGGAAGCCTAGCACTCTGAAACATGCGTTTCAGTCCTTGATTTCAGATGTTGCAATAGCGCCGCTCCTGAAAGTGCTGCCGCAATGCGGTAGAATGCGCGCGTGATACTACTGGCGCTGGACTCTTGTGATTCTCGGGGGAGTTTGGCCGTCTTGCGGGACGGCGCAGTATTGAAGCCGATCGCACATGAGGGATCCTCCGAGTATTCGTCCTGGTTGCTGCCGAATGTGGACGCCGCCCTCGGCGCCTCCGGTTTGGGGATGCGAGATGTAGACGTGTTTGCGGTAGCCGCGGGCCCAGGGTCGTTTACGGGAGTACGCATGGGATTGACGACGGTAAAGGCGTGGAGCGAAGTCTTCGGGAAAGGGATTGCGAGCGTATCGAGGCTAGAGGCGATGGCTGCGGAAGCGGTTCAGGGGAATGAGTATGTTGCGGCGTCCTTCGATGCCCATAGGGACCAAGTCTACGGCGGCCTATTTCTCCGGCAAGGGGCAGGATTTAGCTTGGTGGAACAGGAGATGGCTGCAGCGCCTGGTGATTTCATCCGTTGGGTTTCGCATCACACAGAGAAGAAGAGAGTGAGCTGGATTTCCATGGACCCGGAGAAATTGACGGCGCAAGAGCCATGGCAAACCCGTGCCGAAGCTGGCGAGCGCGTTGAGACGAGCACGAGCATACTCGCGCCGGCGATCGGAAGAATCGGTTGGCAGCGCGCCCTCCAAGGACATTTGACGGATGCGTTGCGGCTGGATGCGGAATACGTGCGCCGGCCGGATGCCGAGGTTTTCTGGAAGGGTGCTGCGAGCCGTGCCCGATGAAACCATCCGCCCTTGCCGTATCCGGCCGTTTGCACTCGGAGACGCGGATGCCGTGCGAGAGATCTTCCGGGAGTCTCCCCAGGCCGGAGCGTTGACTTCCGATTCCTACGAGCGGTCGCCGGAGTGGAGCGGACCGCTGGCGTTGGTTAGCGAGAGCGGTGGAGAACTTACCGGATTCTTGATGGGCAGAGAAGCAGCGGACGAAGCAGAAGTCTTCACGTTTGCGGTCGCTCCAAAATATAGACGGCAGGGGCATGGTGCAACACTAATTTCGGCAGCAATCGCGGGAATGCGCTCAAGAGGCGTTAAGAACGTCTTCCTGGAAGTCAGGGAATCGAATCTCGGAGCCATCGCGTTCTACGAAGCATTGGGCTTCTCCAAAATTGGTTACCGGAAGAACTATTACCGGTCTCCGGGCGAGGCAGCCATTACCATGGGACGGAACCTAGGGGACTAGGACCAAATTCCCACAGGTTGCCACTTGACGCCGCCAATCCGAGTGATATCGTCTGTTCATGTAGTGTTCACAATTCAATTCGCGCAGTGTCAGGAGGAACGCATGGCAACCGCACAGCGGGCACCTCGGGACATACTCCTCGATACAGACGCCGACTATCAGCGTCTGGCCGAGCAGCACTCGAAATACGAAGCAGAATTGCACCGAATCTCCACCGCTACCTACCTCAGTTCAGAAGACCTCCTTGAAGAAATCAAGCTAAAGAAGATGAAGCTCCACTGCAAAGATGAGATGGAGAGGATTGCCCTGCGTATCCAACGCGCGCGGGCGCAGTACACGCAATAACGCCCGCCTATCCCGAAAAATCTGTCGTAGAATGGCCCTGCTTGCCCGCGAGTTCACACATCGGGCGACCCTGATGAGGTATATTCTCTGAAGTATGGTCAAAGAGGGCTATTACTTCGGGTTGCCGCTCCTCGTGCTCGGGGGTGCGGCCTATTTGGCGCAGTGGACGATCGTCGCGGTTGTGTTGGTGTGTCTGGCGTTATTTGTCTTTTCCTTTTTCCGCGATCCCGAACGCGTGATTCCCGCTGAGCCCGGAGCCATCGTTTCGCCGGGGGACGGCCGGGTTGTGGTCGTAACCGATGAGGAAGACGGAGGGCGGCCGGGAAAACGGATCAGCATTTTTCTGGCAGTATGGAATGTGCATGTCAATCGCGCGCCAGCGGCGGGAGTCATTACAAAGATGGAGTACCGGCCCGGCAAATTTCTTGCCGCCATGCGCGAGCGGGCGTCGATGGAAAACGAGCAAAATGTGTTTACGCTTTCCACCGATGCCGGTGACATGGTGTTCAAGCAGATTGCCGGATTGATTGCGCGGCGCGTGGTCAGTTGGAAGCAAGAAGGCGAACGAGTCGCACGCGGCGAAAGAATCGGCCTTGTACGATTTGGCTCGCGAGTCGATGTTTGGATGCCGAAAGATGCGGAGATACTGGTTCGGGTTGGAGAAAATGTGCGGGGCGGCTCGAGCGTACTCGCGCGCTGGCCGGCCAAGCCCGTTAGCTCGCATCTGGGCGATCAGCAAGCTTCGGATGTAGACACGAATGTTTCTGTAGTGGGGAAGCAAAACTAAGCCATGGGCCCAATCGAACAGCACGAGATTCCGTTTTCAGGCCGGCGCAGCCGCAATCCGTTGCGAAGGCGAGGAATTTTCTTACTTCCGAGCTTGTTCACAGGCGCAAACCTGCTTTGCGGCTACTACGCGGTTGTAGCATCGCTCGCCGGCGGCTGGGAAGACTTTGACCACGCCGCGAAAGCTATTGGCTTGGCCATTCTGTTTGATTCGCTCGACGGGCGCGTAGCTCGTATGACCGGAACGAACACGGAATTTGGCGTGCAATTTGATTCCCTGGCGGACGTTGTCAGTTTCGGAATCGCCCCGGCGGTAATGGCTTTCGCATGGGGCGTGAAGAGTTTGCCCGACCAGGGCTCTCAACGGTTCGAACTGGTCAGCCAATTGGGCTGGGTTTTCTGCCTTGCGTTTCTAATCTGCTGCGCCTGGCGGTTGGCGCGTTTCAATGTTCAGGGCATGGCCCCGGGAGGTTCCAAGAATTTCGTAGGCATGCCGACGCCCGCAGCCGCAGGAGTCATCGCCGCCCTCGTCCATGGATTCAAATTCCCCTTACACGAGTGGCGGTGGTCCGTCGCCTGGTTTGCGCTTGCAGGCGTCCTAGGCGCTCTGATGACCAGCACAATCCGCTATTACAGCTTCAAGGATATTCCGTGGACACGCAAGCAGCCTTCGCTGACGATCGTCGCGGTCTGCCTGCTGATGGTCGTCATTTGGAGATTCTCCGAATATGCCTTGGTGATCTTCGCTTGCACCTATGCGGCTGCGGGCGTAGCCCTGCACGTCTTGCGTTTTTTCCGTCATCGGCTGGTCTCCCGGACCGTGTGATTCATGCCATCGCTTGAACGGGGCTCCAATCGGATCGTGATTGCCGGTGCGTCATCGCTACTTGGGGCGGAGCTGCGTTCCTTGCTGGAAGAAAGCCGCTTTGCCGGAGCCGAATTCCGCCTGGTGGATGAAGAGCTTGCCGCTGGAACCTTGACCGAAGCGGGGGGTGAGCCGGCGGTGATTCAACCTGTCGAAGAAAGCACCTTCGAGCGCGCTGGCAAAGTGTTTTTCACCGGTTCGGCGGAGTTTACTCGCGCAAATTTGAGCGCAGCCAAGACCTCTGGTGCGAAAGTCATCGATCTGTCGGGAGAGAGTGCGTCGAATGACGCCGCGGTGAGCTGGTTTCCAAAGCTCGATTCGTTGCATGACAGAAAGTTTCCGGCTGAGGCCAGCGTCTTTGGGATTCCTTCTGCGGCAAGCACAGTCGCCGCTTCTTTGGCGTTAGGACTGTTCAAGATCGGCGTGTCGCGGCTCGTGGTGATTTGCTTCCAGGCAGTATCGGAAGCCGGCCGCGCGGGCGTTGAAGAGCTGGAGAGCCAAACGGGCCAACTTTTGTCCTTTCAAGGAATGGGGCAGCCAGTGTATGACACGCAGGTGGCGTTTAATCTTCTGGACCGGTTTGGCGCGGGCAGCAAACACAAGCTAAGCGCCGTGCGCGAGCGCCTGCGCGCGGAGACGAAGGCGTGCATGGGCAAGAAGTCCGTCATGCCGGCTTTGCAACTGATCCACGCTCCGGTTTTTTATGGCACGGCGTTCTCAGCGTGTGCGGAACTCGCTCCTGGAACCAAAGTTGACCAAATTGCCGCGGCTTGCGAAGAGGCGGGATTCATCGTACAAGCGGACGAAGGTGCCGGGCCGAGCAACGTGAGTGTGGCGGGAGAAAAAGTGGCGCATCTGGCGAAGCCGGAAGAAGATCCCGCGCGATCCGGCGCCTGGTGGTTTTGGGGCGCCGCGGATAACATCCGTATGCCAGCGGCGAACGCCGTGAAGCTTGCGGAGATGCTGCCATGACCGGACCTCGCGTCTTAACGCTCGTGATGGTGACCGCGTTCTTGATTTTCGGCTGCGGCTATCACGTGGCGGGCCACAACTCGACGTTGCCGAAAAGTATTCATGTGATCGCTGTCCCAGCCCTGGAGAACAAGACGACCAGTTATCGGCTGGAGCAAAAACTGACGGCGGCGACGGTGCATGAGTTTTTGGCAAAGACCTCCTACAAGGTCGTGTCGAATCCCGAAGACGGCGACGCGGTTCTGAGAGGCAAAGTCTTGAGTCTGGAAGCCGTGCCACTGCTGTTTGACACCACGACGGGCCGCGCGACGACCATGCTCGTCACGGTGAAATGCGAAGTGACCTTCACGGAGAGCGCAACACAAAAGGTTCTCTATCACACGGACAATTTCGTTTTCCGCAACGAGTATGAGATCGCGGCCAGCACGGCCAACAGTGCCGGCCAAACCGACTTGACCACCTTGAAGAACTTTTTCGAAGAGCAGGACCCCGCACTGGATCGGCTCGCGCAGGATTTTGCAGCGCATTTGGTGGCGGCGGTCATCGAAAACTATTAGGCGTACCGGGAGCTCGAAGCATGCCGCAGGTTTCCACGGCAGAATTGGTCGCAAGGCTGGAGCGCGGAAAAGCGATTCCTGCGGTCCTACTGCTTGGCGAAGAACCCTATCTGCGCGACGAGTGCCGCAAGCAGTTGATCGAGCGGTTTGTGCCGGAGGCAGCTCGCACCTGGGCCGTTTCCCGTTACTCCGCGGGCCGCGGTGAGACCCAGGCAGCGCTGGACCAGTCGCAAACCATGGCGATGCTCTCGCCGCTGCAAGTGGTCTTCCTCGAAGAAGCAGAGGCCATCGAAAAGCTCGGCGAGAAAAACCGGGACGAGGCCGTGGCGCAGCTCGGCGCATACCTCGGTAATCCTGCGCCGTTCACCGTGTTCGTCGTGGAAGCAACGGGCCTGGATCAGCGCATGAAGCTCGGGAAGATGCTGGCGGAGAAAACGCTGGTGGTGGCGTGTAGGCTTGGAGACAACCCGGGAGAACGGCAAGCGGCGGCAGTCGCGTTTGCGCGAACCATCGGGAACGAACAGGGAGTCGAGTTTGAGAAGGGCGCGGCGGAGGATTTGGCGGAGTTCGTGGCGGCGGATCTGATGCGTTTGAAGACGGAGGTCGAAAAACTGTCCACGTTCGCGGGCGAGAAAAAGTTCATCAGCAGGAATGACGTGCGCTCCATGGTGGTCTCCGAAAAGACGACGACGGTCTGGGAGTTGGCCGACCTTTTGGCGGCACGAAAATCCGCCAAGGCGCTGGAATTTCTGGATCGCTTGCTGCGCGACGGCGAGCAGCCGCTATCGATGGTCGGGGCCATGGCGTGGATGTACCGCAAACTGATCGAGGCCAGCGAAGTGAAAGGCGCAACCAACGGCTGGCAAGCGGCGCGAGCGCTGGGAATGCGTCCCGAGCAGGCGGAACTCGCGCTACAAGCCTCGCGCAAAATTCCCAAGGCGCAACTGCTCGCCGGCCTCCGCGCGCTGCAAAAGGCGGATGACCGCCTCAAGGGCGGCGCAGAGGATGAGCGTGCGGTCATGGAATTCTTGGTGATGGAGTTGACAGCAGGCTTTTTGGCTAGCGCGACGGCGAGATGAAGCTGCCGCCAGACTTTTTGATCTGATTCGGGAACCAGAAGAAAAAAGGGGCGACCGGATGCGCGGTCGCCCCTTTACCTTGAAGAGGGTTAGAGTTTAGTGTCCGAAGCCGCCATGACTGCTGAAGTCGAACAAATCAAACAGGTCGCTGATGGCCGGGCTGTTAAGCGGCACATATTCATTGCTCGGGGCAGTGACCGGGTTGGGGAAATTGTCCCGGCTGCGCGAGGTGACTGGAGGCAAATTCCAGTTTCTCTCGATGAACTTGAGGATCGAGACATGATCCGCATAGCTGTGCGAGATATGTCCCGGCTTAAGGTAAGGACCCACCGCGAGGAAGATTATCCGGGTGCCGTCGCCGAAGAAGTCCAGTGGCTGGACGTAACCGGAGTCGTAGTAGCCTCCGCCTTCGTCCTCGGTAATGAAGATCGCCGTATCCTTCGCGTAGGGGGAAGCCTCTACTTGGTCGACGATTTTCTTGGTGAACCCTTCGAACAGGTCGAGCTTTGAAGAAGCCGGGTGGCCGTCAACGAACCCGCTCGGCTTTACGATGGAAACGGCCGGGAGCGTGCCGTTCAAGATGTCACTGTAGAGATTCTCAGTGTCTTGAATATGGGCGTCGCGAATGGAGTTGTTGGCCATGATGGACGTGTCGTACTGGAACGGATTGCAGATGTTGCAGTACTCGTCGGCCTGACCCTTAGCGATCGTTACGCCGATCCCATTGGGTGAACCCACTGCTCCGTAATTAATTTGGTAGGGATCTCCCGGTAGGCCGTTGGGATTGAGTTCGGATTTGGGCTGAGGAGTGTAACTGGGCGCGCCAGAGTAGGCATTCCACTGGTCGCCGTAATACTTCCAGGAAATGTTGTGGGCCAGCATGGTGTCACCGATGCTGGGCGTCGAAGACGGCGGAATAGTGAATACCGTGTTCGCTGGGCCGGGATCGGTGTAAGCGTTGGCGCCGTTCCCGAAGTAGCCGGGGTTGTAGTTGTTCAGAAGATAGTAGTGTCCCGCTTCGCAGCGAGGATCGATGGGCCGAGGCAAGGACCGCAAATACTTCACAATCGGTCCCACCCCGGGTTGCGTCGGGTCCGAGCAATCGCTGTAAGAGCCGCCGCCCGAGGACGGTGAGCCGAAAGATCCGGAGCCGTAGCCGTCTTCCGTATACCAGTTGTTTGTGCTTCCCGCCGGGTTCGGGTTTTCGACCTCATCCACAACCCCCGCGTTTACCGTTCCCGCGCCCGCTTCGACGTTGTGAGGCGCCGGGAGTGCGTGGCCATTGCCGTCGCTGAACCAGATCGCGTCGCCGTGCCCGAACATGATGTGGTTGGCGCCCGTGCCGCCATTTACGGACTGATGGAAATTGTCGCTCATGGCATAGTTATCAGCCAGGCTCTTGAAATAGGGCGCGTCGCCTTGCTGCACGTTGTAAAAGCCAAGAGCTGTCGAGCCTTCGCCCGTGGTAGCTGCGCCTACTGCGTATTCTGTGCTGAAGTTGGACGGCTGCGTTGTGCCGTTGGTTCCGGCGCCGACGGTTACCTCAACCCAAGAAAAGAGCTTGGCGTCGCAACCGGATGGATTTTCCCAACTCGCGTGCTCTTCGCTGCAATTCAACTGCTGCCACATCTGGTAGAAGCGATGGACCGGGCTCGCCGCGTAGTCCGTGTAGACGAAGCTGCTGCCGTTGGTCAACTGAAACGGGCCGGCTGGCAGGGCATTCACATTCGCAATGCGGGTGTCGGGAGTCTTGCCCGGCAGACCGCTGCCTCCGATGAGGAGAGACGGATAGTAACCGCTGGGCAATCCGTTTTCCGATTCCTCGGCGAGCGTGAGGCTCGCGGCGCACTGGGACTCCGGTGTGCCAGCAGCGCAGGCGTTCGGAACGTAGGAGACACTCGGACCGCCAACGAGCGGAGCCGGAAGTTGATTTTTCGGGAACTCCGTCTTGTGCGGGCTCAACAAGAATGCATCGGGGGTGCTGTCGGTCGCCGCGAGCTGATGAGCTTTATCGAAATTCGGGCCAGGGATTGCGTTCTTATTATGGTCCAACTTGACGATGCCTTCTGACAGGATGTTATGTACCGTTTCCCCGGGTTTCGGAACATAGGTGGCGAAGACGTGGTCGAAGCTGCGGTTTTCGCCGATGATCACAATGACGTGCTTGATGGGCGAGGTCGTGCTGTTGTCGGAGCTATTCTGTTTGTGGGCTGGTCCCGCCAGAGCAGTGCCAATCGTGAACTGGAAAAGCGCAACGGTCGCGAGGACCTGGCGAGCGGTCTTCCACGCACTGGATGCAAAATGCTTGAGATACATTCAACCTCCCTTTTCTTGGTGGTTCTTTACTGCGGGCTTCATTAGTAGCCTCGGGGTATTGCGGCAGGATTTTTCTTCCGTGAATGGAAGAACAAAGTGAGGCAAACAATTTGTTACGGGAACATTGCAGTTTGACTTTTGCGGCTGCGGATCCGATCTAGGCGCTGGCGACTTACCTGGTCGAACGGAGTGCAGCCGCGGCAGGCTTTCTAATTAGAGAGTTATTTGTCGGCTGTGCGGCTCCGAGGAGGGGTCTTCGCTTTTTCTCCGCGGCCGGTGCTTCCAAAGGGCTGGGGATGATCGGCGGGCTCGACGCGTATCAGGCCCATCATTCCGCCATCTTCATGTTCCAAAAGATGACAGTGAAAGACGAAAGTACCCACCGCGCCCGGATCTCGAAAATCCATGCGCAGCTTTACGCTGGGGTAGGCAAGCATTCTGTCCGTATAAAAGGGCACGTTGACGGTGTCACGAAGAAACGGTTCGTTCACCGGAACGCCGGACCATTCGAGCATCATGAAGTGGATTTGATGAATGTGAAACGCGTGCAGTTCGGTGGAGCGGTTCTCGATGATCCAATCTTCGACGTCGCCTTGCTTCACCACGATATCCGGCACTTGAGAAGAAGGATCAAACGCCTTGGGAGTTTCGCCATCCACGGTGATGAAAAAAGTCGTCGGACTGTTGGGATCATTCGGATCGAGAAACTTTTCAGAGAAGTACAGCTTGCGCGTACGCGCGGGAGTCACACCGCCTAGCCAGGGAAGTGCGGTGGGAGGAAGCGGCTCGGGCGCGGCGACAAGCGTGGAACGAGGCTCGGGCGCGTCGGACGCAGTTGTGATTGTCGCGAGCGCGCGGTTCGGGTCGTTTTCACCTCCGACGCCGGTGTCGACGGTACGCGTCACGAGCAATCCGGGCACGCCGGAAGTCGGGCCTGTCACGATAAATTCCACACGGCCGCCTGGCGGAACTCCGATGTGATTCGCGCATATGATTCCATCTCCCGGACCGCCATTCGCGTTCAGTGGTGCTCCGTCCAGTGCGACGATGCCGAGCATCTGCGGCGCGTGTTTGAAGAGCACCGCCAGATTGAGATAGGTGATGGCCGAAGCGTTCAAGACGCGCCAGAGCTGGCGTTCTTCCGGCTTCATTTTTATTTCTGCGGGCGGATAGTCGGGGTAGGGAACCGGGACGAAGTTTATCGAGAGATCCTTGGCCGGCTTGCCGAATCCGGTGCCATTGTTGCCGGCGTCTCCGTCGCGATCTACCAGATTGCGGGGCACGGCCGGTTCCGACTTGGAGGGCGGAGAGTCCGGATTTGCTAAATTTTGATCGCGAATAACAATGACTCGCTCGGGCAATCCTGCCAGCTGGCGATTCGCGCGTTCAATTCCTTCGATGATGAGAGCGCCGGAAGCTCCGCCAAGGACTTGCGCTTTGCTGAAACCGTGAATGTGCGGGTGATACCAATACAATCCGGGCGGTTCGTTGGCTGGCACACGGAAGCGGTACTCGAACGGCGCGTCGCTGGGCTGGATGGACGTTTTCAAGACATCATCTTGATGGCAGACCGGCGGGACGGTTAAGCCGTGGAAATGGAGATTTGTCGAGGTCGCGGTCATGGCCCCGCTCTGACAGGGATCGCCATTCGTCAGCGATTTTGCGTGAGCGTGGATGGCTGACGCGTTGGCATGGCCGGAATCGCTCAAGTCGTTTTTAAGATTGAGGATGAGGAGATCGCCTGGGTTCAAGCGCAACGTCGGCGATTGGTTTCCGTGGCTGTCGACGAAGCAGTAGCGAGTCGAACCGCCGGACTCGGTGGCGTTGCGCTCTGTGAGATCGACTTTGAGGACCCCGTTTTGGCTCCGCAAATCCGCCGGTTCCGGAACGGCGCTGCCGGCCGAAGGACGCGGGCAGGCATTCCGAGGATCCTCCTGCGCGCGGCAAGATCCGTAAATGGGTGCAAACAGCAGGGCCGTCAACAAAACCGCTTCAAACTTGAGCGCAATGAGCATGAGCGAGCGAAGAGAAAGGTCAGTAAGGATCGAACCGAACCGAAACATGGCTTGAATTATTCCCCGATGGAGGCGTTTGGGAGTGGGAGCCAAGCGCCCAACAAGAAGGTTATCTCGGAATGGTTAATGGAGCGTGACTGGGTGGTGAACAAAGGCTTCCAAGCGACAGCTCCGAAAAACGAAAGGCGGGCCTAGGCCCGCCCCTACGGAAGAATCCATTTGGTGCTCCGAAAAGCTACTTCGCAGCTTTGGCTGTGAGGCCGTTGAAGGCCAGCGTGAGGCGCGACTTGTAACGGTTGCCGGTGTTTTCGTGCAGCACGCCCTTGGTGATGGCTTGGTCGATCGCGGACATCGTGGGGTGGAGAAGATTGCCCGCGGCGGTGGCGTCAGCGGCGGTAATCGCCGTGCGCAAGCGGCGCATCAACGTGCGGACCCGGGTGCGGTTAGCGCGATTCACATCGGCTCGTTGACGAGCTTGCGCCGCTCGCTTTAAAACCGACTTTTTCTTCTTCTTGATTTTGGTAGCCTGTCCCTGGGCCATCTATTGCTCCTTTTGGGTATCGCTCAAACATTTAACGTTAAACGAGGCACCGAGCTTTGTCAAACAGGTGCAAGGGGAGAACAGGTGTGCGGAGGGCGTGCTACGAATTTGCGTTCCAGGCGGGAAGGCTCAGCGCGAGATGACCAGCCGTTGCTGTCACCCCTCCCTGTTTTTGCAAGCATTGATTCCAGAGACTTTACGCGCGTTGTAAGGTGTTTAGAATCAACACTTAGGAGCTGTCACGGAAACGCTGATGCTAAAGAACTTACTTGCGCTGCGGCGGGCAAAACGCATCTTTTCCTGCGAGCGCGAAGAACAAGCGACTTAAGTGAAACTCGGCGTCTGCTAGAAACAAAAACGCCAGCGAGACGCTAGCTTCCCTGGACCCGGATACAATGATATACGATGCTATTATATAACAATGAGTAACTATATGGCACGGGGGAAATTGGCGTGAAAATCGGGGAGCCGAGCGGGTGTGATGTCCAAACCTAACAAACACGATGAGCTGCGGCTGCTGGTAAATTCACGGCACCCGATCATTACCGTGGAGACGGCGGAGGAAGAGCGCTTCGAGCAGTTGGTGCTGGAAGTGGCGGCCGAATTAGCGGTGCCGCTGTATGAATGGAGCGTCACGGCGGGGTTGTCGAAATATCACGGTGCGGCGATTTACAACACCGAGCAGCCGGAACAGGCACTGGCAAACATTCCCTTGATTCAGGGCGACGCGATCTTTTTGCTCAAGGATTTCGCGCGGTACTGCGACAACGATCGAATCTGCCGCCGCTTGCGCGATTTGGCGGAGAAGTTCCGCACCGTGCGGCGAGCCATCATCATTTCGGCAGCGTCGCTGCAGCTGCCGGCGGAGCTTACGTCGGAAGCGGCGCCCTTTCAGTGGGGCTTACCAACGGCGGACGAATTGTTGCCTGGTGTGAAGCGCGTGCTCGCGGAAGCAAACCGTGAGCAGCGTATCCCGGTTTCGCTGGACCTTGCAGGTATGAACCAGGCCGCGCGGAATCTTTCCGGGCTTTCCGAAGAAGAGGCCATACGCACTCTGCGGATGTGCATTCTGTCGAGAGGAAAAGCCGATGCCGGTCTGCTGGATGACGTGCTGGATGCCAAGCGGCAAGCCCTGAAGAGTGACGGCCTGATTGAGACAGTAAGGCGCGATGCGTCGTTTGGCGATGTGGCGGGGCTAAGACGTTTGCGCGAATGGATTGCCAAACGCAAAAGCGCTTTGACGCCCGAGGGGCAACGCTTCGGGCTGGTGCCGCCGAAGGGAATTTTGATTACCGGCGTGCAAGGATGCGGGAAGAGCTTGGCCGCGCGTGCGGTGGCGGGAGAATGGGGATTTGAACTGGCGCGGCTGGATGCGGGCGCTCTGTACGATAAATTTGTCGGAGAGAGCGAGAAGAAGCTGCACAAGGCGCTGGAATTGGCGCAGAAGCTCGCGCCGATGGTGCTCTGGATTGATGAGATTGAAAAGGCGTTTGCGTCGGCGGGTTCGAGCGGGGATGCGGATGCCGGATTGTCGCAGCGGCTGCTGGCGACGCTGTTGACCTGGATGCAGGACCGCGAGAGCGGCGTCTTTTTAGCGGCGACCTCCAACAACATTACGGTTTTGCCGCCGGAGATGATGCGCAAGGGGCGGTTCGACGAGATATTTTTTGTGGATTTGCCGAATCTGGAAGTGCGCGCCTCGCTCTTCGAATTGCATTTGAAGAAGCGCGGGCGCGACGTAACGGCATTTGATCTTAGGAAGCTAGCCGCGGGAAGCGAAGGCTTCTCCGGCGCGGAAATCGAGCAAGTGATTGTCGCCGGGCTATACACGGCGTTCGCAGAGAAGCAGCAGTTGACGACGGATGTGTTGCTCGCGGAGATTCGCGCGACGCAGCCGCTTAGTGTGACGCGGGCGGAAGAGGTCGAAGCGGTCCGTCAGTGGGCCAGGACGCGTGCTGCGCCCGCGGATTAAGCAGTGGCCTATCCTCTCTTGTCTAACATGCAAGAAGCAGGATTGTAATCGGCCTGTTAGGACGCCGTTCAGAGCTTCCGCGATTGCCGTAGCCTGGGCCGATGGACGAGGGTAGATGCAAGATGAGAGCTGCAATTCTAGTTATCGCGTCGCTTCTAGTTTTCACAGCGTGACCGCAGATGCACGACAGGCTCGTGGAGCAAGCCGAGGCTTTCAGGACATTTGTTGCCTATGCCGGGCAAACACAGTCGACGGTGACAAAGCAATCCATCACGTCGAAATCTCCTCCATACAGGATTGGGTGGGCATGGACTTGGTTCGCAGTATCAAGTTTGAGGGCGAGCGTGTTGTATTGGCTAGATCACCGGCGCTCGATGGCGGAAAAATCCAAACTTTCGAATTGATTTGGCAGCGTTTGCCCGCATGCTAATCGGGACCTAGTCGTGTGGTCCAACGAGACGACGAGCGCAACCGGATGGGGCTGCTCGCAACTGTCTACTGAAGAACCCCGCACTCCGGGGGGAGAGTGCGGGGCGGAAGTGGTGCTTACGCGCGGCATGCGCGTTCTGCCTAGTTGTGCTGAGGGAAGGAAAGCGGGAATTCGAAGATTTGATTGTCGACAAAGATGCGCAGGTTAAGCTGCTGGGAATTTTTGTCGCGCTCGAACCAGACGGACCCGGCAGATTTTTCGTGCGGCGCCAGGGTACCTTCAAAGAGCGCGGAGGCCTGGTCGGGCAGAGCTTGTTCCGCTAGAAAGTTCGGAGCAGCGACAATGACAGTTCGCGTCTGAGGGGCGGCGGTGGTGTACACGGCCGAAGCTGGCGCGACGGCGCTGGCCGTCGTTGCATACACGAGATGAGTCCTCGTTTTGCCGAGATCCTCCGGATTTTGATAGCGGAGGGGGCGTAGCCGAGGCGTCAGCTCGTCGAGCGTGAAATTGGAAGGATTGTAGTGCACTTGCGCGCCGCTGGCGTTGGCGATGGCCACACTCGCCCGCAATTTCCAGCCGGTATCTTGCAGGGAAACCTGTACGGTGATGCCATTCGCGGTCAATGATTCGACCATGGTGCGGCCGTTATAGAAGTGGTCGGTCCCGGGAGCCCCCAATTGCCAGCGGGCGATGCCACTAGCGTTGTCGGCGGCTTCGACCGTGCGAGGAGCCGGGGCTGGCTTTGCGGGAGCCGCGCCGAGATACATTCGCGCGATATACCCAGTCTTACCGTCGGCGGTGCTGACTTGCACAGTGTAGCCGTCGGAGTCCGAGATGATCGCGACTAGTTCGCCGCAGTTTACGAGAGTGACGAGATGCAGCGGAAGAGCTTGTTCGGCGTCGGCGGTCACGGGAACATTTTGAACCCCGCGGCAAACCACCGTCCTGCGAAAAGCGCTGGCCGCTGGGGCAGCCGCGGTGCCAGAGTTCTCCGCCGCCCAAGAAGGCAAAGAGGCAGCCAAGCCAGCGAATGTACCCAGAATCAAGAGTTTATGTCTCATGTCTTTCTATTCACCCCTCAGTGATTAGAAGCTGCAGCAACTCTTCTCTATTAGCGTCGGTTGGCATCTTCTCGTTACAAAGGGTCTAGGGCCATAGCGCGTTCGTACCAGAGTACAGGTTACGAAAGGGGTGCACGGCGGCCCGCCGGCCGTCCCGGAAAGTTTGAATTGTACAGTTCTTTAGATGCCGAAACCCGTTGCTGGAGAGGCCCACAAGCTCCAGGTATTGTAACGAGCGCGTAACTTGACCATGGCGCGGGGGTGCGTTAGGGTGTAAGAAGTTTCTTCCTGAGTTGACTGTTGTATCGTCACCGATCGCGAGGAGGAATCCCATCGGCCACCCGGCTTCCCTAACAGGCAGACCTTCCACTTGGATGAGACGTACCGTTCACATATCCGGAAAAATTGAACCGTTCTTCGGCACGCTCGATGAGAATGTGCGTTTGCTGGAGGATTCGCTGCACGTGCGTACGCACTTGCACGACACGCGGCTGACCATCGAAGGCGATCAGGAGAGCGTTGACCAGGCCGTGAAAATCGTCGAGGAATACAACCACTTGACGCGGCACGGGCGGTCACTTTCCAGTACGGAAGTAAAATCGCTGCTGCGCGTGGCTACCGAAGAGCCGCACGAATCTCCACGAGGGATGTTCGAGCCGGCGCGGACGCGAGCGTTTGGAAAAAAGCAGGTCACGCCGAAAAACGCGAGCCAGAAGCGCTACATGGAAGAGATTGAGAAGCACGACATGATGTTCGGAATTGGGCCGGGGGGGACGGGGAAGACCTATATTGCTGTGGCGATGGCGGTGAGCGCGCTGCTGACCAAGCAGGTGAATCGGATTATTTTGGCGCGGCCTGCTGTGGAAGCGGGCGAACGGCTGGGATTTTTGCCTGGGACCTTGCAGCAGAAGATTGATCCTTACATGCGGCCGCTGTACGACGCGCTTTACGACATGCTGGATGCGGACAAGTTGGAACGATTTCTGGAAAAGGGAATTATAGAGGTTGCGCCGCTGGCGTTCATGCGCGGACGCACGCTGAACGATTCGTTCGTGATTCTGGATGAAGCGCAGAATACGACCAGCGAACAGATGAAGATGTTTTTGACCCGGCTGGGATTTAATTCGAAGGCTGTGATTACCGGGGACACGACGCAGATTGATTTGCCGCAGGGGAAAAAGTCCGGATTGATCGAGGCGCTGGAAGTGTGCGGAAAGATCGAAGGGATTGGCGTGGTGCAGTTCGGCGAGAAGGACGTCGTGAGGCACAATTTGGTGCAACAGATTATTCGTGCTTATGAAGAGTATGACGTTGCGCATCCGCAGCGCGGCGGGAATTCGGGAAGTAGCGCCGCGAGCAGCAAGCCGGTGACGGGAACTGCAGTTGAAACAACCGGGAAAGACCCGAATAGAGAAACGCAGCGAGCATGATTTGGAACCGCCAGCGTGCGGTCCGCGTCGCGCGGCAGCCCCTCGAAGAGTTCTTGCGCCGCGTAGAGAAGGGTTTGCATCTCGCGGGTTCGGACGTGACGGTTTGTCTAGTTAGCGATGCGGAGATGACGAGGTTGAACGAAGCTTTTCGCAAGAAAAAAGGGCCGACAGATGTGTTGTCGTTTCCGGCCGATAAAAAAAGACGGAAAAGAATTCACACAGAGACCCCGGAGAAACATCGAAGAAAGTCGGTGCCGGGCACGACAGAGAGTTATTTGGGGGATATTGCCATCGCGCCGGAGACGGCCCGGCGTTATGCAAAGAAAAATGGGCGAAGTTTGGGCGATGAGTTGCGAGTGCTGATTCTTCACGGTGTCCTGCATTTGCTGGGCTATGACCACGAAGCCGACCGCGGCGAGATGAATCACATCGAGCAAAAAATGCGGCGAAGATTCGGGCTGGCATGAATACCTATCGATTGGTCTACATTCTGGGTGTCGTCCTCCTCGCCTTTGGCCTGCCCATCTTTTCCTACCTGACGCTGATCTATCGTGAGCTCGGGCGCATGAACACCGGGCGCGTCCACGAACATCTGGAAATCTTTGAAGCGGAGATCGAACCCAAGCTGCGCATCAAGCGCCGCAGCGGAGGCCGCACATTTCGCATCCTGGGACATTTCTGGCTGGCGTTCCTGGTGCTCGAGACAACGCGCGGCGTCTTCTACTTCGTATCGGGCACGTGGGAATCGCTGATCGAATTTTGCGTATTCCTGACGCTGGAAGTTGTGATCGCGATGCACTTCGTCCCCGACATGCTCCTGTACCGCACGACGGGCCGCTGGCTGCTGCCGTTGTTGCCGTTCATCCGGGCGGCCATGTGGATTGTGTGGCCGGTGCGCGTGTTTCTCGAAGGCGCGGAGTCTCTGGCGCGCATTTCGGAGCAAGAACCGGAAATGACACAGGAACAACGAACCGAGGAAAGGATCGAGGCGCTCGTGGAGGCGGCGGAGGAGGAAGGCATCATCGCCGCGGATCAGGCAGACCTCATCGAACAAGTCGTGGAATTCAGCGACAAACGGGTGCGCGAAGTGATGACGCCTAGGCCTGACATTATCGCTATCGCGGCCGAGGCCACACTCGAAGAACTGCACGCGAAGTTTGTCGAGAAAAAATTCTCGAAGATGCCGGTGTACGAGAATTCTTTAGACGATATTTTTGGCGTGGTGCACGCGCAGGACTTGTTGCATATCGCCGACCAGGATTTGCCGAAACGAAAAGTGCGCGAGTTGGTGCGCCCAGTGCTATTTATGCCGGAGACCAAAGCTGGATCGGAGTTGTTGCGGGAGATGCGGCAGAAGGGCCAGCCGCTCGCGGTGATTATCGATGAGCATGGATCGGTGGCGGGAATTGCGACGGTCGAAGATCTTGTCGAAGAAATTGTGGGTGAAAGGTGGAACGGCGGCAAGCCACCAGCGCCTGACGTGGTGCGCGAAGCGGACGGCGGGCTGGTTATGCGCGGCAGTATGGCCATTCGCGACGTCGAGGAGTTATTGGGACTAAGCTTTGGCGAGGACGCAGACGAGACGGTCACAACTATTGCAGGATTGCTTAGCCATGTTTCCGGTAAAGTGCCGGCACCCGGCGACAAAGTCGAGCTGGAAGGCTACCGCTTCGAGGTTCTGGAAGCGAACCAGAGAAAAGTGCTGCGGCTCAGGATCCGAAAACGGGTAGCGGCCGCGCCAGCGAAAGCACCTTCGTAAATCGCTAGCAGCTTTTTGCATTGAAACATTTGTTTCTCCTTGTAGGAATTCCTCCTCTGACGCGCTACCATGCGTGTGCCCGAAAGTGTCGATTCGAATGGAATGGCCGGTGTCCCGGCGGAGGCAGTGGAATGAGAACGGCCAAGATTGCGCATCGAATGATTTTTCTTGCGATGCTTTGCGGCAGCGTATGTGCCACGCGAAGCCTGGCGCAAGAGTCCGGCGCGTCCGCGCTACCAATCCCCAAGATGGTCTGGGGCGTGAAAATACCGATGCGCGACGGCGTGATGCTGAACGCGACGATATTTCAGCCGCTCGGACAGAAGGACCCGGTGCCCGTCATTTTCACGTTCACGCCTTACGTCGGCGACAGCTATACCGACCGCGCGATGTATTTTGCGCAGCATGGCTACGTGTACGCGCTCGTGGATGTGCGCGGCCGCGGAAATTCCGGCGGAGCCTTCGAGCCGTTTGCGAACGACGCGAAAGACGGCTACGACATTGTCGAATGGCTCGCGAAGCAGCCATACTGCAACGGAAAAGTGACCATGTGGGGCGGATCGTACGCAGGATTCGATCAGTGGACGACGCTGAAGGAGTTTCCGCCGCACCTGGCCACAATCGTTCCTGCAGCTGCGGCGCATCCCGGTGTGGATTTTCCGTTCGAGTACAATATTTTTGCTCCGTACGAAGAGCAGTGGCTGTCGTTTACGAGCGGCGTCACCGGGAATACCAGCCTCTTCGGCAGTTCTTCCTTTTGGGCAGCCAAAGCTCGCGAGTATTACGACCAGCATCGTGCGTTTCAGGAATACGATGGCATCGCGGGAAATCCATCCGCCGTGTTTCAAAAGTGGATGCGACACCCCATTCCGGATGCCTACTACGACGCGATGGTGCCGAGCCCGGAAGAGTACAAGCGCATCCAGTTTCCGATCCTGACGATCACCGGCCACTACGATGGGGACCAGCCTGGCGCTTTCACGTATTACAAACGCCACATGGAATACGGGACTATCGAAGCGAAACAGAATCATTATTTGATTATCGGGCCGTGGGACCACGCTGGGACAAGAACGCCGCGACGGGAAGTCGGTGGGCTGAAGTTCGGAGAAGCCAGCGTTTTGGATCTGAACCATCTGCACACCGAGTGGTACGACTGGACGATGAAGAGCGGGAAGAAGCCCGAGTTCCTGAAGAAGCGCGTGGCGTACTATGTGGTCGGAGAGGGAGCCGAGAACTGGAAGTATGCCGATAGTTTGGAAAATATTTCGAACGAGAAGCGCACGCTCTATCTTGGTTCCAGCGGCAACGCCGAGAGCGTATTTCAGTCCGGAACGCTTAAGGATAAATCCGCTGCGGGCGCATCGGCGGACAAATGGATATACGATCCGCTCGATACCAGGCCGGGAGATGCGGAGGTCGAGGATGACCTAGGCTTGACTTCGCAGCGGGGGGTGATGAATACCTACGGAAACGGCGTGATCTATCACAGCGAGCCGTTCAGTGAAGCTACTGAGATCACCGGTTTTCTGAAGCTGACGATCTGGCTGGCCATGGACGTTCCTGACACGGACCTCGAAGTGAATGTCTACGAAATTCTGCCGGGAGGGAGCTCGGTCGATTTGACCTCGGCGACCATGCGCGCGCGGTATCGCGAATCGCTGCGGCAGGAAAAACTTGTGACGCCCGGGAAGACGGAGAAGTACGTATTCGATAATTTCACATTTTTCTCGAGGCGCATCGCGAAGGGAAGCCGTTTGCGGCTGTTCGTACATTGCCCGAATTCGACTGCTGTGGAGAAGAACTACAACAGCGGAGGAGTGGTTGCGCTCGAAACCGCTAAGGACGCAAAGACGGCGCACATCACTCTGGCCCATGACACGGAACATCCGAGCGCGTTGGAGTTGCCAGTGGTAAAGTAGCGAGATGTCCAAGAAAAGACGATACACAGAGAGCACGGAGGCCAGAGAGAGCACGGAGAAGAGCGGAGCAGCCACCGAGACTAGCGATCGGAAGGAAAAGCACAAGTCGGGATTCGTGGCGATTGTGGGGAGGCCGAATGCGGGGAAGTCGACACTCCTAAACCGCCTGGTCGGCCAGAAGGTCGCGATTGTCACGTCCAAGCCGCAGACGACGCGCAACCGGATCCAGGGTTTTGTAACGCGGCCTGAGGGCCAAATTATTTTTATCGATACTCCAGGGTTGCACTCGCCGGACTCTGCCCTGGGGCGGCAAATGATGCACGAAGTGGCCGCCGCTTTGGAAGGCATCGACGTGCTTCTGTTGATGGTCGATGCCAGCCGCACACCCCCGCACGCTGACGACTTTCTTCTCGATCGCGCCAAGCGATTCACCGGAAAAACCATCCTGGCGTTGAACAAAGTGGACGGGCTTGCGAAAGAAAAGCTCTTGCCGCTCATCGAGGTCTATAGCAAAGCGTTCCAATTCACGGCCATCGTGCCAATTTCTGCTCTGAAGGGTAACGGATGCGAAGAGTTGGTCGGCGAGATTTTCCGTTTACTATCGGAAGGAGAGCCTTACTTTCCCGAGGACCAGGTCACGGACCAGCCAGAGCGTTTTCTGGCGGCTGAGATCGTCCGGGAAAAAGCGATTCAGGCCATGTATCACGAACTGCCGTATGCGCTCGCTGTAAAAGTGGACAAGTATGAAGACCTTCCCAAACTGTTGCGCATTGAAGCGACCATGAACGTGGAGCGAGACTCGCAGAAGAAAATCCTCATCGGGCGCAAGGGCGAGATGCTCAAGAAAATAGGCACGCAAGCGCGCAAGGAACTCGAAAAGTTGGTTGATAAAAAGATTTATCTGGGACTGTTCGTGAAGGTGGTTCCGAACTGGCGCGAGAATCCCCATAGCGTACGCGAGCTAGATTGGCACGCGCAACTCGAAGCTTTGAGTGAAGACGAACACGGCGAGGAGTAGCGCCGCCGCCCGGCGGCAGCGTGCGGTCCTAGTCCGGTGCGGCAATCCCCAGGGATTTCATCTTGCGGTACAGGTGGCTGCGTTCCAGGCCCAGGGCGGATGCGGTCTGCGTCATGTTCCAGCGGTGCTCCTGTAATTTTCGCAAAATGAATTCGCGTTCATAGGCGCTTCGCGCTTCGTGGAGCGTCGAGTAAGGATAGTCGGGACTCTGGGCCGCTCCCCGGAAAAGTTCGGGGGGCAGGTGATGCGGCTCAATCCGCGCCTGCGGGCAAACGATGACCAGGCGCTCGACGAGATTGCGCAACTCCCGCACATTTCCGGGCCAGGGATATCGCACCAGAATGTCCATGGCAGATGCGCTCAGTTCGCGTGTCTTCTTGCCATAGCCTGAGCTGAACTCATCCAGAAAATAGCGCGCCAGCGTGGGAATGTCCTCCTGGCGCTCCCGCAGCGGCGGCACGAAGAAGGGAATTACGTTCAGTCGATAGAAAAGATCCTGACGGAATGCGCCGCGAGTAATCTCCTGCTCAAGATTCTTGTTTGTGGCGGCGATCACGCGCGCATCGACAGTCATCGTCTGACTGGAACCCACCGGCTCGAAGCGCTGCTCCTCCAAGACGCGCAGCACTTTGGACTGCGTCCGCAAGCTCATGTCGCCGATTTCATCCAAAAACAGCGTGCCGCCGTCCGCCTTTTGAAACTTGCCGACCTTGTCCTCCGTGGCGCCGGTAAAGCTCCCTTTAATATGCCCAAAGATCTCGGACTCAATCAGTTCTTCGGGAATGGCCGCGCAATTCACTTCCACAAATGGCCCTTTGCTGCGCAGGCTGGCGGCATGAAGCGCGTGGGCGACGAGTTCTTTGCCAGTGCCGCTCTCGCCGTAGATGAGAACGCGGCCGTTGGTTGGCGCGGTGACGGCGATCTGCTGACGCAGCGCTTTCATCGGAACGCTGTCCCCGATGACCTGGTAACGGTGCCCGAGTTCGCTGCGAAGCAGCTGGTTTTCTTCCTGGAGCCTGCGCTGCTGCACGGCGTTGCGGACGAGGACAATGATTTTTTCGAGAGAGAGGGGCTTCTCGATAAAATCGAAAGCGCCGAGCTTGGTGGCGCGCACGGCTGTTTCGATGGTGCCGTGGCCGGAAATCATGATCACGGCCGGCGCGCGGGGAATAGCCTGAAGCCGGCTAAGGGCTTCCAGCCCGTCAAGGCCCGGCAACCAGACATCCAGGAGAATGACTTCGAGATCGCCCGAAGCGGCGCGCTGAAGCGCCTCTTCGCCGGAGGCTACTGCCTCGACGTGGTAGCCCTCATCCTTGAGGATCGATGAAAGCGATTCGCGAATGCCGGCTTCATCGTCGACCACCAGCAGGTGCGGCTTGGAAGTCATCGAGAGACTTCCGTTCCGTTGTGATCGGTGACGCCCGCGGGAGTGAGTTCCGCGGCAGGAAGCTCCACGAAGAATCGCGAACCTGCCGGTTGATTGTCCTCGACATGAATCGTGCCGCCATGCTCTGCCACGATGCGAGCGGCGATGGCCAGGCCCAGGCCGGTTCCGCGGTTTTTGGTGGAGAAGTGCGGAAGGAAAAGTTTGTCTTTGTCCTGTGGAGAGATGCCTTGGCCGGTGTCGGACACGCAAATCTCGACGGTTTCCGCGTCGGGATGCGCGCACGTAGAAATAAGGATTTCCCGAAAGGTCGAGTTTTCGAGGGCTTCCGCAGCATTATCAATTAAATTGACCACGACGCTGCGAAGCAGCCCGCCATCCGCGCGAACCGTCGGCAGGTTGTCCCCAAGAGCGGTTCTGAGCGTGATGCCGTCGAGACGCCCGGAAAAGACTTCTACCGCTTCGTGAACAATCGTGTTTGCGTTGGTGGGCGCGAGCTTGGCGGTGGGGAAGCGGACGAATTGAGAGAATTCGTTGACGAGCGCGGCCAGCGTCGCAACTTCTCGTTCGATCAAGCGCGAACACTCGTGCACGAGTTTCGTCAGTTCGATGTCACGCGGAGGTTTGGATTCAGTAGCCTCGCGGCGATCGAGAAAACGGGATAGTCGCTGCGAAGAAAGCTGAATCGGCGTTAGCGGATTCTTGATCTCGTGGGCGATGCGCCGCGCGACTTCCTGCCACGCCGCCGACTTTTGCGCACGCAGCATTTCGGTGAGGTCATCAAGGACCAAAACGTATCCGGAGTTGGCGCGGCGCGGGCCTAGAGAACTCGCAGTTACGGCAAGGTGCAAGACGCGGCCAGCGACGACTGTCTCGATTTCGCGTGAGACAACGCCCATGCGCAGCGAGCGCCGCATCAGAAGTTGCAGGATGCGGGATGCCTCGGGACCGAGAAGTTCGTCAAGGGATTGCGCGTCCCGGGCATTGCCGCCGAACATCCGTGTCACGGCCGTATTGGCGCGGAGAATGGCGCCGCTGGCGTCGAGCGAGATGACCCCCGTCGGGATGTTCTCGAGAACCGTTTCCATCAATTGCCGCCGCCGCTCGAGTTCCTGAACCGCCTGCTGCAAATTTCGCGTGAACTGATCGATTTGCGAGCGGTTGTCTCGCAACTGAGTCGTCATAGTGTTAAACGAACGCACCAGGACGCCGAGCTCGTCGTGCGCCTGCTCAGGAACCTGATAATCGAAGTTGCCAGAAGAAATTTCGCGTGTGCCTTCGGCAAGCGCTTGAATGGGGATGGTGACCTGTTTCGCAAGGAAGAGGGCCACCCACATCACGGCGGAAAGCAAAAGTACGGTAAACAGAAGCAAGATGAGCAGCATCTGTCGCTTCAGCGCACGCAAATCCTGCTTCTCCTGATTGTATTCGCGGGTCTGAGCCTGAATTTCAGTGAAGCGCGTCAGGAAGTTCGGTGTTGTTCGGTACGCCGCGACGGTATACCCGGCAGTCTGGCCATCCTTTACGTTCGGAACCCGCACCGCAAAATAGTCTTTGCCGCCGGCAGCCCAAACTTCGACGCCGCTCGGCATAGTCCGCACAGGTTTGCCCAAAACTCCCATTTGCGAACAGATCGGTGTTCGCTGTTCGTCGGACTGGTTTTCGCAGACCACTCCGCCGCGCGTGGAGTTGCCATCTTTGTCCAATATCCACACGGCATCTGCGCCTCTTGTAAAAGCGTGTTGCAACTTCTCCTCGATGGAGGGCGCAGCATCGTTCTGAACCTCCGCCGCCATCCGGCGCAGGCGCGGCAATTGCGCCCGCCCGAAATCGTTCATAAGTTCTTGTGTTTTCTCGGAGGCGATTTCCAGCGGCCGCGGGAACCATCGCAAAAGGGTGCGGTTGATCAGCGAGTAGCTCACGATAAACATGAAAATAATCGGCAGCAGGGAGATGGCCATGGCGCCCACGACCATCTTCGTTTTGAACCGTGCGCCGAGTTGCTCGCGGCTGGTCTCGGCCCACAAGCGGAGAACGGTGCGCCCCAGAATGAGGCCAAATACCAAAAGCGCGGCCGTAATAAAGCTCGAAACGGCGTACAAAGGCATCAACGTACGCCAGCTCTTCGGTTCGAACGGGACTTCGAGCGAGCCAAACGTGAAAACAGCGGCAAGCAGCAGTGTGACGAGAATCCCGCCGATGACCAGGCTCCAGCGCTGTTTGGAATCGAGACGACTCATGCCTTGACCACCATCATTTCAGAAAAGAAAGCAGTCCACGAAGTCGCCGTCGAGGCGTTTGGCTCCGCATTCCTCTGTCCGAGCAGCCCAAAAATAAAATCGTAACCGTTACCCGGGGTAAACCAGCTTCTAAAGCCGCGTTTCCCCGGTATGCGCGGACACTTTCTGCCAGCTTCTCGGCTCGGAGAATTTAGTCCTCGCACAATCAGGTACAAAGCCTCTCTCTCGCACGATAGCCACCGCACCGAAGCAAGTCAAGAACGGCACCTGTCCCTCGTTCGAGGAACCTGACCGTGTGGGCAGGTATTAGCCATTTCAGAACTTCCTTCTAATTTCCGCGTACCTTCGCCGCCCGCGTTTGCTATGTTGACTCTGGGTGCAAACCGGCAGGGAGTGCTGCGGATGTCCGTCCGTTTGGGCGAGATACTTATTAAAGAAAGCCTGATTACTCAGGACCAGCTCCAGAAGGCGCTCGAATTTCAGCGCGCCAATGGTGGCAAGCTTGGAAGCTGCCTGACAAAGATGGGCTTCATCACCGATGATGACATCACCGGTGTGCTCTCGCGGCAGTACGGCGTTCCTTCCATCAACCTGAAGTATTACGAAATCGATCCCAACGTTATCAAGCTTATTCCTCAGGACACCGCGCTTCGCTACCAGGTCATTCCGCTGTCGCGTGTAGGCTCCGTTCTCACCATTGCGATGACCGATCCCACGAACGTCTTCGCCATGGACGACATCAAGTTCATGACCGGGTTCAACGTGGAACCGGTCGTAGCCTCCGAATCGGCGATTGGGGAAGCCATTTCGCGTTTCTATGGTGGCACGGAACAGAACACCGAAGAGCTAAGCAAAATGATGAAAGACCTGGTTGACGAAGACCAGGAACTCGAGCTGGCTGCCGAAGAAGCCGAGCTTGATACCGCGACTCTGGAGAAGGCCGCCGAAGAGGCGCCCATCATCAAGCTCGTCAACCTGATCTTGACGGACTCGGTGAAGCGAGGCGCGAGCGATATTCACATTGAACCCTACGAACTCGAAATGCGCGTCCGGTTCCGCGTTGACGGCCAGCTCCAAACCGTCATGACTCCGCCGCTCCGCCTAAAAGACGCCATCACCAGCCGCCTGAAAATCATGGCTAAACTGGACATTGCCGAAAAGCGCCTGCCGCAAGACGGCCGCATCATGATCAAGTACAAGGCCGACGGCAAAAAGAAGGAACTCGACTTCCGCGTCTCGACCGTCCCGACTCTCTACGGCGAAAAAATCGTACTCCGGCTCCTCGACAAGGAAAACCTTCGCTTGGATATGACCAAGCTGGGTTTCGAGATGGAGTCGCTCAAGAAATTCGAACGCAACATTTTGAAGCCCTACGGCATGGTACTGGTCACCGGCCCGACCGGTTCGGGCAAAACCAATACTCTCTATTCCTCGGTCGCGCGCCTGAACACTGTCGATACCAACATCATGACGGCTGAAGATCCCGTCGAATTCCAGTTGGCTGGCATCAACCAGGTGCAGATGAAGGAACAGATCGGCCTGAACTTCGCCGCTGCCCTGCGCGCTTTTCTGCGCCAAGACCCCAACATCATTCTGGTCGGCGAAATCCGCGACTTTGAAACGGCCGAAATCGCGGTCAAAGCCGCGCTCACGGGCCACTTGGTGCTTTCGACGCTGCACACCAACGACGCTCCCTCCACCATCAGCCGCTTGATGAATATGGGTATTGAGCCCTTCCTCGTCGCGACTTCCGTAAATCTTATTTGCGCGCAGCGCCTGGTGCGGCGCATCTGTTCGAATTGCAAGGAAGAACTCGAACTGCCCGAGCAGGCTTTGATCGACGCAGGCTATTCCCCTGAAGAAGTGAAGACAACCAAAATCTATCACGGCAAGGGCTGCAATACCTGCAACAAGGGCGGGTACAAGGGTCGCACTGGTTTGTATGAAGTCATGGAAATCAACGACGAGCTGCGCGAATTGATCCTCGTCGGCGCATCCGCCCTGGAGCTGAAAAAGAAGGCGATCGAGCAGGGCATGATCACGCTGCGCCGAAGCGGGCTGGTTAAGTGCGCCTTGGGACAGACGACGATGGAAGAAGTTTTGCGCGAAACGGTGTTATAGGAAAAAGGTGAAGAGATGGCCGGGATTACCCTGAGCGAGTTGCTCAAAAAGATGATCGAAATGGGTGGCAGCGACCTCCATATCACTACGAACAGCGCACCTCGGGTACGCGTGCACGGGCACCTGCGGGCTCTCGATATGCCGCCTCTAACCGCCGCCGATACGAAATCTCTGGCGTACAGCGTTTTGACCGACGCACAGAAGCACCGCTTCGAAGAAAACTTGGAGCTGGACTTTTCTTTTGGCCTCAAAAATCTCGCCCGTTTCCGCGGCAACGTCTTCAACCAGCGAGGCGCAGTAGCCGCCGTTTTTCGTACCATCCCCTGGGAAATTAAGAACTTCGATGCCTTGGGATTGCCTTCGGTCGTCAGAGGCCTCTGCGATAAGCCTCGTGGGCTCGTCCTGGTTACCGGCCCGACGGGTTCCGGCAAATCCACGACTCTCGCCGCCATGCTCGACAAGATCAACGCCGAGCGCGAAGAGCACATGATCACCATCGAGGACCCTATCGAGTTTCTCCATAATCACAAGAAGTGCCTGGTGAACCAGCGCGAAGTTCACGCCGACACGCACTCTTTTGCCAATTCTCTCCGGGCCGCCCTCCGCGAAGATCCCGACGTCGTCCTCATCGGAGAAATGCGCGACCTCGAAACGATTGAATCTGCTTTGCGGATCGCCGAAACCGGCCACTTGACCTTTGCCACGCTGCACACCAATTCCGCGGCTTCCACCATTAACCGCATTATTGACGTGTTTCCGTCGCACCAGCAGCCGCAGATTCGTGCTCAGCTTTCCATGGTGATGGAAGGCATTCTTTGCCAAGCGCTTCTCCCCCGCGCAGACAACCGCGGCCGCGTGATGATCATGGAAGTCCTGATCCCGACTCCAGCCATCCGCAACCTCGTCCGCGAAGACAAGATTCACCAGATCTATTCCGCGATGCAGACGGGTACTGGACAAACGGGCATGCAGACGTTCAATCAAGGACTTGCGAATGCCTATTTTAACAAGCTCATCACACTGGATTTGGCGCTCTCCCGGTCATCGAACGCCGACGAACTGCAGGACATGATCAACCGCGGCGTGTCGTCGCCCGGTGGTAGTGGCCCCAACAGTTCGAAGTCGCCGGTGGGGAGCAAGCGCTAGGGATTTTTCAGGGCCGTCTCGCCCTTGTCTTATTGATTTTGGTTGATGGATTTGTAGAATTGAGGAGGAAAGGTTATGCCGGTCTTTACTTATCGAGGAACCAATCGTTCCGGCGGAAACGTCAGCGGAGAAGTCACCGCGACTAGCAAGGCGGAGCTCCAGAACCTGCTTCGGCGCCAGCAGATCACGCCGACGAAGATGTCCGAGAAAGGCAAGGAATTCAACTTGCCGACCTTTGGCTCTGGCGTCAGCGCCAAGGAGCTGGCCATTTTCACGCGCCAGTTCTCGGTCATGATTGATGCCGGCTTGCCGCTGGTGCAGTGTCTCGAGATTCTCGCCAGCCAGCAGGAAAACAAGATGTTTCAGAAGGTGCTGACCGGAACGCGCGGTTCGGTCGAAGGCGGCGCCACGCTCTCTGCCGCCATGCGCCAGTATCCGAAGGTCTTCGACTCCCTCTACGTCAACATGGTGGAAGCGGGCGAAACCGGCGGTATTCTTGACACCATTTTACAGCGCCTCTCTTCCTACATCGAAAAGAACGTCAAATTGCAGCGCGCCGTCAAGTCCGCCATGGTCTACCCCGTCGGCGTCTTGACCGTCGCGGGCGGCGTTATCATCCTGCTCCTCTGGAAAGTCGTGCCGATTTTCGCCACGTTGTTCGCCGGTCTCGGCGTCGACCTGCCCTTGCCGACCAAGATCGTCATCGGCATGAGCAACATGATCGGCAGCATCTTCGGCCTTCTGGCTCTGGTGGCCTTCGGAGCCATGCTTTTTGGGCTAAAGATCTGGTACGGCACCGCGCAAGGCCGCTATGCCATTGACGCAACTATTCTGCGGTTGCCTGTCATCGGCATCCTCATGCGGAAAATCGCTGTCGCGCGCTTTACCCGCACCTTGGGAACTTTGATTGCCAGCGGCGTGCCCATCCTCGAAGGTTTGGACATAACCGCCAGAACTGCTGGAAACGCCGTCGTGGAAAAGGCTTTGCAGCAAGTCCGCAAGTCCCTCGAAGAAGGTAAATCGTTGACGGAGCCCCTCAAGGACTCGGAAGTTTTCCCCGGCATGGTCACGCAGATGATCAGCGTCGGCGAACAGACCGGCGCCATGGATGCCATGTTGCAGAAAATCGCCGACTTCTACGAAGAAGAAGTTGACGCCGCCGTGAAAGACCTCCTCACTGCTTTGGAACCGATCATGATCGTTTTCCTCGGCATCGTGGTTGGAGGCGTTGTTATTTCCATGTACTTGCCGCTGTTCTCCTTGATTGGCAAGTTGAGCCAGATGCACTAGCCGCGGCCTGGCGCTGCCAGCGTTATCCAATTGGCGGAGGGCAGGGAAGGAACTCCTAGCCCTTCGCCATTTCTGTCTAAACTAGAGAATGCCCGGGAGAACACTAGGGGCAGGATCGCGGGCAATCCATGGATCAAAGTTCGACAACAAGAGAATGGCTGGGCTGGCTGACCCGTGTCCGCCTGCTGACGATTCTTTTGATCCTGGTCGTTGACCTTTTCTGGCCGCAGTATGTTCTTCCTTCCGGCGTGAACCGCTCTTTCCTTCCTCTGTTGCTTATTTGGGTTACCGTGGGCACGATTCACATCGCGCTAGTCCGATGGCTGCCCGGCGCCACTTGGCAAGGCGTTTTGCAGGTTGCCAGCGACGTAATCATAATTTCGGCGCTCGTTTACACCACTGGCTTGCAGGAGAGCTACTTCATCTCCCTCTACCTGCTGGTCATCATCGTCACCAGCATTTTGTTTTCGCGCCGCGTGGCGTTCGTCACCACCGGACTTTGTCTGGGCATTCTGGGGGGAATGGCTGCCCTTGCTTTTGCTGGAAAGATCCCTCGCACCTTTCTTCTTGAGCCGACTCCGGAGGGACTGCGCGTCTGGTTTCTCAGTAATCTCTTTGGATTCCTTGCCGTTGCGTATCTCTCCAGTCTTCTTGCCCAATCTCTGCGCCGAAAAGGAATTGAACTCGAGGAAAAACGGGAAGAGCTCCTCGAATTGCAGGATTTTACCGAAGACATCATTCATTCGATGCGCGGCGGCCTGCTCACCACGGATTTGGAAGGCCGGATCGTGCTCTTGAATCGCACTGGAGAAGAGATCCTGGGTAGCCGTTTTGTCGACCTTCGCGGACGGAAGCTGCCCGAGGTAGAGAGCAGTTTCTGGCTGCCGGGTATGAAAGGCCCGAATGACCGCCCGGTGGTTCGCCGGGAAATCGAGTTCCGTACACCAGACGGCCAGCAGCGCTATTTGGGCATTTCCGTTTCGCCCTTGCGTACGCGGAATTCCTCGCGCAGCGGCTACGTCTTCAATTTTCAGGATCTGACCGAGCTTCGCCGGCTGGAGCAAGAAGTGGCGACAAAGGATCGTATGGCGGCGCTCGGCCGGCTTTCCGCCGCGATTGCCCATGAAATCCGCCAGCCGCTGACGGCAATGGCCGGGGCGGTGAAGGAGCTCGCGCGCCTCGTCCCCCTTGAGGATGACGAGAAGCACCTGGTCAACATCGTCAGCCGCGAATCCGAGCGATTGAACCACATCATTACCGATTTTCTGAATTACTCGCGCGAGAAGACCTACGAATTTCAGGAGGCAGACGTCCGCGGTTTGCTGGACGAAACGCTGACCCTGCTCGAGAAGAAGCCCGAAATCGAGAATAAGTACCGGATCGTTCGCGCGTATAACGGCGCTGCGTTGCGCGCGCGCGTGGACGCCAACAAGATCAAACAGGTTTTCTGGAATCTTTCCGATAACGCCCTTCGCGCCATGCCGGGCGGCGGTACGCTCAGCGTGGCCATTGAACTCTTGCCTTTCTGGCTGCGTATCGCTTTCCGCGATACCGGCATTGGCCTCGACGCCAAGCAGCGGGCAAAAATCTTCGAACCCCTGCAGTCCGGCTTTGAAGGCGGCACAGGTCTGGGTCTTTCCATCGTGTATCAAATCGTGCAAGCACACAGCGGCAGAATCAGTGTGATCTCCGAGAAGGATCGCGGCGCGGAGTTTATTGTGGAATTGCCCCGAACGGCGTGAGGTCTTATGCAAGGAACGAAAGCAGCGGTCAAAGAAGCTCACAACGAGCTGGTCCACATTCTTGTTGTGGACGACGAACGCTCTATCTGCGAGCTTCTTGAGATTACCTTTCGCAAGGAAGGCCACCGCGTCGAAGTGGCCCACAGCGTCGAAGCCGCCAAACGCAAGCTGGAATCGCAGATTTTCGACATTATCATCTCCGATGTCCGCATGCCTGGAGCCACCGGCGTCGACCTCCTGAAATTCACAAAAGAGATCTCTCCGAACTCCTTTTTTCTGCTCATCACTGGCGTTCCCACGGTCGAGACCGCCATCGCGGCGATCAACTCGGGCGCGGACCGTTACGTCATAAAAGACCATGAGCTGGTCGACCAGCTCCGCCGAGCGGTGAAGGAAGTTTCGGAGAGCCTGAAGTGGAAAAAAGAGGCCGGTTACCTTCGTCGTGAACTTCGCCGCCTGACAGGTCTCGACAACATCATCGGACAGAGTCCCAAGATGCGCGCCATCTTCGACTTGATCCAGACCATCGCCCCGCAAACCAGCCGCGTCCTCATCACCGGCGAAAGCGGCACGGGAAAGGAATTGGTCGCCCGCGCCATTCACGAGAACAGTCTTCGCGCTCAGGCGCCATTCATCACCATCAACTGCGGCGCTTTTCCAGAGACGCTCCTCGAATCCGAACTTTTTGGCTACATGAAGGGCGCATTCACGGGCGCGAACGAGAATCGCCAGGGCCTTTTTCAGGCCGCCCACGGCGGCACGCTTTTTATGGACGAGATTGGCAACATGAGCTTGACCATGCAGGTAAAGCTCTACCGCGTCCTTCAAGAAGGCAAGGTGCGGCCGATCGGCAGCACCGAAGAAATCGATGTGGATGTGCGAATTATTGCCGCGACGAACAAAGAGTTCGAAAAGGAAATTGCCGAAGGCCGCTTTCGCGAGGATTTGTACTACCGCTTGAGCGTTATTCCCATCCAACTTCCGGCTCTGCGCGAGCGTCGTGAAGATATCCCACTTCTGGCGCGCCACTTTCTCGAAACATTCCGAAAGTCCATGGAGAAACCTATTGAGGGACTCTCTCCTGAAGCTGTCCGCCGCCTGGAGGCCTACGATTGGCCGGGAAACGTGCGCGAGCTTGAGAACACCATGGAACGCGCCGTGGCGCTCGAGACTACCGGGGAGATCTCCTTGCGCGTTCTTCCCGATCGTATCGCCGGGTACTCCTCCGCCGGCGCTCCCGGAGGCGGGGTTGCGGGCGAGCCGATCTTCCCGGCAGAGGGCCTCGACTTCGAAAAAGAGATAGCGGATGCAGAACGGAGATACCTGCAAGCGGCTCTGGAGAAAGCTCACGGGGTCCGCACCAAGGCCTCTGATCTCCTGAAGATCAGCTACCGCTCGTTTCGCCACTACGCCAAGAAGCATAACTTATAGAAACAAAAGACGTTTTCAGGAAGAATGTCCAAAAGAAACGGGTCCATTCACCGTTGAAAACTGCCCTTTTCCGTCTGAAGGAGCTGACGAAAACCGTCAATTTGGGGCAGTTTTCGAAGCGGAAGAAGCAAGGAGACTACCTTGGCGGAAGCCGAAACGTATGTATACAGCTGAAAACAAATGTGTTAGCTAATGTTCCATGCCGTGTGCCTGGGGTGGTCAGATTGGCACCTCCCTTGCATCCTAGTACGCCGTGCTCTGGCACCTAAAACTCTCACACTCTCAAGGAGATAGTTGAAAATGAAGAAGCAGAAGGGTTTCTCACTTATCGAGTTGCTGATCGTCGTGGCGATTATTCTGATCATCGCGGCTATCGCAATCCCGAACTTGCTCCGGTCGCGCATGGCGGCCAACGAAGCTTCCGCGGTTGGTTCGATCCGTACGATCAACACCTCCGCTGTGACGTATTCGTCCACCTACCCGAACGCAGGCTTCCCTGCGACGCTGGCGTCTTTGGGTGGTGCAACACCTTGCACGGCTACCTCGACGAACGCTTGCTTGCTTGACGCAGTACTTGCTGGCGGCACGAAGAGCGGCTACGTGTTTAACTGGACCACCGACGGCAATACGCCTTCCGTTGGCTACTCCATCACCGGGACCCCTGTCACGGTTGGCACCACCGGTCAGCGCATGTTTTTCTCTGACCAGTCTGGTGTGATCCGTTACAGCGCGACAGGTGCAGGCGCCACGGCAGCTAGCCCGGCGCTTCAGTAAGCTTAATCTTCGACCGGGCAACTGGTCGAAGCTGAAATCGACAGAGCACGGGATCAAGGTCCCGTGCTCTGTTCTTTTTTACGAGCAAATTCTAATTCCCGATCTGGGCCAGTGCGCTATCTCTTCTCGCGGCAGCGAACTCCCGACAGAACTTCTCACCAAGCGCTTTGACGCCCATGCTACGTCTTTCGCGCGAAGCATCTCCGGAACAGGTGCTCCGAGCGCTGGTTATGCTGTCCTGGGCCCGGTTTGACGACTCGGATTCCGAAGAAAGACGTCAGCCCCTCTTGATTGGGCTCTAGAATCGGGCTCCAGAGTTGATCAATGACTCAAAGCCGCCGTTTTTCGTCAGAGGTCATAATGAAAACGACGGTTAGTGTCATCCCTCACCAAAGAGGGTTTTTCCGTGTTCCTTAGATAATCCTAACTTGCTAAGAATCATATAGTTGCGTAATCCGGCCAGGCGAACCGAATGGCCTTTGGAATGCTCCTTACTAGGCCAGAAGTAGCGATGTGTTGGCAAACAATTTGGGTGGATGATTTTTTTGGGAAACTTCTATGAGAAGAAAACAGGATGGATTCTCTCTTATCGAACTGCTGATCGTTGTGGCCATTATTCTGATTATGGCCGCCATTGCGGTTCCTAACTATCTTCGTTCGCGCTTGGTCGCCAATGAATCCTCGGCCGCGCAGTCTGTGCGCACCATCAACACGGCCGTGATCACTTATTCGAGCACCTATCAAGCCCAGGGGTTCCCCCCCACTCTGGCTGCACTTGGCGGAGTTCCACCCTGTACAGCTACTTCGACGAATTCCTGCCTGCTTGACGACGTACTCAGCGCGGGAACCAAGGCGGGTTACGGCTTCGTGTATACCGGCGATGGACTGACGCCATCTGTTACCTACGCGGTCGTTGCGACGCCCGTATCCTTGGGTATCTCTGGCCAGCGCCAATTTTGCTCGGACCAGACCAGCGTGATTCGCTTCGAACCCAGCGGAACCGGTTGCACCGCTGCGAGCGCACCTATTCAATAAACGCTTCCCAGCACCAACGAAACGGCTATTAACGCAGAACGGGCGCGGGAGAATCTCCCCGTGCTCTTTTGCTTTAAGAGCTCAAATCAAGCAAGAGAGCAACGTTTGCCGGGAGCGTCCGGCCTGCTAGACTACAAGCCGTGGCTTCGCTCCTAGCCTATGCCTTTGCGATACTGGCTGCTCTTTCTACGACCAGCCCCGAGGGAAAATTAATTGTCGCAAGGCTCGAAGCGCGCTACCGGGGCGCGCACACCCTGGCGGCAACTTTTCTCGAGCGCTACTCGGAAAATGGCCAGGTGGTTCGCTCCGAAGCGGGCACGGCCTATTTCCGCCGTCCGGGCAAAATGCGCTGGGAATACGAATCTCCCGAAAAAAATCTCTTTTTGGTGGATGGCAAAACGGCTTGGTTTTATGTTCCCGGAGATCACACCGTTACCCGCGCCCCTGCAAAGCAAAGCACGGATTGGCGAACTCCGCTGGCGCTGCTCGCGGGCGAGATGAAATTGTCACGCGTCTGCGCGCGAGTCGAGCCCGCCACGGACGAAAAGCCCGCCATGCCGGGTAACACCGTACTCTATTGCCCTACGCGCGGCGAAGAAAGCGGACCCCAGCACGAGGGCAGTGCAGCGGCAAATGCTCCGGAAGCCCGGTCCGACGAATCTGTATATCTCGAGATTGTGACTGCCACCGGAGAGTTGGCCCGCGTCCTCGTCCGCGAAAAGGGTGGAGTTGAGATCGAGTTCAAATTCAATGCCTGGCGCTTCGATCCCCCTTTTGCGGATTCCTTTTTCCGCTTCGAAGTACCTCCCGGCGTCGCCATCGTTAATGGAGAATCCTCCGCCGAATCAGTACATTAAGGTTAATTTTGGGTTAAATCGAAGGGACGTTTCTCAACTGGAACAGCCAACCATCGGCCGCTACTCCGCATATTAACTAGTTGAGGTAAACTGGAAGGCATGGGGGAATTTGTTTGCCGGGTCGCTGATGCGAACGGCCGGGTATTCTCGCACGTCGAGCCTGCGGGGTCGCTGGCTGAAGCGCGCCAGAAACTGGTTGAGAGGGGTCTTTACGTCTACTCGGTGGAAACGCGCAGCAGCCTGCTCGGCGCGTTTTCCAAACGCCGCAGCGAACGCCAAATCGGCGGCTCGGATTTCCTGATCCTCAATCAGCAGTTCAACACACTCATCAAGGCGGGTTTGCCGATTCTGCGGGCCCTCGATCTCTTGGCCGACCGCGCCACCTCTCCGAAACTTCGGCCCGTGCTCTCCAAAGTCCGCGACCGCGTTCGAGAAGGCAAATCGCTCTCCGAGGCCATCTCTGAAGCCGGCGTCTTTTCCAAGGTCTATGCCACGGCCATTCTCGCCGGAGAAAAAAGCGGAAACCTCTCCGGGGTCCTCGACTACTACATTGCCTACCAGCGCGTAAGCACTGGCGTCAAAAAGAAAATTCTGGCCACGTTGGTGTATCCGGTTCTTCTAATCACCGTTGCGACCATCATCGTCACCTATCTCGTCACCTTCGTAATCCCGAAGTTTGCCGTCCTCTATCGGGACCTGAACGTCGAGCTCCCCGGTCCCACTCAGTTTCTGATCGCTCTCACTGTCGATTACCGCTACGTCGTGATCGGCGCCTTTCTGCTCGTATTTCTTGCGGCGTTTGGCGTCCTTCTCTGGTCGAGAACCGAAGAAGGCGGCGCGGCCTTTGACCGCCTGAAGTTCCGCATCCCCGTGATCGGCGACACGCTTCTGAAATTCCAGGTGGCGCAATTTTCACGCACCCTGGCTACGCTACTCACCGGCGGCACGCCATTGGTCGCGGGTCTGCAAACGGCCTCCGACGCCATCAGCAGCAAACTCATCCGTTCGACGGTCACAGATGCTACGCAGAGGGTTCGCGAGGGCGAATCGCTTAGCAGCGCACTGGCGTCAAAAGGCACCATGCCCGAACTCGCTCTCGACATGATCGAGGTCGGCGAATCCAGCGGCGCTCTGGCTCCCATGCTCACCAGCGTCGCCGAATTTTACGAAGAAGAAGTGGGCGTCCGGCTTTCCGCCCTTGTGGCTGTCATCGAACCCGTTATTCTTATATTCATGGGCTTGCTGGTAGCCTTTATTCTGATTTCGCTCTATCTGCCGATTTTTTCGTTCTCTCTTACGAACACGGCGCCAAAGTAAGAAAAGGAAACAGTGGCCACACAAGAACACAATTGGACTCCGGGCGACGGCTCCGAACCCGTCGACGAACGAGAAGTTGCACGGAAGCTCGCCGGCAGATACCGCTGCGCCTTCGTCGACCTGAGCGAACAGCGCATTGATCCCGAGCTGTTCCGCACCATTCCTGCGGACTTGATGTTCCGCTATAACTTCGTCCCGCTCGAAGTGCAGAACAATTCGCTTTCGATCGCGGTTTCCGATCCGAGCCTGGTCTTGCTGAGTGACGAACTTCCCTTGCTGCTCGGGAAGAAGTTGGCCATCAAGGTGGCCACCGCAAAGCAGATAGGCGACATCCTCAAACGCACCGAACAGTCCCAGCGCGTTCTCGAGCAAGCCACCGAAGCCTTCACGCTTCAGGTTTCCAAGGAAGAAGAAGAGAGCGAAGAGACCATCTCCGGCGACCGCCTGACGCGCGACACCACGGTCAGCCCGGTCGTCCGGCTAGTCGAGACAATCATTTTCACCGCTCTCGAACGCCGCGCGAGTGACATCCACATCGAAGCTCGCGATACGGAAGTAGCCGTCAAGTACCGCATCGACGGCGTGCTGCAACACGCCATGCAGCCGATCGCCAAGGAATGGCACTCAACAGTCCTCTCACGCATCAAAGTTCTCAGCGATTTGGACATTGCCGAACGCCGCGTTCCGCAAGACGGCCGTTTCCGTGTGAAGTACAAAGGCCGCTTCATCGATTTGCGCGTTTCCATCATGCCCGCCAGCCACGGCGAAGACGCGGTACTTCGCGTTCTCGATAAAGAAACGCTATCGGAGAAATTCCAGAGCCTGAGCTTGGATGTCGTCGGCTTCTCCGAGCTCGAGGTCAAACGCTTCCGCCGTTACATCCAAGAGCCCTACGGCATGGTGCTGGTCACTGGCCCAACAGGCTCGGGCAAAACCACCACTCTGTACGCCGCCATCAACGAAATCAAAACCGACGAAGACAAAATCGTCACCATCGAAGACCCCGTTGAATACCAGCTCAAAGGCATTACGCAAATTCCGGTGAACGAGAAAAAAGGTCTGACCTTTGCGCGCGGCTTGCGTTCCATCCTGCGCCACGACCCTGACAAGATCATGGTCGGCGAAATCCGCGACCAGGAAACCGCCCAGATCGCTATTCAATCCGCGCTGACTGGCCACTTAGTCTTCACGACCGTGCACGCCAACAACGTCACCGACGTCATCGGCCGCTTCATTAACATGGGCGTCGAGCCGTACAATTTCGTCTCGGCACTGAATTGCATCATGGCGCAGCGTCTGGTCCGCGTGATCTGTGAAAGTTGCAAGCGCCCGAAGAACTTTACGACGGCCGAATTGAAAGAAGCCGGACTCGAACCTGCAGCATGGGCCAACGTCGTGCTCTCCGAAGGTGCCGGCTGCCTCGAATGCTCCGGAACGGGTTTTCACGGCCGCACAGCCATTTGCGAGCTGCTGGATTTGACGGATCGCATCCGCGAAATGATCGTGGACCGCCGCCCCACTTCCGAGATCAAGCGCATCGCCCGCGAAGAAGGCATGATTACCCTCCGCGAAAGCGGCTTGGCCAAAATCCGCGCGGGCATGACTACCGTGAAGGAAATCAATAAGGTGACTTTCGTTGAGTAGCGCCGCCACATTCCATCAGGGAATTTACAAGAGCGACCTGGTGCGCCGTGTCGCGCGCTGGCTCGACGCCACGCCGCATCCGCCTTTGGCCATCGAAATCGGGCTCGACCGCGTCGCAGCCGCGCGCTGGACGAGAACCGGCGGCGTGGACGGTTACGCCGTCGAGGTCCTTCCTCCAGGTGCCCTAGTCCCTTCCGCCGTCGAAACCAACATCGTGAATGCCCTTGCTTTAAAGACGGCTATCACCAACGTGTGCTCCGCCTTGCGAGCCAAAGACGAAAGCGTCGCGCTGATTTTGCCAGATCCCGTCATACGCGTCTTCGTCCAGCACTTCGATGATTTCCCTCGCTCGAAGGAAGAAGCCGATCCCATGCTGCGCTGGAAGCTCAAGAAGAGCGTCCCCTTCGAAGTCGACGAAACCCTCATTTCCTACATGCGCCAAGCCCCGCGCGAAGCCGGCGTTGACGTGGTCACCGCTCTCGCTCGCCTGCGCATCGTCCGTGAATACGAATCTCTGGCCGAAGCGGCTGGCCTGCACCCTGGAGTTGTTCTGAGTTCCTCGCTGGCAGCGATTGCGCTTGTGGAAGAACATAAGCCCACGCTTCTCGCCCGCGTTTCCGGTCCATCTCTGACCACTGCAATCGTCCGGGAAGGCGTGCTCTGCGGCTATCGCTGCACGGAATTGCCTGCGCGCGGCGCCGACCTTACGCCGCACATGCTGCTCGAAGACATCTATCCCGTAGCCGCGTATTACCAGGACACCTGGCAGGAAGGCATTCAATCCGTGCGCGTCGCAGGACTCGGCGCGCGGTTGCCGGAATTTGTGCCGCCGCTAGAAGAAGAGTTTCATTGCGAAGTCCGCTCGCTGCTTCAGGCGGGCGTTTCTGAAGGGCGTATCCCAGCCGATGCGCGTCCCATGGCCGACCGAGAACTCGATGGCTTAGTCGGCTGGATGCTGCAGCGCGGGTAAAATGGTTCGGTTCGAGTATCGAGAGGGGAAGGAACTGGAGAAGAATGAAAGTTAGGCTCAATCTAGCGACCAAGCCTCTGGAGACACACCGGAAATTCATCGCCGGTTCTGGCTTGCTGGGAGTAGTTGCGGCCATCGTCTTCCTGACCCTCGGCTGGCATGTCTACTTGGCACGCAAAGCCAACGCCGAAATGCGTGCGAAATCCGCAAAGATTCAACAGCGAGTGGCCGAGCTCGAACAGCAGCGCGCGTCGCTTGAGCGGTTTTTCGATCTCGATGTGAATCGCAATCTGCACGACCGAGCCGCTTTCATCAACAACCTAATCGATGCCCGCAGTTTCAACTGGACGTTGATGTTCATGGACCTGGAAAAAGTTCTTCCCGCGGGCGTCCGCGTGGTCAGCATCGAGCCCAAGCAGAACAAAGGTCGCGTCGAAGTCAAATTAATCATCGGCGCCGCCAGCGACGAAGCCAAAGTCAAATTCTTGAAGGCCTTGGAAGACTCGAAGACCTTTACGCACATCGAAATGGTTGCCGAGCAGCATCCAACAGCAGGGACAAGCACGGATCAGATCGTTGTGGAACTTAATGCGGAATACTTGAGGAGCTGATGCACCGCGACTTCACATTGCAAAAACGCACGATTCTTGTCGTGCTCGGATTGCTCTTGGCTGCGGATCTTGGGCTGGCCACCTACAGCTGGCGCCTCGCCTCTTCGCCCCACACGCCCCAGGCGGAATTCGACGAGCAAAATATCAAGCTCGGCGTCCTGCAAGGCGACCTCAAGTCCGCGCAATCCATCAAAGACAGCATGCCCCTTACCCACAGCGATTGTGAAAAATTTGAAAAATCCCTTTCTGTCGAAAGCGCGAGCTCTTCGGCTATCGCTTCCGAGTTTGATGACATAGCGAAGAAGTCCAATCTGAAGCTTGACACTCTCACCTCCCATCCGAAAGAAATCGCCGATCGCGGCATAACCGAATTCAGCATCGAGGCCACCGTCACCGGCGACTATGGCGCCGTCGTGCGCTTCGTCAACGGTTTGCAGCGCTCGCAAAGATTCTACGTCCTAGATGGCTTGAACCTCGCTACGGATGCGCAAAATCAAGCCGTTCAAGGGCCCATTCGCGTCGCGCTCCATTTGCGGACTTATTTTCGGGATGCGGCATGAAACAGAAACATCAAATCATTGTCCTTATCGCGCTGGTGGTTGTGGCCGGGCTCGTTTGGGGTTTCGAGTTGCACAGGCAGGCGCCCGCCGTGCAAACGGCGAGCTTTATCGAGGGCTACAAGCCCCTCGGCCGAGACAACCCGCGAATTCGCTGGGAGGAACTTGAGCGTGCGCAGAAGACCGAATACAAGAGCAACGGACGCAACCCGTTCAGCATGATCGCTCCTCCGACGCCCGGAGAAGTGCAAGCAGCGAATGACAAAAAAAAGATTGAGCTACCGCCTGCTCCTCCGCCCCCGCCGCCACCAACGAGAGCGCAAGCACCAGCGAATCTCAAATACTTTGGCTACGGCACTGTTCCGACCGGAACACCGAGACGCGCGTTCATTACTGACGGCGAGGGGGAGATTTTTATTGTAAGCGAGGGCGACACGTTGCTCGGCCGCTATCGCATCCTCAAGGTTGGCAATTCCAATCTCGAATTCCAGGAGATTTCGAGCGGGCTTCCGGGTACGATGCCGTTGGAAGAACTGGCCGCTCCGCCGTCTGCATGAAAAATAAATTTGCACCAACGAACGCGCGAAATAAACAAGGCGGCTACGCCCTGCTGCTGGTTGTGTTTCTTACCGCGCTGGTCGTTGTCAGCACCATGTCGATCGGTTTGCGGATTCTCACCGAAGGCCGCCGGGAAAAAGAACAGGAAATGATTTGGCGCGGGAAGCAATACACCCGAGGCATCAAACTCTATTATCGCAAGCTGGGCCGCTTCCCGAACTCGATGGACGACCTGGTCAAACCCAAAGTAGGCAACCTCCGTTTCATGCGCCAAGCCTACAAAGACCCCATGAACAAAGACGATGGCTCCTGGCGTCTGATCTACGTCGGCCCTGCTGGAAACCTCATCGGGAGTCTTAAACCGGCTCAGGGCGGCATCCAAATGCCTGTTCCCGGTGGACAAGCCGGCGCCGCGCCAGGTTCTTCCATCGGAAGCTTCGGTAGTCAACCAGCCCCGGCCAGCGGCATTTCTGCGCCTGCTACTGCTCCGGGCTCTCCCGGCACAGGGACCGCTGCACCCGGCACGGTCACAGGCGCCCAGGGAACCGACACAACCGGCACAGGGACTGATTCGCAATCCGTTCCCACCGGAGATACGCCAACCGTCATGGGAGGCAATATCATCGGGGTCGGAAGCAAAGTCAATCAATCCTCCGTGATCGTCTATGAGAAGGCGCACAATTATCGCCTGTTCGAATTTATCTGGGATCCTTCAAAGGACATCGGAATTGCCGCTGCTCCGGGGACACCCATTGGGACTCCCACGGGCACGCCTGGTCAAAATCCGATCAACTCACCAAGCAATCCTCTAAACCCGCCGCCGGCTCCTCCGACAGCCGCGCCGAATCCGAATCCTAATCCGACGCAACCATAATTCTCGACCGCCCGCAGGGGATGGCATGTTTACCCTGAGCTTCGAAGGGCCGTGCCCGTCCCAAGCTGATTCTGGTTCGCAGCCGGGCCAAAGGCCTGAAGCCATCTGTCCGTCAACTTCCTCAACTTCGAAATGTGGATTTAATTCGAGATGCTGAGTTGCGAAGCGACAGCGCCCTTGCTTGAGCCTGTGGCCGGGGAAGGAGTTGCTTTTTTAGCCGGCGGTTGTGGCGCAGCTTCCAGCAGCACCCCAGCTTTGCTTTTCTCGTACCCGCGCTTCACTCGCCGAATGTAGGAAGCCGTCTCCGCATAAGGCGGCACTCGCCCGAACTGTTCAACGCGTTCTGGTCCCGCATTATAAGCCGCCAAGGCCAGCGCCAGATCATTGTTGTAGCGCTGCAGCAGGTCGCGCAAATAGTGCGTTCCCGCGTCGATGTTCTCTTGTGGATCGAAAATATCACGCACGCCAAAGCGCGTCGCTGTTTCCGGCAAGAGCTGCATCAATCCGCGCGCATTCTTCTTCGAGACCGCCTTTGGGTCGAAGTTCGATTCCGCGGCAATCACGCTGAGGATAAGATCCGCGTCCATGCTGTAGCGCGCGGCCGCCGCTTTCACAATCTCGCGCAGGGGCGCGGTCGTAGCGACCGGCGGAGGCAGCGGGGCAAACGTATCTTCCGGGTCGATCGAAACCACTTCCTGCGCCGGCACTTCCACAATCCCGCCCGCGAGTTGTAGCCGGTATTTATCTCCAAGCAACTGATAGCCAGTAACATGCAGCCGCTGGCCGTTCCGCAAAGCAACGTACTCTGCCCGCAGGCAAGGCGCTGCAACAAAGAACAGCGCACAGGGGAATACGATTCGCTTTAGGCGCAAGGAGTCGCCTCTCGCAAAGCAAAATGCTCGATGGCCGCAGCCACGCCGCCATCATCGTTGCTCGCTGTTTCGTGCCAGCCAAACGTTTTCAATTCCGCTACGCCGTTTCCCATCACCACTGGAATTCCGGCGAACGTGAGCATCTCGAGGTCATTGCGATTGTCGCCGATAGCCAGAACTTCTTCTCGTGGCACGCCACGCATGGCGGCCCACTCCGCCAGCGAAGCGCCTTTTGAACAAACGGGATTGATCACGTCGATCATCGAAAAATTTCTGCTATCGTAGACGGTCACCGCCAGCGCAAACTCCGCCGCAAAAACCGCCTCTCGCAGCGTAGCTTCCGCTTCTCGCATCCTCGCGATGTTTCCGCTCAGCATCACTTGAATGGGGTCTTCGGTCAGGCAGCTCTCGAGCGGATTCGCGAGCCCCAGAAACTCACGATTTCGCGTGTAGTATGCCGTTCGAATCGGATCATCTTCGTTGATGCTTTCGAGCACGATTTGATTTTCTCGCCGCCGGTCAAAAACAACTCCCGCGCAATCCCGCCACGCCCGCGTCAGCTCCAAAACACGCCCGGCAGTTGCGCGCGCAAGCAGGTGCCGCACATGAGTCTCTCCGTCGTAGGTTCGAATGACCGCTCCGTTGCTGACAATCATCGTCAACGGCGCGCCAATCTGCCGCGCAATCGGCAGCGCAAAGTCGTACCTCCGGCCGGTGACCAAGGCTACCTCAATCCCTCGCCCGGTCGCTGCCGCGATGGCCGCCCGGTTTGCCTCTGGAAGTTGCCAGCGGCTGTCCAGAAGCGTCCCGTCAATATCCAAGGCAATCAGCCGCACACTCATCCTTCAATTATACCGTGATTGTGGGATGCCTCGTGGTACGCAGGCGATTGCCTGCCGCCAAAGAATAGCCAAAAAGGCCTGTGTTAAACTTTCCCCGATGACAAAACAATCGAACGTGCTCGAACTGGAATGCTCGGCCTGCTCGAAGAACTACGACTCCTCGATAGAGCAGCATCTCTGTACGTGCGGCAAGCCGCTCTACGCCAAGTATGACCTCAAGCGCGCGGCCGCCACGCTGACCTTCGAAAGCCTCAAGTCGCGTCCACACACGCTCTGGCGGTACGCCGAAGTCCTCCCAAACGACCCTCCTGTGACGCTAGGAGAGGGCATGACGGCCTTGGTGCCCGCCAAGAGATTGGGAGCAAGCCTCGGCGTATCTAACCTGCTGGTTAAGGACGAGGGCCTGAATCCCACCGGGTCTTTTAAAGCTCGAGGGATGACCGCTGCCGTGACTCGCGCCAAACAACTGAACGCAAAGGCTTTAGCTGCTCCGACGGCTGGTAATGCCGGCGGCGCCCTGGCAGCCTATGCCGCCGCCGCAGGAATTCCCGCCGTAATTGTCATGCCGGCCGATACGCCATCTGCAAATGTTATGGAATGCCTCGCCTTTGGCGCTAAGGTAATCAGAATAAATGGCTTAATCTCCGACTGTGGCAAATATGTGTCGGAACATAAGCAGCGCGAAGGCTGGTACGACGTCTCGACCCTCAAGGAGCCTTACCGCATCGAGGGCAAGAAGACCATGGGCTACGAGCTCTGGGAACAGCTTGGCGGCAAGCTGCCCGATGTGATTTTCTACCCTACGGGGGGAGGCGTCGGCCTAATTGGCATGTGCAAGGCGTTTGACGAGATGGAAGAGATGGGCTGGATCGAAGGTGAACGTCCGCGCATGGTGGCTGTGCAAGCGGAGGGCTGCGCGCCGATCGTCAAAGCATGGGAAGGGCAGCGAGCTACCTCGGAGTTTTTTCAGAACGCCGCGACTCTCGCTTCCGGCCTCCGCGTGCCCGGACCCCTCGGCGACTTCCTGATTCTGCGCATGCTCAAGCAAACTCATGGCACGGCGCTGACGGTGACCGACGAGGAAATGTTGCATTCAGGGAAGGAGCTCGCATCGCTCGAAGGAATTTTCGCCGCTCCGGAAGGAGCCGCAACGGTGAGCGCCACGCGAAAGCTCGCAGCTTCCGGCTGGATCAGACCGCACGAAACCGTCGTGCTGTTCAACACCGGCACCGGCTACAAATATTCGGAAGCGTGGCAGCGCGCCTTGCAGGCTTAAACTCTATGAAGACACGCCGGATCTATTACGACGACGCGTACGTGAAAGAGTTCGATGCGCACGTCGTGCACTGCGAACTTCTGCCGCCGGACGTGAACGCTGGAATTACGGCGCAAGCCTTGGGTTTGGTTCTGGATAGCACCGCATTCTACCCTACCTCGGGCGGCCAGCCGAACGATCTGGGGAAAATCGGCGACGCCAACGTACTCGACGTGCGCGACGATGGCGACGAAATCATTCACGTTGTCGACCGCCGTCCCGGCAGCCCGGACGTTCTCGGGTGTGTCAACTGGCCGCGCCGTTTCGATCACATGCAGCAGCACTCCGGTCAGCACCTGCTCTCGGCCATGTTTCAAGAGCGATATGGCAGGCCAACGGTTTCCTTTCATCTAGGTACGGATTTCTGCACCATCGATCTGCGCGGCCCGGAGCCTTCGGACGAAATTCTCGAAGGCGCGGAACGCGCTGCCAACAAAATTATCTTTGAAGATCGGCCCTTGACCGTTCGCTACGGCACCGCCGAAGATTTGGCGGAGCTCGGAGTGCGCAAAGAGGTCGAGCGCAAGGGAATACTGCGCGCCATCGAAATCGAGGGCGCCGACCTCCAGCCTTGCGGCGGAACGCACGTCAAGAGCACCAGCCAGATTGGAACGCTACTCGTACGGCGCTGCACGAAGATGCGGCATGATTGGCGCGTGGAGTTCGTTTGTGGCTCACGAGCAGAGCGCGCTGCGCGCCAGGATTTTCTCCGCCTTCGCGCGGCCGCGGAGAAATTGAGTTGCGCTCCGGAAGAACTGGTTGGCGCCACGGAGCGCGTTCTCTCCGAACGCGACGCGAATTTCAAAACGACGCGCGCCCTTCTCGGACGGCTCGCGGAAAGCGAAGCGGCGCAGGCCGTGCGCGAAGCCGCGCCAAACTCCGATGGCCTGCGCATCATTCGCAAGGTGTTCGAAGATGCCGAACCCGAATTCCTCGGACACTTTGCAACGCACGTCGCGAAAACGGAAAAAGCGATCGCGCTGCTGGCGGGACTAGGCTACGGCCACATGTTCTTCGCGCAGCATGCGACTTCAGGCAAGGATATGAACGCCCTTCTAAAAGAAGTGCTAGCAAAAATCGGGGGCAAGGGGGGCGGCAGTCGTGATTTCGCGCGCGGCCGTCTCGACGCCGCTGCGCAGGCTGAGAAGGCCTTGGCACTCGCGCAAGAATTGTTGTCCGGCGACAACGCTGGCGGATAGAACGAAGGAAACCAACCTCTAGAAAAGCCGCGTTCGAACGCGGTCCGGAACGCGCTGCAAATCGATCAGCGTCAGAAAATCAATCGTTTTGAATTCGCGGTCAATCGCCGGCGGCCCGCAGAGCCGCGCCGAGGCCTCCAGGTAAGCGCGAAACAGCCGGGGGGTAGCAGGCGGCGGTGTCATGTTGTTCCGCAATTCGCATCGAAACACGGACTTGGGATTGGTGCGCAGCGCCGGCTCTATCAAATATTTTTCTCGCAATTCCTCATAGAGCGCCATCCCCTCATTTTCATCCTGCGAAGTTACCGAACTGCAGCCTAACAAATACCGAGCTCTGCAACTCAGGGCGTATCTGACAATCCCTTTCCAAAGCATGTGCAGCACCGCCGTATTCCGGTATTCCGTATGCACGCACGCTCTCCCGAGCTCCAGAACTTCTTCGCGAATCCCCTCATACGGCGCGAACTCGAAGAACTGCTCGCTGTAATATCCAAGATTTCCCTTTGCGCGGAAACCGCTCTGCATGCGATAAGTTCCCACCAATTTTCCTAAACTGGTATCGCGGACCATCAGATGGTCGCAGATGAAATCATAACGATCGCGGTCGAGGCCGATGCGAGCAGAACTGTCCAGCCCCTCGCCAAGCTCGCAGTTAAAGACCAGAAAGCGCAGGCGCTGGCAATCGATCAAGTCTTCCAGCGTTTGCGCCATGCCGGCTCGAAACTGGTGCGTGGAAGCGAGCGGGTTTTCGCAGCCGTGCTCCAGCACTGTCGTTGGTGGCATGCCTGAAGTGTCGAACGGGTCAAATTACAGGCATGTTTCAGGAGTGTGATTTGCGCGTTTCGGGGAGGTATCTGATGCGATACAAAACACTTTGGTGGACGGCGGGTACCTCGCTTGAGTTACGAGAAGAGTGTCGCGGCTTGGAACGCGGCACGGACCTCCCTGGTATTGAGCTGCAACCGCAACCGCGCGTGAAAATGCCCTTGTGCCGCTGGCCCCCGGAACCTAGAATTGCCAGCCGCGGGAGCGTCAGGCATGTGCGCAGAACTCGATGCTTTGAAACGTGATGCTGGTCAGGTGCTCCGCGAATTGAAGAAAATTCGCAGGTCCAGAGATGTGTCCTTTCATGAAGATGCGGAATTAAATCGCCGCAAGCGCGAGAGCCTAAATGCGGTGCTCAAGCACCTGCTGATTGGGCATGACGGGAAGCCGTGCCCCGCAGGGGATAGGCCCATTGTGCGACCCGCCCCGCTTCGCGGGTAAGGCTGATATGCCGCTAATCAAACTTCGTAAAGCGAACCAAGACGGAGAAGAAGTAGGCGTAGTTTTCGTCAACACCGACCAGATTGTTACGATCAGCACCGAACAAAACGTGACGGAAATTCGGTTAACCGATGGGCACAGCCAATATGTGAAGAATACTCCCGAGGAAGTGATTCTGCTGGAGAAGTCTTCCGGATAAAGAAAGAGCAGGTGCCCGTGCTTGGAACAGGCAGCCTGCTCAAGGGATGTGACCTTAGGTGACTTAAGCGTTCACCTTAATCAGCGCTGCGACGAACACAATCGGGTCTTTACTGTAGATACAGCGCCGGCGTTAACAGTCTCGTGGTCGAAAACATCAACAGGGATTTACATCGCTTGGCGGTTGGCACGGACCAAGCAAACTCTCGATGGCCTCCACCAGCGCCCTCATTCCGTCAGGCTTCGACAGCACCATATCGACACCAATGGCGGAGGCGAGTGACCTTCCGATATTGTCGCTGAACATCGTAAACACAATGATAGGCATGGTCGGCATCATCTTTTTCAGCACGGACGCCGCTTCCGCACCGTTCATTTCAGGCATGGCGAGGTCGAGCAGCACCAAATCTGGTCGTAGCGTCTTCGCTTTCTCGACGGCTTCAAACCCGTTCGCCGCCTCGCCGCAGACTTTGATGCCCTTGCGGTCCTGAAGAAAAATCTTAAGAATGCGCCTGACGGTGCCGCTATCATCGGCTATGAGGATTTGTTTAGACACTAACAGCTTCCATAAGAGAAATAAGCCGCTCGCGGAGGCTTGCGCAAGAACTGGACGTGGGCTTCGTCCGGGAAGGCGAATACAGGTTATCTCAGGAAAGTTCCCCGGGGAATACAGTAAACACCGTAGGCCGAGCAACTAAAGGGCAACAATTAGGCCTTCGCTGTAGACAATTGCACCTTAGGAAGAAGAGAAACCTCGCGGGCATCATCGTCCCGTTTGGGAAACTTCGCCTGGGTCAACCAGTGACGATTAATGTTTTGTATCAACATCTCGAACTCGTCCAGTTGTCCGGGCTTGCATATATAGCAGCTTGCATGAAGCTCATAGCTCTTCAAGATATCCGCTTCGGAGTTCGAAGTAGTCAAAACAATTACAGGAATCGTTTTCAGCTTGGGGTCCGCTTTCATGCGAGCCAGAACTTCCCTCCCGTCCATTCTTGGGAGGTTTAAATCAAGCAAGATGAGGTCTGGACGAGGAGCACGGACGTACTGTCTCTCTCGGTTCAGAAACGCCATCGCTTCGACACCGTCCGAAGCCACAAGCAAATGGATGGAATTATTGACACCAAGCAACACTTCCCGCATTAAGCGCACGTCGCCAGCGTTGTCTTCGACCAACAGAATTTGTATGGGCATACTACTCCTTGACCACGCCTGCGGCTAAAACGACTCCTAAAATATCGGCTTAAGGTCGGTTAGGAAGAAAAGAACTGGAGTCCGGCCCTTGCGGTTTCGAGGAGCTATGAGAATGAATTAATGCAGGTCGAATCGCAATGGTACGAGCGGACAGGCCCGTGTTATGTATCCCCGATGCCAAAAATCCAGCCGTGCCGGGACCAATTGCTGGCGGTCCGTTCTCAGTAGAGGCCTGGCTTAGCTCACGCGGGCCAAGCCAGTATAGAATCCCGACGTGACAGAAATTCTCATTGGTACAAGCGCATTCACCGCTAAAGGTTGGCTTGGCTCGTTCTATCCCGCAGGGATGGCGCCCCGCGACTTCCTCAGTTATTACGCCACCCAATTCCAGACCGTCGAACTCGATAACACGTTCTACCGCACCCCGGCAATCTCAACTGTGGAAGGCTGGAATCTGAAAACCCCGCCCGGGTTCGTGTTCGCCGCGAAAATTCCGCAGGTGATAACTCACGAAAAAGTCCTCGTGGATTGCGACGACGATTTGAAGCATTTCCTGGACACGATGACTGCATTAGGCGATAAGCTCGGGCCACTGTTGTTCCAATTCGGCTACTTCAATCGTTCCGCGTTCAAGTCCGGCGCCGAGTTCCTCGCCCGACTGAAACCCTTTCTCAAAAAGCTGCCCAAGGATTTTGGGTTTGCAGTTGAGATTCGAAACAAGAGTTGGATGGACGCCGAATACGTAGACCTTCTAAGAGAAAACAATGTTGCGATGGCGCTGATTGACCAATCGTGGGTTCCCCGACCGTGGGAGATGAAGGAAAAGCTCAACCTTATAACCGCAGACTTCACTTACGTTCGATGGCTTGGAGATCGTGAAGGCATCGAAGCAGAAACGAAGACATGGGACAAGATCATCGTTGACCGCACGAGCGATTTGCGAAATTGGATAGAAGTTCTCAAGCAAATGCTCAACACGAAAAAGATTCTGAAAATGTTTGCGTTCGCCAACAACCACTATCAAGGATTCGGGCCAGGGACAGTAAAACTGTTTAAGGATTTGTGGGACAGGTAATAATTAAGAGAGGAGCAGATGCCCGAGTCCAGATCAACTACCTTGATTTTTGACTTCTTGTCCCCGCCATGCTCTCCCACGTGAAGCGCTGATGCCACAAACATAAAGTAAACGCCAACGGCAAACAACAGCCTGCAGAGCGCGAACGCTACCTGCAGAGAGACAAATGCCGGGAGAAGATTCGAGACACGAAGGAGACGGACATGAAGCGACGGACGGTGTCAGCGCTGCGGCTAGCGGTTGGAATTGGTTTAACACTTGATGCCGGAGGTGCAGGTGCATTCCACGGGTATGGAACGACGGTTCCCGTCATTAAAATTGGAGCAATTAAACGATCAGCAGCGCCCCTTTGCGGATGGGATACCGCGCCCGCGAAAACTTCTCACGAAATAGCATTTTCGGCTAGACTCAGCGGCACAAGTTTCAAATCCGCGCTCCCAGGCAGGTAGATTGGAAGTCGTTCTTGGAGTGGAGCGGGGAGAGGCGTTGGCGATGAAACGAAACTGGAACTGGGCAGTATGGACCGGCGCGTCGCTGGTTTTCCTGGGGGTGATTAGCTATCCGCTGTTTTTCGTTCGCTTCCCGGCGCTTCGCGATTTTCCGTGGGCGAACCTGCCGATGATCGCGCTCGGGTTGGTGCTGCTCGCCGTGGGGCTTGTGCGCGCATTCCGGCATTCCGACATGTTTCGCGGCAAAATTTTCGGCAGCGTCCTCGCGGTGCTAGCGTTGGCATTCAGCGGATTTTTCCTCTACGGCATTTTTATTGGCGCGCGGCATGTGCTACCCGCTTCGCACGGCGCGCCGCAGGTGGGCCAGACGGCACCAGATTTCACGCTGCCTGATTCGCAGAACCACATAGTGAGTTTAACGGGTGCGTTGAATTCTCCGTTCACTCCAGAGAGTACAACCGGCGGCGCGACGAGCGCGGCCAAGGCAGCGGGCGTGATTTTGATTTTCTACCGTGGATATTGGTGACCGTTCTGCAACTCCGAGTTACGGAGTTTCGAGCAGGCGCTGCCGGAATTTGATGCAAGGAAAATTCGAGTGATGGCCATCAGTGTGGATTCTCCCGAGGATTCCGAAAACCTGCGTCGGTCGCAAGGCTACACGTTTCCGATTCTTTCGGATGCACAGGAGGACGTGATTCGCAGGTGGGATCTGGTGCACCCTCACGGCCGGCGCGACGGTGCGGACATCTCGCGACCAGCGGAATTCCTTATCGACCCGTCGGGGAAGGTGCGCTGGGTGAATCTTACAGAAGATTTCGTGGTCCGCGCCCGGCCAGAAGAGGCGCTCGCAGCTTTTGACGCGATGAATAAATCATTGCGGTCCGGACAATAGTGAGTCTAGCAGGTTGCGGAAAAACTCCGGGTTAAGGTTTCGGGAGGAAAAATTCACGTTCCTCTGCACTTGCACGATGGCGACTTTTTTGACTCCCACAGTTGCGCAGTTTGATACAAGTCGTTGATAAAAAGGCACAGTTGTTTTGTCTTGAAGTCAGAGAACCGGAATCCGAAGGACTGCTGTGGTTTGCCATCACACAAGATCCAAATTATATTCAGCACAGCCCGCACATTGCTCCCGGTCGTGAAGGCCTGTTCGGCCTGATCAAGGGCCTTCCGTCGACTGTTTGGCGATAGCTTCGGTAAATAAGGTGTCCAGACTATCGAGAGCGGGGATGGACGGCGAGCTTCGAAGGATGTGAACGAGCTTTTCCCCTAGGCGGAGAAGACCTTCTAAGAAAGCAATTACCTGGCCCTATTTCCGAGGAGGTTGATCCCCATGAGAGCGGACATCGTAGCTGGCGTCGTTTTCCAAGACTATGAGCTGACGGATCAGGCGGCAAACACCGTAAACTCTCTGAACTGCAGGGGCGAGATCCGATGATCCTGGTGCTCAGTCGGGGCGGATACTGCCCGAAGGACCGGCGCAAGGCCGAAGTTCTGGTCCAACTTTACCACGAGATGGAAGTCGCTCTACTGGCGGCGGCCAGGGTGGTTGGGGTCGGTGAATTCGAGCAGTTCGATGGGCGCGCCGTTTTCGACTATGAATGCGACGCGGACGCCGTCGGATGGGCTGTTAGGAGGAATCAGGATTTCGCGGCCAGCAAGCTCGGAGGCGAGATCAGCCACTTCAAACGCGACGTGCGGAACGTGCCGGACGAGATCAGGGACAGCTGCGTCAGCTTCGAAACGCATCCACTCCACGCCGAATTCGCTTTTCTCGTGGCTGACGACAAAGACTTTCAGATGTTTCAAGTGGGTCTCCCCAGGCTTCGCTTCGGTAGTGGGAATTCCGATGTGATGGTACCGGCGCATTGTTTTTCGCTCTCCGTGGAATTGGCACAAATTCTACGCTATCGTTATCGCGTTTGAAACCGCGCCCTTGTGGCCGGACTTTTGAGGCCGGGAGTCAAGTGTACTTCACTGGTTTTGGCGCAAGTCAGATTCGGAATGGATGACCAGCAAACCAGGCTGGACCCTTGAAAAGATGGTGGACGAGAGGGATTCGAACCTCCAGCCTCCTCATTGCGAACAGTTGAAACTACGCGGCACGGATGACTACCTAAACAGTGATTTGGAACCGTCCGTAACAAGAATCAGACAATGAATGGACCAAAACCGACCTGCCGCGCAGGCCTCATTGCGCAAACTTACTCCGCTACAAGCACTCTTCTCCCCCTTAATGCTATAAATCAATGCGGCCATGGCCGACCATGAACAGCGTCTTGAAATGCACAAAGATGCCATAGGTGTGTCCCAGGCGTACCCGGGCGAGATTGAAACCGGATGGAGTACATGGCGGACGCTGCGCCTGCCTATGTTTCGGAATCTGCTGGTTGCCGACCTGGTCTCAGATGTGGGCACCTTTATGCAAGGCGTGGGTGCCGCATGGCTGATGGTCTCGCAAGGGGCTGGGCCGCTGCTTGTGGCGTTGACACAAACTGCCTCAGCATTTCCATTTTTTCTGCTGGCGCTGCCAGCAGGAGCTTTGGGCGACATCCTTGATCGGCGGAAACTGATACTCACGACGGAAGTATGGATGTTTTCTGTCGCGATCGTGCTCGCTGTTCTGACGGTGCTGCATCTAATTACACCCTTGGCGCTGCTCCTTTTAACGCTTGCTTTGTCGATCGGAGATGCGCTCGAAGCGCCAACCTGGCGGGCGGTCCTTCCAGAAGTGGTGCCGCAAGAAGGGCTGATGCCGGCCATTGCTCTAAACGGCATTGAATTTAATCTGGCCCGCGCGATCGGTCCAGCACTGGGTGGATTTCTGATTGCGGCGTTAGGAATCACCGCAGTGTTTTCGCTGAATGCCGCATCGTATCTTGGCGTGCTATGGGTGATTGCACGGTGGAAGCGGCCGCCACACCAGACGGGCTCGCTGCGAGAGACCATGCCGGGTGCGATCCGTGCGGCGCTTCGGTACACGAGAAATTCGCCTGAGATTCTGACTGTTCTCGGACGAATCGGGTCCATTATGTTTTTTGCAAGCGCGTTTTGGGCCCTCCTGCCGACCGTCGCTCACGAATTGCGGCGGAGCGTTACCCTTTATGGGCTGCTCCTAACTGTCTTTGGCGCTGGCGCAGTGCTGGGAGCCATGGTGCTACAGCGAACGCGTTCGTTGTTCTCATCAGATGCGATGCTCGGACTGGGAACCACCGTCTTTGCTGGGGCGCTCTGGGGCGTGGCCGCATTCAAATCCCTAGCGCTTCTGTCCGTTGCCATTTTGTTTGGAGGGGCTGCATGGACCGCGATCATGTCTTTGATGACTACGGTTATGCAGAACCTGGCGCCGGACTGGGTGCGCGCGCGTGCGATGGCTGTGTTCATGCTCGTCTACATGGGGACGTGGACAGCCGGCAGCGCTTTCTGGGGATATGTCGCGGGCCGGCTGGGTACACATTTTTCTTTGATTAGCGCGGCTATCGGCACCGCCGTTTGTCCAATATTGGTTTTGATTTCGCGCTTGCCGGACACGCCTGTGGATCTGGGGGCTTGGGATCACTGGGGCAAACCGATGCTGGTCGGAGAAGTAGACCCAAGTCAGGGACCTGTACTGGTTACAGTGGAATATGAGGTTGAGCCGAAGAAGGCGGACGAGTTCCTGGAGGCTCTCCACAAATTTGCACGAGTGCGGCGGCGGGATGGAGCATCAAGGTGGGGCGTCTATCGCGATACCGAGCATCCCGCGAACTACGTCGAAACGTTCATCGTCGAATCTTGGGCGGAGCACTTGCGACAGCACGAGCGATTGACGAGAGGAGACCGCGACCTTGAGGAAAAGGTGCGTCGTTTTGAATCGAAGCCTACCAAGGTGAGGCATTTCATCTATGCGCGCAGCAAGCTTGGGCGGCACTAATCGCGAGCATACGTAATATAGAAGCTGCTTCGCTAGTATGTTACCGAGGACGGTGAGATTCCTATTCTGCAGCGATGGACTCTATTGCGCGGATGGCATGCGCGGGTCCTAGCTCCACGGCTCATCCGGTTTGGCTCGCGAAGTCTCTGCAAGTGTTTGAGCGCAGCGTTGCCGAAAAAGCCGCGGGCGTATAACCGGCCGCAAGAACGAGGGTTTATTGGCCGACAGATGGCGGCACCGGGTTTCGATCCTGAGACTGACGCTGGTGCCAGTAAGGATAAGGGACAGCCGATTTGCTGGCCTCATCCAGTTTCGCCACTTGCTCCGGCGTCAACCGCCACCCCTCCGCTCCGATGTTCTGCATCAGTTGTTCTTCATTGCGAGCACCAATGACTAGGGTTGAAACCGTAGGCTTGCGCAGCAGCCAGTTGAGCGCAATTTGCGCCACGGTCTTGCCCGTTTCCTGTGCGACGGCATCGATGGCATCGACAACTCTGTGGAGATAATCGTCGGGAACCGGGGGCCCGCCATCGGCGGTTTTAGGCAGACGGCTTACCTGCGGCAACGGCTGCCCACGCCGGATTTTGCCGGTCAATCGTGCCCATCCCAGCGGACTCCAGACCAATGCCCCCACGTTCTGGTCGAGCGCGAGCGGCATGAGCTCGTACTCGTAGTCACGGCCCACCAGAGAGTAGTAAACCTGATGCCCGACATATTTCGCCCAGCCATACTTCTCCGATATGGAAAGCGACTTCATTAAATGCCAGCCAGAGAA